>Ga0265780_10000009_pt1 | contig 573940 bp, 460 predicted proteins | sample P1T30metagenome_FD_192432 | JGI IMG/M metagenome (GOLD analysis project Ga0265780, IMG submission 192432) | Plant litter microbial communities from East Loma Ridge, Irvine, California - P1 T30 | ecosystem: Environmental > Terrestrial > Plant litter > Unclassified | place: USA: California...
TACTCTTATTCTTTTGTCTCGTTATAAAACGAGACGGCTGTCAATTCAATATGTCTACGAACGTGTTTCAATTTTGTTTCGCTTGTTTCTCAAAGCGGGTGCAAAAGTAGAAAACTTATTTCTAACTAGCAAATGTTTTTTGAAGTTTTTTTTAGAAAATTTCTTTTCCTTTTCTCTCCTAAACCTTACCAATCTATCAATGAACTTTCCGTGTTTTGCGGGGTGCAAATGTAACATCCGTTTTCTAATCTCACAAGCTTTTTTGAATCTTTTTTGAAAAAAAATTTTCAGTCTCAATTCGTAATGCTTGTCAGTATATCAGGGAACGTTTGTCGTTGTTGCGGGTGCAAAAGTAGCACCTTTATTTACATTTACAAGCCTTTTTATTATATATTTTTCATGTTTTTTATAACTCTCTGGTTTGGCGGTTTTTAAAAATGAAAGTTTTTTGAAGTTCTTTTTGGTTTTACTGTTTTTAATTGCTTTTTGGGCATTTGCTCTAGCGACAGTGTAATTGGTAAGGGTATTTTTGTGGCCATTTTTAATCTCGCAAAGACGCAAAGGCGCTAAGTTTTGCTTTTCATCTCTTGCTACAAGCTTCCATCTTTGTACGTTTGTATCTTCTGGTCTCTATTTAAGTAATCTTTTTTATTATATATAGTTTTCTTTTGGAAACCTCTGCCCTAGCCCCGATAGAAGTGGAAATCCTTTTGTGGTGGGGTTCACCACAAAAGATTGGAACGGATAGCGGGAATAGCTCCTTATAATTCCAAATTCCAAATTCCAAATCCAGGATGTTCGCTTCGCTCAGCTTATTGCTTTTTTCTCCTTATACATATGTATGAATAGAATAACAGATTTTGAAAGCCATTTAGGTGGGTGATAACGACATTGAATACCTCCATTAAATAAGTAATCCCGACAATTTTCAATTGTCGGGATCTAATCTTCTAATATATTATTAGAAATTTATTGATTTTGTTCTTTGGCTTTTTTACCCCAATGCTCCATAAGTGCATTGTAGTTTACAGGATTTGCAGCTTTTTGATTTAATAATCGTCCAGAATCAAATGCTCTGACTAGAATGGTTTCTATTAAGTAGTCTTCATTTGACTCAAAGGGTTTGTATTCTGACTTTAGACTTATGTCAAACAAATTAGCGGTTGTGTTAGATACAAATGCCTTGAAACCACTTTTTAAAGTTTTGATTAACTCATAAGTAGTGATTCCGGTTTGCCTGTGAACTAGCTTTACTAAAATTTGGCCTTGTTTTCGGGAAAGTTTTTTTAATCTGGCTTCGAATTCATTATTTAAATAATCTTCGACAATTTTAAAGTATTTCTTCTTTTCGCGATTGGTTTTTAAACGTGCCATTCCCTGATTTAGTGCTGTTAGACGATCTGCAGCTAATCTCGCGTAGGGATAAACTTTGTATACACGATTTTGCAGAATCATAAATTGCTTTTGTGCTTCGGGATCTAACTTTTCTTTAGAAATGATAATCTCTGGCAACTCAATGGTGTCGTTCAAAATAGAATCCTGTTCGGTAAGGATATAGCCCATTTCCTGGTTTTGTTTTGGGGTAACCTGGGCCTGAGTTGTAAACGAAATCAATACAAGGAATAAAATGCTATAGGTAAATCTCATTGAATCATAATTTAAGTGTAAAATTATATATTTATATACAACTCTAATACCAAATTTATAATTTAGCAAAAAAATATTTTTATGAGCACAAATTCTATCTTAAAAGATACCTCAATTGCTTTCCTGGAAAGCTATCTCAATAACGCTTCTCCGACAGGATATGAAAGCGAAGGACAAAAATTATGGATGGAGTATTTAAAACCTTACGTAGATACTTTTATTACTGACACCTATGGAACTGCTGTTGGAATTATTAATCCTGATGCTCCTTTTAAGGTTGTTATTGAAGGGCATGCTGATGAAATTTCGTGGTATGTAAACTATATTACTGATGACGGATTATTGTATGTGATTAGAAATGGTGGGTCTGACCATCAGATTGCACCATCGAAAAGAGTTAATATTCATACTAAAAAGGGAATTGTAAAAGGTGTTTTTGGATGGCCGGCTATTCATACGCGTTTGCGTGATAAGGAGGAGATTCCGAAATTAAGCAATATTTTTATCGATTTGGGCTGCGAAACAAAAGAACAGGTCTTGGCGATGGGTGTTCATGTTGGTTGTGTTATTACGTATCCGGATGAATTTATGATTTTGAATGAGAACAAATTTGTATGCCGCGCGATCGATAACCGAATGGGTGGTTTTATGATTGCAGAAGTCGCACGCTTACTAAAAGAAAACAAAAAAACGCTTCCGTTTGGTTTGTATATTGTAAACTCGGTTCAGGAAGAAATTGGCTTGCGAGGTGCGGAAATGATTGCACAAACTATTAAACCAAATGTGGCTATTGTAACAGACGTTTGTCATGATACCACGACTCCAATGATTGACAAAAAGGTTGAGGGTGATCTAAAAATGGGTAAAGGTCCTGTAATTGCTTACGCTCCGGCGGTACAAAATAAGCTGCGTGATTTAATTGTAGATACTGCTGAGGAAAATAATATCCCGTTTCAGCGTCATGCCACTTCACGAGCTACCGGAACTGATACCGATGCATTTGCTTACAGTAACGGCGGTGTGGCGTCGGCATTGATTTCTTTGCCTTTACGCTATATGCATACCACAGTAGAAATGGTTCATAGAGAAGATGTTGAAAATGTGATTCAACTTATTTATGAGTCTTTGCTAAAAATTGAAAACAATGAGAATTTTTCTTATTTCAAATAATAATCTTTAAAAATGGAGATTCGGCTATTTTTCTTAATAGCCGAATTTACTAATAAAACGCATGAAGATATTACTACTCGAAGACGATTTTACTTTATCGAAAGAGATTTCTGCATTCTTTAGTTCGAAGAATTTCGAGTGTATTCCTTATTATGATGGTTCTCTTTTATTGAAGAAATACTTTCCTTATGAATACGACTTGATTATTCTGGACATAAATGTTCCCGGAATAAATGGTATAGAAGTTTGCAAAGGAATTAGAGAAGTTGATAAAAAGACTCCTATTATTATGCTTACTGCTTTTAGCGAAATTGAGGACAAGCTGACCTCTTTTGAGAATGGCGCCGATGATTATTTGGTAAAACCTTTTCACTTTGAAGAGTTGTATGCACGAATCTCTTCTTTATTAAGACGAAAAGATATTCCTCAACAGGTTGAAAAAAAGATTAGTATTCAGGATTTAGAAATTCTGGAAGAGGAGATGAAAGTATTTCGCTCTGGCGAAGAGATTAAATTAACTCCTAAAGAGTTTAAACTTATTCTCATTTTAGCCCAGGCACGTGGAAAAGTTTTATCGAAGCAATTTATTGCAGAAAAGCTTTGGGATTATCATATTGAAACCAATCAGAATACGATCGAGGTTTACATTAATTTTTTACGAAAGAAAATTGATAAAGACCATGAAATAAAACTAATTAGAACCAAAATTGGTTACGGCTATTATTTAAGCGATCAGGAATGACATTAAAAAACAGAATATCACTTTTAGTCAGTTTGTTGTTTACAATCCTTTTTGGGTTGGCTTCTACTGTGATTTTTGTTTTATACTCGAACTTTAGAAAGGAAGAATTTAGAGATCGCCTGCAGATTAAGGCGCTTTCGAACATCAAACTTTTAGTAAATGTAAAGCAGGTTGATAATCAGCTTTTAAAAATTATAGATCAAAATTCTATTAATAAGTTGTACGATGAAAAGACTCTGGTTTTTGATTCACAATATAAGTTGATCTACAGCAGTATCGACGATGCCAAAATTAACTGGTCGATCGAAGATCTGAAGTACCTCAAAAAGCACAAAACTTTTTTTAAGCAACAAGGAGATTATGAGGTATACGGCGTTTTTTATGATACTAAAGACAAAGATTTTTATGCGCTGATCTCTGCAACGGATGATTATGGAAAAAGAAAGCTTCTTTTTCTGAGGTATACATTGGTAATATCTTATATCTTCTTTACTTGTCTTTGTTGGGTTTTAACTTCCTTAATGGTAAAAAAAGCGATGAGTCCGTTGAGCTTATTTCATCAAAAGATAAAAAATATAAACGAGAATAATCTTGACACTCGTATTACGTCAAAAAGCAATAAGAATGAAATTGATCTGATTGCCAATGAGTTTAATTTCATGATGGATCGTATTGAAATTTCATATCAAAAACAAAAGGAATTTACTGCTCACGCGTCACATGAGTTAAGAACACCATTGTCGCGTATTACTTCGCAAATTGAAAATACGGTTGCTGATCCTGCTACCTCTGAAAAAGGAAAAACCTTTCTGAAAACAATTCTTTCAGACGTAAATCAGTTGACTGAACTGATTCACTCTTTATTAATTCTTTCTAAAATAGACAATAAAAATAACGAGAGTAATGAAGTTCATCGTATGGATGAAATTTTATTTTCGGCAATTGAAAATTTAAACACTAGTTTTCCTGACTTTGTTATTTCATTTGAAATGGAAGATGATGACCATCTGGATACGGCGCTTGAAATTAAAGGAAATAAAAACTTACTTGAAATTGCTTTAAGTAACGTTTTAAAAAATGCATGTGTGTACTCTGATAATAAGCAGGCTAAAGTAAAAATTAGTACTAAAGAAAATCATCTTATTATTTCGGTATCCAATACTGGAAAAACTTTAAGCGAAGACGAACAGAAAAATCTTTTTCAGCCTTTTATGCGTGGAAAAAATTCAAAAGGAACTGTTGGTTTCGGTCTCGGATTGCGCATTGTCAATAGAATTATTACGCTTCATAATGGCAGGATTATTTATAGTATTCCTGAAAGAAACTTGAATCTTTTTCAATTGATTTTTCATTAGAATTAAATGTAAAACTTAGACCTTAATTATTTTTAAGGCTTTTTTAAGGTCTTTATTAAGGTGTCTTAAAGTCTTGCACTATCATCTTTGTATCCAATTAAATGGATACGATGAAAAAACTATTTGCTTTATTTCTGCTTGTACTATTCAATCAGGCGATTGTGGCTCAAAATACAGTTACACTTCAGGACTGTGAAAGCCAATTTCTTAAAAAGAATCTTTTTTTACTGGCCTCTCAATATAATATTGATGCCTCAAAAGCACAAACCATTCAAGCCCGTATTTGGAATAATCCTACGATTAGCGCCGAACTTAATGCTTACAATCCGGAGAGAAATAAATATTTTGATATTGGAAAAGATGGTCAAAAAGTATTTGGTATTGAACAACTAATTTATTTAGGAGGAAAAAAACGCAATGAAGTTAAACTGGCTCAGACAAACGAACAATTGGCTGAATTGGAGTTCAATGATTTGCTCAGAACTTTAAAATTACAGCTTCGTAAGAGCTTTTATACCGTATACTACAATACAAAAAGTCTGGAAACTACTGACAGACAATTGACTCATCTTGAGAATTTGATCGACTCCTACTCTGTTCAGGCACAAAAGGGAAATATTCCTTTGAAGGATGTGGTTCGTTTGCAGAGTTTATATCTAAACTTTAAAAATGAACGTATGGAAGTTGTGAATGACAATATTGAAGAACAGGCCAATTTGAAATTATTGCTGAACACTACGGAAAATATAGTACCTGAAGTTTCTAAAGAAGAATTTAATAAATACCTAAAAACAATTGATTTTGATTTAAAATCTTTTGAAAATGACGCGATTGCAAATCGCCCCGATTATTTAGCCAAACAAAAGGAAATTGATGCTAACGAACTGAATGTAAAGTGGCAAAAATCACTTTCTGTTCCGGACATTACTTTGGGAGCCAATTATGATCAGCGAAGCGGTGCTTTTAACAAAGAAGCCAATCTAACAGTTGGAATTCCGTTACCTCTCTGGAATCAGAACAAAGGAAACATTAAATATGCAAAAACCATTTTAGAACAATCTAAGGTCGAAAAACAAAATTTTGAGTTGCAATTACAGACCGAAATTACATCGGCCTGGACCAAATGGGATGAATCTCGTAAAAACTATGGAGTAATGAAACCAACTGTAAATTCTGATTTCGACGCTGTTTATAATGGTATGCTAACTAATTTTCAAAAACGAAATGTAAGCTTATTGGAATTTACAGATTTTATGGAAAGTTACAATCAGGCGATTATTCAGGTAAATGAATTAAAGAAAAAACTGGCGCTTTCGGCTGAAGAGTTTAATAGTACAATCAACAAAGACTTATTTTAAAATATACGAAATGAAACATCAATTAATCATAGGCCTTGCTATTGTAAGTTTAGCAATTACAAGCTGTAAAAAAGAAGTAGAGAATCCGCAGACTAATACCACGTTTGCTTTGAGCGATGCGATGCTCAAAACGACAACTACCGCGGTTGCAGAAACTCAGCCCGTAAAAAATGAATTGAATTTTTATGGAAAAATTACTGCTGACAATAATAAAATGATCGACGTTTATCCGCTTGTAGGTGGAAATGTCATTAAAGTTAATGTTGAGCTGGGAGATTATGTAAAGAAAGGACAAGTTTTGGCCACTATAAAAAGTACTGATATTGCCGATTTTGAAAAGCAATCTCTGGATGCCAAGAGCGATTTGCTTGTTGCCAAAAATAACCTGAAAGTTGCTCAGGAATTATTTGACGGAAAATTAAATTCTGAAAGTGATGTACTGCAGGCAAAATCTGAGGTTAATAAAGCACAATCGCAATTGAGCAAAGTTCAGGAAACGTACAAGATTTACAATATCAAGGCGGGTTCTATTTATGAAGTTACAGCTCCAATAAGTGGTTTTATTATTCAAAAAAGCATCAATCAGGACATGCTTTTGAGAAGTGATCGTTCTGAAAACATATTTGATATTGCAGAAATTAGTGAGGTTTGGGCTATGGCCAACATCAATGAAATTGACATTAATAAGGTAAAATTAGGAATCAATGCCGATGTAACTACGCTGAGTTATCCTGATAAAGTGTTTAAGGGAAAAGTCGATAAGATTTTTAATGTTATTGATCCTGAAACCAAAGCGATGCAAGCGCGCGTCAAATTACAAAATCCGGGTTATTTATTAAAGCCGGATATGAATGCAAATATTAAATTGTCTTTTAACGAAGACAAATCGATGATTGCAGTTCCAAGTAATGCTATTGTCTTTGACAAAAGTAAAAACTTTGTTATGATTTTTAAAGACCGTAATAATATTGAAACCAGACAGGTTGAAGTGTATCGCGTTGTTGGAGATGTAACCTATATCTCTAGCGGCTTAAAGAACAGTGAAAAAGTAATTACAAACAATCAGCTATTTATTTACCGCGCCCTAAACGAATAAGACATGAACAAATTCATACGAAATATTATTGCTTTTTCGCTTAAGAATAAAGCATTTACCTTTTTTTGGGTAGGAATATTAGCGGTGGCAGGATTTATTTCTTTTAAGAATATGCCAATCGATGCTTTTCCGGATGTAACCAATACTCAAATTATAATTATCACACAATGGAATGGTAAAAGTGCCGAGGAAGTAGAACGTTTTGTAACCTCGCCTATCGAAATTTCCATGAACTCGGTGCAGAAGAAAACCAGCGTTCGCAGTATTACAATGTTTGGTTTATCTGTAATCAAAATTATATTTGATGATGGCGTCGACGATACTTTTGCCCGTTTTCAGGTTAATAATTTATTAAAAAATGTATCACTGCCCGATGATGTTGAACCAGATGTGCAACCGCCCTACGGACCAACGGGTGAAATTTTCAGGTACATAGTAAAAAGCGACAGCAGAGACAGTAGAGAATTACTGACATACCAAAACTGGATTATTGACAAACAGCTTCGCTCTGTTCCAGGTGTTGCTGATTTGAATGTTTTTGGAGGACAAACCAAAACGTATGAAGTGGGTGTTGATCCTGTTAAATTGGCCAAATATAACATTACGCCACTTCAGGTCTATAACGCTGTAAATGCAGGAAACTTAAATGTTGGTGGTGACATTATCGAAAAAAATGGACAGGCTTTTGTGGTTCGTGGAGTTGGTCTCCTGAAATCGACGCAGGATATTGAAAATATTATTGTAGATGATGCAAAAGGAAATCCGATTTTGGTTAAAAACCTGGCTTCTGTTTATGAAAGTTCCATGCCAAGAGTGGGGCAAACCGGTTTAGGAAACAATGATGATGCTGTTGAGGGAATTGTTGTTATGCGAAAAGGCGAAAATCCTCAGGAAACCCTGGCTTTGATTAAAGCTAAAATAAAAGATCTGAACGAAAATGTGTTGCCGAAAGATATCAAAATTGAAACTTTCTATGATCGTGATAATTTAATGAATTTTACGACAGAGACGGTAATGCACAATTTATTTGAAGGAATTATTCTGGTAACGTGTGTCGTGTTTTTATTCATGGCAGACTGGAGAACCACGTTTACAGTTTCGATTGTTATTCCGTTATCGTTATTGTTTGCCTTTCTGTGCCTAAAAATGATGGGGATGAGTGCTAATTTGCTGAGTTTAGGTGCAGTCGATTTCGGAATTATTATTGACGGTGCGGTCGTGATGGTCGAAGGACTATTTGTAGTCTTAGACCAACGCGCGCATCAATTGGGAATGACAGCCTACAATAAAATTGCAAAAGGCAGTCTAATTAAGAAAACAGGAGCCGAAATGGGTAAAGCCATTTTCTTTTCTAAACTGATTATCATTACAGCTCTTTTACCCATTTTTGCCTTTCAGAAGGTTGAAGGTAAAATGTTCTCTCCCCTGGCCTACACACTTGGTTTCGCCTTAATGGGAGCGCTACTTTTTACGTTGACATTAGTACCGGTTTTATCACACCTTCTTTTAAATAAAAATGTAAAAGAAAAAAATAATCCTTTTGTTAATTTCTGGGATCGAATAGTAAGTAAAAGTTTTGCATGGACTTTTAAAAATAAAGTAGCGACACTTGTTGGTTCTACAGCTATTTTGGTAATGGTGTTTTTTTCTGCTTCGTTTTTAGGAACCGAATTTTTACCACAGTTAAATGAGGGAGCCTTGTGGGTAACCGCAGAATTGCCAATGAGTACCTCTTTGCCGGAAAGTGTAAAAACAGCAGCGATGATTCGAAAAGATCTGGAAACTTTTCCGGAAGTAAAAAAAGTCTTGTCTCAAACTGGTAGAAGTAATGACGGAACAGATCCGAATGGTTTTGGATTTATTCAGCTTCAGGTTGATTTAAAGCCTAAAGCAGAATGGACCCGCAAAATTAGCATGGACGATTTAATTAACGAGATGGATGCCAAATTAAAAGTGCATCAGGGAATTACGTATAACTATTCACAACCTGTAATTGATAACGTTGCAGAGTCTGTTGCTGGTTTTAAGGCTTCAAACGCAGTTAAAATTTATGGAGATGATCTTGAAAAACTCGACGAATTATCGAATGAAGTCTTAGCCCAAATAAAAGATATTCCGGGTATTAAGGATGTCGGAATTCTGAGAAATGTAGGTCAGCCGGAAATTAGCGTTATTCTGGATCGTGATAAAATGGCGGCTTATGGCGTTACTTTAAGTGATGCTCAGGCAGTTTTGGAATTGGCTTTTGGAGGAAAAACAGCTACTGAAAAATATGAAGACGAGAAAAAATTTGATGTCAGAGTACGTTTTTCAAAAGAATATCGCAAGGACGAAAATGATATCTCAGAGCTAAAAGTTCCAACTATTAGCGGCGTTAAAATTCCATTAAAAGAAATTTGCGAATTAAAAACCATTACCGGACCTGCCTTTATTTACAGAGATAATACCAAACGTTTTATTGGAGTTAAATTCTCGGTTCGGGATCGCGATTTGGGAAGTACGATTGCAGAAGCTCAGGCAAAAGTGGCCAAAATGAAGCTTCCGTCAGGATATACCGTTGGCTGGACCGGCGAGTTTGAAAATCAGGTTCGGGCGAGTGCGCGTTTGGCTCAGGTCGTGCCAATCAGTTTAATCGGAATATTTGTCTTGCTATTTATTTTATTCGGAAATATTAAGGATTCGTTGTTGGTTTTGGCCAACGTGCCATTTGCTGTTATAGGAGGAATTATAGCCTTACACCTGACTGGTATGAACTTCGGAATCTCTGCAGGAGTTGGTTTTATTGCCCTATTAGGAATTTGTATTCAGAATGGTGTGATTCTAATATCAGAATTTCACCATAATCTTAAGGCAAAATTATCATTGGAAGAATCTATTTTTATTGGAGTAAAAGCCAGAACACGAGCTGTAGTAATGACTGCACTTATGGCTTCGATAGGATTACTGCCGGCAGCAATTTCTACAGGAATTGGTTCAGAATCTCAAAAACCTCTGGCGATTGTTATTATTGGAGGTTTAATGACCGCTACCGTTTTAACGCTCTTGGTTTTCCCCATTATATTTTGGGTATTCAACCGAAAAAAACATGCTCCCATTGAATAAGGAAGTTGAAAATAAATTAATTGGTTAAATTAATTGGGTTAGATTAAAAAGAAAAAGCATCATTTATTAATGGTGCTTTTTTGGTTTTAGTACTCATTAGTTTAATATATTGCACTACATTTTAATAATTTCTGATATGAAATATCTGTATTTTTTGTTGACTCTTTTTTCAGTTTCTTTTGTTCTGTCTGTTATAAATCCAAAGGAAGCTTTTACCTGCTTTCTTGAAATCATTCCGGCAATCATAGGTCTTTTGATTTTAATATTTACGTTCAAAAAATTCCGTTTTACCCATTTTACCTATACCTTGATCTTGCTTCACTGTATTATTTTATTTGTAGGCGGACATTATACCTATGCAGAAGTTCCTCTTTTTGATTATATCAAAGAGGTATTTCACCAAAGCCGTAATAATTACGATAAAGTAGGACATTTTGCTCAGGGACTGGTTCCTGCAATGATTGTTAGAGAATTGTTTATTCGCAAAAAAGTAATCAGCAATCAAAGCTTCTTTAACTTTATTATTGTGAGTATTTGTTTGGCAATTAGTGCCGCATACGAATTTATAGAATGGTTTGTTTCTTTAGCTACCGGAGATGGCGGTGATGCCTTTTTAGGAACTCAGGGGTATGTTTGGGATACACAATCTGACATGTTGTTTGCTACGATTGGAGCCATCGTGGGATTGATTCTGTTTTCAAAAATTCAGGACAATCAAATCAAAAAAATCAATTTTTAATATCGTACAAATGAAAACGACCTTCTGCTCAGGGAAGGTCGTTTCTTATACTAACTCAAACTATATTTAAACTGTTATTTTACATCTTTCAATATAGCAATGGCTTCTGTTGCATTAGACAATTGTGCATATTTTAAAGCTGTAAAACCTTTTTCGTTTTTAGCATTTGGATTTGCTCCGTTTGCCAATAATACATTCAAAATTTCAACTTTGTTGTAACGTGCAGCGATCATTAAAGGTGTTAAGTCTTCAGATATTTCGTTTACGTCTGCTCCGTACTCGATTAATTTTTTAATAAATGCAAGATCTCCTTTTCCAACAGCCACTGTTAACGGTGTAGAAAAACTACTTGTAATTTCTGTTCCCGGTTTTGCAAATGCTGGCTGATTTGATGCCATTGAAACGTTTGCAAATGCTACTAAAGCAACTCCTAAATAAATGATTGAATTTTTCATAATGATTGATTGTTAAATTGATTGATAATGATGATTTTTAATTTCTATGTAAATGTAATTCTATTTTATGTATTATGCATAACAAAGTACTATGTTTTAACTAATTCTTAACATTAACTTAATAAAAGACAGTCGAAGTGAAATTTAATGTTATCTCAAACAAATTGCTTTTTATAATAGACGCTAATAATTCAAAAATGTTACAGTAAAATCGAAAATTTATAAAAAAAATACCCGTTAAAAAATCAATACCTTTATAGCCAGTATCGTTAGCAGTTTTTTACTTATGCTTCATTGTGCATTATTATGGAATTGGAATTTAAATTTAGAACTTCAATTTGACGTCATAAGAATATGTTTTTTTGATCAATTTACGCAAAAAGAAAATGTCCTGCCATTATAGAAATAGCAGGACATTTTTTTTATTTGTAATAACATTTATGGTTCAAATGGTTATTTTAAACCTGTAAAGTACTATTTAGAAGCAAGGTATTCTAATACGTTCTTTTCAATACGTTGGTCAATATTTTCAATATCCGCTTTTACGAATTTTTCTCCTAAAATGTTTTCATAAAGCTCAATATATCTTTCAGATACAGATTCGATATAAGCATCTGTCATTTCTGGAATTTGCTGTCCGTCCTGCCCCTGAAAACCGTTTTCGATCAACCAGCGACGTACAAATTCTTTAGACAATTGTTTTTGCTCCTCTCCTTTTTCCTGTCTTTCCAAATATCCATCTGCATAAAAATAACGGGAAGAATCCGGCGTGTGAATTTCGTCGATCAAAACGATAACGCCTTCTTTTGTTTTTCCGAATTCGTATTTGGTATCAACTAAAATCAGACCGCGTTCTGCAGCAATTTCAGTTCCTCTTTGAAACAAATCACGTGTGAATTTTTCTAAAACAATATAATCTTCTTCAGAAACAATTCCTTTTGCTAATATATCTTCACGCGAAATATCTTCATCATGAGAGCCATTATCTGCTTTTGTAGTTGGCGTAATAATAGGTTCAGGAAATTTATCGTTTTCCTTTAAACCTTCTGCCATTGTTACACCACAAATTTGTCTTCTTCCTGCAGCATATTCACGAGCAGCATGTCCTGAAAGGTAACCACGAATAACCATTTCTACTTTAAAAGGTTCGCACAAATGACCAACAGCAACATTTGGATCCGGAGTTGCAATTAACCAATTAGGCACAATATCTTCTGTCAATTCCATAAATCTTGTTGCAATCTGGTTTAAGATTTGTCCTTTGTACGGGATACCCTTTGGTAAAACCACATCAAAAGCCGAAAGCCTGTCGGTTGCAACCATTACCAAAAGTTCGTCGTTTATGTTGTAAACTTCTCTCACTTTTCCGCGGTAAACTGATTTCTGATCTGGAAAATTAAAATTTGTAGTTGTAATTGTATTGCTCATTATCGTAGTTGTGTTGTTTTTATTCCATGCAAATTTAAAACTAAATAAAGGAGCATGCAAGAAAGTGGTCAGTTTTAAGTCGCGGTTTTTGGTTTGATTTTCAGTTTTCAAAAAGCGATATTGAAAAATGCAGCGTAAAAACTATTTTGCTAAAAAGTAAGAAGCTTTGTCAAAGTTTGAAACTTCGACAAAGCAACTAAAATGTTGTATGAAACCGAAAAATTATTTCTTAAGAAGCGTCGAATTAAATAAATCTAAAATTCTGCCATATTCATCAATCCATGAGTATGTTTCTTTAAATCCATGCGATTCTACAGGGAAAGAGGCCAGACTCCAGTTCTTTTTTTGCAATTCTATAAAACGTTGAGACAAACGCACTATATCTTTATACTCTACATTGTCATCGACCATTCCGTGCAGCATAACCAGATTTCCTTTTAAATTATCTGCATAATAAATAGGAGAACTTTTTTTGTATGCTTCGGGATCTGTTTCAGGGAAATTTAAAATATTTCCAGTATAACCGTGGTTGTAATGAGCCCAGTCTGTAACCGAACGCAATGCAGCGCCCGAAGCAAATTCTCCAGGAGTAGTTAACATTCCCATTAAAGTAATAAAACCACCGTACGAACCTCCGTAGATCCCTACTCTATTGGCATCGATTCCGTACTTTTCGACCAATACTTTTTTACCATCAAGGTGATCAGATAAATCTTTTCCACCCATAAAACGGTAAATTCCTGTTCTAAAATCACGACCGTAACCATCACTTCCTCTATAATCGATATCCAGAACAGTATAACCTAAATCGGTAAGCATATTATGAAACATGTATTCTCTATAATAGTTACTCCAATAATTGTGAGCATTTTGCAGGTAACCCGCACCGTGAACAAAAATTACGGCTGCTTTGTTTGCATTTTCAGTTTTTGGAGTATACAATCTTGCGTTTACCGGAGTGCCGTCTTGCGCTTTAAATGTAATAACTTCTGGTTCTCTCCATTTGTAGTTTTTAAAATTTTCAGAAACTGATGTCGAAATTTGCTGTAGCGTTGCATTCTTTTTATTGTCGGCAATGTAAAAATCCCAAGGAATATTTTTATAAGAATAACGTACCAAAAGCGACTTTTCATCTGGAGAAAGGACCACTTCGTGTGCACCATCTTTCGTTAAAATTGGTTCTAAAGTTCCGCCACCAGCAGGCAAATTATAGAAATTTCTATTTCCGGGATGTGTTGTATTAGTTGTTAAGTAAAATGTTTTTTTGTCTTTAGACAGCGTTACATCGCGAACTTCCCAATTTCCGCTTGTCAATTGTGTTTTCTTAGCCGTTTTGAGATTGTACGAATACAAATGAGAATATCCTGTCGCTTCAGACTGAAAGTAAATCGTTTCATTGTCTGCTAAAAAGCCAAGCGTTCCGGAGTCAAAAGAATAAGACGGAATTCCGGGACCAGCAATCCAGGCGTCATCATGCTGATGCTCAATTTCCTTAAAAGATCCGTTTTCAAGATTTAAACTTACCAGCCATCTGTCTTTATTGTCCTGACTTCTAACTTCTACAATTCCAAAAGATCCGTCTTCGTTATAAACTGGCGGCTGAGCCATAATTAGTCTGTCTTCTTTTGCTTTGTTTTTTAAATTCTCATAAGATTCATAATACTTTGGTGCATCCTGAATACGACTTAAAGTCGAAAAATTAACGAAATACACACTATCTTTTGCTACAGAGTAAATTCCGAATTTAGTTTTTACCAAATTGGCTGTTGAGACCTTACTTTTGGTTTCGGGAGTTTGATTATAACCGTCGTCTGTTATAAAAACTTCCATTTTTTCTCTTTTATTATCTACCTCTTCTATTAAACTAAAAGTGGCAAAATTTCCATTTGGATTTGCTTTCAAATAGGCGAAGTTATCTTTTCCGTAAAAATACTCTTTTGCAAAATCAGATTTTATAGCTTTTGTTTTAGCCAGGTTCCATTGCTTTTTTGCTTCCTTGTCTTTAATAAACTGAAACAATTCTTTTTGCTGTGTCTTTAAAAATGATTCTTTTTCAGGTGTTTTTTCTTTTTTAGTGCCTTTGCTAAAGTTAGTTATCTGTAAAATCGTTCCTTCTTTAGTATTGTATTTGAAGAGATTGTTATTTTGCTCAAAAAACAATATTCCGGCTGTTGTACCCAATTCCAGACTAGAAATTGGTGTACTTTGCTGCATTATTTTTTTAGTTGTTTTGGTACTAATAGTATAAGAATACAAGGCACCTTTATCGAGATAATAAGCCAGGTCTGAATTGGGCTTTCTTTTTAAATCAAGTTTGGAGAAGGCAGCTTCTTTGGCATCAACTAGAACGGGTTTTGCTGCTCCTTTTTGCCACGAATAGGTATTAGCGCCTAAATCGTCAGTTGGGTTCCATTCAAAATACACTTTTTTACCATCAGGAGACCAGCGTCCGTATGTGGGTTGATTTCCAATAAACGATTCGCCTTTCATTATTTCTTCCAATTTTAAAGTTTGGCTTTTGCCTGAAATCGAAAGAATTAAAAAGGCAAGGATAAAAATGTTTTTTGTCATGGTATTTAGATTTTGAGAAAACAAAAATACACTTTGAAAATTATTAAAAAAATGTTTTTGATATTAGATTGCGGAATTCTTTGCATATTATTTGTTTAACAAAAAAAATCCTTGAAGAATTATCTTCAAGGATCTTTTTTTTATCAAAAGTCTAAAATTTAAAAATCTAAAATCTTAAATTTATGCAGTTTTTATTGCTTGCTTTTTTAGCTGACAGCAAATTCTTTATCTAAAATTTTCGATGCTATGTATCTTGCAACACCGTCTTCGGCATTGGTTTTAATCACTTCTAAACCAGGAAGTGTTTCTTTTAACAGAGCCGGAGCATTTCCCATAATTAAACCTTTTCCTGATGCCGATAACATTTGAACGTCATTAAAACCATCTCCAAATGAAACTGCCTCTGCCAAAGTAAAACCTTCTTTTTCTAACACTTGTTCAATTGCAACGGCTTTATCGATTGTTTTATCCATAAATTCAAGGCAAGTTGGCAAACTAAAAGCATGGTGCAAATGTTCTGATGAATTGGCCAAAATAGCATCCTTCAGTTTTACTAATTTTTCATGATTGTCGCAGGAAAAGAAAATTTTAATAGCGCCAAAATCTTCCAGCGTTTTATAATCTACCAATTCCGGACGGTATTTTAATTCGGCCTGAAAAGAATTTAATTTTTCGTTTACGCGATTGGTCTGCCAAACATTTTCTTTGAATAAGACTACTGTAATTTCAGGATCAATTTCAACATTCAAAGCTGCCTTTACAATATCGCTGTCTAAATTAAATGCAAAAAGTTCTTTTTTGTTTGGCGAATGAATCCTCGCTCCGTTAGAACTTACTAAATAAACAGGAATCTCTAATGTTTCAATAATCGCCATGGCATCAAGATGGTGGCGGCCTGTTGCTACAACAATAAGATAATTTTGATTGTGAAGTTCCTGAAAAATGGATTTTGTATAATCTGAAATTCTGTGTTGAGTGTTAAGTAAAGTTCCGTCAAGGTCACTTACTACCACTTTTATATTTTTAAGTTTAGTCATAATATTATCAAATCTATGATCCGCAAATTTACGGTTTTAAGCTCAGTTGAGCAAAGTTTGAAAGTCTTAAAAGCCCAAAACACAGCAAGTTTATTATTTATTTAACGATTTGATCAAATACTGCTTTTTAAATAATTAAACTTTAATAATTCCCGATTTATATAAATTCAGGGCTTTTTCTAAAACCATTTCAATCTGCTCTAAAGGTAAATCTTCATTGGCATTTAGGAGCATTATCTTCATTCTTGAGCGGTTTTCCTGAATCAGAAAATCTTCGTCAAAAAGCATCCCTTCCACGATTCCAATATACGGTTGCTTGTATTTTTTGTGAATCCATAAATAGCAGAACATTTTTCGTTTATAACAGAAAAAGGGCATTCCGTATTTGAGGACATTTGTAATTTCTGAATCTTGTTTTAAGATTATTTCTTTTAATGCGAGAAGTGTGCCCTTAATGGGTTCGTCTTGTTTTAAGTAGAAATCATCTAATTGTTTCATTTTCTAACCTTTTGAGTTTTGGCAAAGACAATTTTTAAGGTTGCCGGACATTTAGAACTTGATTTAATTTTAAGAACCAATGAATCATTATTAATATAAAATTTTTCTTTTAAAATCGGAACAAATGACTGATAATTATCGACTTCGCAATTTGCAATAGTCATTTGTGGTCTTTTGCTTTCATTGTAATAATTACAATTTAAAAAAGGAAAAATGCTGTAGCAACTATCAATTTTGCTACTATTTAATTCTATAGAATCTCCAGTCATTTTGCATTTTCCTCTAGAAAAACCTTGCCAGGTACAAGCAGCACTAGTATATACAAAAGTACTGTCTTTATTTATTTTTATACTCGAGCTACCAGGAACGATATATTGTGTATCATGCCACATTCCAATAAATTTATTTACAGGAACTTCTTCTTTTTTGCAAGAGATCAAACATATCATGAGTAAAAATGTAAATATTCTAATTGTCATTCGGAAGTTTATTTTAAAATCTAATTTTCTAATTCAAAAAAAATATTCGTTTCCCACATTTCTATAAAAGATGATGTAGAAAACGAATATTAATAAAAGCAAAACACATTTCACGTCTTACATTTTACATTTCACTATAAAAATTAATCGTGATTTTCTATTTGTTTATAAGCATCAATTACCTTTTTAACCAGTCTGTGACGCACGATATCTTTATCATCAAGATAAATAATACCAATTCCGTCAACGTCTTTCAGAACCAAAATTGCTTCTTTCAGACCAGAAATAGTTCGGCGTGGTAAATCGACCTGGCCAGGATCTCCCGTAATCATAAACTTGGCATTTTTTCCCATACGGGTCAAAAACATTTTCATTTGCGAGTGGGTAGTATTCTGTGCTTCATCCAGAATTACAAAGGCATTATCAAGTGTACGACCACGCATAAATGCCAGTGGAGCGATCTGAATAATTCCCTTTAAAATATAATCTTCGAGTTTTTCGTTGGGTAACATATCGCGCAGAGCATCATAAAGAGGCTGCATGTAAGGATCTAGTTTTTCTTTCATATCGCCGGGTAAAAAACCAAGATTTTCTCCTGCTTCTACTGCCGGTCGGGTGAGTATGATCCTTTTTACTTCTTTTTCTTTAAGTGCTTTAACGGCCATGGCAACACCAGTATAAGTTTTTCCGGTTCCCGCCGGACCAACAGCAAATACCATATCATTTTTTTTAATGGTATCGACCAGTAATTGCTGGTTAGGCGTCATGGCTTTAATAATCTTACCGCCAACTCCGTGAACTAATATTTTGTCATGATCGTATGCTTTTTTTTCATCCTGACCATCACTCATAATAACACGTTCGATTACATTATCGTCGATGTTGTTGTATCTGGTAAAGTGAAGCATAAGCCTCTGAAATCTTTTTTCGAATTCATCTAAAACTTCTTTTTCACCAAAAGCTTTTAAAGTGGTCCCTCGTGCTACGATTTTAAGCTTCGGGTAGTACTTTTTAATAATTTCAAGATGAGAATCCTGTGCGCCCCAAAAGTCTTTTGGAGCAATGTCTATTAGCTCGATAATTCTTTCGTTCAAATGAGATAAATTTAAATTAAAAAATAAATTTTGTTTTGTAAATCTATTGCTGTCGGGTATTTTGTTTCAGTTTCATTTTACAGTCCCGGTTTGCGGTCGTAACACAGTCCTTCAGATCAAAAAAATGCTCATTCCTTAAAACTGAAAATTCAAACTGCAAACTGAGGCTATCCTAACCGTTACTTTATTTTAAAAAACACAAATTGTCTTTTCTTTCTTTCAATTTGTATTTAGTATTACTAGATTTGCATTTCTCAAATTTAATGAAAATTAGATTTAAAAACTATCAATAGTTATAAACAAAATGATGTCAATAATTACCCTTACTACCGATTACGGCTTAAAAGACCACTTTGTTGGCTCACTGAAGGGTAAAATACTTTCTGAACTTCCCGAAGCCAGAATAATTGACATCTCGCACGACATCGATCCTTTTAACACAGCTGAGGCCAGTTATGTAATTGGGGCCTCTTATTTAAGCTTTCCAAAGGGAACGGTTCACTTAATTGGAGTTGATATTGAGCGTAATAAAGAAAACCAGCATATTGCGATGCAATGGAATGATCATTTCTTTATTTGCGCCGATAACGGAATTTTAAGCATGCTTACACAGAAGATCGTGCCCCAGAAAATTGTCGAGATTAATATTCACGATCGTTTTCCGATTGAATTTAGCGATATGGATATCTTCATTCAGGTGGCCTGCCACATCGCAAAAGGCGGATTATTGAATGTTATTGGCAAAGAAATCCAGGGTGTTAAAGAAATTACAGAGCTACAGGCCGTTGTGGGAACTGACGGAAACTCACTAAAAGGTTATGTTATTTACATTGATCATTTCGGAAATGTGGTGACCAATATTTCAAAGCAACAATTTTTAGAAGTTGCAAAAGGCCGACCGTACGAAATCGTGATGAAACCCAAAAGCATCAAAACCATCCTGCCCAATTATTCTAACATTGCAACTTCAGACAAGTATCCTATTAAAACCTATGAAGGCGAAAAACTAGCCATTTTTAATGAAGCCGGTTTTCTCGAAATTGCCATTTTTAGAAGTAATCCTTCAAAAGTTGGTTCTGCCAATAGTTTGTTGGGACTAAATTATCGTGATGTTATTACGATTCAGTTTTCCTGATTTTAGATTTTAGAGTAACATAGATTAGGTTGATACTAATTTCTCGATGATTACTTATCTGAGATTATTCCCTGCAATAGAGTATGGTTTTTATCGGGATATTCATGACGTTCCATAATTTGAAACCGTAGGCTATATTTGAAATACTATAGTTGATTAAAATCCGAAAAAATAAGCTTCTTATAATATTTTAAAATTTCTCAAAAAGAACGATCAATTTTGGTATTTTTGCGCACCCGTAGGATTTTACGAATTTCAAAAAATCTAAAATCTACAATCTAAAATATAAAATCAAAATATGTTTGTCAGAATTGTAAAAATGAGTTTTCACGAAGAAAAGATTCCTGATTTTCTAGAGAATTTTGAATCGGTGAAAGACAAAATAAGAAATGCAGACGGAAATCGTTTTTTAGAATTGTATCAGGACAAAAATGATAAATGCATCTTTTTTACTTACAGTTACTGGGAAACAGAAACTGATTTAGAAAATTACAGACAATCTGAGCTTTTTAATTCGGTTTGGAGCTTTACAAAAAAATTATTCAATGCAAAACCTGAGGCGTGGAGCGTGGATAAAGTGGTTTCTTTAGTTTAAAGTTGTATATGTAACGTGAAAATAAGAACGATTTTAAACGCAATGAACGCAAAGAAAATATTTAAAGGTTTTAGAAAAATACAAAGTTCGCAAAGCTGGGTGAACCTGAAACTTGAAACAAGAAAAACTTGAAACAAAATTAAGTACATGAAATCAATCATTTTAAGAGAAATAAAATCCTTTTTTGGCTCCCCTATTGGCTATTTGGTCATTGCTATTTTCCTTATTAGCAACGGACTATTTCTATGGGTTTTTGAAGGAGATTACAATATTCTGAATACCGGATATGCTGATTTGACTCCTTTTTTTACGTTGGCTCCATGGATTTTAATTTTCCTGATTCCGGCTGTAACAATGAGAAGTTTCTCTGACGAAAAAAAACAAGGAACGCTGGAATTGCTTTTAACCAAACCTTTATCGATCTGGGAAATTGTAAACGGCAAATTTTTAGGTTCTCTATTACTTATTATTTTAGCGATTGTACCCACTTTTATTTATGTAAAAGTAATTTCGACTTTGGGTTCTCCGGAAGGAAACATCGATATGGGCAGCACAATTGGTTCTTATTTCGGATTATTGTTTTTGATTGCTGCTTACTCTGCAATCGGAATCTTTACTTCTACCCTTTCAGAAAATCAAATTGTAGCTTTTATAATTGCAGTATTTTTATGCTTTTTGTTTTATTTTGGATTTGAAGGTTTAGCGACTTTACTTCCCGGACAATCTACCATTATTTCAGCATTCGGAATGCAGGATCATTTTAAAAGCATGAGCCGCGGCGTTATTGACACGCGCGATGTACTTTATTTTTTAAGCATTGCAGTGTTGTTTTTATCTTTTACTGTTTATCAATTAAAATCTTTTAAAGCGTAATGAGAGCATCTACTCAACAAAATATCAAAACATTAGGTATTACTGTTTTTGTTTTAGTCGTTTTAAACATTTTAGGAAGTTTATTTTTCCACCGATTTGATTTGACCAAGGACAAAAGATACACCCTGTCACAAACTTCTTTGCAGATTGTCAAACAGGTTAAAAACCCGTTATCAATCAAGATTTACATGCAGGGCGATCTGCCGGCAGATTTTAGACGTTTGCAACAAGAAACCAGACAATTACTTGAGGAATTTCAGGCTTATAACAGCAATATTGTATTTGAATTCGTTAATCCGCTAGAAAACGAAGACGAAAGCATGGATGTAATAAAATCGCTTTACCAAAAAGGATTAACACCTATCAATATTACGGTTGATGACAAAGGAAAACAATCTCAGGCAATGGTTTTTCCGTGGGCAATTGCGGTTTACAATAATAAAGAAGTGAATATTCCTTTACTGAAAAATATCATGGGCGCTTCGACTACGCAAAAAGTAATCGGATCGATTCAGCATTTAGAATATTCTATTGCAGATGCTATCAATAAAATATCTAAAGACAGGCAAAAGAAAGTAGCCATCATAAAAGGAAATGGAGAATTGAATGAAATTCACATTGCCAAAATGTTACAGCAAATTCGCGAAAGCTATTACATTGGCCCTTTTACACTAGATTCTGTCGCTAAAAATCCAACAGGAACTTTAGATGCTTTAAAAAAATACGATTTAGCCATTATTTCAAAACCAACTGAAACTTTTTCTGACGAAGAAAAGCAGGTTTTGGACCAGTTTATCATGAATGGCGGTAAAACGTTATGGTTAATAGATCAGGTGGCGGCAGATATGGACAGTTTGTACAATCAGGCCGGAGCGACTTTGGCGTATCCGAGAGATTTGAATTTAAATGATATGTTCTTTAAATACGGATTTAGAATTAATCCTGATTTGGTAAAAGACGAACAAGGAAGTCCAATAAAACTGGCAACTGGCGAACAAGGAAGTGCTACACAATATCAGGATTTTGTATGGAAATATGCACCGCAGGTTTATCCAACGAGCCAGCATCCGATTGTGAAGAATCTTGGCGGCATCAGATTTGATTTTGCAAGTCCGATTGATACTTTGAAAAACGGAATCAAAAAGACCGTTTTACTACAGTCATCACAGTATTCTAAAACGATTGGTTCTCCAACAGAAATCAATCTAAATATTGTAACCGAAAAAACGGCACCACAGGATTATGCCAATAAAGGAAACATTCCGTTGTCTGTTTTATTAGAAGGATCTTTTCATTCTGCTTTTGAAAATCGTGTTTTACCATTCAGGGAAAATTCGTTTTTGGCAAAAGGAAAACCTAACAAAATGATTGTAATTGCTGATGGTGACCTGGCGCGAAACCAATTGGACAAAAACATGATGCCGGTCGAACTAGGTTACGATCAACGCACCGGAAACCTGTACGACAACAAAGATTTCATGATGAACTGCATCAATTATCTGCTCGACGATACCGGACTTATTAACATTAGAAGTAAGGATGTAAGCCTGCCTTTATTAGACAAGGAGAAAGTTTACGAGAATTACAGTATAACCCAATTCATAACTATCGGACTTCCAATTCTTATTTTATTGGTTTTTGGACTCGCTTTTACTTATCTTCGAAAAAGAACCTACAGCAAATAGATGTTAATAAAAAAATTGGAAAACTAAGAATGTTTACGATATATTTGTAAAACGGAACTTAGTGGCATAAAAACTAAGAAAAAGTACAAAAAATAAAACAAAAGAGATGAAATTTATAGTATCGAGTTCGTACTTATTAAAACAATTACAAGTTTTAGGAAGCGTAATTAACAGCAACAACACGCTGCCTATTTTAGATAACTTTTTATTTGAACTAGACAATAATGCATTGACCGTTTCGGCTTCAGATCTTGAAACTACAATGTCTGCTACATTATCAATCGATTCTACTAGTAAAGGTAGCGTTGCTGTGCCTGCAAAACTTTTGCTTGAAATTTTAAAGACATTTCCGGAACAGCCTTTAACTTTTACAGTTGAAGAAAACAATACGGTCGAAATTAGTTCTAACTCAGGTAAATATGCGTTAGCATATGCTGCAGGAGAAGAATTTCCTAAGTCTGTTAATCTGGAAGAACCTTCTGTAACTTTAGTTCCTGCAGATGTGCTGGCAACTGCTGTAAGCAAAACAATCTTTGCTGCCGGAAACGACGATTTGCGTCCGGTAATGTCTGGAGTTTTCTTTCAGTTCTCTCCGGAAGGATTGACTTTTGTGGCAACAGATGCACATAAATTGGTAAAATATGCCCGTACAGATGTAAAAGCATCTCAGGTTGCTGATTTTATTATGCCTAAGAAACCTTTAAACATCCTGAAAAGTATTTTAGGAAGTTCTGATGCTGAAGTAAAAATTGAATACAACGACTCAAATGCAACTTTCTCATTTGACAATTATATCTTAATGTGTCGTTTGATTGACGGAAAATACCCAAATTATGAAGCGGTAATTCCAAAAGAAAATCCAAATAAACTAATGATTGACCGTTCTTTATTTTTAAGTTCTGTTAAGCGTGTTGCGATTTTCTCGAACAAAACAACACACCAAATTCGTTTGAAGATTGCCGGAGCCGAATTAAATGTTTCTGCCGAGGATATCGATTACTCAAACAAAGCCGAAGAAAGATTGACTTGTGATTATCAAGGAGATGATCTTCAAATTGGTTTTAACTCACGTTTCTTAACTGAAATGCTGACTAACTTACAATCTGACATGATTATGTTAGAAATGTCATTACCAAACAGAGCCGGTATTCTAACGCCAGTTGATGGTCTTGAAGAAGGAGAAACTGTTACAATGTTGGTAATGCCCGTAATGTTAAATAGTTAACATCAAAAGTTCTTTTTGTTACAGGGATTTTTTTTAGTTTAAAATTAAAGACATATCATTGTAAAAAAAAAAAGATACGCTATTAACCAACCATTTTTTATACCTGGAAACCGCAATTCTAATTAAGAGTTGCGGTTTTTTATTTCAGGAGATTTTTTGTTTCAGGTTTGAGGTTTCAGGTTTCAGGTTGAAATGCGAATTTGGCCAGCGCTGATTTTACCGCAAAGCACACAAAGTTATCGCAAAGTTCGCAAAGGTTTTTACACAAAGCTTTGCGAACTTTGCGGTAAAAAAAAAACGAAATACAATCAAACCTGAAACCTGAAACTTGCAACCTGAAACTTGAAACCTCAAACCTAAAACCTGAAACTTGAAACTTGAAACCTGAAGCCTGAAACTTGCCCCCCCCGTAAACCTGAAACTAAAATTTTTCTTTAACTTTGTAATATGAAAATAGAAATTTGGTCGGACATCATGTGTCCGTTTTGTTACATCGGGAAAAGACAATTGGAAACAGCTTTAACTGAATTTCCAAATGCAGATATTGAAATTGAATGGAAAAGCTTTCAGCTGGATCCTACTGTTCAGCCAGAATCAGGAAAAGACGTTTATACGTTTCTTGCGGAGAGAAAAGGTATGTCTGTTGAGCAATCTATGGAAATGCATAAAGGTGTCACAGAACGCGCGAAAAGTGTTGGTCTGGACTATAATTTTGATAAAGCAATTATTTCAAATTCTTTAACTTCACATCGAATTATTCATTTGGCTAAAAAAAATAATCTTGGTGATGCAATGGAAGAAATTTTCTTTAAGGCCTATTTTACTGAAGGAAGAGATTTAAACGATGCTGCAACCTTAATTGAATTGGGTACAAATGCAGGATTAAATTCTGATGATGTAAAAGAAGTTTTAGAAAACGAAAATTTATACTTAGCTGATGTGCATAACGATATTATCGAAGCGCAACAAATAGGCGTACAAGGTGTTCCTTTTTTTGTTTTTGATAGAAAATACGCTATCTCAGGAGCGCAGCCGGTAGAAGCTTTTGTCAATACCATTAAGGAAGTTCTTCAGTAAAAAGCAAAATTCAGATCTGTCATTTCAACTTGTAAGATTTTTTGATGCTTTGTTTTTTTGGGCTATTGATAATCAATATTTTAGCTTACATGTGAATTTTGTAACAAATGCCATTTAAAATATAAGCCGTTCGGATACTACTAGCTTAATTTTGAGCCAGATAACAATTAAAAAGATACGGCCATGAATACTTTGAGCAAAATTACCAATGAAGACTTTGACAGATGTCCATTTCATAGTAACATTAATGCAGGAAATGATATCGATATCAGTTACAAAAGAACTTACAACGGCGACTGGGGACACTGGGATGATTTACCGGAAAACGATTTGAAAGATCAAAATCAATATGAAGAGCAAACAGACGCTGTAGACGAAACGGAATTATACAGTTAATTTAAAGTATTAAATTCCCACACAAACTTATACAATTAAAAAAATAAAGAACCATCTGTAATAGTACTATACTATTTCAGATGGTTTTCTTATTTATACTGAGGCTGCACTTTCAATAAAGCCATACATTTGAACTTGTTTACCCTATTATTCTTGGGTTTGATGCTAAGTTTGATTTTGAATGACATTTGGTTCATACTATTTTTATATCTTTGATTACTGTGAAAACCTATATTTGAATTTAACTGATAAATACTAATCGAAAGATCTTCTGCAAAAAATTGTCAAACCCCCGATCCTAAATCATGACTACACGCCTACTGAAAATTCTTTCTCTATTTTTATGCTGTCTTTCTATTTCAAATCAAACTTATTCTCAAAAAACGAAGCAGGAATTACTGCAATTAATCCGTCAAAAGGATTTATCTCCGGAAATTAAAGGCGATTTTTTATGCGAACTTAGCTCTTGCTATAAAAAAACAGATACGGTAAAAGCATATGATTATGCCAATCAGGCACTCGTTCTAGCAAAAGAAGAAAAGAACAAAAAGGGACAAGCCATAGCGTATGAAGCCCTATCTGATATTGCGAGATATCTGGATAATTTTCCTCAACAAATTAAATTTGCCGATTCGAGTTACACCTTGGCCACAGAATCTAAAGATCCTAAAGCTATTGCTTTTGCCACCTATGCTATTGCGTACAAGCATGAATTTATTGGCAACAAAGACAAATACATTTCTTATATGTTGAAGTCGTTGGCTTATTTTGAGAAAAATAAAATACGATATGACAAACTTGTAAACGGATATGAAAATCTGGGTGCCTACTATATCGACCATAACGATCTTACATTCTCGAAAAAATACAATAAAAAAGCTTTAGATTTAGCTTACGAAAGTAAAAATCAGGTTAATATAGCAAATGGCTTAACGAGTTGGGGATTATTTTTGGTGCGCGATGCAGAAAAAAATTCACCGGCAGATATAAACTTATTAAAAAAGGCAGAAGCCAATTACTTAAAAGCTATTGCCATATTCGAAGATGAAAAAAGAAAAGGAAATATTATTGGCTCTTATGGCAGAACATGCTTAAACCTAACCAGCCTGTATTTATACCATTTTTTTGAAAGCCAGCCCGAAAAAACATTAGCGCATTTAAGAAAAACCGAAGCCGTCTGCCTGGAATTGAACGAACCCTTTCAATTAATGGTGCTATACGGCCAGCAAGCGCAGTTTTATACCAACTTAAATGATACGGCAAACGTAGAAAAAGTGCTCAAAAAAGTATCAGACATTATAGCAAAGCACCCTAAGATAAACTCCAGGTACTATGCGTTGCTGTATAAAAACTATATGGATCTGGCAGATATAAAAAATGATTTTCCATCATATAAAAAGTATTTCAATTTGTACGACAAGGCGGTTGCCGTAATGATGGAAAAAGAAAACAGAGCAAGAGAATACAACGCTTCAATACGCTTTGAAACAGAGAAAAAATCGCAGGAAATTCAATTACTGACCAACAATCTCGAGTCTAGAAAGAAGATCAACTATTTGTATGCAGCACTTATCATTTTTGTTTTCTTTACGCTTCTTTTTATGCTGCGCTCCTATCATTTTAGACAGCGTTCTTATATAAAAACAAATCTGTTACTTCAAAAAGCCAATGAAGAAGCTACCCTTGTCTCTAAAATTAAGGAAGAAGAAGCCAGAATTGCTTTACTTGAAGCCGAACTGACAGAAAAAGAACTTCAGATTGCAATTCAGGAAAAGAAAATCAATGAGCAGGAAAAGATTAAACTGCAGCAGGAACTAATGACCAATAATTTGCAGTTAGAAAAAAAGAACGAAGTTTTAAAAGAAATTCAGAACAAATTGTCTGTCATGAAATCAGAACAATCTTCTGATATCAAAACCATTTCAAAAACCATTGACAAAAGCATGGAAGTCGATGATGAATTTGAATTATTAAAAACAAGTCTTGAAAATACCAATCCGGTCTTTTTTTCTACGCTGCAGGAAAAAGCCTCAGGCACATTGACCAAACTCGATTTTAAATATTGCGGCTATATAAAATTAGGAATGAGCACGAAAGAAATTGCGAGTCACATGAATATCGAAACGCAAAGTATGAGAATGGCGCGCTATCGAATTAAGCAAAAATTAAATTTGGACCGCGACACTGATTTAGATACTTACATCATGTCAGTACAATAAAATCAATACTTTACAGCAGTTTTACCTCTTTTATTTTATTTCCTGTAGATACAAAATAGATACTACTCTGCACACTGTAGATGGTTAGTATATGTAAGATTTTTGATTCTGAACCATTACATGATTAGATTTGGTTTTGAATTTTAAATCTCAAATCATGAACAAAAAAACGCTTTCAATTATCTCGTATATTACTATTATCGGTTGGATAATTGCGTATGTAAACTACAACAAATTAACAGTTAAAGATTCTTTAACACGATTTCATTTGAAACAAGGACTTGGTATTGCCATTTTAGGAATCATCATTTCTGTCGCTTTAACAATTATTGCTCTTGTAGTACCAACTTTAGCAAGCATACTAAGTCTGGTAAATCTTGGCGTATTAGTGTTATGGATTATGGGGATAATTAATGCTAATAACGAACAGGAAATTCCGGTTCCCGTAGTGGGAAAATTATTTACTGATAAATTTGATTTCATTAAATAATTACTAATTGCCAGTATAAAACATTCGTTTTATACTGGCTTTTTATCTCCTAATTAAAATACCAATCATGAAAAATTGTTATTATTTTCTGCTCTTGATTTCACTTACCAATTGCCTTTACGGTCAGAATATCGACAATAAACTTCAGGGATATTTTGAAGCTAAGTCGGGATCTCATATGTATTCTTTTTTTGAATTTGACGGTAACGGAAAAGTAAATATTGTTGGCATAGGATCTGGTGACTATTTTACTAAAGGCGATTCGCTGATTGTATTTCCGGATAAGAGCATTTTTAAATTCAAAATAAAAAACAATACGCTTACTGGCGCTTCAAACTGGGTCGAAAACGAATCCTGGATTAAAAAAGATACTGTTGTTGCCAATAACAGAAAAAACGATGCTTTGTCTAGAAAGAAAGCCGTTTTATTAAACGAATATTACCAATTGTCTACAACCAAAATGGCAATGGAATTAATGCTCGACGAAAATGCAGCCAAGGCAAAAAAAGAAAAGATCAACAAACTTTGCAACGACGGATTAAGTAAAGCCTGTATGGATTATTTCGGAATTATGATCATTGAAGATCAAGGCTTAAATTCACTATTGAATCCAAAAAAAGGTGCAAAACCAAAACCCCTCAATCCGCAAATTGTTGCACTTGGAAATAAAATCATTTCGCAGGGTGAATTAGAAGGTTACACCGTTTTAGGTGCCTACTACTATATGCTGGGAGACAAGAAAAAAGCTGAGGAACAATGGAATATTGGTAGTGATAAGGGAAGTCAGAAGTCGGCAATGGCTCTGATTCAAATAGAAATGGAATAACAAATCCTGATTATGACAGCACTAATTACCGCCGTATTGCTCACTTTATTTAAAATAATATTAAAATTTTACTAGGTACACGCCATAAATTAAACGAGAATAAACGATAAAAAATAATGAAAACAAAAGCAATCCTTATAGCACTAATATTAATCGTTTTGCAATCATGCAAGATGGAAAATACACCTGAAGAATATTTTGACATATCTGCTCTAAATACGAACTTGTTTATGGATTTTGGTTCGAAAGATTTTGCCACTATGAAGCAAAACAAAGATGCAAATCAGCTTATTGCTTTTGACGAAAAAGGAACCTTTCCTGCAAAATCTTACGAAGATCATATTTTGCGATTCAAAGTTTCTTATCTGAAACAATCCATTAAAAAAATTGAAGATTTAAAACCTACAGATGAAACGAAACCTATGATTGATGCATCTCTTGATCTTTTTAATTTTGTTAAAAATAAATACGAGACAGATTATATAAAAATTGCCCGCTTAATGGATACAAAAGCACCACAAGAAACTATTGACAAAGCCATCGCAGAAATGGAAGCTTCAAGTTTTCCTGTTTTTGAAGCGAAATATAAAAAGCTTTGGGATCTTGCGCTTCCCTATGCAAAAGATCACGGTATTGATGTTAAAACGTATTAATTTTTTTTTGAATTTAGTTTGGAGAAACCGGAAAAAAGAGCTGTTCCAACAGCTCTTTTTGGTTTTATTACAATAGCTTTTACTTCGGGTTGTGTTTACTTAATCACCAATACCATAATCACTTACAAGTTATCACTCTTAAAGAAATGAAAATTCAATAAGAATTGCAGAAAATTGTATAAATCATTTTAAGAATATAGCATGTACATTTAAATATGGTTAATCGAAAACCAATAATTGTCACATAACAACTCTTAAACTTATATATATGAAATCCGAAAATTACTCTTACACTTCTGATGACTCTGCCAGCGATATGACTTATTACGAAGAGCAGCTATTGTTAAACTACGAAGATTATTTGGATGGAGCTTTTGAAGCTGAATTTAAAGCCAGCAACCATTATAACTTAGAACTTGGTGAGCTGGAAGAAGATCTTGAAGATGATATGGATTCAGAATATGACGAAAATGACTGGGAAGAAGTAGAATCTGAAAAAGGTCCTGAAGGAGAATATGATTCGAATCAGGAAAAAGAAACTTTTTTGATGTAAAGCTATAATGGCTTGAAGTGCTACCAGAAATGATAAAAATAAAGCCCCCATTTTTTTAAAATTTGGGGGCTTCTTAGTATTTGTACTTAAAATCTAACGCCAGCCAAGCTCTGGTGCAATGTATTTTAATATAGAAGAAAGTACATGAATATTATACTCAACACCCAAAGTGTTTGGTATCGTGAGCAGTAACGTATCGGCTTCCTGAATCGCTTCATCTTGTGCAAGCTCTGCAATGAGCTTTTCCGGCTCTGCTGCATAACTTTTACCAAATATTGCTCTCTTATCTCTTTCGATATTACCAAAACTATCAGATCCTTTGCCCTGATCTCCAAAATAGTACTTGTCCTGGTCGTTGACAAGCGCAAAAATGGAACGGCTTACAGAAACTCTTGCTTCATGCTTATGCCCGGCTTTTTTCCATGCTTCTTTATACAACCTTATTTGTTCTGCCTGCTGAATATGAAATGGTTTGCCATTTTCATCATACTTCAGGGTCGAACTTTGCAGGTGCATTCCGTTTTCTGCTGCCCAAACTGCCGTCGCATTTGATGCGGCTCCCCACCAGATTCGATCTCTCAATCCTTCTGAATGAGGTTCCAGACGCAAAAGTCCGGGTGGATTAGGAAACATAGGATACGGATTAGGTGCTGCAAAACCAACGCCATTTAATTTATCTAAAAATTCTAACGCTTTTTTTCGACCCATATCGGCATCTGTTTCACCTTCTTCCGGCGCATAACCAAAAGAACGCCAGCCGTCAATAACCTGTTCCGGTGATCCTCTGCTGATGCCTAATTGTAATCGTCCTCCTGAAATCAAATCCGCAGCTCCGGCATCTTCTGCCATATAAAGCGGGTTTTCATACCTCATATCGATCACTCCTGTACCAATCTCTATTTTGCTCGTTTTAGCACCTATAGCCGAAAGTAAAGGAAATGGCGACGCCAGCTGTGTTGCAAAATGATGAACGCGAAAATAAGCACCATCCAGTCCAATTTCTTCTGCAGCAACAGCCAAATCAATCGACTGAAGTAATGTATCTCCTGCCGTACGAGTTTGATAGGAAGGATGATTGGCCCAATGACCAAACGATAAAAATCCTATTTTCTTCATAGATTGCACTATTATTATTTACAATTCCAAATATACGCATCATTATCTTCTAAGCCTAAAGCCTTTTATAAAAAGTAAATGGTTTTAATATGGATGGAGTAATTCCTGAAGATTGAGCTGAAATTTCATATGCTTATTTTTAAAGCCTGCTTACTTATTTAAATATTAGTACGGTACCAAATTAGGCAGGGTTAAGATTTTCTCTATAGTCCGGTTTTTACAATTAATCAAATCTTCTGGTTTTTAATACTTTCAACAAATACCTTTTTCAACGACTCATTTTGCCTTTCTATCGAAATCAACAGTATATTCAAAAGTATTCTGATGAACTTTACATAAGAAAACAAAGCAATACTGCTTATAACTTAAAAACCTTATATTATGAAAGCAACCATTGGAATTACCGAAAAAAAAACAAGCGCTGTTTCTGGCGAATTGGCAAAATTATTGGCAGACGAATTTGTACTTTATACCAAAACAAGAAATGCACACTGGAACGTAACCGGAGACAATTTTCATGCAAATCACATTTTCTTCGAAAACCAGTACAAACAATTGGATGAAATCATTGACAGTGTTGCAGAACGCATGCGTAAAATTGGTCACTATGCACCTGCAAGCTTAAAAACGTATCTTGAACTTACCCATTTAACCGAATACAGTGAGAGAACCAACGACGGTTTAGGATTTATGAAAGATCTCTTGCAGGATCATGAAAGTATTATTGATTTTCTTCGTGGCAACATCACTCCTTTTGCAAACGACTACAAAGATTATGGCTCTAGCGATTTTATAACCGGATTACTTGAAATTCACGAAGAAATGGCCTGGATGATTCGCTCTTATTTTAGATAAAATAGTTTGGAATAATTATATTTGTCTAAACCAAAACCAAATACCATGAAAGCGTTAATCGTTGATGACAATGATATTGCAAGAACCACCTTGTCTCATTTGGCAAAACAAATTCCGAATCTTACTGTTGTAAATGAGTTTTGTAATGCCATTGAGGCGTATCATCATTTACAGGAAAATCACATCGATTTGATCTTTCTGGATATCGAAATGCCGGAAATGACAGGAATCGAATTGACGAAAAACCTTTCAGGCAAAGATATTATCATCATTTTTACCTCTTCTAAAAAGGATTACGCACTTGAGGCATTTGAGTTGAATATTGCAGATTATATTTTAAAACCGGTTACGCAGGCCAGATTTTTACAGGCCGTGAGCAAAGCGCAGTCGATTATCGAAAGCCGAAAAGAGAATGTGCAATTTGGTAAAGAAGAGTTTTTATTTGTGCGAGATTCTAATATTACAAGACGTTTAAAGCTGGATGATATTTTTTATGCAGAAGCAATGGGCGATTATGTAAAGTTTTATACCCGCGAAAAAATGTTTGCCATACACGGTAAGATGAAAACTGCCGAAGAACGTTTGCCAAAGGACGATTTCATTAGAGTGCATCGCTCCTACATTGTTTCAATCAGCAAAATCGACACTTTGCAAGATGGCGGCATTATGATCAACAAAAAATTTATTCCCGTTGCCGATGCTTATCGAAAAGCACTCAACACCAGAATGAATGTTTTTTAAATAAATTCTATTCTGCCTGTTCTATAAAATTCTTATTTTTTGTCTTATTCATCTAAGATAAAACAATTCATTTACACTTATTTTATGATAAATACGTCTACTGTAATGGGCAATAAACGCTTTAGTTATTTTATAATCAGCAGTTTTATTTTGTGCAGCATCTTATTGATTGCAGTACAAATAAATTCGGCCAGAAATACAAAAGAGCTCATTAAAAACAACAATACGCTGTTAAACGAACTGCGATCCAGCAATCATTTAAGAGAAATTGACCGTGATATTTTAGGAGTTGAGAGCCGAATAAGAGCTTCAATTGCGACCAACGACACCACACATCTGGAAGGTATTGACCAGAAGATCAAACAAATTAAAAATTTTCTGGATTCATTGTCTGTTGATAATGAAGATCTGGAAGAAGAAAAATTGATTCAAAGACTGGGCGTTCTGGCGCAGGATAAAATGCGTACAAAAGGAAAACTTTTGCATCGGTACGATTCTTTAGGAAATATGGATGATGAAAGTTCCATCGCAAATCCGCGGGCGAGAATGATTTCTAATGAAATTACAGATATAACGGCAAAAATTTATCAAAAACGTCAGGTGCGTATGGTTGAACTCCGTAACCTGAGCCAGGAAATGGGCCATAGAGCAAAATTATATGATATTTCATTGCTGGTTTTATTAATTGTGAGCGGTGCAGTTATAGGGTATCACATTATCCGCCAATTCAAAAGACAACATATTTTGATTCAGGAATTGGACATTGCTGAAAAAAATGCTTCTGTAGCAGCTCAGACCAAAGAAAATTTTCTGGCCAATATGAGTCACGAAATCAGAACCCCGCTAAGTGGTATTTTAGGTTTTACCAATTTATTACAAAAAAGACCTCTGGACGAAACTTCTGCAGAATTTGTAACTGCTATTCAGCATTCCGGTGAAAACTTAATGACCATTATCAATGACATCCTTGATTTATCGAAAATTGAGGCCGGAATGATGCGCATTACTCCGGGAATATTCAGCATCAATGGATTGTTAGATTCTATTCAAACCCTTTTTTCAGAAAGAGTAAAAGAAAAGAAACTAACGATTTCGAGTAAAGTCGATCGTTCTATTCCGGATACTTTAGTTGGAGATGCTACGCGATTGACTCAAATACTGGTAAACCTGATCGGAAATGCCATCAAATTTACACACCAGGGAACGGTGAGCATTGAAGTTTACAACAAACAGCAAAATGAAAATCAGGTGACGCTGGGCTTTAAAATTACAGATACTGGAATTGGAATTGATAAAGAAAAACTAACGGAAGTTTTTGAGCGTTTCAATCAGGGCGAAGATTCGACTACCCGCAATTACGGCGGAACCGGACTAGGATTATCAATCGTAAAAAGACTGATTTTACTACAGGAAGGTGATATTGAAGTCAGCAGCGAGCAGGGAAAAGGAACTACTTTTAGTTTTTATATTCCTTATGAAATTGCCAAAGAGCAGCTTAATGCAGTACCCGCTCCCAATATCAACCAGTTTAAGGATCTTTCGAATACCGCTTTGCGCGTTTTAGTTGTAGACGACAATGCAATCAACCAGAGTCTAATGAAGCATTTACTCTCTCAATGGAATATTGATTTTGAAATGGCGTCGAATGGTTTGGAAGCAGTTGAGTATCTCCAAAAAAACGATTGTGATCTCGTTTTGATGGATTTACAAATGCCTCAAATGGATGGTTATACTGCCGTTCAGCAAATTCGCGAAATATTAAAATTAGATCTTCCTATTATTGCGATGACGGCACATGCTTTGCCGGGCGAAAGAGAAAAATGTCTGAGCCGTGGTATGAATGAATACATTTCAAAACCCATCAAGGAAGAGGAACTTTTTAAACTAATTGCCAATTTTGGACTAAAAGAACCCAAATCTGAACCGGTAGCAGTAATTGAAGACAGTACCACTTTTACTTGTATTGATCTCACCTACATGCAGTCTGTAAGTGGCGGAAACAAGAGTTTTGAGCAAACGGTTACTCAACAATTTATTGACAATGTGCCCCCGCATTTGGAACAGCTTGTAACAGCCTATCAAAATGAAGATTTTAAAATGGTAAAACTAAGAGCGCACGATTTACAGTCTAGTGCTGCTATTATGGGTTTACTGCCTCTTTTAGAAGAAAAACTGGAACTTCTTGAAACATCCTGCGAACAAAATACTATTGCAGAAAAGACACTTGACAAGGTTAAAAATATATTACTTGAAGCTGTCTCTGAAGCTGAAATATTTTTAAAACAACTAAAAAAATAAAATATGAACTTATTCTCTCCCATAACACTACGCAATCTTACCCTGAAAAACAGAATTGTTTTATCGCCTATGCAGCAATACAGTGCAAAAGACGGAATCCCTGGCAACTGGCACTTGGTGCATTTAGGAAGTCGTGCTGTGGGTGGAGCCGGATTAATTCTTACTGAATGCACAGCAGTCGCTCCAGAAGGGCTGGCAACCTTGTCTGATGTCGGAATCTGGAATGAAGAGCAACAAAATGCGTGGAAAAATATTGTAGATTTTGTTCATCAGCAAGAGGCTAAAATTGGCATTCAGTTATGGCATTCCGGTGCAAAAGGAAGTCTTCATCATCCAAACGAAAGAATGAAACCTTTAACTCTTGAAGAAGGCGGCTGGATTGTAAAATCATCTTCAGCCACAGATCTTAACGGAGTAATCCCACAAGAGTTAACCATTGCCGAAATTCAGGAACTTAAAACCTTTTTTGTACAAGCGGCACTGCGCGCGGTTAACGCTGGTTTTGATACGATTGAGCTGCATGCTGGTCACGGCTATTTATTTCACCAATTCTATTCTAAAGTGGTCAATCATCGTACAGATGAATATGGCGGAAGTTTCGACAACAGAATTCGCTTTCTGATAGAAACAGTTCAGGAAATCAGAAAAGTTATTCCTGAAGGAATGCCTTTACTGGTTCGAATTTCAGCGGTCGATTACATCGAAACCGATCTTGGATGGACGCTAGAAAACAGCGTTGCACTTTCAAAAATATTAAAAGAAAATGGCGTTGATTTTATAACGGCATCAGGCGGAGGATTTACCAATGTGAGTAAAGATAAAGTGTATCCCGGTTATCAGGTTCCGTTTGCACAAGCCATCAAAGAGCAGACAGGAATTTTAACGGGCGCTGTCGGAATGATTACCGAGGTCGCACAGGCCAATGCAATTATAGCCGAAAATCAGGCAGATTTGGTGGTCATTGCCAGAGAACATTTGAGAAATCCTTATTTTAGTATTCATGCGGCCAAAGAATTAGAAATAGACATCGAAATTCCGTGGCAGTACAAAAGAGCTTTTTAATTGTATTAAACCAATAGTATTATGGAAAATCAAGGCGCCTCTGTAGTTATCACACATCATATTTTGGATGGAAAAGAACAGCATTATGAAAAATGGCTGGATGAAATTGTTCCTGTTACCAAGCAGTCAGAAGGTTTTATTGATTTGCAGATTGTGCGGCCTATTCCTCATCTCACTTTTGTTTTCACTGTTATTATTAGATTTGATGATATAGAAAATCTAAAAAAGTGGATGAAATCTGAAAACAGAAAATTGCTGATTGAAAAGGCAAATCCGTTTTTTAGAAAAAATGACAACTACCAGATAAAATCAGGTTTAGATTTTCTTTTTAATGCAGAAAATGAAGGAAACAAAGTTCCCGTTCGCTGGAAACAATTCCTGGTCACCTGGTCTGCCATTTATCCGTTATCACTTGTCATTCCATTATTAGTACTTCCTGTTTTGAGAGGACTGCAAATTCCGGCAAATCATTATTTTGATGCTTTAGTCAATTCAGGTTTTATCGTCTTTTTAATGGTATTTGTCGTAATGCCAAATTATACCAAACTTATTAAAAAATGGTTGTATAAATAATTTTAAAATATGCTTACAGATAGAAAATCACTGCCTTGCCGCAGTGATTTTTTTTTATTCTAAAGTCAAATAAACCAGTACAACCTTTCAAAATGTAAGCACAGATCTTTAAGACCATTTATTAAAAGTTTCTATTACTAAACTCAACGACACTTTTTGCCTGTCTAACGAATTCAACCTATAAATCTTACAGATCTTCAATAGCTTTACAATAGAATTAAAAAACAAAGCAAACCAAAAAAAAATAAAAATGGATTTCGTTTAAATGTTGTTGTCAGAAACAAAGCAATGTTTTTTTTACCATTCAGGATATTAACCTTAAAAATAAATCTCATGCTACAGAAAAATGAAGTTGCGCCAGATTTTACATTATTTGCAACACCCGACCAAAAAATCACTTTATCAGAATTTAAAGGAAAAAATGTGATTTTAGCTTTTTATCCTGCCGACTGGAGTCCGGTTTGCAGCGACCAAATGGCTCTTTACAACGAGACCATGAAATATTTTAAAAAATACGATGCCGAAATATTTGGCATTTCCGTAGACAGCAAATGGTGCCACACGGCTTTTTCTCAATCCAGAAATCTGCACTTTCCTTTATTGGCTGATTTTGAACCTAAAGGAGAAATTTCAAAAAAATACGGCGTATACAATGAAACAGAAGGCCAGTGCAGCCGTGCACTTTTTGTAATTGATAAAAACGGAATTATACAATGGAGCTATCTCTCACCAACGGCAGTAAATCCCGGAGCAGATGGAATCTTAGATGCTTTAGAAACTATTAAAACTAAATAATTATGTCACTAAAACCAGCGGTTAGTACGACTGACCATACCCAGGGAAAAAAAGATGCCGATATCGTAATCGTAGAATACGGAGATTATCAATGTCCGTATTGCGGTGCCGCGTATCCCGTTCTTAAAGAAATGATGAACAAATACGAAAACCAGGTACAATTTGTTTTTAGAAACTTTCCGTTATCAGAAATGCACCAGTACGCCCGTCCGGCAGCCATCGTAGCAGAAGCGGCCGCACTACAGGGAAAATTCTGGGAAATGCACGATGCTATTTATGAAAATCAGCAATATTTAAATGAAGAACTGTTATTAGAACTAGCAGAAAAACTAGAACTGGACAGCCAGCAATTTAATGCGGATATTAAAAAATCTGAAGTGGCAGAAAAAATAGATGCTGATTTTGAAAGCGGTATTATGAGCGGCGTAAATGGTACTCCTTCCCTATTTGTAAATGGTACAAAATTTAACGGTGGTCCGGAAGATTTACTGCAGCTGATAAGCGAAATTGCGAAATAATAAGCTGCTGAAAGCATCAAATAAACGCTCTGTTAATTAATGCTCAAAGCCCTGCTGTCTGATTGTATTTTTAAGTAAATTTACAGAACACTCTCAATTAAATTCCTCATGGAAATAAATTATTCGGAATTAGTTTCCATTAGAAACGTAAACGTCCAAAGGATAAATGGTTCAGAAATCTCTTCTTTTACAGATACGCTTTCCATCGAAGAACCCCTGGAAATCAGAATTTCTTACGGCTCTAAATCAGAGAGAATTCAAAAGAATATTTCAGTAACCATGCGGACTCCTGGCAATGATACAGAACTGGCTGTTGGTTTTTTATTTACAGAAGGAATTATAACCTCTTTTGAGGATGTAGAACGCGCCTATGCTGTCGAAATGAATTGCATGTCAAAAAAGCAAAACATTGTTCAGGTTGATCTGACTGAAAATTGCCATCCGAATTTAATGCAGACAGACCGTAATTTCTACACCACTTCAAGCTGTGGCGTATGCGGTAAAAGTTCCATTCAGTCGATCAAAACAGTAAGTCCGTTTGCAGGTTTAATGAAACCTAAAGTTACGATTGAAGCAGCTTTATTTTATAAGCTTCCTGAAAAATTAAGATCAGCACAAAATGATTTTGAATCAACAGGCGGACTTCATGCATCAGGACTTTTTAATACTCAGGGCGATTTGGTTCTTTTAACTGAAGATGTAGGAAGACACAATGCATTAGACAAATTAATTGGGCAAGCACTGATGAGTAAAGCACTGCCTCTTAATGAGCATATTTTACTTTTGAGCGGAAGAGCCAGTTTTGAGTTAATTCAAAAGGCTGCGATGGCAGGAATTTCGATCATTGCTTCTATTGGAGCTCCCTCTAGTCTGGCAGTCGAACTAGCACAAGAATTTAATATGACGCTTTTAGGATTTCTGAAAGAAAACAGGCTTAATATATATAGCGCTTCAGATCAAACCAGGATTGTAACGAGCTGAAAATTATTTTGTACTCATATCACGCAATACCAATTTAACCAAAAATCCAATGAAGGAAGATCAACAAAAGAACTCAGATAACGTAACCAATAAATTACCTGATGCAGAAAATCCATACCAGCTTTCTAAACTTAAAATAACAAAAGTAGAGAAATGGGCTGCCGGCGTGCCAGCAGTTTTGGCATCGATAAGTGATCTTATTGAAGACAAATCAGTTCTTAGAGGTGGCAAAGCTTTGTTTACGATGAATCAAAAGGGAGGTTTTGACTGCTCAAGCTGTGCCTGGCCAGATCCTGATGATGATCGGTCTCCTTTGGGTGAGTATTGCGAAAACGGAGCAAAAGCACTGGCAGAAGAAGCTACCACTAAAAAAGTTACTGCCCGGTTTTTTAAGGAAAACTCTGTTACTAGTCTTTCAAAATTAGACGATTACCAAATTGGAAAAATGGGAAGATTAACCGAGCCAATGTATTTACCCGTTGGAGGAACCCATTATGAGCCCATTAGCTGGGATGCCGCTTTTGCTCAAATTGCTTCTCATCTTAATGCACTTGAATCTCCCAATGAAGCTGCTTTTTATACTTCTGGAAGAACCAGTAATGAAGCTTCGTTCCTGTATCAGCTTTTTGCAAAAGAATTCGGAACCAATAACATGCCCGATTGTTCTAACATGTGCCACGAAACCTCGGGAACGGCTTTGAAAACGACAATTGGCATTGGAAAAGGAACCGTTACTTTAGAAGATTTTTATGATACAGATGTTATTGTGATAATCGGACAGAATCCCGGAACTAATGCGCCGCGAATGTTGAGCGCCTTAGAAAAAGGCAAAAAAAATGGAGCCAAAATTATTGCTGTCAATCCGCTGCCGGAAGCAGGTTTAATGGGATTTCATAATCCGCAGGCAATAAAAGGAATTATTGGCACCGGCGGAAAACTGGCAGATCTTTTTCTTCCGATCAAAATAAACGGAGACATGGCTTTTTTGAAGGCTATTGAGCTGCTGCTGGTTGAATTGGAAAAGAAAAATCCGGGTCAGGTTTTTGATCATGAATTTATTAAAAATAAAACCACCGGTTTTGAAAGTTTTGCGCAACAATTTGAAAATTTAGATTTAGATCATCTTGCTTTTCTTTCTGGTATTCCTAAAGAATTAATTATTGAAGCTGCCGAAATGATCGCCTTCAAAAAGCGAATTATTGTTTGCTGGGGAATGGGACTTACACAACAGCCAAATGGTGTAGACATGATTAGGGAGATCGTTAATATTTTATTGATTAAAGGAAGCATTGGCAAACCGGGCGCAGGCGTTTGTCCGGTTCGCGGGCACAGTAACGTGCAGGGAAACAGAACGATGCTTATTGACGAAAAACCTACGGAAGAACAACTTGACCGATTACAGGCTTATTTCGGATTTAATCCGCCGCGAAACCATGGCTATGATGTGGTTGAAACGATAAAAGCAATACACGACGAGAAAGTGAAATTTCTGTTTTGCATGGGAGGAAATTTTCTATCTGCAGCGCCTGATACCAATTACACGGCAGAGGCTTTTAGAAAACTAAAATTATTGGTTTGTGTATCTACCAAACTCAACAGAGGACATTTAATACACGGAAAAGAATCGATCATACTGCCAACACTTTCTCGAAGTGATATGGATGTCGTCAACAACGAAATACAAATAATAAGTACCGAAAACTCTATGGGTGTTGTACAATCGTCAAAAGGTGTTTTGAAACCCATCTCGGATCAATTTATAAACGAAATGCAAATTGTCTGCCGCATGGCCATGGCGACACTTGGAGAAAAATCAGTTGTAGACTGGAAACGTTATCATGATAGTTATGATGATGTGAGAGAGGCAATTGAAAACTGCATTCCGGGTTTTGAAAATTACAACAGCAGAGTGCGTGAAAAAGGCGGATTTTATCTTCCGAATGCACCGCGCCACGGAGAATTCAAAGCCAAAGAATCGGCTGACAGAGCTTCGTTTACGATAACTCAAATTCCAGATAATCAACTGGAACCAGACGAATACATGATGGCCACAACGCGCACTCACGACCAGTTTAATACCACGATTTATGGTATGGATGATCGCTATCGCGGAATCAAAAATGAACGCAGAGTTATTTTTATGAATCAGAAGGATATCGATAAAGCAGGATTACAAGCCGGTGACAAGGTAGATTTATTTAACTACAATGATGGTATTGAGCGAATTGCACCGTTATTTATTGTAGTTTCTTATCAAATACCGGAACGAAATACAGTTACTTATTTTCCGGAAGCCAATGTATTAGTTTCTGTAAATAATGTGGTAAAGGAAAGTAATATGCCGGCATCCAAATACGTAAAAATAAAGGTAAAAAAGCACGACCCAACTATATACCAAAGAATAAACAAAATGTAATTTTTGAGTACGACCGCACTTTATGGTGACAATAGAATCCATCAATTCAGATTAAAAACAAAAAAGTATTACTTAATCTGGGTTAATAGACAAATTCTGTATGCCTATATAAATTTGCATGGAAATCTACGTGATACAAAAAAGAGTCAAAATTAGAATACCACATATATTTATTAATCTTAAAACCATAAAACAATGAGCACATTTAAAACACAAGACGGAACAGAGATTTTTTACAAAGATTGGGGAACAGGACAACCCATAGTTTTTCACCACGGATGGCCTTTATCAAGCGATGACTGGGATGCACAAATGATGTTTTTCCTAAAACAAGGTTATAGAGTTATTGCACATGACAGACGCGGACACGGGCGTTCTGGTCAAACATCTGAAGGGAATAACATGGAAACATATGCATCTGACATTGCAGAATTGACAGCTGCACTGGATTTAAAAAATGCTATTCACGTAGGCCACTCTACCGGAGGCGGAGAAGTCATTCGTTACGCAGCAAAATACAGAAAAGAACGTGTGGCAAAAGCAGTAATCATTAGTGCCGTAACGCCAATTATGATACAAAATGAATCGAATCCTGAAGGTGTGCCATTGTCTGTTTTTGATGAAATAAGACAAGGAACCGGATTTAGCAGAGCGCAGTATTTTTACGATTTCCCGATAGCCTTTTACGGATGGAACCGCGAAGGAACAACCGTTCAGGAAGGAATCAAGCACAATTGGTGGCGTCAGGGAATGATGGGTTCTGTTTTAGCTCATTATGAAGGAATTAAAGCTTTCTCAGAATCTGATTTTACTGAAGATTTGAAAAGTTTAGACATTCCGGTTTTGGTTTTGCACGGAGAAGACGATCAGATTGTTCCTTACGGACAAGCGCCAAGAGCAGCAAAACTATTGAAAAACGGAAAACTGATTTCATATCCTGGTTTTCCTCACGGTATGCCAACGACTGAAGCAGAAACCATCAACAATGATATTCTGGCATTCATCAAATCCTAAATAATATTGAAGTAACTTTCAGTTAATAAATATTTTAAATGTAACAAAACTAAAAGCTCCTCCCGATTACGTGATCGCGAAGGAGCTTTTTTAATTTATAACTTTCTATCTTAGATAATTAGGAGAAATACAATTTTGCCAGTATTCAACGATAATTTTTATCATCTCTTTCATTTGGTTGAAATCAGAAGGTTTTATAAAAAATCCTTGTACTGATTTTGAATAGGCTTCAACAACATGTTTTTGTTCTGCCGCAGTAGAGAAAAATAGAAAAGGAATAGATTTCATTCGTAAATCCTCATTTTCGTGCACTTTTGCTCTCAACTCTATACCGTTTAATTTTGGCATATTTATGTCTGAGAAAATAATAAAGGGCTCAATATTGGTTTCGGTTAAGTACTGGAGCGCCAATTCGCCGTCGCCAAAAAAGATAACTTCGTTAGGATAATTGAGCGCCTCAAAAACAAGACCCAAAAAATCCTGATCGTCCACATCGTCCTCAATAATTAGTATCGGGCCTCTTTTGTTCATGAATTTGTTTTTATAATTTTTATGCAAGTTAGCGAATAAAACAATCAGCTTAATTTTTATATACTATATTAATTGACACTTTCAAAATTAGTTTTAAACCGCGACATTTCGGGCAAAATTATTCTACAAATTGCCACTTCTTTAAATCAATTATATACTTAAATATCAACATCATATAGCTACAGTAAATTTAATTATATAACAATAAAAAGAGAAATATGCAGATTTAAAAATCTCGTCCAGATTTAGATAAATGTCTGTTTATTTCTTCTATTCTAATATAAGAACGAAAAATTTGTATTTTATGGGTTTCACTAGTTGACATAACAGAGATGATCTTTCCTAAGTCCAAAATATATTTTGCCACTTTGGTATAACATTCAGTTGAACTTTCTGCGTTTATACTCTTATCAGGATGAATTTCATTCGTAATTACGGCAATATAAAGGTCATCTGTAATTTGAATTTCGCAATGAAAATCATTACAGTAATTTTCGTTTTCGACTAAGATAATGTACTTTTCCATATAGGTTTACAGTTAATGGCTAGCTGTAAAATACTCTCACAAAGTAAAATTCAAGTGACCGGGCTATGTTTATATAAAGGTGCGTTGAATATTTGCAAAAACTCTTTAAGGAAATTTTTCAAAACATCAATTAAATGAGGCTTAACTGCATAGAACTGCACACCATATTCTATGTTTTTCAATATTCTGAAGATCGTGACTTCGCTCCTGTTCATCATTTTTCAACGAATTCTAAGCCGCCTTGCCATGCAACTTATCTACAAAAAAACTAAGGAATTGTATTGTGTAGGGTATACAAGATTACCACTACGTTAACTTCGCAATGCGTCAAAAAAAGTTCATGATCATTTTCACCGTCATCTGCATGAAAAATATAAAAACAGGTTTTTCTTTTTTCGAGGCTCGTCAATAGTATTTTTATAATCCTAAAACATAATATAAGAATTTAGAAATCTGCAAATGTTTATAGATAACTATAAGCCCTGAAAATCGATAAAAGTCAAATTATATCGTCGAAACGTAAATATAAGATAAAGATAGTCCTTAATTTAATAAATACGTTATAATTTGTGTTATTAAAATGGGCGTTAAATGATGAAATTGCAGAAAATTGTAATGAAACTAATTAATTTAAGATTGTGGTCATTTGATTAAAATATTTGTAACCGACATTTGTTGGGTTAAATGCCAAAATCATTTATTTATCTGCTTAAAATACGGCAATTTCCTGAAGTTTTAAAACGGAGGTTCCTTGTGGCATTTTCCACGGTGCTTTGGCCAGTTTCATCGCTAAAATGGAGGTTGGAAGTGGTTTGTACTTTTTAAAAAGTCCGATAGTATTGAAAAAATGAAGAATTTTGACCAATATTTTTTCGCCTGTTCTATCGGTGCCTTCGCGCAATAAAAGTCCTGGTCTGAAAATAATGTACTGCCCGAAATTGAGTTCGGCAATTGTAGTTTCTAATTCACCTTTCATTCTGGAATAAAAAATTTTGCTGCTTGGTGAAGCATCAGCAGATGATACCAGCACTATTGAACTAACTCTGTTCTCTCTTGCAATTCTGGCAAAATTAGCTGGAATTTCAAAATCAATTTCCCACTGTTTTTGCTGTGAACCTGCATCTTTCAAGGTCGTGCCCAAGCAGGAAAATAAAACATCTCCGGTAATAAGTTCACTGTATTGGGCCAGATTACTAAAGTCTATAACATGCTCCACTAATTTAGGGTGCGATCTTCCTGTTGACCTTCTTACAAAAATAGTTACAGCGGAATAGTCGTCATCCTGTATGAGCTCATCTAACAGAAATTTTCCGGTAGAGCCTGTCGCTCCTATTAATAATGCTTTCATAGCTCCTGTGTTTATTGGTGAATATTTTAAATTTTATGGTGATCAGAACATTTAAGTTACCCTAAGATAAGCAAAAAAAAAATATTTTACATTATACTAAGCAGAATGGCTTTGTGATTCTCCTAAAATTTAAAAATTTAGATTGTCTTACATTTAAAATCTTATAAGAAGTAGCAAAAATTATGTAAAGTAAAAGCTCAGCATTTGCTGAAATTTGTTGTAAATCAGATGAATGATGAATGCTTTTTTACGCAATTACGGCCTTATTCTCTATTTTTTACTGCTTTCTTTTGGAGCAGTGATGGCGGGTATCTTTATTTTTAGTGATCATACAGATCCACGGCCTTCTATCGAAATGGGTGCCGATGCTGTAATACCTTATTCACTAGACATTACTTTTTTATAAACTAAAAAAAAATCATTATGCATACAGTTACACCCTGGAGCGCTACGGCTCAGGCAGATATTGAAAATAGTGAAATACTTTTAGAAAGAAAAATTCTCGATTATACTTATCAGTTTTACAACACAGGAGATTCTTTATGGATCATTGCAATAATGCCTGAAGGCGGAAAATTAGCCTTTCGTGCTGCATTTGCAATGAACAGTTGTTTTGAAGTAGCCAATCTTTTTGAAGATGAAGAGACTATTGTTATGGTTTTGAATTCAAGATTAGGAAGTTATGAAGTACGAGTTAATTTTCCTAACACTATATTACATTACACGACTACGTTTACGGCCAATATACCCTTAATGATTCCATTTTCACCTCGTGATATTATTCCGCTTACTCAAAATGGCAGCATAGAAAATACCAGTGGAAAAATTCATATGGAACAATTTGGGTCACGATCCGGATTGCTATTTGCGAGTATAACAAGACCACAAACAGGATCTTTTTTTTACTTTCAAAATCTGACTTCTTTGTCGGAATATTGCGAAGTTACAAAAACGGAATCAAAAAGTACAGTTGGCGGAAAGTGGCCTGAAATAGGATTTCAGCTTCCTACTACCGATGAATTTCCACTTCCGTCGGGCAAAGCCTTTACCATTTCAGATGCGTATGTAATAGTTAATCCAGAAATATTTGAAGAAACAGCCAACATTTGTGAAAACTTTTTAAACAATCTTGTTGCTGTATATAAAGTGTTGCAACAGCCAAGAATTGAATATCATGACTGGCCCGAAATCGCTCAAAAAGTAGTATCAGATTTAACACACAATAAAGGTTCCTGGACACAAAAAAACGGAATTCCGTATTTGAGTGCATACTTGTGTGACTATGAGACCCCTCCCGAAAGCATGGTTCAGCTTGCTGTTCTTACCCCTTTTAAGGAATATGAAAAATGGATTGCCGAAAAACAACCTATTTGTGACGATTTAATTAAAGGCCTCCCTGCCTTTTATGATCCGAAGATAAATTGTATTAATCGCTGGCTTCCTTCGATGGTAGACAAACTCGACAAATCTGAAGAGCAGAAAAAAGAAATGGTGATGGATTCCTGGTATCTTCATCATCCTCTTATGAATTTGGCAAGGCTCGCTTTGGCCGGAGATAAAACAGCGGAGAAACTAGTGTTAGATTCTATTGAGTATGTGATAAAAGTTGCCCATCATTTTGATTACACCTGGCCTGTATTTTATAATATGGAAACGCTGGAAGTTATTAAAGAAGAGACGGCTCCCGGCGCCGGTGGAGAAAATGATGTTCCGGGTTCGTATGCGCATTTGATGTTGCTGGTTTTTAAGTTAACGAAGGATAAACGCTATTTTAATGAAGCAGAAAAAGCGGCAAAAAGACTGGAAGATCTGGGTTTAAATATTTTATACCAAGCAAATAATACGGCTTTTGCAGCCGGCGCATTATTGGAATTATTTAAAATCACGAACAATAAATTGTATTTGGACCTAAGTTATGTGTGCCTTACCGGATTGTTTAAAAACATTCAGCTGCATGATTGTAAGTACGGATATGGAAAAAATTATACCAACTTTTTTTCTATTTTTCCGCTCAATGATGCTCCCTACACTGCTGCATATGAAGAGTTAGAAGTATACGCTGCCTTATCAGAATATATGATTCAGGCAAAAGATGTGGCCATATTACCTGCATTAAAAACACTGCTTCCTGAATTTATTAAATATGCAGTGGGCAGAATTGCGTACTATTATCCTGCCATGCTGCCAAAAGAAATGATTTCAGAAGAAGTTAAGACAGGAGAAATACAGCGCGACTTATGGGTTCCGCTGGAGGATTTATACAATGGCTGGGAACAAAGCGGTCAGGTCGGTCAGGAAGTATATGGAGCCGGAATGCCATTTGGTGTAGTACCGAGACAATATATAAAAATAGAAGATGACTTTTTGCTTTTTGTAGATTATCCTGTTATTCAGCAAAATAAAAGAGGAAAATCAATAACCATACATCTGGACGGCGATCCAGACATGCATTGTAATTTTAAGATTATCAAATTAAGCAATAAGGAAATTAAAATGAAGGTTTTCGAGAATAAAGAACTTATTGATGCCTTTAACGAAAATGCCAAAATACAGGAATACAAAATTTCTGGTCAGGCCATAATTAAAGTGCAATGGTAATGTTTTACGGCTTAATTAAAATGTAAGTGACAAGAGCTCAAAAGCCCAGTTTTTGTATGGGGCTGTTCGTTTCGGCTTAATAAAAATTGACTTATGTACTTACAGTTTGTACTTTTGCCGTATGAATGATAATTTTATAAATGAATATTTTGGGATCGGAATACAAAATGGTAAGACACCTGAAAATTTGGGTGTTTTGTGGCGATCGGCTCAAAACTTAGGCGCTACTTTTATATTTACCATAGGAAATCGATATGCCAAACAAGCCTCTGATACTCACGACGCAGTAAAAGCGATTCCCTATTTTCATTATGATACATTCGAGGCTTTCTTTGAAAACTTACCCAAAGGCGCACGTTTGGTGGGAGTTGAACTGGCTGAAAAAGCTTCAGATTTAGAATCTTTTGAACATCCGCGACGTTGCGTTTATTTATTAGGAGCCGAAGATCATGGTTTATCTAAAAAAGTAATGGATAAATGCCATCACCTGGTGAAATTTAAATCAGTAAAAAGTTTAAATGTTGCTGTAGCGGGAACTATTGTAATGTACGACAGAAATTTACCGAAACCGCGTTCTTAAAAATAAGAATATAGTCTATTTGATTTTATTGCTGATTTTGTGAGCCATAATAGGCAGATAATCTAAAAGAAAAGGCTGTTTCATCCTGATGAAACAGCCTTTTATATTTTGTAAAGACAGCTAATTCAACTTTCTAATATAAATAATTCAGAGCTGTTACATCGTTAGAATTAAAAGCTCCAGTTTCATTTGAACCAAAACAGGCTCTCATGTAAGAGGTTGCATCATATCCTGAAGGTGTTCCCGGAATTTGAATTGCTCCAACACCAGCTGTTCCTTCGTTTGAATTTTGTCCACAGCTTTGACGGCTAAACCAGTCTGTATGACGTAAACCAATACAGTGGCCAATTTCGTGTGCTGCTACGTGTGCGTTTACACCTGTAGAATACGTATCTAATCCAGAATATAAAGTAACTGAATTAAATGGCGCTCCTCCTGAAGGAAAACCGGCTACTCCTCCCGCAGAACCAGTTTGTCTCCGGACAACAATATTTGCTCCAGATGTGCTTGAGCTAAACGTTAGCGTAAAATTAATAGACAATCCTAAATTATTGTATCTATTAATTGCAGCCTGTAATCCAGCACGCATATTCGTACTTAGAGCACTTGTACCAGTTCCTGTTAATCCTACAACTCTAATTGTTCTTGGAGCAGATACTAAATTGGTAGTACGGTATTGTTCTGTAGTGATGCCGCCATGAAGATCCATTCTGTCTAATTGTGCTTGTGTTATAATGATATCTCCCTCAACTAAGAAAGCATCTTCAGTAGTACCGTCTAATTTCGTGTTCTGAATTACCTGAACATCTGTAGAATTTAGCGAAAGGGATCTAATTTTATTCAACACTTCCGGTGTCACTTTAAGAGATTCCTGATTGATTTGATCTGCCTGATCTTCTTTATTACAGGACACGATCGTTAGCGCAAGAATTGACAAGGCTAAAATTGATTTAATTTTTTTCATAATAAAATAGGTTAATTTGGTTGTTAAAAAATAAAGTTGGTAAATAGGGGTCTTTACAAAATATTAACAATATTTATGATCAAATTTATAAAATTTTTAATCTTAAAATACCTATAGAACTACGATTTAACAGTTTTTACCCGATATTAGCATAAGATTTTTCTAACAGAAATGACTTGTTTTACCGCAAGCCCAGCAAAATCAATAACCTAATAACTATCAAGCTGTTACAAATAATTATTTAAAATATTTTATTCTCTTTGAATTCGATAAAGTCGTTTTTTAAAATTTTATAATGTTTATAAAGCGATTACCTGACTATATAAAGGATAATAGTGAGATGCTAAATTTTAAGAATTTTAAATGAAGTAAAAGCTCCTAATTTTATTACAAATAATTTAATAACTTTGATTGCCTGCAACAAAACAATTCAGATAAAAAATGCCGCAATGTAATCGTGATTTATCTTAATTTAAAATATTTACCATTGCCCTAACTTATAGTAAATGAAGACAATAATTTCTTTTCTCTTTTTAATGATAACAACAATTAGTCTCTCCCAGAGTTCTGAAAAATGGAAACGCTATATAAAAAAAGAAAACGAACTAAAAGCTGAAAAATATTATTTTACTTCTTTAAAAAATGCGCAAAAGAACCATTACAGGATTGTAAAAAAACTGGACCGTACTTTTTGCATTGTCGAAAATAAAAACTTAAGATCTGCTGATGCTGGTCAAGAAAATCTGCCGGTTAATAATTTATGGAAATTACCAGAAAATTTCTCTAATCATACTGATGACAAGCAGTATATAATTGCGACTGATAATTCTACGGCGTTAATGAAGGACTTGCAATCGATAGCGGTTACTGACATTACTATATTGACACATAATATTGTAATGATAAAAGCTAATTCGAAAAAAATCATGGATGAGGTTATAACTTTGGGCACTGTATTATCTGTTTCTCAGGAAGCGCTGAAGCCCGAAGCTGAATCTAAAATAACAGATCAAAATTTTACGATTAATGCTATCAATAAAGTAAATGCTAATTTACCCCTTTTAAATGGCGAAAATGAAATCGTAGCGATTAAAGATGATTTTTTTGATTTAAATGATATAGATTTACTCAATAAACACGTTCCCTCTCCCACACAATCTTCTGTTGTGGCAAGTCATGCAACGGCTATGGCCACTATAGTTTCCGGATTAGGAAACAGTTCAACATTAGGAAAAGGCGTAGCGCAAAAGGCTAAGTTACAATCGTCTGACTTTATGAATATTTATCCGGATGAGGTAACTACTTTGCAGGGTGCAACTACGCAAAATCATTCGTACGGTACCGTAATTGAGAATTTTTATGGTTCTCTGGCGAATGCTTATGATGCACAACTATTCTCCAATCCGATAGTTACACATTGTTTTTCGTCTGGTAATAACGGACTTGAAGGTTTTAAATCTATCACAGGAAATTTTAAACAGTCTAAAAACAGTATTGTCGTGGGCTGTATTGATCAAAATGATGTTATTATGCCGTTTTCTTCAAAAGGGCCGGCTTATGACGGAAGAGTAAAACCTGAATTGGTAGCCTTTAGTACACAAGGAACATCCAATTCTACAGCAATAGCGACCGGAATTATTACGCTCATGAAGCAGCATTATAAAACGATTTACAATAGTCCTTTAACCACTGCAGCTACAAAAGCCGTTTTAATTAACAGTGCCAAAGATTTAGGTAATAAAGGTCCTGATTTTACTTATGGGTATGGCAATATCAATGCAGAAAAATGTTTGAAAACAATTAGCGAAAACAGAATTATAGCAGGAACGGTGACTAATGGTCAAAACAATTCGCATACTATTGCGCTTTTGCCCAGTACCAAAAACTTAAAAATTACATTGGTATGGAACGATTTACCTGCAGAAATCAATAGTAATATTAGTTTGGTAAACGATTTAGATCTTGAAGTAATTTCTGCGGACAACAGCACCTTTTTACCATGGGTTTTGAATGCTGATGTACCTCAGCAAGAAGCTGTAAGAGGAAAAGATAAATTGAATACTGTAGAGCAGGTTACTATTGAGAATCCCGCCTCAGGATTGTATACAATTCGTGTTTTGGGTTCACAACTGTCTAGTGCTTCTCAGGAGTATAGCATCGCTTATGAATATGAACTAGAAAATCAATTTGAATGGAATTACCCCGTTCAAAACGATAATTTCCCCTATGATGGAAAAACAATATCGCCTTTTAAATGGAATTCATCATTTGCAGACATTTCTGGTCAATTGTCGATTAGTTATAATGATGGTCAATCCTGGGAAATTATTGCAAGCGGGATACATCTAAATACCGAACAATTTAATTATATCCCGGCACAGCAAAAATTTTCGAAAGCAAAATTAAAGATGACAATTAAGGATGCCGATTATATCTCTGAAAGCTTTACAATTTCTTATGATTTAAATATCAGCACCAGCTTAGTTTGCGATGGTACGACAGAAATTAATTGGACCAAACCTGCAGATGTGGATTCTTTCAATATTTATCAGCTCAATAATGATCAGCTGGTGTTTAAGGAACAAACAACAAGTGCTACTTATACGTATACGGATGGAAAAATTTACTCGGTTGTTCCCGTATTCGGCAGTAATGAAGGAATAAAAAGTGAATCGACCTTAGCGTATGCTCAAAACTCTAATTGCTATTTTGAATTGGCTTTTGCAGAAATTTATGAGGAAAACAAAATTAAGATCGATGCGAGCCTTTTTAGTTTGTACAACATTAAAAGTATCGATCTCGTTAAAATAAATAATAATGAAGAAAAAGTCATTTATACGCTAGCGGATATCAATTCAAAAACATTTTCTTTTTTTGATGATACGCCTGTAAAAGGCAGCAATAAGTATAAAATAGTGCTGATTTTAGCAAACAATACTGTAGTGAGCTCTCCTGTTCTTGACACTAATTATATGGGTGATGATTTGTTTTTTGTGTATCCTACTTTATTAACTAAAAATGAAGAATTGAATATTGAAGCTAAAAAAGACGAAAGCGCCACCTTCTACTTATATACTATGAGCGGACAAAATACGATTACCTCAACTTTACTTTCTAAAAACACTAACATCAATTTAAAAAATACGGCATCTGGTATTTACGTTTATAAAATAATAACAAGTTCAGGCGAAATGCAAACGGGCAAAATAGCAGTTTTGAAATAAAAAATATCTACAATTAAACTAAATTGACCACAACATTTCCATATTCTACAGTATTGTCGAGCATTTTTTGATGCAAAAATAAAAGCCTGAGTCAAATTACTTCAACTCAGGCTTTTTTATATATCAGTATATTAAACTTTAGTTACTTAATTTCTGTAATAAAAATTTCTTTAGGAGTTCTGACTTTTTTCATGTTTACAAGCCAGTCATTTGCTGCATCTCTATAACCAAGAGGCAGTAGCACCGCGCTTTTTAATCCTTTTTCGTTCAATTCCAGAAGTTTGTCTACTTCCTCCGGCGTAAAACCTTCCATTGGTGTGGCATCTACTTTTTGCTCAGCAGCTGCAGCAAGTGCAGTTCCTAATGCAATATAAGCCTGGCGAGCGGCGTGATTTGCATGCCATTCTTTAGGTAGAGGCTCGTACATACCCCATAATGTTTTTTTATAATCATCCATAGTATCTGCAGGAAGTCCTCTTTCGGCAAGGGTTCTTGCAAAAACTTTTTCTATTCTTTCTAGCGAATAACCATCCCAGGCTGCAAAAACTAATAGATGAGAACAGTCCGTTATCTGGCTTTGGTTCCAGGCTAATACTTTTATCTTTTCTAAAAGCTCAGTGTTGGTTATAACAAATATTTCATAAGGCTGCAATCCCGAAGAAGACGCTGAAAGCCTTACTGCCTCTAATATATAATCTACTTTTTCCTGAGGAACTACATTTCCGTTCATTTTCTTTGTAGCATAACGCCACTTCAAATCTTCTAATAAACTCATATTTTTCAATTTTAAAATCCAGCGTAAATCTACAAAATCCGCTAGTTTATGGTTGCTTTTATAATCCCAATTTATAGTTAAGAAAAGGTTGTCATCAAAAAAGTTGAATTGCTACTGTAATAAAGTGCCTTTTATTTTTTACGTTTCCTAAAATACTTGGGGACATAGAATAATAAAAAAACTATCAGTATAATAAATATAATTTCCATTGTTGAGGTTGATACGGTTACAGCTATAAAGTTATAGTATTAATTCCGTTTAAATCCATCTTATCCAAATAAATAATTGACAACGAAAATCATAAAGTAGTAATCATTTGAGTAAATAAACTCATACAACATCTGCAAATAATGCAAATTAATAGCATTATGCTGTAATGAAAATCGACGTCTAAATTTTTAATTTTATTTCAGACAGCACTTGAAAGTACTTCGCAATTTAATGTGTTGCGAGCGCAGTAATAGTAAATCATAAAATTAAATAATATGAAAGCACAAGAAAACAATGACGATTACAATCTAAATGATCGTAATTATCAAATGGCTCAGGAGTCTGTAGATTCTGAAAATACAGATACGCCTATTCACCATGATAAGGACAACGAAAGATCTGCAGACCACCAACCTACTGAACTGGATCACGACGATGCAGACAGAAGAACACTGGATGAGTCTGAAGCCGATGAGGATGATGAATAAATTTACAGTACGGATCATAACAGATAGAAAACCTCCAAAATGTATTAATTGGAGGTTTTTCTTTTTTTCAAAAAAAAAGCAGCCACAAATTTCTTGTAACTGCTGTTTTTTATTGATCCGAAATGTTCTAAGGACGGCCTGTTCCGTTATTTCCGGTGCTGGTTGTTCCGGTTCCATTTGTACCAGTTCTACTGGTTCCGTTTGTACCAGTTCCGTTAGTTCCGTTGCTGTTAGTACTATTTGTACCAGTTCCGTTGGTTCCGGTGCCGCTAGTACCATTTGTTCCGGTTCCGTTAGTACCATTTGTGCCAGTTCCATTTGTACCGGTTCCGTTTACATTTGTTGAATCAGTTGAGGTACCGTTCATTCCTCCTTGTCCACCTGCACCTGCTGTGTTTTTACAGGATATTAGCATTCCTGTTGCGAAAGCCAATAGTGCAATCTTGGTTTTTAGTATCGTTTTCATATTACAGTTTTTAAGTTATTAAAAATCAAATATATACCGCCAGTTATCGTGGTTTTTATATTATTAATTAAAACTTTTATACTTTTTCAACAATACAGTTATATACCAAAAAATTACTCGTTTGCTTCTTTATAACTGCCCTTATCCGGATATTCAATACTGTTTTTTAATTCTTCAATTCGTTTAGGGTCAAATTTGGGTAACTGCATTTCGTTTTTTTCTTTCCAATTCTGAACTGTTTCAGATACTGCCGCTTTCTTTTCGTCTGATATAGGTGTTTCACGCGAAATATAAAGTGTTTGAGACGGATATGCTAATGATGTACCGCTGCGTTCTATGATATCCATCATGCGGAGTAAGATATCTTCCTGCACTTCCTGAGATACTTCGAAAGTTATAGCCTGAATATAAGACATAACCTCAACTTTTAGGGCATCAGCTGTAATTCCTGTAAAGCGTACGTTGGGAGGCGAATTTAGTACTGCAGGATGCGAAAACAATAAAGATCGTAATTCTACTAACAGATAACGCATTTGATCCGGAGTGGTATCCATTCTAAAATTGAATACAGGATTAAAGATAAAGCGGTCGCGATGTGCAAAATTTTCTATCTTACTGGCAGAGAGTTGTCCGTTAGGAATCGTTACTATGGTACGGGCAGCGGTGCGGATTGTGGTAGAGCGCATCCCGATCGCTTCGACAGTACCTTTAATATCATCTACGCGGCAATAATCGCCAACCCTGAGCGGCTGGTCTGCAATAAGGCTCACACTTCCAACAAAGTTTTCCATTGTTTTTTGTGCACCTAATGCCAGTGCGATACCTCCAATACCCAAAGCTGCTATTCCCGCCGTAACATCTACTCCAATAATTCCCAGTAATGAAATAATTCCGATAAAAACAATGGCTACCTTAGTTGTACGGCTCAAAAACAAAATAGCAGAGACAGCAGAAATACGCCCGCGTCTGGTCATTCTGCTTCGGGTATACATACTAACAAAATCCGTCAGCCTCCACAGGAGAATCAAGAAGGCAACAATACCTATAGTGATGATGATGATACTAAATTGTTGGCGTACTATAATAGAAATTCCCATACGCTGGGTAAGTGCGACAAACAAAATTACCGTTACATACATGTGGATTGGCAGCGTAAACGCTTCTATAATAGCTTTTCCTTTTTCAGTGGCGGCTTTTTTCCACAATTTTTGTATCAAAAAAGCAAATAAAAAGAGTAACAGCCTCGAAAGTAAATAACAAATCACGGTCATCAATACGATCACAGCCCAATGTCCTATAGGTACATTTCCTAATTTACGCTCTTTTAAAACAGTAGGCAATACCCGGTCTAAAAATGTTTTTTCGCCCGAAATATTGGCAGACAGAACTGATTCTACGGTTTCTGCAGAGAATAACCATAACGAAGGCTGATCTTCTTCTGACTGATTTTCTACATAAAGGTGAATATTTGTTTTACCATCGGACAGGTTTCCAACCAGGTCTACTCCTGCAGCCAGATCATCATCTGTTCGTCCTGATTCTTTATTACTGATAATTGACGACGGTGATAAATTACCTCCCTGATCTAAAAGTTGCTGAAAAGTTTTCGCTATTTTTATTCTCTCTGCCGGTTTTCGATACGAACGTTTACTTAAAACGAAATATTGGCTGGCGCGCAGGTAATTTTGCTCGGCGATAGCTCTTATAAATCCGTTAATAGTTCCCTGAGGCGTTCTTCTGCCCAGCGAATCTTCCGGAGTTTTTGCCGGTTCTTCAGTTTTAGCTGTGCCTGTACCCAAAAGCTGTGCGTGCGCAGTATTGGGGTGAAAAAACATTACCACCAACATATAAAACAGTAATCGTCGAAAATCTAAACTCATGTTATTATCTCTTTTAAGAAATTACTTTCCTAAAATTAAGAAATAATAAAGTAAAACTAAAACCTCAACCCTGAAACATTTTGTTCATATCACTTGTTGTCTACTTGTTGAATTACATTTATACCGGATTATGTAATTCATGCGTATCTTTGTGCTGCATTTCTTCTGCAAATGCCAAATACCACAAGATTTATGTATGCTACTCTTCAAAAATTCATTACAAGTAAAACGGATATAGAAGAACAGTCACTTCTCAAAATTTCTTCCTGCTTTAGATTGGTAAAAACAACCCGAAACGAAATCTTGCTGAATTACAATCAGGTCTGCAAACATTATTATTTTATAAATAAAGGCTGTGTACGTTTGTATACCACCTCTAAAGAAGGCAATGAAAGTTCAAGATACTTTGCTTTTGAAGGTAATTTTGTCACCGCCCTCCCCAGTTTTATTGACCAAAAACCCGCAGAAGAATATTTGCAAACTATCGAAAAATCGGAACTGCTTTGTATTTCCAGAAGTGATTTTTACAAACTAGTGGATGAGATTCCGCAATTCGCAAAATTATATACCGAAATTTTAGAGCTCGGCTTTATAATTGCGCAAAAAAGAATTTATGGTTTTCAGGGTTTTGATGCGCTGGATAAAGTAAGATGGGTTATCGAATATCAACCTCAATTATTGCTCCGAATATCAAATAAAATGATGGCCTCTTACTTAGGAATTTCTCCCTCTACCCTTAGCCGAATAAAATCGCAACTCTAAAAAGTGTTGACATAGAGCAACATTTTACATTTTTTCTGCCCTTAACTTTGCAGAAAAAAAGGTATGAGAATTATATTTTTACTGCTCTTAACGGCAAATATTACAATTGGTCAAAATAATGCTGAAGCAAAAAAAATGGCATTACCTAATAGCAATTATGTCAGATCTGTTGATAATCTAAGTTTGCAGGCAGCATTTGAGATAAATAATCGCGTTACAAAAGCCGCAGAATTGCTTCATAAAAAAGTTTCAATAGCAGTGTTAGATGCCTCAGGAACCATTATTTTACTTAGTCGTGGCGATGGTGTAGGCCCGCACAATACAGAAGCAGCGAGAAGAAAAGCCTACACCGCCTTATCTACAAAAACTGAAACGCTTAAACTCTTAAGAAACGCAGAACAAAATCCGGATACCCAAAATTTAAAAACACTGCCCGAATTATTACTCTTGAGCGGAGGCGCACCCATTTGGTATAATGGTAACGTGATTGGCAGTATTGGAGTTGCCGGCGGTGGCAGTCCGGAAAACGATGACCGGTTAGCGAAGTCGGCAGCTCTGCCAGAATTAGGTATTACGATAACACAATAATTTTAATCTTAAATTTAAAAAACATGAAAAAAGTACTGATGACCGTTATACTGGTCTTATTCTCAACTGTAATTTTTGCTCAAAAAAACAACTACCAGCTTTCAAGCCATATTCTAGACATATCTAAAGGCACACCGGTAAGCGGAGTTACCATAAAATTAGAGCAATACAATGAAAAAAATAAAACCTGGTCTTTTGTTGAAGAAAAACAAACCGATACAAACGGAAGAATAGCAGATTTTTTGAATACCCAAAAAACCAATATCGGAATTTATAAACTGACGTACTTTACAGCTGATTATTTTAAAAAGAACGGTGTCGAGAGCTTTTATCCCTTTATAGAAGTTGTATTTCAAATTAAGGATCAAAATCATTATCATGTTCCAATTACGCTTTCTCCTTACGGATATTCGACCTATAGAGGAAACTAATTAATGAAGGAAGCAAACTCAAACGCCTGATTATAGTTACATCTAATACAAAATTTTATAATCCTAAGTAAAGGAAGTTTCCCCATTACCACTATGCCCCAAAAAATTATATTACATCCTAAAATTAAGCGAAGCTATCGCAAGACCCGATACATTTTATACAAAGAAACTTTGGTTAATTTTAAAGAGCAGTATTGGTCATTTTTAGGCTCCTTTACGGGAATCGGACTTATCGCCTGTTCTCAAAGCCAGCAATTTTTACAGCAGGATATTGTATATCTTATCGGGTCTTTTGGTGCTTCAAGTGTATTGGTGTATGGCATTGTCGAAAGTCCGTTTTCACAACCCCGCAATCTTATCGGTGGCCATCTCATTTCTGCCTTTGTAGGGGTAAGCATACACCTGCTATTCCCAGGTTGCCTTTATGTAGCAGCGCCTTTGGCAGTTTCTCTGTCTATTGTAGCGATGCAGGTAACAAAAACCCTGCATCCACCAGGAGGTGCAACAGCCCTGATTGCTATCATGAGTTCTAAAAAAATCACTGATCTAGGTTATTGGTATTTGCTCTATCCGGTTCTAAGCGGAGTATTAATTTTATTTGTTACTGCATTAATCTTCAACAATATGACCGCTGGGAGAAGCTATCCAAAACGCAAATTTTCTGTTAATCGATATCTTAAAATAACCAAAAAAAAATCGTTGTAATTTTAAACAAAATTTGCCCTAACTTATTTTTTACTTCATGAACTAGTCTCGCTTATACATTAAAGCTCCTTTTAGCTTCTAATTTAAGTTACAAAATACAGTAATTAGGTTACTTCACTTCTTTATTTCATAATGATCTTTGCTTAAACAAAATACATTATAAAATGAATATAGTACTTACAGGTTCTATAGGGAACATTGGAAAACCATTGGCCAAAGAGCTGGTGCAGAAAGGACATTCGGTAACCGTTATATCGAGCAATGCCGACAGACAAAAAGAGATTGAAGCATTGGGCGCTAAGGCGGCGATTGGTACAATGCAGGATGTTGACTTTTTAACCGATACATTCGAGGGAGGTGATATTGTTTACCTTATGGAAGCCTGGGAAGGCATAGGCAGTATCTTTGATAAGGATGTAGACTTTGTAGCTGCCTTTAAGAAAATTGGCCACAACTACAAACAAGCCGTTGAGCAGGCGGGCGTTTTAAAGATTGTACATTTAAGCAGTATTGGTGCCCATACAGATCAGGGAATTGGAAGTTTATATCTCCATCACACCGTCGAAAACATACTTAAACAACTTCCTGATGCTGTTGCGATTAAATATATGAGGCCTGTAGGTTTTTACAATAATATATTTCGCTACATGCAAACGATCAAAACACAAGGCAAAATAGTGCAGAGTTACGGAGGTGATAGAAAAGAGCCTTGGGTCTCCCCTTTGGATATTGCAGCGGCTATTGCTGAAGAAATGGAAAAACCATTTAACGGAAGAACGGTACGCTACCTGGCCAGCGATGAGGTTTCACCAAATGAAGTGGCTCAAATTATTGGTATGGCAATTGGAAAACCAGATTTGGAATGGTCTGTAATTTCAGATGAGGAAACGCTATCTGGCATGCTATCTGCCGGAGTTAATGAATGGATTGCCAATGGTTTTGTACAAATGCAGGCTGCACAGAGAGACGGCAGCTTATACACCGATTTTTACCGCAACAAACCTACATTGGGTAAAGTAAAATTGACCGACTTCGCAAAAGATTTTGCAAAAATTTACAACGAATCAAACTAATCAGACATGAAAAAAGTATTAATCACCGGTGCTAACAAAAGCATTGGTTTTGAAACAGCAAGACAGCTCCTAAAACAGGGATATTTTGTTTACATTGGAAGCCGTTCGCTTGCAAATGGTATTACGGCTGTAGAAAAATTAAAGGCCGAAGGATTAAACAATGCCGAGGCAATACAATTAGATGTTACCGATGCAGAATCTGTGCAAGAAGCCCGAAAACAAATAGGTAAAAAAACGGATGTACTCGATGCACTGATCAATAATGCCGGAATTAACGGAGGCTGGCCGCAATCAGCTCTTGAGGCAAGTATTGATCAATTTAAAAACGTATTTGAAACTAATGTATACGGTGTTGTGAGCGTTACGCAAGCATTTATAGATTTACTCGAAAAGGCTGAACAACCCCGTATTGTAAATGTGTCGTCAAGCGGATGCTCCCTGACATTACACAGTGATCCGAGCTGGAAATATTATACGCATAAAGCAGCAGTTTATCCCGCTTCGAAAGCGGCTCTTAATATGTACACTATAAATCTGGCTTATGAATTGAGAGATACCAACTTTAAGGTAAATGCAGTTTGTCCCGGTTTTGTTGCAACCGATTTTAACAATCATAGCGGTACGGGAACTGTTCAGGAAGCCGGAACACGCATTGCCAAATATGCGATGATTGGCGCCGATGGTCCAACAGGAAAGTTTATCAGTGAGGAACACAATCCGGAAACGGGAGAAACTCCGTGGTAAGACTAATGATAGATTTGTATAAATTTGTGATATGAAAAAAGAAGAAAATAATTTGTATAAATTCGAATCTCTATCCGATTTTCATCAGGTGTTTGGGCTCAAAAAGCCCTTACACCCTATGATTAGTTTTATCGATATAAAGGAAATGAAAATTGAAGCACACGGATTACCGAAATCTATTGTTTTAAATTTTTATAAAATCGCGTACAAAACGCTCCTGTGCGGTAAAGCTAAGTACGGCCAAAACTATTATGACTTTGGCGAGGGCGGTCTTGTATTTACTGCACCCGGACAGATATTCGAGTCTCCGTCTGAGCAGGCAAATTCAGGTTACCTGTTGCTTATTCATCCTGATTTTTTTCTATCGTATCCTCTTGCCAAAAAAATCAGGGAATATGGTTTCTTTTCGTATGCAGCAAACGAAGCTCTTCATTTATCCGATAAGGAAAAAACAACCATCATGTCCATTTTTGCCATACTCGACGAAGAATTAAACAGCAGAATTGATGATTTTAGTCAAGACGTTATTATATCGCAAATCGAGTTATTACTCAATTACAGCAACCGCTTTTATAAAAGGCAATTTATTACCCGCAAATCTGCCAACAATACCCTGCTGCAAAAACTCGAAGAAATTTTAGAAGATCACTTTAATAATGATAAAGCAGCATTAGAAGGAATTCCAACGGTTCAGTATCTTGCTGAAAAGCTAAATATCTCAGCCAATTATTTAAGTGACATGCTTCGTTCTTTTACGGGCGAAAGTGCACAGCATCACATACACCAGAAACTTGTTGAAAAAGCAAAAGAAAAATTATCGACCTCTGATTTATCTGTGGGTGAAATTGCCTACCAATTAGGGTTTGAACATCCTCAGTCATTCAGTCGTCTTTTTAAAATAAAAACGAATCTTTCTCCGCTTGAATTCCGACAATCTTTTTATGTAAAAAAATTAAATTTTTAGCATATAATTAGCTCATCATAATTGATTATACAAAAGCGGTGCAACGTAGCTGCATCTTTCTTTTTTAGCAATATTATATAATGATATTCTTTCAATTAGATACTTTTTGAGTTCTGCCGTTTACTACTTATTACGAGGGAGCCAAATAGCGAGTAATCATCTGTGTATTTAATTTGAATTATTTTATAAAAAATAGAACTGTTTTGTGTTATTGATCGTATATGTCTGAAATAATTCAACAATACTTTTAACGCAAACCATGATTAAAACATTACTTAAAAATTATCTAAAGAATTTCAGTCAGTTCTCAACAGAGGTTAAAATTTTGGCTGTCACTACCTTTATCAACAGACTCGGAACTATGGTTGTGCCGTTTCTTTCCAAATACATGCTCGAAGATCTTCATTTTAGCTACAGCCAGATCGGATGGGTTATGGTATTTTTTGGTACCGGCTCCTTTATAGGTACCTGGATTAGCGGTAAATTGTCCGACAGGATTGGGTTTTACAAGGTGATGGTTTTTAGCCTGTTTACCAGCGGAATCTTATTTATTGTGCTTCAGTTCCTGACTACTTTTTACAGTTTTTGTCTCGGAGTTTTGCTTCTTACAACAGTCTCAGACATGTACAGACCGGCGATGCTGGTTTCTCTGGACACGTTTGCAGGCAGAAAGGAAAGAACCAAAGCCTTGTCACTCATTCGCTCTTCTGTAAATTTAGGCTTTATGTTTGGCCCGCTGATTGGCGGAATCATTATTACACTTCTGGATTACAGCTTTTTATTTTATCTGGACGGCGCAACCTGCATTTTGAGCATATTATTGTTTGCGGTGTATGTAAAAGAAAAGAAACTGCCTTATAAATTAAACAGTTTTAAACACATAAAAGAAGAAAATTCTATTTTTCAGGACAAGCCCTTCCTCGTTCACCTGGTCGTTACGTTAATAACCGGTATGCTCTTTTTTCAGATGTTTACAACGCTCTCCCTGTACTATAAAGAGGTATTCAATTTTACAAGCATAGAAAGTGGTTTGTTCCTGGCGCTAAACGGAGTAATCATATTATTGTTTGAGCTCTCTATTGTAAGTTATGCAGAATCCAGAAATTTAAATAAACTGGCATTGGTTTCTTATGGAGTTCTTGCCATGGCAGTGAGTTATATGTTCTTATTAATAGAAAACAGCATTGCAGCACTTATTGCAATGATGATTTTTATGACTATCGGAATTATGCTAACTTTTCCTTTTGCCAATTCTTTTGTAAAAAACAGATCATTTAAAAAACAGGAAGGCAAATTTATGGCTGTCTTTACAATGAGCTACAGTGTCGCTCATATTCTAAGTACGAAAACCGGAATGACTATTATAGCAAACTATGGTTATAAGGTGAACTGGATCTTTCTGTCCTGCCTGGGTTTTATAGGTTTTGTTTTAGCGCATCGGTTGATTTTTATGGTAACTAAGGAAAAAGAAGTTATCAAGAAAAAAATTGCAAAATCCCTTTTCTCTTCACCCGCTAAGTAGTCTTATAGTAAACACCCTCTATTTTATCTAGTAATCTCAGGGTGTTTATAAATAATCAATTAACAACATAAAAAGAAAGCTCACTGAATTTCAGTGAGCTTTTAGCTTTTGTATCGTTACGTAGCATTCGCTTATAGTAAATGGCTAACAGTAAAGATCAGTGATAGTTTTAAATCTTTTCGGTAATTTCTTTTTTAAATTTATTAAGAAGCGCCTTTGTCATTCCTAAAAAAAGAAAGCTCACTGAATTTCAGTGAGCTTTTAGCTTTTGTATCGTTACGTAGCATTCGCTTGTGGTATATGGCGAACTGTAAAGATCAGTGATAGTTTTAAATCTTTTCGGTAATTTCTTTTTTAAATTTATTAAGAAGCGCCTTTGTCATTCCTAAATTTGCTTTGTTAGAATCTACAGCCAAATAGATAAAATATTCATTATTTTCAGAGATATCAATAATATGAATCTGATTGCTCAGCGTAATCATGATATCATCAATGTTTTGATCTAGTCCTAACGCTTTAATAGCGTTTAATTTAGCTTTCACTACTTCTAAATTAAAAGCAGAAGCCAACTCAGGATCAAAACTTGACACAGATGAGTCGCTGAAATAAGAAATACCACTTTTAATTTCGGTTACGGTAACTGCAATATAACCCGGAATGTTTTGTTTCACTTCATCCCCAAATTGTTGTAAAAAATCTGACATATAAATTGTTTTAAATTATTGTTTACTTGCTTAAAAAATCGCGACTGCAAATCTGCCCATCATTAACCTGCGATCCTGTTTCTTTTTAAATTTTAGTGCTTAACACTACTAAAAATTGTTTTTAATTTTTTTCGAACGATCTACTACGTACGATACCAGCCAGGCAATCTGACCTTCGCGGGCAAAGTATATTTTTTTTGTCTTTAAATTAGGAATCGCTTCCAGACAAGCTATCAAAATATTATTTGCAGAAATTAAATGCTTCTGGCTGTAGGTATTTAACACCTTATCGGCTTCCTTATTGGTCTTTGCCAGATTTTCATATGAAATGAAATTATTCTTTATAATAGCGTCATAATTTACGATGTCTTCCATTTTTAAGGGTACAAAATGCTCGTCGTTGCTGGCGGTATTATAGTATAAAGTTGTAAATGCCCAAATTGCACCTCCAGAAAGGTAAATTTTCTTTTTTAAGAGCGATTGTGGTTTAGTCTGAAGCATGTCCTTTATTTTTTCTCTCAAAAGAGGTGCAAACTCAAATGACTTCTCTTTGTAAACTCCCATATTGTTGATTTCGCTAGGGATCACGATCGTTTTATTAATGGCCTCCGTTAGTGTAATTGTCCCGTAATCTAATTTTAAAGGGAAAAACTCAAACTTGTTGTCGTTCAGTACATCAATATATCCTCCTTTTGTATTACCACCGCCAATATCAAGAACAATGGCATCCTGATAATCCGTAGGGAGAATAGCACCCTTCAACAGCATTTTACCTTCTGACTCCGCATTGATAAAATCAAGATCTTTACCGGTAGCAATTTTTATTTTGTTGCCCAGTGCATCGGTATTTCCTGCCATAGCCACTCCAGAAGAGGCCACGAGATAAATATTTTCATCGGCAAGATTGTATTTGCTTTTAATTTTCGCAAGATTCTGCACCACTACAGCTGCAGCGTGGTTGATATCCTCATCTGCGAGATTTCCATTAATGGAAATACCCTTGGCAATTCCGACGTTATCGGTCCAGTAGGCGACGATTTCGTAATCGCCTTTTTTAATATTGTTTACATCTATAACCGAAACTTTTACTCCCTTACTTCCTATTTCAATTCCTGCATACAGATTTTTTTGTGCCCATGCTGCTCCGGAAAGTAAAAGAACGGCAAGCCACAGTGAAAATTTCAAAAAGTATTTGTTTTGCATCCTACTATTATTAATTCTTATTGCTTTTATATTTTACTCAGTTACGTAATATTTCAGGTTAGGGTTTATTAATCGGACAATTAATTTTAAATAATACCTAAACATTTGAATTGAAAGGTTACATTCGGGAGATAGTTCACGCAAAAACAACTGAAAGCAAGAATATTTAATTAACCTTAACCGCACATGGGATGGAATACTAAAAGACAAAAGTAAAACCGCGCGGCAAACACAGCATATATTCAGGCTTTATAGTAAGGATTGAAGCACTAGCTTAATTCGTTGAGGTTAGAAGCAAAATGTCTCTATTTTACACAGATGATCACATGACCAAAAAAGTACAAGATTGGTCAGGTAAATCAAACGATCATCGATTGGAGAAGAATTTGGAAAGTCACCAGAGTAAAGCTTTAAGTCTACAATTTTTGGAATGCGATGGATTCCTTAAAATGACTTATCCGAATTAACTCAGGCTGTAATGATTAAGTCTGGATTAAATAAAAAACACAACACACTATTTTCGAAAAATATTCTTTTTAAAAAACATGACGATGCAATAAAGATAAAGCACACTAAAGGGTAAGGCCATGATAATAAGTAAATTACTAATACCACTTAGCAGATCGCTGGTTCCCAGACAAGAAAGTCCAAGCGCGGTCGCTGTAATTACTGCACCCCAGCCAAATTTATGTGTTCGCGAAGGATTTTCATTTCCATTATCACTAAACATTCCTAACACAAATATGGCCGAATCAACAGAATTGATAATCGAAATGGCTACTAAAAGTCCGGCAATCAGTAATGTGACCTCTGATAGCGGAAAATGCCCCAGAAAAACAAACAAGGAGCTAAATACATTATCGAATTGGTTGGCATTGCCAAGGTCAATGATATCAAAAGCACTGCTGGCAAATATAGAAAACCATACTATAGTGGCTATTGTTGGCACTAAAATTGTCGCAATAAGGAATTCTCTAATGGTTCTTCCCTTGGAGATACGAGCAATAAAAATTCCCGTAAAGGGAACCCACGACAGCCAGAAAGCCCAGTAAAAAACAGTCCAGTCCTGCGTAAAATTTCCCCTGGCTTTATATGCGCCGGTCGAAAGGCTCATTTCAAAAAAATGAATAAAATATTGAGATAGGGCTGAGAATGTCTGGGTAATAAAAACATTAAAATTCAAAAAAAATGCCACAAAAAGCATTAAAATAATGGAAAAAACAAAATCAAAATCAGCCAGAAATTTGATCATTTTGGTAATGCCTGTCAAAGCAGAATAGGTAGCAATGCATCCCATTACCAATACACTTAATAATAAAAATGAGGTCCCGAGATCAAGGTCAAAAATATAATTCACCCCTCCTACCAGCTGCGCCGTACCCAATCCGAGAGAAGCGATTACACCGGTGATGGTAATGAGAACGATAAAAAGAATGGCCGCAGATTGCAACACACTGTTTTTAAGGTCGGGCACTATGGCATGCAATAAATTGGGAACTTTTTTTATATATAAGTTGTAAGCTACCAACAGCCCAAAAAGACTGTACATGGCCCAGGGCGTAAAACCCCAATGAAAAAAGGTGTACTGAAGCGCTGTTATTTTGGTATTAGTTGTCATAACAGGACTGTTATTAAAATAATAAACAGGTTCCTGCACCGCACGAAGTAATAAACCTGAACCCATTCCTGTACTGTACAGTAAAGCGATCCAGCTGAAATAGGAATAGGCCGGCGGACCTGATCCTAAAGTTTTTTTACCTAAAGGAGAAAACAAAATGAATACTGAGGCCAAAACTATCAGCAGTCCCAGAACCAAATAATAGGTAGTAAAAACCGAAAGCAATTGTTTATTTACCTGGCTAAGAACGGCCAGTAAAGTTGCGGGCGCCAGTATACCACTTACTAGCAATACAGTTCCGAAAAGCATACCAAATGAGAGGATCTTGTTTGCTTGAAAATACCGGTACAGTTTTGAAATCAAAATAGGTTTTATTTAGAGATGGGTTTTAAATCCCCGAGCATGGTCGGAATCAGTTCGCTTACAGTAGGATGAATATGCACCGAGTCGCGTAAAACCGTATACGGTTTTTTGGCATACATTAAATTGGTAATGCCATTGATAATTTCATCACCGCCCACACCAAGCACGCATGCTCCCAAAAATAGGCCCGTACCGCCATCTATTACTGCTTCCATGAAACCGAAAGTCTCCGCTTTTTCCTTCGCGCGATTCACCTTTGTCATAGGCCTGTATCCCACCAGTACTTCATATCCTTTTTCAAGGGCTTCTTTTTTGGTTATTCCGATTCTTCCCAGCGGCGGGTCTATGAATAAGGCGTAAGTAGGAATTCTGTCACTGATTTTTCGTGTCTTATCCTTAAAAAGAAAATCCTCCACAATTTGAAAATCGTTGTACGAAGTATGGGTAAAAGCACCTTGACCGTTACAGTCTCCTATCGCAAAAATTCCATCAACATTGGTCTGGCAATAATCATCGACTTTTATGTAGTTTTTATCATCCTGCTGAATCGTTGTGTTCTCGAGTTTCAAACTATCGGTATTGGGAGCACGTCCGATTGCCAGCAACAAATGTGAGCCTTTAATTTCTTTATCTCCAACTGTTACCGCTATCTCTGTCTGGTCATTTTTCGTCGCTTTAATATCCCTGGCATTAAATATCAGATTAATACCCTCTGACTTCAGGATTTCCGCTACTACATCGGTTACGGTTTCATCTTCCCGGTTTATAAGTCGTTCGTTCCGTTCTATAATAGTGACTTCACTGCCAAACCTCTTGAAAATCTGTGCAAATTCTAAACCAATATAACTTCCGCCAATGATTATTAAATGCTTAGGAATATCAGTGATTTCCATAATGTTTGCATTCGTGTAGTAAGGAACCTTCTGATATTCCGCCGGAACTACTGCCCTTGCCCCCACGTTGATAAATATCTTTTGAGCCGTAAGGGTACTCTGCTCAACCTTAACTTCATAATTACTTAAAAAATGCGCTTCTCCTTTATACACCGTAATTTTTTCATCTCTCTGAAGTGCCTCTTCTATATTGGTTCGGGATTCTGCTACCAGCTTGTCTTTACGTTCTTTAATTTTTTTAAGATTGGCGCGGGTTCCTTCCGGAATTTCGATACCCAGCTCCTCACCGTGAAAAGCATCCCAGATTCTGCGCGCACTTGCTACGTAAGCCTTTGTGGGTATACAGCCATTATTAACACAGGTTCCGCCTAAAGAGCCTCTTTCAACAAGAGCAACCGTTCCGTGTTTTGACAGGCTAAAAGCCAGAGGGATTCCGGCTTGTCCGCTTCCGATAATGATATAGTCAAATTTTTTCATAGCCATTTAGCATTTTGAATATGTAATTTAATCAAAATATAACGGCATACCAAAAAAAGAAACTAAAATAGAAGTTATAGAAGCAGAAATGCATTGCATGACGGTTCCTTAAATGAAAAAAATAGCAATTTATATCATTTTAGTTACAGGGGTTGCTATTAAAAATTCGCGCTCTTTTTTTTGCATTAAATAATCAACAAATAAAAAGTTTCAATGAATAATTATTACCTAAATATCCTACTTTTGAAAACAAATAAACATTGATATTTGTCAGACATAGCAAAACCCAATTTAGCCTAAATAAGACAAATTTGTCGAACCTCTTAAAAATTAGCACCAAGCATATGAACTCAGGACTATACATAAAACTCGGACGACTAACAGCACTCCTTTCTTTCTTGGTGGGAACAGCTATTTTTATTCTTTACTTCCTGACTTCATCTTTTGAAATACTCAATCTTGGCTACAGGTTTATAGCACTTGCAGGTTTGATAAATGTTGTAATTTTAATTTCTATTTTGTTTAAAGCAAACAGAGACAAAGACAATAGAGCAAAATTATTTGCGGCTTGCAGCCTTATGTTGCTTAATATTCCTGTACTGTTTTTGTACTGTTGGGTAACTGGAATTTTGCTCGACACCATGAGAATTACTTTCACAAACACGACACAAACCACATTGACAAATATAAATATAGTGGGTTGTGGCGGTGGACATATTGAAAAATTAGAAAATGGGGAAAGTGAAACAGTTTGGGTTGAAATCACTGGCGATTGTTCAATAGGTATTAATTATTTATCCGACGGACAAAAGAAAGAAGAAAGTGTTGCAGGCTATGTGACAACACTTATGGGACAGAAAATGAAACATAATATTGGCGGACAAAACAAAAAACAATTTTGATAGCAAAGTTGTAAAATGAAGTAGCACCAAAACATTAAGCCCCATGCTTTAAGACAAGAGGAGAAAGACAAAAACTACTCCTGTAATCCAGCCTTTGTAGATACTAAATAGATATCAATATATCCGGCTGTAGATATCATTTATATACAAAATCTACTTTTTTCCGGGCTTCCATTGCTACTTTTGAGATAATTAAAACCATTAGCGCAAAACACTTTCAAATTTTTGAATAGTGGTTATTTATCAATGTCAAAATTTATATATTATGAAGTCAAGTCCGGAGTTAGGTACGTTTATACGAAAAAGCGCAGTATCAAAAGCGTTTCTTTATTTTTCTTATGCCATACTTGTTTTATTTACAGCCATTAGCCTTTTTATTTATTTTAAAGCAATTATACCGGTTAATGAGGGTACTATGAACTTTTCAGGAAATGTCAGCATTTTATATTACTGTATCGTTTTTATTATGGTAATGGGCCTGATCATTTTTGCTACAGCACTTTATCTGTCAAAAGGACCTGTCTATTATTTGTACCAAAATGCTATTGTTATAGATAATAAGGGCAGTAAGGAAACATTATATTTTAAGGATATTCAGGATGTTTATTTGTTTACTTCGGGCAAACGTATCTTTGACATCAATAATATTGCGCTACGCAAAAACAGTACAGCGCAATGGCATCCCATTTCTGCAAGATATTCAGATATTTATAAAGTAATTGCCTTTATTCGATCGACACACCGCTCTGTTAATGTACCCATACTTTTGAAAAAACTCGAAGAAGGTGAAAGTGTGACTTTTACTTATGTTGATTTTAAAGATTTAGCCATGAAAAGATTTATGGCTATAAATACCAATTCGTATTTAAATATAAAAACAAAAACGATATTCCTGTTTCAGGACAAATTAGTTTTTGATTCGGAGGTGATCTATTTTAAGGAAATTCATCATTTTTCTATTACTGATTTAACCAATCAGATACAGCTTATCGATACTGATGACCAAACAGTGTTTAAAAAATCATACAATTCTGTTTTCAGCGGTGATACTTTTACTGCACTATTGGATGAACTTATCAATAAGAATAAATTTAGAGACTAATATTCAGTTAAAAAATGAATCGATTTTTTTAGGATTTAAGGGATTACTTTTTCCTGTAAACGACCTACCTTCAAAATTAAACTCACAACTACATGCTAATTTTCATTTATCAAATCATAACGAAACCTTTACAGACAAAACCAATTATAGACGAAGTGTGTAATGTCTGCGGTAAAAATGACACTATAGATGTCACGCTGTACATGAGATATATCGCGATGGGAATACCTCTATTTGGAATGGGCAGGCGAACTGGTGTTGTCTGCACGAACTGCGGAAATATTCTTAAAAGCCCGGATAGCTCGATTTTTGCAAAAAAAAGATATTCACCCAGAGTAGCTCAGGAGATTGCTGATATTAGACACAACCATAAAAGAACCTTGTGGCAATTGTTATATCCGTGGTCGATTTGGTTTGTTATGCCATTCGTGATTTTAATACTGTGGGGAATTACTTCGATAAATAAAAAAAGAACCAGCGAAAAAGCAAAAGAATACAAAGAATTGCTAATGCATCCAAAGCCGGGTGATATTTATAAATCTACATGGGTAGAAAATAGCATGTCTCAAGGAGTATTGGTAAAATTAATTCGCATCAATGGTGATACCCTATATGTAGTTAGAACCAAAAAAAATATTCCGCTTAGTTTTTCTGAGGACGACTGGAATAAGCTTGACACAAATCCAACGTCATTTGAAAGTACGGAATATAAAGTAAAGAAATTTTCGGCATTAAAAGAGGCAAACTATGGGGACTTTTTCATGTATAACAATGATGAAAACGGAAACGAATACCCTAAATATCTTGGTGCCGTACTTAACAGTGAATGCGAAATGGATCTGGATTTTGAAACTATTCATCGCAAAAAATAAATTTTTTGCTAATGAGATTTATGATTAGAAAAGCTCGGGAATTTATAATTTCGAGGGCTTTTTTAATAATGATAAATCCCTGTAAATCGACGTTGTAGAAAAAACAGATTTACTTTTTTTTATCTATATTTTTTTAATTTTTTGCGACTTTATTAACTGTCGCAATAACTAGGCCTTTTGTTGCCAAATTAATCATCTGCGCTCTTATTGTATTGCTCTCCCCACTTGAACGTGCGTTTGCTTTTTAACCGTTTTACCCCGCAATCACGCACTACTCCAAATTGAGAATCTTAATGATATTTTCATCAAATGGCTTGTCGGAATAAATCATAATTATAAAAAAACTCTGACGGCCCTTGTAAAATAAAAATAACGCGGGTGTCAGCCCTGTAGTAAAATCTGAAATTATCTGATGTTCTCCTTTTTCATTGCTTAGGGACATTTTATTTATCGAACTATAAAATCCATTATAATTTGGTCCGTTGATGTTTCTCTCTATTTTTGAATATTTATCTAAGTTTACATTCATTGCATTATTAAAAACAAAGCCATAGTTAATAGTAATTTCCAGGTCACTGCCCTTGTTTAATATTTCCCCTGAATCAAACTTCACATCTTCAAAATTAACATTCCGGTAAATGGTTGCTTTTTTCAATTCAGCATTAGCCAGGTCTTTAAACTCCCATACCATTACATTACAATTGTCCTTATAAGCAAAATTATTATAGACATCCCTTTTTTTTACATAACTGTAACAGAAATTAGTATCAATATCTGCTTTGGCAGAATCTTTAAAAACCCACATATACTGTTTATATGTCTGCCAGTCTGAAGAGTGGCTGTATCTTATAATGCCATAAAAAAATAAGTCAGATAGCTTACTATAATTACGATGGTACTGATTATAAGCACTCTAAATGCCTTATTCATATCAAAAATCAGTTTAATATTTCACTGCTGGGTTAAGTTAATGGGTAAAAATGCCAAAAGCAACTAATATCATTTATCATATCTTCATATGTTCTAAATTCTTGCGGATTTAAAAATAAAGTTAGTAAATAGACTATCAACTAATTATGCGAGTCGAGGCATTACTGCCTTATAATCTCTAGGCAAATATAAAGTTTGTACCTCTATAGTCTCGATGTTAGTATGTGTTTTTTTTTAGATAAAGAAAACTCGCCCTGTGTATCATCATACCCTATTTAGTGCAATCTATTTTTCTTTTTTTCCATGGTTTGCCCGCTTCCTGATTATGTGATAGCCATTTTATAAATGCAAATCGTTATTCTGTAAAACGAAATGTCACTATACTTTTTAAATTTGACAAAGCACAAAAGAGTAAAAGAACAAATCTTAGACAGGCGCGGCATATCCGCAAACTTGCTCAAGGCAGTGCTTTAAAAAATTACAATAAAATTTAATTAAAAAAATAAGATGAAAAATTCAGATACACCGGAAAATAACCCTCAGGACGACCGTAACTTAAAAAACGCAAACAGTAAGGGAAAAAGCAGCGATGAAAATCGCAATAGCGATGACTCAGAGAATCTGGACAACGAAACCGACAGTGCATCTAAAGATATTACCGAGCAGGACCTTGAAAAGGATCTTTTGCATAATGATCCATCGGAAGGGTTTGAAACGGATATGGATGCTCAGAAGGACAATGAGCCTGAAAGCGAACCCTTTGAAACCATTGAACCTGATCAGGATAACCCCGTAAACAAGGAATTCGAAATTGGGGAGCTTGGCAATGAGGAGCTTAAAGAAGATGAACTCAACAGGGACGAGACAGGCGATGGTAAACTGCACAATAATAAACCCTCTCAGCGAAAATTTTAATGATTGCGATTGGATACCTATAAAAAGCGCTATCTTTACTGCTTTTTTTTTAAGGGCTAAAACCGAAACAAAAAAAAGCGTATTGAACTTTTTTAGCCTTATGGCAGCGGAAATCCTTTTGTGCGGTGATAGGCACAAAAGATTGGTTCAACAGTTCTCCAACGCTGTATGAAAGTATAGTGAGAAAGAACAACTAAGAAAACCACAGTATTGCTATTGTATGGTGGTAAAATTAGTTTGGGCAATTATTAAACTACGGTTTATTATGAAATGGACAAATGAAATAACTCGATTATTAGGCATTGATTACCCTATTGTACAGGCCCCAATGTTTGGAGTAACCACCCCTAAAATGGTGGCTGCAACTTCAAATATAAACTGTTTGGGCTCGCTGGCTTTAGGTGATCTTAGCGCTGAAAAATGTATTGAAACAATTCGCACAACAAGAGAACTCACTCACAAACCGTTTGCAGTAAATATTTTCGTTCATAATATTCCACCAATTACAGACCAGCTGAGAACGGACTATGCACAAGCTAAAAGATTCGTTGAACAATTGGCTATCCAAAATAATTTAGACGTCAAAATACCGGACATTGATGAACTAAAAATCAATACTTACCACGAGCAAATCGACGCAATAATTTCTGAGAACTGTAAAATAGTAAGTTTCACATTTGGTAATCTTGACGAACAAAGAATTGACAAATTAAAGAGCAATGGAACGGTTTTAATTGGCACTTGCACATCTGTAAGTGAAGCGAAAATTTTAGAAAAATCAGGAATTGACATTGTTTGTGTGCAAGGTATAGAAGCAGGCGGACACAGAGGAAGCTTTGTTGCGGACGATATTCCTAAAATTGGCGGTTTATCATTGTTGGCTCAGGTAAATGAAGTAATAAAAGTTCCCATTATTTATGCCGGCGGAATTTACAACGCAAAAACTTTATTAGCTTCACAAACATTGGGAGCAACTGGTTTTCAAATTGGAAGTTTGTTGCTAGGTTCAGCAGAAAGTGGGCTGACAGATTTTGAGAAAGAACGATTACGCAAAGTAAATGAAGCCGATATTATTTTGACTAAAAGTTTTTCGGGGCGTTTTGCAAGAGGAATAAAGAACACATTTATCCATGCAATTGAACAAAGAGATCTAATTTTGCCTTATCCTTATCAAAACAAATTGACAAAGGAATTACGAAATGTAGCAAGGAAAAATAAGAATACAGAATTTGTAAATATTTGGGTAGGACAGTCTATTACTGATTTTAGCGGAGAATCGTCCGCTGAAATTATAAAGAAATTAATTAAAAAAACAGAATCAGAATATAACAGACTCTAAAGGCACATAAGCTACTTTCGGGGAACGGAAACTCTGCTTTCACGAATAAATTCCATTTGAAGAGAATATTACTTTTCAACTTTGTCCAACGTAGCCTATGCGCAAAACGTTGCGCAAAAAGCAACACAAAAATGTAAACAATGACCTTTGGTATTCATTGTTGATGGCTTTTTTAAATTTAAAGAGTCACAAAAATTACCACATAATAAATTATATGGTTACTTTTCAATTATATAACTTTTGTGCAAAATTCTATAATTAGAAAAGCATCTCAATATCTAATTTTGGTTTAGAAAATAATCTTAACCTATTAACCATGAATACAAACACTGCTGCCTGCAACCTATTTCAAACTGTTGAAAACTCCAATATTTCAATGGATAGCGAGTTTAGAAATACCGAAAAACATTCTTTTTCAATATTAGCTGACCTTTATAGCAAATATGATGATGAACCGGATTTTGACTGCGAATTTATAACCGATACCAAGGACTACTTTTAATCCTGTTACATTGACCGTTGAATATTATCTTACAGACGAGGCGTAGCCTCTAATGCCTCTTTTTTTGACTAAATGAGCCAACGATTACGCTGTTAAATTATGATACTGCCGGAAGCCCTATGCAGATACCTTGACACCCATTATTTATGCCATCAAAGATTGGGGATTGAATCACAAAAAGAAATTTTTCAGGAAAGTTAATTCATGAGAAGTTTACATGCTAAAATTTGACAGGACATTTAACCAAATTCTTAAAAGCACTGAAAAGACAGACCGTATATTAAGTACGCCAGTCTCTTTAAACATCTATAGTAGTAATACAAATAACATTCACTAACAGCAGCTACAAGTTGGTAGTAAGTTCTGGTATCATCTGCCTATATTCCAATCCTAAGATCGTTTATTTAATTCTTTTGAGAAATATTCTTTTCTGAAACAAAAAAAATATTTTTAAGAGGATTAAGCAATGCTTTTGTCCAGTGCAGCATGAACACTTTTTTCAGAACCAGAATAAAACCGGCAAAAGAACTTGGCTTCTGGATATAGAGGTTTGCTCCTTTGTTAAAGGTCTCTTCAATTTCATGGGGATGATTGGACGTAGAGAGCATGACCGCCGGGATGTCCTTAAGGTTTTGATCGCTCTTTATTTCGGCCAGCGCCTCCTTGCCTCCCTTAACAGGCATATTGATATCTATAAAAACAATATCGGGGTTTGGCTGGTCGGGATCATTCAGGGTATCCATTAATTCCTGTCCGTTTTCAACAGTAGTTACTTCAGAAGGGATTTTTGTAGCATCCAGCGCTTCGATAAATAATTCCTGATCATCCTTATCATCCTCGGCCAGTATAATTCTTACCGGCTCATTTTGCTCCAGGTCATTGGAACTTAAGGCTGCATTTTGAGGACTTGTCATATTGAAGTGGCTTTACAATTTTCAAAAGTACTACATAAATGTGTAAATAAAATTTAGGCAAGCTGATTTTTATTTGACAATAACCCTGCACAATCTGTCAGGTATTAATTATATTGGATTTGTGCAATTAATATCCTTCAATTGTATAACATAATTTGATCTGCCCACTCTACCTTCGTATAGAACTGTAAAGATAATGGATGTGCAGAATGATTTAATTTTTATACAAGATATATTACTACAAACGCCACTGCCCACGGCGGTTTACTGTACGAATGATTTAGTCATCTCGTTTGCTAATCCCGCCATGCACTCTTTATGGAATGTAAACGAGACCGTTATTGGCAAAAAATTCGGAGACATCGCCACTGACCCTGGAAAAGATTCAATCAGCCAGGAAATCCTGCGGGTAATGAAAACGGGAAAACCTTTTCAGACCAATGACCAAAAGCTGGACATCTCTGTAAAAGGGATATCAACTCCACTTTTTTATAATTACAATTTTACCCCTCTTTGCAATGATAAGGGCATCGTCTATGGCGTTGTTCATACCTGCACGGAAGTAACCAAACTGCATGAGGCAAAAAACGAAATAGTAAATTCCGATGAAATGCTGAGCATGGCAATAGATGCCTGTGGCATGGGAACATATGAAATCGACCTTACTACAAACAGGATCCAAACATCTGATAATTTTAAAAAACTTTGGTCAGCTGAGCATGATATAACTATAGAGGCACTTATAGCAAAAATGCATCCTGATGATCGTCACCTGCTGGAAAAAGCTCATAATGATGCGCTAAGAAACGGAGTAGTCTGCTATGAGACCCGAATCTTACAAGAAAACAAATCAGAGAAGTGGATGAAGGTATTTGGTAAAATCATAAACGATCAAAAGGGAAATCCAATAACAATTTTGGGAGTGGTACAGGACATAGATCACCAAAAAGAATTCGAGGCAGCACTCAAGAGAAAGATCAGGGAAAATACCCTGGAACTCCGTCGCTCCAATGATGACCTGCTGCATTTTGCCAACGTGGTGAGCCATGACCTTCAGGAACCAGTCAGGAAAATTAAAATCTTCAATGACTTCTTACAAAGTGAGATTGCAAGCCAGGTGCCCGACCGCTCAGTTATGCATTTAAAGAAAATTGCCCATTCTGCCAGTCGTATGCAGTGCATTATCGAAGGGCTGCTTGCCTACTCTACCATGGACAAAAGCACCCAGCCAGTTGAAAAAATTTTGCTAAACGATTTATTGGAGAACATCAAAACCGATCTGGAGCTTATCATAAAAGAAAAAGATGCCATCGTGATTATAAATGATCTTCCTGAAATCGAAGGTGCCGCAATTCTGATTCAGCAACTATTTTACAACCTCATACAAAATGCCCTTAAATTCACAAGAGCGGGCCATCCTCCCAGAATTATTATTAATGCGACTCTAAAGAATGTCGGTTCGGTTGAATCTGTTGAAATTTCCTTCAGAGATAATGGTATAGGACTGGATCCTCTTTACGCAGAAAAAATATTTGCTGTCTTCGAAAGGCTTCACTCCAAGGATGAATATGAGGGAAACGGCATTGGCCTGGCACTTTGCCAAAAAATAATCAACAGGCACAATGGAACGATAAAGGCTAAAGGAGGAAAAGAAAATGGCGCGGAATTTATAGTTATCCTTCCTATTAAACAAGCTATGGAGCATATATAAAAACATTTTATTCAATACATTACAAATAAATTTTCACGTATATTTTGTATGGGCAAAAAAATAATAATATCTTTAATACGGACTTTATGATCAATGTTTTTTAGCAACAAACCCATCATTTGATGAGAAAAATAATTATCCTTGTTATTTTACAGTTTTTGGCTTATCCTTGTTTGGGGCAAAACGCCTCCCCAACGGATTCTATAGTAAAGGATACCGTTAAAAATATCAAGTTTAATTACAAACAGCTTATTATTCCCGGAGTTTTAATCGGATATGGTTTTTGGGGAGCTGAAAGCGGGCAGATTAAAAGTTTCAACATTCAAATTCGCGATGAATTTACAGAGGACATCGATAAGAAGGTTACCATCGATGATTTTTCAAGGTATGTGCCTGCCGTTTCGGTATATGCGCTAAATGCCTTGGGTATTAAAGGAAAAAACAACATGCAGGACCGCTCCGTTATTCTTGCAACTTCTACCATTATCACAGTTGGATCTGTCTTTATCCTCAAGTCCGTAACCAATGTCGAACGCCCTGACGGGACGTCCAATAACTCATTTCCCTCTGGTCATACTGCTATTGCTTTTGCAGGAGCTGAATTTTTATATCAGGAATATAAGGATCAATCTATATGGTATGGCGTGGCAGGATATACCATTGCTGCTGGTACCGGAATATTTCGCATGTACAACAACAGGCACTGGCTTACTGATGTAGCAGCAGGCGCCGGAATAGGAATTTTGAGCACCAAAATTGCTTATTGGATGAATCCTTATATTTCCAGAAAACTCTGGCATAAGGAACAAAACAAATCGACATCTTTTATAGCCCCGTCATACGATGGTAAAAGTTTCACCATCTGCTATTTCAGAACATTTTAACTTTCAGTTTAATTAAGAAACTAGTACTGAGTTTCCTTATCAGATATTACAAGTTTTCTATCTTCATTAGCAAAAGAAATTTATTTTAAGCTGCTTCCCGGCACACTATTCATCTAGTAAGCGCTTTATAAAAAAGACGTTTGCAATTACTTCCCAATACAAAAATTAGCGAAAATATTCCCCAATAATTCGTCATTAGAAACCTGGCCTGTAATCAACCCGAATTGATACAAAGCTTCGCGTATGTCCAGTGCAATAAGGTCGCTTGAAAGATTGGTTTCAAGACCGTATTTTACTTTCTGTATTTCATCTAAAGCTTTTAGTAAAGAATCATAATGCCTTGTATTTGTTACAATTGTTTCATTATTTCTTAAAGCTCCTGTATTTACATACGATAGTAATTCATTCTTTAATTCTTCTACTCCAATATTTTCCTTAGCGGAGATTTTTAGCAGTTTCAAATTTAGCGTTTCCAGCTTTGAATTGATATTCTGAATTTCATTTTCGCTCAGTAAATCCACCTTATTCACAACCACCAAAATAGGTTTTAGCGGATATTTATTTTTTACTTTTTCAATTTCGACAATATAATCAGAGCCTGAAACCTGAAATCTAAAGCCATCAAACAAAAAGACCACCAGTTGTGCCTGATCAATTTTTTCAAAAGTTTTTTTAATTCCGATGCTTTCTACAACATCTTTGGTTTCGCGAATTCCGGCCGTATCAATAAATCTAAAACCAATTCCGCCAATCACCAACTCGTCTTCGATAGTATCACGTGTCGTTCCGGCAATGTCAGAAACGATTGCACGTTCCTCGTTTAAAAGCGCATTCAATAAAGTCGACTTTCCCACATTTGGTTCACCCACAATGGCAACGGGAATTCCGTTTTTAATGACATTTCCAACGGCAAAAGAATCGATCAGGCGTTTTAAAACAAATTCAATTCTGTTCAGTAATTCATGAAATTGAGTGCGGTCTGCAAATTCTACATCTTCTTCTGCAAAATCCAGTTCGAGCTCAATTAAAGATGCAAAGTTTAAAAGTTCTTCGCGCAGTTTGGCGATTTCATTACTAAAACCACCACGCATTTGCTGCATGGCAATTTGATGTGAAGCTTCATTATCAGACGAAATCAAATCGGCTACAGCTTCTGCCTGCGATAAATCCAGTTTTCCGTTCAGGAAAGCTCGTAATGTAAACTCGCCCGCATCGGCCATTCGGCAGCCTTTTCTCAATAATAGCTGAATAATCTGCTGCTGAATATAAGTAGACCCGTGACAGGAAATTTCGATCGTATTTTCGCCGGTATAAGAATTTGGACCTTTAAATACCGAAACCAAAACTTCATCGAGTGTTTTTTCATTATCGACTATATGACCCAAATGCAACGTATGAGTTTTTTGCTTTGTCAGATCTTTGTCCTTTATAGATTTAAAAACGGAATTTCCTATCGAAATGGCTTCAGCACCTGAAATACGGATAATAGCAATTGCTCCGGCTCCGGAGGGCGTAGCAAGTGCAACTATAGAATCTTGATTTATCATGCTGCAAAGGTATAAAAAAAGCCAGAATTACCAGATCTCGAACTCAAGTTGAAATAAAAAAGGAATTACCATAATAATTGGTGTTTTAACCCAAGATTAAATGTTAAAATACTGATAATTATCACTTCTTTTTCTTTTTAGAATGATTAAATTTGAGTAACAAACCTCTAATCTCAGACAAAATGAAAAAGATATTATTTCCAACAGATTTTTCAGATGCGGCTACAAATGCTTTTGTTCACGCGCTGGAATTTGCCAAAATCGTAAATGCCGAACTTATTTTGTTGCATACTTTTGAGATTCCGGTTTATGACAGCCAATTTTTTCCTGAAAATTATGCCGCAATTTACAGCTCTATCGAGTTAGCCAAATTTGAAAGCTTCAAGGATGAAATTCCAAAACTAAGAACCATTGCCATGGAGCGCAAATTAGAAGATATTGTAATCAAACACCGCTTAATGGATGGTGACTTAATTTATAATTTGAAAAATGCTGTGGCAGAAGACCAGATCGATTTTGTGATTATGGGAACAACCGGAGTTTCAGACTGGACAAAATTCTTTATGGGTTCTAACACCAGTTCTGTTATTTCAGAAGTGAGCGTTCCTGTTTTATGCATTCCCGCAGATGCCAAATACAAAAAAATAAAAACCATTGGATTTACTACCCGTTACCGCGAAAAAGACAAAAAAGAATTAAAAAAGGTCTTGAAAATTGCAAAAAAAACCAATGCCAGAGTAAAAAGTTTATACGTTAAAACCACGAGTTCAGACGTTAGCGACGTTACTATAAAAGAATGGGAAAAAGAATTTGCGACAGAAAATGTCGAATTTCTGGTGCTGCCCAGCGACGACGTAAAAGAAACTATTTTAGATTTTATACTCTATAAGGATATTGACATACTAACCACCATTACACATAAAAAATCTTTCTTTGAAAGCATTTTTGAATCGAGTTTTACCAAAAAAATTGCCAAAGAAGTATCTGTACCCGTTTTAGTAATGCACGAAGCTTAAATTCTATTTTCGATAGCCATTTTGTAGTTGTAAAAACTATATTTGTATTTCATTAAATTTTAAGAATGGAAGTCTATCAAAATAAGGTTGAGCATTACACTACAATTTATCATAAAATCAATAAAAGATACAATAGCATTAGTATCCTGCGTTTGTTAACCGTTTTTCTGTGTTTGTTTTTATTGTTTTACTACATAAAAACCAATGAAATCCTTTACGCTGCAACTGCTTTTCTGTCTTTTGTTGGTTTTATTTTTTTAATGCGCATTCACTCCAGGTTATCTTTCCAAAAAGAACTTACCACGGCAATTTTAAAAATCAACCAAAATGAGATTGCCTATTTAAAAAGGGAAAGATTACCTTTTGAAAACGGAATTGAATTCAACGATTTTCACCATCCTTATGCATATGATCTGGATATTTTTGGAGAACATTCCTTATTTCAGAATTTAAACAGAACCGCGACTTTTGTGGGTAAAAAAACGCTGGCCAATCAGCTGTTGAACCTGTCTCCCAACGAGACTATTTTAGAAAATCAGCAAGCGATTAATGAACTTAAAAGTAAAATAGACTGGCGACAGGATTTTCAGGCTTTGTCTGCCGTGAGCAAAGATTCTAAGAATTCTTACGATTCTTTAATGTACTGGACTTCATTTAAAAATAATGCCTTACCTAAAGTTTTAAATGCATTATCTATCATTCTTCCTTCTCTGTTTTTTGGAATGTTGGTTGCGTATTATATCACATCAAAAACAATATTGTTATCTTATCTTACTTATGTTTTTATTGCTAATCTTATGGTTATGGGAAAAGCATTCAAACGCATTCAGTCTGAAATTGCAAAAGCAGATCATATTGATACAACCATAAAGCAGTATAGCTTATTGGTTGCTAAAATTGAAGGAGAAAAATTTGAGTCTAAAAAATTAACCGATTTACAAAAGCAGCTCATTTCTAAAAATGCTACAGCAAGCAAACACTTAAAAGACTTGTCTGAATTATTTTCAAGAATGGATACCATTAATAATCTCGTTACGGCGATTGTCTTTAACGGTACTTTTTTATTCAATCTACATGTTTTAAAAGCACTTTTAAAATGGAAACACCAATATGCAGACGAACTGGAAAACTGGATTGCGATTATTGGAGAATTTGAAGCTTTGAACAGCTTAGCCAATCTTGCCTATAATAATCCTGATTTTGTTTTTCCGGAAATCAATTCAGAATATAAAATTGGCTTTTCAGATTTAAGTCATCCCTTGCTAAATCCTGCTACAAGAGTTGGAAATGACACGCATTTTTATCCGCAGTCGTTTATGATTTTAACAGGTTCGAATATGTCCGGCAAAAGTACATTTTTAAGAAGTTTGGGAATTAATATGGTTTTAGGCGGAATTGGATCGGTGGTTTGTGCCTCTAAAGCCAATATTCATCCGCTTCCGGTTTTAGTCTCGATGCGTTTATCAGATTCTTTGGCCGATAGTGAATCGTACTTTTTTGCCGAAGTTAAGCGTCTAAAACAAATTATGGATGCCCTGGGAGAACAGCCTGCTTTTGTTTTGTTAGACGAAATTTTAAGAGGAACTAATTCTGACGACAAACGCAACGGAACCATTGAGGTGGTTAAGAAAGTTATTGCCCAAAATGCTATTGGCGCGATTGCAACGCACGATATTGAAGTTTGTCTCACGACGAACGAATATCCGGATATGTTAAGCAATCAGTGTTTTGAGGTCGAAATTCAAAACAATGAACTCCACTTTGATTATAAACTACGCAGCGGAATTTGCAAAAACAAAAGTGCTACCTTTTTAATGCAGAAAATGGGTGTGATATAAACGTGTAAGTTTATAAAGATTCTATTATAACCTCTTTTTTATTTAGTTTTAAAAGACTTCCGTACGCTGCCGCAGCTTTATGAACCTGAACACTCCAGTCTTCTGCTGCATTGTCGTCGGCGCCATCGGAGATATATTTCAGACACAAAAACGGAATATTTTCTTTCATGGCAATCATTGCGAGTGCGTAGGCTTCCATGTCAACAACATTGTATAAAAGCTGCGAATGTCCCATTTCGAAACTATCGCCTGTTCCGCAGATTCCTTCTGGCGCACCTTCCATTTTTAGACCATATTCTAAAACTGGCGGCAATCCGGAAAGAGGCGTTTCATAAAGTTCAAATCCAAGACCGCGAACATCCATATCTCTTTGTATGAACTGGGTACAGCAAATAACATCACCTTTTTGAAAAAAATTACTTCCCGCAGATCCACAATTTACAATAAGATCAGGTTTTTTATTTTGAATAACTTTTGTTAACTGATAAGCCGCATTCACCTTCCCTATTCCGGTTATAATGGTCTGGCAATCTTCAAAAACATCAGCAGCTTCAGAGGCCAGAGCAAATGAAAACAATACGTTCTCTAACGCAAATAACACTTCGGGATTTATTTTAATCATGGCTTTGTATAATTATTAGGTGCAAAATTATCAATTAAAATTTGATAAAACATCGTTTGTACGCTAACCCAATTAAATGTGTAAGATGATGTTTGTAAACTATGATCGAAATCATAATTTATTTTTTTTGATGTGGCTACATTTACCATAAAAGAAAACATATTATGACAGTCCATCATTTCATTTTAATTCTTCATTTACTGGGAGCTACAGTCTGGGTAGGTGGTCACCTCACACTTAGCATCGTTTTTCTTCCAATAGCTTTACGAAGAAAAGATCCGGGGATTATTCTAAATTTTGAAAGAAAGTTTGAACGACTTGGAATGGCTGCTTTAGTCGGACTCATCATTTCAGGAATCTGGATGGCGTATGATTTTAATGTTACAGCAAGTAAATGGTTCAGCTTTTCAGGCAGTTTTGAAAAAGTGGTTTCTCTAAAACTGATTTTCCTTTTCGTAACATTCGTGTGCGCGTTGATTGCTCAGTTTCTCCTTATTCCAAATCTTAATCAGTACAATTTAAAGAAGATGGCCGCTCTTATTATCACCGTTACTTTAACAGGAGTTGCCATGTTGGTTTTAGGATCTACATTGCGTTATGGCGGTATTTAGCAATTGGAGATCCGGTTTTTAGTCAGCAGAAAAAATAAAAAAACCGTAAAAAAGTATTTACGGTTTTGATTTTTATCTTTTCTTTTGCTGACCAGGAGCATAAGCTTTTGCGCTTTTACTTCCTGACATTTTCTTTGCCTGCCCCGGTGGAATTTTTCCGGAACGCGGAGAGCTCGTGTGAACACTGCAACTTGCAATACACAATGCAAAAATGGCAATAAATAAGGTTTTTAAAATTGAGGCTGTTTTCATTAGTTATTTGTTTTTTAGCAAATGTAATGGTTACAAATTAATGTACCTCATATAAATTTGATATTATTCTGTTACCGGCAAAGAATATGATCTCGAATAAAGAAAATCAGTAGAGGTTACTTCTATAATGTTATAGGTAAAAATTCCATAAAAATAAACATCCTTTTCAAAACCAATATCGGAATCTAAACTTCTCAACTGGATTGTGTTTTTTCCTAAAGAAAGATTTAATCCCTTAGAAAAAGGAGATGGAATGTTAACATTAATCGTATCTATACTCTTATCATTTACTATTAAATCAAAATTATTTTTATAATGATTCATCTCTCCACCTCTAACTCCTAAATAGGAATTCGATTTAAAATTAAAATAAGTACATCCTTCATAAAGCAATAAGATACCGACAATTAAATAAAAGAATATTTTTAACTTATTTTTCATTACCACTTGCCCGTTACGCTTTTCTGAATGTAATTCATTTAATCCCAATTACTATTTTTAGAAACAGCATATCTTCCTCCACCTGTAAAAAATAATGCTACTGCAGTAAAAAAGTACAAACCAAGAAGTTCTAATTCCCAACCACCGTGATCGCTCATTTTAAATATATCTGCACTATGAGCTATCAGTACTGCTACCAAACAATTAAAGGCAAAAATTAATGCAGCGATTCTGGTTCTAAAACCTACAATCAATAAAATTGGTGCCAGGATTTCTCCCACTAAAACTCCATAAGCGATAAATCCAGGAAGTCCTTTTTCTACCAGCATTCCGCTAATAAATTCTAAGCCTCCTCCAAATTTAGAGATACCATGCAAAAGCATTAAAATTCCAATTGTAATACGAAGTACTAACAAACCTAAGTCGTTGTTTTTTCTCATTTGTAATGATTATTTTTTAGTGAAAAAATTCAGTTTTTCCTGCAAATGATTTGTTTTGCAAGATCGCTGCTCCAAGTAAAAATAGTAAAAAAAGATTTAACATCTGTAAAAAGGTAAGTGCAAAAAACCTCGTATTTTTAGAAAAATTTAAGAAACCTTGCTTTTTGAATTACTATATTTGGCGCACTGTATGTACAAGTCTGTATAACATAAAACAAATTAATCTTCGAATTGTATCGATGAAAAATACCAGGTTCACATGTGCTGTTTTATTATTCCTGCTTTTCTTTATTAGAAGCACGGAGTCGTACCAATATCACTATGAGCAAGCTCCGCTTCAGGGCCAGTGCACTTATACTGCTGAAGAAATACCGCAATTTTCATCTTCAGATTCTGCTTCTAAAGACCTTGACATTCACTATACCGTCAAGAAGAAGATCAAATACAGGGCAACCACTTTAGACAGCAGCACTTTAAAAGCTCCTTATCACACGAAGCTTGTCCATTTTACCATTTTCAAAGACGCTTTGATATACGGTCTCGCCTCTGCGTACCAAATTCAGCGTCATACACACCTCCATTTGTATCAGTTGTTCTAGATTTTTAGACTAATCTCTTCATTTTTATAGGTTTCCGATGTTTTTCGGCAGTCTTATCTTGTTGTATACCTAAGATATTTCTTCTTATAAAAATATTCAAAAAAGCACTTTACTCCTTGATTAGGAGTAGATACCGCATTTCCCTCTTTTACCCTTAACCTAATTGCCAACTCCCTATACAGATATAAGGGAGAGCATCTATTTATTTAAATTCTAACAAATTAATTATGAGCACTTTCAAAAATTCATTACTGTCCCTTTTAGCCTTATTGGTTTTAGTCTCGTGCGGAGACAAAGCCAGGAAAAACGCCAACAAAATCAAAACGGTTCCCGTTTACAAGGTCACATTAAAAGACACAATCATTTCTAACCGCTTTGTTGCCGATGTACACGCCAAAAATAATGTCGAAATTCACGTTCGTATTCCGGGATTACTCGATAAAGTGTATGTAAGCGAAGGACAAAAAGTAAAAAAAGGTCAGCTTCTATTTAAAATCAGCGATGTAGAACTTCAAATACAATTGCTAAAAGCGCAGGCTGTTTACAAAAGCGCACTTGCCGATTTAAGAATCGCTACAGTCGAACTGGAACAAGCCCAAACCCTTTTCAATAAAAAAGTAATTGCAGACAAAGAACTGGAATTATCTAAAGCCAAACACGATGCGGCTTCTGCCAAAGTGGCCCATGCTGCCGCAGAAAAAAAAGCCATCAATCAGCAAATTAACTTTACCACTATACGAGCACCATTTGATGGTACAGTTGACCGAATTCCGTTTAAGGAAGGAAGTTTGATCGAAAACGGATCACTGTTGACTACTGTGTCGCAACTAGATGATGTGTATGCTTACTTCTCGATTCCGGAAAATATTTATTTCCAGATGATGACAGACAAAACTCTAAATAATCAGGGAGATATTAAACTGGTTTTACCCAATGGCGCTGTTTACAATCAGAAAGGAGAATTAAGAACTGCCGACGGAGAAATCGACAGACAAACAGGCTCCATTCAATACAAAGCCAAATTTCACAATCCGCAAGGCTTTATTAAACACGGAACTTCCGGAAAACTCATTATTTCAGAACCAAAAACCAATGCGATCTTAATTCCGCAAAAAGCCGTTTTTTCTATTCAGGACAAACAATTTGTTTTTTTAGTTGATAAACAAGGCATTGTAAAAATGACCAACATTACGATTGGCAGTACACTTGATGATGTATACATTTTAAATAAAGGTTTAAAAAACGACGATCTTATTGTTCAGGAAGGAATTCAATCCTTACGAGATGGCGACAAAATCAATATCAAGCCGACCAAAAGTGTAAATCTTTAATTCAATTATACAGCATTTAAAAAGACAATAAGATGATCGAAATGTTTATCAAAAGAAAAATATTATCACTAATTATTTCGGTGATGATTGTACTGCTTGGAATCCTGGCTTTGTTTCAGCTTCCTATAACGCAGTTTCCGGATATTGTGCCTCCGTCTGTAACGGTTACAGCAAAATATACCGGTGCAAATGCCGAAGTTTCTGCCAACGCCGTGGCGCTTCCGTTAGAAAGAGCCATTAATGGTGTACCCGGAATGACGTATATGTCAACGGTGACCTCAAACGACGGTTTAACGCTTATTCAGGTCTTTTTTGAAGTAGGAACAGATCCCGATTTGGCTGCCGTAAACGTTCAAAACCGTGTAACTACTATACTCGACGAACTTCCGGAAGAAGTGATTCGTGCCGGAGTTACGACAGAAAAAGAGGTTAACAGTATGCTGATGTACCTTAATATTACCAGTACAGATAAAACTCAGGACGAGCAGTTTATCTTTAATTTTACCGATATTAATATTCTGCAGGAATTAAAACGTATTGATGGTGTTGGTCGGGCCGAGATTATGGGTCAGAAAGAATATTCGATGCGTGTCTGGCTGGATCCTCAAAAAATGCTTTCGTACAACATATCGGCCAATGAAGTAATTAGTTCCCTTCAAAAACAAAACATTTCTGCTGCTCCGGGTAAAGTGGGCGAAGGATCAGGTCAATTAGACAATCAGCTTCAATATGTTATTAAATACGGAGGGAAATTCTTTGAACCCAAACAATACGAAGAAATTCCGTTGAGAGCCAATTCTGATGGAACCATTTTAAGATTAAAAGACATTTCAAACATCGAATTTGGCTCGATGAGTTACGGAATGGTTTCTAAAACCGACGGAAAACCTTCAGCATCTATCATGTTGAAACAACGTCCGGGCTCTAACGCCTCTGAGGTTATTGCAGCCGTAAAAGAAAAAATGGCCGAACTAAAAGGCAGTTCCTTTCCTCCCGGAATGGATTTTAATATTGCATATGATGTCTCGCGTTTTCTGGATGCTTCTATCGATGAAGTTTTGAAAACACTTATCGAGGCTTTTATTTTGGTTGCCTTCGTCGTTTTCATTTTTCTTCAGGATTGGCGATCGACTTTAATTCCGGTATTGGCCGTGCCCGTCGCCTTAATTGGTTCGTTTACTTTTATGTCGATGATGGGATTCTCCATCAATCTTCTGACACTTTTTGCTTTAGTGCTTTCTATCGGAATTGTCGTCGATAATGCCATTGTGGTTGTCGAAGCCGTACACGTCAAAATATCCGAAGAGCACATGGAGCCTCTGCCCGCCACCATTAGCGCGATGAAGGAAATTACAGGTGCCGTAATTGCGATTACAATTGTAATGGCTGCTGTATTTATTCCGGTAGCATTTTTGAGTGGTCCTGTTGGTGTTTTCTACAGGCAGTTTTCGTTAACAATGGCCATTAGTATTGTCATTTCAGGAATCAACGCCCTTACACTTACTCCGGCTTTGTGTGCTATTATGCTAAAAGCGCATGATCCGAATAAAAAGAAAACTTCTTTATTGGATCGATTCTTTGCTCGTTTCAATACATGGTTTGATAATGTAACTTCCAAATACATAAAAGTACTGGTAAAATTTGCCGACCGAAGTACGGTAACAATTGGTTTACTGGTTTTATTCTGTTTGTTTACGTGGGGAGCCAGTAAATTTCTGCCATCAGGATTTATTCCGTCAGAAGATCAGGGAATGGTGTATGTCAATGTTACTACGCCACAAGGCGCTACGGTCGAACGTACCGAAAAAGCGCTTGATGAAGTGACTAAATTAGCCAAAGAAATAAAAGGCGTTGATAACGTAACTACTCTGGCCGGATATAGTATTGTGACTGAAATTGCCGGAGCATCTTACGGAATGGGAATGATTAACCTAAAAGACTGGAAAGAGCGCGATATCTCTGTAAATGAGTTTATAGCACTGCTTTCTGAAAAGACAAAAGGCATAAACGATGCACAAATTGAGATTTTTGCACCACCAACAGTTCCCGGATTTGGTAACACGAGTGGTTTTGAACTTCGCTTGCTGGATAAGTCAGGAGGAACAATAAACAATACCGATGAAGTGACCAAAAACTTTATTAAAGAACTAAATGCCTCGCCTGAAATACAAAACTCTTTTACCAGCTTTGATGCTACTTTTCCGCAATATTTAATTCATATTGACTATGATTTGGCTGCCAAAAAAGGAATTTCGGTAGACAATGCCATGGCGACCTTACAAACCATGCTGGGCTCTTTTTATGCCACCAACTTTATTCGTTTTTCGCAAATGTATAAAGTAATGGTACAGGCAAGTCCGCAATTCAGGAAAAATCCAGAAAGCATACTCGACATGTATTTGAAAAATGATGCCGGAGAAATGGTTCCGTTTTCTACTTTCATCAGGTTAGAAAGAGTTTATGGGCCGGAAGTTTTAACGCGATACAATATGTACATGTCGGCCATGATCAATGGTGAACCTGCAGAAGGTTTTAGTTCCGGAGATGCTATTGCGGCGGTCGAGAAAATCGCAGCAGAGAAACTGCCAAGCCGTTTTGAACTCGAGTGGTCCGGAATGACGCGCGAAGAGATTCTTTCGGGAAACCAAACGATTTACATTTTTGCTTTATGTATTTTGTTTGTGTACCTGTTGCTTGCCGCACAGTATGAGAGTTTGTTATTGCCGTTTCCGGTACTTTTAAGTTTGCCGGTGGGTGTTTTTGGTTCTTATCTCGCCCTTATCATGGTAGGATTAGACAACAATATTTATGCTCAGGTGGCGCTCGTCATGCTGATTGGTCTGCTCGCCAAAAATGCAATTCTGATCGTCGAGTTTGCAATGGCTCAGAATAAATTGGGAAGAGAAATTACAGAGGCGGCAATTGAAGGTGCAAGACTTCGTTTCAGACCCATTTTAATGACCTCTTTTGCTTTTATCTCAGGATTAATTCCGCTATGTATTGCAAGCGGAGCTGGTGCCATTGGTAACCGTTCGATTGGTACGGCTGCCGCCGGAGGAATGCTGATAGGAACCATTTTTGGACTTGTGATTATCCCGGGTCTGTATATCCTTTTTGCGAAATTAGAAAAAGCAATGAATAAAAAATAAACAAATGAAACAACTCATCAATAGATTTATAATTTGTAGCGGAATTTTAGTAGTTACGGCCTGCTCTGCTCCTAAAGTCAATTCAAATTTAACGGCAAAACCATTGCCGGAGAAATTTGATACACAACGGAAAAAAACGCCAGACAGTCTGCAAAATTATATTCCGCTCAAAACCGAAACATACTTTAAAGATCCAAAATTAGAAATATTGCTAGACAAAGCTATTGCGCAAAATCCTGATTATTTAATTATGCAGGAGCGAATTGCAATAGCCAATTCTCACCTAAAAGTCGCAAAAATGGCACTTTTGCCTTCTTTAGATATTCAGGCAGATGTTTCGGGAACCCATTACGGAAAATACACGATGGACGGAGTGGGAAACTTTGATACTAATTTTTCTCAAAATATTTCTGACAGGCAAAGGGTAAATACCGATGTCACTCCCAATTTATTTTTAGGAGGAAAAGTTTCCTGGGAAGCGGATATTTGGGGAAAACTGAGCAATCGTAAAAAAGCAGCACGCGAGCGATTTTTTGCCTCGCAACAAGGAATGCGCTTATTGCAGACCAGACTATTAGGTGATATCGCAGAGCTTTATTACCAACTTATTGCGCTGGACAAACAAGCAGCGATTTATCAAAAAAACCTAAAGACACAGCAAACGGCGCTTGATATTATTTCGGCACAAAGATCTGTTGGTAAAGCGACAGAATTAGCTGTACAACAGTTTAATGCACAAAATAACAATATTCTGGCAGAGTCGGAACAATTGAATTTAAGCATCGATCAAACTGAAAAAGCACTACTGAATCTTTTAGGCGAATACGGCGGAAAAATCGAGAGAAGCACTGACTTTTTATCAGGACACTTAGCTGTACTTAACCAAAAAATAAGCGTGGATTCCATCATTCATAAAAGACCCGATGTGGCCGAAGCATACCATGAGCTAAAGGCTACAAACGCCGATGCTAAAGCCGCTCGTGCTGCCTTTTTTCCCACTTTAAATTTGGGTGGTTATGCAGGATTTAATTCTTTTTCGTTCTCTACATTTTTTGACAGCGGATCGTTTGCATGGCAATTACTGGGTGGTTTAACGGCTCCTGTATTCAATAAAGGTCAGATTAAGCAAGATTTTTTTGTATCCGGTAAAAGACAACAGATTTCTTTTCTTCAATATCAAAACACAATTACAATTGCCTATAATGAATTGAGTGCCTTATTGCACCGTACAGAATCTTTTGTAGAGGTTTTAAAATTCAAATCGAAAGAAATCGAACATCTTGAAATAGCCGTTAACGTGTCTAACGATTTGTATTTGAGTGGTTATGCCAATTATCTTGAAATCATTAATGCCCAAAAAAACAAACTCCAGGCCGAACTGGATTTTGTTGATATTCAATTAAAAAATGCCAACTCTCAAGTTTTATTATACAAAGCCCTTGGAGGCGGAATCAATTAAAATCAAACTGTCTTTCAACGAGTTAATAACCTGAAATCCAGTTATAAATCCCATTTCATTAATTTGAAATGGGATTTTTTTTTTTAAGAATGTCAATAAAAATGAAAATGAAAATGAAAAAAATGGAATTCAAATAAAAATAAAATCACTAAAAACTAAATCCAAACTCTTGTCTCTTGTCTCTTGACTCTTAACTACTACTCTATACTCTATACTCTATACTCTATACTCTATACTCTATACTCTATACTCTATACTCTATACTCTATACTCTATACTCTATACTCTACCCCTCTCTCTCCACACCAAAAAAATATTATTGAAACATTGTTGCATTTAAAAATAAGAATTTTATATTTGCAGAAAGCTTGCATTCACAAATGTCAACTCATAGAATGAAAAAGAAATTTCAATTTTTAAAACTTCTTCTGCCCATTATAGTATTGTTCGCGATACTATTTCCGGCTATACATTCGTATGAGCACATTCATAATCATACTTCATCGCAAAAAATTGCTGTTAAGTATCATTCTGATAAAAGCGTTTTTAAAGTTCACGATCATGCTAATGAAGAATGTGCCATTTGCCATTTCAAGATTAGTCCCGTTGCTACTTTTTCTTTTGAGCCTTTTGTATTTTATACCAGTAACAGCATAACTTCATTTGTTGTTTTTTATACAAAAGCCTATTCTAATTTCTTTAAAGGTTCCTTATTTGCGCTGCGTGCGCCCCCTGTTTTGCAATAAAGAGTAAATCATTTTGATTAAAATGAGGATTTTTTCTTTATTGTGTTTTAATGTACCCTTCTTTTTTGTTACATCACATTACTAAACATCAGGTGTATTGCTGTGTTACTACATGTATTTTTCCATCCTCAACTATTCCGGATTCTATAAAATTCCGGCTTTATTATGCTGAGGTAAAAACTATTGTAACTCTCCTTACAGAGAGAAGATCGGAATGCCTATTTTAAAGGCTGTTATATTCAATAAAGAAACTTATTTCTAATCTGCATCAAATTTAGATTCATAAAATCTTTGACTTTTCTGTAAGTCAGGATTCATTGATTGCGTTTGCAAAAATTTCTACTCTTAACTTTTTTACTCTGTTGCTGCAATTTCTTCAATTGTCAGGCATTTTTCAATGGAATTTACTTGCCTGATCTTAAGATTCTACGACTGGCAATCTACCGATTTGTAACTCAATTTAATCCCTATGAATATAATTATGAAACACTCAAAAAGAATGAAAACTAAATTTATTTTATTAATCCTGTCGATGGGTCTGTTTACAGCATGCAGCAGCGATAATGAAAGTATTGACACAGAATATCCGGTGATTGATATTGCAGGAACCAACGCTTTCCCGATACAGTGTAGTCAGGTAAACCGCGGTCAAAAAATTACTTTCCGCGCAGTTTTTAACGACAATGTTTCCTTAGGATCTTACAGTTTAGACATTCATCACAACTTTGATCATCACACACACAGTACCGAAGTATCAGATTGTGCTACAGAACCTATAAAAAAGCCAATTAAACCTTTGCTTTATATCAATTCTGTTACAATTCCAGAAGGTCAAAAGACGTATGAGGCCTTTCAGGAAATCACAATTCCCGCAGATGTTGATCCCGGAGATTATCATTTCCTGATACGCTTAACGGATAAAGAAGGATGGCAGACCATAAAAGGTTTAAGTATTAAAATTTTATAATCTGTTGATGATTTCAAATAAATTCAATTGGGTACTCACTTGTCTATTGTTTTTCTTCTTTGCTTTTATTTCAGAGGCTCAGTCACAATCTGTTCGTTTGTCCGGCAAGATTCTATCTAATGACAGCCAACCTTTAGTGGGCGCATTGGTCAGTATTGCGCCCTCCTCCGTTTCAGCTGTTACAGACAGAAAAGGCTGTTTTGTACTGAATATCGATTTAAAAAACGCAAAAAAAATAATGGTTAACCATGTCGGATACCGCGCTTATGAAATGCTACTAACTGAGAAAAACAGCCATCAGGAACTTACTATTTTACTTCAGCCGGAAATAAAAGAACTGAATGAAGTTGTGGTTACCGACCAAAACGAAACACGACGCAATAAAGAAGAAGCTTTGAATGTTGAAACGGTAAACAGCCATTACATTCAGCGGAACCTCGGCGGAAGCCTGATGCAGTCACTGCAGAGACTTCCGGGTGTGAAGACGATTGCTATTGGCTCGGGAGGTTCTAAACCTTTAATACGCGGACTGAGCTTTAATCAGGTTATTGTGGTCGAAAACGGCATTAAACATGAAGGTCAGCAATGGGGCGCAGATCACGGTCTTGAAATCGACCAGTATGCGGTGAACCGGGTTGAGATCATCAAAGGACCATCGTCTTTTATGTATGGGTCTGATGCAATTGGTGGTGCTGTAAACATTAAGCCCGTTCCTTTTCCAAAAAAAAATACTTTAGGCGGCAGCATCGATTTTACGGCAAAAAGCAATAATGAACAAGTTGGCGGTTCTTTTAATCTATTTGGAAGAAAGGAAAACTGGTTTTTTGATGCCCGAATTACTTCTTTAGAATACGGCGATTATCGCGTACCTACAGATACGGTTCATGTCTATAATTATGCAGTGCCTTTGTACAAAAATCAACTGCGAAATACAGCGGGACGCGAACTCGATTTGCATGCGAGCGGCGGTTATACAGGCGAAAAATTGAAGTCGGTATTTTATATCAGTAACATTTATACTAAAAGCGGCTTTTTTGCCAATGCACACGGACTGGAACCCCGTAATGTCGATCTTGAATTGCATGACCAATCGAGTCGCGATATTTTAATGCCCTTTCAGGAAGTAACACATACGAAAATTAGCAACACTACTTCTTTTAATTGGAACCAGCATCAACTGGAAACGCAATTGGGCTTTCAGAAGAATTTTCGCCAGGAATGGAGTCATTATGTCAATCATGGCTATATGCCTCCTATTTATCCAGATGATATGTATGCGCCACATAATTTGGAAAGACAATATGATAAAGCAGTCTTTTCGGCATCTGTTAAAGATGAATTTTCTATGGGAAATCATCATTTTACAGTGGGCTTAAATGGTGAACAGCAGGAAAATAAAATAAACGGCTGGAGTTTTTTAATTCCTGCTTTCAATCAAATTAATACCGGATTGTTTGCTTATGATAAAATTCAATTGAATGATTTATGGATGCTTCACGGCGCCGTTCGGTTTGATTATGGCCAAATCAAGATGAGACGGTACACGGATTGGTTTGAAAGTGAAGTAACTCAAAATGAGCAAACGACAACGCAATTTTTAAATCGCTCTCAAGATTTAACAAAAACCTTTGACAGTTTTACGTGGTCTTTAGGTATCAATTACAATCCGGGAAAAGTCTCTTTTAAAGCCAATGCCGGAACAAGTTTTAGAATGCCAATTGCAAAAGAACTAGCTTCAAATGGTGTGAATTATCATTATTTCAGATTTGAAAAAGGAAACCCCAATCTGGATGCAGAGCGTTCGTATCAATTGGACCTGGGTATTGATTGGCAGGAAAAAAGCTGGTCGGTGCAACTGAGTCCGTTTTTCAATTATTTTCCGAATTATATCTACCTAAACCCTACTTCACAATATGATATTTATTATGGTGCAGGAAATCAGGTTTTTGAATATCAGCAAAGTGAAGTGATGCGCTATGGCGGAGAATTACAGTTTAAATATCAAGTACTAAAAAATCTGAGTGGAGAAATTCTGGCAGAGTATCTCTATACGGAGCAACTATCGGGCAGTAAAAAAGGATATACGCTTCCCTTCTCTCCTCCTGCTTCGGTTTTGTTTGGACTTAATTATAGTCCTCAAATCAGGAACTTAAGAGATAGTTATTTTTCTCTCGATTATCGTTTTACGGCGCAGCAAAATCAGATTGTACCTCCGGAAAAGAAAACGGCCAGCAGTCAGGTTTTTAATTTGGCTTTAGGAACTAAGTTACAAACCGGAAAGCAGGATTTTATGGTCTCGCTTCAGGTTCAGAATATATTCAATACGCGATACCTCAACCATACTAGTTTTTATCGACTTATCGAACTTCCGGAAGCAGGACGAAACATTATTCTGTCTGTTAAAGTTCCTTTTTTAATACACAACTAAAAATTTTAAACCCTTTTAAATACTAAAACACATGAAAAAATTACAACGTTTAATGCTTTTTTTACTGGTATCGGCTGCATTTACAGCCTGCGACAATGATGAAAATAATGAGATACTGAAACCAACGGCAACAAACCTTGAAATTGGAACCGCCAATAATAAGGAAGCCTTAATTGGACGTGATTTCCATTTTAATGCTGATGTGGTAGCGGCTGATAAAATTGCCACTGTACAATTGAAAATACTTCCTAAAGCTGGAGAAACCTACGCCAAAGACTGGAAACTGGAATTGACATGGCCAGAATTTGCCGGTGCAAAGAACACCACTGTACACAAACATTTTACTGTTCCTGCCGAAGCTCCGGAAGGAAAATATGACTTTTTGTTTCTGGTAACGGACCAAAACGGATCTCAACTTGAAATTAAAGAAACTATTACCCTTACAGATCCTGCTAATATGCCTGTTGATCCACTTATTGGGCGAGATATGCTTTCGCGAAATGATGATTTAATTTATTATATGGGAACCTGGGTTGAAGCTGAATTAGTCTTCAAAAAAAATGATAAGCTAACGGCTCACGCTCAAATTAGCCAAATCATGGGCAACGGAATCCTGTACTCGGTTTTAATTAAAAAAAGTCTGAATTATCATCCGGAAAGTATCGATAATCTCGATTTCAAAAAGGTAATCTTGATTTCTAAAGTTGAACATAAAGATTTGGGGCCTGCTTCAAAAATTACTACGCTCCAAAAAATAAATGAGGTTTATGGCGGAGAAACCATTGTTGTTGGTGCAGAAAAAGACAATGAAGGCACGGCTATTAGTGGCGAAAAGGCTTGGCAATCTGGCCAGTACAATTGGGTGGTACTGTATAAAAACACCTCATATAACAGAAGCGTGTATAAATCTATGGCGGTAACCATTGCCTATTAGTTTTCTGGAAACCGCTTTAATCTTCTAACGAAAATTTAAAAATTTAAATATTAATCCTCAATACCCTTAAAATGAAAAAAATGTATTCTAAACTGATTGTACTATTTGCTTTCTCTCTTTTTGCCGTTTCCTGTAATAACGATGACGATACTGCTGTAGAAACTCCGGACGAAGCGCTGACAGAATTTAAATACCTAAGAGTCTTAATTTCTGACGAAAAAACAACACAGCTTACGCTTGTCAATCCGGTTGATGGTGCGATCTCTTCTTTTAACGCAAAATTTGCAAAATCTGCTTTGTACACTACAGAATCCGGGCGTTATGCCGGAATTGTGCATCGTGCAGATAATACGGTTGAAACTTTTGACAGTGGTTTTGAAAGTCACGGCGATCACGTTGATGTTGACGGTGTTCCTAAAATTGGAGCTTTGACAGGACAATCGCTTTTGCCTACGCATTTTAAAAGTAAAATTGGAGAAATCCTGACTTTTAATGATGGTGACGGAACTTTATCTGTTGCAAAAGAGTCTGAAGTAAATACGGCCGAAGCTAAATTTAAAACCATCAACGCAGGACTTGTGGCACATCACGGCGCTATGGCAACTTTTAGCAATGGAACTTATGCGATTACAGTAAAAGATAATTCGATTACCGGAACGCTTCCTGAAAAAGTAAAGGTTATTGATCAGACAGGCAAAACTTTGTTTGAGCCAGCTCTTGCGACAAAAGGAATTCACGGAAACGCCTCAGACGGAACCTACGCTGTTTTTGGTTCTGCGAGCGGTGTACTTGTAGTGGAGAGCAACGGAAAACAAAAACTAATTACTTTTCCTGAAGATTTTGCTGCTGCCTGGTTTGGAACCATTTTAGAAACGGCAAACAAAGGAAAATTTGTGGGCTTCACGGCGGCAAAAGGCGCTTATTTGATTGATGTTGTAGGCGGAACTATTAAACCAATTTTGCAAAATGCAACAATCATGCAATGCAAAGTAAGTTATGACAATAAAAAACTGGGCGTTCTTTTGCATTCTGGTGAGTTGAAAGTCTTTAATTTAACTTCGCTTCAGGCGGAAAAAGAAGGGAAGTTAATTGCTGAAACTGCAGCCGATGCTACATTAAAACCTCAACTGCAACTGACTGAAAAATTTGCTTATATTACTTCTCCGGCAACGGGAGAATTAGTGCAGGTGAGTCTTTCGAATATGACAATGGCCAGAAAGATCAAAGTTTCAAATACGCCCTATATGATTACTATTTTAGGTTTTGAAAATAGTGAAAGCCACTAAACAGATCTCCATTTAATGAAATAAAAAAATGGCATACTTTACGGTATGCCATTTTTATTTTATTTTTTTTAAAGATTAAATTCTGTCTCCTGAAAAATCCGGAAGAAAGATATGAAAAGTACTTCCAACTCCCACTTCCGACTCTGCGTATAATATTCCCTGATGGTTCATGACAATTCTTCGGCACAAAGCCAAACCAATTCCGGATCCGGGATAAATGTTTTGTGGATGAAGGCGTTTGAATATTTCAAAAATCTGATTTTCGTAATTTTTCTCAAATCCAATACCGTTGTCTTTAAAAATAATATGGTAGTAATTGGTCGGCGCCAGGGTCGATTTAGTAAAACCAGCTGCATATTGGTGCGAAACCGGCTGCGCTGTAATCGTAATTTGCGGTCTATTGGTCGTACTGGCAAATTTAAGTGAGTTGCTGACCAAATTGTAAAACAACTGATTCATTTGCAAACCAACCGCTTTGATAACAGGAAGATTTTCGACCGTAATGGCAGCATTTTTTTCCTGCACCATTAATTCAAAATCCACCCAAATATTGTTCACGATTTCATTAAGATCTATCGACTGATAATTTTTTTCGGGCTGAATTAAGCGCGAGAACGCCAGAAGATCTGTAATAAGCTGCCTCATACGTTCTGCAGAAGTTCCAATTTTTTTGATAATCGCTTCCTGACTCAGTGAACTGCTTTTATTTTCGAGCATGTCAGCAAAAAAGCGAATTTTACGCAAGGGTTCCTGCAAATCATGACTGGCTACATAAGCAAATTGTGCGAGCTCTTCATTAGAATGTTTTAATGCATCATTGGACTGTTCCAGTTCCTTATTCGAATTTTGAAGTTCTTCCAGTACACTGGCCAATTCTTTTGTTCTCAGTTTTACTTCACTTTCCAGTGCAAGCTGTAATTCGCGCTGAATGGTAATGTCTTTTGCGGTCCCGCTAATAGTGAGAGGTTTTCCGTCTACATCAAAATACGTTTTCCCAATAGAATGAATGATTCTTTCCTGACCCGTTATTCCGTTTATAATTTTATATTCCGACTCATATTTACCATCAGATCCCTCCTGTTGTGCTGCAATAAAGGCTTCTGTAACTTTTTTATGATCTGACGGATGAATGACTGATCGTGCTTCTTCAATAGACATGGTGGTACCCTGAAGTCCAAACATTTCTGCATGGCGGTTGGATACCGTTGTTTTTCCTGTAGCAACATCAGAAGACCAGGTACCTAGTTCCGCCAGTTCAACTGCACCTCTAAGAGATTCTTCGGCCTGTTCAATTTTTTTGATGGAAACAATTTCCTGTGTCACATCAGAACTTACATAAAGTACTGCATATACCTGACCGGTAGCATCTAAAATTGGCGTAAGACTTATATTATGATAATGCTGTTCTAATCCGTTGGCGCGTATACCCTGAATTCCGTTTGCTTTGAAATTTTCTCCGGTACGAAAAACATGCTGAACTGTTTCTAAAAATTCAGCGGAATCTGTTCCTGCCAATACATCTTCAAGTAAAAGTCCTTCAATAGCTTTTCCTTTATTTGCATTTTCGATAAAAGGCTGGTTAGGACTTTCCAGAATTAAATCTTCGCCTACAAACAAACATATCGCTACAGGAGCAGCTGCCAGTACAGATCGTAATTTAGATTCGCTTTCGCGAAGGGCGATCTCGGTTAACTTACTTTGCGTTATATCTGTAGCATGCACAATGATGCCGCTTACTTTGCCTTCACTATTTATATTGGGTGTGTAAACTATACTGAGCCATCTGTCTACTCCCGTTCTGGAAGGGGCAAACATTTCGTATTTTTCCTGTTTGCCGCCATAAGCGACTTCCAGGTGAGCACGCGTTTTGGCATAGGCGGCTTCACCTATAAATTCTCTTACTGTTTTTCCAAGAGCTTCGGTTTGTCCCACAAAAAACCATTCCATAAAAACAGAATTATAAGAGCAGTAACGCTGTTCTTCGTCCAGATAAAAAATCATGGCCGGCACCGTATCTCGTAATAATTGCAAATGCGCTTCACTTTCTTCTTTTGCTTTTTGAGCATGAACCTGAGCGGTAACATCTATGGCAATATCGAGAATGGCATAAATTTCTCCTGCTGCATTGTGCAGCGGTGTATATGAAATATTATAATAATTATCATTTAAAACCCCATTTTGATTTATTTTAACGAGTGATGCCGGCGAAATAAACGGAACTCCGGTTGTAAAAATATCATCAAGGATTTTTAAGTAAGCTTGTCCTTCTGTAATTAGTTCGGGCATGGCTTCGCGCAATGGCAAACCTTCTATATTCGGGCCTTTGCCCACAATATCAATAAAGGTTTGGTTGGGATATTCTATAATAAGATCGCGACCTACAAATAATCCGATACCGGCCGGAGCAGCGGCGATCAGATTATGCAATTTGGTTTCGCTTTCTTCTACTTTTCGACGTGTGGTAACCTGACTGGTCACATCTGTAGCTACTACTAAAATACCGGTGGCATAATTTCCGGAATTGTGGTTTATTTGGTAAGTAAGATCTACATAAACATATTCAAGTTTACCGTTTCGGAATAATTCTACCTCCACTTCCTTAGCAATATAAGGCTTTCCTGTAGCGACAACCACTTTCAAAAGATCATCAAAACCCTGCCCTGTAAGTTCGGGTAGTGCTTCAAGCAAAGGTTTTCCAATTATTTCATGAGGCTTGCGCCCTACCAATTCTCCATAAAATGCATTGGCACTTTTAAAAATCAGGTCTTCGGTAGTTAGAGTGGCAATACCAACCGGTGACTGATCAAACATTGTTGCAAGTTCATTGTGACTCGCTGCGATTTGCTGTTGGGTTTGTATGGTGGCGGTAACATCAGAACTCATGTGTAAGATGGCATAAACAGATCCATCTTCATTAAATAATGGTGTTAAAGAATAATCATAATAGTACGTTGCTGCTTTTTTACTCAAGAAATTTGCACCTGTAACTTTATAAGCAATTCCGGTATGAAAAACTTCCTGGATTTGTGTGAAAAATTCTTTATTCGCTACATCTGAAAGTACATTTTCTATTTTCTTTCCAACGATATCCTGATTTTTTTCCCAATAGTCGAGCATTACATCATTGGCAAGATCGATATAAAATTCGCTTCCGCGAAATAAGGCTGTTCCCACAGGAGCTTTGGCTACAAGTGTTCTAAAACGAGTTTCGCTCGAATACAGTCTGTTTTCTTTTTCTTTTTCTGCTGTAATATCGATTGCAATTGCGGTAAGGTATTTTTCACCGTCAGAATCGATGACCAGAGAGACACTATTGTTCACCCAAATTTCCTGTCCGTCACGACGAATGTATCTTTTGGTCATCAGGAAATCGTTTCCGTTCTGGATACAATCTTTCAACAACAGCATATTTCGCTCCACATCATCAGGATGCGTTAGCTCTCCTAAATTCATTTTTAAAATCTCCTCGCGCGTATATTTCAGCATTTGGCAGTAACGCTCGTTTACTTCGATAATACGCCCTTGAATATTAGCTTGTGCAATACCTGCATTCGACTGCATTAAAACACTAGTAAGTTGTGATCTTACACTACTCGACTGAATAACTGCCGGTATAATTGTCGAATTTTCAATACAGGTTACAAATACTCCGCTTGCAGTACCGTGCTGATCAAAAAGTGTGCTGTAACCCAGTGTGAGGTAAACTTCCTGTAAAATATTATTGCGAGTGTTTACGGCAATAATATTATCCTCTGCTTTATATAAATCATTTTTAAGTATTGCCTCCAGTGTATCCAGCACAGGTTGCCATTCTTTACGTAGCACTTCTTTGACAGCATTACCAAGTGTATGGCTGTGTGTAACGGAACCGTTTAAAAAAGGTCGAAAAGAATCGTTATAAAAAATAGCTAAATCGGGTCCCCATACTAAAAACATCGGAACATTGGAGCTCAGCATAATTCCGAGAGAAATGCGTAAGGTCTCTGGCCACAACTCTATTATTCCTAATGGAGTGTTTGCCCAGTCTAACTCATTAATGAGATTTCCTGTTTCGCCTCCGGTTTTCAAAAATGTATGTTTTAATTCTCTATTCTCTGATCGCACCAATATTTCCTTTACCATTTTTACAGCCCGAAAGGTAGCGTATTTTGACAAATCAACAATGTCAAAAGTTTGAATATTACATAAATGAGCAGTATAAGTTGCTGAAAGAAAGTAATACAATTCTGTACTCGCTTTGCAAACCAAAAACCTTGGTTTTAAAAGGTCTGGCAATCTAAAAACATAGGATGTACTTTTGCTTTGACTTTAAAACAGCTTAACAGAAATTTTAATAAGATGCTGATTTATAAAATTTGAATAACTTTGAACCTATTATGCAGTCAAAACTCAGAGCACATATCGAAAAAGTAGTTGCACTTACAGATGATGAATATGCATTTGTAAACCATCATTTTAAAAGCAAAAGATTTAAAAAACACCAATTTCTTATTCAGGAAGGGGATCCTGTTACGTATTCTTATTTTATTCTTTCGGGACTTTTAAAATTGGTACATACTGATCGTAATGGCAAAGAGCATATTGTTTCTTTTGCCATGGAAGACTGGTGGGAAAGTGATTATTATGCTTTTTTTACACAAACCGAAGCAACATTGTCTCTCATATGTCTTGAAGATACTGAGGTTTTATATTGTTCACTGGAAGATTACAAAAAGTTGTGTGATGGCCTTCAAAAAATGGAACGCTTTTTTCTCGAGAAAGCTACCTTTGGTTTTTTGGGTTCTCAGCGCCGCATTATTTCCTGGCAAACTTCTAATTCTAAAGAACGCTACGAACAGCTGCTCCAACAATATCCTTCTCTCTTTCAACGTGTTTCAAAAAGTCAGATCGCCTCTTATCTGGGCATTTCGAGAGAAACCTTAAGCAGATTATCCTCATAGTGTGACATACCGCACATCAAAATCGTGAGGAATGTCAATGCTCTTTTCCGCTTGTTCTTTTCAACTTTGCAGTATCAATTTAAACTTTAATCGTGAAAAAAACAGCACACCTTTTAGCCGCCTTATTATTAACTATTACGCCTTTATCGGCACAAATTAAAAAAGCTAAACAAATGGAAAAGAGAGCAATTAGTCCTTGGGAATGGCAAAACGAACGCAGCTATGTTCAGGCCGTTGAGGTAAAAAATCCGGCAGGAACACTTTATGTATCCGGACAAACGGCCATAAGTACAGCGGGAATTTCGAGCAATGAAAACATGGAATCGCAAATTAAACTGGCCTTGAAAAATCTTGAGCAGGTTATTACAGAAGCCGGTTATGAATGTAATGGAATCGTACGCCTGAACATTTATACCACCAACACGGCAGAACTTTGGCCTCACTTTAAAATTATTCAAGACTGGGTTGCTAAACATGGCATGAAACAAGCTACAACGCTGCTAGAAGTTAAAAGTCTTTTTGAAACTTTAAAAGTAGAGCTTGAGGCTACTGTTGTGAAGTAATTATATTAATTGAGCTGTGTTTTTGGTGACACAGCTCAATTAATTTAAAGAAATTAGAAATCAAAATCATCAAATGAAAATTTTATAACACTAAACGCTCTTATATAAAACATCTCAAATTATATTGTTTAACTTAGGGTTTATTTTTTATAAACTTTTTAAATCGTATTGATTATGAGTGATATTGCCAAAAGATTTCCCGAAAATCCGTTGCTAATGCCAAAAGATTTAAAGGCGAGCAGTGCCGACTTACAGATCATTAGTTTATTGAATCCCGGTACTTTTGTTTTTGAAAATAAGACCTGGCTTTTGGTTCGCGTGGCCGAGAGTATTGCACAAAAAGAAGGTGTTATTTTTTTTCCGGTAATCAATGCTTTGGGAAAACTCGAAATCATTGAAATCCCGTTAAACGATCCCGATTTAGTAGCTACAGATGCCAGAGTCATCAACTACAAAGGACTGGATTACCTTACCACTATTTCTCATTTGAGATTGGTTTGCAGTGATGATGGTGTACATTTTTACGAACCGGAAGATACGCAACTTTTAATGGGTTTTGGAAAATTAGAGCAATTTGGAATTGAGGATTGCAGGGTAACTCAAATAGAAGATACATATTATTTGACTTATACAGCAGTTTCAGAAAATGGTGTTGGTGTAGGTTTACGCACCACAAAAGACTGGAAAAATTTTGAAGCTCACGGTATGATCATTCCGCCTCATAATAAAGATTGTGCCGTGTTTGAAGAGAAAATAAACGGAAAATTCTACGCTTTGCACCGACCGTCGAGTCCTCAAATTGGAGGAAATTTCATTTGGCTTGCAGAATCTCCAGACGGAATTCACTGGGGAAATCATAAGTGCATTATCAAATCAAGACCCGGTTTATGGGACAGTGCCCGAGTGGGTGCAGGAGCCGCGCCAATTAAAACAGAAAAAGGCTGGCTTGAGATTTATCATGGCGCCAATGCACAAAATCAATATTGTCTGGGTGCTTTTTTAATGGATCCTGATGATCCTTCTATCATTATATCCAGAACGATAGAACCTATAATGATGCCACAGGAAACATATGAATTGAGTGGATTTTTTGGTTATGTGGTTTTTACCAACGGACATGTTGTTGAAGGTGATAAACTTACAGTATACTATGGTGCGGCAGATGAGTTTGTTTGTGGGGCGCACTTTTCTATTGCCGAAATTTTATCAAAATTGCAACCTGTAGAGGATAAAGAAAATCTTCCTGGTGTGGCTAGTTAAAACTCTCAGCGATTCCTGACTATGTAAAATAAAATTTCTTCTTCTAATTCTTTGGCTAAATTTTCGCATTCTAACTGATTGCGAAAGTTTTTCTCGTACTTCTTTTTATAATTTTTTGCCTCTATGAGACTATTACAATAATCATCACAAATGGTCTTGAATCGATCATCTGCCGTGTACATGGTTTTCATAGAATCAAAATACTCAGCAAATTTTACATTATACAATTCATCAGGTAATGACATAGTTTATAAAGTTTAAGGATGATCAAATAGCATTTAGGGCACACTCGAAAACTATATCTAATTTAGTATGTTATTAATTGATATCGGCTTAATAAAAATCAAATTACGTTGCATATTATAAGATGAAACCAAATTGAAAAATGCACAATACACAATTAAAAACATAAGAAACTAAAAATTAGCTTCATAAAGAGTACAGATCAAAAAAAAAAAAGATACCCCTTGAGGTATCTTTTTTATTCTAGCTAATTTTGTTCTTCGTTTTTTGAGGCTTGTATTTTAACCAATATTCTATTATAGTCTTTATTACATCCTTAAATTTAGTGTAATCATAAGGTTTTACAAAATAACTTTGTGTTGGTATAGAATAAGGGTCAATCACAAAACTCTGTTCGTACAATGTCGTAAAAAATAAATACGGGCAATTAAACAGTAAATCTCCTTTCTCAGGATTTGCCTCTACAATTTTATAATTCATCACATTTAGTAATACAATATCTGAGAATACAAGAAATGGTTTAATTTCATGTCTGAGTAAATATGTACTTGCGGCTTCAGCATCATTAAAATAAAGAATCTGATTGGCATAATTTAATTCTGTAAAAACTTCTATAAACAACTTACGATCTCCCTGCTTGTTTTCTATAACTACTATGGGTCCTTTTTTATTCATAATCGATTAATTTAAAATTGTTAAAATTTTATAGTTGTAAATCAAGAATGCGTTTTATACTTGTAAAATTCCTATAACAAATTTTTAAAAAAAAGAGCTAATTAGCTTACAAAATCATTTCATTAGATTATATAATTCTCATTTGACGAATTATCAATACATCAAAACATTAAGATTTGCACAGTTTTGAATTTATCATTTTTCAATAAAAAAATTAATTCACTGATAATTATATAATTACAAAATAAAATTCTATAAAGGGTTTTTAAGCCTTTACGGTAATTTTGAGTAGAACCTTAAATTTACAACTAAGGAAATAATCGCAACTCTCAAAAAATCTTTACAATGAATACTTTTAACCAAGACGAAAATAAGATCACTTACAATACTGTTCCTGAAACCGAAGAAAACGAAAGCTACATCGAGCAATATGAAGAAGAAAACGGTTTGGATGAAAATGAAGAACCTGAAAATGAAGAGGAAAATCTAGATACCAGTTTTTCTGAAGCTTTAGACAGAGACACTTTTGAAAATGAGGATTTGGAAATGGACGATGAAGATGCTGAAGATCTTGACGAAAATGACCTCGATGATGATTTGGTAGAAGATTATGATGAAAATGATCGTGAGATAGATAGTAAACTTACCGATAAGTTAAAAACTGAAAACTCAGATTTAGTAGATATTGATCAGGATCTTGAAGAAGTCGATCCGGTAAATCATCCCAGAGAATTTGATTATTAATTCTCAGACTCCACTTTTGTAAAACCTAAAAACTAAAATCATGTCACTATTCAATCCTAAAACTCCAGAAAACACAGGTTACGGTGTAAAAAAAGAAACCACACCTGTTTCTGCAAACAAATTAATTATGGCCGCCGGCGGATCTCTTTTATTAGGCGGCGCACTTAAAATGGCAGGTAAACGTAAAGCTGCTTCAATTATTAGCAAGATCGCTTTGCCCCTATTGGCAATTGGCTGTTACAGAAAAATTACCTCATCTAATATTAATACAGATACACTTTTTAATCAGCCTGAAATTTAGAATAGCCATTCCTTAATGGTGCCACTCTGTTATAGTAAACCCCTTTATAGAACAAATCGTATGTCACTTTCTAAATACAATCAAAAAAGAGATTTTAAGCAAACTCAGGAACCTAAAGGCAAAATTGAAAAATCTGCCAATAAACTGATTTTTGTGGTGCAACAACATGCCGCATCACACTTGCATTATGATTTTAGACTTGAGATGGATGGTGTTCTAAAAAGCTGGGCTGTACCCAAAGGTCCGTCTCTGGATCCGGAAGTAAAACGATTGGCAATGATGGTCGAAGATCATCCGTACAGTTACAAAGATTTTGAAGGAACAATTCCGGAAGGAAATTATGGCGCAGGAAATGTAATTGTTTGGGATAACGGAACGTACCTGCCAGACGAACCAACGGATAATCCGGAAAAAGCCTTGTTGGCCGATTTAAAAAAAGGCCGTTTGAGTTTTATCCTTAACGGAGAAAAACTGAAAGGAGAATTTTCTCTGGTGAAATTGCACGGCAAACAAGAAAATGCCTGGCTGCTGATCAAGAAAAAAGATGAATATGCCTCTGACGAAGACATTTTGAAGAAAGACAAATCGGTACTTTCTAAAAGAACTTTAGAGGCATTGGAAGAAAAAGCAGAAAAAATAACCAAAGAAACAAAACCCAAACCGTCAAAAAAAAAGCCTAATACGATCGTAGAAACGGTAGAATTTATGAAGCCTATGCTGGCAGATGTAAAAACTACTCCTTTTGATGATGAGAATTGGGTTTTTGAAAATAAATACGATGGCTATCGTGCGATCGCTGTCATCAATCCAGACGATGTTCAATTGATTAGCCGAAATGCTATTTCTTTTAATACCCAGTTTAAATCAGTTGTTGAAGAGTTAAGGAAAATAGACCATATGGTTATATTAGACGGAGAAATTGTGGTAGAAGATGAAAATGGAAAAGCTAATTTTCAATTACTTCAAAATTATCTTAAAACCGGATTGGGAACTTTAAATTATTATGTTTTTGATTTATTAAATTTAGATGGCAATCAAATTACTGATTTGTCTTTACTCGAAAGAAAAGAATTACTCAAAATTCTCTTCAATAAATATGATTTTAAAAACATTTTCTATTCTGAGCATGTGGTTGAAAGAGGCATCAAACAATACGAACTCGCTCAAAAAAATAATGCGGAAGGTATTATTGCAAAAAGAGCAGATAGCACCTATGTTTCAAACAAAAGAAGTAAAGACTGGCTCAAGATTAAAATTTCTAACGAAGAAGAAGCCATTATCATTGGAATCACTGAGCCAAAAAAATCAAGAAAATATTTTGGAGCTTTATTGCTGGGACAATATTATGGCAAAAGGCTCCAGTACATTGGAAAATGCGGAACCGGCTTTTCTGAATCGACTTTAAAGGAACTTTATACCAAATTACAGCCTTATTTTGTAACGGAATCTCCTCTTAATGAAAAAGTTGCATTGAGAGATGAAATTCAATGGATAAAGCCAAAACTGGTCTGTCAGGTAAAATTTTCTGAATGGACACAAGATAAAAATTTAAGACATCCGGTATATCTTGGTTTGAGAATTGACAAAAAAGCATCTGAAGTTTTTTTGCCTTCGAACATTAAAAAAACAACTCCGCTAAAACAGGAAGCGATGAAAGATAAATCTACAACAAAAGATAAAAAACCACTTGATAAGGAGGAAGATTATGATTTAAAGATCGGTAAAACAACCTTGCACCTAACCAATCAAAACAAAATCTATTATCCAAAAGACGGCATTACAAAAGGAGATCTGATTGCATATTATAATGAAGTGGCGCCTTTGATGTTACCTTATCTTAAGAACCGTCCGGAATCGATGAATCGATTTCCAAACGGAATCGACGGACCAAGTTTTTACCAGAAAGATGTTGATGTAGAAAAAATTCCTACTTGGCTTAAAACAAAGAAAGTTTTCTCAGAATCGACTAGCGAAAACATCAATTACCTGGTTTGCAACGACAAGGAGACTTTATTATATATGGTAAATTTGGGCTGCATAGAAATTAACCCGTGGAATTCGACTGTACAGCATATTGAAAATCCAGATTGGCTCGTTATCGATATTGATCCTGACAAAGACGATTTTAAAGCTGTTGTAGAAACCGCCTTAGTCGTTAAAACAGTCATGGACGAATTGGAAACAGAATGCTACTGCAAAACTTCAGGAGCATCAGGATTGCACGTGTACATTCCGCTAGGTGCGAAATACGATTACGATTCGATAAAAATCCTTGCAGAATTACTGGCAACAGAAATACAATCTCGTCTGCCAGATACGACTTCATTAGAACGAAGCATTAAAAAAAGAAATCACAAAATTTACATTGATTATTTGCAAAACAGAAGAGGTCAAACATTGGCCGCTCCGTATTCTGTTCGACCAAAACCTGGAGCAACAGTTTCAACTCCATTAGAATGGAGCGAGGTCAATGATAAACTGCATCCTTCTCAATTTACGATTAAAAATGTCTTAAACCGCTTTGAGAGAAAAGGTGATTTATGGACTCCTGTCTTAGGCAAAGGTGCGAATATCAAGAAAATACTAAAAAGTTTAGAAGAGAAGCAAAGTCATTAAGATGACTTTTTCTTCTTTTCTAAACTTGCTTTCAACATACTCATTAAGTCATCGCTTTGTTTGTGTACAACTTTAAGTTTAGATGGTTTTTTCTGTACTTTTCCTTTGGCTTTCTTCTTAATAATCTCTAAAAGCTTTACGGTATATTCGTCTTTAAAAGCACTAATGTCAAATTTTTCAGTTAATTGCTCTATTAACTTATTGGCCATATCAATTTCTTTGGTTTTCTTTTTAGATTCTGGCGGAAGTTTCAATTCGTCTGTTTTTCGAATTTCCTGTTCAAACCGAATTCGGTTTAAAACAATCGCATTCTTATATGGTTTTAAAATCGCCAAACCTTCCTTATTACGCATTACAAAACGCGTTACTCCTACTTTTCCAGATGCTGCAAGAGAATCTCTCAATAAAGCGTAGGCATTCATTGCACCTTTGTCTGGCTCGAGATAATAGGGCTGCTCATAATAAATACTTCCTATTTCCTTCTCAAAAGCAAAACTTTCAATATCAATAGTTTTTGTTTTCTCTGCATCTGCAGCCTCAAAGTCCGCATCTTCTAAGATTACATATTTATCGTCGAGTTTATAACCTTTTACAATATTAGAAAAAGCAACCTCTTTACCCGTATTTTCATTGACGCGTTTAAATTTGATATTGGCATGATCTTTTTGATCAAGCATGTCCATATCCAGCGTGCTTTCCTGTACTGCAGAAAATAATTTAACGGGAATATTAATTAAACCAAAACTAATAGACCCTGTCCATATTGATCTCATAACAAATAATTTAAGATTACCTTAAAAATAAGCTATGATGTTCTTTCTGGCCTTATAAGATCTTGAAATAATTTTACAAAATACAACGTCGCCACATAACTAATAATAAATATTCAGAATAATTTTGGTCTTAGAGCCGTCAATGATTTTCTCTAGCTTTCTAAAAAATGTTTCACTAACCATTGGACAACCTTTGCTGTTTGAAATATAATAATCTTGTTCTTCGTTTGGAACTGCAGAATAAGGATGCAAAACAATGGCTCTTTTCTCAGCATTACTATTGGTTTCATCAAGCCCCGATAACTTGTACGATTTGCCGAACATTCCTTTATAAGATTTTCCTATGCTATAATGCCCTAGTGACGTACAGTTAGAATTGGGCTCATTGCTAAATTTTAAATTTCCCCTAATAGTGGTTTCCGAACCCGAACCATTTGCAACAAGTCCCTCCTCTATAATTTTATCATTTTCTAGGTCATAAACAAAAAATCTATTCTTCCCGGACTTGATTCTCATATCAATGAAAAATGCAATTTTGGTATTGTACAATCCATTACTACGAGTCAATTCTTTTACATCTGTAAGCTGATTATTGAATCTTTCCAGTTCGACAGTAGTGGTTGGTAAAGCTTCTTCTTTAGTTTCCTTTGGAGTACCGAAAAAACTTAGTATTAAAAAGAATGTGAAATTAAAAATTTTCATAAATGATTTTGTTAAATTTTACGGTACAAAAGTACTCGTAAGGCACAACAAAAACAGGCATTAAAAGACTGAAAAACAAAACAATAGGGCATTTTTTTATCTCGCCCTTTTTATTACCAGTTGGGCATACTTATCGACGATTTGATACATTCTTCATACATCCAAACCACCATCAAAAAATGTTTTTTTTAACAGCATAATAATAAAGTAACAATAAATAAACTCATAAAAATTAAGATAAATAGGGAAACATTAATTATTCCTACACAAATCAAGTACAAAAAATATACAAGAAAAATCTCAGTAAAAATTAAGTCTATTTCCCCAAAAATTTTTTATTGGTTTTCCCAAATTATATGCTGTGAACGATAAAACTAAAAAACAAATTGGGATAAAAAATAAAAAGATGATGAGCAAAATAATATACTCTGAAAAGATATTTCTCGAATTCCTGACCAGTCCTCTAAGTAGGAAATATTCAAATTACTACCTATAATTGGTTTTTCTATATGATGCGTTAATGATTCTACTTTTAAATTTTTATTATTAGCAGTAAATTCAAACATAGGAACGTAATATATTACATCATACTATCTATTTTCTGAACCTCTTTGCTGTACATTATAAGAACGATAGGGAATTATTTGGCCATTGTAAATGTCTCCTTCCAAATAATCTGATGATATGCTATAACAACTAAACGCGATACCAATAGAAAAGAGGTAAAAAAAGAAAAATATATAAAAGCGTAAATAAAAAGCCCTATATTGATGATATAAGGTTAACTCACTTTGTTTTTTTCCACATCATAGGTAATAATCAATACAACATTTTCCATGGCAATTCATCAGACGTTTTTGGTTTCCAATATTCCGCTGTAATAGTTTTGTCGCCTTTTATGGTTACTTTTCTGGAGACTAATTCACCTTTTCTATTATCTTCTGAGTAATAATTTATTTCTTCTTTTTTATTTAAATACTTTTCGACCAAATTAGGCAACTCATAAAAATCTTTATTAAAATCATCTCGTATCCTGATCTTTTTGTGTTTTTTATCAATAAAAAAAAATGTTATTTTGCCCAGCCACCAAGCATTAGAACTTAAACTCCATTTTGGAGTTTCATTTAAAAATATAATCCATTGTGCTGAATCTTCATAGTGATTATTAGGTGAAAAAATAACGGTATCAATTGATGACCATTTTACAAAACAACTTGATTCTTGTGAAGGATTTAAAATTTTAAATCCTTCACAATCATGAGTAATTATGTCCTTACTTTTGTCTTGAATTAGCATTATAAATATTTTTTTTTGATTTGCCCTTAGATAAGATTAGCATTTTTAATTAATAAGATATAATTAGCAAAGAAATAATGTTTCTAATTATCTATTTGACGTATTATACCTCTACTAAACAATTTATTTTATTGATACGCATGTAGTACATTGGCTCTTTGTCATAATATTCTACAGCATGTGATAATCTTTGTTCGAAATTATTAGCGCTAATTTCGGGATATTGGGTATTCATGGCCTGTTTTTTTTCTTGAGCACACGCTAAGACAAAAAATAATACGAAAATTAAAAACAATAGTTTTTTCATACCTTAATTTATCATATATAAACCATCTTCTAATTTTTTTCCTTCTGGGAGATAAAGACAAATATTTGGCATAAAAAAAGCTTGGTTTCCATCATTATCAGTGTAATCTATCTTTAGTGCACCTCCCCCTCTGTATGGTAATTTTAAAGTATTAGATAGAAGGAAAACTATTCTTCCATTTCCAAAAAATATCATTTTATAATTATTAATTAATGAATTCTTCTTATTTTTATAGTACAACCTATCTGTGTATTTTTTCCATAATGAATTAATATCATTATGATTTTTGTAAAATGCGATTGCATTTCTTTTTTCTTCGCCAAATTTTAATTTTGCTTGTAAATTAGAATCTTTGTCATCATACATTTTTGAATAATCCTTATAAAATTCTACAGCTTTTTGTTCCAATAATTTTTGGTCTACTTTAGTTAGATCTTGTCCTTTAGTCCAGCCTTCATTTTCATAAGGAACATTAGCAGTAAAAGAGAATGTAAATTCATAATATGGCTTGCCAGATGCAAGGAAGTTACCTTTTGCATCCGTTAAGCTTGTATGCTTCATAATAACTTCTTCGTCTTCTATTTCTTTTTGACGGTTATTGTCCATTTTGATAATAGATATTGATATAGATGTATTGTTTGTTAATTTAGCAACCGTATCACCTTCGCCATATTCTTCTTTAATTAAGTCACCTACAGGATATAAGCGATACGTTAATTTTTGTTCTCCGCTCTTTAGTATGGCATCATTAATTTCCAATGGTGTAGCATAGTTCGAAAGTTCATAATCATCGTGTACAGGATAATCATTTATTAAAATTTCAACTAAACAGTTGATTTTATTAATTCGTATATAGTAAATTGGTTCTTTCTCAAAATGTTTTATAGCATTTAGTAATTTTTGTTCGAAATTATTGGAGCTAACTTCGGGATATTGGGTATTCATGGCCTGTTTTTTTTCTTGAGCACACGCTAAGACAAAAAATAATACGAAAATTAAAAACAATAGTTTTTTCATAGCTTAATTTATCATGTATAAACCATCTTCTAATTTTTTTCCTTCTGGCAGATAAAGGTATAGTCCTGGTGAAAAAATATAATCATCATTTTCTATTACTAATGCACCTCTACCTCGATAGTCAGGTCGTAAAGAATTTAATCTTAAAAAAACAATTTTATTATTCCCAAATAATACTATTTTGTAATCTTTAATAATTTTGATTGTAGTATTAGAAGCATTAAGATCTAATAAGTATTCTTGCCATACATCATTAATTTCAAATGTTTTTTTATAACTGGCTATTGAATTTCTTTTTTCCAATCCAAAACTTACTTTTGCAAGTAAATCCTTGTTCTTTTTCTCAAAAATTTGACTATATGAGATATAAAAATCTAATGCTTTTTCTTCCAGTATTTTTTGATCTAATTTGGATAAATCCTGTCCATTGCACCAGCCTTCATTTATATAAGGAACCTGTGCATTAAAGCTGAATGTAAATTCATAATATGGCTTGCCAGATGCAATGAAGTTGCCTTTAGCATCATTTAAACTAATGTGTTTCATAACTACTTCTTCATCTTCTAGTTCTTTGTGACCATTATTATCTATTTTGATAATTGAGATTGAAATAGCTGTATTATCCGTTAATGTGGTAACCGTATCGCCTTCACCATATTCTTCTTTTATTAATTCTCCTAAAGGATATAATCGATAGGTTAATTTTTGTTCTCCACTTTTTAATATTGCTCGATTTATTGATAAAGGAGTAGCATAATTAGAGAGTTCATAATCTTTATGTACGGGAGAATCATTTATTAAAACTTCAATTAAACAATTAATTTTATTGATTCGCATATAGTACATTGGTTCTTTGTCATACTGTTTTACAGCATTTAGTAATTTTTGTTCGAAATTGTTCGAATTAATTTCTGGATATTGGGTATTCATGGTTTGTTTTTTTTCTTGTCCACAGGCAAAAACAAATACTAAAAGACCAATTAAAAAGAATATTTTTTTCATAATCTTAATTTATCATGTATAAACCATCTTCTAATTTTTTGCCTTCTGGTAGATAAAGGAAAATTCCGGGCATTAATGTTGATCCATCTCCATCCGTATCAATATATTCAATTCTTAAGGCTCCTCCGCCTCTGTATGTATAGCTTAAAGAATTTAATAATAAAAAGATGATTCGTTTATTACCATAAAACACTACTCTATAATGTTCTATTGGTAGTGCTTTTATATTCTTTTGATTAAAATCTCCTATATACTCATTCCATAATTCACAAATTTCAGATAATGTTTTATAATTTGAAATAGCATTTCTTTTTTCTAAGCCATAGCTTAATTTTGCTAGTAAATCAGCATCTTTATTTTTATAAATTCCCCCATACCCTTTGTAAAATTCTACTGCTTTTTGCTCTAATAATTTTTGCTCTAATTTGGTTAAATCTTGTCCATTGCTCCAGCCTTCATTTATGTAAGGAACTTGCGCATTAAAACTAAAAGTGAACTCATAATATGGTTTGCCAGAGGCAATGAAATTACCGTTAGCATTGTTCAAACTTGTATGTTTCATAATAACTTCTTCATCTTCTAGTTCTTTGTGACCGTTATTATCCATTTTTATAATAGTTATTGAGATGGATGTATTGTCTGTTAATGTAGTAACAGTATGCCCTTCACCATATTCTTTTTTTATTAAATCTCCTATAGGATATAGACGATAGGTCAATTTTTGTTCTCCACTTTTTAATATAGCGCGATTTATCGCTAACGGAGTAGCGTAATTGGAAAGTTCATAATCATAATGCAGAGGATAATCATTAATTAATACTTCTATTAAACAATTTATTTTATTTATTCGCACATAGTACATTGGTTCTTTGTCATAATGTTTTACAGCATTTAGTAATTTTTGTTCGAAATTATTAGCGCTAATTTCGGGATATTGGGTATTGATGGCCTGTTTTTTTTCTTGAGCACACGCTAAGACAAAAAATAATACGAAAATTAAAAACAATCGTTTTTTCATAACTTAATTTATCATATATAAACCATCTTCTAATTTTTTTCCTTCTGGGAGATAAAGACAAATATTTGGCATAAACACTGCTTCGTCTCCATCTTTGTCTATATAATCAACTCGCAAAGCTCCTCCTCCTCGATATGGATATTCTAGAGATTTACATAATAAAAATATTATTCTGCCATTTCCTAAGATAGTTAACTTGTAGTTTTTGATGGGTTGTGCTACGATTTTTTCTTCATTTAAATCCGAGATATATTCCTTCCATAATTTATCTATGTCGGATAATCCTTTATAGCTTGCAATTGCATTTCTTTTTTCTGTGCCAAACTTTAATTTAGCTAATAAATCTGCATCTCTATTTTTGTATATTTCTGCATATTCTTTGTAAAATTCTACAGCTTTTTGTTCCAATAATTTTTGGTCTAATTTGGTTAAATCCAGTCCTTTACTCCAGCCTTCGTTTTCATAAGGAACATGAGCTGTAAATGGGAATGTAAATTCGTAATAAGGTTTGCCAGATGCAATGAAGTTCCCTTTTGCATTCGTTAGATTAGTATGCTTCATAATAACTTCTTCATCTTCTAGTTCTTTGTTACCGTTATTATCCATTTTGATAATAGATATTGAGATAGATGTATTGTTTGTTAATTTAGTAACGGTATCACCATCACTATATTCTTCTTTGATTAAATTTCCAAAAGGGTATAAGCGATATGTTAATTTTTGTTCTCCGCTTTTTAATATGGCACGGTTTATTGATAAAGGAGTACCGTAATTAGAAAGTTCGTAATCATTATGTACAGGATAATCATTAACTAATACCTCTACTAAACAATTTATTTTATTGATACGCATGTAATATATAGGCTCTTTTTCATAATATTTTACGGCATTTGATAGTCTTTGTTCAAAATTTGTAGCATTAATTTCTGGATATTGTATATTCATTATTTTTGTATTTATTGATTGTTTTTTTTCTTGTCCACAGGCAAAAACAAATACCACAATAAAAAAGAATAGTTTTTTCATAATTTAATTTGTACTATATAAACCATCATTAAGCGATTTTCCTTCTGGTAAGTATAAATAAATCCCAGGCATAAAAACAGCTTCATCACCATCTTTATCTGTATAGTCAACTCTTAAGGCTCCTCCACCTCGGTAAGGATATTCCAGTGATTTATATAATAAAAACACTATTCTATTATTCCCGAAAAAACTTAGTTTATAGTTATCAATAGGTTGTGGTTTATTATTTTTTTTATTTAGGTCAGTAATATATTCTTCCCATAGTTCAGTAATTTCAAAAGATCTCCTATAAAGTGCAATTGAATTTCTTTTTTCTTCTCCAAAGTTTAAACTTGCTTGTAAACTTGCATCCTTATTTTTATATATTTCTCCATACTCTTTGTAAAATTCGACCGCTTTTTGTTCTAATAAATTCTGGTCTAATTTGGTTAAATCCTGTCCATTACTCCAGCCTTCGTTTTCATAAGGAACATGAGCAGTAAAAGTGAATGTAAACTCGTAATAAGGTTTGCCAGATGCAATGAAGTTTCCTTTTGCATCCGTTAAACTTGTATGTTTCATCACCACTTCTTCATCTTCTAGTTCTTTGTGACCATTATTATCCATTTTAATAATAGATATTGAGATAGATGTATTGTCTGTTAATGTATTAACAGTATCACCTTCGCCATATTCTTCTTTAATTAAATCACCTACAGGATATAAACGATAGGTTAATTTCTGTTCACCACTTTTTAATATTGCATGGTTAATTTCTAATGGAGTTGCATAATTTGAAAGTTCGTAATCATTATGTACAGGATAATCATTAACTAATACCTCTACTAAACAATTTATTTTATTGATACGCATGTAATATATAGGCTCTTTTTCATAATATTTTATACTGTTCTCTAATCTTTGTTTAAAATTATTTGCATTTACTTCAGGATATTGGGTATTCATAGTGTTGATATTGATTGATTGTTTTTTCTTTTGTCCGCAGGCTGTAAACAGAACAGCAATAGTTAATGTTATAAATATTTTTTTCATTTTATTTTGGTTTGTCAATTGTATTTTTCTCAAATAAGTATATTCTTTCTCCTTTTACCACATAGGGTTCAATTAGCACAAAATTAGTTTTGGGGATTGTTATACTTTTATTTTTTTTCCCATTAGGTTTATTCTTCTTCATTTTAGCACTCCCCGAAAAACTCCCTGCGATCCCAGAAAAAATAACATTGTCTATATAATAGGCTCGTGGTTTTTCGTAAAAATATTTTCTTTCATAAAATAAACTTCCGTGTATTTCGGCTTGTCCTTCGGCTCTGTCTTCGCGGTCTATTACAGGTACAACGCCTTTTATAAAATCTGGTGCATAACGCATCATCCAGTCAGTTTTTATGTGGTAGCCGGCTTTGAGTTTGCAAGTAGCTACGGCGTCGATGCCTTTTTTTCGGCCAATAATAGCTTTGCTGTTGTTTACGTAGTTTTCTAACTGGTCCTGTACACTTATAGCTTCTGTAAGATGATTTATAAATACTTGGTAGTTGGCTTGATATTCTCCTTTTATGGTTAAGGTAAAATTGAGTTCCTGTCCCATTTTTTTAGTCCAGGCATCTATACTATTTTGTATACTTTCTTCGAGTCCGTCAATACCTTTGTTAACATCGTTTTTATTTATTGGGCTTGGCATTTTATTAGGGTCCGTTGGAACTTTGTTTATTTTGTCCTGAATTTTTTTAAGCAATGTTATTTTTCCAAAAATAGACATGGCTTTTCGGGCATAATCAAATACAGTCGAGATACCGGTAAGGTCTGTAACAATAGATCCTAAAGTGTGTTTGTTCTCGTATTGTAAACCAAAAAGAGGGAGAGCTGAAACTTTTTCAGTTTGTATAAAAGCAATTCTGCCGTCGGTTTGTCTTTCATAATATTGTGCTCTAAATGATGTGATTTTTGGGCTTATAAATTCAAAACCCTTTCTTTTCATTGCTATTGTTGCTGTTTGTGCATATTTATCTGCCGTAGAGAGTACTTTTCCTACTTTAGTTATGGCCCCCTTTCCTCTTGTTAAGTATATTATTAAGGCGTCTACCAGAACGCTTAGAAGTACGCAGGTAATAATTAATGTTCTGGCAATCCATTTGTATCTTGCTGTATAGTCCATTATAACAGCGGGCTTATTCCCGCTTTCATTAAATGAATGATAAGCATGAATACCAAAGCCAAAATTAGCAGCAGAATTTTTTAAATAGTCGAGAAAAACATCCCTCATGTAATCTGTCATGATATCCGGCAAATAATAAAATAGTTTATTTACTGCCCAATCGACATACGGTAGAATGAATTTTATTTCTTCATCTAATCCATGTTGAATATCTATCTTAATGTCTCTAAAAAAACCGCCCACTGGTTTGTCATATTGAAAATGATAGGCCCAGGCTACATCGGGTACCATTTTTATATTTAATATATGCTGATAGCTGCAGGTTGCCAAAGGAATATTTACCTCGACTGCCGGAACAGGTAAAATATATTCTGTAAAAAACTTGATATAATCATTTTCAAATTTATATTTGAAATCGTTATCAAACGAAAAGGCATTGCCAGAAATTTTTGTAGGGTTTTGAATTCCTGATTTTTGCAAATCGGTAATATCAAATACTTTCCCTTTATGGTTATCGCATTTACCCGGTATTTTTTCTCCTAATTCAATCTTTATATTTTTATTTTTTTCATCTCCGCCTGCAAATAAATGAATCGGTATATACCTTTTTAGCTTTTGTCCTTTAATCAATTTTGCTTCATCAAAAAGAAGCTTTTCATTCATTTTTATAGTGGTGTATTTACAAAAATTATAACTTATATAATTAGTAGCAGGTGCGCCTGTTTTTAGCGGAGACAGATTTACAGGCAGGTTAATTTGCATAGAAGCAATTTGGTTTTTTACACGAAGAAAACGGGCGTGCTGTATATCATAGTTGTCGTCTTCGATGTAAAGGCGGTTTACGGGATCAAAAATTTGGACATAAAATTCTTCAATTTCTAATTTGTTTTTGATTTTGCCGTACCAAGAATATGAGTAGTTAATTTCCAGATTAATCTGACCATCAATTACATCTACACTTGTATATCTTTTTATGTTAATATTTGTTCCTGCTGGTACACGCCTAAAAACGTCTATCACCAGATTTAAGTGTCCGTTTAGTCCTTCGGTTACTACATTTAGATATATTTTTTCTCCATAAGAAAAAATATTAGTTTTGCGGACATCCTCACCATTATTCGTTTTACACCATTTAGTGCTTACTATTTTCGCAGGGCAGTACCCGCTAACCAATAAACCAGTTTGATTGACTAAATCTCTCTCACCCGAAAGACTTGCTTCTATATAATACTCAGATGGCCCGCATAAGGCTTTAGGAATGCTAATTCTTTGCGGTGCATTTGCAGAATGTATTCTTTGTAAAATAATAGTGTTTTTCTTGCGGTCTTGTAAAATCCAGGTTACATCTTTTTTTTTGTCAATTTCAGTGGTTCCTTCATACCATAAATCAACCTCAAAGAAAACTTCCTGATCTGCTGCAATTACAACTTTTTTATTCGGAGTAGACATAATGCTTATCACCCTGCCTTTTCCTGTCCATTTTATTTTTTTAACGCCTTTTGCCATTTTATTAAAATTAATCGTTAAATTTTATCCCCTCATGTTTTGCTTCTGTAGCATATATTTCCCTCACATCAACCATAGGATTAATAAGGTTATGTACCATTGGGTTCATGTTTTTAAAATTTTGCTCGCCAGGTTCAGTAATTTGCCCGTGATTTGTTATTTCAATACAATTGGGTGCGCCATGAGAACAGGTTGCCTTGCTGTTTTCTAACAAAATTTTACCCTGATTGCTCAAGGTTACTTTTTCGTGTACAGGATTCCATTTGGTTATGTTAACCAGGCATACATTATATTGGTTGTTACCCAAAGGTTGTTTCAGGCAGTTGCCAAAAGTGTTTTTTTCTAAAGTTTGACCAAGTTCTTTTGTTGTGGCCAGAGGTTTGTCTGATGTTTCTTTCTCATTACCAAAATGCTTTTTGTGGGTCTTGACCTTAATTTTATCTGTTTTAGAAACGTCTTGTGCAAACTTGCACTTGCAGGTTGCGCCTTGTACTACAAAATGTTTTTCGCTCATAATTATCCGAATTTATAGGTATAGTATTTTATTAAAACATAAATACAACCGCTAAAAATCAAGACGATAACCAACCAAAACCAGACTGAATTGTTGGAGCCTTGTTTGATTTTGTTGACACCCACAAATGTTGACTCTCTTGAGGCAATAACAACGTCTTTTGCAGTATGCAAATTTGTTGCGGTTATAGTGTATTTTTGTTTGGTTTCTAATGCCAAATCACAACTTAACATCAAAGCTTCAGGCATGTAGGTGTTTGGATTTAAAAAATATTTTGCGCGGTAATTTCCTGTCGCTTTTTCTTCGGTGTATTGTTCTACAGGAAGTTTTAGTTCGTTTTCAAAATCAGTTTTTGAGCGCGAATCATCGAGCTGACCATTAATGTCAACAACAATAAGGTTATCTGTATCGAGAAACTCATCGATCTTTTGTTCGACCTGATATTGTATCGGATGAGATTTGGGGATAAAAGGAAACTCAATTTTTCTGCTTCCTAGTAAGCTTGCAGGATATTGTATATGAATTCCGTTAAACAAAGCATTTAAAAACCAGTCTTTACTTATAGTGAGATATAAGGTTTCGCTGTTTTCAAGGTTTTTATCCTGAATGGCAAAATACTTCTCAACAAATATCCCCTTATTGTATTTTCTAATCTGGTTTTTAGCTTTACGCCATCTTTCTTCAATTTCTTTAAAGTTGTGTATGTCGACCCAATTTCCATTCTGATCTACCACAATTGTTAACGGATATAGTACCTGCGCTGCCTGCTGAGCAATTGTTTCGCCCATAATATGAGCAATAGTATCGTTAATAAAGATTGCATCATCGCGAATTATTCTATAAAAATGATATCCTTTGTTTTGCGCCAGCCATGTTACTTTAATTTCATGTTTTAGTGTAGAGACCTGGTTACCGCTTTCTATAGTATATAGAACGCCATACGTATTTTCTCCCTGCGAACAATTAAGAGATAGTTTGCAGGCACCGTTATTAAAAACGACCTTTTTTCTATGCAGTTCTTTTTCTTCGTCTGTCAGTTCTACTTGGGGAGGCTTTACAATAATGCAATTAAGATGTCTTGGAAACGTTGGACCAATCGCATCTTTTAAAGGGCAATATCTGTTATGGTTACTTCTAAGATTGTAAACATCTATACCCAACTTTTCCGCTACTGTTTCTGGCGTATCTCCCTCTTGTATTTCGTACGTTAAATAATTATCATATGAAAAATCTGGAACATATAATTCTATCATTGGCTTATAAATTCAGCAAAAAAAATAAGTTTTTTATTACAATTTATAAATATAAGACATTTCTTTCAAATAATTATTATAAGAGCAAAAAAAAAGACAATCATCACGATTGTCTTTTACTATACCTTAGTATTGAGTTTTATTTTAAAATAATTTGTTTTTTAGGTAAATAAATCCAGAAAATAGTTCCTTCTCCGGGTTTGCTGGTAAAGTTGATAACACCGTTATGATTTTCAATAATGCGTCGGCAAAGGGCAAGACCTATTCCGTTACCACCGTATTGATCTTTGTCATGTAACCGCTGAAACATATCAAATATTCGCCCGGAATATTGGCTATCCATACCAATTCCGTTATCTGCAATTGAGATAATATCATAATTGCCAGATAAAGCCAGCTGGTTATTATCATCAGGAATAAGTGCTGCTGAAATAGTAACTACAGGAAGATCAGAATTAAATTTGAGTGCATTATTAACCAGATTATAAATCAATTGGCGCAATTGTGTACCCTGACCATATACCTGCGGCAAAACTTCTACGTTAATTACAGCATTTTTTTCTTCAATAATAAGACTTAAATCATTTATAATCTCATGAGCAATTTCGTTTAGATCAACTTTTTCAAAATTTTGTTCCTTATTGTCAATTCTCGAATAATCAAGAACATCTGTAATCAGGTGAGACATTCGAGTGGCTGATAATGTAATTCGGTCAAAATAATATTCCTTTTTCTGCTCCTCAGATAAATGCTGACCCGCTCTTGAAAGCATAATCATGATTTTTCTAAGTGGTTCCTGAAGGTCATGACTGGCAATATAGGCAAACTGCTCTAACTCTTTGTTTTTAAAAACCAGCTTAGAATTGGCACTTTCCAGTTCGCTCTGGATCATTTTTAGTTCTGTATTATCTTTTAGCGTTTCTACAATAAGCTTTTGCGCGTTGATATCGACAAAATAAACCAGCCAGCTGTTAAAAGTTCCATCTTCAGATTTATTGGGAATCATGGTAACCAAATGCCAAAGGTAAATAGAACCATCACTGATTCGAAATTCACCTAAAAAAGACGATCGGTTTGATTTTGCCTTGTTCCAACCTTCTAAAATAGCTTCAAGATCGTCGGGATGAACAAAATTCATCAGATTTTTTCGTTCAAACGTCTGTGGGGGAACTTTTAAATAGTGTTGCAGTGATTCATTATAAAGCAGAACTTTGTTACGTTCGTTAATCTCACAAATTAAAATTGGAATCGTGTTGGCTAATTTTCTGTATCTGTTTTCACTTTCAGCTAATTTCTCCGAAAGCGCAATCAATTCTATATTTTTCTTTCTAATTTCATCATAAGGAGACAAAGGCGGCTCGTACTTAAAATAATCGATGAGTCCTCTGATCTTGGTTTCTGAAAGTAAGCCTGGTGACGCAACAGGCTGACTGATTCTGGTAGTAGATTGATTGCCATAAAAACTATATTCGATATTTCCTGATATTTTCGATGCATAATTAAAAGCTTCCGGACTGCAGCTCTTTAAGTCAATAGCATCTGTAATAATGGCGACAATTTCTTTTTGAGTTGCCTTAATACTATTGATACCAATGACAAGCAAAGAGTTTTTACCTTTTGCTATAGAACATCTTGCAATTTCAGATACTGCTGTCGAAAATCTCGTTTGAAAAGAAGACGGCATACCGCACATTTCAGCAATTTTCATGCTTCGTTTATGGGCGAGAATTAAGTCCATTTCGTTATCAAGATTTATTTTTATAATCTCTTTCATGATACTTAATTAATTTTACCTACCAGAATAGAGGCATCGTCTGTTCCTCTTATATTTTCCTTTAGTAAGGCAGCTGCTATAACACCAGAATGCTGTTTTAGTATCGATGCCATATCATTCAGACTCCATCTCGTGCGCAATCCGTCGCTGTGCATGATAATAATCTGATGTTTTTTATAAGGATGTTTAGTACTGTTTAAAGTGCGTGGAATGTTATGACCAATAATTCCGTTATAAGGTGTATAGGTTTTATTTTCCAGTCCGTCATAAATTCGGGTACTGATATTACCAATACCACAAATGGTCCATTCCTGGGTAGCATATTCTGCCGAAGCGATTGTGGCCACTAATCCCCTGCTTTTTTTTACTTTAGCATGAATATCTCTTAAAATCTCTGCCGGCTCGGTTTCCGGAGATTGCTTAAAAGCTTTAATAGCCAGTTGGACAGCTTCATGCGCATTTTCGCCGTGGCCTAAACCATCGCCTAAAAATATCTGAAACCCCTTTTTGGAATATTTCACATGATAACCGTCTCCACAAACATTTTCAGTCGGATAATTCAATGCAATGGCATCATAATTCAATCCATTTTCTAACGATGAAACACGAAAATCCGGTTTATCATAAATTTTAATATATTGAACACATCCCCAATTTTTGATGGAGTAAATTTGAAAATCGTTGCTCAGTCTTTTTATAGAGCCTAATCCATGTCCGAGCGTATTAGACGAAGAGTAACCATCATTCATAATTCGGGCGAGATTATCAAATCCTATTCCCTTATCCAGAGAGTAAATTTCGATAATATTCTGTTCGTCTTCAACGTTAGATCGGTATAAAAGTTCTCCTTCCTTAGCATATTTAATAAGGTTCGAAGTTAATTCTGCAACAATAATATCAGTTTCAGCAGCTCGATGGGGTGTAAAACCTATCTGAAGTGCTAAGTTATGTATTTCTCTTTTTATAAAGGCAATCAGGCTTCGATCGTCAATTTTATAGCTGGAAAACGTATTATCCATTTTTCCATTTTGTTATAGTAACGGTAGTTCCGTTTCCTAGTTCTGATTTAATGTCAAATTCATTGACAAGTCTTTTGGTACCCGGGAGTCCTAAGCCTAAGCTTTTTCCCGTACTGTATCCGTCTTTCATAGCCAGAGAGATATCTGCTATTCCAGGCCCGTTATCTATAAAAGTAACACGTACACCATTATCACGGCCATTACTGACTGATTCTATAATGACTCTGCCTCCGCCGCCGTATTTTAAGAGATTACGAACAAGTTCGCTGGTGGCTGTAATGAGTTTAGTTTGATTAAGAATACTCATGCCAAGCCTTACACCATACTCTTTAACACGATTTCGCAACGGTACTACATCTTGTTCTCTTATAATAAGGGCTTCTTCTTTACTATTCGTTATCGTCGTCATAATCCTGCTCTTCATTATCGCTAGTATGCATTTTTGAGCGCAGTAAATCCATGCCTTTCTCAACATTAAGGGCACTTATGACTCCATTTAAGGATAATCCAAGTTCAACAAGTGTAATGGCAACAGCAGGCTGCATTCCTACAACAACTGTTTGTGCATCCATTATTTTAGACATAACAGCAATGTTTCCTAAAATACGACCCATAAAGGAATCGATTATAGAAACAGCCGAAATATCGATTAAGACACCTTTTGAACTGTGTTTACTAATAGTATTAATTAAGTCTGATTCAAGATTTTCTGCGAGCTGATCGTATAAATCTACTTGTATCGTAACAAGCAGAAAATCTCCCATCTTAAGTATAGGAATTCTTTCCATATTAATTATAAATCTTAAACTGTTTTTCTTTTAACGACAGTAAGCTGCAACATATCAAATGCAGTTTTTAATGCACTTGCAAGTGAAGCTTTAGTAATAATACCTGTAAGATCTATTCCTAAATGAACTACTGTTTGTGCAATTTCAGGACGTATTCCGCTAATAATACATTCGGCTCCCATTAAACGTGTTGCGCTAACGGTTTTGATAAGGTGTTGTGCCACAAGAGAGTCTACTGCCGGAACACCAGAAATATCTAATATTGCAATCGAACTTCCGGTATCTACAATTTGTTGCAATAGATTTTCCATTACAATTTGTGTTCTTGAACTGTCTAAAGTACCAATAATTGGCAAAGCAACGATTCCTTCCCAAACCGTAATAACAGGAGTAGAGATTTCGCTAATTTCATCAACTTGTCTTGATATAACATCTTCTCTTCCGCGCATAAAGGCTTCAAAAGTCATGATGGTCATATTGTCCAAAATAGCATTCAACTGCGAATTTGCCTGAAATAATTGTTCTGTATCATTTATTAATTCAGAAAGAATTTTCGAAGCCGCCTGCTTAAAAGTCGTAAGATATTGTGCATTTTCTCTAGGCGAAAAACCACGTTTTCCTCTTGAAGAAGAAATGCCAACAATAAGATCTTCTACTTTTTCAAATTGTGCAGAATCTTTAAAATTACCATCTAAGGTATTTAATGCGCTTAAAAATAGTGAAGCAAATTCTTTTGACTCTTCTTCTTCTACTGCTCCATCATCAGATCCGCTTTCGATAAGAAGTTGAGACCATATCGTTAACAATTTGTTTTCGTGCTCTTTTAAGCCCCCTAGGAAGTTATTTTTCATCGTGGTATAAGTTTGTTTTTTCTTTAACAAATATAGCTTTTAAAATTGAAAGTTCAGAAAAGATGTACTAAATCGAAAAAAGAAACCTTAAGATTATTATCTAACTAAACATCAATTATTTAAACATAAAAATTGTCATTTCTTCGATTTATAAAAACAAAAATTTATATCCATAGGTCTGCATTCGTAAATAAAATCATTCATCACTATTTCTGTTGTGAGAGAAACAGCAATATTTAAAAAATCCTAGTCAACAAATTAATGATTATAATTAATATTTATGAGTATAAAAAATTATTAATTTGATTAATGATTGGTATCGCCATACATTTGTCTCATCAAAATCAAACAACTGATTTTAGAAAATCAACAATAACTTTAAAAAATAGAAATCATGAAATTTACAAGAAGAGCAAATGCAAATTGGAAAGGTACAGGAATGGAAGGAAAAGGAACCATCAGTACACAAAGCACTACATTAAACGAAGCACAATTGTCTTTTAAAACTCGTTTTGATCAAGGTGTAGGAACCAATCCTGAAGAGCTAATCGCAGCAGCACATTCTGGCTGTTTTACCATGCAGCTTAGCTTTTTACTTTCTGAGTCAGGATATGTTCCTGAAAACTTAGATACCGTAGCTAAAGTAACTTTTGAAGACGGAACGATTACATTAATTCAGTTGGAACTTACCGGAAAGGTACCTGGAATTTCTGAAGCCGATTTTCAGGCCGCTGCGCAAAAAGCAAAAGAAATTTGTCCAATTTCTAAATTATTAAATACCGAAATTACTTTATCTGCTTTATTGCAATAAATTAAATTTTTATAGATTCCAAATTTCAATATTAAATAAGATTACTTACAGAGTTCATTGACAACGTTTGGAAGTTGGAATTTTAAAATAACACAACAATTTAATCATTCAAAGATCTATTATTATGAAAACATTTAATCGCTATTTCGCATTCGCAGCTTTAGTTTTAAGCTTACTACTTACAACAGTTGATGCCACTGCACAAACTACAAATGCAGCTCCACTAATTAAAAATGTCGTATTAGTTCACGGCGCTTTTGCAGACGGTTCAGGATGGAAGGGCTTGTACCAAATTTTAACCAAAAAAGGATATAACGTGACTATCGTTCAAAATCCTCTTAGTTCTTTAGAAGATGATGTTCGAGCAACCAATTTAGCTCTAGACAAACAAGATGGCCCAACCATTTTGGTAGGACATTCCTGGGGAGGAACCGTTATCACAGAAGCTGGAAATCACTCTAAAGTTGCCGCTTTGGTGTATGTAGCCGCTTTACAGCCTGATAATGGCGAAAACTCTATTCAATGGTTGCAAACTGCTCCTCCAGCACCAGAAAACGGGGTATTACCTCCAGATGATAAGGGAGTTGCGTATTATGACAAAGCGAAATTTCATGCTGGTTTTGCAGCAGATCTTAGTAAGGAAGACGCCGATTTTATGTTTGCTTCGCAAGGTGCTTTTTACGCCAAAGGTTTTGGAACTCCTGTAACAAAAGCAGCCTGGAGAACCAAACCGTCTTACGGTATCGTTGCTACTGAAGACAAAAGTATTACTCCTGAAATTGAGCGTGCCATGTACAAACGTTCTAACACAAAAATTACCGAAATAAAAGGAAGCCATGTGGTATTTATTTCGCAACCAGAGGCAGTATCAAAAGTTATTATTGAAGCTTCTAAAAATAAAATATAAATTAATTCTAAAGTTCTAATTTTCAAATTCCAAATTCCAAACTTTAAGCAGATTGGAATTTGGAATTTGGAATTTGCAATTTTTATATTGAAAATTTGAAGCACACTAAAAAATGCAAAATTATTCTATATTCTTAAAACCAAAACATAACATTAATCGTACATATAAAAGATGATAATTGAGAATGAGGTACATTCAAATGGAGTAGTTTTTGGAGCATATTGAACTACCACGTTGCTGATTATCGTTGGTTAAAATTATTTTGAAATAGAAAAGCGATCCTTCCAAGATCGCTTTTTGTATTTATTTTTGTTCTTCACTCTTCAATTGCAAGGCCCTTTGCAAAAAGCTTTGATGCATAATTTTGTTTTCCGCTTCATTAATTGCCCGAAGTAAATTATTCTCATTATCAGCAATATCACTGAGCACCTTTTGCATCACACTCCAAACAGGTTTCATTTGTTCAATTAACTCCTGCCCTTTTGCCGTAAGCTGAAGAAGTCTTTTACGTTCGTCAATTTTATCTTTTTTAGACCGAATCAGTTTTTGTTTTTCCAACTCTTTGAGCAAGCTTATCGTTGACGGATGGGTATATCCAATTTCGTTGGCAATTTCGACTACACTCAAAACGTCTTTATGATATAAAGTATAAATAACCGGAAACCATTTAGGTTCAAAATCAATTCCATACGATTTATAAAACAGCGCACCATCTTTTCGCAATTGCTCGCTTAACCGCTGCAATCGTGTCGATAGCGCTAAAATTCCCGATTCGTCTATAATATTCATACTTACTACTTTAAATTTAAATGACAGAATACATTATCCGGAGCCATTAAAGGAAAATCAACCGGAAGTTCTTCTTTTTTGATTCGTACAAAATCGTTCTTTTCGTAAAAGCGTAATGCCGCTTCGAGAATCGAAACGGTTCCCAAATATAAATCATCAATTTGATTTTCTTTACAATACGCAATTAAAGTCTCTAAGAGTTGCTGGGCGATTGAAAACTCTTTTCCGCGGAATGCTTTCTTAACAAACATTTTTCTAATAGCTGCTGCGTGATCTGCAAATTTAACCAAGGCAATAGTCCCTACTAATTCATCATCAATAAAAGCACCCCAAAAGCCACCGCCGCTTGCATAGTAGAAATTAGAGATGTTAAGCAAATCTGGCTGATCTTCGATAGTAATAGGAACGTTAAATTCTTTTTGCTGAATATTTAAAATTAAATCGATAATAGAATTCGAAAATTGGTTTTCGATAGGTTTAATAAGGAGTTTCATAGATTGAAATATTTTAAAGTACAAAACTACGTAGTTAAATACATAAATAAAAGCTTTTTTTGAAATTTATGATTTTTTTGTCTCTAAATTCAATGGCTCATACAGAATTACATTAGAATTTAAAGTGATAAAATGCCTGGAAATGGTGCAACTCTTTTACATCAGAAAATTTTAATTTGCAATAAATCATTGAAAATCAAATTAATTTATAAAGATTTATATAAAAAAAATTGATAATAAATTTGGATATATGACCAATCGGTCATATATTTGTCCTGTAATTGAAAGTAGTCATGACCAAGGGAGAAGAAACCAGACAATTTATTATAGAAAAAGCAGCACCCATTTTTAATACAAAAGGGATTGCAGCAACGGCTATGAGCGATATTATGGAAGCAACAAAACTCTCTAAAGGAAGTATGTATGTTCATTTTGAAAACAAAGACGTCCTTGCCTGTGCAGCCGTAGACCATAATATGAAGGTGTTGAGTAATAAGCTGCAAACTGCAGTAAGTAACTGTAAAACAGCCAAAGAACAACTTCTAACTTACATTGATTTTTTTAGCGATCCACAATCTCCACCGGTTACGGGAGGCTGTCCGCTATTGAATTTCGGAACTGAAGCAGATGATACCAACCCTGTAGTAAAGGAAAAAATAAATAAAGCCATTCAGTCTGGTCAATTATTACTTTCCGGAATTATTAACAAGGGAATTGAGAGCGGCGAATTTAAGCCGGACTGGAATGCCGACGAATTTGCCACAATTTTGTTTGCCATGCTGGAAGGCGGTCACCTAATGGCCAGAGTGGCTTCCAACAATACTAAAATGAAAGTCATTACCAAAACGCTTAAAAATTTAATAGCAGAAAACAGCTTCTAATTTTTTTTATCCTATAAATGACCGATCGGTCATTTTAATTATAATAATAATTCATCATTAACAATTAAATTAAATAACATGTCAAAAACAATTTTAATTACAGGAGCATCAAAAGGATTTGGAAGAACCTGGACAGAAGCCTTTCTGGCACAAGGATACAAGGTAGCTGCAACAGCCCGAAATATTGATACCCTTTCCGACTTGAAAGCACAATACGGTGAGGCTATTTTTCCCGTACAACTGGATGTAAACAACCGCGAAGAAGCGATTTCAGTAGTAGAGAAAGTGCATCAGCATTTTGGTAAAATCGACATTCTGATTAACAATGCCGGTTATGCGCTAAACGGAGCGGTTGAAGAGGCAAGCGAAAAAGAAGCAAGAGCACAATTGGAAACTAACTTTTTTGGAACACTGTGGCTAACGCAAGCCGTTTTACCAATTATGAGAAACCAAAAAAGCGGTCATATCATTCAGGTTTCTTCTATTCTTGGAATTGCAGCCTTACCAAATTTAGGAATTTACAATGCTTCTAAGTTTGCTGTAGAAGGTCTTACAGAAACCCTTGCGGCTGAGGTAAAACAGTTTGGAATCAATGTTACTCTATTAGAACCAAATGGTTATGTAACTAACATTTGGAATACTGAAGCTCACAGCGAAAAGATTGCAGCGTATGATGCCCTTAAAAAAGCAATCGTAGAAGGTCATGATCCAGATAATTTTGGAACGATAAGCGCTACTGTACCGGCGGTCCTTAAACTAGTTACAGCCGAAAACCCTCCTTTGCGTTTATTTTTAGGAAAAGTTGCTTTGCCGTTTGCCAAACAAACCTACCAGCAAAAACTTGCAACCTGGGAAGAATGGGCAGATGTTTCTGTCGCTGCCCACGGATAATTCGTATTGTGTTATAAAAACAAACGAGGTAAAATCTTTTTTTTACCTCGTTTGTTTTTTTCATGCCTTAACCATTATTCTTTTGGAAGAAGATCATCCAGATCTGATAAGGTATAGAATTTAAGGTCATTCAGTTTCATGTATTTACACACAAATTCTAAAGTTTCAATTTTAGTCTGGTAGTTTTCGGTTACTTTTTTTACCGGTTTGTGACTGCAGAGAATCAAAATTTTATTGTTCTCTTTAGCATAATGCAGTAGTTCCAGAAGGTACGGAATACTAAAATGAATGTGGCTGTTGTCAATATCAAAAGCAAAAACAATTTTCGAACTGCTAAAATAACTGTCCTGCTTGTCGGGCGATTCTCCTCCAAAAGCTCTTCCTCGAATAATTTTAAATTTGGGCGACAAAGCTTTATCCAGCGCATCAGAGCGTTCTCCGTAGGGATAAGCAAAGGAGGTAACATGAAAAGATTTCTTTTTCATTGAAGCAATCATCGGATTAATTTCCTGATTCATATAAGCATCGATTCCATGTTGCTGCACAAATTTTACCGCATTGTAATGATGATAACCGTGACCAGCAATTTCATGACCGTCTTTTTGAAACTGAAGGAGTTTTTTAAGTTCAGGCGCTCCAATAGAATCAATTCTGCAGACATTAAAAGTAGCTTTCCAGTGGTATTTCTTCAAAACGGAATCGGCTTCAGCCCATTCGTCGACGTAAGCATCATCAAAAGATAAAATAACTCCTGCCTTGTACGGTTTTGGTTCTATTTTATTCCTCTTACTTTCACAGGAAAATAAAGTGAGAAGAGCTAAAAATAAGGTTGTTTTAAGGTAAAATTGGTTCATATATTTCTGTTGTATAAAATTCAAAGATCAATTTTCATAAGTAAAATCTTTCTTTTCAAATATAGAACATTTTACGGTTATAAAAATGAAGATTTTGCTGCTGCTTTTAAACCGTTCATTTCCATAACCTTTTATGCAATATATTTCATAAATTAGTTTTAAAATAAACCGCTATGAAAAAACTAACCAAAGAAGATATCTCTCAGGAAGTCTTTGATTTATACGACGACTACGCGCACAACAAAATTGAAAGGAGACAATTTATAGAAAAACTGTCCATTTTTGCGGTTGGAACGCTAACCTTGCCTGCGTTATTAAGTTTTATGACACCCAATTATGCAGAAAGCATTTTGGTTCCACCGACAGACCCAAGACTAAAATCAGGATTTATCACGTATGAATCTCCAAAAGGTGGAGGAAGTATTAAAGGATTATTATCTCAACCAAGCGAGGCCAAAAAGAAGTTACCGGGAATAATTGTAGTACACGAAAACCGCGGTCTTAATCCGTATATTGAAGATGTGGGAAGACGTGCAGCACTCGAAGGATTTATTACTCTTGCACCCGATGCTTTATCGCCTTTGGGAGGATATCCGGGCAATGATGATGCGGGAAGAGAATTACAAAAGAAAAGAACCCGCGAAGAAATGCTGGAAGATTTTATAGCTGCTTATGATTATTTAAAATCGCATAAAGATTGCAATGGTCATATTGGAGTAGTCGGTTTTTGTTTTGGAGGATGGATTTCGAATATGATGGCGGTTAAAATACCAACATTAAAAGGCGCCGTTCCCTATTACGGCGGACAACCAACGAAAGAAGAAGCCGAAAAAATCACCACTCCCCTGCTTCTGCATTATGCTGGTTTGGATACACGTGTCAATGAGGGATGGCCAGCTTTTGAAGAAGTTCTGAATAAAAATAAAGTAGAGCATACCGCCTATTTTTATCCGGGAGTCAATCATGGTTTTCATAATAATACAACGCCAAGATATGATGAGGCTGCCGCGACTTTATCCTGGACAAGAACTATTGATTTTTTTCGTTTAAAATTAAAATAATGAGTTATATAAATTAAACTGCGCGAAGGTTTAGTACCATTCCAGTTTACCTTTTTGCCAATTCGTTCTTTTTCATTTAACAATTTCAAGGCGGTCTCGTTGCATAATCATGTAACATTTAGACATAATAGTATAAATCTCAAGCTTGCTCTCCTAATTAACTTGCAACGAGAAATTTACCATTAAATCTAAAACGTTATGTTATTACAATTGATCTCTAAATTTTTTGAAAGCGATGAGTCTGATTATATGATTGTAATTCAGATTAATGATAAAGTTTTACCAGTAGAAAAAAGAAATCTATATCTTTTGCCATTGCATGATTTTTTGGCAGAAAATAATTATGGCGAAATTTGTGGTGGAGGCATTCTTAAAGAAGAACCTGGCGAAATTATTTTTTGCGACATCCACGTCAAACTTTTTCAGGAAGAAATCAATTCAAATGTTTTAGATTCTATCATGAAATTTCTTGAAGATTGTGGCGCTCCAAAAGGTTCTAAAATAATTATTGAAGAAACGCATGAGGAAATTCTCTTCGGAAAAAAAGAAGGAATTGCCATATATCTTGATGGAGAAAATTTAGAGAAAAAAAGTGATGACCTCTATAATATTGATTTTGTACAGTCTGAAATTTCAAAACTAACCAAAACCTCCCAGGAAAGATACTGGAAAGGAAACGCAACTACAGGTTTGTATTTTTACGGCCCGTCTTTTGAAGAGATGAAAAGCGAAGTCTCAGATTTTATGCAAACTTATCCTTTATATCAAAACGCACGAATTGCTCAAATAGCTTAATTAAGCGCTAATCATAAAAACAAAAAACTCATCAAAATCTGATGAGTTTTTTTATGAATTGAAAACAATATAAAAAACTAGATTACCAGCCTTTTACTGCTCCGCCTTTAAACTCGCGAAGTGCAGCCTGCTCAACCTCAGCAGATTGAAAAGCCTGTAAAAACTGTTTTACTTTTTCTTCATTTTTATTGTCCTCACGACTCACTACAAGGTTTACATAAGGAGAATCTTTATCTTCGACAAACAAAGCATCACGCGCAGGCACCAACCCGGCTTGCGAGGCAAAAGTATTATTGATTATCGCGATCGAAACATTTTCGTCGTCCAGTGCTCTTGGCAATTGAGGGGCTTCTAATTCTAGTATTTTCAGGTTTTTAGGATTGCTAACAATATCTGTTACCTTTGGCAATAATCCAACGCCCGCTTTTAGTTTCAATAAACCATTTTTCTCTAAAAGTAATAACGATCGGCCTCCGTTTGTTGGGTCATTTGGAATAATAATCGTGCTTTCGTTCTTTAATTCTGAAAGGCTTTTTATCTTCTTAGAATAGGCGGCAATCGGATATACGAATGTCTTACCAATAATCGCTAATTTATAACCGCGTTGTTTCGATTGTTCGTCTAAATAAGGTTTATGCTGAAAAGCATTTGCATCAATATCGCCCTGGCTCAAAGCTTCATTTGGAATTACATAGTCGTTAAACGAAACCAATTCTACTTCAAGACCGTATTTTTCTTTCGCTACTTTTTTAGCAGCTTCTGCAACTTTCAATTCAGGTCCGGAAGCCACACCCACTTTTATAAAATGCGGATCATTGTTTTTGCTTTTCCCGCAATTTGCCACCACAAGAGACAAAGCTATAATTGCCGTTGTTCTTAAAAAATTTAATTTATTCTTCATTCTTTTATTTTTAATTTTTAACTATTCCTTTTAACTGACAATTACCTGTGATCAAATCTTTTGGATAACGCATCTCCGGCAAATTGTATGATAAATACCAAAATAACCAACAAGGCTAAAACTGCATTCATCGTTACAGCATCATAACCAATGTAGCCGTATTGATAACCAACCTGTCCTAGACCACCTGCTCCAACAGCTCCACCCATGGCAGAATATCCCACAAGGGTAATCAACGTAATCGATGCGGCATTTATTAAAGAAGGTAAAGCTTCCGGAAGCAATACTTTATAAACAATCTGAAAGGGCGTTGCCCCCAAAGCTCTCGCCGCCTCAATTAATCCAGATGGCAAACCTAAAAGACTATTTTCTACCAATCGTGCAATAAACGGTGCAGCACCAATACTTAGCGGAACCAAAGCCGCACTAACGCCAATAGAAGTTCCGACTAACGCACGCGTAAACGGAATCATCCAGACAATTAATATGATAAACGGAATAGAACGAAAAACATTTACCAATACCGACAATGTTCTGTTTAAAACCGGTTGCTCTAATATTTCATTTTTTCGGGTAAGAAAAAGTAAAATTCCTGTTGGAAGTCCAAGCGCAAAACCAAAAAATCCCGACACAAAGGTCATTACTATGGTTTCCCACGTTCCTTTTAATAATAAGTCAATAAGAGATTCAGACATAACCTATAATTTCTGTTTTAATGTGTTTTGAAATAAAATATTGAATTGCAGCTTCGTAATTTTCGCGTTTGCCTGATAATTCGATCAGCATCACCCCAAAATTAACATCACCTGCCTGATCCATTTGTGCGCTTACAATTTTAAAATTCGTATCGAACAATCTCGAAACCTCAGAAATAACCGGTTCATTTACAGATTTCCCCGTCATCTCCAGTCTCAAAAGCGGACTCAAACCTTCTGCGTCTTCTTTTTGTAATCTTTCCTGATACACTCTCGGAATATCCAAATGCAGCGACGAGGCAATAAACTCCTTGGTCAGCTCGTGTTTGGGGTCGGCAAAAATTTCTCCAACACTGCCCTGCTCTATTAATTTACCGTGACTAATCACGGCCACTTCATCACAAATCGATTTCACTACTTCCATTTGGTGCGTGATCAATAAAATCGTGATGTTCAAACGGCGGTTGATATCTTTCAGCAAATTCAAAATCGATCTGGTAGTTGCAGGATCGAGTGCACTGGTTGCCTCATCGCACAATAAAACTTTAGGATTATTGGCCAAAGTTCTGGCAATAGCCACCCTTTGTTTCTGACCTCCCGAAAGACTTGCAGGATAATCGTTTGCTTTTTCAGCCAGACCAACCAATTGCAATAATTCTAAAACACGGGTCCGAATAGCTTCTTTTGAAGTTCCCACAAGTTCTAATGGAAAAGCTACATTCTCAAAAACCGTACGGGAAGAAAGCAGATTAAAATGCTGAAAAATCATTCCTATTTGTCTTCTTTCAATGGCCAGTTGCGCATTCGATAATTGCATCAGCGATTTTCCGTCCACTATAATTTCTCCTGATGTTGGGCGCTCCAGTAAATTTACACAACGAATTAATGTACTCTTTCCGGCACCCGACGTTCCAATAACACCAAAAATTTTCCCCGGCGGAACCCTAAGCGAAACATCAGCCAAAGCAGCAACTACCCTGTCCTTCTGATGAAAAGTTTTGGTAACATTTTTTAATTCAATCATTTTCTAATTCAAGTTAAAAACAAAAAAGCCTCTCAATAATCATGAAAGGCTTTCTGAATAAATAATCTCATTTTATATATAAGCCAGATCACTCACTTTCATAACGGTATCACAGCACATTATCATGCTGCAGCTACAATAGTTTGTATTCTGTTTGTTATTTCTCATTGGTGCGGCAAATTTAATGAGATATTTTTAATTTTAAGGTATAAATCCATAAAACTTTTATTAACCTATCAATATAATAGACTAGTATTAAAATCAGGAGCTATTTCCAGCTATCCGCTTGTATCTTTCCTTGCTTAAAGAAAGCAAGCAAAGGATACCGCTCCTATCTGGGCTAGGGCAATCGTTTTCAGGATAACATTTTGGATTAAATGATGAAATATAAACCAATCACGTATAAGGATCCCAACAAAAGCTCAATTAAGCTTATCGTGACAGTTGATTAATCTTTGCTTAAACTAAGCTTTGTCAAAGCTGAAAACTTTTACAAAGCTGAAATATAATTACAAAACTTTCTTTCTGAAATAAACCATATTTTTATTCTCCATCTCTATAGTCGATTCATCCAAGAAGAATTCCTCATAGTGCAGCGATCGCAATACTTCTATCAAAACCAAATCAATTGCCAGTACTTTGACCCAAATTAAATCGTGTTTTCTTTGTAGCGCTACTTCTTCTGCACGTTTAAAAAGCACTTCTGCATCTTCTGTACTAAAGTAAACGACATGTTCAATGTTTATCGCTTTGCTCGCGTCAAGATTTTGATTATACAATCGCGATGAATTTAGTTTCATAAAAGACAAAGGATTTTCTCCTTCATAAGCCATCAGCATTTCAACCGAAAAATCGTTTTGAATCTTGAATAATTTTTGATGTGACAAATTTTCTTCTACAAACTTCTCGCCCAATTCTCTTTTGCCAAACAAAGCCGAATAAAATTCTAATGCTTTGTTTTCCATCCAAACTACATTGTCATTTATGATCACCACAAATTTTGCTATTTTATTCATATCTAATTTTTAAACAAAATTGAGGCGATAAAATGGATAAGAAAAGAGCAAAAAGTCACCTGTTTTGTTCAAAAAGTCGGTTTCAGCAGTTCACTCTCAAAATCGCTACTATTTTAGATTTCGACTTAGTAATGTACATAATTGCTAACCCTTCTTTCGATATTCTAAAGGAGATACTGCGGCGTGAATTTTAAAAAATCTCCCAAAAGCCGATTGGTTAGAAAAATTAAGTATCTCACTTATCTGATTTACTGTTAGAGCTTTATTTTGAAGTAAGATCTTTGCCTCGAGCATTACAAGATCATCAATCCAATTACGGGCTGTTTTCCCACTATTAACTTTTATAACTTCAGAAAGGTGTTTTCGGGTAACATTCAGAGAATTGGCATAATAGTCTACAGATCGATGTTTTGTAAAATCTTTAAAAAGTATTTCCTTAAATTTTTCGAAAAGATAATTTTGACCTAATTCCTTCCTATTGAAATCTTTTAAAATATCTAATTCATAAATCAGAACATAAAGATAGCTTCTTAAAATAGCCGCCTGATGCTCAAAATTAGATTCAAGTGTTCGCCAATCAAAGCAAAGATTTTTTCGAATTTTGTTTTAGCTCGATCCTCAAGTTGAAAAACATTTTTATTTTCAAAAAAATCATGCTGAGACAAAAAGAAAACATTAGTTTGATTTTCTAAAAAAAATTGTGGCTTAAAAAAGATGATATCCAGCAGTATTTCCTCACTGTGTTTACTAAAAGATCGAATAATAGCAGGACTTAACGCAATAATAGCAGGAGCATGAACTACAACTTGTTCCAATTGCGTCTGCATGATAATACTGCCTTTTCTCAAAAACTCAATAGCATAACTTTCTGCACGATACGGCTCAGAGATATAAGGGTGCTCCTTTGCCTGAATAAAAAAGTACTCTTTTTTAGAATCACCATCAGAAAATAAGCTTTTATGATGGGTTAAAGTATATGTTGCAATTTTAGGATTCAAGACTTTTATTTAATGATATTCAAATATAGTATTCCTATTTTAAAAGCTGTTATGCTAAAAATAAAAATGGCGCCGTAAAGCGCCATTTTTTTGTAATATGTTGTGAACAGCATTTACTGTTTCTTATCAATTTTGTATAATCTTCCTTCATCAGTAACGGCATACAAAGCACCGTCTGGCCCTTGCGTTATATCTCTAAATCTTTGGTTTTCTGTCGCCAAAAGTCTTTCTTCTCCTATAACTTTATTGTTTTCAATAGCAAGACGCACAATGTGTTTTGCACTTAAAGAAGTAACGAAAAGATTGTTTTGCCATTCCGGAACTCGGTTACCCGTATAAAAAGTCATTCCGCTTGGCGAAATTACCGGATCCCAGTAATAAACCGGCTGCTCCATTCCTTCTTGCTGCTGAATTCCTGCACCAATTTTTTCTCCACTGTACTCAATTCCGTACGTAATGGTTGGCCATCCGTAGTTCGAACCTCCTTTTAAACGGTTAATCTCGTCACCTCCACGTGGTCCGTGCTCAGAAAGCCAAATTTCTCCGGTACCGGGGTGAAGCGCCAATCCTTGTGGATTTCTGTGTCCGTACGTATACAATTCAGGTAATGCACCCGTTACACTAAAAGTCGGATTTCCTGTTGCAGGCTGCCCTTCTTTTGTAATTCTAACCACTTTTCCAAGACCGGAAGTAAGCGATTGTGACAATGGACGAGTTTCCAATACAGAACGTTCTCCTGTACTTACGATAAGATTTCCGGTTTTATCAAAAAGAATACGACCTCCATAATGTAGTGTACTTGCATTTGCAGGAATTGCACGGTAAATTACAGTCGCGCCTTCAATTGTTTTTTCATCAGCCGAAAGCTTTCCTTTTGCTACAGCAGTGCTGTTTCCCGGTTCAGAGAAAACCCAGTAAAGCATACGGTTTGTTGTAAATTCAGGATCTAAAACCAATCCCAATAAACCTCCCTGACCAGCAGCATTTACAGCAGGTGCTCCTGTAATAGGTGCACTCACTACTCCGGCAGTCGTTACGATTCTAAAAGTTCCTGTTTTTTGAGTAACTAAAAGTCGGCCATCAGGCAACACTTTTACACCCCAAGGGCTCGTTAAAGTACTCGTAATTACATCTGCCTGAAAAGCAGTACTTGTAAGAACACCATTAATTCTGGTTTGTCCCGCAAAAGCAGGTTTATAAGCGGTATTAGCAGGAGTTCCTTCTACAGGATCTGTAACAGTACCAGGATTTGTATCAACATCTTTGTCGTTCGAACAGCTCAGGAAAGTAAACAAAAGCCCCGAGAGAATGGCAATAGGTTTTAGATTTTTCATGTTGTAATAATTTAAGTTATAAATTAATTTGGGAAATTGAAGGTCAAATATCTACAATTAGAATTGGAAAAGCTTATATAATTTATCGGAAAAGTTATACAATTATTTGATCTGCAAGCGATTCAAAATCAACGTTGTTATCAATTAAAGAATTAAATAGAAAATAAAAATTATGTTTTGCAGAATAAATCGTTACTTTTGCAATCATCAGATGATAGGACAATGAAAACATTAATCAATAAAAAATCGCTTGCAGAAGAAGTAGCCTCTAAATTACATGAGCAAATTGAGGCGGGAAATTATCAGGTAAATGAAAAATTGCCCATCGAAGCTGAACTAATGAAAAGCTTTGGTGTGGGGCGTTCGACTATTAGAGAAGCCATGAAACTTTTAGCCAATTCAGGATTACTTCGCATTCAGCAAGGTGTGGGTACTTTTGTCAAGCAAATAAAAAGTACCAATGAACCCATGGACAAAAGAGTCATGCGTGCTAATGTGCAGGATCTGGATGAAGTGAGGCAATTACTCGAAATGAAGATTGCTGAAAAAGCGGCGATCAACAGATCTGAGGATGATATCGCTGCCATGAAAAAACATTTAGAAAGCAGATTGACCGAAGCCAATAAGGGAAATCTCGAAGCATGCGTAGAAGCCGATATTGAGTTTCACATCGCTATTGCTCAGGCTTCTAAAAATGAAATTCTTGCCGACATTTACAAATCGGTTTCGGTGCATCTCAAAAAAGGATTTCTGCACCTGTATGCCGATACCAAAATATTTCAGGACACCTATTCTATTCACGAACAGCTACTGGAAAGCATTATTGCCAAAGATTCCAAAAAAGCCTGGAACATTGTAGCAAAACTTATAGGACACATTAATTACTAATTTTTCACCAAATTCATCAGATGATCTGATTTTTTATTTATGGAAACAAACCAAAATTCTACAAAAACCTTAGGCGACCCGAAACAACTGGTTCAGCAAACTGTCTTTTCAATTTTATTTACGATCAGCTTTACGCATTTTATAAATGACATGCTGCAAGCCGTTGTTCCTGCTGTCTATCCCATAATCAAAGAAAAATTTCATCTCTCTTTTACAGACATCGGATTGATAACCTTAACTTATCAGCTTACGGCATCGATTCTACAGCCTTTTATTGGTTTTTATACCGATAGAAAACCGCGTCCGTACTCCCTGGCAATTGGTATGACCTTTACATTAATAGGTTTAATGGCAGTAGCGGTGGCCTCAAACTTTATAAATATTTTACTGGCTGTTAGTTTAATCGGTATTGGTTCTTCTATCTTTCATCCTGAATCTTCCAGGGTTGCACATTTGGCTTCTGGCGGAAAAAAAGGTTTGGCGCAATCTATTTTTCAATTAGGAGGAAATGCAGGAAGTGCCATCGGGCCACTACTGGCAGCGCTAATCGTAGTGCCTTATGGTCAATTTTATATCATTTGGTTTTGTCTTGCAGCCGTTGTGGGCATCATTATACTTTCCGGAATTGCCAAATGGTATCAGGAACATTTAAATTTAAGAGCTTTAAACAAAGCGGTAATTAAAGAAGATGTTCACCACAATCTTTCTAAGAAAAAAGTAATCTTTTCTTTGGGAATTTTACTGGTCTTAATTTTCTCCAAATATTTCTACATGGCCAGTATGACGAGTTATTATACTTTTTATCTGATCGAAAAATTTAACCTTACGGTACAACAATCGCAAATTTATCTTTTTGCTTTTATGGGCGCTGTAGCCGCAGGAACTCTATTTGGCGGACCATTAGGCGATCGTTTCGGGAGAAAATATATTATCTGGATCTCGATCTTGGGCGTTGCTCCTTTTACTTTATTCCTGCCTTATGCTAACTTGTTCTGGACAGGAATATTATCTGTGATTATAGGCTTAATTATATCATCGGCATTTTCGGCCATTTTAGTATATGCAACAGAACTTGTTCCCGGAAAAGTAGGATTGATAGCGGGACTTTTCTTCGGTCTGGCTTTTGGTATGGGCGGACTAGGTTCTGCAGTTTTAGGAAAATTGGCAGACAGCACCAGTATTGAATATGTTTTTAAAGTTTGCGCCTTTTTACCGCTAATTGGAATTTTGACCAGTCTACTTCCTAATATTGAAGGAAAGAAAAAAAACAAATAAATCTAAAAGCGACCGGAGACAAACTTAAAATTTCATTAAAATTGGTATTTCTGTGCGAAATAAAGTTGATTAACTCATATTAATTTTTACATTTGCGTTATTTTTATTTATTCTAAATAGAATTGTGTTTTTCAATTCTATTTAGATATTTACCTTAAACAAATTTAAATTAACCCAAATATGAAAAAGAATATTTTTATCTCTTTTGCATTAGTTGCTACGTTGTTTGTTAGTGCTCAACAAAAAAACAATCTATTAGAACAATCTTTTTGGAAAACTGCTCCGGATGTTACGGCTCTAAAAGCAGAAATAGCAAAAGGAAATAATCCGGCTGAAGCCAATGCCAATGCTTTTGATGTTACTACTCTTGCTATTAACAACGATGCTCCGCTTGAAAGTATAAAATTTTTATTGGAGCAACCCGGAAATAATGTAACCAAATTAACCCACGACAATCGTATTTATTTACATTGGGCTGCTTACCGAGGAAATACAGATTTGGTACAATATTTAATTGCAAAAGGTTCTGATGTTAATTTTGAAGATAGCCACGGCACTACCCCACTGGCTTTTGCAGCGGGAAGCGGAATGCTGAATTCTGGTGTTTGCGAAGCTTTTTTTAAAGCCGGAACAGATGCGAAGAAAAAATATGCAGAAGGCGCTAATGTATTGCTGCTTGCAATTCCGTTTGATAAAGACTTAACGCTTACCGATTATCTTACAACAAAAGGACTTTCTCTAAAAGATACAGACAGCAATGGCAGCACAGCTTTTGACTATGCAGCAAGAACAGGAAATATTACTCTTTTAAAGAAAATAGCTGCGAAAGGAATTAAACCTACAGACCAGGCACTTTTGTTTGCTACAACAGGAACGCGCAGAGAAACCACGCCGCTGGAGACTTATAAATATTTGGTAGAAGAAGTAAAACTGAAACCTGCCGCCACCAATAAATCTGGCAATAATGTACTTCACCTTCTTGCCGGAAAACAAAACCAAGGCGAAATCATTGCTTATTTCTTAGCCAAAGGTGTTGATGCTAATAAAGTTAATACCGATGGAAACACTCCTTTGATGATTGCTGCCGGAAGAGAAATTACGACACTGGAAAAATTAGTTCCGTTAACGAAAAACATCAACCTGCAAAATGCAAAAGGAGAATCGGCTTTGACATTTGCGGTTAGATCCGGATCTTCAGATGCAGTTTCGCTTCTTTTAAATAAAGGTGCAGATGTAAATGTTAAAGATAAGGACGGAAATAATTTAGGTATTTATTTAGTACAATCGTACAGACCGGCAGGTCGTGAGGCCAATGCAACACAAGATCCATTTGAAGCAAAAGCAAAATTACTTCAGGATAAAGGATTAAATCTTGCAACAGCTCAAAAAGACGGAAGCACTTTGTATCATTTTGCAGCTTCTAAAAGCGATTTGAATCTAATAAAAAAATTAGCACCGCTAAATATTGATGTTAATGCTAAAAATAAAGATGGTTTAACGGCCTTACACAAAGCAGCAATGGTTGCTAAAGATGATTCGGTTTTAAAATACTTACTTTCTATTGGAGCCCAAAAAGATATTAAAACAGAATTTGACGAAACTACTTATGCTCTTGCCAAAGAAAATGAGTCGTTGACTAAAAACAATATTTCTGTAGATTTTCTAAAGTAAAAGTTTTGAATTCCAAAATTTAAATTGCAAATTCCAATCGGAATAAAAATCAAAAAATCTGTTCCAAGACATCGGGACTAAAATCTAAAATTAGAATGAAATCAATATTCAAAATAGCACTTACAGCTGTATTTATTTTTTTAATCTCTTTTCAGTCTTCGGCGCAAAGCAAATACAAATGCATGCTGCAAATGGCCAACTATATGGGCGAAGGTGCTTATATCGTAGTTTCACTTATTAATCCGCGTGGAGATTATGAGAAAACGCTTTATGTAATGGGCGATGACAAAAAATGGTACAAATCTTTGAAAGAATGGAATAAATTTCAGACTCAAAAACCAGCAGACATCAGTGCAAAAACAGGCGCATCTGTAACGGGCGGCGATCGTAGCATTACGACCATAGAAATTGAAGATTCTAAAATTAATAAAGGATACAAACTGAGATTTGAATCGGCTGTAGAAGATCAAAAATATTATGTAAGTGATCTTGAAATTCCGCTTACCACGCAAGGACTTGCTGAAAAAACAGAAGGAAAAGGATATATTAGATACGTAAGATTAAATAAAATTTAATTTTTCAGGATTCTCATTAAACCTAAAACAAAAAGCTTAGTCAAAGTTTCAATACTTCGACTAAGCTTAAACATTTCAACAGATTACCATACATGACTCTTTCTTTCTGGCGTTACGCACACTTGGCACTGGCTTTGTTCTCTTCCTTATTTTTAATTCTGGCAGCATCAACAGGAACTATTCTCGCGATTGACGCCATGCAGGAAAAAACGCTTCCGTACAAAGCAGAGAACTTCGACAGTATAACGCTTGGAGAAACCTTATCCGTCTTAAAAAAAGAATATTCAGAAATTACTGAATTAAGTATAGATCATAATCAGTTTGTAACTTTGCAGGCTATTGATCAGGATGGAAATGATATTAACTCGTATATCAACCCTAAAACAGGAAAAAAACTAGGAACTCCGATAAAAAAAAGCGAATTTATTCAATGGGTTACCGGTTTACATCGCTCTTTATTTCTTCATGAAACAGGTCGTTTCTTTGTAGGCGTAATTTCTTTTTTATTGGTATTGATTTCGATTTCAGGTTTTGCTTTGGTTTTAAACAGACAAAGAGGAATACGTAATTTTTTCTCTAAAGTCGTAAAAGATTATTTTGCCCAATATTATCATGTTGTTCTGGGACGATTTGCTTTAATTCCAATCTTGATTATTGCCCTGACGGGAACTTACTTATCGCTGGAAAGATTCAATTTCTTCATGGGTAAAGAAAATCAGGAAAAATCAAAACCTGTTGCTGCAATACTTTCTCAGGAAGAAAAAACAACTTCTATATTCACAAAAACGCTTTTGTCTGACGTTAATAAAATCGAATTTCCTTTTACCGATGATCCTGAAGAATATTACATTATCGAACTGAAAGACCGGGAAATAGAAGTCAACCAGGTTAACGGCACCATCGTTAGTAAAAAACTATCTCCAGCCACAACCCAATTATCGGCTTTAAGCCTGGATCTCCACACCGGAAGAGCCAACGGAATTTGGGCTTTTATTTTAGCCATTGCCAGCATCAATATTTTGTTTTTTATTTACTCAGGTTTTGCAATTACCTTAAAAAGAAGAGCAAGCCGTATCAAAAATAAATTCAAAGCCAGCGAAAGCAAATTTATACTACTGGTCGGTTCTGAAAACGGCAGTTCGCTAAGGTTTGCCAATTCGATTTTAAAGCAATTACTTGCACATGGGGAAAAAGCTTTTATTGCCGAACTGAATAGTTTTACCGTTTACCCCAAAGCCGAACATCTAATTGTATTTTCGTCTACACACGGTTTGGGAGACGCACCATCGAACGCCGGTAAATTTTTAGCCCTTTTAAAGAAACATCCGCAACAGCAAAAAATCAAATATTCTGTGGTAGGTTTTGGTTCTAAAGCCTATCCTGATTTTTGTGGTTTTGCTTTTGACATTGACCAACATTTAGAAAATCAAAAATGGGCAGAGCGCATTTTGGAAGTTCAGACCGTAAACGATAAATCGGCTGCTGAATTTGTAGAGTGGATCCAGTTATGGAGTTCAAAAACTGAAATCCCGTTATCGACAACGCCTTCCTTATACAACCATGTTCCGAAAGGACTGCAAAAATTAATGGTTTTAGACAAAACATTGGTTTCAGATACCGAACAGACTTTTATACTGACTTTAAGGGCAAATATGAGAGCTAAATTCAGCTCAGGCGATTTATTGGCTATTTATCCGGCAAATGACACCCGGGAACGCCTCTACTCTATTGGAAATCATTCTGGTAATATTCAATTGGTGGTAAAATTGCACCAGAACGGATTAGGTTCTGAATTTTTGTATAATCTAAAACCCGGTAATATTATAAAAGCCAGAATCATTAACAATAAAGCTTTTCATTTTCCTAAAAAAGCTCCTAAAGTGGCGTTAATTTCAAACGGAACTGGTATTGCTCCTTTTCTGGGAATGATCGAGCAAAATAAAACTAAAACTGAAACGCATTTATTTTCTGGTTTTAGAATGGAAACAGAAACTGTTTCGGGTTATAAAAAGTTTGCTGCAGCAATGATTGAAAAGCAGAAACTGAGTACTTTTCATTTGGCTTTATCGCGCGAAGCGGAACATTTTTATGTAATGGATCTGATTAAAAGAGAAACCGATTTTTTTATTGATTTGCTGCAACATGGCGGTGTAATCATGATTTGTGGATCGCTTGCCATGCAAAAAGATGTTGAGGCGATTCTCGATAAATTGTGTGCCGAAAGAAAAATAAAAAGTATCTTAGAATATAAAAATAATGGTCAGTTGCTGACGGATTGTTATTAAGGGAATTTTAGATTTTAGAATATAAGGTATAGAATATAGAGTATATAAAGAGTATAGAGTATAGAATATAGAGTATATAAAGAGTATATAAAGAGTATATAAAGAGTATAGAGTATAGACTTTTAGACTTTGGACTTTAGACTTTGGACTTTGGACTTTGGACTTTAGACTTTGGACTTTAGACTTTGGACTTTAGACTTTGAACTTTAGACTTTAGACTTTGGACTTTAGACTTTGGACTTTAGACTTTAGATTATTCCCTGAGGGAAGTTATATTTATAGAACTAAAATTTTACCGCTTTTCAAACCCCATCGGGGTGAAATCATTGAAATCAAAACAACCCGTTACCTGGATTTTATAAAGTAGCTTTTTAAATAATATATTTATGAATTCGTCCCTAAAAATCAAATATCTTTTTGTTTTTCTTATGATGCTAAACTTAAGCAGCAATGCTCAGGTTTTAAGAAAGAGAACGACATTGCTTATGGGCGGACGTTTTGATATTACCATTGTTGCCAGGGATTCGCTTTCGGCAGAGCAAAATATAGACGAGGTCATTGCTGAAATTACCCGAATTGAAAATTTAATATCTGACTGGAAACAGGATTCTCAAGTATCTCAGGTTAATCAAAATGCAGGAATAAAACCCATAAAAGTCGATCGTGAGGTTTTTGAATTAACTCAGAGAGCCATCGAATTTTCTAAAGCGACGAATGGCGCTTTTGATGTGAGCTTTGCTGCAATGGACAGAATCTGGAAATTTGACGGCTCAATGACCGAAATGCCTTCGGCGGAAGCCATAAAAAAATCAGTGGAAAAGGTAGGTTACAAAAACATACTATTAGATTCTGCTCAATCGACTATTTTTCTAAAGCTCAAAGGAATGAAAATTGGTTTTGGTGCTTTGGGCGAAGGTTATGCAACTGACAAATGCAGAAATATAATGCTCGCAAAGGGTATTAGAGCCGGAATCGTAAACGGATCTGGCGACATGACTGCCTGGGGAACCCAACCCAACGGCAAAGACTGGAATATTGGCATGACAAACCCTTTTCATCCCGACGATTTGTTTGCCGTAGTACCTTTAAACAACGGTGCTGTAACTACATCTGGAAATTATGAAAAGTATGTGGTTTTTAACGGAAAACGGTATTCTCACATTATTAATCCCGCAACCGGCTATCCCGCAACCGGTTTGTGCAGCGTATCTGTTTTTGGTCCGAATGCCGAAACCGCGAATGGCTTAAGTACTTCACTAATGGTTTTGGGACAAAAAGAAGGGCTTCTTCTGCTCAAAAAATACCCAGATTACAGCTGCGTTATGATTACCGATAACGGAAAACTGGTTAAATCTAAAAACTTCAAAATCAAAAAGTTTAAGGCAAAATTGTAATTATTGCTGAATTTCTTCGTCAAGCTTTTGTTTCCTCTTTCACACAAATCCCGAAGCCTCTTTATGGAATCAGGATGACATAAAATGCGCATAAAATTCAACATTAGAATCTCTAATGTAATTCTAATGATTTTCTAATTCGTTAATTTAGATTAAATATAAATAATAGTATAAGTTTGCCCTCGTATTAATAAGTAAATTAAATATGAGGTTTTTATTGTTTGTTCTTTTAGTTGCCAATTTCTCAGCATATTCTCAAAACGGAAAGATTACAGGAAAAGTAATTTTTGAAAATACAGAATTGGTTTCCGGAGCTTCGGTATTGGTTTTAGGAACCCAAAAATATGCAACCTCCGATCAGGACGGACAATTTGAAATAAAAGGATTGTCGTACGGAAAATACACTTTAGAAGTTTCATCTCCTGAAGCCAAAACAATAACATTACATGTGCATTTACAACAGCCTTCACATTCTCTTACTATTTCATTAGAAAAAATAACTGATCCGAAAATTTTAAAGGAAGTGTTGATTAAGAAATCAACCGTTAAAAAAGAAATCATGGAAAAAGGTTTCTCTGTAAATGTCATAGAAACTCAGGATGCTGCAAAACGAAACATTCAGACAAATGATTTACTGAGTCAGTCTGCCGGAGTCCGCATCAGGCAAAATGGTGGTTTAGGATCGAGTGTCAACTACAATTTAAACGGAATGTCGGGCAACTCAATCCGTATTTTCATCGACGGAATTCCAATTTCTACTTATGGCTCTTCATTCAATTTAAACAGTATTCCACCCGCTTTAATAGAGCGTATTGAAGTTTATAAAGGTGTAATTCCTGCTCATTTGGCAGATGATGCTTTGGGAGGTGCGATAAATGTACTATTAAAAAAAGGGGCTAAAAATACGTTAAGCGCTTCTGTATCTTACGGGTCATTCAACACTGTACAATCGAATTTTAATACCACTTACCGGGATAAAAATGGCTTTACTTTAAAAGCATCCGGATTTCAAAATTATTCTGATAATGACTACGAAGTTTGGGGGAAATTTGTTTACAACGTTTTACCAAACGGCCGATACGAATATGTGAGAGCGAAACGATTTAACGACGCTTACAGATCGTATGGCGGACGTATTGAGGCTGGATTTACAGATGTAAGCTGGGCTGATAGCTTTTTAATTGGTTTTAATGCTTCTGATGATTTTAATGAGATTCAGCACGGCCAATCGATGACAAGACCCTACAAAGGCCGCTTTAGTGAATCTGATGCACAAGTGGTCAGCGTAAATTATGCTAAGAAGGATTTTATTGTAAAAGGTCTTGAATTTACTGTAAACTCGGTATTTAGCAAACGAGGAGAAGTGATCAACGACACGGTAAAATGGAATTACAACTGGTTTGGAGAAAAAGCGTTGGGACTTTACGGTGATCCTATTTTATCGCCCACCGGAGCGCAACAAGGCGCCAGAACCATTCAACATCTTAACAGTACTATTTTTAGTACTCGAGGAGGTTTGAACTATACGTTGAATGAAAACCACCGATTTGTTTTTAGTACCATGCTGTATACCTTTGGCAGAAATCAATTTGATGAATTGTCTCCGCTGGAAAGTACTTTTCTTCCGACAAGAAATTTATTTAAAAACGTTTTATCATTTGCCTACGAACTCGAAGCCTTTGATAAGCGTTTAAGAACGAATCTTTTTGTAAAACGTTACGAGCAAAAAACAGAACAAAGAGATCCGAATATTGTTACTGAAAACGGGCAAAATAAATACATTGAGGTCATCTCAAAAAACACAACGGCCTTTTACGGGTACGGACTGGCTGCCTCCTACTTTGTGGTTCCAAAAATAATGGTTTCATTATCTGCAGAAAAAGCAATTCGACTTCCGTCTGAAAATGAAATATTTGGAAGTCCGGGTGAAAACCTTACCGGAAATACTGCTCTAAAACCAGAGCAAAGCGACAACCTAAACGTAGGCCTGCGATTTGGCCCTTATAAAATAAGCGATCATAAAGTGAGCTTTGGCGGTGGCGGATTCTGGAGAAATTCGCACGACAAAATTGTCCGCCAGTTTAGCACGCGACTCAACGAAGCACTGCAAACCTCTCCGGCGGTCAATTTGGGTAATGCACAATCCTTGGGTTTTGAAGCTTCTTTAGAATATGTTTACAACAACAGGTTATTTATTTCTATGAACATGTCGAAGTTTAATTCGCTGTTTAAAGATAAATACGATAAAAACGGAAACATATTACCCTACTACAACCAGCAGTTACCCAATGAGCCGTACTTTACTGTAAATGGAAACGCACAATATAATTTTAAAAATGTTATCCAGAAAAATGCAGAATTAAACCTGTATTACAACTTTGGCTATGTGGGTGAGTTTTACACCACATGGCTTGAAATTGACAAAACAACATCACAATTTCCGCACGATTTAGGTTTGAGTTACACCTTTCCGTCCAAAAAGTTTATTGTGAGTTTTGATGCCAAAAATATTACAGACGAACAAGTGTATGACAACTTCGCCGTTCAAAAGCCAGGAAGAGCTTTTTATATGAAGTTAAATTATATAATCAACAAATTTTAATAACTAATTATTTAATTTTTAATGCTATAGATATGAAAAAAAGTACATTTAAATTATTGGCATGTGGACTTGTTTTAACCACATTTGCGCTTACTACAAGCTGCAGCAGTGACGACAATAAAAATACAGAACCTGTTAATCCGGTTACAGACGGACGCTGGATTACCGTTGCAGGTGCCTTAATGCAAACGGAGCCCGGAGACGGAAACGGCGGAACAAAAGTTTATGCTGTAAGCAAAGAAGATGCTAAAAACCCAAACATTGCTATTGATGTGTATGAAAATGGTGCACCCGTGCAATCGAGCAGAACAGCGCGTTTACAATCATCTGTAGACGGAAGCACACTTTTTAACATTACTTACACCGGTGCAAATGGTGGAGAGTTCATGACTTATAAAGTAAACGGAGCTAAAAATTTCGTTCAGTCAGGAACTACGGTAAGCATTGCAAATTATGCAGGAACTTCGCCAAGATGGGTAAAACTTTTTGACGGAGACAAAACAGGAGTTGCCGTAAATGTTACCGCTCCGGTAATTGTACAAGACGAAAATAAGACTTACAAACACACAAGAGGTACAGCAACGGTACTGGCTGTAGATTTGCAAAACATTCTTATTTCTGGTTTCAAACAATATGAAATTCCACTATCTACTGCAGAAGAATTGCAAGGGCACCACATTTTTCGTTTAGATGCGCCAACTTTAAACAAAGCCGGAAACAAATTAATCATCGGAACCTGGATGCGTAAAACAAATCCTGCAACGGGTGCAAACGAAAGTACCTTTGAGCGTTTAGGTTCTAAATCTGTTGTGGTTGATTATCCTTCATTGCAAAATCCGCAAATTATTACTTCAACCGTTGCTTTTGGCGACACCAGCGGATACCGTAGTTTTAACAGTTTCGTGGCTACAGATGGTAACATCTATCAGGCAACGCAAAGAGATACTAAAAATGGTTCTTATATTCTGAAAATCAACCAAAGCAATCAATACGATAACTCGTATGTATTTAGTTTAGACGCAGCTCTTGGTGTAAAAGGATCGTATATTGACGCCTGGAGATATGCAGGAAACGGAATTGCATATGCAGTTTACACACACGATGGCGCAAGCGGGCAAGGTTTTGTAGCCCGAATTGATCTTAATGCCAAAACAGCAAAAGTTGTTGATGGTATTGCTTATGATGCTGATTTAGATTTTGGTCAGTACCAGGGATTTGTTGTAGACGGAAACGAATTATATATCGCGGTCACACCCGTAGGTAAAGATGGAAATATTTATGTGATTGATATCCCGACAGGTGCCGTTACAAAAGGTGCTAAATTAGTGAACAAACCAGGAAACCACTATATAGGAGTATTCTAAAAGGAGCAACTTAAAAATTGCAAACCTTAACAATTGTTATTACTTGAGTTTTTTTTTTAAATGGGAACATTCCGCTTCATTTTTTGGAGCGGATTGTTTGTTTAAAGCAATCTGCTAAATCAAAAAAAGAGGTTTGAACACAAGTTCAAACCTCTTCTCTTTTACTTCATAATTTTTACCAGGGACTAATGCCTGTTTCATCTTCGATATCATTACTGAAAAATTTTCCTGTTGGACCATTTTCATCTGTCAAAGTGTGTTTTATGATGAAAGATGCAGCACTTTCTACCGTTCCCGGTCCGGAATGATGATTGAAATCTGTAGCGGTGTAACCGGGATCAATTGCATTTATCTTAAATGTATCTTTCAATTCATACGCCAATACAATTGTATACGCGTTCAAAGCTGCTTTTGAAGTTCCGTAACTCGCCGTTTTAAAATTATAATACTTCCAGTTCGGATCAGCGTGCAATGTTAAAGATCCAAGTCCGGACGTAATATTACTAATAATCGGACTGTCTGATTTTTTTAGCAATTCTAAAAAAGCCTGAGTAACGCTAATCACACCAAAGAAGTTGGTATTGAATACTTCCTGAATATCTTCTATAGAAGTTGTGATCGCACTTTGGGGCAGTTCACCGCTAATTCCGGCATTATTGATCAGGATGTCCAGTTTTCCCTGCTCGCTTTCTACCACATTTTTTGCTGCTGCAATAGAACCCGGACTGGTCACATCAATTTCAATTGCCTTAATGTTTTGAAAACCTTGTTCCGTCAATTCCTCTACAACTGCATTTCCTTTTTTAAGATCACGAGATCCCAAATAAACAAACAAGCCTTTTGCTGAAAACTGTTTTACCATTTCCAGACCTATACTTCTGTTTGCGCCTGTTATTAATATTGATTTCATTTTTTACTGTTTTAAATTATTTAAGCAAAGGTGCTGCGTTTAAAAATGAAATCATTTGTCATTTGGCAAAAAGCAAATCTAACGGATGTTTTTTCTAATGCGGCTTAATGAAGATTGGGTCATACCGAGATAAGACGCCACATAAGAGAGCGGAATACGATTGATTACATTTGGATAAATCTTCAAAAACGTCAAATAACGGGTTGTAGCATCTTCTGTAACCAAAGGACTTCTTCGTTCTACTTTCTGTCTCAATGCCTTTGAAATGATTTTATGCACCATGGCATCCCAACCTACAATAGTTTCCAGAAGTTCTTTCCAGTCTTTCTTTTCAAAAACCAAAACTTTACAATCGGTAATGGCCTGTACATAAGCATTGGAACATATCTCATTGTCAAAACTTTCCAGATCTACCACCAGATTATTTTCGTCAATAAAGTATTTGGTAATTTCTTCGCCCTTGTTATTATAGTAACAAACCCGAATAATGCCGTCTAAAACAAAACCAAATTGCTGGGCAATCTTTCCGGCTTCAGAAAAATATTTATCTTTCGGAATAATCAATTCTGTGGCTTTTTTCGAAATTAAATCAATTTGCTGCTGATTTAAACTTCCAAATTGCAATATGTATTCTATAAATTCTTTCATGGGCGCAAGTTAGGCAATGTTGTGATTTTGCGATTTGCCATTTGGTAAAAAATCAGATCCTGTTTTAGTTTTACCATTTTATATTTAATTTTCATGAAACAATCTTAAATGCAAACCGTTGGGTATTCTGGCACGAAGTACTACGAAGTAAATTATTCAGATATCTTACAGACCATCTCATCATTCAAAAAAACACACCTTTTATTTTATTCTTTTATGTAATTCTTCAAGAATATATAGATTTAATTCTAAAGGCCTTTTATTGTTTGGAACATCAAAATTTTCAGCCATGGCATTCTGCACCAAAGTATAGCCTTCATACGCTTCATCATCGTTATAAAAAATACTATTCCAGCTTATTGCATCCTGAAAACTTTTCATTTCTACTCCATTCGCATAAAAATTTAAAGGCAGGATTACAGGGTTTAAATGCAGTCCGTCCTTTTCTTCTTCGATGCCGTTTTTAAAAAAAAGAATGGCGTTTTGTATCGCATCTTTCGTTCTTACTGCTATTTGCTTTTTATTCTCAGACTTTTGTGGTTTTGTTCTCCATAAATTCACCGATTTCGCTGTAAAGTCTAAATCTGAACCAACGGTAAAATCATCTTTTACATATTTATATCTATGGTTCCTGTTGTCTGCCAATTGCTTTAGGTAAGAATCTTTCGGATTTACCTTTTTAGGATTAGGATCAGATAAACTTAACTGATTGCCTTTGAGATAGTTTACCTTGTAAGCAGGATCCTGGGTCTTGTTGTTAGAATGAAATGACAGTAAAGAATCTTTTTCATTGTAATCCCATCGGCCTTCAATATAACCGCCAGCTCCTTCTGTATGAAGCGAATAATAGGTTTTATCTTCATTTAAAACATAATAACTCCCAAAAAAATTCTCATTTCCAAGGTCGTTAATTTCTTTATCTCCAACTTCGAGATCATATGTATCATCATGATTATTAGGATTATACATGTTTCTAAAATCCCACTTTCCGACCAATTCAGATTGTACGTCTGATTTTCCGCAGGAAATCAATAATAAAGTTGTTAGAGCGAGTACTGTTTTCTTCATTTGCTGTTAGAGGTTAGTTGATAATTGCCTTTTAATTGTATTACGATCAGGCACAATCAGGCCCGAATGCGAAATTTCAGTTCTATAATTTCTATAAATTCTCTTTTGTCAATCTATCCAATTCCTTTAACAATGTCGGAATTCTAAATTCGCCCGCCATGCCTTTTACTTTTTGAACGGCTTCTTCCAATTCAATACCAATTGCTGTAACATATAATGGTTTGATACTGTCGCCTCTTAAAACACCTACTTTATCTTTTTCAATCGATGCAAAATTTGTTTTTGCAACACCAATAATGGGGATTTCTTTATTTAATTTTTCATACAAATAACCGCCTAAGCCATATTTTTTATCATCATCTAAATAAACAAAACTGTCGACTATTATGACATCGACTGTTTTCAAATCAATCTGATTTAATAAACTCAAAATACAAGGTAATTCTCTTCGGTAAAATTCTCCCGGAATATATTCTTCTACATTTTCAATAACTTCGGTGTGAATTTTAAAGTCCGTACTTTCATCCCATTTTTCAAATTCCAAACAAACTGTTTTGGCTTTTCCGTCGTAATAATAGGTATCAAAGGCTAATATCATCAGTGTTTTATTTTGGGTCAAAAATGGCTAATATAGAACTAATTTCAGTAAGATTTTAACTTTATAATTCACAAAAAAACTCCATTATTGCTAATGAAGTTTTTTTAATTTTATTTTAAGATTTTAATATGTCGCTTCGATGGAGCTTATATTAATCCTGACGATTTTTTTCTGTACATATTTCGCTCTTCCAGAGCTGAATAACTTTTCTATTATATTTTTAAAAACTCCAGCGGAGCTTAATATTTATAGAAAACATTCAACGTTATCATCAAAGACCCAGCGGGGCGACATCTAAATTCAAAAATCAATTAACCTTTATATTAATTGACGAAACCGGAATTCCATTTCCAGTCGAAGCCTTCAACTGAATCTTTTCTTTCTTTCCATTCGATTGGATAATCGCAATACATTTTCCGCTAAAAAGTTTGCACGAATTCGCTTTAAAAGAATCCAGATTTGCCTGATAACCATTATCAACACCAACCAGTTTTCCTCCTCCGGAAACTTCAAAATTAATTAAATCTGTCGCATTTGGCAGAAGATTTCCATCTTTGTCAACCGTAGAAACTGTTACATAAACCAAATCATAAGTATCATTTTTGATCGTGGTTTTATCTGCTTTCAAATCAATTTTAGAAGCTTCGCCGGCGGTGTGAATTTCTTTTTCTAAAACTACTTTTCCATCTTTTCTTGAAACGGCTTTTATAGTGCCCGGTTCAAACTTAACACGCCATGAAATATGAAGATCATCATTTTGTTTTGATTTTTTTCCGAGCGATTTTCCATTTAAGAATAATTCCACTTCATCGGCATTATTATAATACGCCCAAACATCGACTTCCTGATCTTTTTTCCAGTTCCAATGCGGAAAAACATGCAGTACAGGTTTCGTCGTCCATTCGCTCTGGTACATATAATACACATCTTTTGGAAGTCCCGCCAAATCGATAATTCCGAAATACGAACTTCTTGCCGGGTACGGATACGGATCTGGCTCTCCGATATAATCAAATCCTGTCCAGATAAAAGTTCCGGCCATGAAATCCTGTTTTTTGATCGTTTTCCAGTTTTCTTCATGCGTTGCACCCCAATACGATTTCACCTGATCGTAAGCCGAAACCGTCCAATCGGCATTACCGTCAAACGGAGCGCCGTGTTTGGTTGGCCAGGCCTTGATTCCGTCGGGTAAGTCGTAATGTCCACGCGTTTGAAGTGCCGAAACACTTTCTGAAGCCAATATTTTTTGCCCTTTAAATCGAACCGGAAAATCTTTATAATCTTCATGTTTGTAATTGAATCCCAAAAGATCCAACGCTCCCGACTGGTAAATAAAATTTTTCTCAATTATATTTTCGGTCAAAGCCGAAGTTACAGGGCGTGTTGTGTCTAGAGATTTTACGATTTTGGCTAATTCTCTGGTAATTGCAATTCCTGTCGAGTCAAATTGCTCTCTAATTTCGTTACCAATACTCCACATCATCACCGATGGATGGTTACGGTCTCTTTTGATAAAATCTTCCAGATCCTGTTTGTGCCATGCATCCCAGTCTTTGTGGTAATCGTTGGTTACTTTTTTCTTTTTCCACACATCAAAAGCCTCATCCTGAACGATGAAACCCATTTCGTCGCACAATTGCATCATTTCCAACGAATGCGGATTATGAGACATTCTAATGGCGTTTGCTCCCATTTCTTTCAGCAAAGTCAATTTTCTGCGAACCGCATGAATATTTTCTACCGCTCCCAAAGCTCCGTTGTCATGGTGCAGGCAAACTCCCAATATTTTGGTTGGTTTTCCGTTTAAAGAAAATCCTTTCTCCGCATCAAAACTAAAAAATCTAAAACCCAACGGCGTTTCGTAGTTGTCAACTAATTTCGATTTCTCATACACTTTCGTAACTACTTTATACAAATACGGATTTTCTGTACTCCATAATTTCGGCTGATTCAAAGCCAAATCCTGAATCTTTTTTTCTGAAGTTTTGGCTCCGATTTTTTCTGTTGAAGTAAAATTCGCCACTTCCTTATTTTCCGCATTTAAAATAGAAGTAACCAATTTAAATTCCTTCGCGTCAGCATTATCATTATCAATTGTAACTTCTACCTGTATTTTTGATTTTTCTGCAGAAACTTCGGGAGTCGTTACAAAAGTTCCCCATTTCCCTACATGCAATTTCTCAGTGGCTACTAAGCGTACATTTCTATAAATTCCGGAACCTGTGTACCATCTGGAATTGGGCTGTGCATCATTATCTACTTTTACCGCAATAACATTTTCCTTTCCTAAATTTAAATATTGCGACAAATCATATCCAAATGAGATATAACCATTTGGGCGAATTCCTAAAGATTTTCCGTTGATAAAGACTTCACTATTTTTAAAAACACCGTCAAATTCAACCGAAACCGTTTTGTTTTTCCAATTGGCAGGAACAGTAAAAACTTTGCGATACCAGCCTTTCCCTGCTGGCAAAAATCCTTGTGCCTGCTTTGTTTTATTGTCTTTGTTAAAAGCGCCTTCAATGCTCCAGTCGTGTGGTAATTGTAATGTTCGCCAATCTTTTGCGTCAAAATTTGCCTGAATTGCCGTTGGATGATCTCCTAATTTAAAGTTCCAGTTTTTATTGAAGTCTTCAATTATTCTGGGTTGTTTTTTTTGTGCAAAACAAGTTGTGGTAAACAATATTACTAAAGCTATTACGGTATTTTGTAAAATGGTTTTATGTTGAATCATTACAATTATTTTTTATTCTTTCTATTTACGTCTCGCTTTGTCATCCTGAGGAACGAAGGACCACACAAGAAACTCCGTACAGAATGTCGTCAATCTTTGTCGAATCCCGAGGTTGGTCCTTCGTTCCTCAGGATGACAAGATTGTGCTTGCACCTGCAAAAACCTTTGCACCTTTGCACCTCTGCCCCTTTGTATCTCCAAAAAAATTACTGAAACTCAAAATTGTCCAACATCAATCCTTTCAAATCATCACCTTCAAGTGTAATTTTATATGTTCCGGCATTAATATAACCACCAGAAGTTGTGTTTAAAACTTTCCATTTTTCTGATGAAGGGAAAAACTCGATTGTGTCGTTTCGCATTAAAATTCCGTAGGCATCTTCCATTTTAAATTTGACTTTTAATGGCGTTTCATTTTTATTCATAAAACGGAAACGCATCAAATAAATGCCGGCAACTCCTGGTTTTACTTCAAACTCAATGCTGTTTGAGGTTTTTTTTGTGAACTCAATATAATCGGCTTTTTTGAAATTTCCTTTTTCGATTCCGGTTCCTGTCGTTTTCGCTTTTTCTGCTTCGATAATAACGATTGGTCTTGAGTCGTCTTTTTCGCCCATATCATACGTTGGCACCACTGCAATTGTACTTATCGATTGGGAATTATCAAAAAGAATTTTTTCTCCTTTTTTTACTTTTTTAGTGTAAACCAAAAATTCTGTTCGATTACTGTTTTTAGCTTTTTCTTCTATTTTTTTATAATCTGATAACGAAGCAGATTCTTTGATTTTACTGTCAGCCAGGATAAAAATTGTAGACTCTTCTTTGGCTGTAAACGAACCTTTATTTTTAGAACTTGATGAAAATTGTATATAATCTGCACCAAATAGTTCCGCTGGCAATTCGGTAAAAACAACATCAGCATCTGAAAATTGTTTTGAATTAATATCCAGCCACGAAGCTATTCTGTTTGTTTTATCATAAGAATCTAAAACCAGATTTTGAATGTTTTGTGGAGATTGATTTGCAGGTTTTTCAAATCTCTTTTTTGTTCCGATTGCAATTGCCGAAATAATCGCCTGTCCCGCTTTTACGTTTGGAAACGAAATTACAATTTTTCCGTTTTTGCTTTTTACCAAAAATGTTTTTTTCAACGCTTTATCGTGTCCGGCTTCTGACCAGATATCAAAATCTTTTAAAACGACATTTTCATTTATGGCAACATCAAACAAACGCCAGCCTTCACAATCCATTCCGCCTCCTGTTCCGTACCAAGGCTCAGTAAAATATAATTCTACCAAATATTGTCCGTCTGCTACAGGAAATTCATAGCGCAATTTGTCAACTCCGTATCTAAAACTCTGAAACAGTTCAGGATCTTTTGTACCGTCTATTGGGTCAAAAGTGGTTCTTTGGCTCGCGAAGAAATCCGGTAATTTTTCAAATTTATCTGTCCATGATAAAGAGCCATACGTATATTGTCCGTTTTTGTGTGTATCGGTAAACCATGTATTTCCTGAATTGTCGGTCATTTCAGAACCACCGCAGTTTACTCTGTAAATATAATTGTATCCCTTTTTTGCTTTTAAAATATCGGCTTTGTCAGCAGTTAAAGCATTTAAATTTGGTGCTTTTGGAAGCGTGTTCAAAACAATATAATCTTTGGCAACCGCCACACCATTTATATAACCAACGGCATATAAAACATTGTACTGAATATTGACATTATCGAATTGAAAATGCTTTCCGATTCCCGGATTTTTTAGTTTTCCTAATGATGATGCATTGACGTCGTTGAACAATTCTACTTCATCACAATTCGAGTAAACATCGATTCCGTTTTTTATTCCTGCCGAATCCCAACGGCTTGGCCAGGTGTGCGAAACAATATACACCATTGGACTGGTTTTGTTGGAAACATAATTGGCGCGGTACATATAAAACGCGTCCAGAGGTTCGCCCCAAATGGTGAAAAGTCCTTTGTAATTTACAGGGCCAACTTTGTCAATATCTCTAAAACCTTCTCCATTTTGAACTCTTCCCGGATTTTCATGCGAAGCAAAAAGCCAGTTGAATTGTCCCGCAATTTTATCTTTTACCGATTCGGCTTCGCGGACTTTGATTTCCATTAATTGCGAAAAACGGTTTTCGCTCAACGTTCCTTTCTGGTCAAATTCTCCTTCGGTATGCAAATCGGCTGAACGCCATGCGCCGTATTCGCCGTTTAGTAACTGCGTACTCATTTCGAGATGGTATTTTAAAGGATCTCCGCCATACGTTCCGGACCAGTTTTGCACTACATTCCAATCTGTTCCTTCTCCTCCGTTACAAGTGGTTACGATCCTTTGTGAAGCCGATAACGGGTCCATTTCGCGAATGATCTTGGTGCATTCTTCTGCAAATTCCTTCGGAATTGTACTTTCATTCTGCAATCCCCACATGACAACCGACGGGCTGTTTCTGCGTTCCTTAATCCATTCGCGTAATAAGGTTTTGAAGTTTTCTTTGAATTCCGGAGTATCGTACCAAATATGTGCTGAAAACTGACTCCAAAATAAGATTCCGTTTTCGTCTAATTCTTTTTGATATAACAAATTATGTGGCTGATGTGCTTCTCTAAAAGCATTAAACCCACCTGCTTTTATTTGTTCGATTCTCGAATGAATCATTTCGTCTGAAAACGAATGGCTGTTTCCAATTAAATGTTCGTATTCGCAGGTTCCATTTATGAATAAGGGTTCGTCATTAATAAAAAAGCGATTGTCTTTTCCGTCACGACTCACGGGCCAGCTGACCCAGCGGATTCCGTAAGGCGTTTTTAGTTCGTCTATTTTCTTTCCGTTTTCGAAAATGGAAGTTACCAACTCATATAAATAAGGACTTGACGGAGACCATAAGTTTGGATTTAAAATTTCCGGAAGTGTCTGTGTTATTTTTTTTGTTTCTCCGGAAACAGTCTTGATCTCGATTTTACTTATAGCAACTTGCTTTCCTGCAGCATCAAAAAGTGTATTTTGAATCGTTAAATCGCGATTTGATTTTCCGTAATTTTTGATTTCTGTTGTGGTATGAAGAATTGCTTTTTGTTTTGAAACTGATTTGTCATTCCAGACATGAACGCCAAACGGTTCGATTCGAACATCATTTGTTAAGACCAGCGAAACCGGTCTGAAAATTCCCATGGGCTGAGAACCTTCAGAAAAGCCCCACTCGCCTGAGCAGCCGCCACAAACCCAAGGAAGATCGGCAATAAAGGACGGATGCGCAGCTTTAACTAAAATTGTATTGTTTGTATCGAAAGAAACGGCTTTTGTAATATCAAGTGTAAAAGTGGTTCGGCCACCTTTGTGTTCGCCCACTTTTTTACCGTTTACCCAAACTGTTGCATAAGAGCTTACGCCTTCGAAATATAAAAATAAGCGTTTTGAACTGTCTTTTTTTTCTAGCTTTAATGTCTTTTTGTACCACGCTGTACCATGCAGGTTGCCGTGTTTTGTTCTTCTAAAACCATAATACTGATCCCAATTGTGAGGCACGTTTACCTTGTCCCAATTGGAATCAGTTTTTGGATTTTCTACAAAATCTTCTTCTTTCAGCGGAAGATTATCCAACATTACGGTTTCCCAAGACGAGTTCAGCGAAATTTCTTTACGGACTGAACTTTTGCTTTGACTCCAAACAAAGCAAAGGCTTGAAAAAAAACAAAAAATAAAAAAAACTATTTTTTTCATATTTTTAAACATTCACTTTTGTCATTCCGAGGAACGAGGAACCACACTCGGGACTCGACAAGGATTGGCGAATTATGGAATTTCTTGTGTTATCCTTCGTTGCTCAGGATGACAAGATTGTGTTTATATTCTTAAAACAGACCTGTCAGGTCTAGGTTAACGTTTAGTTTGCGTGAGGGATGGCAGTGGAGCTCTTTTTTGAGGCGATTTTTCTTCGCCTCAAAAAAAGCGGGAACGTACAGCCCGACCCGAAGGGACACGCCCAAATTATTCTTATTAATAAAACAACCAGTCGATCGCACCTTTTTCTCCTGCATCGATATAGCCCACATCGCGTGGCGTAACGGTTTGATTGGCGTCTATGAATCCTAAAATCAAAACTCTTCCTTTGCCCAAATCTAGCTTATTTTCGCCGGGCTGAAAAGTATAGGTATGAATATTTACACGCGGTAACTCTTTTAAATTCATGGCGCTGGCCAAAATTACTTCGGCCTGACCGTGTGCATTTCCGGCCGCATCTGTCTCTAAACTCGGTGGAAATAAAAATCGCTTTTGATCTGAATTGAAATAACCAACAACGAGTTTTACAGGCTTGGTATTTTTAAATTTTAGATGCGTTCCTTTTTCATTTTGCTCTGTTTCTTCAAACGCAATTCCTTTTAAGTTTTGCAGTTCCGGAGCCACTTTAACCAATTCTGAAATTGGTGTTCCGTATACTTTTGTGCCATTTTTTACGGCGTAAGTTCCTTTGCTTTCGCTTAGTAAGGTTACATCAACGGGTTGCCATGGTTTTCCTTCTTTGGTTTCGATTTTACCATCTTTTGATGCTTTAAGCAAATCTAAATTTCTTTTAAAATTGCCTAATTCACGTTCGTAATGTGGTAACAATTCTGCCCAGGTTTTGTTGTTTCCGTCGTCGCCTCCAATCGGGATTCGGCGTTGTGCGGTTTGCATACTGTTGGCGTACAGATAACTGTCTTTGGTTAAATTTACCAATAACTCGTAATGCTCGATGCTTTTTTCCAGATGAGGCATTGCTTTGTCCAGATCGGTAATATCGTTAGAATAACTGTAACGCAAAACTAAGATCGCAGCTTTTACTTTTTCTGAAAAGAAATCGGCAAAAGCTTTATAGGCATGAATGTCGTTTTTAAGACGCAGAAATTCTTCTTTGTCTTTGGTTACACTTTTTTCGGCTTTGTCGATTGCTTCAACAGCCAATCGTCCGTGCTCTGTGATTTCGGCAATAATCTGAGTTGGAAGCTCGCCTGAATGCGGCTGCTTGTTCCATTCTTTTTTAGCGTATTCTAAAAGCAGTTCTCCCGCTGGTCCGCACGATTCGTGGAATCCGGGATAAACACGCCATTTTGCCGGATTGACCAGTTGGCTTTCGAACATTCCTAACAATAACGTCTGGCGGTTTCCTTCTGTGATTCCGAAACGTCTTAAGGTTTTTGGCGCAATTTCTCCCGATTCGTCGTATGCTTTCTTGATATTGTCTGCAGCTTCTAAATCGGTTCCGTACTTAGCCGCCAGATCTTTATCCCAAAACTTAATTTCTTCGTTTTTGTCTCTTTTGCTGTCCCAGGCATATCTCGCCCATGCTTTGTACCAAATCCAGTCGCGATCCATTTCTAGTAATCGTTCTCCGGTTTTGGTTTTATCTGCTGTATAAGGCCAGTCCCAATAGGACGCTTGCGGATATAAATGCAATGCGTTGGCTCCATGCGCGCTGTGCATCGCCTGAACTGTTTTTTGGATAAACTCTGGTGAGCCGTATCTAAAAGGTTCTAAATTGGCCAAAATGTGTACATTAGAAATATGCACGGAATTTAACGAGCTTAATTTTTTATGAATTTCTCCCCAAGGTCCGCCCGGAGTGTACGTCGTTAATGATTCGCCATTATACTTATGCATCGTGTACAGATTTTTATACAACGGGAGTGATTTTTCCATAACCAAAGGTGCATCTGTATCGTGAGCGCGCAAAATGATTGGCGGTTCTTCTTTGATTCCCAGTGTTTTTAATCCGTCCTGAACACCCGGAATAATGGTTTTAGTAAACCATTCGACATCGTCATCAACCGTATTTATGGCTTCGCCAAGGCAAACTAATAATCCGACATTTGGGTATTTTTCGATAAATGCTGTAATTGATTTTTTGGTATAATCGGCGATTTCTGGTGTAATTGGTCGCGAACGATCCTGCGTTTTTATATTATAATGTTCTGCAAAAGGTTTGGAAACAATAATATTATAAAACATCTGAATGACCCAGATGCCTCTTTTGTTGGCTTCTTCGGTCAGGAATTTGTAGATTTCCTCATTCTTTTTAAAATCGGCTTCGCTTACTTCTAGCGCAAACGGATAGTCTTTTAATTTTACTAATGAAGCAAAAGGATGCCCGTTCCATAAGTACAAGGAATTCATTCTGTTTTCTACGAGCATATCCAAATACTTAATCCAAAGCTTTTTATCGTAAAACCAAGGAAAAGTTTCCGGCGTGTACGGATATTCGTAAACATCTCTTCCCGGAAGGTAAACTGGTTTTTGAACGCCAATACAAGCGCCTCTTAAAACCATTTCGGGACTGTCTTCGATATTGATTTCTGATGGAAGTTTTCCAGAATCTTTAATTCGGTCTGCTAATTCCATTGCGCCATATAGCGCTCCGGTTGCATCTGTTCCTACAATGTAAATGATATTTTTTTGACTGCGAATTTGAAAACCTTCTTTTTTTGTCAGTTTGCTATCGTCGATTTTCGCGCTTTTTGCATTTTGTTTCCAAAAATCAGTTCCTTTTTCTCCAATAACAATTACCTGATCTTTTGATTTTATGATTTTGTTGGAAGTATTGATTTTGAATCCTTTGGCAGATAGTGTTTCGGATAGTTTTTCGGCTCCAAATTTTGCTCTTGGCGCATTGGCATCACTAACAATTGTGACATTTTGCGCTGTCGCGAAAGAGACGCAGAAACCTAAAAAAAGTAAGCTTAAATATTTCATTGTATTATGTTTTATTTTTGGAGTCTTATCGATCTGGTTTGTCATTTCGACGAAGGAGAAATCACACTAGAAACTCCTCACAGAAAATCACCAATCTTTGTCGAGTCCGAGTGTGATCCCTCGTTCCTCGGGATGACAAAAATGAGATGCTCTTTTGCCACACATTAAGAGATTTTCACAGATAAAAAAAATCTTTTTAATTTTTATCCCGATAGTATATCGGGAGTGGCTATAAATAATTAATTCTGAAAAATCTTTTTCAAATAAGCCACATTTGCGCCGTAATTGGCTCGTACATTGTGTACTTGCGTAACATCGCGAGAACGTTCTACAATAAGCCAGCCGCTCCATTTCATTTTGTCAAGTGTCTTTTTGATTTTTTTCATATCGATCGCTTTGTCGTTTTCTAACCATGAATTATCGGTGTTTGAAGCGTGAATTTGCGCTAAATATTCCTTGCCTAAAATTTTTAATTCTGATGAAATATCTCTGCCGTTATCGACCGCATTCGCAAAATTGAACGAACTTTTGATATACTTTGAACCCACTTCTTCTAAAAGCTTTTTCTCTTCTTTCGCGCTTAACGAAGTTTCAATTGCAATAACGCCATCAATTTTACCAACTTGTTCTCCTGCCCATTTTAATCTCTTGATTACTTCCGGACGTAATTCGGGATTTTTAATCAAATCGCTTTGAGTGCCCAACGGAAGATAGGCTACTTTTACGTTCATATCTTTCATCGTTTTGATGCAGTCGTCGATCATTGGGGTAATTTCTCTTTTGGCAAAAGATTGCGCATAAAATCCGGACATCGCAATGGAGCTAATTCCAACTCCTGTTTCTTTCGATTTATCGAGGAATTTTTGTCGTTCTACCGGATCACCCAATTTACTTTCAAAAGTCGGGCGATTTCCTAATCCTCCCATGTCCAGTTCGATTCCGTCAGCTTTAATTTCTGCTGCTAAACCGAATGCACCTAATTTTTGTCTTTTTAAAATCATCCAGTCGCAAACTGCCACTTTATATTGTTGTTCGTTTTTTGATGCCTGAGCGGTTGCACAACTGTTGAATGTTGTTGACAAAGCAACAAATAATATGATAATTAAGTTTTTTTGAATATTGATTGGCTTCATAATTATTTATTTTTTTTGCCACAGATTAAAGGATTAAATGGATTAAAAAAATCTGCCAAATCTGCTAAATCTGCGTGAAAAATTTACTCTCGCAGATTTTGAAGATTTTAGAGATCAATTAGAAAAAAATCTTTTTAATCTGTGGCTAATAGCTTTTTTACTCTTCCTCAGCCTTAACAGCCGTTACAACTTTATTTTCATCACCAGGCCAGATTCCGTTTTTGATAGGAAATGCTTTTAGTTTGCTTGGATCGACTTTTACGTATTTCAGTTTTTCTCTTCTCCAGGTATAAACAATATGCACCATTCCGTCAGAACTCTGAATCATAGACGGATAAGAATATTGGCTGATTTTTGAATCTTCTAAAACCAAAGCGGCTTTCCAGTTAATTCCGTCATCAGAAACAGATACATTCAAAGGCGTTCTTGGGCCTTTTGCTTCTTTTCCGGGAGGCAAAACGTGATTGTACACTAATAAATGTTTTCCGTTTTTAAGTGTTACGGCATCTGTTCCGGAGTTGTTGTTTGGAAGTCCGATCAATTCTACATCAGACCACGTTTTTCCCTTGTCTTTTGAGAAAGTGCTAAAAATAGCTCTGTTTCTGGTTCTGCCAATGGCTTGAATACTGCCGTCTTTATGGAATAATATACTGGGCTGAATAGCATTGATTTTTTGTTTTCCTCTCGGAAGCGTATCGCCCATTACCCAGGTTTTGCCGAAATCAGGAGTCGATTCCATGCGAAGTCTCCAGCCATCGCCTTCAATACTTGACGGACATAATAAAGTTCCGTTGCTTAATAATACCGGTTTATTTTTGATTGGCCCTAAGAAACCATCCGGCATTTTTTTAGCCTCAGACCAGGTTTTTCCTCCATCAGATGAAGTTCTGATTACACCCCACCATTCTGATGGTTTTGGGCCTATTTTGTAAAAAAGCATTAAATCGCCACCCGGAATTTGATACAGAACCGGATTCCATGTTGGTAGTCTTGGCCCTTCCGGCATAACACCGTCGGCTACTTTAACACCTTCGCCCCATTTGTCGCTTCCTTTTGGTTTGATGCTTACATATATACAAACATCTGGATGTCTTTCTTTTGTTCCTCCAAACCAGGATGAAACTAAATCGCCATTTGTTGTTTCGACAATTGTAACTGCGTGGCAAGATGGATAAGGTGCTTTATCATAAATAAATTCATCTACTAAAATACCTTCTTTCCAGGTCTTTTTTTCTAGAGCCGACTTACAACTTCCTAAAAGGAACAGTCCAAACAAGACAAATGTCAATTTTGCTATCTTCATTCTTAATTTTATTATGAATTAAAATTTTTGATTATAAATACATTCCTAATAATTTTTCGCACAAAATTATTTAATAAATGTAAAAATGACACTAAAAAATTAAAGATGTATCCTGTACTGTCCCGAATTGTTTAAAATTAACGCTTAACAGCAATAGAGTAAGAACCGGATGACAAATTTAAAACAATAAAATTATGCTCTAATTTGTAAGAAGTTGGAAAAGCTTTGTCTAATTTTTGATTGTCTACGGTAACAGCAGAAGCCTCAGACGCGGGCAGAAAAACCACCGCAGAACTGTTTGCAGGAATTGTAATTTTCCAGTCGAGTTTGCTTTTAGATTTTTTCCAGTCGCTTTTAATGGTTCCGTAAATGGATTCATATGAAGCGTTTACATAAGTCAAACCGGCATTAAAATCTGGTTTCATCAGGATTTGTTTGAAACCCGGAGTTTCCGGATTGCTTTTTATTCCGGCCATATTTTCATAATACCAAATTAGTAAGTCGCCCAAAAGCATCACGTGATTTTGAGAATTCATAGCAGGATCGGCCGTGTTTCCGTTCCAAAGTTCCCAAATTGTAGTTGCGCCATTTTCGACCATATAACCCCAACTCGGATAGGTTTTGTTGGATGCTAATTTGAAAGCCAGATCGCCTCGCCCAAGATTAGTCAGCGTTCGCATTAAAAACTGAGTTCCAATTACTCCTGTGCTTACATGACCATTTTTAGTCACTTCTACTTCATGAACTAAATTTTCAAAAACTTTCTGCTGCAATTCTGCCGGAACCATTCCGAAAGTCAAAGGCAGTAAATTAGCCGTTACCGTATTATTGGCGTAATTGTTTTTTGCCGTATTAAAATATTTATTGTTGAATGCTTTTTTAATTCTCGAGGTCAAATCGTCATAATGTGCAATATCTTTTTCAGCATGTGCGATCACGGCAAACTTTTTCATAATGTTTAGAAGCTGATAGAAAAAGGCACTCGAAATCAATTCACCATCCGTTAAACGAGCCGGATCTTTAGAACGAATTAACTCCAATGATTCTGGCGGAACGCACCAATCACCGTATTTATCTTTGGTCATGATATCATCAACCAGATAATTTTCTTCCATATAATCCATCCATTTTTTCATAGACGGATATTGTTTTTCAATTACTTTTTTATCTCCAAATTGATGATAGAGCATATCCGCAACCGTAATATAAGTTCCCGGCCAGGTTACATTATCGCCGTAATAACGCCAGAAGGCGGGCGCAACATCCGGAATTCCGCCATCTATAGTTTGTGCATTCTTAATATCGTCCAGCCATTTGGCATACAAAGTCTGATTATCAAATAAAAAGCTTTCACCATAAGCTCCTGTTGTTCTGTCTCCCAACCACGGCTGACGCTCATTTCGCTGCGGACAATCAATCGGCATTCCTTTATAATTACCGCTAATTCCCCACCATGCATTTTTAAAAATCTGATTCATAATAGGATCAGAAGAATCGAAAGTTCCTGTTGTGGCAATGTCGTCGTAAACGATTTTACCAACAAAATTTTCTAAAACTGGTTTTGTTTTAAAACCTGAAATTTCGACAAACCTAAAACCGTGAAAAATAAATCTTGGTTCCCAAACTTCTTCTCCTTCGCCTTTTAGAGTATAAATATCGGTCGTTTTTGCATCGCGAAGATTGGCAATGTATAATGAACCGTCGGGCTGTAAAGATTCTGCAAACTTCATCGTGATTTTATCCCCTGCATTTCCTTTTACTTTCAATTGCAGCCAGCCTACCATATTCTGACCCATATCCAAAATATAAGTTCCCTTTGTAGTTTTTGTGATCGAAATAGGTTTTACCTCGCCTTTTATTTTCATATTAGCCGACATCTGACCTTCGTAGAATCCACCTGGGTCCTGCACATATTCTGCCGAAAACCATTTTTTATCATCAAAATTTGTGGTATTCCACCCTTTCATTTCTTTGCGGGCGTCATATTCTTCTCCGTCGTATTCATTGTTAGATAAAATAGGACCGTCGGTCGTAATTTTCCAGCTATCATCTGTGCGAATTACATCTTTGCTTCCATCTGTATATTCTACAAACAACTGCAAAGCCATTTTCGGATACCCAAAAGTCTTGATTTTATAGGGTTTATAATCCTGACGCATGGTGAAAAAACGGCCATTTCCCAAAATCGTTCCCAACGCATTTTTTCCTTCCTGCAATTGCGAAGTCACATCAAAAACATTGTATTTTACATTCTTGGTATAATCTGTAGGAACGGGCGCCAAAACCTGATCGCCAATTTTATTTCCGTTAATGTACAACTCATACAAGCCCATACCCATGATGTAGACTTTGGCGCTCTTAACTTTTTTCTTAAGATGGATTTCTTTTCGTAAATATCTCGCCGATAATCTCGAATACTGCGAAATACTATCTCTCGGAGAAGCTTTTTCATAGCCAATCCAGCGGGTTGATTTCCAGTCGGCATAGGTGAGAATCCCAATGCTGAAATGTGCTGGTTCTGTAGATTTTACTTCGCCTTTATTCGTAGAAACAATTACTTTCCAATAAACATCTTGTCGGTCTTTTAGCTTTTTTCCGTTATAAATCACATTTACAGATGCATCGCTTTGCACTTTTCCGCTGTCCCATAAATCTGCATTTCCGGCAGTTAGTTTTTCTAACGATGAAGAAGCCAAAATTTGATATGAAGTTTGTTTTACATCATTTACGTTTGCTTTTATTTTCCAGCTCAATCTTGGCTGCAAAACGTCAATTCCTTCCGGATTGTTCAGCATTTCACATTTTAAATCTGTAACGCTGATTTTATTTTGGGCTTGCGCCGAAATTGTAAAAAGCGAAATGATTATGGTTAGATGTAGAAAAAACTTTTTCATAATTTTTATTTAACAATGTAAGTCCCAGAGGGACTATATATTTATAGATTTTATATTCGTAAGTTCGTTAAGCCCCAGCGGGGCGGAATAACTCCTAATCTGTGTCGCTCCGCTGGAGCTTTTTTTATCATTCAGGTGTATATTTGCTATAAATATTTTGCTTCTCCGAAGCTTTTGATAATTTATTCCGAAACCAACTTCTCCAATCTCTCAGAAACCGCAATTTCCTTACCGTTTTTAAAGATCCTGAAACCTTTTCCTTTTTTATATTTTTCTCCTGTTTTATCCCAAAGAATCGTAATTATATTGCCATGATACAAAACATTATCCAGACAAAACCAATCCCATTTTTCCTGCGGAATCAACGGATTCACCTCAATCTTTTCATCTGCTCTTGGGCGTAAACCTACCAAACCTGTAATCATCAAATCGTTAAAAGTCGAATGATTATAGTAACGGCTTCTTTCCCTGTCGCCCATTAACCAATATCCTGTCGTCTCGTCCAGATATTCTCCCACGTAAGGTCGTCCTCTGTAATATTGCGATTCTACATATAAATTCATTTGCTTAAAATAATCAGGCTTTGCCACAAAATTCTGATCGTAATTATTCAAAACATTCGCCAAAGCTGTTAATGTCTGCGAACTTGCAAAAGGCCAAACAGCACCGTCCCATTCGCAGGTTCCGGTTCCGTGTGTTCTAAAACGCGGACTTCTGCGCTCAGCCGTTGTCAAACCAAAAGGTGCAGAAAATCCTTTTTCATCTTTAATTTGTTCCCAGGCTTTTTCAAAACCTTTATTTTTCTGCGGCAAATTAAAATACCACGGAATAAATCCGATTGCTTCACGCACCTGTGCTAAAGTATCTTTTTCTGTAAAGGTTTCAAAGAATTCACTTTTCGAATTCCACAGTTTTGTCTCTACTAATTTTTGGAGCGTATCTGCTTTTGCTTCAAAATAACTTTCTTGTTTTGTGTCGCCTTTTAGCTTTGCAATTTTCGCCAAAGCAGTTGCATTTCCAAACATATAACTGTTGATTGTTGGGCGTGCATTTCTAAATTTTCTGGCACCGCTTAGCGATTCTTCCATTCCGTCTTTTACATCAAACTGCCAGAACAAACCGTCTTTGCGTTTTCGGTCGCCTTCCCAAGCACTATATTCCGAAACCAAATCTGGATACATATCCAGCAAAAATTTGTCGTCTTTATTTACTAAATATCTGTTGTACAAAGCATCTGCTGTCCAGCTGCTAAACGTTCTCAATTTTTTCATTGGCTTTCCGTCATTTCCTCTAAACCACAAATGAACGTCCTGCTCCAAATATTGCGGATCATGAACCCATCGAAATTCATTAATATGATGCCCCAACGCACAACTAATCATATTGTATTTATCGGCATACGAGCGATCTACCAAAAACTCGGTAATGGCAAATCCCTGAGGTGTTTTCTTAATGTGTTTTCTCGCACTCCACCAACGAAAATAATAGATTTCCTCAAAATTTTGCTGAGGACATTCAAACAACGGAATATTCTTTTCCATCCAGGTCCACGCCGAATCATTCGGAATCGCGAATTTCAGGTTTTCGTCTTCCATCGTGTTGAAATATTCAACATAATGTTTAAAATTTTCTTGTTTTAAAATTGCAGCTGTGCTTTTTTTAGAAGCATTTATTCCTGATTTGCAACTCATATTTAAAGTTGAAATTAGAATTATAAAAGCAATTATTTTGTATTTAATCTGTAACATATTCTTTAATTATTAATATCAAATCAATTATTTGGGCGTGTCCCTCCGGGTCGTGCTGTCCGTTCCCGCTTCCCGATGAAAAATCGGGAGAGCTCCACTTCCATCACTCACGCGGGAGAACTTTACGTTTTCCCACCCCTACAAGGTTTTGAAAACCTTGTAGGTTTAAATTTTTTCTACACAATCTTGTCGTTTCTGACAAACTAGACTTGCTAAAAATACCTACAAGGTTTTGTCCCGAAGTTTCGGGATTGCAGGAAACGTGACCAGACCTTATATTATTTCCCATAAAAAGTATAAGTCTGCCCAGCTTTCATCTGAACATCATATTCATTATACTTTGGTAACACAACTTTCTTCAAATTCGCTTTATCCGATATAGTCGGTTTCTTCACCTCAACATCATAAAACAACGGATTCGTATTTTTGCCTTTTGCTTTTTTAAGCGAAGATCCTTTCAAAGTATTCTCTACTTTCAGTCTACAGTTTCCACCTATTTTAGAATAAATTTTTAGTTCAGAAACTTTATGATTTTTCCAGGTCATATCAATTACAAATCCTCCTCTGGCAACCAAACCTTTAATGCTTCCGTCTTTCCAAACGCTTGGTAGAGCCGGCAATAAATGAATGGCATCTTCCTGACTCTGCATCAGCATTTCGGCAAAACCGGCTGTGCATCCAAAATTTCCATCAATTTGAAAAGGCTGATGCGCGTCTAACATATTCGGGTACGTTCCGCCGCCTTTTCTTTGGTCGGCCGTTACCAAATGCAATTGATCCTGAATCAGTTTATAAGCGTGATTTCCGTCTAATAATCTGGCCCATAAATTTACCTTCCAGCCCATTGACCAGCCTGTAGATTCGTCTGTTCTGTAAATCAGCGATTGTTTTGCTGCTTCAAATAATTCTGGTGTTTTCACAGCCGAAATCTGGTTACTCGGATACAATCCGTACAAGTGCGAAACGTGTCTATGATTGTCTTTCGGATTATCCCAATCGTCCTGCCACTCTTGTAACTGATTGTGTTTTCCTACTTTCATTGGAGGCATTTTTGCCAAAGCTTCACTTACTTTTTTTACATAAGCAGCATCTGGCGAAACCAATTTTGAAGCTTCGATAACGTGCGTAAACAAATCAAAAACCAACTGATTGTCCATTGTAGTTCCAGATGCGATTGTTGCTTTTCCGGTTCCTCCTGCATGTGTATTCTCAGGTGAACTCGACGGAACAACCACCAAGTATTTTGTATTGGGATCTACAACCATAAAATCAAGGAAAAAATCTGCTGCTCCTTTCATAATAGGATAAATTTCTTCCAGATATTTTTTATCTCCTGTATACAAATATCTTTCCCATAAATCCTGACAAACCCAGGCACCGCCCGTTGGCCACATTCCAGATGCTGCAGAATCTACCGGAGCCGTAACGCGCCAGATATCAGTATTATGGTGTAAAACCCAACCGTTGGCACCGTACATCATTCTGGCTGTTTCTGCACCCGTAACAGCCAGTTCTTTTGCCATTTGAACAAAAGGTTCGTGCATTTCCTGAAGATTGGTGACCTGTGCCGGCCAATAATTCATTTCGGCATTGATGTTTGTCGTGTATTTACTATCCCAAGGCGGTGTTACCATATCGTTCCAAATTCCTTGTAAGTTGGCTGGTTGTCCGCCCGGCTGTGAACTCGAAATTAAAAGATAACGCCCAAACTGAAAATACAAAGCTGCCAATTGCGGATCAAATTGTTTCGAAAAATCCCTGATTCTTTCGTTTGTTGGTTTCTTCACCAAATCATTTGAACCTAAGTCTAAAGCTACTCTGTTGAAGAATTTTTGATAATAATCGACATGTGCCTTTCTAATGGTTTCAAAATCTTTTACTTCGGCCTTAGCCAAATAATCCTTGCTTTTGGCAATTTCATCGCCCGATATGTCTTTATAATTTTTAAAATTGGTGGCAATCGAAATGTATAAGGTTACTTCATCGGCTTTGTTAATGCTTAAAATACCGTTGCTGGCATCTATTTCGCCGCCTTTATTTTTAGCGGTAAGTCGTCCCTGAAACTTTACTTTTCCTTTTATACCTTCAAAATTAGTTCCCAAACCTGAGAGTATAATTTGGTTTCCTTCTGTCGAAGCTACTGTTTTATCAATTGGACTGTTCATGAAAACATTACACGTAATTTGTCCTGGTTTACTGGCCGAAAGTTTCACCGCAATTACCTGATCTGAAAAGGCGGTTAAAATTTCTCGGGTAAATTCGACTCCATTTACTTTGTATTTTACTTTTGCCGTAGCATTGGTAATATCTAAATCTCTGTAATAATCCGTATATTTTTGATGTCCGGCAAATGAAATATAAACGCTTCCAAAAGTCTGATACGGCATTCCGTCATTGGTTTGCGACATGATATCCTGCGTTGCCATTTCCTGCGCTTCATCAAATTTCCCCTCAAAAATTAACTGGCGGACAATTGGCAATGCTTTTATTGATTTGCTATGTGCATTGCTATTTGGAGAACCTGCCCAAATGGTTTCTTCGTTCAATTGCAAACGCTCTACCGCAGGATCTCCAAAAACCATCGCTCCCAAACGACCGTTCCCCAAAGGCAAAGCTTCGTTCCAGATGGCAGCGGGTTTATCGTACCAAAGTTTGAGGTCGCTGTTTTGCGCCGTTGCTGTTAAGGAAAAAATTCCAAAACAAATTACCGTTATTTTATTTCTTAACTTCATATCTATACTTTTTGGGACAAATGCCCGATTTTTTTTTTAACCACAAATTGCACAAATTATCGCAAATTTATTTGTTTGAAAATTGATAAATTTCTTCAATTTTACGAGAGTGCGTGAGGGATAGAAGCAAGCTACCGAAGTAGCGCGGATAGCCCGACGCGATTTGAAAAAGGGGGCGACTGAGCGGTTTCGAGAGTTGCCCCCTTTTTAAAATTGGGTCACGCCCCTATCTTACTTTTTAACCTCATAAATCTTGTTATTTTTCTCGCCAAACATTTCATATAATTTGTCGATATCTTTCAAGGCATTTTTAGGCAGATTTTCTGCTTTATTTCCAAAAACATATAACTTTTCATAAGGTTCAATTACACAAGTCGATTCGTCGATTTCGCCTTTTTTATTCTTCACTTTATTCAAATCCAAATCTAAATATTTTGCCATAAACGGATACAAAGCCATACGTTTTGATACTCCGAAATCATGTCCTTCTTCTGCAAAATGAGCATTTTCGACTAAATCTTTCTTTCTGTACAATTCGTACGTTCGCTTAATAAAAGGGAATTCCAATTCCGGAACGGCCAGAGTCCAGTCCTTTCCGTCTGAAACAATCAATTGTGGTTTTGGTGCCATCATGGCTGAGATTTCTGCATTGTTGGTTCCGTTGCCACAAAGGTGAATGCCACGGCCGCTTTCGCAAGGACAACCTCCCGAAAAATGAGAAGAAACCATGACAACCGGAGCCGAAACTTTGATTCTGTCATCTAACGCCGCTAAAAACATCGTGTGCGAACCTCCGCCGGAACCGCCCGTTACACCCACTCTCGAAACATCAGCATTTTTTGTAGTTGTCAAATAATCCAGTAATCGAATGCCAGTCAAAACCTGAACGGTCGATGCAATACTGTTTCTGTGGGTTTGTTCCGGAAATTGCAATAATGATTCGCCCCAGGCAAATAAATCATAACTTACTACAATCGCTCCCATTTTTGCCATTATAGCGCAACGGTACTGTTCGTCTTTTCTATATCTTCCGTCGCCGAAATGTCCGTCTGGCGTTAATATAATTGCTGCTTTTTTGTTTAGCGGATACGGTTTGTAAATCGATCCCGTTGCATAAACTCCCGGCAAAATCTCCAGGGCAATATTCTCAACGCTGTAATCTTTGTAAATCCTTTTTGGAGTTAAAAGTGGCTTAGACTTTGGTGTTGGGGGCGCCTTGTCTAAACCAAATGACGTAATCATACACGCTTTTAACTCTTTTTTACGTTTTTCCCATTGTTCTTTAGTCGAATAAAGGCTTTCCAAGTAAAACAAACGTTCTTTTCCCTTATCGACAGAAACTTTATGGTTTTCATATTTTCTTATAATGTACGTTCCGTCGGGCTGTTTGAAATACATTAATTCAAACGGAGCCAGAATATTAGTTAACGAAATAGCCAAATTACCGGGCTCAATTCTCCAGTCGGCATAATCGAGTTCTTTTCCTTTTAGTAAACCTCTGTCGTCGTTTATGGTAACGTTAAAAACAGTTTCAATTTTCTTTAAAGTTTCTGAAACTGGTTTTCTAAAATTAGTGTCAGAGGTGCTTTGCGCATTGGCAAAGGTCAAAGCACAAATCGAAGCTGCAATTGTAAATATTATTTTTTTGATATTCTTCATTTTTATATTGTTGAGATTTTTATACGCTGATAAAACGGATTTACTTCGTAAAGACGCGGATAAAAACGGATTTTCTTAAATCTTTATCTGATAAAGCGAATTAAAAAATCTGTGTAAATCTGCGTCTTCGCGATAGCGAATCAATGTCATCCGCGTTCTATATTTTGCATTCGATTAAATATTTACCTGATCCGAATCTCAGGTTTTTTGTTATTTTTCCATTTACTTTTATTTCTGTATCTTTTGCTACAGGCAGTTTTATGGTTGCCGATGTATTCACAGGAATTTCAACTTCCAAAATAAATTTACCTTCTTTCTTTTCCCAGGACGAAACAATTTTTCCGTAAACCGATTGATAGTCCGCTTTCGCGAAAGTCATATCCCCCACCACTTCCGGCTGAATAAAGAAATGCCTGAATCCCGGATTTTTTGGGTCGGATTTGATTCCGGCTAAACTTTGATAAAACCATTCTTCAATTTGTCCCAGCATAAAGTGATTCCATGAATTTCCTTTTCTCGGATCCCATTGCTCGGTTAAAGTCGTTAAACCAAATTTAATCTGAAAACCATAACCCGGCGCATCATAATGATTGTGCATTTTGTACATCGTTTCGTTTTCGCCATTTTGTGCCAAGGCCTGAAACAAATAACGGTTTCCAACATCGCCGGTTGTTAATCTGTCTCCTTTTGCTTTAATATCAGCTATTAAATTCTGCATTACCGCTTGCTTGTATTGCGGTTCTACGATATCCATAAAAACCGGAACAGCGTTACTAAACTGACTGTTTGTGCCATATTGTTTGGTTTCTGGATTGAAAAATTCCTTGTTAAAAGCATTTTTTATATCTAAAGCCAAAGTTTCATATTTCTCAATATCATCTGTTTTGTTCAACAATTTAGCTGCTTTTGCCACTAAACTTGCTCCATAAAAATAATGACTTGTCGCGGAAAGTGCAATCGGACTGTTTTTTGAATATCCTGCTGCGTGTGTTCCGTAATCGTACCAATCGCCTAATCCGTGAGATACGATGTGGTTTGTAGATTTTGTCTCTAAATAATCTACGTACTTTTTCATTACCGGATAATATTTCTCTAATAAAGAAGCGTCTCCATAATATTCGTAATACATCCAGGGCAAAATTACACCCGTCACGCCCCATTCTGGAGAATCGGTAAAATCGCCTCCAAAAACTACATATTCAGGAACGATGGTCGGTATTAATCCGTTATCTCTTTGTGAATCAGAAATATTCTGCATCGTTGCAGGAATAAAAGTTTGAAGGTTGTAATTGAACATTAAGCCAGGTCCATTCAAATGAATTTCTTCTAACCAGCCTAATTTTTCACGCTGCGGACAGTCGGTAAAAACACTTTGGAAATTACTTTTTATCGAATTGTTAATCAGCTCGTGCGTTTTATTAAAAATTTCGTTTGAACATGCAAAGCTTCCCGCTTCTCCAGCTGAATTGTAAATGAAATTCGATTTTAAATCAACAACAGTAGGAAGTTCTTTGTTTTTAGCGTCTTTATAATTGATGTTCTCAATCTGAACATATTGAAAACCGTAAAAGCTGAATTTTGGCGTCCATTCTTCGGTGCCTTTCCCTTTCAAAGTATAATCGTAATAATATGGTTTTCCGGATCTTCCCTGCGCAATCGTTCCGTCTTCATTTAAGCCTTCGGCTACCCAGACACGAATAGTCTGCCCCTTTTTTCCTTTTACTTTTATGGTTGGAAATCCGGAAAGATTCTGCCCCATATCAAAAACATAAAAATTGGGTTTCAGTTCTTTTACCGTTTTTATTTCATATTGTTTCTGAATCGTAACAGGCGGTGCGGTCTGCGGTCTTAAAACTCCTTTTGGCGCTTCCTGAATTACAACTTTTTTCCAGTCCGAATCTTTGAAACCTTTGCTGTTCCAGCCTTTTTGCTCTAAATTGGCATTGTAATCTTCTCCTCCAAAAATACTATTGTAGGTAATTGGACTTTTACTGTATTTCCAGCTTTCGTCTGACTTTATGATTTCTTCAGAACCGTCTTTGTACGTGATTTTCATTTTGAAGAACAACGTAGGTGGACCAAAACTTACAAAAAACTTGGTATATCTTTCTGCGAGCGTGTTGTACATGCCGTTTCCTAAAAGTACGCCAATTACATTTTCGCCTTTTTGCAATTCCTTACCTGATAATTCATAAGTATTATAATTGACGGTTTTATCATAATCGGTCCATAAAGGAGCAAATTGGCTGTTGCCCACTTTTTCACCATTGAGCGTTAATTCATAATGTCCTAAACCTGAAATATAAACAACCGCTTCTTTGATTTCTTTTTTTACCGAAAATGATTTACGAAGCATAATACTTCTGCGTGACAATGAATCTGAAGCATTAATAATCGCCTCTTTTTTCTCTCTTTTATAAGTTGCCGAGTGAAAATTTCTGCCTTCAGGCAAATGACTGTCGGCTTTTGTTATCGCACCTATCCAAACCGGATTTAAATCTGATTCTAACGAAGCGGTTCTAAAAAAAGCGGTTTTGCTCCATTTAGAAACTTTGCCTTCCTGATTCCATACTTTAACCTTCCAGAAATATTTGGTTTCGGTTTTTAACGGATTTCCGCCATAAGCGATATAGAGGTTTTCATTAGAGTTTATTCTCAAACTATTCCAGATATCTCCTTCGTCAATTTTTAGTTTTTCTTCAGATGAAGCAACCAAAATCTGATAGCCTATTTGAGTTTCATTTGATTCTTTTGAAACCAATTGCCAGCTAAATCTGGGTTGATTTTGAACGACAGCCAATGGATTTTCTGCCATTTCTGTGGTTAAATTTATAGCCGAAATTTGCCCTTTAGAAACGAGCGTTACTAGGAGACAAATTGCTAATACTATATTTTTGAAATTCTTCATTTCGTATTGTTGAGATTTTTGAACGCTGATCACACGGATTCGCTATCGCGAAGACGCAGATTGACGCGGATTTTATATTCTAGATGTTAAACAATAAAAAATCCGTTTTTATCCGCGTTTTTACGAAGTAAATCCGTGTCATCCGCGTTCTATTCTTTGCCACAGAGTCAAAAGATTTCCGCAGATTTTTAATTTTTAATTATCAATTTTTAATTTCTCTTTGTAATCAACGACTGAATATTAAATACCGCTTCCTGGATTAATTTTCCGGTTTGAGGCAGGTCGTTGTAATCGTCTGTGTCTGGCGCTGTGTCCGGATTTGGTGAATATCTTTGTTCGCCTGTGCGAAACATAATTCGCTCAAAACCCTCTGCCGGCGCATAAAATATTCTTGTTGATTCTTTTTCGTCGTTTACTTTTATTGTGTACGAACGTGTTTTAACGTTCAGTTTCACATTTACTTTGTATTCTTTTCCGGCTTCATATTTGGCAATGGTATTGAAACGCGCTCCGGTTTTTGTTTTCAATTGTCCGTCAGCATCAAACGTTAATCTTACGGCAGGCAATCCTTGTTTATTTTGAAATTCAACCTGCAATAAACCGTGATTATTTTGTTCTGGTTTAACCGTAAAAGTGACTTCCATTTTCTCTGCAAACGGAATAACACGTTCTGCACGGGCATAATCAAAATGATCCTGATCTCTTAAAGTTAACCATTTTTTACCGTCTTTCTTTTCGATTTTGGTTGAAGCCCACGCCAAATCGTAGGTGTTCCATAGCTTTAATTCTTGTCCGTCAGGAAGTTCATTAAAGACATCATTAGCATTTTCGTTTACAACGGCAGTAACCGGAACGGGAATCGATGCTACCCAAATATCTTCTTTGTTTACACTGTAACTCACCCAAAGTTTTCCGTCAGGCGGAGTTCCGTCACCTTCAGAGATTCCACGAACGTATTGCGGGCCTGCAGATTTGTAGTTTCCGCCATAACGCATCGGACTGATTTCGCCGTGAACCAATAATAAATCTTTGTAATTCAATCCATCATCACTGGTTGAAATCGCCAATGGCCAACGGTATTCTGATGGATTATAAACAGTCGCATAACGATTATCAGATGTTTTTTGCCCCCAGATTTTGGCGTTGCTGTTTACAAAACCAGGTGCCCGAAGGGGCATATATTCCCATGACTTTCCACCGTCTTTACTGATCGACGTTAAAGCGTGTTTCCATAAACCGACTACATCACCGTTTGGTAAATGGTACGAGCTAAGTGCTTTATAAGGTTTTTTTAATGGAATCAATTCGTCATCACGATCGGCTTCTTCTACCCATTGCTGTAAAATCAAAGGATCTGAAAGAATATCTTCGCAGGCTTTTTTCAAACCTTTGTCTTTTGCCTGCGTATAAAAAGGAAAAGCCGATTTTGACTTGTCCCAGGATTTGTTGTATCTGATGAAATAAATTTCGCCAAAACTTCCGTCTTTTTTGATTTCACGAATAACACGTCCAATTCCTTTTCCGTCGTTTGGATCGTCTTTTTCATCCATTGCAATTCCGTAATAAGCCAGGGCAAAAAGTCGTTTGTCTTTTGATGTATAGAATCCCATTCTTTGGTGCATAATCGCATCGAGATTTTTAGCTACGCCTTCTACGCCTTCTTTTTTCCATCCGTCAGGAATGTGATAAATCGGAAAAATTACTTTTGGCATTTTCCAGGTCACACCATCTTTTGAAGTCATAATCAATGTCTGGCTCGGCGGAATATGTTCTCCAGCAGGGTCACTTAAATATTGCAGATAAAAAGTATCGTTCCAATACGCCATAGTTGGCTGGTGATTGTATGTCCATCCAAAACCATCAGCTTTTTCCGGATGCTCACGACTGGCGCGCATAATTTGTGTGGCGTGAACACCAACTGCCGGACTTAATTGCCCGTGATGGTAATCGACGTTTGAAAGTGTTTTACCAACATAACGCACGGTGTCCTTTTGCGCATTTACAGCTGTACAAGCCAATAAAATTGTAGCTGTGGTTATGATGTTGACCTTTATGTTTTGGAAAGTAATCATTAGTATTTTATTTTTTATTTCACGCAGATTTGGCAGATTTTAGCTGATCAATGCAGATTTTTTTATCTGACTACATTTAAATAAAAATCTGCTAAATCTGCTTAAATCAATTTAAATCTGCGTGAAATTTTTCACTATTTCTTTTATCGTTTGATTTGTAAAATCTGCTGGAAAAAATTTTACTCTCGCAGATTTTTTAATTTTTAATTCTCAATTTTTAATCATTTTAATCTGTGAAATCTGTGGCCTTATCTTTTATTTTTTTTCAATTAATCCTTTTAAAACAGCTGGCGAGATTGTTGTAATCGTTCCGTGTTTGTGTCCTTCCGGAAGACTTATTTTTGACGAAACATCTTCAAAATGAACAAAATCTGAAGTGCTTAAAGCTTTATAGTTTTTTGAACCGTAATTGTCATAATACAGTAACCAATTTTTTCCAACTTTAACGACAGTTGGTCCTTCTGATAAATATTCCGTCAAAGGCTCCGAACTTTTTTTGAATGGTCCTAAAGGCGATTTCCCAAAAGCTACTTTTATATTTCGCATCGGTCTTGTATTGTCTTTCAAAACCAAAACATAATCTTTCTTCGCTTTCTTTACAATCACACAATCGATCACGCTGAAACCGGGATCGTAATATAATTTTGTATCCGAGAATGTTTTAAAATCTTTTGTGGTAACGTAATACATTCTGTGGTTGTTCTTCTCTTCTTCAACTCCTTTTTCAAATCGAAACGGAATTGTAGAAGCCCAAATAATAATATATTCTTTTTTGACATCATCATAAAAAATTTCCGGCGCCCAAACGTTTACTACTTCAGGCTCGTTTTTCATAACCGGAATATATTCTTGTTTTGACCAATGTATTAGATCTTTAGAACTGGCATATCCAAAACCGTTTCCGCCTTTCCAGTCCGTTGTCCAGACCATGTGGTAGGTTCCGTCTGCTCCTTTTGTGATGGATGGATCACGCATAATTTTGCTGGCTCCGATTTCGGGTTTTAAAAACGATCCTTCGAGACCTTTCCAGTTGTAACCGTCTTCGCTGTATGCGAGGTACAAACCTTCGGTTGCCGGTTCTCTGAATGACGTAAAAAGGTATAATTCTTTTGTTTTCTGCGAATAACTTACCGCAAAAAAGAAGAGAATTAGTATGATGAATGTTTTTTTCATGCTTTTGAAGTTAAACACTAATTTCACTAATTAGCACAAATTAAATTCGTGCAAATCTGTGAAATTTGTGTTCTGTTATTTGCTATTCTGTAATCGCTTTTTTATCCAGGTCTTTTCCTTTTTTAACTGTTGTTGTAACATTATTAAAAACATTATTTTTCAGGAAAATACTTTTCGTTTCTTTTCCATCAGCTTCAATAAAAACATCGGTGGCATTAAATGGAAAGTTATTATTGATCATGATATTCGAGGCATTTTCAATTTTGATTACCGGAACTCCTTTTATGGGTGTCGATGAACCCACATTATCTAAAATAAGATTTTTTGAATCTGATATTTTAAAAGACGAACCAATGGTCGCGTTTACTTTTACGTCGTGAAATTCAATATCTGTTGCTGTATTTACCGTAAAACCTTCTTTGCCATCCATATTGATATTCGAGAAAGAAATATTCTGAATTGGCATTTCAGAAATTCCGCGAACAAATCCGGCTTTATTTACATTTCCGCCTGTAACATTACTAATGTGAATGTTTCTGAAAATGGGTGTGCGTTCTGTAACCGGTTCTGCAGCATTATCTTTATCGTAGAATAAATCTAAAATAATGGCTTCTTCTTTGATGTTTTTCATGACGATATTATCGACACGAATATCTTCTACAACACCGCCACGACCACGTGCCGATTTGATACGAATTCCGCGATCAGTCCCATCAAAAACACAGTTCGAAATCGTAATTTTCTTGATTCCACCCGACATTTCACTTCCAATTACAACACCGCCGTGACCGCTTAACATGGTACAATTGGTAATGGTTACATTTTCTGTTGCTTTTCCGTATTTACGGCCGTCTGCATCTCTACCTGATTTAATCGTAATGCAATCGTCACCTACACTAATGTGACAATTTGAAATATGAACATTGGTACAGGACGAAGGATTGATTCCGTCTGTGTTTGGCGAATGCGGATTAAAAATTGAAATTCCGGTTACGGTTACATTATCACAAAACTCCGGATTGATTGTCCAGAAAGGAGAGTTTTGAAACGTAACGCCTTCAATAAAAATATTTTTACAGCCATAGGCCTGAAAGAAAGAAGGTCTGAAAAATTTCTTGTCAATCGTTCTTTTATAATAAGGAGAATAGACAATGCCCTGATTTTGTTCTTCCCACATTTTTTGGTATTTCGTTTGCGGAATTGGTCCTTTTGCGGTTTCAATTCTGTACACTTCATTCCACCACGCTTTTCCTTGTCCGTCGATTACGCCTCTTCCTTTTATGGTGATATTTTCGGCATCTTTGGCATAAAATAATGGCGAGAAAGATTTCATTACCAAACCTTCATAACGCATTTCTACGTACGGAAGATAATCGTCAAAATTGTCTGAGAACTTCAAAAGCGCACCCGAATCCAAATGAATTGTGATGTTGCTTTTTAGTTTTAATGCTCCGGTTAAATATTCCCCGGCAGGGAAAAATATTGTTCCGCCCCCATTTTTAGATGCTTTTTCAATAGCACTCTGAATGGCTTCAGTGCATTTTATTCCTTTGTTGTTTCCTCCTTCGTTTAGGATATTCAGCCAGCCGTCGTTCGCGAAAGCGGTGTTGAATCCTGTGATGAAGCAGAGTAATATTAGTATGTTTTTCATAGTTGTTGTTGTTTTCTCATTTTTTTGTCATCCTGACGGAGGAAGGACCATACAATAAACTCCTCACAGTATTTCGCCAATCTTTGTTGAGTTTCTTTGTTGAGTTTCTTTGTCGAGCTGCTTGTGTGGTCCTTCGTTCCTCAGGATGACACACTGCTCGATTAATGTTTTTTACTTCGATCGCAAAATCAAAACCCAGTCATTACCATCTTTTTTGATTCCCAAGGGCTGGAATTCTTTTGTTCCTGTATTGTTAACAATTCCAATTTTGATTTCTTTTCCGTTTTTTGGGTTGTACCAGCTTGCTTTTACTTTATCACCTGCGATTTTCCCCATATTCACTTCCATTCTCTTTCCGTTATACGTGTAAATCAAAGCGTAATTTTGTCCTCTTATCGCGGGTAAATAATCATACCCTGATCCTTGGTTGGCGAGTAAGGTTTGATCTGGAACTCCTTCTAGAAACGGAAATTGCAACATCAACTTTTTAATATAAACCATTTGTTTTGCACCCGGTGCATTAATTGCCGATGTCCATAATTCCTTGTTTCCGTAAGCTGGTTTGTCGCCTTTTCTAAACATTTGCATTACCGCATTGTGTCCGTAGGTGTAACCGGCAGCGCCTGAGAGAACCGACCAATATCCGTAACGACGAACATCATTGTCTGTCCATTTTGGCTGTAAAGTGTCGTGCAAACCATGCGGAATTCCTTCATAAGATGGTTCTCCGTCCAGCGTAGGTTTTGTTGGTTTTAATTCGAAATCTCTTAGAACGAATTTATAATTGTCTTCTTTGAAATTGGTTTTCACTGAATCCTGATCGTATCTTCTGTGACCTGACTGGAACATGTTGAAATCTAACCATTTTGCATTATGATAGTTTTCTGAAGAATCGGTTCTTCCGAAAGGGTGAAATGTCACTAACTGATCTGGATTGTTGGTTTTTAAGGTATTTCCAATCGCGTTCCAGATGTCCATAAATTCATTTCCGTGGGTATCACCGCCATTTAACCAGATTACGTTGGTTTTGTTTTTGTATCGGTTGGCCAAAAACGTTGCATATTCTATCGCATGTTCTTTGCTGACTTTATTTCCTTTAGAAACGTTGGTTCCCCAAACCGGTACCATGGCTAAATAAATCCCGTTTTTGCGGGCTACTTCTAAAGTATAATCTACGTGATCCCAATAATCGTATTCTTTTTTGTTATTGAAATTATTTCCGGCTGTAATAAAAGGTTTTGATACATCTTCGTTAATCAAAGCGGCACTTCCGTAGACATTTACAGCATTAATATTGTGCAAAACCATGACCTGAACTACATTAAAACCTTTTTCTTTTCTGTCTTTAAAGTATTGATCTACTCCTGCTCTGTCCAGTTTTCCGAATGTTAACCAGCCGGTATCACCTAACCAGAAAAATGGTTTCTCATTTTCGGTTACAAAATAATGTTGATTTGGAGAGACTTTGATTCTTGGCAAAGCGCCTTTTCCTGCAGATTGAGAATATCCGCTTTGTGCCATTAGCAGAAAGCTTAGAGCTAGGGCGTGTAGATATTTACTTTTCATTTTGGTTTTATTTTGAATTGTGTGTTTTATTTTGCCACAGATTATTCTGATTTAATGCATTTTCCAGGCTTTGTATTTAAATTTTTCAGGCAGATTCCGCAGATTTTTAATTTTTGAGGGCGTCTATATAATTACTTTTTCAGATTCATTTTGGTTTTATTTGAATTGTGTTTTATTTTGCCACAGATTATTCTGATTTAATGGATTTTTCAAAGCTTGTCTAAAATTTTTCTCGCAGATTTCGCAGATTCAGCTGATTATAATTCTAATTTTCAATCTTTTAATCCTTTTAATCAGTGGCTAACTTTTTTTCACTATAAAAAGCACTTTCTCTTTTATTTCCGATTGCGGAATTACTACTGTTTTTCCTCCGCTTATGTTTGCTTTTTTTGTGAAAGTTCCCGTTGCTGCGTTTATGGCGTAAACTTCGAAAGTTCCTTTTGTGTTTGATAAATCAATTGAAATTTCCTGATCGTTTTTTAAATAAAAAAGATAGCTTTTTCCTTTGTTTTCTAATTTCCACAGATTGTCTGAAAACGTATTTCCTTCCACTAGTTTCATTTCGCTTAAAGCGGAATAAAATTCAGGAAGTTCGATTTTTGGAATGTTGGCCAGTGAAGCTCCCGCCATTAAAGCCGGCCATCCAAACCTTGAAGACCCATCGGTTGAATATAAAATTACTTTTTCAGGATATTTTTCGCGGTATTCCCGAACGGCTCTATACACCTGATTGTCGGTTTCCTTTCCGGTTTTGAGTTTTCTGGCGTGTTGTCTTGGTGCTAAGTTTACACCTCCCTGCGGAGCGTAAGCAGATCCGTCTTCTTTATAATACCAATAACGAATGTCAATTAAATCGACTGTTTTGGCTCTTTTGGCATCGTTTAAAATAGCATCCTGAACGTCTCTTGTAGCGCTTAAGCCAATGATTCCGTTTTTATGCGTTTCATCTTTCCATTTTTGAGCTTCGTCTAACCAAAATTCCATAAAATGAAGCGGACCAGTATATTCGGCACTTGTTAGCTGAATTACGTTGCTGTTTTCCTGAAAGTTTTCTAACGATTTTCTAATGAATCCCTGATGTAATTTTCTTCTATCCGGATTTGTAATATCATAAAACTGCTCGGCCATAAAAATACGTTTGTCTCCTGCGTACGGTGGCGGCTCTGGAAATCCGGTATTATTGATATTGTTCGCTGAACGCCATGGCGAACTTGACCAATGCGCTCCGGCTTCTAAGATATTGTGCTGAAAATATTGCTGATTGATTAACAATTGTCCGTTTGGTTCTGCAAGCTTAGCAAACTCAGCTAAGCGATTCCAGTACCAATCGTTAAATTTTGTTAAGTCGTATTTACTCAAATGATCCCAGGCCAAATCTTGTCCGCTTCTCGCAAAAGGCTGTTCGTAAAACGGAGGCCAGACATCGGCATCAATTCGGCGTACACGCTCGTGATCGTCCATTCTACGGTCGTACCATAAACCGTAATTATGTTCCAGGGCAACAATATTATTTTTCGTTAAGTAATTTACTGTTTCCTGTACTTTATCGGTGAGTCCGTTTCCTGTTCTTCCGGGTACAAAACGGGTTATATGTGGTGTCGATTTATTGACAAAATCATCGGTTAAATCTCCTCGCCACCAGGCCACGTTTGTTTCTTTTCCGGCAATTAGTTTTCCTTCAAAAATCAATAAACCATTTTCTATTTTAATTTTTGATGTATTTTTTGCTGTTTTATTTTCTGTACTTTTTAAATCATTGGCATTTTTTAACCCTGAATTATTGCTGTTGATCGGATTCAATTTCGAAACTTCTGCAATCCATTCCGGCAAACTTTTTACAGTTGTTGCTGAATTTTTTGTCAATTCTGCCGCTACTTCCATTGTCGGACTTGACGAAGGTTCTGAACCCAAATCGTAAATAAAAGACTGAACCGGAAGTTTTCCTAATCTTGCTTCTAGCTGTGCATAAAACAAACTTCTTGGACTGATATGTCCGTTTACATCTTTCCAGTGTCCGTTTCCTCCAAATTGCCCCCAAACTCCAAAAGCCCAGTTCTGTGCTGTTGGCGGACTGTAACATTCTATTTTTGATGCTGATGACTCCCAAATTACAGAGTTCGCTGCGGTCCATCCGGCGCCTCTTCCGCCTTGTTCTCTGTTATTGTAACTCAATGCTTTTCCGTCAATATTGGTAATATCAAATAAAACTCCGGTTGCCCAGCTTCCTATTGCTCCGCTATTCTCATACGACAAATGCGATTCGCATTGTATAAAAACGTTTGGACCGGTGGTACCAAATCCTCCAACCGCAAAATCATGATATCCGAATTCCGAATAACAACGTTGAAAAAGTGTTTGCTGCCCTTCGGTATAAAAAGTATGTCTCCTAAAAGATGCGATTTCAGAAATTGGTTCTGTTGCAATACAATCTTCAACGGTAATTTGCTGTGAAGTTTTTAATATGGTTACTGCTCCGCCGGCAAAATGTTTGAAATTAACTTGTTTTACCCAAGCATTTCTGGTATTTTCGATGCTAATAGCCTGCCAACGGTGCTCTTCGTCTTTTAAATTTGAAGGATTAAAAGTTGATTTTATTAAGATGTTTTCAATTCCTGTATTTTCAATTCTGCCCGACCAGGAATATACGGTTACTTTTGATGTTCCGAAAACGTCATCAAGAGACATGGTAATTGGTGCATTTAGGGTAACTTCATTTCCGTTTATTTTGGTTACCACACGATTCCATGTCATATCCCATGCTCCTTTTTTCCAGCCAATCCAGGAGGTTTCGCCTCCAAAATCCTGCATGTTTAATTCCTTGATAAAATTATCTGTTAAAGGTTTGCTGATTTCGATTTCATCAGCCACTTTTAATTTTGAAGTATTTTTTAATTGGATTTTTTGAGTTCCTAAAGGCGTATAAGCGTTGTTGAATTCAAAAGTATCTTTGTACATTTTATCGTTTACACCTAAAATTCTAATTAGGGATTCTCTCTCTAATCCGGTTCCCAAAAGAACGGTTCCGTTTTCGCTACTGCCGCTTCCACGTAAAACTACTCCTGATTTTCTGATGTATAAAGTTCCACTGATTTTAAAAATTCCTTTGTCTAACAAAACCGCTCCTCTAAAACCCGATTTATCCGGCTTTAAATTGCTGACATAATCAATAGCATTTTGAATTTTTTGAGTGGCATCTTCTTCTTGTCGTGAAACGAAAATTTTGTTTTCTAAATTCGGAATTGCTTTTTCAGAATTCATATAACCGGCAAACGAAAAATCGGGGATTTGATTTCCTAAATTATCGGTTGTAAAAGAAATTTTTCCTTCTTTTGTTTTGATAATATCCGGGAAATTGTTTTGTGCTGTTGTGCTTTTAATGCTTAATAGGATCGCAAAAACAGACAAAATTATTTTATCTTTTTGAAGAGAAATTATATTTTTTAGTTGACTTAAATTCATTTTTATTTTAGACTTTCTTATAATTTAAGACTTCTTAGATTATTATTTTCAAACTAATCATTCCACGCACTTTTCATTTCTCCTTCGTCGAAATGACAAACAATACGGTTACTTTTTTCTTAAAAATACCTAACCGGTTTTAGAAACCTGTTAGGATATGTTTAAATAATATTGTTGACTGACTAATTTAAGACTTTATTGTAATAATTCTTTTAAGTTAGCCAATGTATCAGTATTATTTTCTGTTTTTGTCCAGTCTGTTTTAGATTTCGGATCAATTCCGTTAAAATATTTCTCAATATTGGTATATCCGTCTCCGTTTGCATCTTTATTGGCGTCTGAAGCATCATTTGGATTTAGGCCAAATTTCTTTTCCCATGCGTCCGGAATTCCATCATTATCTGAATCTTTATAGGCTTTTCCTTTGTAAACCGGATAGCCGCCAACTTGGTCAGGATGTGTAATAATTCCTTTTTTATAAGAGTCTGCAGGCAATCTTCTTTTTATAAATTCCTTTCCAATTGCGTTTTCAAGACCATCTTTTACTTCAATTTTCCCGGTGCGCACTTGTTTGATAATTCTTTCGTCAACGGCATCTCTTTTTGGAATTGTTGCTCCCACATTATTCAAAACAAATTCGTAAGCTTCTTCAGCTTTCATAATTTTGAACGGAGGCATTGAGAATGGTTTTGGTTGTTTAATTGCTTCTAAAAATGATTTCTTTTCCGCTTCCGGAAGATCTTCCAGTTGTACGCCGCCGTTCCAGTTATCTGCTGTAACTTCCGGAGATCCAACCATGAAATTTCCTGAAACATAGGCTCTTCCATATTGCTTTGGCTGAATATAACCTGATTCCGGTTTTACAATTCTGTAACGAACGGGCTGATCTGCAGGGGTAATTGGTCCCGGTTTGAAATAATTATTAATGATGTTTAACATCGAACGATAATCGCCTCCGTCCAGCGTGCGATTCCACCAATTGAATACGACGTTGTTTACAAAATTAAAATCGCCGTACATTCCGATAGAAGCATTTCTGGAGATGTTATCTGCCCATAAATTACGCATAAAAGTGCTGTTTAATCCGCCAATTGTACTTCCGAAAGCGTGATTGTACGTATCTAAACCTTCTGATGAAATGGTATTTTGAATGGTAATATTACAAGCCGGCAATTTCTCGAGTTTCGATTTTGCATTGGCTGCAAATTGATGTCTGTAAAGTGAGATATTTTCGTCTAATCCCCAACTTACGGAGCAGTGATCGATGATAATGTTTCCCATTGGGTTTCCGCCTAAGGCATCGTCTCTTCTGGTCACTTCGGTTGCGCCTCTTCTAAAACGCACATGTCTGATGATGACGTCATGCGTATCGATTTCCAGTGTTTCGCCGGCGATACAAATTCCGTCACCGGGTGCAGTTTGTCCTGCTATGGTCACGTAAGGCGCACGCATGCTGATTCTTTTTTTCAACTGAATTATTCCCGAAACATTAAATACGATTGTTCTCGCTCCAACTGCTTCGCAGGCTTCTCTAAAAGTTCCTTTTCCGCTGTCTTCTAAACTGGTAACTACAAATATTTTTCCTCCACGGCCGCCTTGTGTAAACGCTCCGCCACCTTCAGCTCCAGGAAAAGCAGGAATATCTGCCTGAACAAAATCTTTTGGGTAAGATGCCCAGGGTAAATACGGTTTTCCTTGTTTGGCTTCAGCCAGAATGGTGCTGTAATTCGCATTCCAGATTTCGGCTAATCTTTTTTCTTCGTCAGCCAAAACTGCATCGGCTTTTTCCTGAACTGGTTTTGGAATTACGGGATATTGGGCATAGGCCGATGAAAAGAAAGAACAAAATGAAAATGCCAGTAATGTTCTTTTTAAAGTTCGGTTGGGGAAAATATTTTGCATGTGTTAGTTAGTTCTTAGTAATTAGTAGTTAGTAGCCTTGGTTATTAGTCTTTAGTATTTGAATCTTACTCTTCACTACAGACTTATCTCTAAGGACTCGACTATTTATTATTAGCTTTAGCTTTCTCTCTTTGCTCAACACGTTCGTGCCAGTCTTTACTTTCTTTGTTTAGATCGTAACCTTGTTTGGATAAATAATTGTTGATTCTTCCTTTGTATTTACCAAACCAGCCGTGTTTTTCTTTTGAGGAACCGCCGTCCATGGCATGTTCTCTGGCTTCTACTAAAGCTTTGTAGATGTAATCTTTTTGTTCTGCGGTTAAATTTGGAAGCATATCGTTGTAGCCTGCAACTGTTATTGGCAATACACCATAAGTCATTCCGTCTTTTACCTCCGTAATTTTATCTTCTGATAATTCTTTACCTAATTTTTTAAGGTAAGATTTATGCAATTTTGCAATTGACTCATCTGCTTTTGCTTTTAGTTTGTCAATTTTTTCGTCTTGTTTTTCCTTTGCTAAGCTGCTGTCGTCTTTTATTTTTTTGATTTCGGCATCTCTTCCATCGTGAATTTCGCTTAAATCTCTAAATTGCTGTGCAATAATATTTGAAACTGCTTTTTCTTTTTCAGCATTTTTCAACTCTAATTTGGTAACGATTTTTGCTGCTCGTTCGTTGGTAACTTTAATATATTCCGGATCCAGATGCTGTTGGGCATTCATGCCAGAAAATGAAAAAACCAACGCTAAAAAACTGATACTTATTTTTTTTAATGACATCATCTTTATTTTTAGTTGAAAACATTCTTATTCATCTGAAAATCAACAAGAATGTTTTCAAAAATTATTCCTTATTTTAAATCTAATAAAGGTTTAACCAAAGTTTCTTTATTATTAGCCAAATCTTTCCAGTCTACTTTTATTGCCGGATTTAAACCGTTGATGTAATCTTCGATATTAGAATAACCATCTCCATTCAAATCTCCTTTTGCATCAGATGGGTCATTTGGGTTTAATCCGTATTTTTTCTCCCATGCATCCGGAATTCCGTCTTTGTCTGTATCAACATAAGGTTTTCCTTTGTATTCCGGGTACCCTCCTACTTGAGAAATATCTGTAATGATTCCTTTTTTATAAGAGTCCATCGGTAAACGTCTGTGTTCGAATTGGTAAAATTCTTTTTTCTCTAAACCTTTTGCATATTCGGGAACTCCTGTTTTTACTGTTCTTACGATTCTTTCGTCTACTTTATCTCTAATTGGTAAAGTTGCACCTACGTTTTTCAATACAAATTCATAGGCTTCATCTGCTTTCATGAATGGACGGAACCAAGGCATTGGAAAAGGTTTGTCTGCCTTCATTTTAGCGAAGTATTCTTTTGCTTCATCATAAGCCATTAATTCGCCTTTTTTATTCTCTAGCTGAATACCGCCATCCCAGTTGTCTTTGGTTACTTTATCATTGTTAGCCACAATATTTCCGTTTACGAAAGCTCTTCCAAAAACCATATAAGGCAATTTGCTTCTTCCTGATTCCGGTTTTAAAATTCTGTAACTAATTGGCTGAGTAAGATCTGTAACCGGTCCCGGTTTGTAATAGTTGTTCATTATATTGTAGTTGGCTGTATAGTCACCACCATCTGTAGATCTGTTGTACCAGTTAAAAACTACGTTGTTGGCAAAATTGAAAATACCGTTCCACCCAATTGAAGGATTTCTACCGGCATTATTTGCCCACATATTTCTAATAAAAGCGCAATTTTCTCCACCTAATGTACTTCCGAAAGCGTGGTTGTAGGTATCTAGTGCTTCTCCAAATAAACTGTTTTGAATTGTAATGTTTACCGTTGGTTTTTTCTCATCAGGATATCCTGCACCAGGGCTGTACATGTGTCTGTAAATTGACATGTTTTCGTCTAATCCCCAAGTTGCAGAAACGTGGTCGATCATGATATTTCCAACAGGATTTCCTCCAATTGCATCGTCGCGACGGCCCACAAAAGTTTCTCCTCTTCGGAAACGCATGTGTCTGATAATTACGTCGTGAGTATCAATCCAGATTGATTCTCCGGCAATACAAATTCCGTCTCCTGGAGCAGTTTGCCCTGCGATTGTAATATAAGGTGCACGAATTATTAACGGACTTTTGATTCTGATAATTCCGGCAACATTAAATACTACAATTCTGGCTCCGCCTTGTTCGCAGGCTTCACGTAAAGTTCCCGGTCCGCGATCTTCTAAACTTGTAACTGTGTAAACATTTCCACCTCGACCTCCAAAAGTAAACATTCCTCCTCCTTCAGCTCCTGGAAAAGCAGGAATCTCTGCCTGTGGTAAATCATTTGGTCGGGATGCCCACGGAATGTATGGTTTTCCTTGTCTGGCTTCTTTTTCAATAGCAACTAAAGCTTTTTCCCAAGCTTCATCAGAAAGTTTTGCTGCTTCTTCTTTAATTGCTTTTTCCTGAGCCTGAACTTCAGCACTTAGCTTTGGGTATTGTGCGAAACATTTTGCATTTCCCAAAAACAGCAGCGTTAAGATAAATAATGCGGAATTTTTCATGTTAAATTGTAATTATGGTAATTTTTTTTAAACAAATCACCTGTATCTTTTGAGGAATACAGGTGAAAAGCTTTATATGATAATCTTTTTATTAAATACTATTCTTGATAATTGAAGGTACCTTGTGCCCCAAAATTATCATTCCAGCCTATTGTTTGAACTAACCACGGATTTGAAGTTAAAGCAGTGGTATTAAGACCATTTATATAATAGTTAGGATTAAATTTAATGTTTACAGCGCCTCCATTGAAATTATCCATAGGAGTAACCAATGGCGTGCGAATAAAGTTTGCATTGTAGAATGCTGCCAGAGTGGTTAATTGTGTTCCGAAATTTGCAGCATCCGGATCGGCTACCACACTTGCACGAGCAGCTGCTAGAGGATCTGTAGTGGCAGAAGTTGTTGGAACTCTGTACTGCAAAAAGTTTCCGGTACGTTTTGTTCCATTAATTGGGATTAAACCTAATTTACTAACGGTTCCTCCTGTAACTCCAGGCAACGTTTCATTATCGTACAACATCCATCTCTGAACATCCCAAAAACGTTTTCCTTCATAAGCCAATTCTACTCTGCGCTCATATAACACAGCTTCTATTGCCTGATATTTATCTGTCAATGTACCAATTCCGTAATTATTTGCAGCAGGAATCCCCACACGATTTCTAATTCTTCCTAAATAAGAAACAGTATTACTTGTCTGACCTAAAGCCGCATAACATTCTGCAATATTCAATAATAACTCAGCATAGCGATATTCGAAAATATCTGTTCCTGAATATTGAAAGTTGGTTTCTTTACTAGCTGCCTGATTGGTCATTTTTCTAACAAAAGCCGGACTTGAGATTGCAGTGTTACCATCTGAAAAACCTGCTTTGTTTGATCCATCTACCCAGCGATAAGCCCAAAGAACGGAATTAGGAGTTTCTCTGCTTCCCCATTTTGATCCAGAGAAAGCAAATGTTCTGTAAAATCTTGGGTCTCTGTTAAGAAAGAACGTAAAATCGTTGTAGCCATTTGCGGCAGTTGGTCGTTTACCATCTGCCAACGGAAATAAATCAATCATTTCTTTAGGCGCAGCTACTCCTCCACCTGTTCCACCTAAGCTCAATAAACGAATTCCTCTTTCCCATGAATTGTTAATAGCCTGAGAAGTAACACCAACTCCACAAAGCTGAACTGTAATTGCTTCTGAGCAAAAAGCATTGTCAATCAAAAACATTTGTTCCCATTGTTTTGCTGTACTTCCATATAATCCGTATCCATCTGCAGTCAATTGAACTTCTGCTTCTAATCCAGCTTTCAAAGCTGCTTCCCAACGTTCGTTTGAGCCATCCCAATTTTTATTGAATAAAGGACTTGCAAAAGTTAACAGTACTCTTGATTTTTGTGCTAAAGCTGCACCTCTGGTAAAACGTCCATATTGACCTGCTCCCCAGTTACCCGGCAATAAGGTTGCTGCCATATCCAAATCTTTTACGATCTGCTGCACTACTTCAGAAACTTTGGCTCTCGGTAGTTGAGTAGCTTCGTCATCTGATGCTGCTGCCTGAACAGTGGTCACAATTGGCACACCGCCATATACACGCATTAAATCAAAATATTGCATCGCACGCATGTAGTACATTTGTCCTTTTGCCTGATCACGAAATGTTTTATCAAGATTTGAACCTTTTACATCAATATCTTCCAGGAATGCATTACATTCTCTAATTCTATTGTATGGGTGATTACTAATACTTGTTGCTAATTTTGCTCCATAGTAACCACTTGCATCTGCAGAGTTTATAAAGGTTTTATTCGGATTTATTAAATCTTGTGTACCACCTAGCTCTTCTGTCAATCTTGAATTTGCATCAGTCCACAAACCAATAACGGTCGAAGTAGGCGACTTGTAGGCATTGTAAAAATCATAATACTGATTATCTACATAGGCTTGTGCACGTTCCTGAGTTTGATAGAACGTATCATCATAAAAGCCATAACCTTTCTTGTCTTTTAGAAAATCATCACTACAAGAAACAGCAGCTGCTGCAAGTAGTAGTGATAGTGTTATATATTTGAATGGTGTTTTCATAATTACTTTTTAATTTTGATTAGAATGATAGATTAAAATTAAGCGACCAAGTTCTAAGTGTAGGATAATTTACAGAAGAATTATCATACATATTTCTATAATGATCCGGATAAGGATTGTATAAATCCCAAAGGTTATTACCAGTTATACCCAGCGTGATAGCAGCAATTTTTGTATCTGCAAAAACTTTTTTAGGAATATCATAATTCACACTTAAGTTTCTAACGAAACAACGGAAAGTATCTACTTGCCAAAAATCTGATGGGCTGGACATATAGTTCCATTGTGCTACGTTTGGATATTTACCATTTGGATTATCGTCACCGTACATATCACTCCAGAAACTCTCGCGAGACCACATATTGTTTGCAGATGATGTACCCTGATTTACTAGGTCAACAAAAGTAGCACCTCCCCAAGAAGTTGATATTTGGGTTCTAAAAGAAAATCCTTCATATTTGAAACCTAAATTGGTAACTACATTATAAGTTCTGCTGCTGTTGGCTAATTTCACATAATCATTTTCTTTCATGATTTGCCCGTCTGCTGCAGCTAATGTACCGTCTGGATTAAGCTGCCCTGCAACATCTTCATAAGCCAAAGATCCTTTTCTAATTCCTGACGCTGAGTTAATATCTAAATATCTAGGCACTCCTCCAACTGCGGTAGCACGCTCTGTTAAATAGGCCCAGTAATTTGCAATATCTGCATCTGTACGCAAAATACCATCTCCTGTTGATGTTCCTTTCCATGTTGAGAATCCCCACACCGGATTAAAAGTTGAATATCCTACACGTGTAGTATTACTAGATGGTACCAGATTTCCCTGATCAGGGTATTTTTTGATCTCATTATTACCATAACTAAAGTTGAATCCAACGTTATAGCTCATATTGCTTTTTATCTTATCACTCCAATTAATAGCAACTTCATGTCCCCATGCATCAATTTGACCATAGTTTTGTTCAGCATATGCTCCTCCCACAGAAATTGGCACACCTACAGCACTACTCATATCTGTTAACATTTCCTTGTTTTTATCGTAATAAAAATCATACGTTAAGCTCAATCTGTTTCTCAACAAATTAATATCTACTCCTACGTTATTTTTTATAGTAGTATCCCATGTTACATCTCTGTTTGGATTTACTCTAGGAGTCAAACCGTTTCCATTCCATCCACCACCACCAGTAGCGGTACCTGGTCCGAACTGAAAACCTTTGTCTACGATAAGATCATAGTATTGCTCCCATCTCCAAGGCATAATATTATCTTTACCTGTTTTACCAATAGAGTAACGAACTTTAAAGAAGTCTACCCATGGCACACTTTTTTCAAACCAGCTTTCTTTAGACATAACCCAACCCAACTGAACAGATGGAAAAGTTCCCCAATAATTTTCTGGTGCAAATTTTGTCGACGCATCACTACGAAGAATAAACTGGAACAAATATTTTTGCTTGAAGCTGTAATTGAAACGTCCAAAATACGATAGCGTTCCTCCTTCAACTTTTGTTGCCTGACTGTTAGATGCACTTAATACTCCGGCTGTACGATAATCTCCTAAATAATCTTTTCCTGTTTGTTCGTATGCTAAACGGGTAAATGTATTATACACTTCAGAAGCTTCACCACCTACCATTGCTCCAATTTGGTGATCTCCAAAAGTTCTGTCGTAGTTAATCAGGAAATCTCCCTGCGTACTTTTACCGTCTGTATTATTATAATAAACTCTTGAGTTTCTTACATTCGTTTCTAAAAGGTAACTACCTGTCGGATTCGTTGCAGCATTATAAAAAGTAGGATTAGCAGCACTAGCTAAGTGTCTGTCCTGAAGCTGATAATCTCTAATTCTAACCAAATCATATGGCAATTGAATTTGCTCGGTATAAGATGAAGTTTGATTTCTGGAATAGGTCACCTTGAAAGATAATCCCTTAACTGCCGCTACTTTATAATTTAACGAAGCATTTACATTAAAGGTATTGTCATCTGTAACCTGACGTGAACCATTATTTAAATTGGCAAAATAGTTCCATCCTGCAATATTATTATTGGCATTTGCACTTCCAAAGTTTTTATTTGAATTAGGAAATGGAGACACATAGTATTGTTTCCCTTCAATATTAGTTTCCCATGGCACGTGTTGCGGCATGTGAAGTAAAAATCCATAATCGGCCTGTTCTCCACCAGCAGCAGAAGCATAACTACCGTCACTAATATTAGATGATGCTTTAGTAAATGATTTATCTACAAATCCAACATTCCCTGAAACAGAAGCAGAAAAATCTAAATTCTTAGCAATTTTAGCATTGATTCCGGTACGGAAATTCCATTTTTCATATTTTTGGTTTCCTAAATTCGAATCTTGTGTAAGATAGGTTGCACCTGCAAAATACGTAATATCTTCACTACCTCCGCTCACATTGAAAGAGTGTTTTTGCTGAATCGCTGGTTTCCATGCTTCGTCCAGCCAGTTATAATCTAAGCCTTTCATTTGCTCCAATTCTGCAGCAGAATATATAGTCGCCGGATCAATTACAGCTGGGGCAGCTACTCTCGAATTAAAAAATCTATTGCTGAATACTCCAAATTCGTAGGCATTCAATACTTTACTATGGCTAACGGCATCATTTACAGAAAACTGGCTATTGTATGAAAATTTTGCTTTACCAGATTTACCTCTTTTTGTTTTTACTACAATTGCCCCTTGTGAAGCACGAGAACCGTAAATTGCAGCAGAACCATCTTTTAAAACCGTAATACTTTCGATCTCAGAAGGATCTAATCTATTAAATTGTTCCAGTGTAGGCTTACCATTGCTCGGATCGATCTGAATCATATCATCAATGATTACCAATGGAATATTAAAACCTCCATCTTTTGACAAACTAAAAGATTGACGAATTTGAATACTCGCTGCTTCTCCCGGACGCCCTGACCCTCCTGTAACAGAAAGACCCGGAACTAATCCTTTTAAGGCATCAGATAAATTGGTTACCGGCAAATCCATTAAGTCATCTGGCTTTATGGTTGCAATTGCTCCGGTAAGTTCCTTTTTTCTTTGCGTACCATAACCCACTACAACTATATTTTCTAATTGATTAGAGTCTTCCGCTAATTTAACATTAACAATGGAGCGGCCGTTTAATGGTAATTCTGTTTTTTTCATTCCGATAAAAGAAAAAACTAAGGTTCCTCCACTTTTCATTTTAATAGTATACTGCCCATTAAAATCGGTTGTTACCGTATTCTTCGAAGATTTTTCGGTTACGTTAACTCCCGGCAACTGGCCTCCTAAGTTATCAGTAACAGTTCCTGTTACAGTTACAATAGTGTACGTGTTTGAGTTTTGAGCATAACCCATTACCGTCATTAATGCAAACAAAAGAAAACCACATCTTTTTATAAGTGCTTGTTTCATAAATGTTTTTTTTTTTGGTTAGTTAGAATTTTGTTAGTTAGTCATGTTTTAAATGTTTCTCTTAATAAAACAAGATTTAAATTAATCTTAAAGTAATTTATTAAATGTCGAAAACACATTTATTTTTTGTATACCAAAAATAGGACGATGATATATTACAACCGTCCTGCTCTATCCTGTTTTAATAGCATTATCTAAAAAAAAGGAACTCAAAAAAACAATATTAATAAAAAAAAGAAAGAATAAATGTACGAACACGAAAATTTAAGGAATATGATTGCATATAATAAAATAAGAAGACTGCTTTGAAAAGGAAAACGGCAGATTATGCATCAAAAACTAAAAAATTGTACATATTTTTCAGTTTTTAAGAATGAAGCACTGTATTTGAACAGGTTAAGATTCGAGCTCAAAAGTAAAAATTGCAAGGTTTTTAATAAAACAAAAATAAATTGATAAGATATAATTTACAATATCGGCAGATTTTGCAGCGATAAACAAAACTTAAGGCTTTGCTAATAAATTTTATTTTTTAAACGTAAATTCTGATTAACGTAATTAAGCAAAGTCCAAAATCACTTTTCTATGTGAATTAAAGCTTTTTCATTGCATCAAAAACGAGTTTGGCTACTGCAATTCCGCCTTCCGTTTGGAAATGCGTATTATCTTTCTGTCCATCAGGAAAAGCAGGATACTTAGCCGGTTCAAAATTCATAAAATAATTTGCAGTAACATAATCCTGTCCTTTTGATGAAAAATACTTCAAAGACAGTTCATTCAAATCAATATACTTTACTTTCAATTCTTTTGCAACCGCCAGAGCTGCCTGCGGATAATCACCGTGCACATTGCTCAGTTTTCCATCTTTCCACGGATAATTTCTTGCAACCGGAGTAACAACAATGGGTACAGCTCCTTTTTCTATCGTCTGATTGATAAAAAGACGAAGAAATTCTTTGTAACCTTCAATATTTACATAACGTTCTGTTTTCTCAACAGATGCATCGTTATGCCCGAATTGCATCATGACGACATCTCCTTTTTTAAGTGAGCTGTAAACCGAAGCCCAACGCCCTTCCTGAAAAAAGGTTCTGGTACTTCTTCCGCCTTTCGCACGGTCATCTATTTTTACTTCTTTTGCATTCCCTATAATATTTTGAACAAGTTTTAAACTGTCTTTTTGAAAAAAAGGCTGAAAAACCTGCCCCCAGCCCACTTGCGGAAATTTTTTGGTCTGATAATTTTCTTCTAATGAATAATCGGCAACGGTAGAATCTCCAATCAAATAAATAGTAGTCACTTTAGCCTTAAAACTAAAAGCGCTTAAAACTAGCACTAAACTTACCAGAACTATACCGATTTTAAAATTATTCATCATGTTTATTTATTTGGATTCCATCCGTTTAAAACTAAATCTCTATCGTATTTTTTAATGTCCGTCTTTTTTAGCTGATGCGACCACGCTACTCTTTGAGATACAAATTGGGCACTTGCTCCCTTACTTCCTAATTCTGCGTAATAAGCCGTTTTATCTTTATCGGGAAATCGGGTGTCGATCCATTCATTCCAGCCTTCTGGCGTAATGTGCGAACCAATATTTGTGTTTATAAAGACAGTCTGTGCATAAGGTCGCCAGGGTCTTCCTAAAAAAACTTTGTCAACAGCACTATCTTTTGCGGTTAGTTTGCAAGCTGTAAAAACAAAGCCATACGCCTGCCCTTGCGGAGTTGAGGCAGCAGTAATATAGGAGTTACTTAAACTTTCGATCGTACATTGGTAAAAATAAGCCGTGGCAGCACCAAAGATAAAATCGGTTGTACCGTTAATGAAACAGTTTTCAAAATAAATACGGGTATTTCCTTCTGATAGATATAAGGTATCCTGATTTCCTAACAGATTACAGTTTTTTACAACGACACGATCGCTTTTTATATGAAGCGCTACCGCCTGTCCTACCCTTCCCGCCGTATTCTCTACGGTAAGATTTTCAAGGGTGCAGTCATTTCCTTTAATTAAAAAAGAATAGGAAGTTGAAGTTCCGAATGCTTTTTTACCTGATGGATCCACTTCACGAAGCGGTTTCCCGGAATAATCATCAAAAGAAATGATTGTTTTATCACGATCTGTTCCCTTTAAAGTAATAAATGTTTTAGAGGCCGGAATTTCCAATTTCTCTACGTATTTTCCGGGCTTAATTGTGATTACAACCCTTTTTTCTAAATTGTCTTTGACATTATTTATCGCTTCCTGAATGGTTTTAAAATCGCCTGAACCATCCTGAGCAACTGTTAATGTCGATTTATTATCTAGCGTTTGGGCTGATACTGAAAGAGTCGTTAGTAAAAATAGAGCCAGAATATATTTCATCTTTTTTTCATTTTGGATTAGTATTTTTTGTCATCTTGACGGAAAGATCACACTCGAAATTTCGCAATCTTTATCACCAATCTTTATCGGTTTATGCGTGTGATTTCTCGTTCATCGGAATGACAAAACTTAATGGTTAAAATCCGTTTTTATTCACGTCTTTGAGAGTAAATCCGTAGAATCAGCGTGCAAATTTAATGCGACATCCAAACCGTCATTTCTCCTTTTCCTTTATTTCCCCACGCAAAATACGGAATCAATTTTACATTTACTGTTTTTGTATCTTTTACAGAAATCGGTTTGTAAAGTGTTTTGCTCCAGGAATTATCACCCGCAATTGTCGAACTGGCTTCGATCGTAACGAATTTTCTATTTTTTAATTCCGTAAAATCAGTTTTGAAATTGGAGTTTAAATTTAAAACAACATCGTTTACGCTTGTATTGGCCGGAAGCTGATCTGATTCTAAACAATACACCAAAGGTCCTCTTTTTACAGCAACCTGATTTTTAACTTCTTCTACTAACGGATTGGCCTGCATTACTTCTACCGGCATTGGGAGATTCAATTCAATAACATCTCCTTTTTTCCATTTTTGATTCAATTTTAAATACGTTTCAGAAGTAATTTGATCATTAATTTTTGCATTATTAACCGCTACTGAAGCATTCTCACTCCAACCCGGAATTCTCAAAAATAAATTTTGCAAATCTTTGGGCGCTTTTATAATTTTCAAACTTATTTTTCCGTCCCAAGGATAATTGGTTTGCTGCTCAATTTCGATTTCTTCTCCGTTTAAAGATTTTGTTTTCAATTGATTACTTCCGTATAAATTGACATACAAACCTTCTTTTGAAAGATTGTAAGCATAATTTCCAACTTCGGCAATGGTTCTGGTTACATTTGGCGCACAGCAGTTTGAAAGTGCAATATAGCCTTCGCGTTCATTTCCCCAACGCTGTTGAAACGGCAGATCGTTAGAAACATTCAAAGGATTGTTGTAAAGAAATTTTTCTCCTTCTAAATCCATTCCAGAAAGCACGCTGTTGTACAAAGCCAACTCTACGATATCGGCATATTTGGCATCGCCTGTAATTTGGAGCATTCTCCAGTTCCATAAAACGTTTCCAATATTGGCGCAGGTTTCGGTATGAGCCGTTGCATTTGGTAATTGAAAAGGTCTTCCGTAAGCCTGATGAATTTTTTGTACCTCTGTCGGATTATACGAAGTTCCGTCTGGTGAAACTCCATCGTACAAAGAACCGCAAGCTCCTGTAATGTACATTTTTCGGTAGGTTACATCATCCCAAATCGATTCAAGATTATCCAGTAATTTTTTTTCTCCGGTCTCGGCATACAAATCGGCAACTCCTGCATAAAGGTAATTTGCTCTTACGGCATGACCCATTGCAGTTGTTTGCTGTCTAAACGTAATCCTGTCCTGATTGTCATCGGTTCCGTCGCTTGTGGTTCCGCGAATGTCAATTAGGTTATTGGCCAATTCCAGATACTTCGGATTTTTAGTCGTTCTGTACATTTCGACAATCCCCATATAATGCGATGGGCAAATCGCATTTCTGGCCAATTCCGGAGAAGCTTTTTTGTAAAAATCATATAAAAAATCAGCAACACCTTTTGCAATATTCAAAAAGTTGGTTTTTCCGGTCGCACGATAATGAATGCAGGCGGCAGTCATTAAATGTCCCATATTGTATTTCTCAAAACCCAATTGTTTTTTAACTTCCTCCGGGCCTAAAGTTCCCCAGCGTTCGTCAATTAAAACCGGTGTGTGAATGTAGCCGTCTTTGCGCTGTACTTTCGCAAAAAGCGCAATGGCTTTATCCATTTCCTGATCTAGTTTTTTATCTTTTGTAACGGCATACGTTGCTGCCATTCCTTCAAAAATCTTATAGAAATCACCGTCATGAAATGAAGGCCCTTTAAAAGTTCCTTTACTTTCTCCGGCTGCAATTTGAAAATTTTTATAGGCATGCGTAATCTCATCGTTATGATACAAATCCCACATATAGGGCAGTGTGTTTTTGGTTTCAACATCAAATTGTTCTTTCCAAAAACCGTTTGTCCATTTTACATCTTGCAGACCAACGCTTTGCAATTTAGAATACGGACTTTCTGAATTGGCAACTAGACCTTTATTCTGCGCAAAAATTACTGTGGAAAGGAATAAAGATGATATGATAATGTTCTTTTTCATTTTGATCATTTTGTTGTGAATTGTTGGAACGCGGATGACACGGATTGCTAAAGCAAAACGCGGATTAAAACGGATTTCTTTTTATCTTCTTTATGTCAAATCTGCGGGGTTAATTTTTTCACGCAGATCTTGCAGATTTAGGCAGATTTATGTTTTTTGACTTTATTTCTAAATGAAATCTGCGTCAATGCCTAAATCTGCTGCATCTGCGTGAAATCCTTTATTTTACAAATAAATTTATTGTTCTGTTCATTAAATCTCCGTCGGCATCTTTTACGGTTAGAATGAAAGAAGCCAATCCTTTTTCTATTGCTGTAAACTGAATTTCTTTTCCTTGCAAAACCACTTTTCCGTTTTTAAGATCTGAGAACGTGTAAACTGGCTTATTTTCATATCCTTTGAAAAAATCAGTTGCATTTAAAACTTTTTTATCTCCAGAATTCACAAAATAATGAGGCTGCGCCATCCAGTCTAAATAAGTATCCAACTGTGTAAATCCATCTTTGTCAGTATCCTGATTCGCATCAGAGAAATCTCCGGCTTTTGAATTTTCGTTTAAACTGATTGTTTTTTCCCACCAATTTGGCAATCCGTCGTGATCGGTATCCCAATCTGCTGGTCTTGTTTCAGAGGCAAAATTGGGCCATCCGCCGGCATCTTCTTCATTGTCAATCATACCTGCCAAACCACTTTTGCTTCCCTTGTAAGTAGAAGTTCCTTTTAAAGTTTCATCGACAATTCGGTTATCATGCTGATCAAAAAACGGCTGATTGGCACCAACATCTGAAAGTACATTTTTATAAGCCGCTGTCGCTGATTGTGTTGCTACATACGAGGGAAAAAAAGGTTTGTCTACAAAAGTTTCATAGTCTACTTTTTCTTTATTTGTTGTGGTAAATTTTCGTCCTTTCTCCTGAGATTTCTCATCAAAATAACCCGGCATAACATTTCCGTCAAAATAATAACGCTGCATTCCTTTTCCAACTCCTTCATGCTGCGCATTTAATGCCACAAAAATTGCAGTAGAAGCTCCCGGTTTGTAATAATTGTTTACAAAATTCACTTCATTTGCTCCTCCGTCAGTTGTTCTTTTTCCCCAATTGTACACGACATTATTGGTAATATCCAATCTTCCTGTATAAAATCCGTCACCGCTTAAACCGCCGCCAATACTCCAGTTTCTGCCGTAGTTGTGTGCCAATAAATTATGATGAAAACTTCCAATATCTCCGCCAATTGTCGCCGCATAACCGTGCATTTTTCCGGCTTCGTATTTACCATGACCCGCAACGTTCAAAGCTTCAGAAATTAAAGTTCTTTGCAATGTAATATGATGAGCGCTACGAGAACTAAACGATTCGTCGATCGTCCAGCTTATCGAGCAGTGATCAATAATACTGTAATCTGCACCTGTTAATCCCATTCCGTCAAAAGTTCTTCCGCCGCCAATTCTAACTTTCAAAAATCGTATAACACCATCATTTCCTGTCAGGCCAATTGGCGCTCTGCTAATTGTGATTCCTTCGCCCGGCGCAGTTTGTCCCGCAACAGTAATATAAGGCTGATTTACCACTAATCTCGAAGCCAGTTTTATATTTCCCGAAACATTAAAGACAATCGTTCTTGGTCCAATTTCCTGATTGATTGCATCACGTAAACTTCCTGGTCCGTCATCATTCAAATTCGTTACTTCAATCACTTTTCCGCCACGACCTCCTACGGCATAACGTCCGTAACCTTCTGCTCCCGGAAAAGCCAATTGTGCTGGTTTAAACGACCAAACGTTTCCTAAAGTTACTTCGCCTTTTGCATCCACTTCGTCAACTCTCCAGTAATACGTTGTACCACTGTATAAATCAGAAACTGAAAAAGAATTATCTGTCAGTTTCCCTTTAAATTCTTTTGAGGACTCTGTTGCATTTTCTACAGCATTTTTGTCTTCACCAAAATATAATTTATGAGATGCAACACTTTTTGGAGCATCCCATTTTAAGATTAAGTTTTTAGATACTTCAACATGTTCGTCACGATTTTTGGGTTCCGGAGTACGCGACTGATTCATTAAATTTGGCGTATCAATTTCAAAACCATTAATCACAATTTGTTTGATAACATCTTGATTCGAAGTGGGATCCATTTCAAAACGAACGATCACGTCTTTTCCTTTTTCGGCATTAAATGAAATATAAGCCATTGCAGCATCCACTTTAGCATTTGCTCTCTGACTTGCATTTACCGTTTGCTGAAGCTTGCCGTTTACGTAGATTTTTATTGGCGAAAAGGTTTTTCCTGTAATCACGTCAAAAGCATTATGAAAAGTTAAAAGCGTGTGTTTTCCCGCTTTCAATCCGCTGATTTTCAAATCTAAGTTTTCAGCTGTAACCAAACCGTCGCTTCCTAATCTGTTATAATGCGGAGCGCTCATTCCAACCTTATACCATTTGGATGTAAAGTTTCCTTTTAGTTTAAAGGATACATTATTGAAGGATTTAGCATCTTCTTTTCCTTCATTAATCACCCACGAATCATAACCCGGATCGTGAACTTCTTCTAATCTTCTTTGAAAAAAATCAAAGTCTACTTTTACAATTTGTTTATCTGTATTCTGCGCTTGTGCATTTGCCGTTAAAAGCATTGCAAGAGTCAAAGAACCCATTAATTTCTTGATCATTTTTATCTAATTTAATTTCGTTTTTTCTGTTTCAGATTTTCCTAACAGATTTATAATGTCTTTTTTTCTTTCTTCCGGAATTACCTTTAAAACTTTCAATTCTCCGTTGAGTAATTCAGCTTCAATGGTTGTATTTTGTTTGGCATGTAATTTAAAATGAACGTTCCATTCTTTTGGCCAGGCCGGAAAAAGATATATTTTTCCATCACTTTCCTGCAAAAGCATTTCCTGCATGCCAATCATTCCTGCGCCGCCCCAATTATGATCCGGAACCCAGTCGAAACCCGGTCCCCAAAAGGCAGGGAAACGCCGGTCTGAATTTGCCATTTTCATTGTATTATATTTCGCAGCTTCTTTGGTTAAACCCAATCTTGCCGCAAAAATATTATCCTGTTTCCAGCCTATATGACTTCTGAATTTTAAAGCATCCGGATCGTATTTCCACGTATTTAAAGCCGTTTCTAAATCCGGTTTTCCAATGCTATAAATGCCCCACGGATAAACGGGATACAATTGAGGCACTTCAGAATTATTGACTCTTTCCCAGGATTTCGCCGGAACCAAAACTTTATGGTTTTCGATTTGTCCGAAATTCAAAGGCGGAATTCTCTTTTGAAAACCTTTGAGATATTCCTGCTCATCTTTTGATAATTCTTTTTCAGAAAGGTTTAAAAGATTAGCCGTAATTATTTGCAAGGCCGAAATCGTACTATTGGCATTATACGCCATTTTGTAAGTTTCAGCGCCAGAACCGGGATATAAAACTAATTTCCCATTTCCGTCTAAGGCTTTTCTTCCTCTTTGCTTGGCCAGATATTGATAATGTTCATCAAAAAAACGAAGACAGCTGATGATAAACGAATTGTATTTCTGAATGTCTTCGCCTGCATATTCTTTTTGCTGCAACATCATTTGGCAGAATTCAAAAACCGTGTCCCATTCATACTCGAGCCAGGCATTATATTCCATACCCGGATCATAATCTGCGGGACGCTTCCATTCGTATTCTGCCGGATTTGGCAGTCCGAAATTTTCTAATTGTTCTGTAAACGAAGCGCCGTTATGGTTCCAATATACTTTGCTTCTTAATTCGGCATTTTTTTGTAAACTCAAATAATAATCCAGCTGCGATTTCATCATATCAAAATCACCGCTTTTTACCATCGGAAAATATACCAGCCGCTGGTTTTGAGCTGTCATTGTTCCGCCGCCCCAGTTTCTGAAATCGGGTGTGAAATCTAAATCGGGATTGGTGAAAACGGGATCAACCGTAAAAAGTCCGCCATTGAATTTGGTTGGATATTTGCCGTAAGCGTTACAACCTAACATATAACGGAATAGCTGATAATTCTGTCCGATTTGAAAAACAGAATCCTTCTCAATCGATTGATTTTTTTGTGTAAAAACAAAACTGCGGTTCCAGAAATTATTCCACCACTTTATAGTGTTTTTTTCTGCTTGTTTTGAAGTATTTTTATTAGATGAAATTTGATTTTTTAATGCACCGTTCCAATTATTTAAATCGGATTGACTGGTATTTAAATACAGCTGTAATGAATGTTTTTTAGACGGTTTTATACTTGATAAATTAAACCCTTTAAAATCTGTCGACTGGTATTTTCCTAAATAGGTTCCGTCTGGTTTTAAATTATCACCTGTCATAAATCCGCCAAAAGTCAAATTGGTAATCGGGTTTAGCATTTGGTCTTTAACCGATTCCATTTTCTGCTGTTTCACCGCCACATCAAAAACGGTATTTTCCCTGTTTCTGTGATAGAATTTAATGCCATTATTTTCAAATGAAATTGAATCTTTATAGGTAATAATTTCTCCCTGAGGTGCCCATTTATACGAATTGGCATTATTTGCTTTTCCTTTTGAATCCCGGTTTTTATAACGCCAGCTTTCGTAAGAAGCCGTCATTTTCAGCGCAGTTTTACTTTCTAAATCTAAACGAATTATTGGTTTAAAAACATCAACCCAAAGTTTGATTTTTGTGTCATTCTGCCCAATTATAATATAACCGTCTTTTAGTTTTAATTCCTGATAAAAACCTGCTGCCCCTGCAAATGGATTTGGCGTTAAGGTTACTTTTACACGCCCTAATTTCAATAAAGTATTGTGTTCGTCAAAAGTCCCGCTTCGCGAAAAATAAAAAAACAAATCGCCATTTTCTACCCAAACATTCATACCAATATCACCGCCTCCTAAAGGCATAGATTCTGATGAATTTTGGCTCTGGGTTTTCCAAACCTGATTGTAATTTTCAAGTACAGGAACTTGCGCTTTCGCGAAAAGCGTAATGAAGAAAAAGAATATGTAAATTTTGTTTTTCATTTTTTAAATTTTCCTGCAATCCCGAAGCTTCGGGACAAAACCTTGCAGGTATTTATATGACGATTTAAACTTTAAAATCAGATACGTGAACAAATTACCATTCATCTGTCCTAAAAGATGAAATTGGCAAACCTCCCGCACTAAACAATTCTGCTTTTGCAAAATCTTTCCACAAATAGCGAACCGCAACTGGTTTCTTCACTTTATCAGAAGTCAAAACCACTGATTTTCTACGGACAACTGTTTTCGCCGGATAAAAAACTTTGTCTTCTCCGGCCAATTCAAAGCCTAAAACTTCTTTATCGTAAGAGGTGATTCCGTTGGCAACATCATCAAAAGAAACTGTCACAGAACCGTCTTTTATTTCCATTGCTTTGTATTTTGGACTTTCGAATTCGAAACCTTCAATTCCGTATGTCTTGGCCAAAGCCTGAAAAGCTAGTCGGTTTCCGCCTTTTTCTTTGTCCATCGGATGAATGTTATTTTCTTCGCCAACATCCATTAAAACGGCCATTCCGGAATGCGGAATTTCCTTTGAAGCCTTAAACTGCGCTTCTCTCAAATAAGCCGAATTGTATTTCTCCTGATAATCTTTGGGATGAAATGATGCATAATTAAAGGGGGCAATCTGGGCGAAATAAAAAGGAAAATCTCCTTGTTTCCATAACGTTCTCCAACTGCTGACCATTTTTTTCATTAAAGCGGCATATTCAGAAGCTCTTTCGTAATTTGATTCTCCCTGATACCAGATACAGCCTTTGATTCCGTAACCAATTACAGGCGAAAGCATTCCGTTAAATAAAGTCGTCGGCACACGATTCGGATCTTTTGCCAGTTCTTCTTTTGTCGTCGGAATTTTAGCGCTTGCAAAATCTTTCAGCATTTCCTGATTCATCCACGCTTCCATACTTGATCCTCCGTACGAAACATGAATCAAACCTACCGGAACATCTAGAACTTCCTGCAAAAGCGAACCAAAATACCAGGCCGTTGCGCTAAAATTTGAGGTTGATTTTGGTGATGCGACTTCCCATTTCCCTTCAAAATCCTGTAGAGGTTCCAAAACGGTAGCGCGCGGAATCGTAATTAATCGTATGTTTTTATTGGTTGAACGCACGATGATTTCGTTGCCGTTTTTAACCGGCTGACCCGGAAATCCTTTTAACGGCATTTCCATATTCGATTGTCCGGAGCAAAGCCAGACTTCGCCAATTAAAACGTTTTTAATTGTTATTTTTTCGCTTCCTTCTGAAACATCAATAGTAAACGGTCCGCCGAATGACGGCGTTTGCAATTCTGTTTTCCATTTTCCGAAATTGTCCGCTTTTACTTTGTAGGTTTTCGAATCCCATGATGTTTTTATTACAACATTTGCGTTCTTTTCTGCCCAGCCCCAAATAGGTGCATTAGCCTTTTGCTGCAGCATCATATTATCGGTAAATAATGCCGGCAATTTGATTTTTGCATTGATTTGCAAACTTGCTAAAATCGTTAATAATGCAATAATTGATTTTTTCATTTTTATGTTTTTTTTTGCCACAGATTAAAAGGATTAGAAAGATTTTTTTTCGACACGAATTTTTATATTTCTTCTTTTTAAATTGCCTCATCACTTATTAATAATCCCCTTAATCCTTTAATCTGTGGCTAACTTTTATTTCTCTTTTATAATCATAACAGGCCCCAACAATCCCGCCTTCAACAACGGTTCTCCTTCTAATCTATAAGTCGCATTTGTCCACGTTGACCTTTGTTCTTTTGGTAATTTCTGATCGCCAATTAAACGGTTCGCCCATGTATTGGTGATCTTGATTTCGATTGTGTTTTTTCCTTTTTTCAAGGCTTGCGAAATAGCTGTTTTATAAGGAAAAGTCCAAAGTGTGCCACAATCTTTTCCGTTGATTTTAATTTCGGCTATATTGGCAATTTCACCTAAATCAATCCAGATTTTATCAGTGTCTTTTCCTTTCCAGACAAAATCTTTTTTATAAACTGCAGTTCCGGAATAATATTTAATTTGTTCATTTTCAGAAGTGCTCCAATCAAACAATTTGTTGATTTTTACTATTTCTTTTGGACCTTTGTATTCCGGATCAAATTGCAATTCCCAATTTTCATCTAAGGTCTGAACGTTTTCAAATTCTAAACCTTTTTGATAACCTTGTGCCAGAACTTCTTTTGTGTTTTCTTTAAAAATGACAAAACCAGATTCGTTTGCATCCAAATTAATATCTACAATTGTTCTGCCGTTTTCTATTTTCCAGTTGGCTAGAGCCGAAGTTGTATCGGTCACAGGATTGTACCAAACTGGTATTTTTCCGGCAATTCTAAACGAAGCTTCAAACGAACATTTTGTCTGTTTTTGATTCGAAATAAAGTAAATGTCTTCCTCATCAGATTTTCTATGCGCCCAGGCAATGGTTTCAGAATCGGCTCTGTTTAATTTCGGAAAATAAACATCTTGTGTAATTCCAATTGAAGCAAAATCATTTTCTAAATACGGTAATTTAATAACCGTTCCTTTTCCAATTTTCCATGTTGATGCATTTGAATTGCTCCAAATTTCATTGATGATATTCTGCCATTTTTTAAAATCTTCATTGGATTGTAAACCTGGCTGTACATTTGGTTTTTCATCTACAAAAATCGTTGCGCCGTCTTTTGCTAACTGCAGGATTTTTTCGGCGGAAGCCAAAGAAAGCATTTTGTTTGGTGCCATTTTATGACTTCCCGGAAATAATAAAGCGCCGTATTCGATTCCGCCGCCAAAAGAGATTTTTCCATTTTCAAATTTGGCACGGTTTATCAAAACATCTGAATTGAATGAATCGTATTGATACCCATTCATCGCATTTGTCCAATGGGCTAAATCAGTTAAATTTTTAGAATACGATACTTCTTTTGGCATTTTAGCGCTCGCTTGTCCTTCATTTTTCAAACGGACAGACTCGCTTTCAATTCTTGCTGCTCCAAAAACATTCGGAATAAAAGGAACCAAACGATCCGGAAGTACAGAGCGAGAAGGCAAATCTTCGCCAATAAAAACCGCCAGATCAATAACCGGTTTTCCTTTTTGTAACTGGAATTGTACTCTTTGGCAATATTCAAACCACGCTTTTCCGGGTTCCCACCACGTCTGGTCTCTTTGAAAATAGGTTCCTATTCCGTCTAAAGTCATTCCGGGTTTTCTGTCCAGCCACGGATTATGCACAAAAACGTGATAGAAAAATCGGTTAATTCCAAGTGCATAATTTCTATCGGCAACCACTTTTAAATTGCCCGGATGTTCGTCCCAATCCATTTTTAAAGCCGTAAAAGCTTCTGCCTGAATAATATCTTTTCCGTAAATATGTCCGCCAGAAATAGCATCTAACATATCGTTTGGTTTGTCGTGCGTTGGGCTTTTCAGCCAAAACTCACCACTCGGATAATCAATATATTTAAAATGCAAAAGTCCGTCGCTCATCATGGTTGGTGCGACATTTTCTGAACTGAATTTTACATGGGCATCCTCTGCAATTTGTCTTAAAGTGCCAAAGAAATTATCCGCAACTAATTCTGAAATGGTTTTTCGAATATCATATAAAACTTTCTCAGAAGTCTGAATATCTTTTACCGGAATTCCTGCCATAACCGGCAGATAATCTACAATATCGTAGCCTCTTCTGGTTTTGAATTCGTTTCTAAAAACAGGCGACCAGTTCTGGCTTCCGCATTCCCAACTGTCCATGTGCAGGATTTTAACCACTTTTGATGCCAACTCAGGACCAGCCACACGAAGCATTTCTCCAAACCAGTGATCAAGTTGAAAACGAATGGCTTCTTTATTAAACTTGTCTACTTCTAAGCCTCTTCCGGCACCCGCGGTTGCATTTTCGTGACCTGTAGAAGTATGACCAAAACGGATAATTCTCCAATTCGCTTTCGCGGAAGCTTTCCAGTTTAAAACTCCATTTGCATCCACAAACTTAGAAATATTGATCATTTTTGAAGGATCAATACAATCTGCTGAACTGATTTCTTTTTCGGTTACTTGAGGGCTTAAACGCCAAATCGCACCCGATTTTCCCTGATAATTATCGATCAAAGGTTCGTTTGACAAATAGATTTTGCTGACTTTTAAACCCTGGTTCCATTTTGCCGGATCAAGATCTTCTGCGCCCGGCTCTGTTCCTTCCGGATCGTAAACAAATCTGAAATATTTGGTTTTTGTCGGAACAATACTGTGGGTATAAAAAGCATCAACATCCTGCCAGCCGTGACGTGGCGTTGTCATTCTTCCTAAACTTTTAAAATTTACACCGTCATTGCTGTATTCAACAATTAAACGATGTGCCTGATAGTTATTTCCTTTGGTTTCTATCTGAATAGATTTGCACAAAAACAGTTCAGCAAATTCATATTGAATCCATCCTTTTTTTGGCATTCTAAATAATCCTTCTTTCTCTGATTCACTTAAAATAGTAGCATCAGATTCTGGATTGGTTGATGTTATTTTTGGCCGTTTTGCATTAGAAGTAATAAAATTTTCTGGTACCGGAATTGCAAACGTGGCAATGTCTTCATAATAATCTTTATAATGTTGTGGAACCGCTAATTTTAGGTTTTTAAAGTTGTTTCCGCTAACGATTGTATCTTTCCAGACTACTTTTTGCATGGACATTTCTGGCGTAATCCAAGGCCCTCCGGCAACGGCAAAACCATCTGCAGGATGAAAACCTATTTTTACGCCTACGCGATCTGCTTCAATTAATGCCCAATGCACCAAATCCCAAAATTCTTTGCTCAACTGCAAAACTGGCGGATCTATCAAAGGTGGATTTGCCGGACCTTTTATCGTCATTAAATAAGCACCTTCGATCCCGGCTCTTTTCATCGCTTCGAGATCGGCTGTAATGCCTTCTTTAGAATATGCGCTTTGCATCCAATACCAATAGGTCCACGGTTTTGAGGACGCTAAAGTGGGCTGAAAAGGTGTATTTTCTTTTTTATGGAGTTCCTGTGCGGAGACTATACTCGCAAGGAGAAGGATAAAAAAGAGGTGCTTTTTTTGAAACATTTTATTGTTTGTTTTTTTTTGTCATCCTGACAATTTTAAAAACTCGACAGGTTTAATTTTTCATTATAAACATAGCCAATGGTTTAAACCATTGGACGTCACGTGATTTCACAATACGTTCCCGAGGTTGAAACCTCTGGCTATGTTCAATGCCAGATCTGTACTCTTTGTCGAGCTACTTGTGTGGTCCTTCCTTCGTCAGGATGACAAACTATGTGTTTAATTTTTTAATATTTAATATTTAAATTTTTTCAAACTGTTTTCTAATTCATTTTTTGAACCGCTGAAAGGCATCAAATAAAAACTATATTCATAATCTCCAGACGGAATTTCATATTTTTCGATTGGTCTTGCCACCGGCGACCAACTGTCGTTTCCTCCTACACCCATTTGTAATAAATCAATATTTAAGGTTAAGAAACCAGGATCTTTTAAGTCAAAAGTGTGTTTGGCTTCACTTAAATTGGCCTGAGTATAGGGCCACGCGCTCATTTGTAAAACTTTGTCGGCTGTCAAAACTAACAGTCCTTTATTTTTTGATGGATTGGTCAATGACATCCATCTTACTTCAGTACGGTTTCCGTTTTCCTGAGGTTTTATATACGGCTCTGTAAATTGGTTTACAGGCAGGGAATATTTTCCTACTGTAAATCCGAAACTACGATCAGAATAATTTTCCAGTTCGCCTTTTCCGTACCATGAAATTTGGTCGAATTGTCTTTGGACACCCATTTGCATTCCGACTTTTGGAATCTTTGGTAATTTATTGGACGCCTTCAGATTATAATTAACTTTCACAACACCGTCAGGTTGTATGGTGTAAACTACGCTGACCTGAGCGCTGTCTTTTACCACTTCGTAGTCACTGCTAATGGTCACCTCATTAATTCCTATTCCCATTTTAGTGTTAACGGCTTTTGGAAGATTATTATACCACTGCTTTAAAACTTTATTAGGTTTCCAGCCTTTGCGGTCATTATCTGTCATTGGTCTTGTAAAATTGGGCAGTAATGGTGCAAAAACCTGTTCTTCATTATTCAATTTATAAGAAGTTAGCGCTCCATTTTTTTTGCTAATGCTTATCTGATACCCTTTTCCACTGATTTTAAATTCTGAATCTGTTTCTAAAGCTTTCATAGCTCCTTTTGAATTTTCAACAGCAATTTTTAGTGCTTCTTTCTTTTTCAACAGAAATTGGTCTGTTGAAACTGCATAACCTTTAGAAGCCCAAAACTCATCTTTTGAAAGTTGAAATTCGATATTTAGAAAGTACTCCGCATCTTGTCTCATCTTCGGAAGGTATTTGCTTACATCTAAAACAAAATCACTTCCGGCTGGAATATTAATCGGTTTCAAAACTACTTCCTTTATTGTATTTCCGTTTTCGAGAATTTTTATAACTGGAATAAAAGCATTCAAATTTTGAACCACCAGACGGTTATGGATTTTTAATTTAGAATCAGCATCTAAAGTTGAAACGGCAGGCTGATAAATCCATTTGTTCTCGTACATCGCCGCTTTTGGTCGGCCGTCTGCAGCAACCAGTCCGTTAATATTAAAATTGGCGTCGTGTTTTTTCTCTCCAAAATCGCCTCCGTAACCCAAATAGTCCTGACCGGTTTTAGGATCTTTTCTAAGCAAACCCTGATCTTTTAAATCCCAGATACAACCTCCAATTACTCTTGGTGTTGAACGGAATTCATCCCATAATTCTTTTAAATTTCCGGTTGAATTTCCCATAGAATGTGAATATTCCACAAAAAGAATTGGTCGCGTATCTTTATTTTGATCCACTAAAAATTTAGGTGTAAAAACGCCCGGATAAAAACGGCTTACAATATCTACATAAGGTTCATCCTGAGGATTTTCAAATCGGTGCGAGTGATCAACTGTTTTGGGATAACGCGGATCCAGCGGGTCAATATATCCGTCTAATCTCGGATTTCCCTGCGCTGGTTCATAATGCACCGGACGTGTAATATCATAATCGTGTGTCCAACCCGCCATCGCGGCATGGTTCGGACCTTTACCTGCTTCATTACCCAAACTCCACATTACAATACTCGCATGATTTTTGTCGCGCTCTACCATTCGGGTCATGCGCTCTAAATAGGCATGTGTCCATTGCTGATCGTTACTCAAAAAACCTCCTAATCCGTGCGTTTCCAAATTGGCTTCGTCCATCACCATCAATCCGTATTTATCGCATAATTCGTAGAAATAAGGATCATCAGGAAAATGGCTGGTACGTACAAAATTAAAATTGAATTTCTTCATCAGTTTTACATCTTCTTCCAAATCCTGGTGATTGACTGCTTCACCGCGAACGGGATGATGACCGTGATGATTTACGCCATACACATACGTTTCTTTTCCGTTGATGAGCATTTTGCCATTCTCTTTGGAGAATTCAATCGAACGGAAACCGACTTTACAGCTTTTTACCTCGCTAATACTTCCGTCAGGATTTTTTAGCGTCATTACCAACGTATATAAATTGGGTTGTTCTGCACTCCATTTTAACGGATTTTTGATGGTTTCCTGAAAAAAACCAAAACGTACTTTATCGAGTCGTGGCGAAACTTCACTGATAATGTCGATTGCTTTTCTACTTAAGCCTTTTTCGAATAAAGGTTTATTTTGAGGATCGTATAATTGTACTTCAAAAGTGTGATTTTTGATGGTATCGCCTGTAAAATTCTCTAATCTCGGACGCAATTGAAAAACGGCATCTTTATATTGTTTGTCTAATTTCGTTTGTACAAAAAAGTCCTGAATACGCAATTTTGGCTCTGCCATGATAAAAACTTCACGTTGAATGCCGCTTAAACGCCAATGATCCTGATCTTCGAGATAAGAGCCGTCGCTGTAACGGAAAACACGAACGGATAAAATATTTTCTCCTTTTTTTAGGTAAGGTGTAATATTGAATTCAGATGAATTGAAGCTGTCCTGACCATACCCCAGAAAATCGCCATTGATCCAAACCTGAAAAGCAGAACTCACTCCACCAAAATGAAGCGTAACATTCATGCCGTCCCAATTTTCAGGAACGGTAAATTTTCGTTGGTACGATCCAATCGGATTATCGTCTTTAGGAACAAAGGGTGGATTTACGGGACGAAACGAATACACGGCACTTTTGTAAATCGCCATTCCGTATCCTTTCAATTCCCAGTTCGATGGCACTTCAATTTTATCCCAGTTTTTTACCTCATCCTTATAAAAATCCTGAGGTGCTTCCTGAAGGTTTTTGGCAAATTTAAAATCCCATTCTCCATTCAGTATTTTAATTCTGCTTTTATTTCTGTTTCCTTCCAAAGCATCAGCAACTGAACTATATGAATATCCGGTAGCTCTGGCCGCTTGCCTGTTGATGCTTGTAACTAATGGGTTTTCCCAGGGCACATCACTATATTTTTGCGGAACGCGCGGCACTCCGGCCGGTTCACCTGTAACCAATTGGGCTTGTATTACACAAGTCGTTAGTAAGGAAAAAAGTAGAATTTTAAATTTATTCATTTTGAGAATATAATATTTATTATTTCACGCAGATTCAGCAGATTTCGCAGATTCTATTCATAAAACTATCAAAATTTGGTTATTTCTTCTTATCCGGCGGTGCAACAAAACTCATCTCACTTTTTCCTAAATCTTTCGAAGTTGCTACTGCAATTCCTCTTTGTTCGGCTTTGTTTACGGCGCAGTAAAAATGATATACAACTCCGTCATGCTTTACTACAAATGATTTATGAGCGAACATATCATCATAAGGTTCTGAAGATTTAATTAAGTCATCGCCTTTCCAGTCTGTCCAGTTTACTAAATCGTTCGAAACTGCAAAACGGTTAAATGCACCTTGATTCCACCCCGTCCAAAAAGCTCCAAAATAGAACATCACCCAGGTATCATTAATACGCTGAATATAAGCATCTCCTGAGATTCCTTTATGATGATTGATTAAAGGTTTATCGCCATAACGTTTCCACTCTTTCATGTCGTTTGATACTGCCATAGCAATACGCTCTGCGCCTTTTGCAGGATTTAAACTATCGCCTCGCGCATTGTAATACATGATAAAGTTGTGTCCCGTAACTTTGTCCTTATCGCGAATCACACTGTTTTTATACATCGTACTATTGTCCCACCATCTGGCGTCTTTGTCTTTTGGTGTTAAAACGGGATTTTCTAATCTTTGAAATTCGTGTGGTTTTGTCGGAGTTTCTTTTGTATATGCCATTCCTATTGACAGAACGCCTGCTTCGTAACCTTTGGTGTTTCCGCCAAAATAACTCATCCAATACTTATCATCGTATTTTTCCCATTCGTAGCTTCCGCCCCAGGTTGGATCTTGTAGCGAAATATATCCTGCTTTCTGGTTGACATCCCAATGTTTTTCATTTTCTGAGAAAGACATTACTTTTCCGAGATATTTCCAGTTTAGCAAATCGTCGCTTTCTGCCAGCCAGGTTTCATAACCTCTGCCGTCGTAAATTAAATACGTCATGAACCATTTACCATCCTTTCTAAACACACTCGGGCAATCCATTTTATAGGAGTTGTCTGTTGGAACCATCACTAAACCGTATTTACAAGGCGTTTTTATTTCGTTATAAATTTCCTGCATTACGGTTTCGGTAATGTCTCGTTTCTTGTATTTAGTCGTTGCGCAACCGGTTATGGAGAGTGCTGCAATGGCGATTAGTAAATATTTAATTTTCATTCTTTATGTTGTTTAGCGCTACGTTTTTGAACGCGGATGACACGGATTTACTTCTTAAAGACGCGGATAAAAACGGATTTTTTTTTCTTTTTTTGCTTTGTCAATGTTTAAAACTTTGACAAAGCTTGTCGTGCTGATATAATTAAAAGATCAGCGAAAATCAGCGTCTTTACGAAGTAAATCCGCGTAATCCGCGTTCAATTATTTCTTCAATTCTTCTAAACGAGAATTCATCACATCCTTATTCAGTTTAACTTTTACCATTCCTGTCGGATGAAATCTTCTCTTTAAGTCGATCGCATTATAGACTATCGTGTAAACATCGTTTCCTTCTGGTATCAAACAAAGCGGCGTTCTCATAATATCCCACCATTTATTCACTTTTGTTTCTATAGGAAGATATCTTGCTTCAGACCATTTAATGCCGTCTGCAGATAATGAATATGCTATCATGTTCGGTAAATGATGCCCCCAACCGTCCGGGCCTCCATCGAAAATGGCGATGTACATTCCGTTTGGTAATTGACTCACAATGGGATTTTCCACAAAAGTCGGATGCATTGATTTAATGGGTTCTAATCCTTTATTCAGTCTTAACCACGGCCCTTCTAAACTTTTTGATTCGGCTAAAGCGACAAACCAGCCTTTTCCGGATTTCTTCGGATAATCTGCCCACGAATTAAAAGGATAAGCACCGCTGTAGAATCCGAAATATTTATCGCCCACTTTATACGGAAAAAATGAAGCAACTCCCTGACGCCCTTCCCAAGGCTGAGAATCCAGACCTGGTTCCATAATAATACCCATGTCTTTATAAGGTCCGCCAATTCCGTTCATGCCTTCAACAGTTGATTCGCATCTCCAGATTCTTCCAAAAGAATGATTGGGTTCTATTTCTTTACTAACGGTATACGCCAAATAATAGCCGTACCATTTGTTTGCCTTTTCGTTAAAAACCGGCATGTACGACCAAATTGCGGCACGGCGATCATTCATTGGGTTATCGTCTTCTGTAATGGCATAAGTTCCGCTGGCCTGATAAATGGTTGATTCTCTTTTCCAGGTAATGGCATCTTTGCTTGTCCAGTGTCCAATTCTTGTTTTTACACGATCGTAGTAATAATCAACACCTTTCTCTCCTGCTCTTTCGGTTGGAAACATGTGGTAGGTATCGCCCACTTTTACTACGCGACCGCCTTCAAAACCACCCTGAATTCCTTCGGTTCCCGACATTCCTTCATCAATAACGGGCTTATTTTCTCCGCCGATAATTTCGAAAAGTGGTTTTTCATCTGAAAATCCTTCAACGATAAAAGTTGGATTCCATAATTTTCCGTCTGGAAATGCTGCGTCTCTTTTTTCTAATTTTTCAGAAGCTTTTACAACTCCTAAAATGGCAAATAATCCTTTTCCGGGGTCTATAGTCTGTGTTCCTTTTGAATAGGAAACGGCGTATACATTTACAGGAGGTAAACCTGTAATTGTCAATCCGTTTTTTAAAACTAATTTTGCCTTTTGAATTTTATCTGACTGAAGATATTCGGAATTATTTTCATTAAAAATACCAATCAAAACCTGAACCGGTTCTTCAAATTTTAATTGTAATGGAGGATTGGTTCCGTTTTTATATTGATCTAAAGGAAGTTCAACACCTGTCAAATCTTGTAATTCTGGAGCTAAACGAACAATATTATGTTTACTTCCCGAAAAAACATGGGCGTATTGTTTGGTTTTGAATGTTTTGTAGTTTGATTTTACGAGCTCAAAAGATGCGGGTTTCCATGTTGTGTTTTGCGCTGTTGTTTGAATGCAGACAGCCAATAGCATTAGGAAAGCGCTTTTTACTTTGAAATGGTATTTTTTATTTTTTGAAAACATTTGTTTTTATTTTTTTGCTTTTTGTCATTTCGATCAAAGCGAGAAATCGCACTAGAAATTTCTTAGCTATAATCGACAATCTTTGTGGTTACGTTTGTGGTTCCTCGTTCCTCGGAATGACAAATTGGACTTTACAACTAAGGACTACTTACTAAGGACTAAAAACTTATATCGCTTTATAACTTACTTTATACGGCACATTCGGTTTTACAATCAACTGATATTTATTTTTTGCTAATTCTGTAATCGTTCCTGAATTTGTCTTTGGCTTGCTTGTGCTTTCAAAAATTAATTTCCCTTCTCCTTCGCCTCCTTTTACTTTAATTTCTTTGGTGCTGCAATACAATTCTACTTCTCCGTTTGGAGTGGGTACTTTTCCTTCCATCCATTGTAATCCGCCAAGATTTGGCTTGATTTCATATTCTGAATAGCCGGGAGCGGTTGGCTTTACACCTAAATAATATTTTCCTAATAAATAAATCGGACTTGCTCCCCAAGCGTGGCAAAGGCTTTTCCCGTAAGGGCGGCCATACATTGTTAAATGTTCTGTGCCTTTTTTGTTGGGATTGTATTCTTCCCAGAAAGATGTTGCGCCCTCATTCAGCATTCCGCCCCAATACTCTTTCATTTCTTTTAAAACGTAATTCTGTTCGCCCATCGCACACAACGCTTCCAGCTCGTAAAAACGCATGTAAGGCGTTGTAATTTGAAGAACATCTTTATTGAGTAAAACCTTATTTTTTACACTCTGTTTTTGTTCTTCATTAAAATAGTTAAAGAAAATACCGAACATATTCGCGTATCTGGTTACAATATTTTGCATTTTACCATCGATACGCTGGTGTTTCATAACGTTCTCTTTTTTATCCCAAAACACCTCAAATAATTTTGTTTTTAAATCCTCTGCTAATTTTTGATACTGTTTTTGGTCTTCATTTTCACCTGCAATCTTTGCGCTAACCGCCATAGCTTCTAAACTTCTTGCTAAAAGCATTTGCTCAAAACTCACCTCGCCGGTTTTTGGTAATCCGTTTGCCCAGTCAATAAAAACCCAATCGCCTTCTAAGGGTTCGAGGAATCCGTTTTTGTTTCTTCTTTCTAAACAGAACTCCATTAAGGATTTCATTCTTGGATAGAAAGTTTTGATGAATTTCGTATCGCCGGTGTGTAAATAGTAATCGTAAACCCCTACAAACCAATACAGCGAATAATCCATAATGATATTGATATGAGCCGTTACAGGTTCTTTACCACGAAGCGCCAATAGGGTTCGTTCTACAGAAGCTGAATCAAAGAATAGGTAATAATTCATTAAATAACTTTGATATGCGTCGCCAGACCAGACCCAGCGGTCGCGTTTAATTCCGTCTATAAAAAATTCGCGGGATGTTAAGTGCATCGTGTAAGCCGACACATCCCAAATTTGATTCAATTGTTGGTCTGAAGATTTGAACGCTCCACGATAATCTAATGGTAAATATTCATAAAGCATTGAAATAGAATCATACTTTATCGATGCATCTGCCTGTACCTGAACATAGCGGAAAGCTTTCGATCCATCGTGTGTATAGGTTTCAGCTTGTTTTCCATCAAAAGATAAATGATCTAATGTTTCACATTTGGCAGAATCCAGCGCTTCCTCACGAGACTCCCCATAATAAAGTGCTATTTTTCCTTTTCCTTTTAAACCGTGAATTTTAATATAACCAAAAGTTTCTTTACCAAAATCTACCAGTTCACCAGCTCCTGTTTTTTCCGTTTTTTTTGCGCTTAAAGGTTTGGTTGTCAGTTTAAATTCAGAAGGTTTACTTTCCGGTGAATTGAAATTCCAGAAACCAACAGGCATCCATGGCGTTCCGGATTGTTGTGCTTTTCCTGCTTCATCAATCCAGAGTTTATCTTCGTTGGTGACCTTCCATGACGCATCAGATTTAACATATTTTCCTGCAATATAAATAGCCGGCAGCACTTCCTGATTGTATACTTTGAATGAGATTTTGTGTTTTCCGGCAGGAATTTTTATTGATTTTGGCTGTCCGTAAACCTGAACACCATCTAAAAGAAATTGAAAAGATCCTTCTGTATAGATTTTTACCTCATCTGGTTCCGGAATATCGACTTCGGTTTGAAAAGTTACTAAGGCATACGGACTGTAATATTGCCAAAGGGGCGGAAATACTGCTTCGCGCTCTGTACGTCTTACCTGCATTTTATTACTTAACAAAACTTCAAAATCACCTGGATACCAGATCCATGTTGCTTCTTTTGGTTTTTCCTGAGCGAACAAAATGGTCGTAGAAAATAAAATAACACAAACAAACAAAAATCTAAATATGGAAAATCGGCTTTGCATTTATCTTTTTTTTGGATCTAAAGATAAGTGTTATCTACACATTTGACAACCTGTACTATCCTGCTATTTCATAAAAAACAGTTCTTTTTGATAATTTTTTAAGGGAAAAATTATGGTTTATCACTTTTTTAGTACTAAAAAAAATGATGTTAGAATTTTGTGGGACGCTGATGAAACGGATTCGCTATTGCGAAAACGCTGATGAAACGGATTTTTCTTTTGTTTCTCTTCAATAACTTTGTCAAAGTTCAAAACTTTGACAAAGTATGTTGTGTTGATAATTAAAATCTGTGTAAATCTGCGTCTTCGCAATAGCGAATCAGTTTTATCCTCGTTCTGATTTAGGATTATGATTTAAGCAATCATCTTTTCCGAATCATTTTGATCTTTTAAAATATAGTTGGAAGGTGTTTTGCCTAAATGCTTCTTAAACATATAAATAAAGGCGCTTGTAGTTTCGTAACCCAAATTAAAAGCGATTTCTTTTATGGATTGTTTCTCGCCTAAACGTTTTATGGCTTCTAATAATTTTAATCGGGTACGCCAATCACTAAAGTTCATTCCCAACTCTTTAATAAATAATCGGGATAAAGTTCTGGTGCTCATAAACGAAATTTCGGCATAATAATCAATCGTATTTTTACTCGCTACATCATTCAGTAAAAGCTCAACTACTTTTTGCAATCTTTCGTGATTGGTTGTTGGCAAAAAAGTGGCACTTGGTTCAATTAAAGCTAATTCATCCAGAAAAACATCGCTGATTCTTCTTTGCGAAGGTGTTAAATTTCCATCAGTTCCAAAAGAAATAATTTTAAAAATCAGCTGTTTTAAAAACATCGGAATATCGAAGGAAAAACTATTTATTGGTAATCCTTTCATTGCTGACGGATCGATAAAAACGCTGTAATAATTAACGTCTTTCTGAAAAGTAACCTGGTGTTCTACACAAGCGGGCAGCCACAAACCCTGTAACGGATTCACAACCCAAATATTATTCCCTACTACAACATTCATTACACCACGGGTAGCATAAATAAGCTGCCCTCTGGGATGTGAGTGCGAGATACATATTTCATTGGTTACCATTTCACTATAGCCAATAACTGGTCTTGAAGGATCAATTTGGTATTCGTAATCCTGAGCTAATCGATATGTCCGAATTTGGTTATTCGTTGTCCAAATATAGCAATTCTGACATTACTATTCTTTTAACCTTTGTAAAAAATAATACAGCTGTTGTTTTTAAACTTATTAAAAATCAAAAAATAACTCATGGACACTATTAAAGCAAATCCTGATATACTTAAAAAAACTACTTATTCAATCTTATTTATCATTAGTTTTTCTCACTTAATTAATGATCTTTTACAGGCTGTTGTTCCTTCTATTTATCCGCTTTTAAAGGAAAATTTTAATTTAAGTTTTTCTCAAATCGGAATTATCACTTTTACGTATCAAATTGTTGCCTCGATTTTACAGCCTTTTGTGGGAATGTACACGGATAAAAATTCAAAACCTTTTTCTTTAATAATCGGAATGTGTTTTACAATGGTTGGGCTTTTTCTGGTTTCGATTGCTACTAACTTTATTTATTTGTTAATGTCTGTTAGCTTAATTGGTATTGGTTCTTCGATTTTTCATCCGGAGTCTTCCAGAGTTGCGCATTTAGCTTCTGGTGGAAAAAAAGGATTGGCACAATCTATTTTTCAATTGGGTGGAAATGCAGGAAGTGCTATAGGACCTTTGTTGGCGGCATTTATCGTTATTCCGCACGGACAATCTTATGTGGCGTGGTTTTGTATTATCGCTATTATTGGAATCTTTGCTTTGTATAAAATTGCACTTTGGTATAGCGAACATTTATCGTTAAGAAATGCTAATAAATCATCGCACCAAATTGAAACACACCATTTATCGAAAAGAACTGTAACTACTTCACTGATCATTTTATTGGTTTTGATTTTCTCGAAGTACTTCTACATGAGTAGTATTACAAGTTACTATACTTTCTTTCTTATTGATAAATTCCACATTAGTATTCAGCAATCTCAGGTTTATTTATTTTTATTTTCGGGAGCTGTTGCCGCCGGAACTTTAATTGGCGGACCTATCGGTGATAGATTTGGAAGAAAATATGTAATCTGGGTTTCAATTTTGGGAGTTGCTCCTTTTACGATGTTATTGCCTTATGTTTCCTTATTTTGGGTTGGAACTTTATCTGTAATTATCGGATTGATTCTTTCCTCTGCATTCTCAGCAATTTTAGTTTATGCCACTGAATTAATGCCTGGAAAAGTAGGACTTGTTGCGGGTCTTTTCTTCGGATTTGCTTTTGGAATGGGTGGCTTGGGTTCTGCCATTTTAGGAAAAATCGCCGATGCAACGAGTATTGAATATGTTTTTAAGATTTGTGCGTTTCTGCCTTTAATTGGGGTAATTACCGGTTTTTTACCTAATTTGGAGAAGAAAAAGAAAGTTGAGAATTAATTTAATCTCGCAAAGTCGCTAAGACGCAAAGTTTATTTTAATATTTTTTTATAAATGCTTATATAAAAAACGCACATAGTTTTCAATCTAGAAAACTATGTGCGTTTTTGTTTGATTTTATGCCTCCTCAAAATATAGCCAGTGGTTTCAACCACTGGGACGTATGATATATAATATTATGTTTCCCGTGGTTGAAACCACGGGCTATGTTGAATAAATAGTTTGAGATTAATTTCCATTAAAGACCAAATACAAAACCAAAATCATCAGTCCCAGCATACCAAATAAAAATTTTACCTTTTTACTGGTTTTAGGAATATCTGTTTCATCAGAAAAATTAATCTCCGGATTTTTATCTACTAAAGAAATAATAATTGCGGCCACTAATAATGTAGCAAAAATGTAAAATGAGATTAATAAAAAGTGTGGCCAAACCGGATACTTATCGGCAGGAAAAATCCATAAGTATAAAACTCCAACAAACAAACTAAAAGCAGAACCCCATGACAATGTACTATTTACCGCTTTTTTAGTGGTACGTTTCCAAAAGATACTCAACAAGAAAACAACCGATAAAGATGGTGCCAAGAAACCTAAAACGGCCTGAAAAATATTAAAAAGATTCTGTCCTTTGATATTATCAATCGCAACAGCAATTAAAATAGCAAAAATACATCCGGCAGATATTGTTAGCCGTCCAATTTTAATTTGGTCTTTGATAGTCGCCGCTGGGTTGATTTTCTTTACATAAATATCATTCGTAAAAACGGTACTTAAGGCATTAAGCGACGAACCAATTGTTCCTACTAAAACGGCAATCATCACGCAGATAACCAAACCATTCATTCCGCTTGGGAACAAGTTGGTGACCATTGTCATGTAAGCTAAATCGGAGTTGCCTCCTAATTCTGGATATAAAGCGTAGCATAAAATTCCGGGTAAAATAAACAACGGCAAAGCCATTACTTTTAGCCACCCAATGAAGTTTACGCCTAGTTGTCCCTGCTCTAAATTCTTAGCCCCCAAAACACTCTGCACCATCGATTGATCGGTACAGAAAAAAGCCACTGCCGCAACCGGATATCCCAACAAAATAGCCGGCCACGGATAGTGTGCATCGTTTGCAGGCTGTACTAAATTCCAGAAATTAGACGGTGTTTTTGAAATTAAAACATCGATTCCGCCTAATTTTTGCAACCCTAAATAAGACAATGTCAATGAAACGACAATCAGCAAAATCATCTGAAAAACATTGACTTTGGCAATCGCTTTTAAGCCTCCGGCAAACGTAAATATTCCCGAAAAGATCACTAAAACCGTAACACTCTGCCACATCGGGATTCCTAAAATCTGACGTACTAAAACGCCTCCGCTAAATAATCCCAGAGAAAGCCAGCTTACAAGTATTTTTACCAAAGCGTACCAAGCCAAGATATTTTGAGTACTATCGCCGTAGCGTTTTCCCATATATTCAGGCATTGTGCTTACTTTACTCGCAATATATCTTGGTGCAAAAACCATCGCCAAAAGCAGTAAAAACACAAAAGCATACCACTCAAAATTTCCAGCTACAATTCCGGTTGCGTAACCAATACTCGCAAAAGCTAATAATGACGAAGGCCCAACATTGGTTCCCCACATATTGAAACCGATACTGTACCAGTTTAAAGAATTTCCGGCCAGAAAAAGTGTTTCGTTTTTCTTGCTTTGCTTAACACTTACTACCCACCCAATGATCAATAATGCCACCAAATAAACGGCTACAATTATAAAATCGAGTGTGGTTAATTTATCGTAGATACTGTTCATAGTCCGTGCTCGTTAAGGATATCTGCTATTTTAACCGGCATTCCGGTTTGAAGCGATTTATCCATCGCCTGAAGTAAAGCTACGGTTCCAATTCCTTCTTCCATGTTTGGATAGGCTTCAAAATCCTGTTCGATACTATCGGCGAAATATTCTAAATAATTTTGATATTCTCCGCCGTGGTGACTTTGTCCTTCAAAACGGAAATAATATTTTAAAGTACTGTCGCCCCAGGTCATCACTTTTTCTTCTCCAGTTTTGTCAGTAACTGCATAACGCAATTCGTGATAATCGGCCTGGCTTGCTCCCTCGGTTGCCCGCAGAATTGTACTCATTCCGCTATCTCGCTGTGCTGGCTGCGTTGGCGAAGTATAAACGCCGCTTACTCTGGCAATTCTGCCGTCGGTTGCTTTAAAAATAAAGTGCATCGTGTCTTCATTTTTCAATCCCGCATTTTGTCCGTTACTGCTGATCATTCCGTAACCCATTACTTCCTGAATATTCGGCAAATACCATCTGATGAAATCTACAGGATGGCTCAAACCTCCGTACAACCATTTAAAAGATTGCAAAAGTGACCATTCTTTCTTTAAAAACCATCTGTGATCGGCATGATATTGGGCTTCAATAGTAATTAAATCGCCAATTAAACCCGCTTCAAAATCAGCTCTTTGTCTTTTTGCAGGCTCGAAAAAACGTGAACTTTGTCCGATGAAAACTTTCTTGCCCGATGTTTTACTCAGTTCTAATAATGCTTTGGCATCAGAAAGATCATCAATAAAAGGTTTTGTACAAACTACGTGCTTGCCGTGCAATAATGCTTGTTTTACATGCTCTGCGTGCAAATGATCTGGTGTATAAATGGCAATGATATCAATTGATTCATCTTGTAATAAATCATCATAATTAGTTGTATAGGAATGAAAATCAAATTCCTTAGCTCTTTGTTTACACAAATCTTCGTTTCTGTCGCATATTTTGACAAGCTCTAATTTTGAACTTTCTATAGCGGCCGACATTGTGCTTCGTCCTTCTCCAAGTCCCAGAATGGCTATTTTTAACATGAGGTGTGGTTATTTTATTTTAGATTGTTGATTTTAGCTTTTAATTTTTGTTTGCGACAGATTATAGGATTTTCACAGATTAAAAATCATATTTAATCTTTTCAATCTTTGGCAAAAAATAGATCTTCGTGTAATTATTTCGCTTCTACTTTATTGAGGAAAATCCATGTTTCGTCTGGTTTTGCACCTTCGATTCCGCTTTGGTATTTTTTCATTAAGGCGTTCCACTCGTCGACACGTGGATTATTCTCTGTTGTTTTCGGATTCAGTTTGTCCAGATTTTCTCCTTTCGGAATACTGATAAGCAAGATTAATTGTCGGTCTTTTTTGAAAACCTGCAATTGCTGAAAATCGGCGTTACAGAAGCCTTTTGCAACTTCGGGCCATTTTTCAAATTGTGTGGTGTGGTACGCTACATATTCTTTCTGTAGTTTTTCATCTGCAGGCAAATTGGCTGTCAAGACAATATTTTCCCAATCTGATGTTGGTTTTGAATCTTTGCATCTTTTGAAGTTTTGGAAATCATAAACCAAATCTTCATAAATTTTAATTTCTAAAGAAGGAAAAGCTCCTGCCAGTTTGCGTTTTGTTCTTTCCGGCTGATTCATTTTTCCGTAAATCAACAAATGATTTTTCCATTGGTACAATTCCTGACCCACAATTCTAAAACCAACCAAAGTCGATTTGATTTTTTCGATATCAAAATCAGAACCTATTAATTCGATTGCATATGGTTTTGGCATTTCCTGCAATCCCCATTTTTCATCGATCACAACTTCTTTTTCTAAATCTTTGTATGGCGCTCTAATTCCTGCATTTTCTTTAATTTTAGAACTTACATAAGGATCATTGTGCTCCCAGATATTTCCTTTTGGTCCATTATGATTTTTTAGGATTTTCTTTTCGGCAATCCAGTTATTTTTAATGGTGAATCCTTCACTTCCTTCATCAGTATATAAATACAGCCATAAAAACGGATCGTGCGCATACGGGCTGTTGTAGACTTTATCAATATAGTTTTCTTCTATTTGGCTGCTTGGCTGAGAAGAAAGCGTATAGATTCCGGCAACATCATGTAAATGTTTGGCATAATGATGAATTTTGTTCGCCAGGATTTTATTATTTTCCATCACGTTTTTAGTGTGTGTCCAGCCCCAACCCATTGAGATTCCAGTATAGGCAACATCCGAAATTTCATTGTGTTCGATAGTTAGGTTTTTTACAAAGCCGGCTGCAATTCCCAAACAGCCCCAATCTTCATTGGCAACATTGGTAATTAGATTATCTGCAATCAATTCGTCAGAGCAAATTTCTCTTTCATCTTTGATTACTAAAGGTAAATGCGCTTCAAAAGCTTCCTCAGAAAAAATGCCAATAGTTAGCCCATTTCCGCCAATATCTTTAAATAAATTCCCTTTTACTACATTGTGATTCGTTCCTTTGTTCAAATCTAATCCTGTTGAAGACAAATGCTCAAAACGACACGATTCAAACTGAATATTGTTCGAATAATTTACTTCAACTGCTGCACGGGGTCTTCCAACCCAACCTTGATTTTCTAAATTTGCCTGATTTGGCGTTCCCGGCACTTTTAATTTATAAGCGTCTAATAAGTACATTCCTGCCTGCAGTGGCACATGGCCTTGTTGCGACGGACGAAGCCAGTTGCTGTATTGAAAAGAAATGCCCTTAAACCTAAAATGACTTACGGGAGAATCGATTGTTCCTTTTACTTCAACCAGATTTTCTAAAACCGGCACAGTAACTTTTGCCGAATTGATGTCTTCTCCAGCTCTGGGAATATAATAGATCTTGGCATTTTTTTTATCCAGATACCATTCTCCCGGCTCATTTAGCATGGAGATTCCGTTGTTTAAATAGAAAGCAGAATTTCCATTATTTTTAGAAATCCACGGTGCCGGCCACGGATGTTCGCTTTGAATACGGCTTTCAGGCTGTTCAAAAGAAAGTCTTGCACTGTCTTTTTTTACTTCTATATTTTTAATTCGAAGATTGGCCGTTGACCACCATTGCACGATAAACATTTCCATTCCCGGCTCAAACTTAACCGACTTATCTTTAAACGGAATCCAGCAGGTTTCTGTTGCAGAATCCCAGGAAAGAATTCTATCCATTTGGTTTTCAGAAGTGCTTTTTGCTCTAACGGCTTTTTTTCCGTTAACCCAAAGTTGTCTGTAATTGATTATTTCACCCGCTTTTTGAGGCGCATCGGCTACCCAAAATATTCCTTTTTTGCCATTTAAAACGCTAACTTTTTTCCAGTTTTTTATTTCTATACCTCCACTTATAATTGGTTTTGCATTTGCATCTGCCTGAATTGTGGTCGGACTTTCCGGTGTTCCGGAATCTTCAGGACGTACAAACAGCGGCTCATTTAAAACATACATTCCATCTCTTACAATAATCTGAATTCCGTCTTTAATAGAAGGATCTTTAAGTCGGCGTAATTCTCGCGCTTTTCTAATGGCCATATGAACGGTGGCCAGGGGACTTTCTTTCGTGCCGGAATTCTTGTCGCTTCCGTTTGTAGCCACCCATATTTCAGCAGCATTTGCCGAAAACATAAAACACGTGAAAAAAAGGCTAAAGAGGAATTTAGTAAAAGTGGTAAAATGCATTTTTTAATTTTTAACTTATTAAGATAAAATTATTGGAGATGTAATTTTAAGTAATAAAAATTTTACATCTTAAATAATTTTAACATTTAAATTAGATATATGGCACAATTTAAAATAACCTGTAAATAAAAGTATCCTGTACCCTCCTGCCTGTTTTTTTAATAAGATATAAAACCAATTTCTCACTTTTAACTTTTGTTTTGAGGCTAAACAATTTACAGCTTAAACAATTTTAAAATATTTTTCATAGATTTGTGTAATCGATTACATTTAGATTTTACCTTTTATGGCTTGATTTTATTATTTATCTGTAAAAAAAGCATTAACCGAAAACAGAATCACTATTTATTTTCTGTTTTTAAAACATCAAAATAAACTAACTAACAATGAAAACTAAACCATTTCACCTTTTGGGCCTTGCCTTTGCCTTTCTGATTACTTGTGCGCAAAATTCAGTCGCACAAAATTCAAAGTCTTCTGATACTTATAAAAACATTGAATTTAAAATGCCGAAAGTCAAAGAACCGGTAATTCCAAAAAACACAGTAAACTTAAAAGATTTTGGGGCTGTAAATGGCGGTTATGTTTTGAATACGAAGGCTTTCGCCGATGCTATAGATGCCGTTTCAAAAAAAGGAGGCGGAAAAGTCATTATACCTCCGGGAATCTGGCTTACAGGTCCAATTATTTTAAAAAGTAATTTGGAATTGCATGCAGAAACCGGAGCCCTGATTAAATTCTCTACAGACAAAACTTTATATCCTATAATTGAAACCAGCTTTGAAGGTTTAAATACCTGGCGTTGCATCTCTCCTATTTATGGTAAAAATTTAGAAAATGTTGCCTTTACCGGAAATGGGGTCTGGGATGGTTCTGGTGAAGCCTGGAGACAAGTAAAAAAGAGTAAACTGACTGATGAACAATGGAAAAAATTTGTAGCATCAGGAGGCGTTCTTAATGAAAAAAAAGACAGTTGGTATCCGTCTGAACAATATTTAAAAGGATCTAAAGGCGCTGACCAAAACGTACGACCAGATTTAAAAACCAAAGAAGATTTTGAAGCGATTCATGATTTTCTTCGTCCGGTTTTAGTGAGCATTCAAAACAGTAAGCGTGTTTTATTTGACGGACCTGTTTTTCAAAACTCTCCAGCATGGAATATTCACCCGCTCATGATCGAAGATTTAATTGTTAGAAATATAACTGTTCGTAATCCGTGGTTTTCTCAAAATGGTGATGGGCTTGACGTTGAATCCTGCAAAAATGTAATTATTGAAAATTCTAGTTTTGATGTGGGTGACGATGCTATTTGTATTAAATCCGGAAAAGATAAAGACGGTCGCGATCGCGGTGTTGCCTGCGAAAATATCATTGTAAAAAATAATATCGTATATCATGGTCATGGCGGTGTAACGGTTGGAAGTGAAATGTCTGGCGGAGTTAAAAACCTACACGTATCAAACTGTACTTTTATGGGAACCGATGTTGGTTTGCGTTTTAAAAGCACACGCGGACGTGGCGGAATTGTAGAAAACATCTTTATTTCGGAAATTTTTATGACGGATATTCCATCTCAGGCCATTTCTTTTGATTTGTATTATGGAGGAAAATCCATAGCCGAAACTTTGGCTGAAGGCGGAAACACGGTAAGTACAAAAGCGGTTCCGGTAAACGAAGAAACACCACAATTCAAAAATATTTCGATTAAAAATATTACGATAAAAGGTGCCCAACAAGCGGTATTTTTACAAGGTCTGCCTGAAATGAATTTAGAAAATATTGAAATCACTAACCTAATTGCAACCGCTAAAAAAGGTTTCTCGATTATTGATGCCAACGGAATTAAAATCAATAATGCAAAGCTGGATGTAGAAGACAAGACTGTTTTTGAAATTTACAATACCAAAAATATGTCACTAAAAAATATTGAGTTCAACTCGACTTCTGCAAAAGCAGTTAACATCAATGGCGAAGCAAGTAATAATATTGAGTTGCTTTCTTCTCCAAATTTAGATTTTTCTAAAAAAACAACTGTGGGCGAAACTGTAGCCAAAGGCGCGGTGAAATTTTAGTTTTATATAATTATTCTATTTCAAAAAAATAGCCCGTGGTTGAAACCACGGGCTATTTTTTTTACAAACTATAAAAAGAACTCACATTCTCAAACCAAATTTTATTTTGGTCTTCTTTTGAAAATTGTGCCATATAATGCTCCAACGTTTTCACGACTTCTGAATAATCTGAAGCGACATTCAAAACCGGCCAATCTGATCCAAACATTAACTGATTTGTGAAGAAATTTTCAAAAATCACATCCAAATAAGGTCTTAAATCTTCTGCAGTCCATGAATTCCAATGGGCTTCTGTAACCATTCCTGAGATTTTGCAGCTTACATTTTGGTATTTTGAGATTTCTTCAATTCCCTTTTTCCACGATAAAATTTCACCCGATTTAATATCCGGTTTTGCGATATGATCGATGACGAATTTTTGGTTCGGAAAATCCTGAACCAAACTAATTGCTGCCGGCAACTGGCGATGAAAAATTAAAATGTCGTACGTAAAGTCAAACTGTTTTAAAGCCGAAATTCCGTTACGAAAAGCTTCTCCAAACATAAAATCATCTGCTTCACCCTGAACCACATGACGAAATCCTTTAAGTACCTTATGCGCCGAAAAATGCTCCAGGCGTTCCTTTATGTTTTCATTTCTCAAATCGACCCAGCCCACAACTCCTTTTATAAAATCGTTTTTTGAAGCCAGATCCACTAAAAAGTTAGTTTCTTCTTCAGACTGGCTTGCCTGAACCGCAACACAACCTGAAAATCCATTCTGCTGTAGTAAAGGCAAAAGATCTGCTGGCAAAAAATCTCGTTGAATCTTTTGCATTGAAGTATCAATCCAACTTTCTCTGATAGGATCAAATTTCCAAAAATGCTGATGTGAATCTATTCTTTTAATCATCTTATTCACTTACATCGCTAATTAAAGCACGGTCTAAATGTACGTAGCCGCCATCGACAAAAACAAATTGTCCGGTCGTGTGCGACGAACGATCTGATATGATAAAAAGTGCGGTATCGGCAATTTCTTCGGTCTTCGTCATTCTGCTTTCAAACGGAATACTTTTGTTGATTTTTTTCAAAACCGTTTCTCCATCTGCCAGTGTTTTAATCCAGTCTTCATAGGCTGGCGTATAACTTTCTGCAATAATAATAGCATTGGAGCGAATTCCGAATTGAATCAAATCGACCGCCCATTCTCTTGTTAATCCTAGAACTCCGCCTTTCGCGGCAGCGTAACCAGAGGTTCCGCCCTGCCCTGTTAAGGCTACTTTAGAACCAATATTCAAAATATTTCCTTTAGATTCTTTCAAGTACGGAAGGGCATATTTTACCAACAGAAAATAGCTTACCACATTCAATTTCAACGAGTTCATAAATTCCTCATAACTGGCATCTAAACCTGCTCCGTCATTTACGCCTACATTATTGATTACAGCGTCGATTCTTCCGTATTTTGCTACAATTGTTTTAACCGCATTTTCTATTTCAACAGGATCCGTAACATCTGTAGGAACGAATAATGCATCTATTCCTCTTTTTTGAAAGGCTTCTGCATACTCATTCCCCCTATTATTTCGGTCAACAATTACCGGAATCGCGCCTTCATCTGCAATTCGATTGATTATGGTTTCTCCGATACTTCCTTGTTTTCCGGCAGAACCTGAAACAACGATTATCTTATTTTTTAAATTTAAATCCATTTTTTGTGGTTATTATGGTTGTATAGTAAAAACTTGCAGGTTTAAAAACTTGTCAGGTCTGTAAAGATTTATTCAATCTCAATCAAAGCCTTAATTACATTATTCTTCGGGTCTGTTAATTGACCAAAGTCAGTTATCATTTCTGAGAAATTTGTTCGGTGTGTAATGTATTTTTTGGGGTCTATTTTTCCGTTTTTAAGGCATTCCATTACATATTCAAAATCCTGAATTGTAGCATTTCGGCTGCTCATTAAAGTCGATTCTCTTTTGTGAAAATCAGGATGGCTGAAACTCAGTTCTCCTTTTTGAAGTCCTACCAATACAAATCTTCCACCATGCGAAATATAATTAAAGGCATCGTTCATAACATTTCGGTTACCCGTTGCATCAATAACTACATTGGCCATATCCCCATTGGTAAGTGCTGCCAGCCTTTCATTTACATTTTCGTTTAACGGATTTATGGTGGCATCGGCATTCAGCTCATTTTTACAGAAATTCAGTCTGTAATCGTTGATATCTAAAACAATTACTTTGGCTCCGGCAATTTTAGCAAACTGAATCAATCCAATACCAATTGGTCCTGCACCCATTACCAAAACGGTATCATTGGGTCCAACTGCGGCTCTTCTAACACCGTGCGCCGCAATAGCCAAAGGTTCTACCAAAGCCAGCTGATCGTAGTCTAAGCCCTGACCGTGAAGTAAATATTGCTCCGGAATAGTTACATATTCTGCCATTCCGCCATCAATATGAACCCCAAAAACTTTAATATTAACACAGCAATTGGTTAAACCGTTTCGGCAGGCCACACATTTTCCGCAATTAAAATACGGAATAAAAGTAACCTTATCACCCGGTTCAAAACCTTTTGCAGTTCCTTTTATATATTCTGCAGCCAGCTCGTGTCCCAGGATTCTTGGATATTCAAAATAAGGCTGCGTTCCGCCAAATGCGTGAATATCGGTTCCGCAAATTCCTATTCTTTTTATCTTTAATAATGCCTCACCTTCTTGTGGTTCCGGTATTTCTTTTTCTTTTAGTTTAAACTCCTGTGGTTTTTCACAAACGATAAATTTCATCTTAATCTTGTTTTTTAGCTTACTTTTTGTAGGCAACCGCTGTTTGTTTACTAGTTCCTAAACCTTCAATTCCAAGCTCTACAACATCTCCTTCTTTCAAATAAACCGGTTCTGGTTTTATTCCTAAACCAACTCCCGGAGGTGTTCCCGTACTTACAATATCGCCTGGAAGCAAAGTCATAAACTGACTTAAGTAATGCAATAAATAAGGTATTTTAAATACTAAGTTTAATGTATTGCTGTCCTGGTACTTTTTACCGTTTACACTGAGCCACATCGACAAATTATCGACATCTTTTACTTCATCTTTCGTAGCCAAAAAGGGTCCAAGAGGTGCAAATGTATCGCATCCTTTTCCTTTAGCCCATTGACCGCCACGCTCAATTTGAAATTCTCTTTCGCTGTAATCGTTCAATAAAGCGTAACCAGCAATATAATCTAAAGCTTCTGCTTCTTCTACATAACTCGCTTTCTTTCCTACTACAAAAGCCAACTCTACTTCCCAATCTGTTTTTACACTATTTTTTGGAATAACAACATCGTCATCAGGACCGCATAAAGAGGTAGTCGATTTGAAGAAAATAATTGGTTCTGTTGGAATTGGCGCACCGGTTTCTTTACAGTGGTCTACGTAATTTAAACCGATACAAATTATTTTCGATGGTCTCGCTACGGGAGATCCTAAACGTACATTTTCATTTACTTCTGGTAAACCTGGATTACTTTCTAACGCTTTTTGTAATTTTTCTAAACCGTTTTCTTCAAAAAAACTTTCGTTGTAATCTGTTACAATTGCCGAAACATCATATCTTTTTTCACCAATTAAAACTCCTGGTTTTTCTTTTCCGATTTCTCCAAAACGTATTAATTTCATATTTTTTAAAGTTGCTAAGTTGCTAAGGTTCTGAGTTTCTATTTTTTTTAATCTTGGCTAATTAGAACCTTAGGAACTTTTTATTAATAATTATTTATTTTTTTAAGATATTCAGATACTAAGTTTTTAAATCTTTAGAAATTTAGAAACTCAGAACCTTAGCCCCTCTGCTAGTTATTTAATTTAATAAATCCGCCGTCGATTGGGTAATCGCTTCCGGTAATAAATCCTGCCTCATCGCTGCAGAGATATAGGGCCAATGCCGCGATTTCATCTGGTTTTCCCATTCTGCCAATTGGTTGGGATTTAGATAATTTTTCAAACATTTCTTCTTCTTTTCCGGCGTAATTTTTAGAAATAAATCCGTCTACAAAGGGTGTGTGCACGCGCGCTGGAGAAATCGAATTGCAACGAATATTTTCGCCAATGTAATCTCTCGCTACAGATAAGGTCATGGCCATAACAGCTCCTTTTGCAGTAGAATAAGCAAATCGGTCTGAAATTCCAACCCAGGCAGCTATTGAAGCCATGTTTAAAATAACACCACCTTTAGAAAGTCTGAATTGCGGAATTGCAGCATACAAGCAATTGTATACTCCTTTTACATTTACTTCCATAACACGATCAAAATCAGTTTCTGATGTGGTGTCGACTTTACCCACATTGGCAATTCCGGCATTATTAATCAGGATGTCAATATTTCCAATCGACTCAAAAGTGGCTACTACCTCCTTTTGGCTGGCTACGTTACAAGCATACGAAAACACTGTTCCTCCCAATTTTTTAATATCTGCAACTGCTTCCTGAGCACTTTCGAGCGTTAAATCTAGTATGTGTACTTCGGCGCCCTGCTTGGCAAAAAGTGTTGCAATCGCTCGGCCAATTCCGCTGCCGCCTCCGGTAACCACAGCTTTTTTATTTTGTAATGAAAACATTCTTTATCTGTATTTAGTCCTTAAAATATGTTGTAATAATTGGTAAAAATAATAAATGTAAAAAACACAATTACAAATGTAATCGATTAAATATAATTTTGCATTTTATTTTTTTACTAATATAATAAAATGATCATTCTTTAAAAAATTATAACATTTTTTATTGCCATTGTAAAAAAAATACAGCACTATCGCACTTTGTGCAAAAAAATTAATGTAAAAAGTTACATTTTCTTGGTCATCTCAATCTTATTTATAATTTTGTAATTGTAATTTTTACATTTATTATTTCTACACTACATTACTACAACATAATTCTATAAAAATGGCAGTATTAAAAGGCATAACCTGGAACCATACAAGAGGTTTACTACCTATGGTTGCAACGGCACAACGTTTTACCGAATTAAATCCGGAAATTGAAATTACCTGGGAGAAAAGAAGTTTACAGGAATTTGCAGATGCTTCGATCGAAGATCTGGCTAAAAGATTTGACGTATTGGTTATCGACCATCCCTGGACAGGATTTGGAGCCCACACCAACGCTATCCTTCCACTCTCAGATCATCTTCCGGCAGATTATATAAAAGATCAGGAAGTAAACACGGTGGGCCGTTCCTACGGAAGTTATGTCTTCAGCAACAAACTTTGGGCTTTGCCTATTGATGCAGCTACTCCGGTGGCGGCCGCCCGTTTGGACATTTTAGAAAAACAAGGACTGAAAGTACCTCAAACCTATGATGAATTATTAGCGCTGGCCAAAAAAGGCTTAGTGGCTTTCGCCGGAATTCCCGTTGACGTCTTAATGAGCTTTTATATGTACTGCTGCAGTCTGGGTGAAGCTCCGTTTCAGTCTGACGAAAAAGTAGTTTCTGTAGCAACAGGAAAAAAAGCCTTAAAGCACTTTAGAGAACTGGCACAATTAATTGACCCGTCGAACTTTAACAGAAATCCGATTCAGGTGTACGAAGCAATGGTGAATTCTGATAGCATTGCGTACTGCCCTTTTGCTTACGGATATTCTAATTACTCCAGAACGGGTTACAGCAAAAATATACTTCATTTTTACGATTTAGTTCGTTTGAATGATAACCCCATGATTACTTCTTTGGGCGGAACGGGATTGGCTGTTTCTTCTTTTAGCAAACACATTCCGGAAGCCATAAAATACGCAGAATTTACAGGATCATCTCAGGTTCAGCAAAATATATTTGCCGATAATGGCGGGCAGCCGGGTCATTTACAGGCCTGGAAAAGTGATCGAATCAATGCTTTAACGCACGATTATTTTAAAAATACATTACCTGCTTTAGAGCGCGCTTTTTTACGCCCAAGATATTCCGGACATATGTACTTTCAGGATCATGCGGGCGATGTTGTTCGCGATTATTTAATGAAGGGCGGAGATGAAGAGTTAGTTTTAGAAGTACTGGATTCGCTTTATGCGAAATCTTTAAACCTGCAAACCTCATGAAACCATTAGAAGGATTAGTTATTTTAGAGTTTTGCCAGTTTTTGGCAGGGCCTTCTGCAGGATTAAAACTGGCAGATTTAGGTGCAAGAGTCATCAAAATTGAACGGCCTGTAAAAGGAGAAGCCTGCAGACAATTGAGTATCAAAGATCTTTTTGTAGACGACAGCAGTTTGTTGTTTCATACCATCAACAGAAATAAGGAATCGTTTGCAGCCGATCTTAAAAATCCTGAAGATTTAATTCTTATAAAAAATTTGATCGCCAAAGCCGATATTATGACGCATAATTTCAGACCTGGCGTGATGGAAAAAATTGGATTGGATTTTAACCAAACACTGGCAATCAACCCGAAAATAATATACGGAACTATTACGGGTTACGGCAATATTGGGCCGTGGGCAAAAAAACCCGGACAGGATTTATTGCTGCAATCCTTATCAGGTTTGAGTTGGCTGAGCGGCAGAAAAAGCCAGGAACCGGTTCCGTTTGGTTTGGCTGTAGCCGATTTGTTGTGCGGTAATCATTTTGTACAGGGAATTTTAGCCGCTTTATTAAAAAGAGCCAAAACAGGCAAAGGTGTTTTGGTTGAAGTAAGTTTGCTCGAATCTGTATTAGATGTACAATTTGAGGCCATTACATCGTTCCTTAATGATGGTGGTCAATTGCCGGAACGAGGTGACGTACAAGGAAGTGCACATGCCTTTCTGAGTGCTCCTTATGGCGTTTATCAAACTCTGAATGGTTACCTTTCGCTGGCCATGGGCGATTTGCTTTTTATTGGAAATACGATTGGAGTCGATTTAAAAAAGTATGCTGACAAACATCTTTGGTTTGAAAAAAGAGACGAAATCAGAACTCTATTAGCCAACAAATTAAGTACGCAAACAGCAGATTACTGGCTGGCCTTGCTTCAAAAAGAAGGCATTTGGTGCGGAAAAGTTTTGAATTATGAAGAACTGGATAATCAGCCATTTGTAGCCGAATTGCAACTGAAACAAACCGTTAAAAATACGAATGGAAAAACCTTAACAACCACAAGAAGTCCAATTCAGCTTGACGGAAAAATTTTGACAAGTGCAAAGGCAGCTCCAAAAGTTGGAGAAGATAATCTCAATATACACGAACAATTTTTAAGCGAAACAAAATGAAACCATTAGAAGATTATTTAATAGTAGATTTTAGTCAGTTTCTTTCTGGCCCTTCAGCGAGTTTACGATTGGCTGATTTGGGTGCGCGTGTGATAAAAATTGAAAAACCGGGCACGGGCGATATCTGCAGAACTCTTTATACTTCTGATTTGATTATGAACGGAGAATCTTCTGTTTTTCATACCATTAACAGAAATAAAGAATCATTTGCAATTGATTTCAAGCAATCTGAAGAATTACAAAAATTAAAAAAACTATTGGCTAAGGCCGATGTGGTTATGCATAATTTCAGACCCGGCGTTATGGAGCGCATCGGTTTAAGTTATGACGATGTCAAATCCATTAATCCAAATGTTGTCTACGCTTCGATTTCTGGCTTTGGAGCCCATCCGGATTTAAAAGATTTACCGGGGCAGGATTTGTTATTGCAGTCTTTAACTGCTTTAACATGGCTAAGCGGCAATCAGGATGATGGTCCTGTGCCCATGGGATTATCGATCGTAGATATGCTCGCAGGGGCACATTTGGCGCAGGGAATTTTGGCAGCTTTGTATCGAAAAGCCACTCATAATGTTGGAGCTTTGGTTCAGGTAAGCATGCTCGAATCGGCTTTTGATTTTCAGTTTGAAACTATAACAACTTATTTTAATGATGGCGGAGCATTGCCTGTGCGAACTAAAACTAATAATGCTCATGCCTATTTGGGCGCGCCATACGGAATTTACAAAACAAAAAATGGCTTTTTAGCTTTGGCAATGGGCTCGATTCCGGTGTTGGCTTCCCTCTTAAAATGCGATACTTTATTGCAGTTTCCTGAAAATAAGTTTACGTTAAGAGATGAAATCAAAAATATTCTGGCCATACATTTACAAACTCAGGATACCGCTTTTTGGCTCCATATTTTAGAACCTGCAGATATTTGGTGTGCAGGAGTTTTAAATTATCAGGAACTTTTTGCCGAGGAAGGTTTTAAGGTTCTAAACTTTACACAAAAAGTACAAATGCTTGACGGCTATTCGTACCAAACCACAAGGTGTCCCATCAAAATTGATGGGGAATACCTGACCTCTGCCAAAGGTTCTCCTAAATTAGGACAGGACAACGAAAAAATTATAAAAGAATTTATAGCAGTATAATGGAAAAAATAAGAATCGCGGTCCGAAAATTTGATCCTTTTGAAAGCACGCTGAAAAAGCTATGGGATTTGTTTTGTTTACAAAATGATCTGGAGATTGAGGCAGAAATGATTCCGTTGGAATTGCACGATCTTTATGAAGAAACCATTACCAATAAAGGATTAAAAACCGGAAAATGGGATATTGCGCACTTAAATACCGACTGGATTTTTGATGCTGTACACGAAAAAGCGGTTCTCGATTTAAATTCGTTTATCAGCCAGAATCCGCCAGAGGATTATCCGGAGGGCTGGCACAATTCGTTATTGCATTTACAGCAAATTAATGGCGGAATTTATGGACTGCCTTTTCATGATGGCCCTGAATGTCTGATTTTTAGAAAAGATCTATTTGAAAATCCTTCTGAAAAAGAAAACTTCAAAAAGCAATTTGGTTCTGAATTAAATCCGCCTACAAACTGGCAGCAATTTGTACAAATAGCCGAGTTTTTTAATCGCCCTGAAGAAAATTTGTATGGTTGCGTTTTTGCCAATTATCCGGACGGACATAATATGGTTTTTGATTTTTGTCTGCAATTATGGACCAGAGGAGGCTCATTATTAAACACTGCTAATCAAATCGATATAAATCATCCTGCTGCAATAGAGGCATTAGATTTTTACAGAATCCTGGTTAACAACAAAAAGGCAGTTCACCCAAAGTCGAAGGAATTTGGTTCTGTTGAAGCAGGTATGGCTTTCGCCGAAGGACAAGCCGCGATGGCGATCAATTGGTTCGGATTTGCCTCGATGTGCGAAGTAATCACAGAATCGAAAGTAAAAGGCAAAGTTGATATTGCTGAACTTCCATCAAATGAAAATCATAAAACTGCTTCCTTAAATGTGTATTGGTTGTACACGATTGGCATTGGAAGTAAACATAAAATAATAGCATACGATTTTTTAAGATTTGCTACTGCTCCTGAAAGCGATAAATTGTTAACTACAGAAGGCGGAATTGGCTGTAGAAAATCGACCTGGAACGATGCTGAAATTAATAAAGAGATTCCGTTTTATCATAAACTCGAAATGCTGCATGAAAATGCGCTGACCTTACCGCAAACTCCGCTTTGGCCAAAAGTGGCAGAGTTGATAGATCAGATGGTTTTAAAAGCGATTGAAAGTGATGTTCCTTCTGAGAAATTAATTAAAGAAACTCAGGAAAAGATTGAAAAGTTAACGCAATGAAAAGTGCGACAACTTTGACAAAGTTCTCTGATTGAAATAAAAAAAAATATCAAAATATGAATATTCCCTATAAACCCAAATTACCCGAAACGAAACAGCCTATAATTATCATCGGCGCAAGCGGAATTGTAAAAGATGCACATTTGCCTGCTTATGAAATGGCTGGTTTTGAAGTTTTTGGTATTACGAACAGAACCATTTCAAAAGCACACGATCTGGCGAAACAATTTAAAATTGCACACGTTTTTGAAAATGTCGCCGAAGCCGTAAAAAATGCACCGTCAAACGCTGTTTACGATATTACGGTACTTCCTGATCAATATATCGAAATTCTGGAGCAACTGCCTGACGGAGCTGCCGTTTTGATCCAGAAACCAATGGGAAATGATTTGGCTCAGGCCAGAGAAATTGTAGCGGCTTGCGAAAGAAAAAATCTTGTTGCAGCGATTAATTTCCAGTTGCGCTTTGCCTCTTTTGTGAGTGCTGCCCGTTACATGATCGATCAGGGAATGATTGGCGACCTGTACGATTTTGAATTTAAAGTTACGGTAAATACACCATGGGAATTGTTTCCGCTTATTAAGGAGCACCCCAGATTAGAAATTCTTTTTCATAGTGTTCACTATATCGATTGCATAAGGTCGTTTTTGGGAAATCCGAAAAATGTAATGGCTAAGACGGCAAAACATCCTTTAAAAAAATTATCCTCTAGCCGTTCGACTATTATTTTAGATTATGGAGAAGAGAAACATGTGGTAATCAATACCAATCACGATCATCATTTTGGCCCCAAACATGAAGAAAGCTACATTAAATGGGAAGGAACAAAAGGCGCAATAAAAGCCAAAATGGGATTGCTAATGAATTATCCGGATGGCTCGCCAGATGAATTTGAGTACGCTTTAGCAAATGAAAAAGGAGAATATGAATGGAAAAAAATAGCACTTGAAGGTTCCTGGTTTCCCGAAGCTTTTATTGGCACAATGTCTAACCTGATGCGCTTTAAAGAAGTTTCTGACCCTACATTACTCGCAAGCGTGCAAGACGTTCTGGACACAATGAAAGTAGTCGAAGCCTGCTACATCAGCAATAAAAACGGCGGAATTTCACCTAACGAGTTATAAATTTAAATCCTGTAAGTGACATAAGTTGATTAAAACTGGTTTGTGCAGAAAAAAGAAAAAAATTAAAGTCACATATAATTTATAATTTGATCTAAGCACAAAGCAATTAAATGAACTTATATCACTTATAGGTTAAAACAAAAAAAATATGTATTTCAAATCAACCTTTTTTGAAGATTATCAAATTGGCGACAAACGCGTTACATTTGGCAGAACGATTACCGAAACCGATTTTGTGGTTCACGCAGGCCACACCGGAGATTTTTTTCCGCATCATATGGATGAAGAGTGGTGTAAAACACAACCTTTCGGACAACGTATTGCACACGGAACCATGGTATTTAGCATTGGTATCGGCCTGACCGCATCTGAAATTAATCCTGAAGCTTTTTCAAAAGGATACGACAGAATGCGATTTGTAAAACCGGTACATATTGGCGACACCATACATTCTGAAATTACCATTTCAGAAAAAGGAGAAGCCAAAAAACCCGATATGGGAACTGTAACTGAACATGTTGAAATTATTAATCAGCGTGGTGAAGTGGTTTTGGTATGCGATCATTTACTCTTAGTTAAAAAGAGTAGCTAATTTGCCAAAATACTAAGCCTAACTATTAACTAAAGTTGCAAAGAAAGCAGCAAAGAACCTCTGCTCCACTAAACCTCTGCCACTTTGAACCTATTAAAAAAACTATCTAATGCAAATAACCAACCCAACCGGCGACCAACACGAAGTGGCCTCAGAACAAGGATCAGGAAAAAAATACCTTTTGCCTTTTATTTTAATTACCAGCTTATTTTTCCTTTGGGGAATGGCGCACGGATTAGACGGTATTCTAATTCCACACCTAAAAAAAGCTTGTGAACTGAACAACAGACAGTCAACACTTATTGATACCGCGATCTTTTTTGCGTATTTTATTATGGCTATTCCTGCAGGAATGATTATCAAAAAAATTGGATATAAAAACAGTATTATTACCGGCTTATTAGTTTTTGCAGCAGGCGCCTTTCTTTTTGTGCCTGCTGCAAATGCGCGAACCTACGAACTGTTTTTATTGGCCTTGTTTATTATTGGCTGCGGATTAACGATTTTAGAAACAAGTGCCAATCCTTATGCCGCGATATTAGGTCCGCCGGAATCATCATCGACCCGATTAAATTTAGCGGCTTCTTTTAATGGTTTGGCAGTGACTTTAGCACCTTTATTAGGAGGTGTTTTTATACTTTCAGGCGTTAATCATACGCCAGAACAAATGGCAGCAATGTCTGCCACAGCAAAATCTGCTTATTTACTAGAAGAGGCTGCTGCCGTAAAATTGCCTTATATTATTTTGGGTGTTGTATTGGTTTTAGTGGCAATTTTGTTCTATTTCATGCAGTTGCCTTCCATGAAATCGCAACAAACAGAAAACGAAGCTAAACCTGGATTTTTTTCTGTTTTAAAATTTCGCCATTTAAGCTGGGCTGTTGTAGCACAATTTTTTTATGTAGGAGCACAAGTTTGCGTAACGAGTTTTTTTGTTAGAATTGCACAAAAAGAAGGCGGGCTAGACGAAAAAACAGCGGCTTATTATTTGGGTATTTACGGATTCTTATTTATGGCTGGCCGATTTAGCGGAACCTTTTTTCTAAAATTCGTAAAAGATTACATTTTGCTTTCTATCTATTGTGTAATTAGCGCCTTACTTTGTTTGGTAGCCATTTACGGTTCAGGGATTTATATTATTTATGCCCTTGGAGGAATTGGTTTCTTTATGTCTATTATGTTTCCAACCATCTTTTCTCTTGGATTAGTAGGCTTAAAATCAAATACCGAAACGGGATCTTCCTGGCTTGTTATGTCGATTGTTGGAGGAGCTATTCTTCCGTACGCAATGGGAACTTTAATCGATATGAAACACGATGACATTCAATCTGGCTACATTATTCCTTTGCTGTGTTTTGTCATTATATTGTCTTTTGGTCTATACGGACATAAAGTGAAAATGGTGAAATAATTTCATCTTTTACAAAATATAAAATGGGTTGAATCAGATCATTTGATTCAACCCTCTTTATATGTTTTTTCCTTGTCATTGCATTATCATAAGTCATATTCCATAGGAAAATTTTATTGGTATATAATTATTAAAGCCCTTTTTTCGTCCCGGTACATACGTTTTATTTTTAATCAATAATTAGTAATTCCTGTTCGATTTAAAATATTTTTAACCCATAGATATTCATCTCCGTTTGGGATCTCAAAACCTTTTTTAGTAAAAAATTTTTATACTTCGGATTGTCACTTTGTATTGCAGCTTCAAATTTACTAAAAGAAGCTTTCGCCTGATTAATGGCTTTTTTTCATTTCTTTATCTTCACTTTCAACTCTATAAACTGTTGATGTTTCATTTGTGCCAGATCTTTCTCAATGTAATATCAAGAAAAATCAACGTTCTCTTAAATACTCTGTTATTGTTTTTTTTTTGCATTTAAGAAAAAAAGATATTGTGTGATGAAATAAACGGGAGTACAGATTAGCAAATATGGATTTCTCCAATTTTGACAATGATTAAATAATATTAAAGTAAAAATTAGAACATTTGTCACTAAATAAATTACTTTATCATCAAGATAAAAAATATAACGCAGTATTATATATAAAATGATGAAAATGAAAAATAGTAAAATGAAAAAATATACAATACTCATAAATTCAATAATATCCGCTCGGTTAACAATTTTAAATGAACTTATTGAATAAAGTATAGTAGCAATAATTATATTTATAATTAATATAATAACTGAATTTTTTATTATTTTTTTCATTTCAAATTAAATTTTATTATAAAATAATCCTGATTATATTCCTCATAATCAAAATAATTATACCAGGTGCCTTCTTTTTTTTAATGAATTTTTACTTTTCGATAATGGTTTCATTGGATTCATTGGAAATTGATATTCGTATAAGAACACGAATTTACTTGCTTTAGTAATAGTAAGAGCATGATCGTTTTATTCATTGTTAGCTTTTTTTGGCGTTGTCTTTTATAATTTGTCGATGAAGTTTGCCATCTTGTAATTTGCTTTCATTTCTTACTTTCAGACTTATACATTATTTTTATAATGTAAAAAGTAAAAATCAATTCGAAAATTAGATAAGTTATTATAATTATTATTGATGACAAACCATACCATTCCGGATTTTTAAACAAACGGAACTGATAATATGAATTCATATAAAATTGTAACAAACAATTTACATATAACAAAAATGTCATTAGACCACGGTAATTAAATTTCCTAATATATTCTATAAAAACAAGAATAATTGATAAAATATAAATGATAATGGTTATAAAAAAAGCGAATGTTAAATATAAGCCGTGATCATTGCCTTGATAATATTTTGGCATGTGAATGCTTAATCTAGCAAAAAAGCCTACTAAAATAAAAAAGTGCAGAAAAAACATTACAAAAGTAATTGATAATATCTTTTTCATTAGAATTTTAATTTATAAGCATTAGTATAATAAAAGTAATTTTCAGTTTTAAAACTAAATTTTAGGTTTAATAAATCATTTATTTCCTCGCCTTCTAAGGGTAAAGGATAGTTACCTTCATACATCATATATTTTGTTGTAAATTGTTTTGCATTTTTTGTAATTGCCTGGTTTTATTACTTATGCTGTGCGAAGTCTCCTGACTTCGCACAGTGCGGGTTTCCATAAATTAAAACTTTGCAGAATTAGCGGGAATTATTACAGGCAAGTTAAAATCTTTGCACAACATAAAAAGATAAAAACAGTTCAAAAATGAAATAGAAAATTATAATAGAAATCGATAAGGTATCAAATGATTTCGAATCATTAAATAAATCATATTCGACGAAAGCTTCCCAGTAAAAGAGAAGAAAGCAATGAAGAAACAATATCATTAAAATCAAGTTTTTTAATTCTAATTTTTTAATTTTTTCCATAAGTAAAATCATAAGCAGAATACAACAAGAAGCTATAGTGAAAAATAATTCTAAAGCAGTTAACATAATATTTCCGGAGGTATTTGATGGTTTAAATAAGTCGAATGAAGTAAATAATCCTCTGAATAAAATAAATTGTATAAAGAACATTAGAGCTATTAAAATAATTGTTTTTTTCATTAAAATATTAGTTTATAAGCATCTGTTTAATAGAAAAAATTCTCTCTAAAAAAGCTAAATTTAACATGTAATAAATTGGTAATTTGCCTGGTTTTATTACTTAGCTGTGCGAAGTCTCCTGACTTCGTACCCACTCTAATGAGACAATGTAAATTTATATAAGGATGGAATATCGGGATGTGTACGAAGTCAGAAGACTTCGCACAGCGCGGGTTTCCATAAATTAAAACTTTGCAGAATTAGCGGGAATTATTGCAGGCAATTAAAAAAAACATTAGAAATTTAGGAAACTTAAATATATCCATAGCTTATAACTTATCAAAATCAACTGTAATAATATTATTACCTTGATCTTTCAATTTTCTATTATTTATTGTAGAACTACAATAACGACAAACTCGATTTTTTTTATGACTTTGGTCAAATCCTTCCTCAATAATATTAGAAAAATTATACATTTTAATTATTTCATCTTTAATTTTAATTGTTATAGTATCTTTCAACAATATTTTTTGTGACAAACCAATATTATAATTGTTAGTATATAGATAATCACCTAAATCTTCTCTGGCATATTTAACCTCTCTATTCTTGACGTAAATTTTAAGATGTTTAAAATCTTTTTCTGAATATTTTTTTTTATAATTTGCAAAAGAAATCCAAAAACCATCTCCAGATGCAACGTATTGTTTACAGTTGTTATTCTCTTTTATATTACAACCAAACAAAATAAAAATTAATATGATTACAATTGTTCTATTTAACTTTAATATATCCATTATAATTATTCATAAAATGATTTGAAGTAATATTCTTTCTTAGATATCGAATCGAACCAAAAGGATCAGTAGCCCAAGAGTATACCTTGAAATCTATTTCGTCTTGTTTTGCTCCAAATATCCCAGCTTTGTAATTCCAAACAATATTGCCGGAATCAAAAACTCTGGTTTTACATGCTCTTCTATAGCGGAAAATAATCATAATTCCTTTTTTTTTCCTCATCGTCATTAGTATGTTTGAAAATAATTACCAAATTCTTGTTTATATTTTTAAATGACAACCTTTTTTTACTCTAAACGCTACCCATAATGGCTCGCAACATTTAAATCCTAGATAATAATATAAGTTCCTGCAGTAAAAGAAATACTTTCAGTAGCCTCAAAAACAATATTTTTAGCGCGTATCGTAAAAGTTTCAGGAGTGGTGGCATTTATATTTTTTACACTTCTCATCCAAATGAATTTCATTCCCGCTTGGGTCAGAAAGCCAGATACCCACTTTTTCTATAAACTTGAATAACATTCCAAATCGCAGCTTCCAGCCTTTGATCATATTCCCTGAATCAAAAAACTCGGGTTTAGCCTACTGTTATACTGTGTTCCCATAACAAATGGGCAATCAGCATTTCCGCCTTCAAAAACAACCAGGACTTAATAAGACAAATCTTTATCCAATGAATTTCTTATAGAGTCAATATCCGTTCTTTTATAATTTGCAAAATCAAAATTTTTGTCAACATATTTGAATGTTTTTTCATATTGTTTGTCCCCCCAAGACTCAATACTTATGCTATCTACATAAAAATCATTCTTCTTAAATGAAACATATGTTTTTGTATAAAAACCGTTATTTCCCGTAAGATCTTTAGATATAATAAAGCCACTTGTAGTAGTTTTTATTTCTTCGTAATAAACAGGGGTATTGCACCTTAAAGCGTTTTTAAAAATTTTAAAAATTTTACTCTTTTTATTTACAGTTTTGCTTATTAAAAGTATAGGGAAATCAAATTCTGAGTTATTTGAAAAACAATCGTTTTCACTGCTTTCATAATAAGGCCTTAAAACAGCAAGTGTATCAATAGTTGTATTATTATCTAAATCAAAACTTAGGGGATCATCTTGATAATAGTTCGAAAATATAATTCCATATCTATTTCTATAACTACTAACTTGTTCTAAACAATTTTCAGCTACATAGATGTTTTTAGGTTTTTTAATGGTATCTTTTGGATTATCTTTAACATTTTCCTTTCTAATTTTATTACAAGAAATAAAAAATAAACTCATAATAAATATGTAAAATGACAATTTCATTATTCTAAATGTTAAATGTTGTCCAAAATAATGTGCCTGATTTAAAGCCAGTAAATTTTAAACTTTCAAAATTATTTTCTAACTCTAAAAGAAACTACGGAATCACAAAGATTAAATCCAAAATAATAAAAATCATCAGAAACTTTTTTAATAGTTATTTCACTTTCGATATTTCCATATTTCAGACAGTCATACTTTTTTAATTTATTGTAAGGTATATTTATTGGAATACTTTTCTTTGATTTACAATTGAATAGGAATAAATTATATTTATCATCTTTATAAATGATCAACTCATTTATAAAATCGAATTTCACTTGTAATCCATTTAAACATTGACTACGTTTATCTTTATCAAATAAAAAGAAATTAACATTAGTACCCCCATTTTGTTTTATAGCAAAAAAATTAGTAAAATCACTATTATCAAAATAAATTGTATTTTTCTTTGTAGAAATAGCATCAGACATAATTATAGTATCAACATCTTTGCCTAAAAAATTAAAATTAATTTGACTATCACTCTTTTCATTTCTGGATGGAAACACAATAAGTTTATAATTATTCTTTAAAGGAAAAGTATCTGTTTTTATGGTATCAATACTATGATCATATAAAAAAAATTTGTTTTCAAAATGTTCTTCTGATTTGTTTTTAAGAATTCCTATCTCAGTAGTTTTATCATTTTTTACCAATCTACCACAACTACTGATTAAAAATAAGATTATCGATATTTGAATTACTTTCCTCATAATTTATGATCCATAAAATATTTCCAGTTATATCCCTTATTGTTTTCATGTTCCTTATAAAGTTTCCAAAAAATTTGTCTCCCTTGTACAGTTGTTGCTAAATGCAGAGTTCTTCCTTTATTATATTTACCAGTGCCTAAAGTCTCATAAACATCTTTTTTTTCACTTTCAAAAGGAATATTTTCTAAGACTTCTTTCTTTGTTTGATGTTTTCCATACGCTAATCTTAATTCATCATTCTTATACTTATTATTGTATTTTTTAAAAATGCAAGTATCTACAAATTCTTCCCATATTTTTTTTGTAATACTTATGCCCCCATCTTTTGTAGCTTTATTGTGTTTAATTCCTTCATCTGCAAAATCTATTCCGTCCCATAATAAAGCTCCTTGAGATAAGTCATTTTTAGATAAGAGAACATGTATTAACCCTCTTCTGGCATTTAAAACATCTTGATCAATTTCTTTTACATTATCCATTAATGCTATTTTTGTTGTAGCTGTTGAATAGGTATTTAATGCTAATAATTTTCTAGCATATTCTGATTGCTTAGACATTTCTAAATCATTTCCTTTTTCAAATTTTACAGCATTAAATGTGGCTTGAGTTGTGGCTGCTGCAACTTCAAAATTGCTTGTGTCTTCAGCTTTTATTACCCCTCCAATATAACAAAATTGTTCATGAGTAATATCGAGCTTTTTAGCATTATTATAAGTCACAAAATCATATCCGTTTTTATTTTTTTGAGTTGATTTCCCATCACAAACATAAACGTCATTAACACTTCCTTCATTATCAGGTTCATTTATTTTTCCTTCAAAAGTTCCATCATTATTATAAAAATGCCCGTTTACATTTATGATACGGTCATCAAAAGGCAGTGGTGGTGCGTCTAGTGGATGTCCATATATATAACTTTTCTCAGCAGTTTCATTAATAAAGCCATGAGCATTCATAATTATATCTCCATTAGAGTAAATGTTATGATTTCCTCCGGTAATTTTAGTTATAGTTCCTTTTACAATTCTTATCCTCATGTTTTCTAGTTTTGTCTTGTGCCTTCTCCGCTGTTATGTTGAATATTATTTTTTGAATGATTGTTTAAGTCTTTTTCAGTAGATGTTACCACTCCGTTTAAACCAATCTCATTTCTTTCTTGTTTCGCCTCAGAATGAAGATCTCCCTCAATATTTTCAAAAAAGCATCCTTTAATATCAACAATACTATTTCCTGCAACACCAAGTTCCTTAACGCCACCAACATTTTCATTAGAATTAACACCAATATTATCTGTCTTGTTTACTGTTACGTTGGTTTCCATATTGTTGTCTACATTAAAAATAAGATCCTTACAATTTAATGTTAGAGTTCCCGGTGTTGTAATCGTTATATTTTTACCCTTCTCATCCAAATGAATTTCATTCCCGCTTGGGTCAGAAAGCCAGATGCCCACTTTTTCTATAAACTTAAATAACATTCCAAATCTCAGTTTCCATCCTTTTATCATATTCCCTGAATCAAAAAACTCGGGTTTAGCCTGACCGTTATACTGCGTCCCCATCACAAAAGGGCAATCAGCATTTCCGCCTTCAAAACCAACCAGGACTTCCTCGCCAATTTCTGGGATAAAATAAAAACCTTTTCCGGCTCCGGAGTGAGGCTGAATCATGCGCATCCAATCACTTTCACATCCCCAGCCGTTCCAGTAATACTGTACTTTTACACGGCCCAGACTCTCAGGGTCATTGTTGTCTATTACTTTGGCCGGCTGGCTTTCGGCCACGGCAAATACATTCACATCTGTATAATGCGGGGCGGCAACATCGGCAGGAATAGCCCTGAATTCACAGCTGTAATTTCCGTTAACCTCAGAGTGATGTATGATTTCTATGGCAACCAACTCGTGCTCTACTGTTTTATTTTGGATGGTAAATACCTGTCCTAAACCAATGGGAAAATAGGAGATTCCGCTATAAAAAACACTGTTGGCATCCCTTCCCGCAGTTTGAAGTTTAACCATCTGGTCAAGCTCTTCCTTATTCTGGGCATTGTTGGTATAAGCTCCCACGCTCAAATCTTTGCGCGCTACGGAGCTTTGGTTGAAACCCACGGAAACTGCAAATCTATCCCTGCTTCCGGTTGTCGTTTTTTCAGATGAATTTCGAATATTGCTTTCCGAATTATAATCATAACCGCCAAATGAAGTTTTTTGGGAAACCAGATTGGCCTTGATGGTAAATTTATGAAGTGAGGATCCGTTGATGAGTTTTACATTGCTGTTTTTGGTCTGGCCAAACTGCATACGCATTCCATCAAAATAAAACCATTGTCCGTAACGTGCCGAAAGCCTTTTCATAAAATTAAAACTCGTCTCGTTGTATTGGGGTTTAAAGTCAAAGGGGCTGGTGTAAGTAGGAAGTATGGCTTCTCTTTGATAAAACTCCCCAGAACTTTCTTCGGCAAAAATTTCCAGAGCAATCTGCTGCAGGTTTCTGTTTAAAAAAATCCTTGATTTCTCCATATCATCCAAAAAAACAGTCTGGCTGATACCCGAAACATGAAGTCCGGCAGGGCTTCCATGAAGATCAATGGACTCCAAACCCGAAATAATTCCTTTAGACATGAGTCTGATTCCGTTGACTTTGAAGGTAAAAATCACTTCACTGCCCACATATTTTGCAATCGCTTTTGCCTGATCTTCCGGATCAATTACAGCCTTTGCCGTATACTGCCAGGTAAAAGAAAAATAGTGATGATCGGCCATTTTTTGCGAAAGCTTCAAATCGTAATAAACAATGTTTTTATCGAATGAACTGATGGAAATGTGGACTTGCTCTGAGAATTTTGACATAATTTGTGCTTGCTATTTTTAGTTGATTTTATGATGAATCGAATACGCTATAGTTATTGCAGAATTTCATAACTACCTTAGATTAAGTAAATTTAAAAGCAAGAACAAGAAAAAATAAGCCCCTAAAAGTTTTCATTATAACAAAATAGGGTATTTTATTATAATTATGGCTTATTACGTAAAGTAGAATAAAAAGCAAAAAAAAAAGCCCCATTTCTGGAGCTTCTTGTTTATGAAGTTAATTAGTGTACTTTTATTCTAATGCTTCGGACCTTTAGAATGTTCTTTTGAATTTCCTTTTTTACCGTTTCCGTTATGAGATTTTTGCTTGTCATCTCGTTTATTGTTTTTTTCCGGTTTAGGCCCTCTGTTTTTTTGAGGTTTTCCATGATATCCTTTAGGATAATTGGCTCTGTGTTTAGCATGATAGGTATAAGGTGTATTTCCTTTGTAATCTGTTAAAACTACTTTATAACCATTGTACAAATCGTATTGTCTGTATTGGGCAGGAAGTCTTCTTTCGCGAATCCACGTTCCATTATTATCATAAATGTACTGGCTTTGAACTACATCATAATAGGTATCGATATCTGGTAAATAGTAATATCTACTATCATCATAACCTACTGGTCCCCAATTTGGAGGAGTTCCAATATTGACATTGACCGAAACTTGTGCGTGGGCAAAAACACTCATCAAGAGCATTAGAGCAATTCCTAATTTTTTCATTTCTTTAGTTGTTAAGTATTAATGTGATTTGATACAATGCTAAAGTAATGCCATTCTTTTGTATTATAACATTCAATATACCAAAACATCGAATTAATCGACGAATAGCTCTTTTCAGCCGATTTAAATTTGGCATAAAAAAACGCCTCAGAAAAATCTGAGACGTTTTTTGCTTAACAATTTCAATTAATTATGACGAATGATTTTTACTTCCATCCACCACCTAAAGCGCGGTACAAATCAACTACAGCTTGCAACTTCTGTAAGTTATCGTTAATGCCATTCAATTGAGCGGCTAATAAGTTTTGTTCTGAGGTTAATACATCAGTGTAATTGGTAGCAGAACTATATTCTAAAAGCTGTTGCGTAAAATCGACGGCTTTTTCTAAGGCTTCAATTTGTTTGGCTCTTGAATCCTTTTTTTCAACTGCCATTTGGTATGCGTACAAAGCGTTTGAAACTTCCTGACCTGCTACTAACAAACTTTGCTGAAAATTATTATATGCCTGCAATTGTTGCGATTGTGCAGTTGTTAATCTTGTTTTGTTGATTCCCTGATTGAAAATCGGCTGTGTTAATCCGCCAATTATGGAGTAAAAAATAGAATTGGCAAAAAAGTCTTTTATTTCTAAATTCGAAAATCCGCCGCTTGCTGTCAGTGTCAAACTTGGATAAAAATACGTTCTTGCCAAGTTAGTCGATTCAAAAGCAACTCTGAAATTAAATTCCGCCTGACGGACATCCGGACGATTCTGTAATAATTGAGAAGGTACACCAATAGCTATATTTTCAGGGATAACCTGAGTTCCCAACTGACCTCTTTCGATAGGTCCCGGAGCTTGTCCTAATAAAATATTCAGGGCGTTCTCTGTTTCACGAATGCTTTGCTTCAAATCCGGAATCAATACTTCGGCCGCATAACGGTTGGCTTCACTTTGTACAACGGCTGCACCGGTAACGATTGCTCCTTCTTTTAAAGCTTTTATTGTTTCAACATTTTTTACACGGCTCTCTAATGTTTGCTGTGTAATTTTGAGCGATTCATCATAAGAAAGCAGTAAAAAATAATTGTTGGCAATGTCTGAAATTAATTGGGTTTGAATCGCCTGTTTTGCAGCATCTGTAGCAAGATAAGAAGCCAGGGCTGCTCTTTTTGAACTACTCAGTTTCCCCCAAATATCCGCTTCCCACGATGTACTTAAACCTAAGCGATAAGTGGTAGTCAAAGTGTTGATGTTAATTCCCGGAGGAAAGTTCAATCCCGCTTCTGACTGTTTATTTCGGTTTACATTGGCATCTACGTTTAATGTTGGATAGTAGGCCAATTTGGTTTGACGCAATGATGCACGCGCCTGAACAATATTTTCAATTGCATTTTTCAAATTAAGATTCTGATCTAACCCTTTTTGAATTAACGCATTTAGTTTTGGATCTTTAAAAACACTTTGCCACGGCATATCTGCAATCGTAGTAGAATCGGCAGAAGCCTGATCACGATACAGCTTATCTGTCGAGAGTGTTGTTGGGCGTTCGTACTTTTTGGTAACCGAGCACGCACTCAAAAGTGCGGCTGCAATTACCATAAGAATATATTTATTTGAACTATTCGTCATTTCTGTTTGAATTAAATTTTACTCTTTGTGAGCTTCTAATAATTGAATTTCTTCCTCATCATCATCGTCATCGTCGTAACCATCTTTTGCAGGACCGCTTATTCTTTCTTGCAAAGTCTGGAAAATGATAAACAAAACCGGAATAACAAATACTCCTAAAATGGTTCCGATCAACATTCCTCCTACTGCTCCTGTACCAATCGATTTATTACCAACCGCACCTGCACCACTAGCAAACATCAATGGAACAAGTCCGAGGATGAAGGCAAACGAAGTCATTAAAATTGGTCGTAAACGCGCTACAGCTCCTTCAATTGCAGCCTGTACAATCGGTAAGCCTTTTCGTCTTCTGTCTAAGGCAAATTCGACAATCAAAATACCGTTCTTAGCCAGAAGTCCAATCAACATGATTAAAGAGATCTGCAGGTAAATATTACTGTTTAGTTTGAAAATAATCGAGAACAAATAAGCTCCGGCTAATCCAAACGGAATAGAAAACAATACTGCAAATGGTAAAATATAACTTTCATATTGTGCACTCAGCAAGAAATAAACGAAAACCAGACACAAAATAAAGATGAAAATTGTTTCACTTCCAGATGCCAGCTCTTCACGTGTTAATCCGGAGAACTCATAACCATAACCGGCCGGCAGGTTTTCTGCAGCAACTTCCTGAATAGCTTTAATCGCATCTCCGGAACTAAATCCAGGATTTGGAGCTCCGGTAATCGCAATAGAAGAGAAAAGGTTGAATCGTGAAATAGATTCAGGTCCAAAAACTCTGGTCATTTTTACAAACTCTGTAATAGGTGCCATATTTCCGGCGCTGTTTCTAATAAAAATTTTATTTAATCCTTCTGTATTGGTACGGAACTCAGGAGATGCCTGGATCATAACACGGTATTGTTTTCCGAATTTATTAAAATTCGAAGCATACAATCCACCATAATATCCTTGCATTGTTGATAAAATTGAATTTATCGAAACTCCGGCATCTTTGGCTTTTGCCAGGTTAATATCCATCATATACTGAGGAAAACCCGGGTTAAATGGCGTTGTTGCATATTGTATTTCCGGACGTTTTGCCAGCTTCTCTAAAAAGGCTGTATTTACTTTAAAGAACTCAGCTGTTGTATGTCCGCCTTTATCCTGAAGTTGGAATTCGAATCCACCACTTTGTCCAAATCCCTGAATGGTTGGCGGGGAAATGAAGAAAATATTAGCTTCGCGAATGCCACTAGTTTTGGCAAAAAGCTGTCCAATTACATCATTTACACTAAGCTCACGTTTGTCCCATGTTTCCAGCTTTACAATAACCATACTGTAGGCACTACCCGCTCCGGCTGTAAAGTTTTGTCCAACAATTCGAAGTGTATTTTTAACTCCAGGAATGGTTTTCGCAATACTATCAACTTGTTTGGCAATAATATCTGAACGCTCCATAGAAGCTGACGGTGGTAAACTAATATTAGCAAAAACAGTTCCCTGATCTTCTGCAGGAACGAAAGCAGAAGGCGTAGTTTTCATCATATAAAATAACGCTGCTCCGGCGATCACGATAGAAGCCAACACAATCCATTTTCTGCCCGAAAGGAAACCAACCGAACGTTTGTATTTTTGCGTTACATTATCAAAAGCAACGTTAAATGAGGTATAAAATCTCTGAATAAAACTTTTATGTTTATGATCGTCAGCATGTGGTTTTAAAAGTAAAGCACATAAAGCGGGGCTCAAAGTAAGGGCGTTTACCGCCGAAAGAATAATCGCAACGGCCAGTGTGATACCAAACTGTTTGTAGAAAACCCCTGTTGACCCTGTAATGAAGGTTACCGGAATAAATACGGCGGCCATAACAAGTGTAATAGAAATGATCGCTCCCGAAATTTCATCCATCGCATCGATTGTTGCTTTTTTAGACGATTTGTAGCCAGAATCCAGCTTGGCATGGACTGCTTCGACGACGACAATGGCATCATCGACCACAATACCAATTGCCAGTACCATCGCAAAAAGTGTCAAAAGATTGATTGTAAATCCGAATAAATTCAGGAAGAAAAACGTTCCTACAATCGCAACCGGAACTGCAATCGCCGGAATTAATGTAGATCTAAAATCCTGCAAAAAGATAAATACCACAATAAAAACCAATATAAAAGCTTCTATTAAAGTATGAATTACTTTTTCTATCGAGGCATCCAGATTTTCGTTCACATCGACCAAAATGGTATATTTCATTCCTTTTGGAAAACTCTTCGCCGCCTCTTCAATTAATTTTTTAGAATTGTTGATTACGTCGCGCGCATTCGATCCCGGCGTCTGGCTAATTGCCATTGCAGCAGATTCTACACCATTTGTTTTAATGGTAGAAGAATAACTTAGAGACCCTAATTCTACTTTTGCCACATCTTTAAGGCGCAGCATTTGTCCGTTGCCTACTGATTTAATGACAATATTTTCAAATTCCTGAGCACTTGTTAAACGCCCTTTGTATTTTATAACGTACTGAAATGCCTGATTTCCGTTTTCACCAAATTTACCTGGTGCTGCTTCGATATTTTGTTCTGCCAAAGCAGCCGAAATATCACTCGGAATTAGTTTGTATTGTTGCATGATGTCTGGTTTTAGCCAGATTCTCATGGAGTAATCTTTGGCACCGAAAACGGTTACGTCTCCCACCCCAACAACACGCTGAATTTGCGGTACAAGGTTGATCTTCGCATAATTTTGAAGAAAGGTCTGATCGTAGGCTTTATCTTCACTGTAAAGTGAAAAAATCAATAAGTTACTACTCTGGCTTTTGGTTACCGTAACCCCGGCCTGAGTTACCTCAACAGGTAATAAACTTGTTGCTCTCGAAACCCTGTTCTGAACGTTTACCGCTGCTAAATCGGGGTTGGTTCCTACTTTAAAGAAAATTTTGATAGATGCATTACCATCATTGGTCGCTGTAGAAGTCATGTAGGTCATGTTTTCTACACCATTAATTTGTTCTTCAAGCGGAATTACGATACTCTTAAGTACAACATCTGCATTGGCACCTGTATAACTTGCTGATACGTTTACTGTTGGCGGAGCAATATCCGGATATTGAGAAATAGGCAACTCTATTAGGCCTAAAACACCTAAAATGACAATAATAACAGATATTACAGTCGAGAGTACTGGTCTTTGTATAAATTTTTTAAACATTTTTTTTATTTTAAGTCAGCATAAACCGTTTCTGGTTTTTGATTTTGAGGTTTAATCTGGCTTCCTTCTTTTAATGAAGCTACGCCTTCTAATACAATTTCGTCTCCTGCTTTTAAGCCGCTTGTAACCACATAATAATTTCCAGCTGTATTTTCAAGTACAGTAATATTCACATTTTTAGTTTTACCATCTTTACCAACAATTACAGCAAAAATTTTATCCTGAAGTTCAAATGTCGCACTCTGCGGAACAATTATAGCTTCTTTTACCTCATTAGGAATTCTTACTGTTGTGCTGCTTCCGCTTCTGATAATTCCTTTTGGATTCGCGAAACGAGCTCTGATGTTTACAGTTCCGGTTTCAGTATTGATTAATCCGTTTACGGTTTCGATTCTACCCTTTTGATCGTAGGCAGAACCATCTGAAAGTAATAAGGATACTTCAGGTAAATTTTTTATTTTCTGACTTAATGATGCTCCCGAATTGTCTTTTGTAAAATTCAAAAGTGCTTTTTCATTCATAGCAAAATAAGCATATACGTTTCCGATACTTGAAACAGTCGTTAACGGATCTGCTGTGTTAGAACTTACCAAACTTCCTAAACGGAAAGGAATTGAACCTACAACACCATTAACAGGACTTGTAACGGTTGTATAGCCCAAGTTTACTCTGGCATTTACCAAGGCTGCATTGGCCTGAGCTAAAGCTGCACTTGCAGACTCGTAAGTATATTGTGCCGACTCTAAATCGTATTTGCTGATGATTCCCTTTTCTACTAAAGGTTTTACTTTATTTACGGCCAGTTTTGCAGAGCTTAAATCTGCCTGAGCGCTTTTAATGCTTGCTGTAGCTGTACGAACTTGTTGCTCATATTCCGGAGCGCTGATTTTAAATAAAGGCTGACCGGCTTTTACGACAGCTCCTTCATCTACAAAAATTTTATCGATGTATCCTTCTACTCTCGGACGTATTTCTATATTCTGCTGCCCCTGAATACTGGCAGGATAATCGCTGTTTAGTGTTGCAGATTCTGGCTGTAAAGTCAGCGTTTTATATTCTTTAATTTGCGGTGCACCTCCGGCCTGAGCCGATTTATCATCTTTACCACATGATGCGATAAGAAGTGATGCTGCGAGAATGCTTAAAAAGGATTGCTTAGTCATTAGAAATAATATGTAATTATCGATTATATACATACAAAATAACTAAAATATAACACGCAAAAAAATTTCAATAGACGAACAGCAAAAGAGAATCGATAGAGATCGCCTTAGAACCGATGGTTTTTTTATAAAGTTAAACAAGTGTTTAATTTATTAGCTCGTCGGCTCTAAAATGGTTTTTAGGGACTGTAAATCTACTTTGAGCGATTGCTTAAATCTCGTGTAATAATAAAATGTAATATTGTCATTATAAAATTAAACTTGTAATGGCATCAAACGTATACAGACCTTACTTTTTCACAGGGCTGCACATTCTTAGCTGGTTATTATTGGGCTTTATCATGTTGTTTTACATGCCGTTAACCTGGAATGTAATTCTTCCTGGTGTGTTTTGGCTCTGGCAAATTATTATATTGGTTTTACTAATTATCATTTTTTATTGGAATGCCAAAATTGTAGTACCGCAAACGATTATAAAAGACAATACATCTCCATTTTTATTATGGACTTTTCTGGCCATTTTTGCCATGCAGCTTATCGCTTATTTTTATACTTCGCAAACGGATCTTCACACTAAAGTGAGTCTGGTTTTGGGATTCAAAAAATATAAAAATCCTTATTTTGACAATTATGTTTTAATGCTGACCCTTTTGGTTTTAGGAATTAGCACAAGCTGGGCGATGCTGCAATATTGGCAAAAAGCGGCACAGCACAAACAAAAACTGGAACAGGATAAAACAGTCGCTGAACTGGCGATGTTAAAAGCACAAATTAATCCGCATTTTTTCTTTAATTCCTTAAATAGTATATACTCTCTTACTTATACCAATATCGAAGACTCAAGAAATGCATTGCACACCCTAAGCCGCATGATGCGGTACCTACTTTACAGTACCGAAGAGAGAACTACATTGCTCAAAGAAGCGGAGTTTATGAAAGATTTTATTGCTCTGATGAAACTGAGAGCCAATAAAAAATTGACTATTACCACTGACATCCCAGAAAAGATACATGATTATCCCATTGTTCCGATGTTATTATTACCTTTAGTAGAAAATGCTTTTAAACATGGTATTCACGCTACAGATAAAAGTGAAATTCATATTAAACTGAGACAATACGGAAGCCAACTTGAATTTGAAGTAGAAAATACTTTTTTCGAAAAAACTTCAACTACAGATGAAGGTGGCATTGGATTAACGAATACCAAACGCAGGTTGCATTTAATTTATCCGCACAAACATTCCTTGATAGCCGGAATCGCCAAAAATGGGATGTACAACGTGCAGCTCAAAATAAATTTAGAATAATGATAATACTAAAATGTATAGCAGTAGACGATGAGCCTTTAGCCTTAAGACTGGTCGAAACTTTTATCGATCAAACACCTTTTTTAGAATTGAGCGCAAGCTGCGACAATGGTGTCGAAGCTTTGACCTTAATTAAAGAGAAACAACCTGATCTTGTTTTTTTGGATATTAATATGCCCAATTTAACCGGAATGGAGCTGGCGAGGCTTTTACAGGAACAGTCAGGACCAACTCCAAAGATCGTTTTTACCACTGCTTACAATCATTATGCAATTGAAGGTTACCGGGTAAACGCGGTCGATTATCTGTTGAAACCTTTTAGTTATGAGGAGTTTTTGCGTGCTGCAAATAAAGTGCTGCAAATAACTGAAGAAGCATCTAATCAATTCCAGACGATTACAGCAGATGATGAATTTATTTTCTTAAAAGTAGAATACCAATGGGTTAGAATTTCGCTTAAAGATATTTTATACATCGAAAGTTTAAAAGATTATGTAAAAGTTCATCTTGATGATGCGCAGAAGACCGTTCTTTCGCTCATTTCGCTAAAAGCTTTAGAAGAAAAATTACCATCTTCAAAATTTATGCGAATTCACCGTTCCTTTATTGTCTGTCTGGATAAAATAAATGCCATTAGTAAAAATTCGATTTTCATCGGAAAAACAGAAATTACGGTTGGCGAACAATACAAAGAAACATTCAAAACCATTGTAGACAAATGGTTGAGATAATTTTAATTTAATATCATGGAAAAAAAATCAAACAAATACTATTTGACATTAAGCATCAAGCAATATGCAAACGGAGAAACTGAACCTGCAAAGGAACTCGGAATTGAATTTGATAATCACGATGAGATTTTTGGAATAATTGAAAAAATAAAAGAGAAGAATATTTTTGAAAATCCTGAAGAAGCAACTCAATTTGCGATCGGACTTAAATTGTTTAGCGAAGTGAAGCTCAAAAATCGAAAACACCCACTCTTTGAAGAGCTGAATGAAGTTTTTCCTTTGTTTATGAAAAAATTAAAGAGTTTGTAAAACAAAAAAAACGCCACATTGGCGTTTTTTTTTGTCTTTATTAGAGATTAAGCTTTTGCTTTTCGTTTTACTGTGCAGCCTATTTCTTTTGTTTGCGTAACCGCAGGTTTTTTATTGTTTTTTAAAGATACTATTGCATCTTCTACGTATTTTGTTTTTTCTGTTTTGGTTCCCTCAGGGTCATTGTCTATTGCTCCTACGTATTCGATAGTATTTCCTTTTGCTGTTTTAGAGACAAGAAAAAGATGTGGGGTATGTTTTGCACCATACTGATCTGTAACCCTTTGTCCGGCATCAAATAAGTAAGGAAATGGATACTTTTTATCTTTGGCCAATTGTTGCATTTTATCAAACGAATCTGCTTTTGATGCCTCGGGATCATTTGGGTTAATAGCAATTACGGGATAACCTTGTGGCTTGAATTTTTTATCCAACTCAATAATTCTCTGCTCATACGCCACTGCGTACGGACAGGTATTGCACGTAAACACAACAATAAAGCCTTTTGCTTTTGGAAAACTTGCAAAAGAAATCTCTTTTCCATCTACATTTTTCAATTTAAAATCGGGAGCATTTTCACCGGCTTTAAGCGTCGCGGTTTGTGCCTGAGCAAGAAAGGCAGAAAATGCCAGCATTACTAAAAGGATTATTTTTTTCATGTTAAAGGATTAAAGTTTTTGATATTCAGTTAATAATTGTTCGTAGTTAAATTCGCTTTCGACAAATTTTCTCTTTCCATTTTTAATAAAAAGTGTTGCAGGAATACTTCCTGACCAAGAAGGATCTATGCGGTCAATGTATTCTTGTGGGCTGCTTTCATTTAAAAGAAAAACTTGATTTTTTAAATTTTTCCTTTTTACAAATGGAATCACAGCCGAAGCTAATTTTGATTTAAAATCAACACTCACCAACAAAACGGCAAGCTTTTCTGATTTATGCTCTGTTGCGAGTTTTTCAAAATGTGGCAATTCTTTAATACACGGCGCACACCATGTAGCCCAAAAATTCACAACATACGTGCTGTCTTTTCCATTTTTGATTCTTTCATTCAATTGATCGATATTCAGTAGCTTAACATTTTGGCTGAACGCCGAAGATGAAAAAAGAACCAAAATAAGAATATAGATGAAGCATTTGATTTTCATAAGGAAACGCCTAAATTAAATTTGCCTTACAAATATAAACTAATGGAGTTTTAGTTTTTGTTAAGGAAAGTTTAATGGTAGAAATTAAAACCTTGATTTCATTTTTGATGAAAATACATATAAGATATTGAATTATATGGGGAGCGAATAAATTCTCGATTACTTTATCATTCTTTGCAATTATCAAACGTTCCTACGGAACGAGAAAAACTCACCATTCTTGGTCTACCAACGAAATGTTCCGATGGAACAAAAATTATCCAAATCTCACATGTTGATTTGCAATCGTTCTGTGATGGATCAAAAGTGCTATCATGGCGCGCATGTTCCAGCGGAACATTTCGTCGGTAGAAAAAAATAAACCGCGTGCGCCATATCGTCCCGTAGCGACGTTTGATTATTTAATTAAATATAGAATCATATTAGGGAATCTATGTCGCGATTTGATTTTATAATTCGTTGTAACTATCAAACGTTCCTACGGAACGAGAAAAACTCGCCATTATCTTGGGCTACCAACGAAATGTTCCGATGGAACAAAAATTATCCAAATCTCACATGTTGATTTGCAATCGTTTTGTGATGGATCGAAAGTGCTATCATGGCGCGCATGTTCCAGCGGAACATTTCGTCGGTAGAAAAAAACAAACCGCGTGCGCCATATCGTCCCGTAGGGAGTTTGATTGTTTAATAAATATAGAAGCATATTAGGGAATCAATGTTCCGATTTGATTTTATCATTCTTTGTAACTATCAAACGTTCCTGCGGAACGAGAAAAACTCGCCATTATCTTGGGCTACCAACGAAATGTTCCGATGGAACAAAAATTATCCAAATCTCACATGTTGATTTGCAATCATTCTGTGTTGGATCAAAAATGTTATCATAGTGTGCATGTTCCTTCGGAACATTTCGTCGGTAGAAAAAAATAAATTACGTTAGGATATATCGTCCCGTAGGGACGTTTGAAAACATTTTATAATTGGTTGCAATTGTCAAACGTTCCTACGGAACGACAAAAAATCGCCATTATATTGGGCTACCAATGAAATGTTCCGATGGAACAAATTGTGGATGAAATCTCTATCTTTTACTTCCCCTAATAATTTTCTTGGATTAGATTTTTTCCATTTACAAAAGTGGTTGTTTAAAAATATATTGCTCATCAAATTCTATTTCGAATGCTTTTAACAATTTTAAATATTCGTCTAAAAATGTTTCTTTTTGATGATGTTGCTCCTGATTTTGTATATAACGGATAACATTTGGCACATGGCTTCTCGAATACGAAAAAGCACCATAGCCTTCCTGCCATGCAAAATTCGCCGAAAGCTTTTGTTCTTTAATCCATTTACTAGATTCTGTTTTTACATTTTGAATGAGAGAAGAAATGGACTGAGTGGGACGCAAACCAATAAATAGGTGTATATGATCTGGCATACTATTTATGCATAGCATTTTATGTTCGTTGGCCTGAATGATACCTGTTATATATTGATGCAATCTTTCCTTCCATTCTTTGTCGATTAATCCTTTCCTGTACTTGACAGCGAAGACGAATTGTATGTGTAATTGGGTGTATGTATTGGCCATCAATGGTATATGTTTGTGCGAACGGAATTAGTAATGCTCCGTTTGATTGGTAAATTTACATGAACACAATAGTTTCGATCGCTCCTAAAAGTTAGCAGTATGTCATAATAAGTCCAAAATTTTAAGCCCTTATAAACCTAGACACGGGCACAGAAATCAAGATATATGCTATAGTACTGTAAATTATACAACTATATTTATTTTTCCTGTAAAACAATCGTTTAACTTCTATGCTAAATTTGTAAAACACAACTTTCAAAATTGAGAAGGCGTTACAATTTACTTCCGATTTAAAATAATATTAATCAAAAAATATAGTGTTATGAAAAATCAAAGCAACTACGATTACGGTCAGACAGACCCTGATTTTATCGATCAAAATACGCTAATAGACGGTACATTTTCTAATGAAGATCAATATAAAGTACTAAAAAAAGAAGATGAACCATTAGAATTTGGTGAAAGCGATCCGGATCATATCGATCAGAACACACTGGTTGATAATGATAATTATGCAAGAGACGAAGATCCTTATCAATATCAGGAAGAATTTGTTGAAGATCTTTCTCATCCTGAACAAGATTTTGAAGTCAATAAAAATGTCAGATCTGATAATGACCCGAATGGTGAGCCCATTTTAAATGATGAGGAACAAATTACGAATGATGAAGACAATGAAGAATCTGTAGATAATTCATTAGAAAAAGACGGTGACTTATATGATGATGAGAATTCTGAAGACACTTCTGACGAAGATTTATACAAGGTTTCTCACGATCCTTTTCCGGGAACAAATCCAGGAAGTTTTTAAGATTTCAAATATCAAATAATTATAATAACCGTTAATACTTTGCTTTAACGGTTATTTTTTTTGTAAATTGGGAATGGAATTCTATAAGAAAAAAATAAAACTATATAAGCTGATCGAAGGCTATATAAGGTAATTTTAAAAAATTGGTTTTAATCTAAATTAAAGGTGCTTTTGTTATGATGGATATTAGTATTCAAATTTTCTGGTTGTTTATTCTCGCTATTCCAATTGCTTGTATTAGCTGGACTGTAACACATGAGGAAATTTTTAAGGAGCCTCGCGAATGGTGTGTAAAGCGCTCTAAGTACAATCGCACTCTTTTATCGAGAAAAGTGTTTTATCTCTTTACGTGCGAATATTGTTTTAGTCACTATGTTACGATTGCTTTTTTAATACTTTGCGATTATAAACTTTTGCTAAATGATTGGCGCGGTTACATTCTGGCAGGATTTTCGCTTGTTTTTATGGCAAATGTCTACATGAGTCTTTTTGCACTGTTAAGACAGGCGATCAAAAAAGAAAAAGTAGAAATTGAAAAAATTGAAAATGAAACTGATAGCGAAAAGCTATCAACTAAATAAAAAATTAAGTTTAATTAAATAATTATCATCATTATGGAAAATTTAAATTTCATAGACCCTCTATTACACGGCATTACCCCTAACCCAACCACCAATAAATTATCTATCAAACAATTAGTAATTGCCGGCGTTGGATCTCTTGTGGTTAGCGCTGTTTTAAAAAAAGCAGGTCATACTAAATGTGCTGCTGTCGCAGGAAGTGTAGCTTTGCCATTGTTGGCAACTGCTTGCTACAAACAAATTTCGAAAACTACAAAAGAAAAAAGAGAAGAAAATGTAAGTAGTGGTATTGAATATAACCACTAAATAAAGTTTGTTTCAGGTTCAAGATTTTGAATTGAAAACAAATAACAATAAAAAAAATAGCCACAAATTCGAGAATGAATTTGTGGCTATTTTTTGAATATAGTGATTGTATATTCCTTCGAATTAAGAAAGCGTGATATTTCCTTCGACCCAATTTAAGGCTTTATTGAATTCTACTTTTTTAAATCCTTTGAATTCTCCGGGAACCACAAAGCTAAATCCGTTGGTGAAGGAGATAATCTCTTCAGAATCGGTAATAATGGCAGCTCTGTTCCATTTTCCTAAGTGTTTGAGTCCAAGTAGTGCATCTTGTAACCATGCTCCAGCCGTAAAATTTTCAAGATCTGTATCTAAAACCAATAAAAAATTTACCTCATTGATTTGTTTTACCAAGTGTTCTACTGCCGGAACTACTACTCTTAAAAAATCTTCTTTTGTTACTTCTGCTAATGCTCGAAAAGCAACTATATTGTCTGAAGTGTCTATTTGATGTATCATTTTGATTTTTTTTTTGAATTATTCTATTGTACTACTTTTTGAAGTTGGATAAAAAGTACTATCAAAATTAGGTAACTATTACCATTTGCCTTTTATATGATCTCCATTGAGTTTTATACAATAACAATATTTTTTTATTAGGTTGTTACGGTTAATCAAGAGAAATCAAATCTCAATTCAACAAAGATTATACTATAATAGACAAGCAGAAGTCTCGACTAAACTAGCGGTACCTTTAAATTTAACCTTTGAGTTATTTTGAATACGACACTTGCGTGAAGGATAGAAGCAACTGCCGAAGCAGTGCGGATAGCCTGACAGCATCGAGATAAGCGGGCGAATACGCGCAAAGCATATTGGCCCGCTTATCTTGATGGTGGCACGCCCGGATTAATTTTATTTGAATAATTTACTTAAACAACAAAAGCCTGCATCTTTCGAAACAGGCCTTTGTAAAAAAATAAATAAACTAACACAAACTTAATTGTAACCTTGATTTTGTTTGAAATCTTTAGTCACATCTATCGTCGATTGCGGAATTGGAAAAACTCTTCTAAAGGGTTGTGAAGCTGGTTTTGCAGTTCCTGGCAAATCAAATTTTCCAAAACGGATCATTTGTGGTCTTCTGTATAATTCCCAATACAATTCGAAACCGATTTCGTTGTACAATTGGGTTTCATTTAATGTGGTTAAGGCTTTTCCGGGTGCGCTTGCGTATAGAGATTCTCTTTTTCTGCTTGTACGCAGTTTATTCAGATCTTCCATTGCCAATCCAGCGCTTCCTTTTCTGTAATAGGCTTCGGCTCTCATGGTGTACATTCCACCTAAACGGAATAATGGAATATCGACATTGCTGTTTCCGTTTCCTCCTTCCGGATCAAATTCATATTTAAAAATACGTGCTCCCTGATTGATTTCGTTTTGTGCAAAAACAGCCTGAGAAGGATTTTTGAAAGTTAATGACGGTGTAAAATCCATTCTGGTTGTGGTGCTTTTTTCCATATACAACGGAGAAACTTTAATACGGTTACCTACCATTTCAAGCGATCCTGAAGGCAATAATATAGGTCCGTATTGTGGCCCGGCTACGATACCTCTGGTAAAATGAAACCAAGGCAAATTGGTGCTTTTTGGTATAATATCTGTGGCAGGGACACTTGGAGTAGTTCCGTCGTTGGTAAACCAGGTTCCGTCAGCATATTGGTAAGCCTGATTGAATCTTGGATCATCGTGATTTCCGTCCCAGGTTGCGTAAAATTCCGGTGTAGTACAAGCGGCATTTGTTCCTCTGTTTGCTGCAGAAACTCTTTGGTTACGCTCCATACATACGTAAGCGAAACTGTTCGATCCGTTACGGATGTAATCGATTTTTTGCGTAATAGCAAAAATAAGTTCTTTTCCGTTGCTGTTGTCTCTTGCAAAGTTTTTGAAATAATCGCTTTCTAAACTGAATTTCCCTGAGTTAATTAGTAAGGATGTATAATAGATCACACGATCCATGTCGGTTCCTGTTCCGCTTACTGCTGCTTCATTAAAATTAAAATTTGAAGTTGCATTGTAACGATCTTTTAATACAGCACGATTTAAATACATGACACTTAAAAATCCGTAAGCGGCTTGTTTGGTAAAACGACCGTTATGTGTTTGTTGGTCTCCAAGATCTGCCAAATCCGGAATTAAAGCTTCCACATCGGTAATTAATTTATCGATTTGAGTATCTGCTTTTAAAATTTGAAGTGGTGCATTTGGATTTAACGGATCTCTAAAGGGAGCTTGTCCGTATAGATCTAAAGTGGTGTAAGTATAATAAGCTAAAAGTGCTTTTGCTTCAGCAAGGAATAATTTCTTTTGCGGAATTGAGCTTTCTTCAACAGATTGAATTGCGGTAAGCGATCGTGTAATTCCGTTGGTTAGCTTATTCCAGTTATCTACCACAATAGCGTTGTCAGATTTCCATGTAAACTCATGCATGTCTCTCCATTTTCCTCCATCTCCCCAGTCGCTTCCGCGGGTTGGCAAAATAGCTTCGTCTGTCGTGTATTCCTGCAAAGAAAAAACACCACCATGATCTACAAAAGTTCCGTCTCCCAGCCTGTCATAAGCTGCTGCAAGGGCACCGGCAGGGTTTGAAGCGTTTTCTCCCAAAACCTCATCCAGTACAACTTCGTCGAGATTGGTACAGCTTGCAAACATCCAGATTAACGTAAATAAGGCTATTACTTTAGTATTAAAAAATATATTTGTCTTCATAATAAATTATAGTTTTAAAGTTGCTCCAAAACTGAACGTTCTGGAAGTTGGGTAACTAGCATAATCGATACCAATAGATTGATTTCCTCCGTTTGATTTTGGGCTGTTGATTAAAGGATCGTAACCGGAATAGTTGGTAATCGTAATTAAATTTTGACCTGTTACATAAAGTGTTAATCCGTTGATCCAGTTTAGACCTTTCAAATCAAAATTGTAACCTATACGAGCTGTATTCAGTCTGATGAAATCTGATTTCTCTAAAAATAATGTAGATAAAATTGGAGAGTTTGTGGCATTTGCGCCAGATTCATAATATCCTGTAGCCACGTTTCTGTCTGATGCTAAATTGTTTATGTTTAAAGCATTCAAACCTGTATTATTCAGCAAATAACCTCCGGTTTGACCAATGATCGAGAAAGACAAACTAAAGTTTTTGTATCTCATATCACTATTAAATCCGTAGTAGAAAGTTGGCAAAGCACCTTCGATAATAATCCTGTCGCTGTTGTCAATTTTTCCGTCTCCGTTTTGATCTTTAAAAACGTTTGCTCCGTTTGCGTCAAAGCCGGTGTGCTCTAACAAGTAGAATGATCCTGCAGCATATCCGCTTTTGTAGATATTGGCATTTACACCAGATTGTCCTGGTCCTGAAATAGTTCCTGTCAAGATTTCTGAAACCGGAAGATTTTCGATTTTATTTTTTAATGTAGCTCCGTTCATGTCGATATTCCATGTAAAATTTTTGGTGTCGACAATTTTAGAACCTACCATAATTTCAAAACCTTTGTTGATGATTTCACCGTCGATATTGGTCCAAATTGTAGTTGTTGGACTCAATGCCTGCGAAGGAACATTTAAAATAGCATCGGTAGTGGTTTTGTTGAAATAATCTAATGTTCCGTAGAATTTATCATTCCATAAATTAAAATCAAGACCAACGTTGTATTGTGTAACCACCTCCCATTTTAAATCCGGGTTTGGCGTTCTGTTTACAGAGATTCCGTTTACCAGATTTAAATCATTGTATAAATAATACCCATCGGCACCAGACAAGGAATAACTGGCCTGAGTAATTTTATTTTCTACTTCCTGATTTCCGGTTTGTCCCAAACTTGCTCTTAATTTTAAGTTGTCAAGAGCAGTAACGTTTTCAAAGAAACTTTCTTTAGCCATATTCCATCCTAATGCAAACGAAGGAAAGTAACCGTATTTGTTGTTTTCTCCAAATCGAGTTGAACCATCGGCCCTCATCGAAGCAGTTAAAAGATATTTATTATTGAAGGTATAGTTTACTCTGCCAAAATAAGACTGCAATTCGTTTTCCTGCGCATAACCAGTTGTACCAGATTGTGTTCCTGCAAATCCTGGATTAATAGAAGGTTTTACACCAACGCCCTGAGAAGAAATTCCGTCGATACTAAAGCTGGTTCCTGATCTTTCAAATTTTTGATAAGAGAAACCACCCAATACTTCTAGTTTATGTTTGTCTGCCAAAAGGTTGTAGGTTAAGTAATGCTCTACCAGAGAGTTCTTAGAATCTAAGTTGTTTTGAACGTATTTCCCTTTTGGATTTAAATCGGTTACGTTAGGATAAATTGTTGTATTTCTCTCTGCTGTAGAACGGTCAATACCAATATTCAATTTATATTCCAGTCCGTCAAAAATTCTTAACGAAGCTTCTAAATTTCCTAAAACTCTCAACGTACGTGTTTCATCTTCATAGATGCTCAATAAATACGCCGGATTGTAGTGCGCATTCATGTTGAAGTTGGTGTATTTTCCGTTGGCATCAAAAACAGATCTTGTTGGGTTTGCCATTAATGTATGTACAATCAGCTGACCGTTAGAACCTCCGTCATCACTCGTAGGAACACCATTGTCTTTGGTTTCACTTGCGGTAAGGTTTACTTTTACTTTTAAACGTTTATTGTCTAAAAACGATTCGGCAGCATTGATTCTGCCCGACATACGTTTGAAATTACTATTGCGTATAATTCCCTCCTGATCCATTTGTGCTACAGACGCATAATAATTTCCAGATTCTGTTTGCTTAGAAAAAGACAAGGCATTGTTTTTTGTAATCGCCGTTCTGTAAATTACATCTTGCCAGTCTGTGTTTCCTCCATGATCAAAAGCAGGTTCTTTAATGGCGCTTCTGTATTGACCGGCACTTAAAACGTCTAGTTTATTGGCTACTGTCGAAATTCCGGTATAAGTATCAAAAGTTAAAGTTCCTTCTCCTTTAGATCCTTTTTTAGTGGTTACCAAAACCACCCCGTTCGATCCTCTCGCACCATAAATTGCTGCTGCAGATGCATCTTTCAAAACCGTAATCGATTCGATATCGCTGGTATTCAAAAAGTTTAATGGATTTTTTGCGGCAGAAGCTCCAAAACCAACATTGGTTCCTGACGGACTTACATCGTCATTTGCCAAAGGCACACCATCTACAACAAACAAAGGCGTACTTCCGCTTCTGATAGATCCTACTCCACGAATCGTAACATTTACACCAGCTCCGGGTTCTCCACTTGTGCTTACCACACGAACTCCCGCTACTTTACCTTGTAATAAATTATCTGGCGAAATATTGATTCCTTGCTTAAAATTAGCGGCTTCTAATTGTGTCACAGCTCCTGTAACATCTTTTTTAGATTGCTTACCGTAACCCACTACTAAAACTTCACTTAATTCTGATGTACTTGGCTCTAACTGAATTGTCATAAAACCAGTCTGAGCAGCAAGTGTTTTCGTTTTATACCCAACGTATGATACGTCTATTGTTTTTCCTTCTCCTACAGAAAGTTCAAATACTCCGTCAAAATCAGTTACTGTTGAGTTCGAAGTACTGGTTTCCATTACAGAAGCACCAGGAATTGGCACATTGTTTTCGTCAACAATTTTTCCTTTTACTTTAATTCTGTCTACGGCTTTTGTATTTATCGCTTTTGGCGCTGCAGCTTTCTGAATTAAAACTAATTTTCCGTTGATGTTGTAATTAAAATTGGCTTTTTTAGAAAGTTCACTTAAAATTACTGCAATAGATTCTCCGGTATAATTTACCGTGTATGCTGTATTATCAGCAATTATAGCTTGTCCGTAACTAAATTTATAGTCCGTTTTCGCACTTAATTTTGAAAAAATAGAAACAAGAGTCGCTTTTTCTATTTTATTTTTTACTTTTGATTCTTTAGAAAAATTAGTTTTACTAAAACCACTTTCAATGGTTAGTAACGCTAGCACTAAAAAGATAAAACTCTTTAGATTTAAATAAGAAGGTTTAAAATACATGATTTAAGTTATTGGTTTTTTACGATACTTAATTATTAATCGCAGTTGTTCTCAGCAACTGCTTTTTTGTTTTTAGTCTACTTTTACTATTTCGCCATAAACTTTAAATTTTAGATTTGTGATATAATTTATTTGTTGCAAAACACTTTCTAACGTGGCTTCTTTTTTAATGAATACCGTTAGCGGAGTGGCCAATACAAGCTCGTCATTGTATCGAAATGAAACCCCGTATTTATATTGTAAAAGGGTAATTACCTGTTTGAGTGTTGTTTGGTTGAGCGTAACATCTGTAGTGTACCAATTGACTAAAAAGGCTTTATCTGCAAGCTGTTTTATCAATTTTTGAGAAGTGAACAACGCTTCTTCATTGGGTACCAAATCGATGCTTTGGCCTTTTGAGGAAACATTTACTTTTCCGGTAACGACTATTACTTCGCATTTTGATTTTGATAACTGAATATGAAATGAGGTTCCCACAACTCTCGTTTTAATCTCGCCAGACGTAATAATAAAAGGGTGCTTTTTGTCTTTGGCAACTTCAAAAAAAGCATTTCCTTTTAAAAGAGTAACCTTTCTTTCTTCGCCACTAAATGTTTCAGGATACTGAAATAATGAATTTGCTGCCAGATAAATTTTCGAGCCGTCACTTAATTCGATAGATTTGGGGATATCTGACGTTTTAAATGATACTTGTTTTTCGGCCGTAACGTTTGGCTTAAAGAAAAATCCTAAACCAAGAAGAAAAAGAATGCTGGCAGCTGCCATATATTTTAAGTAAGGATTGAAGCTCTTCTTCTTCCCTATTCTAAGTTGAATATTTTGATATATATCTTGAGAAACGACATCTGAATCTCCCATCGAAGTTTCGTCCCAGTTTGCGTTTTGATATTCATTTAAAGCGAACCCATCCAATAAATTTTCTTCTGCTTGAGAAGCTTTATTTCCCAAACTTTTATCGATAAGATATTCTAAACTATGTTTGATTCTTTTGATCATAATACTTCTTGCTCCGTATTGGCGTAATTTGAAAAACCCAGAAATATGTTTCTATGTGTTTAGCAAATTCACCAATCGTGTTTAAATGCCGTTGTTACCTATAAGTACCAGAATCTTAAAATCGTACTATCCGGAAATATTATGAAAACGTCAACAGAAAGTTATCTTAAAAATTTTGATTTAAAATTACGAATGGAGCCAGCCAGGCCAGGTCTTTCAGGCCTTCGCGCAATTGCTTCAGTGCAGATGAAATTTGATTTTTGACCGTTTGTTTAGAAATTCCGAGCTCATCGGCAATCTGATCGATGGTCATATCCTGAAATTTATACATTAGTAAAACCTCTTTTCTTTTCTCCGGAAGTTTATCTAATAAGGAATAAAGTAAATCTGTTAATTCGGGATCTATCGAGCTGAAATTATCCATAATATAATCTTCAAACTTATCCTCCAGAATTGTCTTGTCGAAGCGGTTATTTTGATAATGTTTAAAAACCTGATTTTTTACCGCCCGAAATAAAAAAGGTTCGATCGCATTGATATTCAATTCGTCTTTGCGCTCCCACAAATCGATAAAAACATCCTGAACAATGTTCTGTGCCAAGTCTTTATCCTGAGTCATCGTATACGAAAAGGCGTTGAGTTTTTTCCAGTAATCAGTATACGTTTTTTCAAAAATTTCAGGGTTTTTCATAACTTATTTTGGAACTATTTGATACCGTAAAATAATAAAACGAAAAACCATTGTTTTTTTCCTCAAGGTTAATTTTTAATTAAATAAAGAATTCTTTTGTTGTATTAATACTACTATTTTCAGGCAATGATGATAATCGGTTTGCGATTTCTTTTTTTTAAAATAACTTAAAATTCAACCTTCAATTTTAATTTAGTAGACTCAAAAGAGACAATTCTCAGTTGTCTTATCCCCTATTTTTTTTTAATAAATTCAAATCATGAAACAACTTCTGTTTACATTATGTATTGCCGGCAGTCTGCATTGCAACAGTCAGGTAAAAAATGACCATTTAAAAATCAATCAAATTCAGGTAATTGGCTCACACAACAGTTACCGTCAGGCGATCGAACCTGATTTGTACAATCTTATTCAGGCAAAAGATACTTCGCGTTCACTAAAAGGTTTGCAATACACACACATTGGCATTACAGAACAACTCAATAAAGGTTTACGAAATTTAGAAATTGATGTTCAGGCCGACGCTCAGGGCGGAAAATTTGCACATCCAAAAGGTTTAGACCTGGCAAAATCTGAAGCAGCATATGACCCAAACGGAGAAATGAAAAAACCAGGTTTTAAAGTTTTTCACATGATCGACATTGATTTTAGAACATCTTGCTACACGTTTCAAAACTGCCTCGCAGAATTAAAAAAATGGTCTGACGCTAATCCTGATCACGTTCCGGTTTTTATTACTCTAGAACCAAAAGATGATGATAGTTTCCTGGGTACAAAAGCAGAGAAATTTACAGCAGAATTGTTTGATGCCCTCGATGCTGAACTTCGTAAAGGTTTAGGCGACAAATTAATCACGCCAGATATGGTGCGAGGTAAATACAAAACCTTAGAAGAAGCTGTTTTGAAAAACAACTGGCCTACTTTGAAAAAAGCAAAAGGCAAATTTTTATTTATGCTAGATAATAGCGGAGCCAAAAGAGATTTGTACGCTTTAAATCATCCATCATTAAAAGGGAGAGCAGTTTTTATTAACGCCGAGCCGGGCAAACCCGAAGCGGCAACGTTGTTTAAAAACAATGCTGAGGATCCTGAAATTGAAAGTTTAGTTAAAAAAGGATACCTTATTAGAACCAGAGCAGATTCTGACACCAAAGAAGCCCGCAAAAATGATTACTCACACTTTGAAGATGCTAAAAAATCTGGTGCGCAAATCATCTCAACCGATTATTATCTGCCAAGTACTTTTTTTAATTCTCCTTATCAAATTAAATACGATGACGGAGGTTATGAAAGAGTAAATCCTGTTAACGGAGTAAAATAAGCTTCAGGGTTTTCAGGTTTCAGGTTTCAGGTTTCAGGTTTCAGGTTTCAGGTTTCAGGTTTCAGGTTTCAGGTTAAAAACTGAACGTAAAAAGGTTTAGCCACAAATTCAAGAATTTGTAGCTAAACCTTTTTTAAAATGAGCACTCTGTCAAGATAATACGCCCCTCCAACCTGAAACCTGAAACAAAGAAAACCAGAAACCTAAAACCTGAAACAAAAAAACTTATTTCAAACTCTTAATCTCCCCGCTCTTTAAATCTACAGTAAAATGATCTGCAGGAACTTCATGCATGAATTTATTGAAGATGATTAAAAACAATCTCATTTGGTTTCTCAAAGGTTTTTCTTTTGCAGTATCGTTTTTATGATTTTCGAAAAACAGTTGAGACAGTGCCTTATATTGCGCCGCTCTTTCGATTCCAACATCGGCAAGAGCCAATTCATCGGCACTTCTAAAACGATAAAAATCTACAAGTAAATCATAACCTGTCCAATTTAGATTTTCTTTTTTAATGTTATTTTCCGCTAAAAATTTTTCCAGTTTCAGCTCTGCTTCAGCATATTCTTTTTTGAAATTTTCTTTGTTTTTTAAAATCAAATCAAAATCCTCATTTGCTTGCATAGTTGCTAAAAGAAACAAATCTTTTGCCGAAACATTCAAAATAAAGTTTTTAAAACCTGCTGGCCAGTCGTCTTTCAAAAACCGCAAACGCACCAATTCCTTGAGATGAAAATCGGTAAAATCATGATAACTTTTGGTATTTAAAATCGCACTATTCCAAATGTCTGTTGTGTTTTGACTTTCCAGAAATTGGTATTCCATTTTATACAAATCAAAAAGAGCATCATAACCGGGAACATCGTCAATTGTAATAGTCTGAATGTCTACCAGATTGTCTTTTTTTACTGTCAGTAATTTGTACGCCGGAATATAAGCTGCCAAAGACGGGGTTTGAATATTAACCAGCGTATTTCCTTTTGCAGTCGTGCGGCTTCCCGTGTCATTAATATGCATATGCCCGCCAAAGTGAATCTTTAGTCCGCCATCTGCAAAAACCTGCGCAACTTCTTCAACCGGAACACGGTTCAGCTGCCATTTATTCGGTCCTAATAATTCTTTTATTTCCGCAGAAGCGTCATCATTAAAATCAATCATCGGGAAATGGCTAAAAGCGATTAAGGTTTTGCCGCGAAGTTTGGCTTCCTCCGAAATTTTCTCTACCCATTTTATCAGATGTTTTTTGTTTGAAAGCACAGTGTTGTAGCCGGTACTCGCCTCGGCATAACTTTTAGAATCTTTAGGATCACCGTCATTTTTCTTCGGAATATACACATTTCCGTCAATTGCCATCAACCAAAGTCCGTCTACAGGTTCTACCACATAACTTACATCCGGAACTTCATAACCGGGTGCAACATTATAAACCCGATTGGATAACAAAGCCGCCTCAGAAGCTTTTTTAAAACTATAATCCTGAGAACTATACGTTGAAAAAGGCGTTGCCCAAAACTTGTATTTTTTATGAGGATAAAATCCAAAATCCCGCAGATGATCTGTAATGCCTAAATAACCCATTTTAGCAATACCGGCCGTGACAACAACAGGCTGTTCCGTAGTTAAATTAGGCTTGTAAAGACCTTCTTTGCTATAAATGGGCTGGCTCTTGCCGTCTTCTCCCAAAAAATCTTCCTTGCCGGATTCTAGCGCAAATGGCCCAACAGGATCGTGATTTCCGGTTGTAATAAAAAACTCAATACTGTATTTCTTGCTGTATCGCGCTAAAATTTGCTGCAGACCTTTTACATGAATCGGCTGGCCATCATCTGTATAATCGCCCGGAAGTGCAACAAACTTAATTTTCCGTTTTGCAATATCTTCTAAAGCCGCTATAAAAGCAAAATAATTTTCATTGAATATTCGCGTCGAGTGCAATTGCGAAGCCATCGTGCGCATCAATACGTATTTTCCGGTTTTTGGATTCAGAACACCTTTATAATCATGATCTGAAAAGGTTCCGAACAAATCCTGCAAATGCACATCAGACAAAAAAGCGACCTGAACACCCTCCAGATTCTTTTGATTTTGGGCAGCAGTTGAGTTACTAAAAAAAACAAATAAGGCAATAAAGCTGTAGAGATAAACGGTATTTTTTGAAGTCATGGGTTTTATTGAAATGGGATTTGCAATTTTACAGTTTAAAATGCTAAACACCTTTACCCTATTGTTACCGAATGATAATTTTTATTGTTTGGTTATTTTTTAAGGATACTATATTACACTTGATGTCATTGCGAGGAACGAAGCCACCTCAATAATAATGACACACAAATCGTGACCTAGCTATTGAAATTGCTCGTTCTTCACTATGATTCATTGTTAAACTAAACCTTCAGTAAAGCTTTCAGTTCCTCATAACTTTCAAAAAGAATGGCGCCTTCTTTTTCTAAATCATCATTGTTAAAACCGTTGGCAAAACCGTATACTTTAAATCCGCCGCGTCTTGCTGCTGTAACTCCGGCTTTGCTATCTTCAATTACAACGCAGTGTTTTACCTCAAAACCCATTTGTTTTGCAGCGTGCAGAAAAATTCCGGGCTCCGGTTTCCAACTGTTAATTTGGTACGAACTAAACATTTTATTTTCGAATTTATCGATCAAACCGGCAACTTCAAGATTCAGTCTCATTTTATCCAGCGGTCCGCTCGACGCAACACAATACGGAATTTGCAATTCTTGAATAAAAGAAATCACACCTTCCATTGGTTTTACCTGAGTTTTAAAAGCTTCAAAACTTTTTGTTCGGTAATCCGATTCAAAATTTTCCGGAAGTTTTTGTGCAATCGCTTCTTCAATATGCAAAAAACAATCTTTCAGACTCCGTCCGTTAAAACTGCGATACGCCTCTTCAAGTTCCATTTTAAAACCATGAGCCGAAGCCATTTCCAATAAAATTCCGTTACCTATTTTTTCCGTATCAACCAATACGCCGTCACAATCGAAAATAATACATTTAATCTCCATACGCTTAATTTACATTTTAATGATTCGCTTTCGCGGAAATGTAAATTACAAAATTATTCCCGAAAGCCCAACGATTTTAGAGTGAAGAAGAAATTTTGGAAATGATCTGAATAATGAAATCGGCCTGTGCGGGATTTATTTTTTTCAACGCATGCTCCGTTTGAAACCATTCTCCCCGATCAATTTCAGGAAAAGACTGCATTCTGGACGATTTGGGAGGCCACTCCATTTCGAATGTATTGCTTTCTATTAAAGTAACATCAAGATCAAACTCAAGCGCCCAGGCCAGAACAGTTTTGCCCGACTTAAGTTTAACCGATTCCAGGGGTATAAAATCACCATCGACTTCAAAACCGGTTTCTTCAAGAAACTCTCGTTTGGCAGCTTCCAGCGGATCTTCGTCATCTGTAAATTCACCTTTCGGAATTGACCAGCTTTCTAGATCTTTGTTTTTCCAAAAAGGTCCGCCCGGATGTACCAGGAAAAAAAATATCGTTTTGTCTATGAATTTGTATAATAACAGGCCGGCACTTTGTTTCATTTTATTGCGTTTTGATACCTAAAGATAGTATTTATTTTTGGGGCACATTTCAAAAAAATCTCATTATCAGTGAGCTGTACATTTTTACTCCAATTCTGGATTTGTATCTCCGTACATATTTGTATTTTTATAAAACAAAAAGAAACCACTTGCTTAAAATAACCAAATTGATTCATCGTGAAAAATCAACTTCTTACCTTACTACTTCTTGCTGCCGGTTTTGCCGCTCATTCTCAAAACAAAACCATTACTATTATCAATTCGTTGCCCATAGATCGTGAATTCGAAACAGTAGAACTGACAAAGAAAAGTTTGGGATTAGTGCATGCTGCTCCGCTGGAAAATTATGCTATAAAAGAAACTAAAAGCAATACCTTTTTAGAAACTCAAGTAATAGACAATGACGGCGACGGCATTATGGATGTTTTATTATTTCAGCCTAAAATCAAAGCATCTTCCAAACAAAATTTTGAAGTTGTGGTGGGCAAAAATCCATCAGCAACAAAAACTATAAGCTGCTATTCGAGATTTGTTCCGGAACGTACAGACGATTATGCATGGGAAAACAACAAAGTGGCTTTTAGAACTTACGGGCCGGTAGCTCAAAAAATGGTCGAAGACAAAGTTGCGGGCGGCACTTTAACAAGCGGTATCGACGCTTGGCTTAAGAGAGTCGATTATCCGATAATTAATAAATGGTACGAAAAAGCAACTAATGGCACCGGAACTTACCATAAAGATACTGGCGAAGGTCTGGATAATTTTCACGTAGGTGACAGCCGTGGCGTGGGCGGAATTGCTGTAAAAGTCGATAATAAATATTATTTTTCTAAAAATTTTATCAGCTGGAAAACCATTACAACCGGTCCTTTAAGAACCAGTTTTATCCTTACGTATGCTGATTGGGATGCAAAGGGCAACACGATAACAGAATCTAAATTGATTAGTCTGGATTACGGAAGTTATCTTTCCCGTTTTGAAATTAATATTACAGGTGCAAAAGAAATTTCTGCCGGATTAACGCTTCACGACAAAAAAGGAACTATTGGTACCAACCTGAAAGAAGGCTGGTTAAGCCACTGGGAAGCTATTGACGACTCTGAAATTGGAACGGGTCTGGTAGCTCCAAAAAATACGATGACCACTTTTGACAATCACATTACCTCTGAAAAAGATTTAAGCAACCTGTACGGAAATATCGCAGTAAAAAACAATAAAGCAATTTATTATGTGGGTTTTGGATGGAAAAAAGGAAGTCCGTTTCAAACCCAAAAAGATTGGAAAAAGTATTTGAGTCTGTTTGCCCAGAAAGTAAACAATCCTTTGATTGTTAAGGTAAAGAAATAGTTTATTTGCTGTAGCTTTTCAAAATTATTCTCTTTTTGTCATTTCGACTAAGAAATCTTCGTAGATAACTCCGCAAGCGATTCCAATCTCTGCAGGGCTTTTCGCGAAGATTTATCCTTCGGTGAAGTGAAAAGTGTGTGCTTCAAAAATTAAAAAAAATCGATGAATCTGCTTAAATCTGCAAAATCTGCGTGGAACTTTTCTATTTCCTCGCAGGAAAATAATTTTCTTTCAAAATAATTTCTAACGGGATATAATGAGTGTTTTCAACCGTTTCCTGTAATACTAGTTTTTTATACAAATAATTGATTGCCATATACCCCTGCTCTTCCGGTCTTTGATTAATTAAAAAATCAATCACACCTTTGTTTAGGTATTCGATATTATCTTTTAGTAAATCGTAACCAATAATTCGAACGCCTTTTATATTATTTTGTTCTAAAAATCGGGCGACGATATAGGCTCTCGAGTTGGGTACAAAAACACTGTTTATTTCAGCAAACATTTCGAGATTTAATTGATCGATTCCGGAATCTTTGATCGTTATTTCTGAAAACTTAAAATTGGTAAGTTCATCGTGATCTTTAAAAAAAGAATAAAATCCGTCGATACGCTGCAAGTAAACAGAGGTACTTTCTATTTCTCTGGTAATTTTAAAAATCAGGATTTGACGTTCTTTTTTAACAGCAAAACTAATGAGTCGTCCGGCAAGATAGCCGCTTTGAAAAGCATCCTGACCCACATAAATGTGTTTGGAATCAGAATCAATATTAGAATCAATCATGACAACCGGAATGTTTTTTTTTTCATATTCATTCAGAAAACGAACCGATTCTTCATAAAAAATAGGCGCAAACAATATTCCGTCGCAATCAAATTCCAACACTTTTTTCACCGCTTCTTTAAACGAAATAAGATTAAAATCATAGAAAAAATAATCCAGCACAATGCCAAATTTACTGAATTCAATTGCTGCTTTTTCAACGCCTTCAATTTGACTTTTCCAATATTCGAGATTTTCGTATTGAGGCAAAAAAACAGCAAAATGAAACTTTTTATTCAGCGCCAGATTACTCGCCAGAATGTTTCGCTTATAGCCATACTGTTCTATAATAGCATTTACCTTATCTACATTTTCCTGAGCTACTTGCCCGCGATTGTGGATAATTCTATCTACCGTTCCCGGAGAAACATTTGCCAGTTCGGCTATTTTTTTGATCGTTATGATATTGTTGCTATTTAAGTTAAATGATTTCAAATGTTACTACAAATTATAAATATTTTTATAAAAGATCAGTTGTTTTACCTAACTTTTTATATACATTTGTAATAGTCCGTGTGCGTACACGCAAATATACACATGTCCGGAAATAAATTGTTCAATTTGATAAAATATTATTAAGATTTTAGCTTCTAACGGACAATCGTAATAATGAGAAAATAGAAAACGCATCAAAAAACATTAAAAACAAGACATTATATAATTGTTTCCCAGTTGCTTTAAGTGCTTTACATAAACAAATTGATAAAGCTGATAAGAATAGAAAAAAGTGCTTGTAACAGGCTGAAATAAAAAAAAACATTGGTATGGCAGTAGCTGACATTTTGTTCTTTAACTTCAATTAAACGTACTTTAAATCAGTATTTTAAATAGACATATACAAAGTAAGACTTAAGGTCAAATAAAAATCGATTTCATATCAGCAAAACCTAATCAAACCGTTTTGTTTACAATTTTACAATAATTTAAAGACTAAAAACAACACTCATAAACCAATAAAAAATGATTATAGATTCAGTACAAAATGCTGCAAAATATTTCAGCCTTCATCCTAATTTCAAAACCGCTTTTGAATATGTTAATCAAAATGACATAAGCTCACTTGAAGAAGGTGCATTTGAAATTGCCGAAGGTTTAAAACTAATTGTAATTGTGGGCGAAGGTGCCACAAGCGAAGAAAGCATTAAGGGTTTTGAATGTCATGACCAAAACATAGACATTCAGATTTCTATCAAAGGTCCTGAAACTTTTGCATGGAAACCAAGAGAAAAATGCGTTAGCCCAAACGGAGAATACAACGACGATAGAGACGTTCTTTTTTTTCATGACAAACCCGATATGTTTTTTGAACTGCAGGAAAAGCAATTTGCGATTTTGTTTCCAGAAGATGTTCATGCGGCGATGATTGGCGAAGGAACACTTAAAAAAATTGTTATTAAAGTTAAGATTTAAAACATGAGCAATATTCAAAACACGATCGATATTGTTGCTAAACAAGGCATTCTACCTTTATATTTTAGTACCGATGAAACCAAAAGTGTCGAAATTTTAAGAGCACTTTACAGAGCCGGAATCAGGGCTGTAGAATATACCAACAGAGGTCCTGAAGCCTTAACGAATTTTAAAAAAATGGTAGCCGTGCGAAATGCAGAATTACCGGAAATGCTTTTAGGTATTGGCACTATTAAAAATCTGGAACAAGCCAAAGATTTTCAGGATGCCCAGGCCGACTTTTTTATTAGTCCGGGCTTTGTTCCTGAAGTGGCGGAGTTCTTAAAAAGCAAAGAGGTATTGTACGCGCCCGGATGTATGACGCCAACTGAAATTATCGCCGCTGAAAATGCAGGAATAAAACTCGTAAAACTTTTTCCGGGAAATATTTTAGGAACAGAATTTTTAAGCAGCATAAAAGATATTTTTCCGTCGCTGGTTTTCATGACTACCGGAGGTGTCGATACTACCCACGCCAGCATTCAGAGTTGGTTTGCGGCAGGAGCTTCTGCCGTTGGATTAGGAAGCAAACTAATCAGCAAAAAACGTATGGAAGAAGGAGATTATGGGGTACTTGAAAGTGAGACTAGAAAAATGCTGGAAATTATTCAGACAATAAGAAAATAATCATAAAATATAATATGGATTCAGTATTTAATCTTAAAGGAAAAATTGCATTAATTACAGGCGGTGCCGGCGTTTTAGGAAGCAACTTTGCCAGCGTTTTGGCCAAACAGGGCGTTATTGTCGGGATCGTTTCTCAATCGATTGAAAAAGCGAATAAAACTGTTGAAACACTAGAAAGCAATGGCGGAAAAGGATTTGCCATTCAGGCCAATGTTTTAAACAAAGAAGAACTAGAAAAAGCAAAAGATTTTATCGTAGAAAAGTACGGTTGGCTGGACATTTTAATCAACGCGGCGGGCGGAAATATGCCCGGTGCAACGATCCAGCCGGATCAGGCTATTTATGACATGAAAACAGATGATCTGCAAAAAGTGGTCGATTTAAATATCATTGGAACGATGCTGCCAACACAAGTTTTCTCAGAACTTTTTGCAAAACAAAAACAGGGAAATATCATCAATATCTCGTCTGCATCGGCACAAAGACCTTTAACGAGAGTTGTGGGATATTCGGCTTCAAAAGCGGCGATCGATAATTTCACACAATGGATGGCGGTTGAACTTGCACAAAAATATGGAGAAGGAATTCGCGTGAATGCGATTTCTCCCGGTTTTTTTATCGGCGAACAAAACAAAGCTTTATTGCTGACTCCGGAAGGAAAACTAACTCCAAGAGGAGAAAAAATCATCGATCACACCCCAATGGGAAGATTTGGAACTCCGGAAGATATTGACGGCGCACTGTTGTTTTTGTGCAGCGACATGTCAAAATTTGTTACCGGAACAATCTTAAAAGTCGATGGCGGTTTTGCTGCAACGAGTATCTAATATTCTTAGAAAATAGTTTGCAGATCTAATTTAAAGATAAAGTTTGTCATCCTGATCAGGAGGCCAAAAATGAAAAATAAAATAAATAATACCAGCAAGATTCTAAAAACTTGCAGAAAAATAAATCAAAAATGGAACAAACCTTGAGATGGTTCGGACCCACCGATCCGGTTTCTTTACAAGATATTAAGCAAACCGGGGCTACCGGAATTGTAACTGCCTTACATCATATTCCGAATGGACAAGTTTGGGAAATTGAGGAAATTATAAAACGAAAAGTAGAAATTGAACACGAAAATGGTGATCCTAAAAAAGGCTCTTCGGGTTTAACGTGGTCTGTTGTGGAGAGTATTCCGGTGCATGAAGACATAAAGAAGCAAACCGGAAACTACCTGCAATACATTGAAAACTATAAACAAAGCATTAGAAATCTGGCTTTGTGCGGCATAAAATGCGTTTGCTATAATTTCATGCCGGTTCTCGACTGGTCAAGAACCGATTTATCGTATGAAGTGAAAGACGGTTCTAAGGCTTTGCGTTTTGATATTAATGCGTTTGCAGCTTTTGAATTGTTTATTTTGAAAAGACCGGGATCTGAAAAAGAATATTCTGAAAATCAGAGGGAGAAAGCAGCAAGATATTTTGAAGCCATGACAGCTGCTGACAAACTAAAATTACAACAAAACATTTTAGCAGGACTTCCGGGCGCTGAAGAAGCATATTCGGTAGAAGATTTCCTAATTACTTTGAGTGGTTATGATCATATTGACAGAGCAGCGCTGAAGTCTAATTTATTCTTCTTTTTAAAAGAAATTATTCCGGTTGCAGAAAGCAAAGGGGTTTTAATGGCGATTCATCCTGATGACCCGCCCTACCCTATTTTAGGTTTACCAAGAGTAGTAAGTACCGAAGAAGATTTAATAGAATTGATGAATGCAGCTCCCTCTAAATCGAACGGATTTACGATGTGTACGGGTTCATACGGCGTGAGAGCCGATAATGATTTACCGGGAATTGTGAGACGTCATGGCGATAAAATGAATTTTATTCACTTAAGAAGCACTCAACGCGACGAAGAAGGAAGCTTTTATGAAGCCAACCATCTGGAAGGTGATGTTGATATGTACGAAGTTGTAAAGGCGATCCTGGAAGTAGAAAAAAGAAACAACAGTCAATTGCCAATGCGTCCGGATCACGGTCACCAAATGCTGGACGATTTGCATAAAAAAACCAATCCGGGGTATTCTGCTATTGGGCGTTTGAGAGGCTTGGCAGAATTACGCGGGCTTGAAATGGGAATTAAAAGAACTTTATAAAGTTTGCTATTGCCACGAAGGCACTAAGACACGAAGTTTTGTTTCACGCAGATTTAAAAAGATTTAGGCAGATGTGCGCAGATTTTTTTTACTACAGTGTATTTAAAATTAAATCTGCTATAATCTTTTTTAAATCTGCGTGAAATAATCTTTTTAATCTTTTAATCTGTGGCATTAAATAAACTTTGTGTCTTAGTGCCTTCGTGGCAAAAGGCAATGCCAGACAAACCTAACTAACCAAAATAACCACAAAACCATGAACCGCCAAACCATTCTTATTTGTTGCAGTCTCTTTGTCAGTAGTATGGTAATAGGCCAACAAACTCCTAAAATACTAAACGATTCTAAAAATTATCTTCCGGATTTTAGTTATGCCGGATATCACTTCGGCGAAAGCCCAATTCCTGAAGCGAACGTAAAAATTATTAATGCTACCGATTTTGGCGTAAGAGCTAATGATGGTTTAGACGATTCTAAAGCGCTGTTGAAGGCAGTAAAAGCCGCTAATGCCGTAGAAGGAAACGTGATTTTACAACTCCCGGCGGGGCGTATTATTTTAAGTGAAATTGTCTATATCGAAAGAAGCAATTTTGTTTTAAAAGGCACAGGTTCTGACGAAAATGGCACGGAAATCTACTGCCCGCGACCTTTAATGTATCTTAAAGATCCGGACGCTCTGGCGGAACTCCGGGAATATTTGACCACATTTGACAAAAGACAGCGCGAGACAGAAAACAATGTCGATTTGCCTTTCTCGCAGTATGCCTGGTCCGGTGGATTTATATGGACACAGGTTCCGAATGAGCGTGTTAAATCGTATTTGGACAAATATGAACCGAGTTCAAATGCGTTAGCGAAAGTAAGTTCCGGAAAAATGGGTGAACATGTCATTACTGTTTCTGAAATTAAAGGTTTAAAAGTTGGCGATATTGTCGAATTGCAATTATTCAATAAAGACGGCGAAAATGGCGAAATTATTAAAGATTTATATCAGGGTGCAAAGGTGAAACCGGGTTCGCATCATTGGAAATTTCCAAAACTCCCAATCGTGAGACAACAAGTAGAAATTGCTAAAATCTCAGGTTCTAAAATTACTATAAAAACGCCTTTGACTATTGCGATAAAACCAGGTTACCAGGCCCAACTGGTCGAATGGAAACATTTAAACGAAGTAGGAATTGAACATTTACGATTTACTTTTCCTGATATTCCAAGCGTGGCGCATCATGTTGAACCGGGAAATAACGGTATTTTTTTAACCCGCCTTTTTAATAGCTGGGTTAAAGATGTCAAAATTACAAATGCCGACAGCGGCATTTTGTGCGAAGAAATTTCTAATGTTACGATTCAGGATATTATAACAGACGGACCTCATATGGCGCACTACACGGTTACTTTAGGCGGTGTGCATAATGTTTTGGTTCAAAATCTTAAAATTTATAATAAAACAGTTCATCCTTTAAGTTTCAACACTTTTTCTACTAAAAATGTATACAAAGATTGTGAGATTTTTGCAGATGCCTTATTAGATCAGCATTCGGGAGCAAATCACCAAAATTTATTCGATCACATTACGGTTCATATTGCTCCGGATAAAAACAATAGTTATTTGTTATTTGGCGGCGGTGGCGCCGAGTACTGGAAACCGTCTCACGGACCATTCAGTACGTTTTGGAATCTGAACGTTCAGGTTGAAAATCCTGCCGAAATCGCCAAACCTATTTTATTGTACGGAATGAAAGATGGTCCTTTTGCAAGAATTATTGGTGTAAACGGCAATGCAAAATTCGAAGTAAAATATGAACCCGATGCTTATCTGGAGTTTTTGAATACGCCGCTGGATAAGATTCCGTCTTTGTATGATTATCAATTAAAAAAGCGCTTGAAAAAATAATTTAAATACATAGAAACCTGGTTTTCAGATTTTCGGTCTTTTATAAGAAAAATTGATGTTTCTATCTGTTAAAAGCAAAATAATTTCGCAAAGTTGCGAAGTCGCAAAGTTTTTTTAAAGTAACTATTAAACATACTGTTGTCATTTCGACGAAGGAGAAATTACTACAAGTAACGCTGCAGCGAGAATTCAATCTTTGTCGAGCTTCTCGCGAAGATTTCTCCTCCGTCGAAATGACAAAATGAACAAAATTATTTGTGCCTTTGTGCCTTCGTGGCAAAACACTCAATACCATGAAATACAAAATAGCTTTTCTGGTTTTACTTTTTATTTACGGGAATATATTTTCTCAAAATAAATACCGTCTTAAAAACATCTCGACCACCGACGGGCTTTCACAAAGTTCTGTCATTGCCATTCATCAGGATAAATTTGGGCAAATGTGGTTTGGCACCCGCGACGGACTGAATAAATACGACGGAAGTAAATTCACGACATTCAGGAACGACGCTGCCAATAAACATTCGATTAGCAACAATGATATTTTATCGATTGAAGAAGATAATACCGGTAAAATTTGGGTAGGAACTTACAATGGTCTTAACTGTTATAATCCTGTCGCCAATACGTTTACCCGATATTTGCATACCAAAACCAATCATACTATTAGCGGAAATGCCATTTGGTCTATTAAGGAAATTGGCGATGAAATGTGGTTTGGAACATCAAAAGGGTTAACGATTTACAATAAAAAAACACAGCAGTTTATCTCTCTTTTTCACTCTGATACTGATGCTTCAACTGTTCCGAGCAATAACATCATTACCATTTTAAAAACCAAAAAAGGAGAAATCTGGGTAGGAACTACAAAAGGTTTGTGCCTGCTTACCAATAGAAAAAACGGAAAATTTACTTTTAAAAATTATCCTTTAAATACTGCCGTTCAATTGAATGTGCAGGCGATTACAGAAGACACTTCTGGAAATTTATGGATAGGAACAAAAAACAAAGGGCTTTTAAAACTTGATAAAACAACGAATAGTTTTGTTTCTTTTTTGCCTGACGATAAATACCGCGAAATCAATACCGACATTCGCTCGCTTGCCATTGACAATCAGGGTTCTTTATGGATTGGTGCTTATGATGGTATTTATATTTTAGGAAAAGATAAAAGTCTCAATACCATAAACAACAGCAATAACAACAACGGAATCGACAAAGTCAAATCCGTTTATATCGATCGCAAAGGTTCGGTTTGGATTGGCTGTTATTACAAAGGCGTGAATATTTGGGACATTTCAAATGTTAACTTCTCCAATTACAATCAGAATTCTAAAAAGATTCCCATGAGTTTTGATGTCGTCAGTTCGATTATTGCCGATAGAAAAGATAATATTTATTTTGGAACCGAAGGCGGTGGAATTACCATTTACAACAGAAGAACCGGAGGCACCAATTACATCAACAGTAAAAGCGGGCAAACGGTCAAAAATGATATTAAATCGATGTGCCTTTCGGGTGAGATTTTATGGATTGGTACTTTCTCCAAGGGTTTATCGGCTTACAATATTGCTGCAAAGCGAATGGAAGACCAGAGAATAGCGGCCGACCTGAATACTTTACTCAAAGAGTCCGGCGTATATTCTCTTAAAACAGAAGGAAGCGATATTCTCTGGATTGGTACTTTTGGCAAAGGCTTAATTCGGTACAACACCATTTCTAAAACTTTTGAAGTAATAGGAAATGATATTGAGAAACCCAATTATCTCACTAATAATATAGTAAGGACGCTATTGGTCGATCAGCAAAAAGGCATTTGGGTGGGCACTCAAAACGGATTGAATTATATTCCGTTACATAATTTTGCGTCTGCTAAATACAGCATAAAGCACTACTTTTTTGATTCGGCTTCTTTGTCCGGAGACGACATTCTGACTTTGTTTCAGGACAGTCAAAAGAAAATCTGGGTAGGAACAAAAGCAAAAGGGCTTCATTATTTTGATGGAAAAAAATTCAATAAGATCAATTTAAGAGTTGGAAACACGGTCATTACCTCGATACATTCTATCTTAGAAGATGATGATAAAAACTTATGGATCAGCACCAATCAGGGCATTATTAAATACAATACTACGGCAGAAACGGTGGTAATTTACGACCAAAAAGATGGTTTGGCCAGTAATGAATTTAATGACAACGCGGCTTTAAAATTAGATTCGAATCAGTTTTATTTTGGAAGTCCGTCCGGCGCTACTTATTTTGATGCCCGAAAAATTTCCTTAAATCGATATGCGCCCCAGGTCTTGATAACCAATCTTAAAATCAAAAATGAAACCATTCAGCCCAACGATTCTATTGGCATTTTAGAAAAAAGTATCGGGTATACCAAAACCATTACGCTCGATTATGACAAAGCCAATTTCTCCATAGATTTTGCGATTCCGAATTACATTCGATCAAAAAACAATCAATACAGTTATCGTTTGCTGGGTTTAGAAAATAACTGGACAACAACTAAAAGTACCGAAGCTATATTTGCCATACAAAATCCGGGAACCTATACCTTTGAGGTTCGCGGTGCCAATAATGATGGGGTCTGGAACAAAATTCCCACCACCTTAACGGTTATTGTAAAACCGGCTCCATGGCGCAGTATCTGGGCTTTTTTATTGTACGGGCTTGTAATTGGTCTGGCACTTTATGGTTTGATCTGGATTATGAAATCGAAGGCGCGCCTGAAACAAAAACTAGAACTAGAATATCTGGAAACCCAGCGAATTGAAGAAAACAATATTGCAAAGCTGGATTTCTTTACGAATATTTCGCACGAATTCAGAACGCCTTTAACTTTGATTCTCGGACCGTTACAGCAAATTCTGGCGAATTATAACGGCACAAACGAAATGTATAAAAAGTTATTGGTGATTGAAGGAAGCGCTAACCATCTTTTGAGCCTTATTAACCGCTTAATGGATTTTAGAAAATTGGAAAATCATCAGGTTACCTTAGAATCAGCGGAAGGAAATATCGTGAAATTTACAAGAGAAATCTTTTTATCCTTTATTGAATATGCTAAAGATGGCGGTTACGATTATACTTTTGAAACATCAGACGACGAGATTCTGGTTTATTTTGACCGATACAAACTCGAACGTGTTTTTTATAATTTGATTTCGAACGCTTTTCGCTACACTCCAAAAGGCGGAAATATTCATTTGAAAATATCGCACGATAATGAAAATCTTTTTATTGCTGTTGAAGATTCCGGAGTTGGAATTGCGCCTGAACATATTGATAAAATTTTTGATTTGTTTTTTGAAGTTCCAACGCACAATAACGTTCAGAAAAACTATAATAAAGGAACCGGAATTGGACTTTCGATCGTAAAAAACATCGTAAAACTGCATAAAGGAACAATCGATGTAACCAATAATGAAACAGAAGGAGTCGTTTTTACGGTTACGCTTCCGTTAGGTCGGGCGCATTTATCTGATAACGAAATTATTAGCGACTTTAGAATTAGTGATGATATCGATCAATATAAAGCACAACTCGAAAACACTGAAATTGTGGAACCGGAAGATATTGAGGATTTTGTGGTAAATGAAGAAAAACAAACGATTCTGATTGTCGAAGATCATAAGGTTTTACGATCGTTTATGAAAAATTTACTCAAAAAAGACTATAATATTATCGAAGCCGAAAACGGGAAAGTCGCGTTTGAAAAAGCATTACAGCATCTGCCTAATTTAATTATCAGCGATGTCATTATGCCAGAAATGGTAGGAACCGAACTTTGCTCAAAAATCAAAGAAAACCTAAAAACCAGTCATATTCCGGTTATTTTACTGACTTCGAGAACATCACTGGTCTATAAATTTGAAGGACTGGAAAGCGGTGCCGATGATTATATCAGTAAACCTTTCAATTTAATTGAATTTAAACTGCGCGTTAAAAACCTTCTGAATTCTACAGAAAGACTTAAAAATAAATTTACAAGTGAGGATCATTTTAATCCGTCAGAAATAACGGTTTCATCTCTGGACGAAGAGTTATTGAAAAAAGCATTTAAAATTGTCGAGGAAAATATTTCGAACGAACAATTTGATGTTCCGTTTTTCTGTTCAGAATTGGGGGTTAGCCGCACAATGCTATTTTTAAAAATTAAGGCATGGACCAATTATACGCCAAACGAATTTATTCACGAAATTAGATTAAAACGTGCCGCTCAGCTTTTGGAACAAAACAAATTAAATGTTTCTGAAATTAGTTACAAAGTAGGTTTCAACAATCCGAAATACTTTAGCAAATGCTTTCAGAAAAAATATGGTGAAACGCCGACGCAGTTTGCAGACAAATTTTTTAAATCTTCACAGGTTTTTTAAGCATTCCGCATTTTTAAAGGGTTTAAAAAAGGGTATCTGTATTTTTAGATACCCTTTTTTGTATTTCTATATCCTTGCTCCCCGCTACATTTGTGATTATGAAAGCCCAAAAAACAAAATTCACAGTACTGCAAATTCTACTGATGCTGCTCATAATAGGAATGAGTTTATTGCTTTTTTATTTTATCTAACATTAACCTAAAACCAAAATGAATGTTTACAAACCAAAATTTTAAATCGTTTAAATGGTATTTGTTCGTAACCTTTTTACTGGCAAATATTGTGATGAATGCACAGGAGAGAAAAGTCACCGGAAAAGTAACTTCCAGCGAAGACTTACTCGGACTTCCGGGTGCGAATGTTTATATTAAAGGATCTTCTGTGGGAGGATCTGCAGATATGGATGGAAACTACAGCGTAATCGTTTCTGAAAAAAATGCTGTATTAGTTTTCAATTTTGTCGGATATCAAACTGTTGAAATTCCGGTAGGCACTAAAACTGTAGTCAACGTAAGTTTAAAACCAGATACTAAAAACCTCGACGAAGTAGTTGTAGTAGGTTACGGTACCCGTAAAAAAAGTGATATTACCGGTTCTGTTTCTTCTGTAACCGCAAAAGAGTTAACTGCTTACCCTTTATTAAATGCGGAAATGGCTTTGCAAGGTCGTGCAGCAGGGGTTTCGGTACAATCCAATAATGGCGGTGAGCCTGGAGCTCCGGTAAAAATCAGGGTTCGTGGCGGAACGTCTATCAACGCGAGCGGAGATGCCCTTATTGTAGTCGACGGTTTTGCAGGCGCTTCTATGCCCGCTCCTCAGGATATTGCCTCGATTGAGATCTTAAAAGATGCCTCGGCAACAGCTATTTACGGTTCAAGAGGATCAAACGGAGTAATCATGGTGACCACCAAAAAAGGAAAACCAGGCGCTCCGGTAATAGAATTTAGCAATTCGACTTCTGTACAATCAGTTAACAATAAATTGCATTTGCTAAATGTAGATCAGTTTATCGCCTATAGAAAAAGTTTTACCACGCACACTGATGCAGGAGCAGACACAGACTGGCAGGATATTATTTACCGTGACGGAATGATTTCGAACTCACAATTGTCATTTTCAGGAGGTTCAGATAAAATCAGGTATTATGTTTCTGGAAATTATTTCAACCAAAACGGAGTGGTAATTAATTCCGGAATCGACAAATATACCATTGTAAGTAATCTTGAAGCTGATTTATCAGACAAGTTTAAAGTGGGACTGAATTTGTTTACCAGCAAACAAAACAAAGACGGAATTATTAGCCAGACCGGTGCCGGAGGTACAGGAGCAGCTGGTGTAATTGCCTCTGCTTACCGCTTTATGCCAGACAAAGGAATTTATAATGCTGACGGAAGTTATACCACCACAGCACCAATTGGTGACGATATTGACAATCCGTATGCGACTGCGATGGAAAATATTCTGGAAGTAATTAATATTACCAACAGAAGCAACTTTTTCGCTTCTTACCAAATAACTAAAGATCTTAACTTCAAAACTACTTTAGGATTAACAGAATCTAATTCTCAAACCGGAAGATACATTCCATCAACTTTAATCGCAGGAAAAAACATCAGAGGAGAAGCTTCTGTAAACAATACAAGATTTTCTTCTTTCTTAACAGAAAACTACCTGACGTTTAAACGCGAAATTATCGACAAAGGAATTTTAACCGTTTTGGGTGGTTATTCGTATCAAAAAAACAGAAATGAAAATTCGTATGCTGCTTCAAGAGGCTTTTTAACCAATACCAATTCATATCATAATTTAGGAGCGGGAACTGTTTTCTTAAAACCAGATTCGGGATTATCTGAGACAGAATTAATTTCAGCTTTCGGAAGATTGAATTTTGATTATGCCGACAAATACTTATTTACGTTTACCGCACGTCGCGACGGCTCTTCGAGTTTTAGTAAAAATTTCAAATACGGAACTTTTCCTTCTGGAGCAATTGGCTGGAATATTGCCAAAGAAAACTTCCTGAAAGACAACAAAACGGTTTCGAACCTGAAATTAAGAGCGAGTTATGGTGCAACCGGAAATCCGTCTATTGGCGCCTACTCTACACTATCCAGATTTTCTGAAATTTATGATGTGAGCGGTGATGTCATTGTAAATGCGGTTCAACTGACCTCTTTAGACAATCCGAATTTGAAATGGGAAACCTCATACCAACAAGATTACGGTATTGATTTGGGTTTATTTGATAACAGAATCAGCATTACGGCAGATTATTACAAAACCATTACGAAAGATTTATTGTTCAACAGACCTTTACCGGGAATTTCAGGAATTGGCTCTCAGCTTCAAAACGTGGGAGAATTAGAAAACAAAGGTTGGGAATTGGGTATTAATACCAAAAATTTTACCGGTGCCGATTTTACATGGTCGACCAATTTTAATATTTCTTCAAACAAAAACAAAGTATTAAAACTGGCAGACAATAAAGATTTGTTAATCAACTCTACGCCTGGGCATTTCCTCGCTACAGATTCTCAAATTTTAAGAGTAGGCCAGCCAGTGGGTTCTTTCTTCGGGTTTGTTTATGATGGCGTAATTCAGCAGGGAGAAGCGGTTCTTCCTGGTAATTTTGAAACCATTGCCGGTGGAGAAAAATTCAGAGATGTTAATGGCGACGGAAAATTAGATTCAAACGATAAAACAATTATCGGAAACCCTAATCCAAATTTCATCTTCGGATTCAACAATGATTTCACTTATAAAAATCTTGACCTGAATATTTTCTTTCAGGGTTCAGAGGGCAATCAAATCTTAAATTATACTTTAATGGAATTGGCTTCAGGAAACAACAATGCCACAACAGAAGTTCTGGATGCCTGGACACCAACCAATACCGATACCAACGTGCCAATTAATGCGGCAAGAACCAAAAGAGTAACCTCGAGATTTGTGTATGATGCAAGTTATATTCGCCTAAAAAACATCTCTTTAGGATACAGCTTAGACGACAAAATTGTGTCAAAAATGGGATTGAGCAGAGTTCGTTTCTACATTAGTGCCCAAAACTTATGGACGATTACAGATTATCCGGGTTCTGATCCTGAGGTCAATTACCTAAATGATACCAACGCAAGAAGTAACACCAACCTGGGATTAGATTACGGAAGTTATCCAAATGTGAGAACTTTTACGCTCGGTTTTAATTTAAAATTTTAGTCTAAAATAATAATAAACACAGCGAGACATTGATTTTTATTTGTCAAAAAAGAGGAAATAAAAACTAGTTGTACACATAGCTAAAAAAGCTATCTCCATGTGTGAACTTATACAGTCAATACCTAAAAATAATATTATGAAAAAATATATAGCTTTTCTTTTCCTTGGGATATTCGTTTTTGGATGTTCAGATCTGGAAGAACATCCGGTAGGAATTATTCGTCCTGATAACTTCTTCAATAATACAGACGATCTGCAAGCCGCTGTAAACGGTGCTTTTGCCAACATCGCCCACAATAATTATTGGGGAAGAGAATTTACAATTGCCCTAATGTTGCGCGACGATATGGCCGATATTGGTGACAGGACTACTCAGGCTGCCCGTATCGATGTAAATGATATGAGCATGAACGATACCAATGCACTGGTTGCCAACTTTTGGCCACAGTCTTATATCATTATCACAGCGGCCAATCAGGCTATTGAAGGGGCTAAAAAAACACCCGGAGATCCGGCAAAAGTAAACGCCATTGTTGCTCAGGCGCATTTTGCAAGAGCATTTGCGTACTACCATTTGGTTCGAATTTTTGGAGATATTCCGTATGTAGATTTTGTCGTAAACGATGTTTCTCAGGTCAATTCTCTAAGCAGAACAAAAGAAGCTGAAGTTTATCCAAAAATCATCGCCGATTTAGAATTTGCCAAACAATGGCTGGAAGACAAACCAAAAGTAAAAGCTGTTCCCGGAAAAGGTACTGCTGCCGGTTACCTTGCTTCGGTTTATTTGACTTTAGGAAACTACCAAAAGGCATACGACGAAGCAAAATACGTAATCACCAACGAAGCCAAATTTGGTTTAGGATTAGACGCTGATTTTCAGGATTTATTTAATGCTACTAAAACGGCTGCCTTAAAAGAACCGTTGTTTACCATTGACTTTAATAATTTAACCTCAGGAAATTACGGTCAGGATTATACTGCGTTTTTTACAGGTTCTCTAAAAGATGACAGTTACAGCTACGGACAAGGATTTTCTGTTGCGGTTCCTTCTCTAAAAGTATTTAACGACTGGGACAAAAGAGATTATAGACGAGCGGTAAGTTTTGATACGATTATCAGAAAGAAAACCGGTCCGGGTGGAGCTTTGCAAATTTTTCCGTCGAGCGATAATGAAAAAGCGCCACGTCCGCATATTGCCAAGTATTTCCGTTTTCCGGGAAAAGCCGGAGCCAACGGAAGAACTTCGCAGCACAATTATATCACGATGCGTTATGCCGAAGTTTTGTTAACAGCTGCCGAAGCTCTAAACGAAATTACACCCGGAACAGCTGAGGCTGATGGTTATGTCAACCGCGTGCGTGCAAGAGCCAGAAACAAAGCCGGAAAACAAGTTTCATTTCCTGCAAATGTAACACCGGGACTTTCTCAGGCCGATTTTAGAAAAATGGTCATTGACGAAAGAAGATTAGAGCTGGCTTTTGAATATATAAGATGGTACGATATCAAGAGATTGAAAAACGGCCCTGAAGTTTTTGGCCCGAATGGTTTTGAACCTCATCCAAATTTTGATCCTAACAAAGATTACTTATTTCCGTTACCGGGAACAGAACTAGCGATCAATCCGAATTTAAAACCGAATAATCCTGGGTATTAGATAAATTAAAAAATTTTGAAACCTGTAATCATTCTGATAGCAACGTGTTTAGTTATCCACATTTTTGTCATCCTGACGGAGGAAGGATCACACACGAAACTCGACAAAGATTGGCGATTTTGCATGCGGAGTTTCTAGTGTGATCCTTCCTCCGTCAGGATGACAAAACGATAACAGATTTTTAATTCTGAATTTTTAATTTAAAACAAAAAATTAATTAGCAAGTATGAATAAAGTTAGTTCATTTTCTTTAATTCTTGGGTTTGCACTGCTGGCTACAGCGTGCAAATCCGGAATTAATTCTCAGACAAAAGTTGCTGCAACTTCAGAAAACCTTCTGGAGAAAAGATACAAAATGCTGCTCGATTATCCGGTTGACTCGATGTCGATGCCACGCAGTATGACCATCAAAACCAATTTAATTAAAAAAGTTCCGTCAAGAGACTGGACAAGCGGATTCTTTGCCGGAAACTTATGGCACTTGTACCGATTGACAGGAAATGAAGTGTATAAAATTCAAGCCCAAAAATGGACGCCTTTTAGCAAAAAAGAAAGTGTAAATCGTAATTCGCACGACGTTGGATTCAAAGTGTTTTGCAGTTTTGGAGAAGCTTTAAAAGTGGAAAACAAACAAGAATACAAAGACGTTATTATTAAAAGTGCCGAAACATTATGCACACGTTTTAATGCCAAAGTAGGCGCTATAAGATCCTGGGATTTCAATAAAGAAATCTGGGATTATCCAGTAATTATTGACAATATGATGAATTTGGAATTGCTTTTTGAAGCCTTTAAATTATCAGGCAATAAAAAGTATCAGGAGATTGCGATTCAACATGCCAACACGACTTTAAAAAATCAATTTAGGGCAGACAATAGTTGTTATCATGTTATTGATTATAATCCAACCTCTGGAGCTGTTAGAAAAAAAACAACTTTACAAGGATATAATGATGATTCTGTTTGGGCTCGCGGACAAGGTTGGGCCGTTTATGGATTCACCATGTCGTATCGATATACCAAAGATCCTGCCTATTTAAAACAAGCCGAAGCGACTGCTACATTTTTCATGAATAATAAAAATTTACCGGAAGACGGAATTCCGTATTGGGATTTTAAAGATCCTGCGATTCCCAATTCGGCTAGAGATGTTTCTGCTGCAACTGTTATGGCTTCTGCTTTATATGAGTTATACGGTTACACTAAAAACAAAAGTTATTTGGCTTTCGCCGATAAAATAATGACTTCGCTAAATTCAGATAAATACATTTTAGCAGATACCGTAAAAGCACCTTTTATTCTGGATCACAGTACCGGAAATTGGCCAAAACACGACGAAATTGACGAACCAATAATCTATGCCGATTACTACTTTCTGGAGGCACTATTACGAAAAAGTAACAAATAAAGGTACAAAGGGACAGAGGTGCAAAGGCTCAAAGGTTTTACCATGCGAGTCTTTGAACTTTCAAAGTCTAGGAACTTTTGACCTATGAACCTTTGAACCTATGAACCTCTGCACCTTAAAAAAAGCTTATAATCAATGACAAATCAACCGTATCACCATAACAAACTTTTTACTTTTGCACTTTTGTTTTTTTTTCAAATTTGTCTGAGCAGCATTTTTGCTCAGACAAAAATGAATATCAATGAAAATTGGCTTTATTTAGAAAATCATACTCCCAATCTTTCCGAAGCCAAAAGTGCCTCAAACTGGACTCCAATACAATTACCACACACCTGGAATGCCGAAGATGCAACCGATTTAAATCCGGGGTACAGGCGCGATGCAAGCTGGTATCAAAAAAAGCTTGACTTTCCTCAAATCGATCCCAATCAGCTTTATTATTTATATTTTGAAGGATCAAATGTAACTACAAAAGTATATGTAAATGGTCAGGAAGCCGGCGGACATATTGGGGGCTATATTGCTTTTACAATCGATATTACACCGTTTATAAAAAAAGGAAGCAACGAAATATTGGTTCGCGTTGATAATAGTTATGATATTGAAATCATTCCTTCTCAAAAAAGCGATTTCTTTATTTATGGTGGCATAACCCGTGATGTCTGGCTATTGTGTAAATACAAAAATCATATTGAGAACTTAAAAATAACAACGCCGGAAGTTTCAGAAAAAAAAGCTTCTTTAAATATTGTGGCTTCAACTGTAAATCTTCAAAACGCAAAAGATTTATCGCTGACTGTAATTCTTAAAAACCCAAAAGGAAAAAAAATTGCCAGTAAAACTATTCCTGTTTCCTCTCAAAGCACCACTATTAAATTTGAAAATCTTAAAAATCCTGAGTTATGGGACACTCAAAAACCAAATTTATATAGCGTAACGGCTTTTTTATCCCAAAACAAACAAATTAAAGACAGTCTAAACGAAAAAGTAGGCTTTAGATGGTTCGAGTTTAAGGATCACGGTCCGTTTTACCTGAACGGAAAGCGCTTACTAATTCGAGGAACACATCGCCATGAAGAACAAGCAGGAGTTGGCGCTGCTATGTCAAACGCACAGCATCGTGCAGATATGGAATCGATTAAAAAAATGGGAGCCAATTTTGTTCGTCTGGCGCATTATCCGCAAGATCCTGAAATTTACAAAGCCTGTGATGAACTCGGACTTTTGGTTTGGGATGAATTGCCATGGTGCCGCGGCGGAATTGGCGGTGAACTTTGGCAAACGAATACCAAGAACATGCTCACGGAAATCATCAGCCAAAATTACAATCATCCGAGTATTATTATTTGGTCTTTAGGAAATGAAATGAACTGGCTTCCTGATTTTCCTGACGGAGATAACACCGAAAGAACGAACGTCTTTTTAACGGAACTAAACGACCTCGCACATCAACTTGACCCAACCAGAAAAACAGCAATTCGAAAGTATTATGAAGGGTCGCAAATTGTCGACGTCTTCTCCCCTTCGATCTGGTCGGGCTGGTATTCCGGAAGTTACAAAAGTTACCAAAAAGCAATTGATGTTTACAAGAAAGAATACAAACACTTTATTCACGCCGAATATGGCGGAGACAGTCATGTTGGTCGTCACAGCGAAAAACCGGTAACAGGCGAAAATGTTATAAAAGCCGAAGGCTGGGAAGAAGCGATCGTACAAACCAAAGTGGCCAATATTGCACAAATTGGCGATTGGAGCGAGAATTATATCGTTGATTTATTTGACTGGCATTTGCATATATCCGAGAATGACCCAACATTTGTAGGCAATATTCAATGGGCATTTAAGGATTTTGCGACGCCATTGCGTCCTGAAGATGATATTCCGTATATGAATCAAAAAGGTTTGGTCGACCGAAACGGCAATCCGAAAGATGCCTACTACGTTTTTAAAAGTTATTGGAGTGACGAGCCTTTTACCTACATCGAATCGCATACCTGGACAGAGCGTCAGGGACCTGAAAATACACCCCGCACTTTAAGCGTTTTTAGCAATTGCGAAAAGGTTACTTTTTATCATAATGGAAAATCACTCGGAGAAAAACAACGAAATCTTTCTCTATATCCTGCAAATGGCTTAACTTGGGATGTGAATTTTTTAAAAGGTGAAAATATTCTGGTGGCCGTTGGTGAAGCTAAAAATGGAAAAAAAGTTTCAGACACCATAAAAGTTAATTATCGTTTTAATAAAAATGATACCGCAACATCACTGCAATTGTCTTCAGAAAAATTAAAAAATGGTAATGTGCTGGTTACAGCTATTGCGATTGACAATAACAATTTACGTTGTCTGGATTATGAAGAAAGTGTTTATTTTCAATGTTTGAAAGGTGGAAAAACCCTAAAAAACCAGGGAACTCCAACGGGAAGTGAATCGATAAAAATGGCCAATGGAAAAGCATCCATTGAAGTTATTCCGGATGGTTCCGGTTTACCTATTGAAATGACAGCTCTTAATCAGAGTTTTAAGGGGGAATATTTAAAAATAATGCTTAAATAAAATTAATGCCACAAAGTCGCTAAGACACAAAGTTTTTTTGCCAAAGATTAAAAGATTAAGATGATTTTTTTTACGCAGATTCTGCAGATTTTAGCAGAATTAATTTTTAAAAAACTTTATAAATAATCTGCCCATATCTGCACATATCTGCTTAAATCTTTTTAAAATCTGCGTAAAAAAAAACTTTGTGCCTTCGAGCCTTTGTGGCGACAAACACACATACTAATGAAAAAAATAATAACCACAGTACTCCTAACCTGCTCCATTTTAGGATTTGCGCAAAGTCAAAACCTTATTTCTAATGTTCCAAATCGAAATACCACTTCGTTAAACGGGGTTTGGAACTATATTGTTGATCCTTATGAAACGGGCTATTACAGCTTTCATCACGATGAATACGACAAACAGGAAAAACCATCAAATGCGGCTTATTTCAATAATTACCATGCGGTAAACAAACAAGAATTGGTAGAATATGATTTTGATAAATCGCCAAAAATCAATATTCCCGGCGACTGGACTTCGCAGGTTCCCGAGTTGAAATATTACGAAGGAAACGTTTGGTTCAAAAAATCGTTCGATTATGATTTAAAAAGCGGTAAACGACTTTTTTTGTATCTGGGTGCGATTAATTACAAAGCCGATGTGTATTTGAACGGCAAAAAACTCGGAACTCATATTGGAGGTTTTACTCCGTTTAATTATGAAGTTACTTCGATCGTAAAACCAAAAGATAATTATTTGGTCATTAAAGTTGACAACACCAGACACAAAGAAGATGTTCCGACCATTAATACCGATTGGTGGAATTATGGCGGAATTACTCGCGATGTAACTTTAATTGAAGAGGAAGCTTCTTTTGTAGAAGATTACAACCTTCAGCTGAAAAAGAACAACACAGGTTTGATTTCCGGATTTGTTAAAATCAATAATTTAGACGCAACACAAAATGCGGTTTCGATTTCTATTCCGGAATTGAAAATCAATTACAAAGGAAAAGTCGGTGCTGACGGGATTTTAAACTTCGAGATTCCGGCGAAAAAAATATCGTATTGGTCACCGGAAAATCCCAAATTGTATGACGTAACGATTGACTTTAACGGACAAAAACTAAAAGATAAGATTGGTTTCAGAACCATAGAAACCAAAGAAGATAAAATTTTATTGAACGGAAAACCAATCTTTTTGCGCGGTATTTCGATTCATGAAGAAAATGCAAAAGGCGGACGCGCCAACTCTGAGGAAGATGCTTTGCGCTTGCTAAACTGGGCCAAGGAACTAGGCTGTAATTATGTACGTCTGGCGCATTATCCGCATAATGAAAACATTATCAGACAGGCTGACAAAATGGGATTGATGGTTTGGGAGGAAATTCCGGTGTACTGGACTGTTGAATTTACCAGAGAAGCGACTTACCAAAATGCCGAAGATCAATTGACCGCTGCCATTACCAGAGATAAAAACAGGGCTTGTATCATTATCTGGTCGATGGCCAATGAAACGCCCATTTCTGATGCGAGAAATACTTTTATTAAAAATTTAGTCGATCATACTAAATCCTTAGACAATACGAGACTAATCAGTGCGGCTTTATTAACGCAAAGCGGAGATGGTTTTGGAACGATCAACGACGCTATTGGCGAATACCTGGATATTATTTCCTTCAATCAATATTTGGGCTGGTACGGCGGAAAACTGGAAGATGCTGAAAAGATTTTCTGGAAAACCAAATACAACAAACCCGTTATTGTTTCTGAATTTGGCGGAGATGCCAAAGCTGGTTTACACGGAGAAAAAAATGAGCGCTGGACAGAGGAGTTTCAGGAATATTTGTACGTTCAGAATTTAAAAATGATCGAAAATATTCCGCATTTGAGTGGCACAAGTCCGTGGATTTTGGTTGATTTTAGATCTCCAAGACGACTTTTGCCGGGAATTCAGGACGAATACAACCGTAAAGGACTGATCTCGAATGATGGCGTAAAAAAGAAAGCGTTCTATATCATGCAGAATTGGTATGAAAAGAAGAAAAAAGAATAAAATTATCGCCTCTAAATAATGACCATCGCTGTTTGATTTTAAGTAAAATTTAAAATCATTATCAAGTCATTAACAAAAAACAAACCATAATGATATGATTTTTCTTCATTATTAACTTACTTTGTAGTTATTCTAAAAATTGTAATCCTATGAAAAAATTAAGTTTACTGGTAGTTACCTTATTCGCTGCCTTTACAGTTCAGGCACAAGATGTAGTAAAATTTGCTCCGTTAGATGCAAGTCCGGTTGATATTTCTTATTTCCCAAACAAAGCTGTTAAATTCAAAAAAACAGACAATCCTAGTCCTGTTGTCAAAGTGACTTATGCAAGACCTTCAGCAAAAGGACGTACTATTTTTGGAGATGTTGTAAAGTTTGGTGAGGTTTGGAGAGTTGGTGCTAATGAAAACACAGAAATCAAATTTTATAAGGCAGTAACCATTAATGGTAAAAGTATTCCGGCAGGAACTTATAGCTTATTTGCTATTCCTGAAAAAGACAAATGGACTGTTATTATCAATAAAGAGCTTGATTTATGGGGCGGTTATGCTTATGATGAAAGCAAAGACGTGGTAAGAGTTTCAGTTCCTGTAAAACCGGTTTCGACACCTGTAGAAGCTTTGTCTATCGCTTTTACAACTCAGGGTTCTGTTGCAAATTTGGTTATTGGATGGGACAAAACAACTGTTGAAGTTCCGATTACTGTGAAATAAACACAATAAATGTATTAAATACAAAAAGGCTGTCAACAAAATTGACAGCCTTTTTTCATGAATAAACAGATAAATAATCTCCAATCGAGACTAAATTATTAGGCGATCTCAATCATTTTTGGCGCTTTTTGTTTGGCCTCATCTCTTTTCGGAATTGTAAGATTTAAAATTCCGTTTTCGTAGCGGGCATTGATATTGTCTTCATCTACTACATTTTTAGGCAGCTCAAAAGTTCTCTGAAACGATTGATAGCTAAACTCACGGCGAGTGTAAGTATCTCCTTCTCCCTTTTTTTCGTTACTGGTCGATTTAGAACAGGAGATAGTGAGTAAATTGTTATCCAATGTTACATTAAAATCTTTTTTGTCGAGTCCGGGCGCTGCGACTTCAACCTCATAATTTTCGGCTGTTTCCTTAACGTTTATGGATGGTACAGTTGTACTGGTGGAAGAAAAGTTATTGTTTCCCCAGTTAAAAAGTTCACGACTGAAAAAGTCGTCAAATAATGCCGGAATTGCATGGGAGTTGTTCCCATTTCTTCTGATTGTTAACATGACTTTTACTTTTTAAATAGTTATACATTAAAATTAATTTCACAACCAGCAAAATGCAAAATAAATACCAATTGCAAAAAACTGTCAATTTTTCAATTGCTATTTGTCACATTTCAGCTTCCTATGAAAAAATGTCATAATCAAAGTAAAAATGTGGAAATTATATAACAATTAAGAAAAATTATATAAAAACAGCATGTGTAGGGCCAGTATTTTTGGAAGTGTATAGAAAGATAATTATTAAGAAAAAGTTCCACAAAATTGAAATTGTTAATAATTATTCAATCATAAAATCTATGCTGCCAAAAACCAGATAATTCAAAAAATGGTGCATTGTCATGAGCAAAATATTAACGTAAAGATTTAACAGACAGTAATTAAGAAAACTATTTTTTTTATATGGGATCAATAACTTACATAGCATTTTTTTAATTTGTGCCTAAAAAATTCAAATATTTACTCATCGACATTTGCATCATTTTTTTACTTGTGCATTTCATTGCTTGTTTATACTTACTCATTTTGCTAATTACAAAATCCCTCTAAGAACCTACACAATTGGTTCTTAAAAGGGATTTTTTTATTGCAAAAACTTTTTTTTTAGGACATTGCGACAGAAGGTTCTAAAATTTTATCGAGTGTAATAGGTAAATCCCGCACACGTTTTCCGGTGGCGTTAAAAACTGCGTTGGCAATTGCCGGAGCCATACCCACCAGAGCGGTTTCTCCAAGACCTTTAGTGCCCATTGGGTTGCTAACAGGATCTTTTTTATTGACAAAAAATACTTCTTGTTTTTCAATATCGGCATTGACCGGAACATGATAATCTGCAAAATTATTATTAATTGGTCGTCCAAAACGGTGATCGATTTCAAGAGCCTCCATTAAGCCCATTCCTATACCGCCAACTGCACCTCCATACATTTGTCCTGCAGAAGTTTTTTGGTTGATTACTGTTCCAATATCAGCGCAGGAAACAACATGAGCAATTCTAATTTTACCCAAATTCGGATTCACTAGTACTTTTACAAAATGCACCGAAAAAGAATAGATGGAATATTTCTTTGCCTCTTCTGAACCTTTTGATTCATTTTCAACCGATAATTCTTCCAGCTTATTGGTATTGAGTATAGAAACTAAACTTACTGTTTTTTTACCTTCTTTTTTAGACGAAACGGTTCCATTTGTAAAACTTAAGTCTGTAATAGGAACATTTTTAAAAGTTTCATTCTGGGCTGCCAAACCGAGTGTTTTACTTACTAATAAGTTACACGCATCATGAACGGCAGATCCAACAGATGAAGTCGTTGCAGAACCTCCCTGAGTTGGTCCCTTTGGCAATCCGCTTCTTCCCATTTCGATTACCACATTTTCAGTTGGTATTCCAGTAATTTCGGCACCAATTGCGGTCATCATGGTCGCTGTTCCCGGTCCCATGTCGTTTACACTACATTGTAATACTAAAGTTCCGTCGAGTAAAAATTTTGCTTTTACTGTGGTAGGATTTCGGTATGAACCAAAAGTTCCCGTTCCCATTCCGTAACCTACAAGCCACTCACCTTCACGAACAGATCCTGGTTTATTTTTTCTGTTTTTCCAGCCAATGCGTTCCATTCCGCCTTCGTAACATTCTAGCAAATATTTACTGCTCCAGGGTTTATTTTGTTCCAGATCTTTTTCGGCGTGATTGCGTTTACGAAATTCAATAGGGTCAAGATCTAGCTTGTGTGCCAGTTCGTCAATAGCACTTTCTAAGGCAAACGAGCCGGTTGCTTCTCCGGGACCTCTCATCCATATAGGCGTACAGGTATCGACTTCGGCAATTTTATAGCGGGTCGAAACATTGGCACAATCGTACATAAAACGAGACATGTTTACGGTTGCCTCTGTAAAATCTTCGTAGTTTGAAGTTTGCGCTACCGCTTCATGTGTTAATCCGATTAACTTGCCGTCTTTGGTTGCGCCCAATCCCATTTTTTGAATGGTAAAGGGTCTCGAACCTACATTGGTAAACATTTGTTCTCGATGCAACACTAATTTTACAGGACGGCCAATTTTTTTGGCACCAATAAGTGCCGCAATTTCATACGGCCAGGTATGTAATCCCATTCCGAAAGCGCCTCCCAGATATTCAGAATGTACCTCAACCTCTTCAGGCGAAATACCAAATACATTTCCAACACTTTTTCGGGTTCCTTCAACACCCTGACTTTTAGTATATAAAATGGGTTTATTATTTTCCCATTTGGCTATGATATTGGCCAATTCCATCGGATTATGAACCTCGGTCGGGATTTTGTATTCTGCTTCTAAAATTACTTCAGCTGTTTTATATCCGTCTTCTGTTCCGCGATGATAATCTTTATTACGCTCGGGAGTTTTTCCTTTATCTTTAATCTTTTCGAGATCGGTTACGTGCTCTTCTTTTAGATATTCTGCCTTTATAAGACTGGCAGCATATTGCATACGCTCAAACGAATCAGCAATTACAAGCGCAATGGGCTGATCATAGTAGCGAATGGTATCGTCTTTAAATATTTGCAGCGGCTGTCCTAAATTATTACGTTGTTTAGGCTGTTCGTATCCAACCGGTTTATCTACATTTAAATGTGTAATAACAGCCAAAACGCCCGGCGCCCATTCTGCTTTTTTGGTATCTATGGTTTTAATTCTGCCACGGGCAACTGTACTTCCAACCAGACAGGCGTAAGTAACTCCCGGGGTTTTATATTCTGCAGAATACGTTGCTGAACCCGTTACTTTAGCAAATCCGTCAACTCTGTTTATATTACTTGTCTTGCTCATAATTCGAATTATTTAGATGCTGCTATTGTTAATGCTTCTGTAATGGCATTGGGTCCAAGCGTTAATTTAAAATCATTGTCGCCGTAGCTTTTGGCTCCTTTCATGGCCAGCGCTGCAGCTTGTTTGAATACGGTTTCAGAAACTGTTTTTCCTTTAAGAAATTCTTCGGCTTCTGTAAATCTCCAGGGTTTATGGGCCACACCTCCCATTGCCAAACGGGCATCATTAATTACATTATTTTGAATGTCTAAACCAGCCGCTACAGAAATGAGCGCAAAGGCATAACTGCTGCGATCACGGACTTTTAGGTAATGGATGTTTTTGGTGAAATTATTTTTTGGAATTTCAATAGAAGTGATCATTTCCTTATCCAGAAGTGTGTTGTCTTTTTCGGGCGTATTTCCCGGAAGGCGATGAAAATCTGTAAACTTAATTTCTCTTTTCCTTTTTGGTCCTTCTACAAATACGGTTGCGTCTAAGGCTGCAAGTGCAATGCACATATCACTCGGATGCACAGCAATACAACTTTCTGAAGCGCCAAATATGGCGTGCATTCTGTTAGCGCCTCCAATTGCACCACAACCGCTTTTAGGAACGCGTTTGTTGCAGGGCATGTCTGTATTATAGAAATAAGAACAACGCGTACGCTGCAGCATATTTCCTCCCACACTTGCCATGTGCCTGATTTGTTGTGAGGCTCCTGCGGCAAGCGCGAGTGCCAGTAAGGGATAATTTTCTTTTATTGTTTTATCTTCTGCAACTTCACTGTTCTTAGCCAACGCGCCAATTGAAACTTTAGAAGTAAGGAATTCTATTTTCTTTAAATCGATTCCGTTGATGTCAATGAGTTTATCCGGTGCGGTTACATTTTTTTTCATCAAATCGACCAAATTGGTTCCGCCTGCAATAAACATAGCCGAACTTTCTTTAGCGATTGAGGTTACAGCAGATTTTGATGATAATGCTTTAATGATTTGAAAGTTTTTCATAATGGCATTCCTCCTTCCTTAACTTCTGTTATCGCATCTACAATATTATGGTAAGCACCGCATCTGCAAATGTTTCCGCTCATGTATTCTCTAATTTCTTCTCTGCTGTTGGCATGACCTTCCTTGATGCAGGCAATCCCCGACATAATTTGCCCGGGCGTACAGTAACCACATTGAAAACCATCATTTTTAACGAAAGCTTCCTGCATAGGGTGTAGTTTTTTTCCTTTTGAAAGTCCTTCGATTGTAGTAACCTGCGCATTTTGCTGCATCGAGGCCAAGGACAAACAAGACAATATTCTCGTACCGTTTACATGAACTGTGCAGGCACCACATTGTCCGTGGTCGCATCCTTTTTTGGTTCCGGTAAGGAGTAATTGTTCTCTAAGTAAGTCTAATAATGTGGTTCTTGGCTCTACATTAAGATTGTGTTTTTTGCCATTTACTTCAATAGAAAGCGGAACAGTTTCTAAATATTCTGCTATTTTTTCGTCCCATTTATTCTCGGATGCCATTACCAGTGAAGGCGGTGTCATGGCGAGAGCGGTAAAAAGTCCAGATTTTTTTATAAAGCCCCGACGTGAATTCAAATCATTCTCGGTTACTTTATTCGGATTTGTTTTTTTAGAAGCCATTCAATCTATTTTTTAAATTAGCAAAATATCTTAGGGTATGCTAACAAATTTAACCATCTTAAAGAACATAAAGTTATAAAATTCAAACCTTACCTTTATTTAGAATAATTTTCAATTGTGAGAAAATCCTATTACTTTAAAATTCTAAATTGTATTTTTACAAGAACAAGCCACTATTAGTTATGTTTCCACAAAAAAATATTTATCTGGATTATAATGCTACGACACCTGTTGATCAACGTGTTTTAGAAAGCATGCTTCCGTATTTTACGGAATTGTATGCGAATGCCGGCAGCACTCATATGGCAGGATTAACCATTCAGGAATCGGTAGAAAATGCCCAATGGCAGGTGGCCAGTTTAATTAATGCTGATGAAACTGAAATTGTCTTTACTTCTGGAGCGACAGAGGCTATCAATCTTGCGATTAAGGGTTTGGCCAATGCACCAAAAAAACATATTGTAACGGTTGCCACAGAGCATAAGGCGGTAATAGATACTTGCCAATACATGGAAAGTATTGGTTTTGAGGTTAGTTATTTGCCCGTTGATGCTGACGGACTTTTAAATCTTTCTCTTCTACAGGAAAGCATTACAGACAATACGCTGCTTGTTATTGTAATGTTTTCTAATAATGAAATTGGTGTTCTGCAGGATATAGCTAAAATAGCCGAAATAGCTCATGCCAAAAATGCTTTGTTACTTTGCGATGCTACTCAGGCTGTGGGAAAGATTGCGGTAGACGTAAAAAAAATGGGAATTGATCTGTTGCCTATCTCGGCACATAAATTTTATGGTCCAAAAGGAGTTGGTGCCTTATATACTTCCGCGAAAGCGAAATTAAAACTGGTTCCTCAATTACATGGCGGCGGACAACAGCGTAAATTACGAAGCGGAACCTTAAATGTTCCCGGAATTATTGGTTTAGGAAAAGCCAGCGAAATTGCTTTAGAGGAATTAGAATCTGATGAAAAAAGAATTGCGCAGTTACGAGATAAATTAGAACTGGGCTTATTGCAATTTGAAGGATCGTTTGTAAACGGAAATATCCAAAACAGAATTTACAACACTACTAATATTTGCTTTCCGGGTGTTTTCTCAGAAAAATTAATTCTGGCTTTACAGGATATTTCGGTTTCCAACGGTGCTTCTTGTTCGGCAGTTACCTCAGAACCTTCACATGTATTAAAAGCGTTGGGATTGTCTGATGAACATGCCTTGAGTTCACTACGATTTAGTCTGGGAAAATTTACTACAGAAGCCGAAATTGATGCAGCAATTGAGCGGGTTTTGGCTTTTGCAAAACAAATTTTATAACCTCACAAAGTCGCAAGTCTGCTTTCTTTGCAGAACTAATACCGTAATCTAATCGTCTGCCCCTTTGTCCCTTTGCCGCTAAAAACCTTTATCCTTTAAAGAAGAATAATCCTCCATGGTATCAATATCGATATTGCCTTTTTCAAAAGGTACCGCTATCACATCTTCTGCAAATCTGGTAATTATTTTTTTTGCGCCTTCCTGTCCTTTTAATTGTAGCAGCTCGTTAAAATATTTTTTATCGAAAAGCACGGGAGTTCCTAATGTTTCGGCGTAAGCTGATGCTATTATTGCTTTATGAGATTTTTGATATTCTGCAATTAAATTTTCGAAAACAGCATGGGTCACAAAAGGCTGATCGCAAACGGCAAATATGCAGCTTTCGCAATCCGGATACTCTGTTAATAAATCGGTAAGGCCTTTTTTTATAGAAGACGACATTCCGGATTCCCAATCGGGATTATGGCTTATTGTTATTTCAAAATCTTGTACCTCTTTTTCTATCAAATCTTTATGAGATCCTGTTACTGCAAAAATAATAGTATTAGGTACAGCAGAGGCTTGGTTAATACTATGTCGTAAAAGTGTAGCATTTTTATACGCGAGCAATTGTTTAGGCTGCCCTAATCTTGAGGAGCTTCCTGCAGCCAAAATAATGATTGCGGTTTTAGTTGCCATTTTTTATTTATTGATTGAAACGACTTCCGGACTATGATGAATTTTTCCGTTTTTAAATTTTAGTGAAGTTCCTTTTTTATTGCTAATTTTTGCTTTTATTTCTGCCATAATCGATAAGGCAATTTCCTCAGATGTTTCGGCTCCAATATCTAATCCGACAGGACCATAGATACGTTCCAGCTGTTCTTCGCTAACTTTTATTCCCTGCAAAAGCAAATCATCAAACATTCTGTTCAGTTTGGTTTTAGGTCCAAGAATGCCAATATAAGGACAATTGGTTTCTAAAAGCAATTTCAGCATGGCCAGATCATATTTGTAATTGTGTGTCATGAGAACAAAATACGTTTGGCTGTCGATTGTTATATTTTCTAAAAATTGCTCGGGATTTACGGCAAGAACCTGTTTGGCTTTCGGAAACCTTGATAATACGGCATGTGTTGCCCGACCGTCACCTACGGTTACTTCCCAACCCAGTACAGCTGTTATTTCAACAAGTGGCTGTACATCGTTTCCTGCTCCGGCGATCATTAGGGCAATTGGAGGATTTATATATTCTAAAAGTGCTTCGGTGCTATTTTCGTCGTTCAATACTTTTATAACTGTTGCTTTATTTTCAAGCACTTCTTCCAGATCTGAAAGTATTGCGGCACCAGGGTTGTACGCATAAACTGTTTCTGTTTTTTTATGAAAAAGTATGGTACCTGGTTGTACCGCATTTCTTTTTACAGAAAAAAGAGTTACAATAACGGCTTCCTGTCGCTCTTTTTGTATTTGACGCAAAAGCGAAATTGGATTATTGACAACCTGATTATCAATATATTCAAATAAAATATGAACGATACCATTACAGCCCAGTTGCAAACCAAGTTCGGCATCATCTTCATTATTCGTATTATAGGTTATGAGTTTATTTTGCTGCTGGTTTATAGCGAGGAGTGCTTTTCTCAATGCATCACCTTCAAGACATCCGCCGCTTATGGCACCGGTCAGTTCGCCATCTTCAGTAACGAGCATTCTGGCACCGGGCTGTCTGTACGAAGATCCTTCGACTTTGACCACAGTGGCAAGAGCCGTTTTTTTTCCGGCAATTTGTGCTTGCGAATAGGCGTTTAAAATTTCATTAATTTCTTTCATAAATGGAGTCCTCTTAACAAAAATAGAGAATTCTTTTTTGCAAAGCGAGCGAATTTATCAAAAGTATTAACTCAAAAAAGTAATTATTACAAATAAAAAGACGGAGCATCTATTGCCGAATCTGTTATTGGGATCTCTTTAGTTTTTTAATTTTAAAGAATAATTCAGGTCTGATTTGATTATTTCACGTTTAGCATTGAGTAAATAAATGGTACCGGGATTTGCGGCTTTATAACCATAAAATATTTGATCGGCTTCCGGCTTATTCCAGTGCAGTACATAAACTGTTCCGTCGGGATCATCTTCCAGTCCTCTTTCGATATTAAAACTTCCGGATTCGGTAAACAACTTTCCATTGTCTTTGCCCTTATATTTTTTAGTCAATTCAAATTTATGACCTTCCATTGTTCCATCTCCCTGATCTATTTTGAGTATGGTTTCGATTCCACTACAATCTGCACAGGGTAAAGTTCCTTCGTATATTTTTGGATTTTTTAAACCCTGATTGTCTGCTAATGTTTCTCCTTTTTTAGCAACACACGATATTAAAACACAGGATGTTACTATTACCATAAATATCTTTTTCATACCACTATATTTTTAACCCTATAAATATAAAGACTTTTCTTATAATAAATGATACTGTTTCAAATTTACCGGCTGTGCTCCAATCAGCAATATGGGCAAATTCAAAAAATTAACATTTAGCTTTCAAAATGATATTATTATATTTTTATTGAAATTTAATTTTGTAAGATTATCTTTTGTATTTTTAACGATAGCAAAATCGAGTAACTAACTTAATACCACAAAACTACATGGCAAAATTTGTAATTACCAAGAGAAGTAATGGAGAGTTTCAATTTAATTTAAAGGCAGGAAATGGCCAGACTATTTTAAGCAGCGAAGGTTATGCCTCTAAAGCCGGTGCTACTGGCGGCATCGAATCTGTGAAAACAAACTCTCAGGATGATGATCGTTATGACAAAAAAGAATCAAGCAGCGGCAAACCGTATTTTACTTTAAAAGCAGGAAATGGACAGATTATTGGTTCTAGTGAAATGTATGAAAGTACTTCGTCAAGAGATAACGGAATTGCATCTGTAAAAACAAATGCACCCGACGCAATTACAGACGATCAGACAATTTAAGTCCGGATATAAAAGTAAAAACGAGGCATAACGCCTCGTTTTTATTCTATTTTTAAAGTAGCCCGAATTTCTTTTTGTAGCGTTCGAGTTCCTGTTCTGTCTGACTTAATAATTTTTCCAGAAGCATTATTTTATCTTCGTATAAAACTTTTAGGGCGTCGCTGTTGTCGGTATTGATTTGAATACTGCCGTTATTGTTTCCCCTAACTTTATTAAAATATCGCTGGCTGTCAAAAGTGATAACATCTTCAACACTAACCTCTAAAATGCGGGCTATCTCGACCAATTTTGTATAAGAAAGAACCGTCTTTCCTTTTTCAATTTTACTATAACCTGCCTGTGTAACTCCTAATTGATCTGCCATATATTCCTGTGTGTAATTTTTTAATTCTCGGATGCTTTTAATCTTATTTTTGATTGATGTGGTCATAATTTGTGGGGGTGGGATTTTGATATAGCTAAAACTGACCAGGATTTGACTTTAGTAGTACAGCTATATTTTTAGTGTGTGTGTGTTTTTCATACTAATTCAATTATAGTTTATTGAAATAGGGTTTGTTTAATTTTTTCTTGTAGTAATGACAAAACCATATAAAATAGCTGCTGCCATTAAAACCCAATCATAAGTAGTGATTCCGGATAATAACATGATTTAATTTTAGGGATTGTTTTTTGTTGTTTGCAAAAGCCGGTCAAAGTTGACGTCTAAATACTTATCGATCTGTTTTCCGATTACAGGACGGTCAAAAACTTTTATCTTAACCTTGGTCTCCTTTTTATAAATGTCTTTTACGATAACATAATATTCAAATTCGATATCATCATAAAATCTTAAAATAATAAGAATTGTATAGGCTATTAAAGCAGGGCCTAAATAATACAACTCAGATAAATTGGAGAAAACCATGCAGTAGTAAGCGACAGCTGTTACTGCAATAAACGCGGTGTTTTCAAGAAGATAGGTCTTCTTTTTTTTGAGTAAGCCAAGTTCGGCAATTTCATTAAAACTGTATTGCCATCGATTTGATCCATATTGAAACAGGACCTGATCATGAGTAAGGGTAAAGAACATAATAAGTTGGGGTTATTAAAGAAACAATAAATTCATTATTCTTAAGATTTAGACTAAATAAACTAAAATTTAACTGTCGTAATTCCAATAAAAACAATTTTTTTGCCCCGCAATATTACGCATAATCGACTTTCTTTTTCTTACACTCCATCTTATAGAATATAACTAAAAGTTATAATTTAAATCTAATTGTCAATTTTTACTTATTATTTAAAAAATGTGTTCAGAATTTATTCAACTATTCTTACTTAATTAAAATTACATGGAGATTAAGGTAAGAGGTATCTTATTTGAGCATTTTATTAAATTATCAAAAAAATAATATTAATCTTCTATTTACCACTAAAAAAGGCTGCTTCTATGTAAGAAACAGCCTTTTTAGCAGACTAAATTAAGAGCAAAATTTGTAAAAAAAGACTCCTAAAGGTTTTGAAATAATTTTTTTTAAAACTTTTAAAATCTATTTTGCCATTAAACTTTCTATTTCGTCACGGGAAATTTCCGGGTTTGCACCTGTTGCTGCCGCTACTAGTGCTCCCGTGGCGCAGGCAAAGTTCAAGGCATCCTGAGGTGCCGCTCCGGTAAGTAATGAAGTGATTAAAGCTGCCAAAAAAGAATCGCCTGCTCCTACTGTATCAGCCACTTTTACTACATAACCAGAATTTTGATATAATTCATTTTCCCAAAGTAATAATGCTCCGTGATGTCCTCTGGTTACACAAATGGCTTTTGTATTTGTTTTTTGGGAGATAAACTGAATGTTTTCTTCAAGAGTTGTAAAGGGGGAATTTAATGCAGCAGAAACTTCCAGAATTTCATCATCGTTAAACTTAACAAAATTGGCAGATTGCATTAGCTTATCCAAAATTTCATAAGAATAATGAGGTTTCCTTAAATTGACATCAAAAACTTTATAGGCATTGGTTTGCAGCAATTCTTCAAGGGATTTTCTGGATAAGGGATCACGGCAAACTAAACTTCCAAAAATTAAAACATCGGCTTCAGCAACTAATTTTTTAGACACTTCATTTACTATAATTTTATCCCAGGCCGATGGATAATTGATTATATATGTTGCAGAACCTTTTTCATTTAATGTTACTTGTACCACTCCTGTAGGATAATCTTGGGAGACACTTATGGTATTGGTTTCAAGACCTAAATTTTGTACGTGTTTTAGAATTGCATCTCCATTATCATCGTTTCCTACGCAGCTAATCATCGCTACATCGCAACCCAGGGTTTTCATTCGTAAGGCAACATTTAGGGGTGCGCCTCCAATTTTTTTTTCATTTGTAAAAACATCCCAAAGTACTTCTCCGTAGGCTACAGCTTTAAGGCTTTTTTCGTTATTCATGCTAAACTTTTTTAATATTTTTTGTAGACAATATTATAAAGTTAGCTTTTTATTTTTGGCTGACCTATCAAACACAGGGTTTAAAAACAAAAAAAGAGCAATACCTAATTTATAATCTTAGCATTATTGTTTAAGAAAATTATCTTGTTCTTTATAAGTCAGAACGTAACGACATAATTACAGCAAATTTAAAAATGCATAAAAAAAGCCCCATCGGGGCAATATGTCACTTTCGATCTCTTGACAAAAATGTATTACTTGCTATGAATATTTATGCTTCTACGGAGCTTTGGGTTAGTTTAATCTAATAAAAATACGACTAAACTTCTTGCACCATGCGCACCCAAAACAAGCGATTGCTCGATATCTGCCGTTTTAGAAGGGCCTGCAATAAAAGTGGCAAAACCATATTCCTGATTGGCAATTCTGTCATATGCCTGCTGCATGGTTGGTACAATATCTTTTTTATGTACAATAATGGCCAGATACTGAGCGATAAAAGGCGCCACACGCTGACCCAATAAGTCATCGGTTACCCAAAGCGCACTGTTTTCTGCTACGCCAAAATGAGCTTTTATAACGGTCAACTCTACATTTTGAAGCGTATGAGCGTCGTCGTTTGTCCAATCTAAAACCGCTACTTCTGAGAGTTCGGGCAATGTGCTTACAATGCGTTTATCTGCACCGTAATTGTCTTTTATAAAATTGATAATATCAGCGTAACCCGATACCTCAACCGCTTTTCCTCCAATGTTTTTAAGTACCGTTTTATACGTTTCCAAAACATCAAATTCTTCTGATCCTAAAAGATTTAAGTCAGGCAAGTCTGTTATTAAAGCAGGTTGGTTTTGCTTTATTTTTTTTAAAATAGCTGCTTTACTACTCATTATTTTTAGCTTTTGCTTCTCTTGAATTTTTCTTGTACCATTCTCTAAAAGATTCCTCGGGAACAGCTGGCATCTCTCGTTGATCGTACCATTTATTCATTTTATTATTGACTAATCCGGGAACATTTTTCATTACAAATCTTCCAGATTTTCCTGCTATATTAAATATGGTTGGGTTTGCCAATACGGTTGCCATGGTTTTCATGGCGATTGTTTTGGATGTTGGTGTATGACCTTCTTTTACCAAAACCTGACGCCATTTGTACAATTGGTCGTGAATATCAATTTTTACCGGACAAACATTGGTACAAGAACCACAAAGGGTGCTGGCAAAAGGCAAGTCGGCATTTTTACTCATATCTAAATTGGGTGCCAAAATAGAGCCTATTGGCCCTGCGACAGCGTTATGGTAACTGTGTCCGCCACTTCTTCGGTAAACAGGACAGGTGTTCATGCACGCACCACAACGAATGCATTTGAGGGAGTTTCTAAAATCTTCTCTTCCTAATTGAGTGCTTCGGCCGTTATCGACAATTACGAGATGTAGTTCTTTACCGTCACGTGGTTTTTTAAAGTGACTTGAAAATGTGGTAATCGGCTGTCCGGTTGCACTTCTGGCCAATAACCGCAGAAAGACACCTAAATGTTTTCTTTGCGGAATCAGTTTTTCGAATCCCATACAAGCAATATGAACATCGGCTAAGTGCGCGCCCATGTCTGCATTTCCTTCGTTTGTACACACTACAATTTCGCCTGTTTCTGCTATGGCAAAATTAACTCCTGTTAGTGCTACCTTTCGGGTTAAAAAGGTGTTTCTTAAACTCAAACGGGCAGATTCTGTTAGATATTGAGGATCAATGTTTCCTTTTTCGGTTCCTAAATGTTCGTGAAAAGTTTCACTTACATCTTCTTTTTTAAGGTGAATGGCGGGTAAAACAATATGACTTGGCGGCTCTTTACGAAGCTGTACAATATATTCTCCTAAATCTGAATCGATTACTTCTATTCCTTTTTCGGCCAAATAATCGTTTAAATGGCATTCTTCGGTAAGCATTGATTTTGATTTTACCATTTGCTTTACCTCGTTTTTCGCCATGATCGAATGCACAATTTCATTATGCTCTTTGGCATCGGCTGCCCAATGCACGATGATACCATTTTTTTGTGCATTGGCTTCAAATTCAATTAAATAATCATGAATATTAGAAAGCACATTGTTTTTGATTTGCGATGCTGTTTCACGAAGCAATTCCCAATCGTTAATTTGATGTGCAGACTTATCACGCTTTTCACGAACAAACCAAAGTGTTTCATCGTGCCAGTTTACTCGTTCTACATCTTTATTAAAACGTGTTGCGGCTGCGCTATGTTCTATAATTTTTTCGGAAGACATCTTTTTACTTTTATTTGTTTTACCATTAAGACATTAAGTAATTTAAGCCCAGCTTTATGAACTTCATATTTTAATAGTAATTGAAAATTAAGCTTTAATTTTAAAATCACTTAATTTTCCAACGAATTTAATATTTCAGCAATATGGATCGTTTTTATCGGGCTCTTTTGTCTTTTCAGAATACCTTCCAAATGCATCAAACACGACATATCTCCACCCGTTATGTAATCAACTTCATGGTTTTGATGATCTTTTATGCGGTCCTGCCCCATTTTTACCGAAATAGCTTCTTCGGTAACGCAAAATGTTCCTCCAAAGCCACAGCATTCGTCTTTTCTGGATAGAGAAACCAAATCTAAACCTTTTATATTATGTAATAATTGCTCCGGCTTAGAGAAAAATGACGCATTCAATTCTGTCATCTGCGAAAGCTTTAATCCGCGTTGACCGTGGCAGCTTACATGCATTCCAACTCTGTACGGAAAATTTCCTTCAATGGAATCTATTTTAAGAATATCAGTAATAAACTCCGTCAATTCGAATATTTTTTTTCTCATGGCTGCTGCAACTCCCTCTTGCTTTTCATCATGCAAATGTTCTTTTACATGCAAAACACAACTTCCGGACGGACATACGATATAATCGAATTCGGCAAAATTGGCTATAAAATTAGCATCGCACCCTTTGGTCAAATATTGATAGCCACTATTGGCCATGGGCTGCCCACAACAGGTTTGTCCCATCGGAAAATGAACTTCGCAACCTAATTTTTGCAAAAGCTCATAGGTCGCTATGCCAACTTTTGGGTAAAACTGGTCGACATAACATGGTATAAATAATCCGATTTTCATATTCTTGGTATTATTATAATTCTTTCACGCAGATTTTAAAGAGATTTAAGCAGATGCACTCAAATACTATTTTAAAAAAATCAGATTAAATCTGCGAGTATTGCACGCAAATTTATTTTTGCCATCCTGCGAAACGTTACTTCAATTTCTCCGGCAGATTTTTAATTTTTAATTAAAAATTTTTAATTAAAAATCAATGCTTATAAAACTTCAAATCAATCAAATCATTCTGAATAGGCTTAGGGTTCCAGTTTTGATGAATGGCCAATGCTGCTCCCAAAGCACTTGCCTGCGCCATTGACGCCGCGTAGACTTCTACATCTGGGTAAGCTTCTGCCAGTAAATTCATGAAAATTGAATTTTTGCTAAATCCTCCATCCACAAAAATTTTCTTTACCGGGCTGTTATGCACTACTAAATTAGTCGAAAAAACCTGTTGTTCCACCAAATCCAACATCAATTGATGGTAGGCGACCTCGTAACTTTTAAAAGTCGCCAGGTCTCTTTTTTGAAACGGACATTCTTTTAAAATATCAAAATCGTATTTCTTCGGATATATTATTTGAAAATTTAAAGCTCTTAAGTTCGATACCAGCTTTTTATCAAAATAAATCTCCTTGTACGTATCTACGGGAACTTTAAAGTATTCTGCCAGTCTTTTGGTTTGTACTTCGTGTTCGTTTCCAGAAAACAAGCGTGCTGCTTTAACGGGTTTGTCTGTGTATTGCATGTAACATAGACAATCGTGTTGCAATTCTTCAAAAGTCAACTGTTTAGTATTGAACGGATTTAAGGAAATGCTCCAGGTTCCGGTTGACAATAAAACAAAAGGCTCTGTGAAGTTTATGGTATACGGAATTATAGCCGATGAGCTGTCGTGCAATCCAACGCCTACAGCCAGTCCGTTTTCGTTTTTAATGATGTCTTTTCCGTGATGTAAAGGCGGAATTTTAGACGAAATATTTTCGTTTTTGAGCCATTTATGGTATTTCATTTTTTTGAAATTCCACAAATTGGTGTGGCAGCCTATACTTGTAATATCAGCATACGCTTCATTGGTGAGCAGGAAACTCAAATATTGCGGTAAATGCAAACAATATTTTACTTTACTGAATAATTCCGGATTTTCTTCTTTTAGCCTGTAAATCTGCATTCCGGAATTGAGACTTCCTAAAACGGGAGAAGCCGTTTTTACTGCAAAAACTTCCTTGCCTTTGTATTTTTTATAAAAGTCATTTTTTAAATCCTCCGGATAATCCTTTAGGTAATTATACAGAGGAGTTAAAACTTTACCGTTGTCATCAATATAAACAAAACTGGCTCCGTAAGTGCTAAAGTTGATGGCTTTTAAAACATAATCTTTGAGTTCTTTTATTTCGGCTAATCGGTCGAGTACCCACTTTTTGAGAACCTCTATATCTTCGCAGGGAAAACCATTTTCGTCGACAGTTTCATCAAGATTAACTGATTTTTCCCAAACAATTTTATAGTTTTCATCAAATAAAAAAACCTTTTTGTTTGTTTTGCCAATATCAAAAATTGCAACTACATTCATTTTTTTAATTGTAAATTATGAATTATAAATAGTGAATTAAAGCCTTATGATTTTTGCTAAGCCTTTTATAAACCTGGCACTCATAATCGATAACTCCATTTATAAGCCTGTCGCCATCGTTTTTAAACCTCTCTCTCCTACCAGATTTTTTCTAACAGCAAGACTACGGTATAATGCTACCGGATTAAGTGCAGCGCCAGAGCGCAAACGGGCTTCGGCCACTAAGGCGCGAACATCTGTACGGAAAGCATTTTGCAAAATTTCCTGCGCTTTTACCACATCATTTTCTTCCTGAGCTATTTCTAATGCTTTTCTGTCTACCAAAAGCGCCTGTGCGTAAGCAATCATGATCGCTTCTACAGATTGTAATAAGTCTTCTAACGGATCTTTTATGTTGTGAGAAGCATCGATCATCCATCCTAAATCTTTGGCATGATTCATTCCTCTGGCGTCCATTCCTTCAACCAATTCATTAAAAATCAAGAACAACTGATAAGGTTTTAAGGCTCCGGCGGTTAAATCGTCGTCTCCATATTTTGAATCATTAAAATGGAAACCTCCCAATTTGTTTTCCATCAATAATAATGAAACGATTTGTTCGATATTGGCATTTGGCAAGTGATGTCCTAAATCGACCAAAGTCTGTGCTTTGTCTCCTAATTTTTTTACATACGAATACGATTGTCCCCAATCTGCCACTGTCGTAGAATAAAAGTTAGGTTCTGCACATTTGTATTCTAAAAATAATTTCCAGTTAGAAGGTAATGCGTCGTAGATTTCTTCTAAACTTTCTAAGGTATTTTGGTAGGCTTTTCTGAAGTTCAGTTGACCCGGAAAAGAAGATCCGTCTGCCAGCCAAACGGTTAACGACTCAGATCCTAATTCGATTCCGTGCTGAATAACTTCTATATTGTGAGCAATTGCCTGTTTGCGAACCGCTTTGTTGACATTTTGTAAGGAACCAAATTTATACGAATGTTCCTGATTGGCCTGATCCTGAAAGGTATTCGAATTCATGGCATCAAACTTTAAATTGTGTTGTCCGGCCAGGGTTTTTATTGCTTTATAATCTTGTGGAATGTCCCACGGAATATGCAGGGAAATAGCACCAGATGCATTGTTTAAGGCATGTAGCAATCCCACATCTTCAATTTTTTCTTCTATCGAACGCGCTTCTCCGCCTCCTGCAAAACGTCCGAATCTTGTTCCTCCTGTTCCTAATGCCCAGGATGGAATGGCGATTTGAAAATCGATTAATTTTTGGATAATCGATTCTGTTTCACCAATTTCTGACAGTGTAAAGGCAAATTTATTTTGATGTTTTTTTAATAATTCCTCGTTATGAGCGGCTATATTGTTTGATCCGATTAACATATTATTTATCTTTTAATAGAGACTACAAGATATAAATTATATAAATTGAACTCCAGTTTAACTTGAGTATTTGGTACTGTTTTATTGGTTTTATAAGGGTTTTTATATTTAAAAAAAATCTAACGCTCAAAAGATATCGAACGTTAGATCACAAAAAACCACTTTTGTTTTAAACAAACTTATAAAAAAACCTAAACAACTTATCTGTAAAAGCCCATTGCTACGCCGCCGTCTACGTTAAGTGCGTTTCCTGTTGATTTACCCAGTAAACCGCCCACAAAAGCGTAACAAGCGTTTGCAATATCATCCGGCAATATAATTTCATTCAATAACGTACGTTTTGCATAATAAGCCGGTAATTCTTCTACCGTGATTCCGTATGCTTTTGCACGACCTTCTGCCCAACCGCCAGACCAAATATTAGAGTCTGAGATTACCGCGTCCGGATTTACTGTGTTAACACGAATTTTATCGGCACCCAGTTCTGCTGCCATTAAACGTGTTAAGTGCGCCTGAGCTGCCTTTGCAGACCCGTAACCAGGATTGTTTGGTCCTGCTACAACGGCATTTTTAGAGACAATATTAATAATGTCGCCGCCAAAACCTTGTTTGCGCATTACTTCAATTCCGGCTTTAGAAACTATAAATTGTCCTTTTACCAAAATATCATACAATCTGTCCCACTCTTCAAGAGTATGTTCTGCTATAGATTTAGAAATACTAATTCCTGCATTGTTTACGATAATATCTGCACCTCCAAAAGCCAGACAAGCTTCGTCTAACGCTTTTTCTGTACTCTGCTCATCGGTAACATTTAATAAAGTGCTTGAAACTGCATCTTTACCAAACAACTTAATAAACTCAGCGGTTGCTGTTTCCAGACGTTCTTCGTTAATGTCGTTGATTACGACACAGGCACCTTCCTGAGCAAACTTTTTAGCGATAGCTTTACCAATTCCGCCCGCAGAACCTGTTATAACAGCGATTCTTCCAGACAATGCTTTTGGTTTTGGCATACGCTGCAGTTTGGCTTCTTCTAACAACCAATATTCAATATCAAAAGCTTCCTGATGCGGCAAAGAAGTATATTCTGAAACGGCCTCAGCACCTTTCATTACGTTTACGGCATTGATATAATATTCTGATGCCAAACGTGCCATTGTTTTATCTTTGGCAAAGGTGAACATTCCTACTCCCGGATATAAAATTACAACCGGATTCGGGTCGCGCATGGCCGGTGAATTTGACTTTTTGCACGCGTTGTAGTAGTCTTTGTATAAGGCTCTGTACGCCTCAAAAGCTGGTGCTAATTTTTCTTTAATCGCATTTACATCATATAAGTCTTCGTTTGGATCTAATGTTAAAACCAACGGACTTATTTTTGTTCTTAAAAAGTGGTCCGGACAAGATGTTCCAAGTGGTGCTAATTTGGAAAGATCATTAGAGTTAATGAACTCCAAAACTCGTGCATCATCTGTATAATGACCAATCATTTGACGCTCTGACGAACAGAATCCTCTTAAAATTGGAGCCACTTTTGCTGCCTTCAATTTACGGTCTGCTTCCGGAAGACTGTCCATTTTTTTACCTCCAAAAACAGCACGTTTTTTTCCGTAATTATCTTCTAAATATTCGGCACATTTTTCAATTACTTCTAAGGTGTTCATGTAACTTTCGTAAGCTGTATCTCCCCAGGTAAATAAACCGTGAGAACCTAACATGATACCACGAAGTTTTTTTCCTTTTTGCGCTGCTTCTTCCAGACAGCTTCTTAACTGAAGCCCCAGGTCAAAACCAGGACGCTGCCATCCTACCCAGCCAATTTCTCCGTCAAATAATTCTTCGGTAATTTTAGCTCCGTCTTTTGCAGCAGCAATCGCAATTGCAGCGTCAGGATGTAAGTGATCAATATGTTTGAATGGTAAAAAACCATGTAAAGGTGTATCAATAGAAGGTGCTTTTGAAGCGAGATCGAAAATACAATGATTGAATAATTCTACCATTTCATCTTCAAATTCAATACCTCGGTATACATTTTCAAGATTACGAAGTCTGTCTAAATATAGTGCCGCACAACCCGATTTTGTCAACGTTCCAATATCTCCACCAGAACCTTTGATCCACATTACTTCAGAGCTTGCACCTGTCAACGGATCTTTGTCTGTAATTTTTACCGACGTGTTTCCTCCACCATAATTGGTCAGTCTTAAATCGGCTCCCAGTAAGTTAGAACGATAAATGAAAAGCGCTACTTCATCTCCTGCTAATGCCGCTGCCTTAGCCTCGTCCCATAAATAGCTTACATGCTTAAAATTCATATTTTTTGTGTTTATATTCGACATTGTTGTTGTGCTCGACATACTTGTTATACTGTTTTATTTTCTAATTTTATATTTATAATGAATTCCCTATTCTAATGAATTCCCTATTCCGACTAAAACAATCGAAAGCATAATTAAACCTATTCCCCATGCAAAAGTTCTGATTGTTTTTTTAGAAACTCCTGCCCACTCTTTCAAATAAAATCCCCAGAAATTAGCCGTTAGTATAATCGTTGCCATGTGTAAAATCCATGAACTTGCACCGTTTCCTAACTTGCTTTCTCCCATTCCGTAAAAGAAAAATTGTAAAAACCACATGGTACCTGCAATGGCAGAGAACAATACGTTTTTGGCAATTGGAGCATTTTTACTGGTATAATCTGAGAACGTTTTATTTTTAAAGTTCAAGTACATACACCAAACAAAGTTGGTCGTTAAACCTCCCCACATTAAAACGATATAAGTAACATTATTTTGAAATAACGGGTTACAGCCATACGCTACGGCAACCTCAGCCATTGGCTTTCCTGCTTCGATTCCGTAATTGAAAAAGGAACTTAAAATACCCGAGATTACGGCGATAATTAATCCTTTTACCAAACTAAAATCTCTGTCTTTGTCCTCGTGCCCAACGGCAAAATCTCTTTCTTTTAATATTCCGGCCTTTCCGGATATTGCAATGCCCAACAAACAAACTGCTACTCCGGCTAAAACCAGCTGACCGCCCGTATTGGAAAGCATATCGCTAAATGAAATTTTATTGGCTGTTGGATTAAAATCATAATAAATAGCCGGAACCAAAGCACCAAAAGCAGAACAGAACCCCAGGATAATCGAGTTTCCTAAAGACATTCCTAAATAACGCACGCCTAAACCGTATGTTAAACCTCCAACTCCCCAAATTAATCCCATTAAAAACGTAAATGCTTTTATAGATGGAGCTGCTGATGCAATAATGTCTGTAAAATGTGGTATTGTGAGGTAAGCTGCAACGGGCGGAACAATCAACCACGAAAAAAATCCTCCTATAATCCAGTAGCTTTCCCAAGCCCAATTTTTAACTTTTTTAAATGGCATGTAAAAACTACCTGAAGAGAATCCTCCGATAGAATGAAAAATGATTCCTAATAATGACTCCATTACTATTTTTGTTTTTGGTTAGGTTGGTAAGTTAGTTTGGTTTTGTAAAATAATAGAATGTAAAAAACAAAACTATCCTGTACTATCCTTTATACTTTACGGAATTTATGTTAAAAGTGAGGATAATTACAAAGAACAAACCAATTATATTCGAAATATAAATTTAAAATTTCTATTTTAGCAATCGATTTCGTAATTATTATATCCTCAATTTATCAGAAATGATCAAATTAGCAAAAAACATAAAATAAGCCTTATTGAATTGGATTGCTTTTGTGAGAAAAGTAGCAAGCCGATTTGTTCTACGGTTTTTCGATACCACTTTTTATATCAATTATAATTCAGAGTTATGCGCTCACTGATTGTGGGTGTGTAATTTACAAGCCTAAAGAAATGATTAAACTAATTAAAATAGACGAAGACTCCAGGGTTCCTAAGTACAAACAAATTGTAGACTCCATCCTGCAAAATATTGCCAACGGAAATTTAAAAATCAACCAAAAAATTCCCTCCATCAATAGTTTTAGCGAAGAATTTTATATGTCTCGCGACACAGTTGAGAAGGCATATAATATCCTGAAAGAGCGAAAAATTATTTCATCTATCAGAGGAAAAGGTTATTACATTACCCGAACTAAGCTGGAATCAAAGGTTAATATTCTCTTTTTGATCAACAAAGTAAGTGCGTACAAAATGAAAACGTACAGCTGCTTTATTGATACACTTGGAGCCAATGCGCATACCGACTTGCATATTTATCACTGCGATGAAACCTTATTTTTGAATTTGCTGGATAAATTTGAAGGCGCTTATGATTATTATGTGATTACAACGCATTTTAAAACCGACGAATTAAAACATTTAAGTTTTACGGATGAAGTGGCAAAAGCAATACAGAAAATTCCGCACGATAAACTGGTTTTAATGGATAACATTAAACTTGGACTGGAAGGTGAAATTATTAAAATTTATCAGGATTTTGAAAATGATATTTACAATGCGCTAAAAGAGGGACTGGCCAAAATAACCAAATACAAAAAACTTATTCTGGTTTACCCTGAAAAAGCAGTTTATCCGTATCCGAGAAGAATTTTGCACGGATTTAGAAAATTTTGTGTCGAGCACGAAATTAATTTTGAAATTCTGAGTGAGGTTTACGATGACATGATTCTTAAAAAAGGAGATTTGTTCATTACCATCGAAGAATCGGATTTGGTGAATTTAATGAAACAGATTCGTGATGAAGAATTTGTTTTAGGTAAAGATATTGGGGTCATTTCTTATAACGATACACCTCTTAAAGAATTATTGGGAATTACAGTCATGTCTACTGATTTTAACGTCATGGGAGAAACGGCCGCCAGAATGATCCTGAATAAGGAAAAAGGAGTGGTAAAAGTTCCTTTTAATTTTATTGACAGGAATTCTATTTAAGTTTTTTTTTAAGGGACAGAGGTTGAGAGGTGCAAAGGGACAGAGGTTTTTTTATCTAAATCCCATTTTGTCTTTCTCTGAACACTCCCGAAGAGGAATTACTGTACGATGTTTCTTGTGTGGTCCTTCGCATTCGCTCAGGATGACAAGATGAAGCAAAAAAAAACCTCGTTTTTCAACGAGGTTTGATCGAATTATTTTTTTGATTCTTCGATAGAAACTTTTCTGAACTCTTTTAAAAGTTTTTCAATTTCTAAAGTTGATTTACGTGCTCTTGGTCCAGCAGCTTTAACACCTTTTTCAGTTAATGATTCAGCCTCTGTTTTAAATGTTTCAAGTTCGGCGTTGATTTTTACTAATAGATCTTTCATGCTTATAATTATTAAATTAAGGCGCAAAAATAGAAGTTTGCTTGGTAGTTACAACAAATTTGCTGTTAAATTTATCCTCATTTTTTGCCCTTTAACTTAACATTAAATTTCCTGAAGGCTTTTTTAAAAATGCGGGCTAAGCAATAATCTAACAGTCAAATACTTATTAAAAAAAGCAGCAAATAGGCCCACTCATACACGGGTTATTTTTTTTTATTGTGATAATGTGGTTTTCTTTTAAAATGACTTAAAAAACTTTCTTTTTCCCACTATAAAAGAGTTTAAAACCATTCTAATTGCGGAAAATTTACTCGATTAACACTTTATTTACCTTCACATTTTTAAAAACAACACCGTCAATACTACTTTTGTCAATATTGGTTTTTACTGATTCTATATTTAAATTTTCAAATGTAAAATTGGACAAGCGTACGTTGGGATCTTTTTGTACTCCATAAAAAGTTTTACACTTTAGTTCTATATTTTTTAAAGTAATCTGATCTCCGTAAGACAACGGAATATCGGTGCGCCCTTTTAAATCAAAAAATTGTTTCCATGCAAAGATGGCCAGACACGTTTCTGCATCTCCTTTAATATTTTCTACTCGGATATATTCATATTTTTGTGGTGTATCCGGTCGCATTTTGAGCCATAATAATCTCGAAGCATCTTCGATTTTACAATTTCGCATAATGATATTTTTATTGTGAATGGCTTCACTCCCATTGGTTAACGCCGAATGGCAAAACCCGAAATGGCAGTCTTCAATAATAACATTTTCATTAGCGCCGTTATTTTTATCCTGATCGGCATAAGGTCCTTTTCCTCCTTTTAATGCTATAGCATCATCATTTACAGACATATAACAGCCTTTTACCAAAAAGTTGGTACAAGCATCAATATCAATCGCATCTGTACTGGGAGCTTTCAGTTCTTTATGAGGAGAAAAAATATACAAATCAATCATTTTTACATTCCTGCACTTATAAAAATGATTCGTCCAAAAACCGGCATTAATCAATTGAACATCCTGAAATTGCACATTGTTGGAGTTCCATACAAAAACCAATCGCGGTCGTGAGACTTCGAGATTCGTACAATTGGGGTTTTCCTTGCGGCGGTTCCAAAATGCTTCCCAATATTTGGCGCCATTTCCGTTAATGGTTCCTTTTCCGGATATTGAGAAATAATCCACTCCGTAAGCATTGACCAAAGCGGGAAAATAATCCAGATTCTGACCTTCCATTCTTGAGGGCATAACAGGATAATCTGCAATATTATCAGATCCTTTCAATGTTCCGCCTTCTGCAATGTAGAGTTTGGTTTTTGGTTTAAAAAATAATGCTCCACTCAAAAATACTCCTTTCGGAATTACAATTACGCCACCGCCATTTGCCGCAGCTTTATCAATCACTTTCTGTATTGCAGTAGTCTGTACTTTTGTGCTGTCTTTTAAAATTCCAAAATCGGTAATGATATAGGGTTTGCCTAAATCTTTTAACTTGATTTTATCGTAGTTCTTAAACCAATCTGAAATCGCAGTTCCATCGGGAAAAGTATCCTCTTTATTTTCCTGCGAAAATACCGTGGGGGAAATTCCCATAATAAAGAATGTCAATATCAGAATCGATTTCATCTTGTTTATTTTTGTATTTCAACTTTTACTTTTGCCGAAAGCTGTTTGGCCAAAGTCGTAACATAATTGGTAAAATATGCCGCGTCTTTAAAGTTTTTATCTGCGCTTAATTCCCATGCTGCAATGGCATAATAGCTAACTGCTTCATTGTTTTTTACCGCTAATTTGGCCAAATAAGAATCTGTTAGCACTCCTGTTTTAGGCGCTTCAAGATAACCTTGATAGCTTTTTTTCGGAACTAAAATTGCCGATCCTAAAATCCATTGGCGTTCGTAGGTTAAATAATCGTGCTGAATCAGGCAAACCCAGTCTCCGGATTCGATTATTTTAAGCGGATTTTTATTGTTTAAGTTTGAAAGTGCCACTACAAAAGTTTCTTTTTCGTTTAATCCCGAAACCGTTACGGTATTCTCAAAACCGTACATTCCCGGCCAGATCGAAGTCGTTTCCTGCACCTGATAATCGTTGCCGGAAGCTTTCCAATTTTGATACTGATAACTTAAAACCGAGTTTACAGGACCTTCGCTAACAATTTTAAAGGTTGTTTTTTCGACATTGTTTAGCGTATCGTTTGGAAGAATTCCCAGTCTTCTCACTTCATTATCAATAATTAAGGCATAACCACCCAACCCAACTGAAGTCCCGACAGGAAATACATCGCGCCCCCAATCGTGCATTACATGGTAATTGTCTTCTACTTCGCCTTTGCTATTAATCCCCACATCCTCAGGAGTGATCGCAGGATTTTTTTTTCCGAAAACATCTTTGGAGTTTCTTCCATCCAGATAATGCCTAAAACCTACTTTATCGTTTTCCCAGTTGGGCCCGTCTGTCTGGTATTTTTGATAGCCTAATTTTTTATGTACCTGATTTGCAAGTAAAACTTCCTGCGTATCCGGATGAACAGGCAAATCTTTACCTTCTCTTTTTCCAAATCTTGCACTTGTTTTTATTGTAAATTTCGGATCTGTATCAGACCATTTTAATGCTAGGGTTTTCTTTTCATTTGGCGCAAAATCAGCAACTAAAAATATCTCATCCCATTTTCCGTCGCCGTCAAGATCATTAACCTGTGCTGGAATCGTATCGCTTTTGCTAATTAAAATTGGAAATTTACCTCCAGTCTCTTTCGATAAAAGTTCACTTCTTTTTATTGTAATTGCTTTTTGAGGAAGTTCTAAATTAGAGGTGTTTTTTAAAACAATTTTCTCCGTACTTGTTTTTTGCTGTGCGCTGCAATGACTAAAAATCATGGTGATAACGGAACTTGACAGATATAGTTTAATTGTATTTTTCATTATCTATTTGCTTTTATTTATTTGAAATACAAGATTCAAAAATGCTATTTAAGTCCTTTTTTAAGTTTTTCTAACGATGGATCCTGAATTAATTTAATTTGATTGACCACAATCTGTGCGATTTCTGTAGCTCCTTTTAATGAAAGGTGTGTATCATCGTTTTTGTCTTTATCGTAATACGGATTTTCGCCTGCTTTAAAATGCAAATGAAATTGCTTTGATTTTTCAGGTCCGTACGATTGCTCTAAAAGTTCGGTATAATATTCTAAATCAATAAAGGGAACTTTATATTCCTGCGCCACTAATCTCGTTTCAAGCGGATAATCGCCATGAGAAGGCACCAGAACGCCTTTTTCATTAAAACTGCGTCTTGCAATTGAGGTCAATAAAACCGGAATCGCTCCTTTTTCACGGCTTTCTTTTACAAAACGAATCAAATTATAACGATATGCAGTATGCGGATTGGTATATCGCAAAGAGTCTTCTATTTTTTCGTCGTTATGGCCAAATTCTATAAAAACAAAATCTCCTTTTTTTAATTTTTTATAAATCGAATCCCAACGATTTTCATTAATAAAACTTTTGGTGCTTCTGCCATTTACCGCTTTATTTTCAACTAGAATATTGTTGGTAAAAAAGGGCTGTAAAACTTGTGCCCAACCATGCTCCGGATTACGATCTGAATCTTTTTTATTCGCCATTGTAGAGTCTCCAATAGTGTACAAGGTTGTTTTTTGTGCAAAACAAACAGATGAGATTAGTAATGCTGTAAGAAGGTATTTTTTCATTTTTTTCTATATTTTTTTCTTTTTCTCTTAAGGAAGTGGCTTTTTCGAGTTTCCTGTGTAGTCCTTCTTCTCCAGATCAAAGCGTCGGGACGATAGCAGTATGACAAGATTGTAAATAAAACCTTTGCTCCTTTGAATGAACCTTTGCCCCTTTGTCCCTTTGCTCCTTTGAACCTTAAAAAAAAGCTATTTCGCCGCAGAAGGTACCGTTGCTCTTTTACCAATAAAAACATCTGTCATTAAAACGTTTTCTGCATTTTCGTTCGATAAGGCATTTTTGGCTTCTTTGATTTCAATATTGTTTAGTGAAATGTTTTTGATTTTTTTATCGGGGAAACCCTGAATTACAATTCCGGATTCTGATGCCTTGTTGCAGGTAATGTTTGAAAAAGAAACATTTGAAATATCCGATTGAAATCCTTTTCCTTCTCCGTGATAATTGGCGGTAATGTAAATACAATCCTCCACTTCGTCTAATTGAATATTTCGAACAAAGATATTTTTAATAAAACCGCCTCTGTCTGCATTGGTTTTCAAGTAAACTCCTCTTTTTAAATATCCGGTTGTTTTGCAGTTTTCTACAAAAACATTTTGAACTCCAGCCGACATTTCGCTTCCAATTACCACGCCATGAAGTCCTTTAAAATTGCAGTTTCTTATTACGATATTTTCACTTGGTGTTGCCGTGTTGGCTCTTCCCTCATGATCTCTTCCCGCTTTAATCGCAACATTGTCGTCTCCATTATCAAAATTGACATTTTCAATCAAAACATCTTTTGCATATTCCGGATCGATACCGTCATTGTTGTAGTTTAAAGATTTGTAACTCACACCGCGAACGGTAATACTTTGTGATTTTAATAAATGCAAACACCAAAAAGGAGAATTTTCGATTCGTACATTTTCTACCAAAACGTTTTTGCAGTAAAAAAACTGGATCATTTGCGGACGTAAAAAATAACCGTCGCCGAGTTTTCTGTCTTTTATGGCTACATTGTTATGGTTCATCTCACGGCTTAGTTCTTTTCCTTTTGCTTCTTTTGCTTTAAAGCTTTTCCATGTTTTTCCTCCCTCTCCATCAATTGTTCCTTCTCCTGTTATGGCCACATTCGAGCAATCGTAAGCATAAATTAACGGACTGTAATTGTACAGCATCGTACCTTCCCAACTCGTCAAAACCATAGGAAGATAATCTTCGGGTTTGTCGCTGAATTTAATTTTGGCTCCTTTTTCTATTTTTAAATTGACGTTGCTTACAAAATGAATTGGCCCGTTAATTTTATAGATTCCTTTCGGCACAATAATGGTACCGCCTTTATTTTTTTTGCACAATGCCATTGCTTTGTCAAATGCAGCTTTATTATTGGTGACAGAATCTCCTTTGGCACCCAGTTTTAACACATTAATTTGGTACGACGGAAATGTCGGGAGTTGAATTCTATTGACTATTGAATCTACTTTTGCAGTCGGAAAATCAGTTTTCTGAGCAAAAGAAGCCCAGGAAATCAAGATAAAAAGGATATACTTAAAATTCATATTTTTGTTTTTTTAAGACTAAAATTATTTTGAATACCAATTGATCACCGGGTCTTTTAGAATATTTTCAATGGTATATTGAGCAGCATCTTTCTTTGTAAGCTGATGCGACCATGAAACTCTTTTTGCGGGTTGAAACCCTTCGCCTTTGCAATTGTATTCGGCATAAAAAGAATTCTTTTCGGCTTCTGGTTTCGACCAATTTTCCCAGCCTTCCGGTTTGATTTGTTTTCCCATATCACAATTTATGAATACCGTTTTGGCGTAAAATCGCCATGGCCTTCCCAAATAAACTTCGGTTGCTGCGGGCTCTGCTGTCAGTTTACAATTGATAAAAACAAATCCAAAAGGCGTATTTTGTGGTGTAGAAGCGGCTGTGATATACGAACTTTTAATACTGTGAATTGCGCAGTTTTCAAATAAAGCAGTTGCTCCTCCAAAAATAAAATCGGTAGTTCCTTCTATGTAGCAATCTTTAAAATATTGTTTGGCATCTTTTCCGGACAAGTACAACGTATCCTGATTTCCTAAAAGGTTACAATTTGAAATTTTAGCCCGGTTTGCTGTTACAGATAAGGCAATTCCCTGTCCGCGATCTCCCGAAGCATTTTTAACCGTTAAGTTACTGGCCGAAAAATCATCCCCTTCTACCAAAAGTGTATACGTATAAAAAGTACTGTTTCTCCCCAAGTTGATTTTAGAAAAATTGTCATCAAAGGTTATAATCGTTTTTTCTTTACTTTCGCCTTGCAAAAAAACGTTCGTGTTCCATTCCGGAATTCGGACTTTTTCGTTGTAAATTCCGTTTTTTACAAAAATGGTTACTTTCTCATATGGAAATGCAGGACAAGCATACACAGCATCCTGAATTTTGGTAAAATCACCGGTTCCGTCTTGTGCAACCGTAATTAAACTAACGTTTTTTTTTTCAGATGCAGAAACTTTTGTTCCATTTTTAGTGGCCCAGGCTGTGTATTTTTTCAGGACTTCTTTTGGTGCATCTGTATACCAGGAATATCCATTTCGTCTCTCAGCACCAATTTCTTCGATTGATTTTTTCTTGATTCCGTCACGGTCAGAAAAGAAAGGTTCATTGGTATCCAATTCCATAAATCTTGCCCAAAGGGGTGCTGCGTTCTGAGTAGGAATCATTTTCTTATCGATAATTTTTCCTGCATCATTTAGCACTCTTTTTTCTTCAAGATTGGTGATTTTTGTTTTTTCGAACCAGGCGTGCGCACTTTTAACAGCCGTTATAATTTCAGGTGTAGGTTTTTCGATTGACATTAAAAGCAATACAATTTTAGCCGACTCGTATCCGCTTAGCGAAGCCAGTTCAAAGGCTCTCGCATTTGCCGGAAGTAAAGTAGTTTCATCGTGCTGGGCGCACCAGGCAGTCAAAACGCCATTTTGTTTGTATTGTGTTTTCAGGATGCAATCGACTCCGCTGTCAAAAGATTTTCTGGCTTTTTCTACAATTTCCTGTGATGGTTTTATACTGTAAAAATCAGTTTGCTCGCTTACATTTTTCATAATGTTCATTATGTTTACCATCGCATCATCATTGTACGTAATGTGCGTATAATAGCCTTTTTTTAAAGGATAAAATTGTGGCCAGCCTCCGTTTTTATATTGGGCTTCAAACAAATAATTTAATCCTTTCAAAAAAGATTCTTTGTAGCGTTCGTCTTTAACCTGTGCGTACATTTTAGACATAAAAAGCATCTCCTGACTGGTCGCTCCGTTGTCTGTTGTTATTTCATGCGTATCACTTTTTAAAGAAATCAGTTTTTGCTTTTCAGATTCAGAAAGTGCATTTTGCATTTGAATATTTTTAGGCCATCCGCCAATATCTCTTTGGTACAGCAAAACATTTTCTGCGATCTTTTTGGCTTCTTCTGTTCCAAACCAGGCCGCATCATTTTTACGAATAATATCCGGCCACTTTTTATAGGTGTTTTGAGCATTGACTCCAAATGCAATACTGAATAAAACTAACACGATGTATTTTTTTATGTTACTCATTTTAAATTTATTTTGTAATTCTAAACCAATCTACCGCTACATTTCCCGAATCGTTTGTCACTTTTGGGCTTAAGGCAAAAAGACCTACTTTGGCACCAATCCATTTTCCTTCTCTCGAGGTAAAATCGGTTCCTATGGGTTGATAATTTTTATCGTCGGTGCTGTAAAAGAAACTGCAAACGCCGCCTTTTTTAACTTTCACTCTTAAATAAATCGTACTGTTGGCAATTGAAACTGGTTTGGTTTCACTCTCTGTTATGGTTTTATTCAGAATGCCCGTCTTTTGACTGAGGAATAATTTTCCGTTTTCATTTTTAAGAGACAAATAACTGTAGTCCAATCCAATAATGGCGAGTCCTGTCGATTCTCCATTAATTCTGGCGTTAAAAGTCAGTTTTGTAGTCGCTGTAAACTCTTCTGCAGGAAATTTTTGCAGCAGTAAATTCGGCGCATCAAAAATTTTCTGGTCTTCTTTTAAAGTCGTCTGGCAAAATAAATTAAAGTACCCCAGACTGGTTGGAAATCCCCAGTTAATCTGCGAATTTGCCTGCCATTGCCATTGCATACCTAACTTAGGTTCATTGAACTCATCTGAAGTGGCGGGGTTTTCTATCGGATATTTTTTGCCCACATTTGGTTTTTTAAATGTGGTTACCGGTTCTCCAACTCCATTTTTATCAAAATCCTGTCCCATAACCGGCCAGTCTTTTTCCCATTTCATAGGCTGCAAATGAACAATTCTGCCATAAGCGCCTTTGTCCTGAAAATGTATAAACCAGTCCTCTCCGGTTTGCGTTTGTACCCAAGCACCCTGATGCGGACCATTAATGGCTGTTTTTCCTTGTTCTAAAACTTTCTTTTTCTCATAAGGTCCAAATACATTTTTAGATCTTAAAATAGTCTGCCAGCCTGTAGGTACGCCACCTGCGGGAGCAAAAATATAGTAGTAATTGTTTCTTTTGTAAAATTTAGGCCCCTCAATTGTTCCTTCGCTTTCGTGACCGTCAATTACCATAACTTCGTCGTTGTTGGCAATTGTGCCTTCTGGATTCATGGTACACACTACGAGTAAACTTTTAATTTGCGCGCGGCTGCCGGCAAAGGCGTGAGCCAGATAGGCTTTTCCGTCATCATCCCAAAGCGGACTCGGATCTATAAGTCCTAATCCGGCTTTTACCAAAAGTGGTTCAGACCAGGGTCCTTCTGCCTTTTTGGATTTGATCATGTAAATTCCAAAATCGGGATCAGGATAATAAATATAAAATTCATTGTTATGAAAATTAATACTTGGTGCCCAGACTCCATTGCCATGTTGTACTTTATTATAGGTTTCAAACGGCGGCTGTTTTGGAAGCGCGTAACTGATGATTTTCCAGTTTACGAGATCGTTAGAATGCAAAATAGGCAATCCCGGAATACAGTTGAAAGAAGAAGCAGTCATATAAAAATCATCTCCTACCCTAACCACATCAGGATCTGAATAATCTGCGTGAATGATAGGATTGGTATAAGTTCCGTCTCCGTTATCCGGCGTCCAGGCCTGAGCAAAATTCTTTTGAATGGAGAAAATGACAAGAAGAATAAAGGCAATTTTTATATTTTTCATTTTGGGTACTATTTTTTTGTATTTAAACCCGACAAGGTTTTTAAGTCCGGTCGGGTTTGTTGCTTGCTATTAGCTTTGCTGAGTTTCTTTGACGAATTTCTTTGGGAAGCTCCTTTGAGAAGCTCCTTTGAGGAGTTTCTTTGAGGAGTTTCTTTGAGGAGTTTCTTGTGTGGTCCTTCCTTCGTCAGGATGACAAACTTGTGTGGACTTGTTTTATCTGTTTAATTCTATTGCAGCTAAAATAAAAGGTCCGGTTGCTTTAGGATCGTTGTCTTTTTTTCTTTCGTTAACGTAATAGTCGTAAGTTCCGTCACGATACGGCACTCCACCTAGACCTGCAACCTGGCAGCAGTTTGTCAGGGTAATTCCGCCATCTTCGTCTACTTTTTTAATTAACACTGTTGTTAATCCGTCGAAGGCTTTGTTGGCTAATTTTTTATATTTTGCAGGCAAATATCCTTTGTTTACTCCTTTTGCAAAAGCGTAGGCAAACATTGATGAACCAGATGCTTCAAGATAATTTCCTTTTGCACCCACTTTGTCTGTTACCTGATACCACAATCCTGTCTTATCCTGAACTTTGGCTAAAGCAGCGCAGGTATTGTTTAAATATTTTACTAATTCTTTTTGTTTTGGATGTTCTTTTGGCATGTAATCTAATACATCTACCAACGCCATAACGTACCAGCCTAAAGCTCTTGACCAGAAATTTGGCGAGTTACCTGTTTCTTTATTTGCCCATGGCATTTGCTTGCTTTCGTCCCAGCCATGATATAGTAATCCTGTTTTTGGATCTGTCGCATGCATTTGGATTAGTTCAAACTGTTTTGCGATATCGTCAAAGCTCTTCCCGTTTTCGAACGTAAGTGTGTATTGTGCATAAAAGGGTTCTCCCATGTACAAACCGTCTAACCACATTTGGTTCGGATAGATTTGTTTGTGCCAAAATCCGCCGCTGGCCGTTCTTGGCTGTTCTGCCAGCTGTTTGCGTATTAAGTGCAGCGCTTTTAAATATTTATCCTGTTTTGATTCGGCATAAATATCAAACAACAAACGTCCCGGTACGACAAGGTCGATATTGTATTTGTCAAATTCGTAGGTTTTGATGCTTCCGTCTTCCTGAACCAATTCATCTACGTATCCTCTGATGTATGCTTTGTAACGCGGATCAGGATTTTTTTTGTGCAGTTCTTCGATTGAATGTAAAACTAAGGCATGAACATAATCCCACTTTGGCTTTTTAGAATCGTCGATCATATAGGCTTCCGGATGACGTTTCATTAAGGTTAAAGCCATTTTATCTGACCATTTCAAATCTTTAGAAATTACTATTTCTTTTTTTGCCGGTTCCTGCGATGTTACTTTACAACTTGTAAAGGCAAGTGCGCAAACTAATAAAACCGACATAAAATAACCTTGTTTTCTATTGTTTTTCATTTCAAAATATATTTAAATTCTACTATTTTTCTAATTCTAATGCGGCCAAAATAAAAGGCCCTAACCCGTGTGAGTTATCTGTTTTTATTTTTTCTTTGATGTAATATTCATAAGAACCGTCGCGGTACGGATTTCCTCCCAAACCTGCGCTGGCACAAACTTGCGTAATATGAATTTCTCCATCAGGATCAACTGTGACCAATTTATTAATTATTCCGTCAAAACCCTTCTCGGCAAGCTTTTTATATTTTGCCGGTAAATATCCTTTTTTTGCTCCTTTTGCAAAAGCATAAACGAACATTTCAGATCCGGAAGCTTCGAGATAATTTCCTTCTTTTTTTCCGGCATCTGTAACCTGATACCACAATCCTGATTTATCCTGAAATTTTGCAACCGCTTTCGAAATCTGATTGAGATACTGAATCAGTTCTTTTCTTTTCGGATGGTCTTTTGGCATATAATCTAAAACGTCAACCAGCGCCATCATGTACCAGCCAATTGATCTTGACCAAAAATTAGGAGACGTTCCGTTTTCTTTATTGGCCCAGGGCATTTGTTTGCTTTCGTCCCAGGCATGAAAAAGCAATCCTGTTTTTTTGTCTAACGTATGCAAATGAACTTGTTCAAATTGTTTTGCAATATCATTAAAATCTTTTCCTTTTTCAAATTCTGCATTGTAGCGCGCATAAAATGGTGTACCCATGTATAAACCGTCAAGCCACATTTGATACGGATAGATTTTTTTATGCCAGAATCCACCAGAATTTGTTCGCGGATGCGTTTCTAATTGCTTTCGTAAAATTTGCATTGCCGTTAAATAACGATTATCGTTTGTGCTTTTATAAAGATCAAAAAGTATTTTACCGGCATTTACATTATCAATATTATAATCTTCTAATTTATAATTCATGATTTCTCCCGAACTATTGATCACGGTTTCGCCATAGTCTTTTACGTAACTGGCATAAACGGGATTATTTGTGTTTTTGTAAAGCTGCTGAAACGACATCATGACCAAACCGAGTTTATAATCCCATTTTGGTTTTTCATTGTTATCTATTTGCCAAGCTTTTGGAGCTCGTTTCATAATAGAAAGTGCCATTCGCTCAGACCATTTTAAATCTTTAGAGATGACCATTTCTTTTGAAGACTCCTGAGCTGATACTCTTCCGGCGGAAAATACGATCAGCAAAAGCAACACTATGGAAGCAGAATATACTTTATTTTTATGATGTGCCATTTTAAATACTTGAGATTATTTATTCAACTCGATTGCGCTTAATAAAAATGCTGCTAAAGCCGGCGAGCTGTTGTCTTTTGTTTTACTTTTCAGATAATATTCATTGGTTCCGTCGCGAAATGGTTTACCACCCAAACCTACATTTGAGGAAACATTCGAAATGATTACTTCGCCTTTTTCATCCTTTTTGACAAATTCTTTTATAAAAGCATCAAAAGATTTTTGAGCCGTTTTTTTATATTTTGATGGTAAATATCCTTTGTCTGCCCCTTTTGACAAAGCATAAATAATCATACCAGAAGCCGATGATTCTACATAATTTCCTGCGAGTTCCGGTTGATCTGCAACCTGATACCACAAACCCGATGCGCTTTTATGCTCATCTGCACTTTTGGCAATCTGATTTAGGTATCCCACCAAAGTTTTATACTTTGGGTGTGTCTTCGGAAAATAGTCCAAAGTTTCTACTAGGGCCATCATGTACCATCCATTTCCTCTCCCCCAGATGGTTGGCGATGTTCCGGTTTCTTTATTTGCCCAGCCAATTTCTTTACTTTCATCCCAGGCATGAAAAACCAAACCTGTTTTTTTATCTGTAAAATGCTTTTGTACTAATTCAAATTGTTTGGCAACATCGTCAAGGGCTTTTCCATTTTCAAACTTTACGGTATATTCCGTGTAAAAAGGTTCTGCCATATACAAACCGTCTACCCACATTTGATTGGGATAAATTTGTTTGTGCCAAAATCCGCCACTTGCTGTTCTAGGCTGACTTTCTAATTGTAATCGCAATTGCTGCAATACTTTTAGATACCTCTTATCTTTTGTTTTATCGTATAAACTAAAAAGCAATTTTCCGGGATTAGCACAATCGATATTGTATTCTTTTATATCGTATTTTTTGATATTTCCCAACGAATCAATCATTTCATCAGCATATTCTTTTATGTAATTGAAATATTTTTGCTCGTTCGTTTTTTGGTATAATTTTTCAAACCCAGATAGTACCAAACCCATCTTATAATCCCATTTTGGTTTTTCGGTTCCGTCTAGCTGCCAGGCTTTAGGGTACTTATTCAATATGGTAATCGCTGTTCTTTCTGACCATTTTGCTTTTGCCGGAATTGTAATTTTCGAATCATTATCAACGTTCTGCCCCATAGCAAAAGTGCTAAAAGCCAGAAACAAAATAACCGCCGCTTTGTTGTATTTTTTCATTGAAATAATTGCTGTGCCCATTCTTGTTTTTATTTTTTAACCGCAGATAAATGATTAATAAGATGAATCCTGATCTGTGATTTTAATTTATTCTGATTTATTAAAAAACTTATCTAAAAATTGTGTGCTGTATCGTACCGTTTCATCAAACCAGGGCTGAAAAAACCAAAAGGAATGAGGAGAATTTTCGAGGGTATGTACTTCACTGTAAATTTTATGTTGGTTTAAAATCGCAATCATATCGTCTCTTCCCGCATGAAACCTCGGAATACTGCTGTTGATGAACAATATCGGAGGCGTCTTTTTATTGGTATTATGCAAAGCCGAAGCGTTTTTCCAGTTCTCTGTTTTTTCTTCATAAGTACCTCCCAACCAAAACGATGCCATTTCTCCTTCTGAAGATTCCGGATGTCTGAACGCTAGAACGCCATCTACGTTGATAATTGCATTTACTTTTGAAGATGATTTACTTTTGTTTAAAGGATCTTCAAAAGCCGGATTTCCGTTTGTAGTACCAATCAAAGCTGCCATTTGACCTCCTGAAGAGCATCCTAAAACCGCAATTTTGTCTGGATCTACGTTGAATTTCTTTGCATTATCTTTTATAAACTTTATTGCATTTTTGACATCAATAACTCCATCGGGATATTTTGCCTCAAGCGATAATCTGTATTCTATAGTAAAACACGAATAGCCTTTTGAAGCGATTTCCTGTGCTAAAAGATTCATTTGATTCTTATTTCCCGATCGCCAGCCGCCGCCATGAATCATGACTACCGCCGGGTTTTTCTTTTTTGCGGTATTTACAAATGCGTCCAAATGCAGGATCCTTTCTTTTGATTCAAAATAAACAACATCGCTGCTTTGATCGACATTTGCACTTTTAGTAAGTGCAGGAACCGTGATCGAAGGATATTTTTTAATCAATTTATTGTACGTGCTTTTTACAGTGTAAGAAGTATCTACACTGTACGTTTGCTGTGCCGAAACGACACAGGAAAGAAATAATAAAAGGAATACAATTTTTCGCATTAAAATCAATCTTTTCTTTAGTTAAGAAAGGAGCCCGACTCAGGCATCGGACTCCTTTTTAACCTTCTTCAAAAAAACAAAACCTCAAAAAATTATCAAATTACTAATAACCAGGATTCTGAGGAAAATCCTTATTCTGATTTAAGTCTAAAGCAGTTTGCGGAATTGGTCTTAAAATTTTAAGCTGACCATCGACACCCACAAAATTTGCTGCCTTAATTTTATAATTGTGCGCCGAAGCTCTTTCTACTAAAGTTCCCGTACGTTTTAAATCGAACCAACGTTTGTATTCTCCTACCAACTCTCTTCCTCTTTCATCTAAAATATAATTGATGTTAAATTCAGCAGCAGTAGCATTTGCAACTCCTGCTCTTCTTCTTACTTCGTTTAGTCGGTCTAATCCTGTTGCCGGGTTTCCTGCTTTTAAATAAGCTTCTGCCGCAACTAAATAGGTTTCTCCTAATCGTGATACGATAATATCTCTGGTGCTTACAGGTCCAGTGCTTGATGGTGTAGTAGGATCCGGATCGTCAAATTTCTTAACCGGGATTGTATAGGCATCACGGTTGTCAATTAAAGTATGTTCTGCACTATATTCTCCCCACGGATGGTATACAAATGTTGCTGCTTTTCTGGCTGCATTTGCTGTATTCCAGGCTGCTCTGTCGGCAAGGGTAAACCATTTTGGCTCATAAAAATGACGCACTTTTAAACCCGCTGGATTTGCGCTTCTGTAATACGGATAATATAAAATGGTTTTGGTAACGCCATTTACGGTTTCCGGACCTTCAAGAATTTCTGTCATAAAGGTGGCATCCCATCTTTTATCTCCTTTTTCATATAGCGATAAGGCATAACCTGTTGGTAATAAGTTGTAACTTCTTAATGGAGCTCCTGTTTCTGCACCTCCTAAGTAAGAACTAAAATAGTAAAACTGGTTGTTTCCTAATTTCGTAGGATCTGTACTTGTCGACGCTTTATCGTACTGAACAGAGAAAATCGTTTCTGCATTCAAATCATTTCCTGGTTTAAACAATTGGTCAAAAGCTATATTTAATGCCTGACCAGCAATTGCTGCGTCTGCATAAGCGGCTGCTTTAGTAAAATCTGCAGGCGTACCAAAACTTTCGTATCCTTTTGTTAAGTATACTTTTGCCAATAAATCATTAACGGCTCTTTTGTTTACTTTTCCAGATGTGGCATAGGCAGCTGTTCCTACGCTGGCCAATGATTGTTCAAGATCTTTAATAATTTGAGTGTAAACTTCTTCGGCTGTATTTCTTTTAAAAGACAAAACCGGAGCTGTAATATTTTCCAAAACAATTGGAACTCCGCCATACGTTTGAACTAATAAGAAATAAGCATTTGCTCTCAGGAAAAGTGCTTCTCCTACCAATGTATTTAAATTGGGTGTTTGTTCTGTTATAGTCGAATAATAAACTGTTTTGTTTACTGTCTGTATTTGTTGGTAACAGGAAATATACAAATCATCGACATTTGCCGCTGACGGTATCAATAAAGTATACTGGCTAATACCGGCTGGTTCAGGTGTTCTTCCTTCTGCATACATGTCTGTACCGGATTCAAACAACCATGGATTTCCGCCATAAATTCCTTTAAGCGATGCATAATTGGAATTTACTAATAATTGAAAACCTGATGCTGTTTTATAGGTTCCGTCTGCAGGAACATTCGAAAGGCTTTCCTCTTCAATAAAGTCACTACATGAACTAAAGGTTGTAATGATTACTCCTAATATTAATATTATTTTTTTCATTTTGTATCTTATTAAAATTTAACACTTAAGCCCAATTGCGTTGTAACAGAAGCAGGACGGTTAATACCAAAATTAGAACCTGCCCACTCCGGATCATATCCGTCAAAATCTGTAAATACAAATGGGTCTAAAACATTTACATAAATTCTTAGATTACTCATCCTTAGTTTTTTAAGTAAATCTGAATTGAAAGTGTATCCTAAAGAGATGTTTTTAATTTTTACGTAAGATGCATCTCTGTAGTAACCAAATAAGGAGGTCCAGTACGCACCTGCTCCTGTAGCAATAGGACCTGGTCTTGGGTTTGTTTCGTTGGCATTTGCAGGAATACCTGTTCCGTTTGTTGGAATAAAGTAATCCATCTTAATTTTTTGACGTCCTCTATCGCTCACGTCTGCAAAATTTTGGTGAAAAGTACTTAGAACAGTTTGCCCCTGACTTGTAATTACAGAGAAATTAAAATCGAACTGGCCAAAGGTTAATTTAGAATAAAAACTTCCTTGCCATTCCGGATTTGCATTTCCTATTACTGTTCTGTCATCGGCATTAAATTTACCGTCGCCATTTAAATCTTTTGGTCTTGCCTGACCCGGAGCCATACCATAAGCAGCTGCCTGGGTTGCCTGACTTTCCTGCCAAACACCATCATAAACGTAATTGTAATTTGGATTTATTTCTGAACCTAAAATCAGTTTGTTCCCCACATCACTTACTCTGTCCTGGTTGTAAATAGACTCCAATTTATTTACGTTTTTGGTAAAAGTAAAAGTAGTTTCCCAGTTCAGATTTTTAGATTTGATGTTCTTGGTTGTCAATAAAACCTCGACACCTTTGTTGCTTACAGAACCTACATTGGCAAACGTATTTTTCCAGCCAGATTCTTCCGGTAGTTGTTGTTTGTAAATCAAATCATCTGATAATCTGTCGTAAACATCTACACTACCTGTAATTCTATTTCCTAAAAATCCGTAATCGATACCTAAGTTAATTTCTCTCGTTTTTTCCCAGGTTAAGTTTTGATTCGCTAAATTTTCAGACTGCCATCCAGATACTACATTAGATCCGTTGGCATAAAAAGTCTGTTGGTTTAACAATGCCTGAGACGTATAAGGAGCTACGTTATCGTTTCCTGTGTATCCTAAACTTGCTCTTAACTTTAAGTCTGAAACTACACTGCTTCCGGCTAAAAATGATTCTTTGCTAATTTTCCATCCTAAAGCTACAGACGGGAAACTTTGCCATTTATTGTTTTCTGAAAGTACAGATGAACCGTCCCATCTGTTAGATGCGGTCAATAAATATTTGTCTTTAAAAGTATAATTCAAACGAACTGCATAAGAACTTAAGGTGTTTTTTGCATATCCTGAAGTAATGTTATAACTGGTCTGAACTCCAGAACCCATATTGTCTGTTCCTACATCAAAAGGCTGATTATTAGAATACATGTATGAGTTTTCATCTACGTTAGAATAGGAACTCTGTAACAATAATAAGCTAAAATCGTGAACGTCATTAAAAGTTTTTTTCAAATCAATTTGATTGTCCCACGTGTAATTAAAATTGTTGAACGTTCTGATAGAGGCAGAATTTTTACCATTTAATGTTACCCCTGCATTTGTTTGTGCTGTATAAGCACTGCTTGTCGTTGTATTTTGAATTCCTGCAGAAAATGTAGTTTTGAATGTAAGCCATTTTAGAGGCTGGTATTGCATGTAAGCATTTCCGACAGTTTGCCACGTTTTTTCTGTTTGAGATGAATTCGCAATCTCCATTAACGGGTTAACCGCACTGGTTTTATTGATTGCCCATGAACCATCAGGATAAGTCAATTTTCCTGGTAAAAAGAACAGAGAACCAATTCTTTCGTTTCCTGCAGCATCGATAGCCCAAGGAGACATCAGCGGACTTAATCTAAAAGCGTCCTGCATCGCCAAATCACTTCCTAACTGTGTATCAACGTGTGCAATGGTGATATTGGCACCGGTTGAAAATTTATCGTTTACTTTGTGGTTTAATCCTAATTTGAAAGAGTATTTGTCTGTTCCATCATTATCAATCAGACCTTCGTCGCTTTGAATACCAAAACCCAGATTATAGCTCAATCCAGATTCTGAACGTCCTGAAATATTTAAATAATTATTTTGTGTCATTCCGGGTTTTAACACTGCGTCGTACCAGTCAAAACTGTATCCTCCATTGGCTCTTGAGACCAATAACGGACTTTGATTTCCTGATAAAGTGGCCAATTGCGCAGGAGTTTGTGTTGCTGGTGTAGCGCTCATATAGGCTACCTGATGGAATTTCCACCATTCTGAACCCGACATCATTTCTGGTAATCTTGCCGCTGTTTTGGTTCCGTAAGAAGAATCGAAACTTACATTAAAACCTGCTTTGGCATTGGTTCCACTTTTGGTGGTCACGATAATAACCCCATTTGAACCTCTTGAACCGTAAATTGCGGCAGAAGAGGCATCTTTTAAAACGTCCATTCTCGCAATATCCTGTGGGTTTAAAAAGTCAATCCCGTCCATCGGTACACCATCGACTACATATAAAGGAGAAGATCCCAATACGTTTGGATTGCTTGAATCTGCCAAAAGGGAGTTATTTCCTCTAATCACTACTTTAAATCCGTCTCCTACACGTCCTGAGCTAGATGAAATCTGAACTCCCGGAGTGCTTCCCTGAATGGCCTCCAAGGCACTTGTTGTATTTCTTTCGGTTATAGTCGCCGCATTAATAGTACTTACAGAACCGGTAAGATCTGTTTTTTTCACAGATCCATAACCTACTACCACTACTTCATTTAGTGAGTTGGATTGCTCTGCAAGGCTTACATTTATTTTGGTTTTTCCGGCCACACTTACTTCTTGTGTCTGAAAACCCAAATAGCTAATGACTAAAATCGCTCTGTTATTTGTTACATTGATTTTAAAACTTCCCTCAAAATCTGTAGAGGTACCATTTTTAGTTCCTTTTTCCTGAATGTTCACTCCTGGTAATGAGAGTCCCGAAGCATCAGTGATTTTTCCTTCTATTACAGTCGATTGTGCTTTTATGGCACTGCTCAACAGAAAAGTCAGGAAAAATAAAAATACAGCACTGTATTTTGTTTTTTTCTTTAAAAGTTGTTTGGTATTCATAGTTTGGTTTTAATGATAGTTAATTGTTCGTTTTTTAGTTTTTAACAGATTCTACTTTTTTTTCATTCACATACGTATTTATAAAATTGATATTTTTTACATTTTTCAATAAGTAAACAGAGTCTACCTTCTGGATGACAACATTTTTAAGGGTAATATTTTCGACCGGAGATTCTGCGTATCCTTCTGCCCAGACACTGTACTTTCCGCCATTTTTCACTTTTACATTTTCAAGGCTGATGTTTCGAATGGTCGGAATAAAATTTCCCGTTTGCGATCCGTATACATTATAAAACATGTTCAATTTGAGAACGCATTCCTTAACAGTTCCTACCTCTAGATTTCTAACATATACATCCTCGATAATACCGCCTCTTTTTGAATTGGTTTTGATTCGAATGGCACGATCCAGGTTCGGACTGTCCATGACGCAATTTTCAACAAAAACATGGTTTACTCCGGCAGAAATTTCACTGCCAATAACCACACCGCCATGCCCGTCGATCATTTTACAATTCTCAACAATAATATTTTTACTTGGTATTCCAACTCTTCTTCCATCTGCATCGCGGCCGGCTTTTATCGCGATACAATCGTCGCCGGTATTAAAGGTGCAATTTTTGATGATTATATTTTGAGAGTATTCAGGATCGCAACCGTCATTATTAGGTCCGTGGCTGTTTACCGTTACACCATCTATAATTATGTTATTTGATTTTATAGGATGCAAAATCCAGAACGGCGAATTGATTACCGTAACATCTTTGACCAAAACGGTATTACACTCAAAAAACTCCAGAAAATTAGGGCGCAAATAACGTCCTTCACCAAACACTCTTTGGTCAACCGGAACATTTCTTTCTGCCATATCGACTAAAACTTCACGGTTTTGAGGGTCATTTTGAGATGGAATTCCTTTCTTCCATCCATAATCTTTTCCTCCGGACCAAATCCACCAATTGGTGCGATCGGCTTGTCCGTTAAGAATTCCTTTTCCTGTTACGGCAATATTGGTTTTGTTTTTCGCATAGATAAGAGGAGAATAATTCATTAATTCTGTTCCTTCAAACGAAGTATGAACTATTGGATAATCTTTGGGATCGATACTGAAAAGAATTTCAGCCTTGTCTGACAAATGTAAATTGACATTGCTTTCTAAATGAATAGCTCCGGTTAAGAATTTTCCATCCGGAACCAAAACCTGCCCACCACCATTTTCAGCACATGCTTTTATTGCTTTTTCAAAAGCTAAAGTGTTCAGCGTTTTTCCATCTGCAACAGCACCAAAGTTGGTTATGTTGTAAATTTTATTTGAAAAATAAGTTTTGGAAATGCTTTTTACGATTAATTCCTTTTTTTTCCAGGGATCAGATTCAGAAACAGAATTGATTTGTTTGGCGCAGGATACAGCCATTAAAGCGATTGCGCTAAAAATTGAGATTGATTTAAATGCTATAACTCTATTTGCAATCATGAATGTGTTATTTATCGTTTGAAAGTCAAAACAATGCAATTATGTAATCGATTACACGAAATTATAAAATAAGTTCCAATACACCAAATTTATTTAGAAATAAATTATATATTTAATTTTTATTATGAATTATAATTACACTTAATGTAAAAAAACATATAATTTATTATCATTGTGGAACTGAAAACGTTTTAGTTATAAATTATGGTAATCGATAACAATTTATGTTAACATATATAAAAAAAATGTATTTTTGCCTAGAAATAAAACCGAAAAAAACATCTTAATGAGCGAAAAGATAACCATTTACGATATTGCTGAGAAATTGAATATCACGGCTGCTACCGTTTCGAGAGCTTTAAACAACAATCCGAAGATTAAGGAAAGCACGCGTGAATTGGTTATAAAAACCGCTGCTTCAATGAACTATAAGCAAAACAAACTGGCGCTGGCACTAAAAAGCGGCCGAAGTAATAATATCGGTGTAATCGTTCCGCGTATCGACAGCAACTTTTTTGCTTCTGTGATCAGAGGTATTGAAGAAGAACTGCATCCTCATGGTTATCAGGTTATTATTTGTCAGACTCACGAAAACACAAAGAGAGAAAACGAGAATTTATATACACTAATTGACGCTCAGGTTGATGGAATTTTAATGTCGGTTACCGATGTAACAGGCGAAAATGACGGTGCTTTTCAGAATGTATTGCAAAAAAATGTTCCGCTTATCTTTTTTGACAGAAGTAAACATATTGATGGTGTAAGTTCTGTAACGATCAATGACTTTAGAGGCGGCTATTTAACTACAAAACACTTAATTAACGAAGGCTGCAGAAGTATTGCCCACTTATCCGGAGATCAATCGCTTGAGATTTTTAAAAACAGGTTTTTAGGATACAAACAGGCTTTATTAGACAGCGGAATGACTTTTAAAGAAGAATACGTAATTCCGGTAAAAAGTATGGTTGAAGCAGGTAAAAATGCAGTTGATACTTTGTTACAATTACCAGTTCCGCCAGACGCGATCTTTTCATCGAGTGATTTTGCTGCTTTGGGCGCTATTCAGGAATTAAAAGAAAGAAACATCAGTATTCCCGAAGAATTTTGTGTAGCGGGTTTTAGTAACGAGCCTTTTACTAAATTCATGGAATTATCAATTACTTCTGTCGATCAGTCTCCTCTCGAGATGGGAAAAATGTCTGCCCGAGTTTTCTTAGAGCAAGTAGACAAAACAGATACCATTAAAATTGAAAAAAAGGTCGTGCTCGCACCAGAATTACACATTCGTAAATCGTCGTCAAGAACTAATTTTTAATATTTTTTCACCGTAAGTTATATAAGTGTATTTAATTTACAGACTATAATTTAATAAAAAAGCAGCTCCTTTAAGAGCTGTTCTTTTATTATTTACCTGATTTATATAACTTATCCTGAGTGCGTCTGTCACATTTCGCAAAGTAATTGTAAAGTTTATCATTTCGACGAAGAAGCAATCTTTGCGAGAAGCTCGACAAGGAATGGCGATTATGGTTGCGGAGTTACTTGTAGAGATTTCTCCTTCACCGAAATGACATAAAAACGCGAATAAGACATACATTAAATTGAAATCATAGAGCTTGTCAGAAATAATAAATAGATTTAAATCAAAAAAAGCAGCTCTTAAATGAGCTGCTTTTTATTAAGTTCAAATATAAAATGACTTATATAACTTATATGATGAAAAATCTTTTATAACGATACTCCTCTTTTCCAAGGAATAAAATCGTTTTGGTTTAAGATTGCTGCTTTGGTCTTAATAGTTCCACTTGCCACATCTATAATGAATTCTAACATTTCATCTGCCATTTCATCGATTGATTTCTCCCCTGTAATAATTCCTCCGGTGTCAATATCGATAATGTCAGACATTTTGGTTGCCAACTGTGTATTAGATGAAATTTTTACAACCGGAGCAATTGGGTTTCCTGTTGGAGTTCCTAATCCTGTTGTAAACAATACCATATTGGCACCAGAACCTACCATTGCAGTTGTACATTCCACATCGTTTCCGGGAGTACATAACAATGTAAAGCCTGGTTCATTGATATATTCTCCATAATCGAAAACTCCTGTAATTGGCGAAGTTCCACCTTTTTTAGCAGCACCAGCAGATTTCATTGCATCTGTAATCAAACCGTCTTTAATGTTACCCGGAGATGGATTCATGTCAAATCCTGAACCTGCATCTACAACTGTTTTTTCGTACCATTGCATTAGGTCTAAGAAACGTTTTCCATCCTTATCATCTATACAACGATTTACTAATTCCTGTTCTACTCCACATAATTCAGGAAATTCAGAAAGGATTGTAGTTCCCCCTAACGCAACTAAATGATCTGATAAAACTCCCAGGGTTGGATTAGCTGAAATTCCCGAAAATCCGTCAGAACCACCACACTCTAAACCAATTCTTAATTTAGATAATGGAGCTGGCTCTCTTTTTATTTCGTTTGCTTTTTTAATGGCTTCAAAAGTATCTTTTACAACGCTGCTTAGCATTGATTCGATAGTTCCGATTTGCTGTTGATCGTAAATTAAAACCGGTTTTTTACTGTTAGGGTTAATGGCATCAAGAGCATCTTTAAAGATCTGAATTTGCAGATTCTGACATCCTAAACTCAATACTGTTGCTCCGGCCACGTTTGGATTGTTTACATAACCAGCCAATAACTTGGCCAGACTATGCGAATCCTGACGAATTCCGCCACAACCACCCTGGTGTGTAATAAATTTTACTTCGATGTTGTTGAACAAATTAGCATCGTTTGAAGCTGCTTCATTACCTGCACCGCCTGTTTCTGTCTTTACCAAAGAACGAAGCAATAATTGGTAATCGTTCTCTTTTGGTTTCATCAATTCTTTTTCAAAAATATCTTTTAAGATTTCGATGTTTCTGTTTTCACAAAATACCAACGGAAAAAACAACCAAACATTCTCGGTTCCAACTTGTCCGTCTTCTCTGTGATAACCTTGCCACGTTCTGTCTTTCCATTTGTCAATGTTTGGAGCAGTCCAGCCAATCGTTTCCGTTTTACCCGTTACTTTATCACTTTCGTGTTTTACGTTTGCAGTAGAAAGCAATCCTCCTCTTTCGATTCGTGCGCTTGCTTTTCCTACCAAAACGCCGTACATAATGATTCTGTCTCCTACATTAAAAGGAACCATTGCAATCTTATGTTTCATCTTTACATCAGACTCAACAGTAACCAATTCTCCTTCAAAATCAATTACTTCGCCTGCTGTAAGATTCACCAAAGCAACCGCTACATTGTCGGTTGGGTGAACTTTTATTAATTTTTTTTGCGTTGCCATAACTACACCTTGTCTTTAATTCTTTTGTCTTTTTATTTAATTCTTTCCTGAAAATTAGCAAAACCTGCTTCAACACCATTTGCATCAATTTCTTCTAAAGCTATTGTAACTGCTTTTGTTAATCCCGCAATTTCAGTTAAATCTTCATCCCAGAAACTTTTGTTTTGCAATGTAAGTCTTGCTATTTTCTCATAATCATCTGATTTCCATAAACCATCAAAAAATGAAACAATATCTTCACCATCTTTTACCGGTAAACTTTGGCCATTCCAGTTTCCTTTGTAGAAACGAATTAAACTTGCTAATGAAAAAGTCAAATTAACAGGCAATTTTTTGTTAGCCTTATAGTATCCTAATAAACTAGGTAAAACTCTTACTTTGAATTTTGAGATCGAATTTAATGCAATATCAGCAAGTGCATGTTTGATAAATGGATTTTTAAATCGGTCCATTACCTCCTCAGAATAGGCCGTAATTTCATTTTTATCCATCTCAAGTGTCTCACTAATTTCACTAATAACGCTGTTTACAAATTTTCCGGTAAAATCTCCGTTAACAGTCTCCATTACTAATTTGTTACCATACAAAAGTGAAAAAGGAACCATTGCTGTGTGCGCACCGTTTAAAATACGAACTTTGATCATTTTAAAAGGACGTATATCATCAACGATTTTTACATTCAAATCTGTTTTATGAAAAGGCAATTTTGTTTTTAAAGCATCTCCGCCTTCAATAGCCCAAAGGAAAAAAGGTTCAGCAGCAACAATTAAATTGTCCTGATAATCTAATTTATTATTGTATTCTTCAATTTCAGCTCTTGGATATCCGGGAACAATTCTGTCAACCAAAGTACTGTGATACGTACAAGCATCTGATACCCATGTTTTAAATGCATCTTCTAACTTCCAGGTATCGCAATATTGCAAAATATATTTTTTCAGCGTCTCTGAATTATAATCAATCAACTCACAAGGAATAATAGTTACTGCTTTAGAAGCGTCTCCATTAAAATGCTTAAATCTTTCGTATAATAAAACCGTCAACTTTGCAGGAAATGAAACTGGCGGCTGCATGTCCGGAGTATCACTTTCAATGAATTCAATTCCAGCTTCAGTAGTATTAGAAACAATAAACTGAAGTTCTTCTTCTTTGGCTAAAGCCAAATAATTTGCAAATTCACTGTAAGGGTTTACTGTTTTTACAATATTAGTAATTAACTCAATATCTTGTATCTTTTCGCCTTTTTTAATTCCGTTCATAAACAAAGTATAAAGACCGTCCTGATCATTAATCATGTTGACCATACCGTCTTTCAAAGGCTGAACTATGGCAATACCGGCATTAAAATCAACTTCTTTATTTAGTTTGTGAAAAGCGTAATCAACAAAAGCTCTTAAAAAGTTACCTTCTCCAAACTGAACTACCTTAATGGGCTGTAAGTTTTCAAATCCTGTATTTATTCTATTTAATTTTTTCATTTTAAAATTTCTTTAAAGCGTTATAAATAACCACATTAAATACCTTATACTTGTTTTAAAATTTTTTAAACTTGTAAAAGAAACATTACACTTGTATGGTAAAATAAAATTTGCTGTGAGGAGTGACAAATTTTATTTTGCAAGCGTAATGCTCAATTACAATCTCTAAAATCTAAAAAAAACGCAATCGTAAATAAGGAATTGGCATGATTACTTCCTTATTTATTTCTAATATTTTTAATAATGTCCAGCACCTGACTTACTTTCGTTTTTAATCCGTCAAAATCCTGATTATCGAGTATGTCTTTTGAAATTAACTGAGAGCCTAATCCAACACAGGTGGCACCTGCATTCAACCATGAACTCAAACTTTCTACCGTTGGGTAAACACCTCCGGTTGGCATGATATTCGTCCACGGACATGGTCCTTTTATAGCTTTTATAAACTCTGGTCCATAAATATCTGCCGGAAACAATTTTACGATTTCGCAACCTAATTCTTCCGCTCTTGCTATTTCTGTTAAAGTTCCGCAACCCGGAGACCACAATACTTTACGTCGGTTACAGGCAATAGCGATATCTTCTCTAAAAACCGGAGTAACAATAAAATTAGCACCTAAACTCATATACAAAGAAGCTGCAGCAGCATCGGTAACAGAACCAACACCTAACATCATTCCCGGTAATTCTGCCAAAGCATACTTATTTAAAGCTCCAAAAACTTCGTGGGCAAAATCGCCTCTGCTGGTAAATTCCATTAATCGGGATCCACCATCGTAACAAGCTTTTAATACCTTTTTACTAATTTCTAAATCTGAATGAAAAAATAACGGAACCATTCCGTTTTCCTTCATTTGTGTTGCTACTTCAATTCTTGAATATTTTGCCATTTTATCTTAATTATCTTGATACTAATGCAGAACCATCACCATCAATCATATTTTCAACTTCTTTTAAAGTAACCAGATTATAATCTCCTGCAATAGTATGTTTTAAACAACATGCTGCCACAGCAAAATCTAATGCTCTTTGGTTGTTATTTTGATATTGCTGCAAGCCGTAAATCAATCCGCCCATAAAAGCGTCTCCACTTCCTACCCGATCCACAACGGGAGTTACTTCTTTTACAGCTGCATTATAAATTGCTTTTCCATTATATAATATACCGCCAATTCTTTGGTGTGAAGCACTTACAGAATAGCGAAGTGTTGTAGCTGCCACTTTTAAATTCGGAATCAATTCAAACAATTTATCATATAAAACAGGAAGTGACTTTTCGTCCTGATAATTCGGATTTACTTTCGGAATTCCTAACATAAAATATGCTGTATCAATATCTCCCAAAATAACATTGCTATACTGCAGCATTTCTGGCATGACATCACTTGGTATTTTGCCATACTGCCATAATTTTGATCTGTAGTTTAAGTCGCATGAAATGGTAATTCCCATTTTGTGAGCCACTTTAATCGCTTCTAAACAAGCTTCGGCAGCACTTTGAGAAATGGCTGGCGTAATACCGCTCCAGTGAAACCAGGTTGCACCTTCGAGTACTTTTTCCCAGTCAATTGTTCCTTTTTCAATAGTTGCCATTGAGCTGTGTGCGCGATCGTATACTACATTACTGCCGCGTGTTCCTGCACCGGTTTCCAGGAAATATATTCCTAAACGTTCGCCTCCATAAACTATGTTTTTAGATTCTACGTTCATTTTTCTGATTTCTCTTAAGGCAGAAAAACCAATTTCATTTTCCGGTAATCGGGTAACAAATTCTGCATTTACACCATAATTTGCTAAAGAAACAGATACGTTAAATTCTCCACCGCCATACGTAGCACCAAATGCTGTAGATTGTGAAAAACGCAAATGTCTTTCTGTCGATAAACGCAGCATGATTTCTCCGAATGCAACTACTTTACTCATATTATTTTATTGTTTTACCAGTAACAGGTTTTATTTTTTTACCATTAAGAGATTACGAAAAATAAGCTTTAGCTAAATATCTTATATTAGAATTTAAAATATTCTTTTGCGTTGTTATATGAAATATCAGCTACTAGTTTTCCAATCCATTCCATATCATTTGGAAGCTCACCTCTTTTGATTTCGTCTCCAAGAAGATTACATAAAATACGTCTGAAATATTCGTGTCTTGGGAAGGAAAGGAAACTTCTGGAATCAGTTAACATTCCTACGAAACAGCTAATTAATCCCATGTTTGAAAGGGCGTTTAATTGCTTTGTCATTCCGTCTTTCTGATCTAAAAACCACCAGCCAGATCCAAATTGTACTTTTCCTCTCACGCTTCCGTCATTGAAGTTTCCAATCATCGTTGCCATAACTTCGTTATCAGCAGGATTTAAGTTGTAAATAATGGTTTTGGTCAATTTATCTTTGCTGTCTAAGGCATTTAAAAAACTTGATAACTTTTGAGCCTGTGGATAATCTCCAATAGAATCCCAACCAGTATCAGGTCCTAAAATTCTGTGCATACGGGCATTATTATTTCTTAAAGCACCTAAGTGAAATTGCTGTACCCAACCTAATTCATGATAAGTTTCTGATAAGAACAACAATACAGCACTTTGAAATTTTAATGCTTCCTCAGGCGTAATAATTCTGTTTTCTCTTTTCTTTTTGAAGATCGCCGCTACTTCGCTTTCTGTAAATTCTTCAAAATAAATCTGATCTAAACCGTGATCACTTAATTTACAACCGTTTTGATTGAAAAATTCAATACGGTTTTTAAGTGCACTGCATAAATCTGTATAAGTGTGAATCGCAATTCCGGACACATCCCCCAATGTGTCCAGATATGCATTATATCCATCATTTGAAATCAAGATGGCTTTATCAGGTCTGAACGCTGTACTCATTTTAGTTCCAATTGGATTTTTGGCCAGTTTCTGGTGAAACTCCAACGTATCGATAGGATCCTCTGTGGTACAAACCAATTCAGCGTTTACTTTTTTAAGCAGGTTTTGTGTGCTGTAAGCCTGAGAATTGATTTTTTCTGTAGTTTCGATATATATTTTCTCAGCTGATTTTTCATTCAGCAAATCATAAATATCAAAATAACGAGCCAATTCTAAGTGCGTCCAGTGGTACAAAGGATTACGCATCGTGTACGGAACCGTTTTTGCCCAATTTATAAATTTATCTTTGTCAGATCCGTTTCCGGTTACAAATTGCTCATTGATCCCGAGGGTACGCATCGCACGCCATTTGTAGTGATCTCCGTTGATCCAAACTTGTGTAATGTTGTCAAAAATCTTATCCTCAGCAATAAACTGCGGATTTAAGTGATTATGATAATCAATTATAGGTTGATTTTTAGAATAATTATGATATAATTCTTCAGCAAATTTATTTTCCAGTAAGAAATTATCGTTTATGAATGTTTGATTTGCGCTCATGTCTTTTTTAATATAATTTGAGAATTATTCTTCGTTTGATGGTTTTCCTATTGTCGCCAAAATTCCGCCATCAACATATAAAATGTGACCGTTTACAAAGTCACTGGCCTTTGAAGATAAAAATATTGCTGCTCCGGCTAAATCACCTGGATCTCCCCATTTTGCAGCTGGAGTTCTGCTGATAATAAAGTCGTTAAATGGATGTCCGTCAACTCTGATAGGTTTTGTTTGCTCAGTTGCAAAATAACCTGGCCCAATTCCGTTGATCTGAACATTGTATTTGGCCCATTCTGTAGCCATATTTTTAGTCAGCATTTTCAATCCGCCTTTTGCGGCAGCGTAAGCAGAAACAGTATTTCTACCCAATTCGCTCATCATCGAACAAATGTTGATTATTTTTCCCTGTCTTCTTTCAATCATTCCTTTGGCAACATGCTTAGAAACAATAAACGGACTAACTAAATCAATATCAATCACTTCTCTAAAATCTTCCACTTCCATTTCTAATAACGGAATTCTTTTGATGATTCCGGCATTGTTAATCAGAATATCAATTGCTCCAACTTCAGTCTGAATTTTTTCAACAGCGGCGATCACTTCTTTTTCATCTGTTACATTAAATCGGTAACCAACGGCGTTAATTCCCTGATTTTTAAGATCTGCTACAGCATCATCAATTTTTTGCTGAGACGAATTTCCATTCACCACAATTGTGGCTCCGGCCTCACCCAATCCTTTTGCCATTGCCATTCCCAGTCCGTGTGTACTTCCTGTAATAAGGGCAATTTTTCCTTTTATATCAAATAAGTTTGTCATAACGCTTATCTTAAATCAGTGATTTTACAAACATCCATATCTCCGTAATCTAAATTCTCGCCCGCCATTCCCCATATAAAAGTATAATTACTGGTTCCTGATCCGGAGTGAATTGACCATGGCGGAGAAATTACTGCCTGATGATTGTTCATCCAGATATGTCTGGTTTCCTGAGGTTGTCCCATAAAATGGCAAACTGCCTGGTTCTCCGGAATATCCAAATAGAAATAAACTTCCATTCTGCGATCGTGAACGTGTGCCGGCATAGTATTCCAGACACTTCCCGGTCTTAATTCGGTCATTCCCATTTGCAATTGGCAGGTCGTTACAACACTTCCTATAATCATTTGGTTCACGGTACGGTGATTTGCCGTTTCCATTGTTCCTAATTCTAATTTATTAGCTTCTGCAAGACTTACTTTTACAGTTGGATAAGTAGTATGTGCGGGCGCAGAGTTGATGTAATATTTTGCCGGATTATTGCTGTCATCACTTTTAAAAATTACTTCTTTATTACCGCTTCCGATGTATAGAGCATCTTTAAAACCAAGTTCGAAAGTTTTTCCTTCAACTACGACTGAACCACTTCCTCCAACATTGATAATTCCGATTTCTCTTCTTTCTAAAAAATAAGGTGCCTTAAGCGGATCGATACTTTCTAATTTCAAATCGCCTTTTACCGGAACTGCAGAACCTGCAATATATCGATCGTAATGCGAATAAGTTAATACAATTTCATCTGCCTGCATTAAGTCATCAATTAAGAATTCTTCTCTCAATTGTGTAGTATCGTATTTTTTAACAGCTTCTGGGCTTGACGCGTATCTTGAACTATATTTTGTCATAATTTTAATTTAATGTAATCGATTGCACAAAATTAGATTTTTATCTTTAAAAACCATAATGGTTAACTAAAATTTATTTGTTTTTTTGTTTAAAAACTACAATTCTACCTTTTTCATACGCGGCACTAAAAGATGCATAATAAACCAGGCCAGTAAATAAGAGGCTCCGCAAATGCAGAACATGATAAAATATCCTGTTTCTATTTTCCCTAGTTTAGTATAATAAACAAACATATTTTTCTGTACTACAAGTGTCAGTAAAATTCCTCCCAGAGCTCCAAACATTCCTCCAATTCCGGTTACTGATGCTGTTGCTTTTTTAGGAAACATATCAGAAACTGTTGTAAAAATATTAGCACTCCATGCCTGATGTGCAGAAACCGCAAATCCGATAACCAAAATCGCCAGCCACATGTTTATTGCGCCTAAATACTGCGAAAACAGTACAGGTAAAACTGCAAAAGCATATAAGAGCATACTCGTTTTTCTGGCTTTATAGGCAGGCCAATTGTTATTGATTAATTTTAACGGAAGCCATCCTCCGCCTATACTTCCTATACTTCCAATTACATATACCAGAGCACAAGGCCAGATAATTTGAGTGGAAGTCAGTTTGTATTCTTTCATTAAAAAATCAGGCAGCCAAAACAAATAAAACCACCAAACAGGATCTGTCAATAATTTTCCGATGGCAAATGCCCAGGTCTGACGAAATGATAGCAATTTTAACCATGAAACTTTTTCTTTATCTTCAACTTCATCTGTTACAACCTGATCTGCTGTAATATATTCTAATTCTGCCTGAGACAAACGTTTTTGTTTTTGTGGCACTTCATAAAATATAAACCACAATGCCAGCCAAACAAAACCTACGATTCCGGTGAGAATAAAAGCCCATTGCCAACCATAATGTTCTGCTATAAAAGGTACAGTTAACGGCACAATTATAGCCCCGATATTACTTCCCGAATTAAAAATTCCGGTTGCCAAAGCTCTTTCTTTTTGCGGAAACCATTCGGCTGTCGCTTTTATTGCTGCAGGAAAATTTCCGGCTTCTGTAATTCCTAAAAATACACGGGCAATTAAAAAACCTCCCGTTCCGGTTGCAAATGCATGACCAATAGCGGCCAGACTCCACAATCCTGTTGCAATTGCATATCCTAATTTTGTTCCTAATTTATCAATAATCCCCCCTGCTACAAGCATTCCTAATGCGTACGCTATTTTAAAAGCCAACTCAATATTCGAATAATCTATTACCTCCTGTTCTGGTGTCCAGTGAAAAGCTTGTGCTAAAAACGGACGCAGATAACTTATTACATTACGATCCAGATAATTGACAGTAGTTGCAAAAAAAACTAAACTACAAATAGTCCACCGGTATTTACCGATTGTTGCATTAGTCTGATTCATAATTTTGGTTGGTTTAGGTTGGTTAGTTAGTGATAATTATAAGGTATTAAAGATTCGTAATTGGACTGTATTTTGGTACTAATGTTTTCATTACTGACCAGCCTATTAAATAACAAACTGCACAGATCGAGAAAATAATCATGTAACCTGTATTGATACCATCATATACAACGGCACCAGATTTTTCTAATTCTTTCAAAAAAGTCTCAGGGATGGGCTGTGTAATAAATTGCGGGAATTTTTCTAAAAACGGCTGACCGTTTACAGTGGTTAATGTTTTATGCGTATGATCGAACAATACTCCTGATCCTTTGTTGATTAAGGTTGAACCTAAACCTCCTGCCAAGCCTCCTATTCCGGTAATGGTTGCAATGGCTTTTTTAGGAAACATATCTCCCACGGTGGTAAAAATATTAGCCGACCACGATTGGTGCGCAGCTCCTGCAATACCAATTACAATAACCGGAATCCAGTAAGTGATATATCCAAGAGGCTGAGCCAATAAAGCTAACAATGGAAAGAACGCAAAAATTAACATGGCTCTCATTCTTCCTTCATACGGATTCATTCCTTTTTTCTCTACAAAATAAGTTGGTAACCAGCCTCCTATTATAGAAAGCAACGTAATCATATATAAAACAAATAAAGGGAAAGCAGCATCTGTAGACTCCATTCCGTATACTGATTTTAAGTAGGCCGGTGTCCAGAATAAAAAGAACCACCAAACACCATCTGTCATGAATTTACCGAAGGCAAAAGCCCAGGTTTGTTTGTATTTAAAACAATCTGCAAAAGAAACTTTAGTACTTGTTTCCGGTACATAACCCTCTATTTTACTATCGGCAATATCGTCTTGTTGAATGTATTCTAATTCATCAGCGCTTACTCTGCGGTGTCTTTCTGGTTTATCATACATGAAAATCCAAAATCCCATCCACACAAAACCTAAAGCTCCAATGATGATAAAAGCCATTTCCCAGCCAAAAGATTTTGCAATAAACGGAATCGAAATTGGCGCTGCCAAAGCTCCTACAGTAGCACCTGCATTAAATATACTGGTCGAAAATGCGCGGTCTTTTTTAGGAAAATATTCTGCAGTAGTTTTAATTGCTGCCGGAAAGTTTCCAGCCTCTCCTACTGCCAAAACAAAACGCGCAAAGATGAACAAGGCCACACTTACATTGATGACCAATCCTGTATTTTTTACCAGGTGAATCGCATCTTTTGCTCCTTCAAAACCTACAAACCAGTTTCCGGTAATGATTCCGGCAGTTGCAATTCCGCAAAAGGCATGCAAACAAGCTCCTATAGACCAAATTCCAATTGCCCAAAGAAAGCCTTTTTTAGTATCTAACCAGTCTACAAAACGACCGGCAAACAATAAAGAAACGGCGTAAAAAATAGAAAATAATGCTGTAATATTACCATAATCGTTATTTGTCCAGTGAAATTCAGGTGCAATAAAATCGCTCCAGGTTAAAGAAAGTACTTGTCTGTCTAAATAATTAATTGTTGTTGCAAAAAAAAGTAACGCACATATACTCCAACGATAGCTGCCTGTAGATTTTTTGGTTTGGCTCATAATAACTGGATCTGTTTGACTCATGGTAATAGTTTATAATAAATTTATATTTTCAAGAGGTAATTTGAATCGTTTGCAACCATCGTTCAAAGGCATTAAAATCAAGGTTCTACAGGTCACAAAACAAAATAATGTAATCGATTGCACAAATATAGTTTTAAATCTTTATATTCCAAATAAATTATATAAAAAATTATTTTAACTCATTAAATAAACACATAGAATAAAAAAAAGAACACAAAATTACATATTAAACAATATATTTGTTAAAAGTTGTCATGCTAAATTTGTCCGTTTTATGTATTAAAATCGTACAAAAAATGTAAGGCTCGAAACCGTTTTTATAAATAATGCAACAATTGTAATAAAATCCTACTATTACGATTGAGTATCATCAGCAATTTGACTAAAAATCGCTACTTTTGATATCCTGCAATAAATTATTATTCAACAAAAAATCTTCTAATTTAAAATGCTAAAAATATCATATTTACAAAAAGCCCTTTTGCCTGTAGTATTATTCTTTGCTGCAAATATGCTCGCTCAGACACAAAATCAAACTATTATACCTTTGTGGAATAAAATTCCGGACGAGATTAAAGCAAAAGATTATCAAGAAAAAGAATCTATTGCTGATGGAAAAGTACAAAGCACCAGTTTGGTTACCATTCCTACTTTAAGCATCTTTTTGCCAAAAGAAAGCAAACCCAATCAAACTGCTGTCATTATTTTTCCGGGTGGCGGATATTCGCATTTGGCCATTGACAAAGAAGGAACTAAAGTGGCACAATGGTTCAACAGTCTGGGCATTGCTGCTTTTGTAGTTAAATATAGACTACCTAGTGATTTAATTATGAAAAATAAAAATGTTGGTCCGTTGCAGGATGCGCAGGAAGCTGTTCGATATGTGAGACAAAATGCCGCAAAATACAATATCGATGCTACTAAAATTGGTATCGTGGGATTTTCTGCCGGAGGACATTTAGCTTCTACATTGGCCACACATTATGACGATAAAGTATACGAGCCCACTGCCAAAGTAAGTGCGCGTCCCGATTTTTCGCTGTTGATTTATCCTGTTATTTCAATGCAAAACGACATTACACACAAAGGTTCACAAACCAATTTACTAGGAAACAATCCGTCGCAAGAACTAATTGATTCTTTTTCGAATGAGAAAAAAGTAACGGCTCAAACTCCGCCTACATTCTTAATTCACGCCACAGATGATACTGTTGTACTTCCTGAAAACAGTATCAATTATTACCTGGCATTAAAGAAAAATGCAGTTCCGGCTGAATTACACATTTATGAAAAAGGCGGACATGGTTTTGGCTTAGGTGTAAAAGATACCAGCAAATTCTGGACAAGAGATTGCGAAGAATGGCTAAGAACGCATGGTTTTTAAAATTTCAAGCATACTAAAGTTTGAAACCATATAAGTTATATAAGTTTATTTACCTTTAGATCTACATATAAAATAATTACTGATGCATTTCGATCGAAGGAACATATCTAAGTGATATAGTAAAATTAAAAAAAAAGGGTTTTTAGAATCGGTTAACTGAATAACCAAATCTAAAAACCCGATAAAAATTAGACGTTTTGTATTCTTGCAAATTTATACAAAGCTTCCTCAATGTAAAATGAGGCCAAATTTTCATTTAATTAAAAACGTTTCTCCAAAAACTGTTTTTGTAAAAATCTCCCGGTTGTTTAAAAAGGTAAAAACAACCAATCATCAATTTCTATACTACAAACCTACAAGCTTGTTTAAAGAAATCATTACGTCTTTCCACATTCGGGTCAATATTTTTTAAAAAAACTACCAGGGTTCTGCGATTCCAAGAGACTAATTAGTTCTTAACAACTAAAAAACAATGCTTTACATAAAAAAAAAAAAAAAAAAATAAGTATTTATCCTGACTTAATTTTTTTATTCGGGGCTAAAAAATTATTCCTAGTCTGCTCCTGTCCCTTGTAATTATCTATTCTGTTAAAGCTGAAATAAATAGAAAAGAAGCATAACCTCTAAACTACCATAGAAACTTAGAAACTTTTTTTCTTATCCTAGATTAAGACAGCATTCTTTTAGAACACAATACATTTGTAAAACAAATTACAAGTTCTGTTACCAGCTGAAATGAAATAGAAATAAAACTTGGTGCCAAAATTCCTTAGAAACTTAAAACCTTTCTTTCTTATTCTAGATTAAGTGACAGCCAAAACAAAACCAATAAATTTGCATAGTAGATTACAAGTTCTGTTCAAAAAACAACCTTAGAAACTAAAAAAATGAAAAACCTTGAATTCTTATTACTCGGAAAAAACGAAGCAATCCTGGCCATTTTACTTCGTCTTGTAAATGCTGATGAAAACTGGAATGCAGTTGCTTTCAATAATGAGAAAGAAGCTCAGGAATATTTTCAAAATCACAAAATCGATATTGTCCTTTTGAGTTCCGGAATCGAAGACCGTATCGAAAAAGAGTTTACTTCTTTCTGCATCAAAAATCAGCCTGAAGTAGAAGTTATAGAACATTTTGGCGGAGGCAGCGGTTTATTAAAATCTGAAATCCTACACCGTTTATATCTAAAAGGAAAAATTTAGGTACCCGGATTTTTCTTTTAAAATCAATTAAAAGCTTTACAAAACATTCATTTACGATTATTCAATTTTAAATTGACGATATATCGTAAGGCTTTCTATTGCCTTTTTTGAAAAAGCACTTAAAAATCAACACCTTACATTCAAGGCATTTCATTTGAATGTACACCACTGAAAATCAAACACAAAAAAATTATCAAAAACCATTTTATTCACATCAAAAATAAATTATCATGAAAAAATTACTCCTCACAACAGCATTATTATTTGTAACCTTTATTGGATTCGCTCAAAAACCAAGTCCGGCACAATTAGATCCTTTCAACCATACTTTGGTATTAATTGATTACGAAAGCCAAATGGCATTTGCAGTAAATAACATTCCAATTGATCAGCTTCGTAATAATACAGCTCTGGTAGCGGGTGCATCAAAAATCTTTAAAGTTCCCACTATTGTAACAACCGTTGCCGAGAAATCTTTTAGCGGACCAGTCTTCCGCGAAATCGAAGAATTTTATCCAAAAGCAACGTCAAATTATATCGATCGTACTTCAATGAACACCTGGGAAGATCTTCCTGCGCATAAAGCAATTGTCGCAAAAGGCAAAAAGAAATTGGTTTTTGCAGGTTTATGGACCAGCGTTTGTATTGTTGGGCCAACTTTGGCTGCGATCAACGAAGGATATGATGTTTATGTCATTACAGATGCAAGTGGTGACGTCTCTAAAGAAGCTCATGAAATGGCCGTAACCCGTATGGTTCAGGCTGGCGCACACCCTATAACATCTTTACAATATTTATTGGAGCTGCAACGTGACTGGGCACGTCAGGAAACTTATGTACCGGTGACAGATTTAGTTAAAAAATACGGTGGAGCTTACGGTGTAGGGGTACAATATGCTCACGAAATGCTAAAACACTAAATAAGTTCAAATTAAAAATTGAGAATTAGAAATTAAAAATACGCCAGACTCTGTTTGATTTTTTACGCTGAGCAAACTTTTGATTTCTAATTCTCAATTTTTAATTAAATCCACCCATTAAATACCACAACCATGAAACTTACATCTAAGATACTCGTATTACTTTTAATGATTTCCCTGCCGGTTTTCGCTCAGGGCAAAAGAGCCACACTTATTGTGCATCATGCTGTCGTTCATACTTTAGACGATAAAAATACTATTGCTGAAGCTATGGCTGTCGCCGATGGAAAAATTCTTCAAACAGGAAAAAACAGCGAAATATTAAAATTAAAAGATAAAACGACAACCGTAATCGATGCGAAAGGAAAAGTAATCATTCCCGGAATTTTCGACTCCCACATGCATATTATTCGCGGTGGCAGATTCTTTAATACCGAATTAAGATGGGATGGCGTTAGGTCACTCAAAAGAGCACTATCGATGCTGAAAGAACAAGCGCAAAGAACCCCAAAAGGACAATGGGTTCGTGTAGTTGGCGGATGGAATGCCTACCAGTTTGAAGAAAAGAGACTGCCAACTTTAGCTGAAATCAACGAGGCCACCGGCGATGTTCCGGCTTTTATACTTCATTTGTACGGTCACGCTTATCTGAACAAAGCAGGCCTAGAAACTTTAAAAATTGACGGTAGTTCTCCAAATCCAAATGGTGGATGGATTGAAAAAGATTACAACGGAAACCCAACCGGATTGTTGGTTGCAGAACCTAATGCTTTTATTTTATATTCAACTCTGGCCAAACTTCCGGAATTATCTGAAGCAGAAAAATTCAATTCGACCAAACAATTCATGACCGAAATGAACCGTCTGGGTGTAACAGCCATTATGGATGCCGGCGGCGGATTCCAGAATTTTCCAGACGATTATGGGGTAACAAATGGCCTCTGCAAAGACAGTGATTTGACGATTAGAATGCCATATTATTTGTTTGCGCAAAAAGCAGGAAGCGAACTCAACGATTATACCAAATGGATGCAAACCGTTGAAATTGGCGAAGGTTGCGACGATGATCATGCTGATAAAGTAGATTATCATGTGCAGGGCGCCGGAGAAAATTTGGTTATGAGTGCCGGAGATTTTGAAAACTTCGACAAACCAAGACCAGAATTAAGCCCGGCGATGGAAGGTCAGCTAAAAGAAGTTTTATCGCTATTGGTAAAAAATAAATGGCCGTTTAGAATTCACGCAACCTATAACGAAAGTATAACCCGATTTTTAAATGTAATTGAAGACATAAACAAAGAAACACCTCTAAACGGACTTTTGTGGTTCTTTGATCACGGAGAAACGGTTTCTGTAGAAAACTTAAAACGCATAAAAGCGTTAAACGGCGGATTGGCCATACAGCACAGAATGGCGTATCAGGGTGAAAATTTCATAAAGAGATATGGCAAAATGGCCGCAGCAAATACAGTTCCGCTTAAAAAGATTTTAGAAATGGGAATCAAAGTCGGGATGGGAACAGACGGAACCCGTGTGGCAAGTTACAACCCCTGGGTAGGTTTGTACTGGCTGACAACCGGAAAAACTCTGGGTGGCTTAAAATATATGAACGACGAGAATATTGTAGACAGAACAACTGCCTTAAAATTATTTACTTACGGAAGTGCACAATTGATCAATATTGAAAAAGACAGAGGAATGCTAGCTACAGGCAAACTAGCCGATTTTGCCATTCTTTCTGAGGATTATTTCGCTGTTGCGGAAGAAAAAATTCTCAATATCGAATCGAAGATGACTGTGGTAAACGGAAAAGTAGTGTATGCCGACAATGACTTTAGAACATTTGCTCCGGCTAACCCAAAAGCAACTCCGGATTGGAGTCCTGTAAATTATTTTGGCGGTTATCAAAAGAATTAAAGATTGCGCAGAGGACAGATTAAAACCTGTCCTCTGTGCAATTATTAGTAAATTTGCTTAAAACCAGATTTACAATGATTAAAAGATATTCCGTAGCCATTTATCCTTCTTTACAAGTTATCGATTTTATAAAAGAGTTGAAAGGTGCCTTAAAAAATAAAATTGACTGGTATAGCAGTTGCAATTCGGTGGCACATGTTACGATTTGTGAATTTGAAATGGAGGAATTGGAACTCGGAAAAATCAAACAAAAAATCTTTAAAATCTGCGATACTTTTACTCCTTTTCAGGTTTACTTCGATCATTTTGATTTTTATGAAAATAGCGGTGCCTTTTTTATTGCGCCAACCGAAGAATCAAAAAATGCTTTATTGCCAGTTATGAAAAAAGTACAGGAGAACTTAAAGTCTTTGAAACTGAAAAAAAGCGACGATCCGCATATTTCTATTGGCAGAAAATTAACTCCTGAAAATATTAAAACAGCCACAGAGCTTTTTACTACAATTAAAATTAATTTTTTCTGTTCTGAAATTGTTCTAAGAGAGCTGGAACCACATAAGCAGTTTTCTGTTATTGATACCTTTAAGTTTGGCAGTAATCCTCAGCCAGAATTAATTCAGGGAAGTTTGTTTTAAACGAATTCACCTGGAAACTGAAATTGCAATCGCATTTGCGTATATTTGAATTTTACAATTCACGCTTATGAAATCTCTAGATTCATTTTATCAGGATATTACCGAAGGTTCAAATGTTGAGCCGAGTTCTTTACTCCCTAACGATATCAAAAAGGAAATTGGTCATTTTAATGTTTTTGACATTCAGGAACTTTTGGAAAGAATGCAGGGAAAATCGACAATGCCTTATGACAGAAGAGCTTACTACAAAATCAGTTTAATAAGAGGAAAAAACAGATCTGAGTATGCCGATAAAATAATTGAAATTGAAAAGCAGGGACTTTTATTTGCAACACCAAAAATTCCTTATAATTATGTTCCACAAGACACCAATCAATCGGGGCAATTTTGCGTATTTACAAGTGAGTTCTTATCGAAAAACAAAAGCGGAATTGATCTGGACGAACTTCCTATTTTTGCTTCAGACGGTTATCCTATTTTTCAGCTTACGGACCAAGAAGTTCTTGAAGTTGAACTAATTTTCAATAAAATACAAAAAGAAATAAACTCAGATTATATTTATAAATACGATTTGATTCGGAATTATGTTGCAGAATTAATTCACTTCGGACAAAAATTACAGCCTATTACAGGCTTATATTCTAAACATAATTCTGCAGCACGCGTTTCTTCTTTATTTGCCGAATTACTAGAAAGACAATTTCCAATAGAATCTCCAAATCAACGATTAGAATTAAGAACCGCAAAAGATTTTGCTGCCCGATTGGCTATTCATGTCAATCATTTAAATAAGGTTTTAAAAGAAAACACCGGAAAAACTACCACAGAACTGATCAGCACCAGATTGACCAACGAAGCTAAAATTCTTTTAAAACAAACAGACTGGAATATTTCTGAAATCGCTTTTTCATTGGGATTTGAAGAATTAGCGCATTTTTCTAATTTCTTTAAAAAACAAACTTCAATTACGCCGCTTGCTTTTAGGAGTTAGGGTTTTAGGTTTCAGGTTTCAGGTTTCAGGTTTCAGGTTTCAGCTTCACTTTGTCAAAGTTTGAAACTTTGACAAAGTTTAGCGCAATGTTGTGAATTTTAAAAATTGAAATTCCATTAATCTGATTTGAATTTCGCAAACATCGATTTGATATTTACAATGCATTGGCACCACTTCACTCCTACCTTTGTCTTATCAATTTAAAAGATAGAAAAGATGAATTTATCCCACAACAAAATTTTAATAACCGGTGGTGCAAGCGGCATCGGTCTTGGACTTACCGAAAGATTTATTCAGGAAAACAATACAGTTATAATTTGTGGCAGAAGAGAAGCTGTTCTCAACGAAGTAAAAGCAAAATTTCCTTCGGTGATAACCAAAGTGTGCGACTTGTCTCAGGAAGAAGAACGAATTGCCCTTTTTAACTGGATTGCTGAAAACCATCCGGACTTAAATGTTTTAGTCAACAACGCCGGAATTCAAAATTGGGTTTCTGTTACCGATGCTAATTTCTACGAAAGTATGAAAAGTGAACTTGCCACTAATATTGAAGCTCCCTTGCATTTAACTTCTTTATTTATGAAGTTGCCCTCTTTAACAACAGTAATGAATGTAACTTCTGGTCTGGCGTTTTCTCCTTTTGCAAAAGTTCCGGTTTATTCGGCCACAAAAGCCTTTTTTCGTTCGTTTACGATTTCACTTCGTCATTTATTAAAAGCAAAAAATATTGAAGTAATCGAAATTATTCCTCCTGCACTTAATACGGATTTGGGTGGAGTTGGTTTGCACGACATGCATCCAAGTGTTAGTGATTTTATTGTTTCCATTTTCGACCAGTTAAAAGATGGCAAAGAAGAGCTTACATTTGGTACCAGCGAAACAAGATTAAACGCAAGTGTTCCGGAGCTTAAAGCTTCTTTTAAGGCATTGCATGGCAGTTAATAACTGTATGTTTTTAAATTTTCTCGCGCAGATTTAGCAGATTGCGCAAATCTTAATTTTTAATTCTAATTTTTAATTCAATTTCAAATGGCAGTAAATACAAAAATAGCGCTTGTTACAGGCGGCAGTAGAGGTTTAGGAAAAAATATGGCAATTGCAATTGCTAAAAAAGGCATCGACGTCATTATTACCTACAACAGCAAAAAAGAAGAAGCTGATCTGGTTGTACAGGAAATCGAAAACTTAGGACAAAAGGCCGCTTCACTCCAATTGAATGTCGCAGAATCCGGCACTTTTGATTCTTTTTTTGAAAGCGTTTCAGAGATTCTAAAAAGCACTTTTAAAACCGATAAGTTCGATTTTTTGGTTAACAACGCCGGAATCGGAATTCACAATTCTTTCGTTGAAACAACAGAAGCCGAATTTGATCAACTGACTAATATTCAGTTTAAAGGTCCGTTTTTTTTAACGCAAAAAGCATTGAACACTATCAATGACGGTGGTGGAATTGTAAATATTTCTACCGGTTTGGCTAGATTTTCATTCCCGGGTTATGCTGCTTATGCTGCTATGAAAGGTGCAATAGAAACGTTAACCAAATATCAGGCAAAAGAACTAGGCGGAAGAAAAATCAGGGTAAATGTGGTGGCTCCGGGCGCAATTGAAACTGATTTTGGTGGTGGTGTGGTTCGGGATAATGAGCAAATGAATCAGCAAATTGCATCGGTAACCGCTTTAGGAAGAGTGGGTTTACCCGATGACATTGGCGGTGTAGTAGCTTTTTTATGTACCGAAGAGGCACGTTGGGTAAATGCACAACGCATTGAAGTCTCTGGTGGAATGATGCTTTAGCGCTTTGGGGTTGTTCGTTGATGGTTGATGGTGTGGTTAAGGCAATTTCCTTTATACCAATTCAACTTTTTACGTCGTTTCATTTTCAGTACTATAAAATAAAACCCGACAAGTTTGTACTTGTCGGGTTTTTCATTATAATTAGTAAGGTACGTTTTTTAATCTTTTTCGATAATGACATCAAAACCTCCGTTTTTATCAAACACTACATCATAAAATTTGGCATCCTTCTCTACTCCAACTTCATATGTGGTTTTGCTTTTGTCGTCGACTACTACCGCAATTTCTTTTATGGCTTTGGCAGCATAATTTTTCTTTAAATAATTTTGGGCTTTAGCAGGCAACTGATTGATCGGAATTTGCAATTCATATGCTTTTAAAATTCCTAAATTATCATAAACTGCCAGTGCCTTTGCTTTTTTGTCGGTGGTATATTTCGCTTCGTAGCGAATTTCATCATCATCATCTCCTACATACTTCATCGTCCAGACCGGTATTTTACCGGGATATTCTTTTTGAAAAGTGTACAAAACTTTTTCAGGCGGTGTAACCACTTTATCTGGTGAAACTCCACTTTGTGCGATTAAAAAACTACTTGATAATAAACCAATTATAAAGAAAATATTTTTCATGATCTCCGTTTTAAAATTAACTCCTATCCAAAATAACGTCTTAAAATTACTACTTTAAAATGAAGAAAAAATGAATTTTAAAATTTAATTAATTTCTTAAAAAAGTCAAGAATATTTGGTAACAATAATCGCCATCTATCGTTCTATCAAAAACTAAAAATGAATTTCAATCAAACAAAAATATAAATAATCAAAAAAGCCTGTAAAGTGAATTTTACAGGCTTTTCTTTGAAAATAATTGAATTAGTAAGCAAATTTATTTTCGGTATTTATTTTTTTAATCGGTCAGACAATTCCCTTTTATAAGTAATTCCAACCGGAATTTTTTCATTTTTAATGACCACAAAATCCTTGTCTGTGGTTTCAATTTTATCAAGTGCGACGATATACGATTTATGAATTCGCATGAAATTTTTTTCGGGGAGACATTTTTCAAGTTCAGTTGTGGTAATAGAGCCCAGATACGTTCGCTTTATCGTATATAGTTTTACATAGTTGCCAAAACTCTGCGCAAACAAAAGCTGGTCTAATTCAATATCAATAAAATAACCGTCAATTTTAACGCTGATTGTATTAATGACAACCTCTTCTTCCTTGGCTTTTATGTTTTCTGTGGAGAAAAAACGTTCAACCGCTTTTAAAAATCTTGGAAAAAAAATAGGTTTCAGCAAATAATCGATAACGCCATAATCATAACTTTCTAGCGCAAACTCAGAATATGCCGTGGTTAAAATTGTTTTGGGATGATTGGGAATAATCTTCAACAATTCCATTCCTGAAATTTCCGGCATATTGATATCCAGAAACATGAGGTCAACTTTGTTTTCCCTCAGATAATCCATTGCCTCGATGCCATTGTAAGCCTGAAAAACCAACTCTAATTGCGGATTTTGTTTAATGTAATTCGCTAACACATAATGTGCTGCGGGCTCATCGTCGACAATTATACATTTTTTAGGATCTCTCATTCTACAAACTTTTTCAGCTGCAATTTCAAATCAACTATATAGGTATTTTTCTCTTCCTGAATATTGAGCTTGTACTTTTTTCCAAAAATCAAATTCAGTCTTTCAATCGTATTTTTTAAACCAATTTTAGTCGAAATCACATCGGTTTTTTTCGTCGGAATTGAATTGACTACATGCAGATGCAATTCGCCTTTTTCAACGGTGATAAAAATTCTTACGAAGCATTTTTCTATCGCACAGGTTCCGTGTTTAAAAGCATTTTCAACAAAAGCAATTAAGAGCATGGGAGAAATTTTATACGCATTTTCATTATCCACTTTACGATCAAAAGTAATTTCGCAGCGGTAGCCCACGCGCTCCTTTTCTAGCTGAACATAACTGTTAATGAACTCCAGTTCATCATCTAAAGAAACACATTGTTTGCTGTTACTTTCTAATTGATAGCGCATTAACTGCGAAACTTTCATGATTAAATCAGGCGTTCTTTCTGGAAATTCCAGGCTAATTCCGTACAAAGTGTTAAAGGTATTAAACAAAAAATGCGGATTCAGTTGCCCTTTCAGCGAATTTAACTGCATTTGGTTGAACAGCAAAGCTTCATCTGTTCTTTTTCTGTGAATTCTGTAAAATTTAAAAACAATAATAGGACTCAGGATACAAACCAAAGTTCCTAAAACGCTGGCCAGCTGATACACGTAACTGCGCTGATGTGAATTTTGATACAAATGACAATTGCTAAACATGTCCAGCGTAGTAATTTCAAACAAAACAATCGAAAAAAGCAGAACGCCAAAAAGCGTTAAAAAAATATAAGTAGCCGGACGACGGGTTTTAAACAATATAGGAAGAAGAAAAAACCGATTGAACTGCGCGTGCATGTACAAAATGAAGTAGAAAAAGATACCCATCAAAACCGAAGTTAAGGAACTAAATAACATCCAGTCGTTTTTGAGCGTATATATAGTAAAGGAAAAACCAACGACAGCAATTTCCTGCCACCATTTGTTATCCAGTATATTATCAAATTTTAGATTCATTTTTTAAACTTAAATAGTGTACAAAGTACGGACAAATATTTTATTATTATTTCCAAAAAATGACCAATTCAATTGGTCATTTTTTATCGCAGTACATCACTTAAGATGACTTTTATCAGCACAAGAGAAATAAATTTGTGGTATAATTTCACACTTTGAGTTTATGTATTTCAAAAAAATTACTTTATTATTTTTCTTGATTTTGGCCTCAGTTGGTTACTCTCAAACCTTGTCTTTAAAAGAAGCAATAAAAACAGGGCTTGAAAACTACGGTTCGATCAGGGCAAAAAACAACTACACCAATGCTTCAAAAGAGACTTTAAAACAATCTCGCCGCGATTACCTGCCAAATTTAAATTTGTCGGCACAACAGGATTACGGAACAGTAAACGGACAAAACGGACCGCTTTATGGTTTTGGAGGACTAGGAGTTGCTTCATCTGGATTGCCTTTGCCGGAACAAAACTGGAATTCGGCATTTGGAGCACTTTATCTAGTGAACATGAATTGGGATTTTTTTACTTTCGGAAAAATAAAGGAAAAAATCAACTTGTCTAAAATTGATGTTCAGGCGAAAGAAAATGATTTGAATCAGGAGAAATTCCAACAACAAATCAAAATTTCTGCCGCTTATCTTAATCTATTGGCCAGTCAGCGATTATTGATCTCACAGCAAAAAAACCTAAGCCGGGCCGAAGTTTTTAAACGAACTGCCGCCGCGAGAGTTAAAAATGGATTATTGGCCGGAGTAGATTCTACACTGGCAACTGCCGAAGTTTCAAAAGCTAAAATTGCGCTAAATCTCGCTAAGAATTTCGTAAAAGAGCAAAACAACAAACTGGTTGATTTAATGGGCGTTGCACCACAGGATTTTGTAACCGATACGCTTTTTGTAACGCAGATTCCTAAAGAATTAATTCAGAGCAATGCGACTACCGACAGTCTTCACCCTTTGCTGCAATTGTACAAAACCAGAATTGATTACAGCAATCAACAGGTTAAGTTATACAAACGTTTTTATTACCCAACCATGACGGCTTTTGGTGTTTTGCAGACCAGAGCATCGGGATTTGAAAATAGTTATGCGAGCGACCAGAATGCTTTTAGCAGAAATTACTGGGATGGTGTAAATCCGGATCGCAGTAATTATTTGCTGGGCGTTGGAATTACCTGGAACATAACGACTCCTTTTAGATCGAGCAAACAAGTCAGCGCGCAGAAATTTGTTTCTCAGGCTTTGCAGGAAGAATACAATCAGGCAGACAGAGAATTAAAATCGCAGTTGAATTTTGCCGAAGATAAGATCAGAATCACATTAGAAAATTATGCCGAAGCGCCAATTCAGGTCGATGCTGCCAAGCGAGCTTACCTTCAAAAATCGACTTTATACAAAAATGGCCTGACCGATTTAACCGATTTGACACAAACGATTTACGTTTTAAACCGTGCCGAAATCGATCGTGATATTGTCAACAATAATGTATGGCAGTCGTTTTTGCTAAAGGTTGCTGCAACAGGCAATTTTGACTTATTTATAAATGAATTTTAATTAGATCCAAATGAATTTAATACGTTTTGCACTCCGCAAACCCATTTCCATATTAGTATTGGTTGCGGGTCTATTTTTCTTCGGAATTGGTGCCATCAAAGACATTAAGGTAGATATTTTACCTAAAATGAATTTGCCGGTTATTTATATTGCGCATCCTTTTGGAGGTTACACGCCAGACCAGATGGAAGCTTATTTTGCTAAGACTTATGTCAACATTCTGCCGTTTGCCAATGGAGTAAAATCGGTAGAAACCAAAAATATTCAGGGGTTAATGATCATGAAATTAACCTATTATGAAAACACCAATATGGCTCAGGCTGCAGCCGAACTGAGTTCGCTTTCGAACAGAATTCAGGCGGCATTTCCTCCAGGAACACAGCCACCGTTTATCATTCGTTTTGATGCTTCTTCCCTGCCTATCGGGCAATTGGTTTTGAGCAGTAAAATACGTTCAAACAACGAATTGCAGGATTTAGCCAACGTTTATGTTCGTGCGTCGTTTACTTCGATTCCCGGATTATTGTCTCCGGCACCCTTCGGCGGAAGCCCAAGAACTATTGAGGTTAACGTAGATCCTGATTTGCTGCGTTCTCATAATATGACCCCGGATCAAATTGTAGAAGCGATTCGCATCAACAACCAAACGGCTCCTTCAGGAAACGTGAGAATGGGAGATATTAACTACATCACACCAACAAATAATACTATTAAAGAAGTTAAGGATTTTGAAAATATTCCGTTGTTTAAAGGAAGTGTTCAAAATTTAAAATTAGGCGATGTCGCTACCGTAAAAGATGGTGCCGATATTACAGCGGGTTATGCTCTAGTAAACGGAAAACGTTCTGTTTATATTAGTATTGCAAAAGCCGGAGATGCTTCGACCTGGGATGTGGTTCAGAAACTGAAAGCCGAATTGCCTAAAATTCAAAGTACATTGCCTGAAGATGTTAAATTATCTTACGAATTTGACCAGTCGGTTTATGTAATCAACTCGGTTAAAAGTTTGGTAACGGAAGGAATTATTGGTGCAGTCTTAACCGGATTAATGGTTCTATTATTTCTGGGAGACAAACGTGCTGCTTTGATTGTAATTTTAACGATCCCAATTTCGATTATTTCAGGAGTTTTATTCCTGAAATTGTTCGGACAAACGATCAACTTAATGTCTTTAAGCGGACTGGCTCTTGCAATTGGAATTTTGGTGGATGAAAGTACCGTGACCATCGAAAATATTCACCAGCATCTCGACATGGGAAAACCAAAAGCGCTTGCCATATGGGATGCCTGTCAGGAAATCGCCTTACCAAAATTATTGATTTTACTTTGTATTCTGGCCGTATTTGCACCGGCGTTTACCATGGTTGGTATTCCGGGAGCGTTGTTTTTACCTCTGGCATTAGCAATTGGATTTTCGATGGTCATTTCATTTTTACTTTCGCAGACTTTTGTGCCTGTTATGGCCAACTGGTTGATGAAAGGACATGAAAAACACGACCACAGCCCAGAAATTACAGATGACGAAGCCGAATTTAATGACCATCGTTTAACACCGGAATCTGAAAGAAATCTCATTACGCAAAAGAAAGTATATGCCGAAAGAGAAGACACTAATAACGACGGCAAACTGGGTTATTTTGAGCGCTTCAAAATTCGCTTTATGCGCACTTTAGATCGCCTTTTTGTTCATAAAAAAATAACCAGTATTGTTTATTTAGTGAGTGCAATTGTTTTGGCTGTAATATTTATCAATTTTATCGGAAAAGATGTTTTTCCTAAGGTAAACTCAAGTCAGTTTCAGCTGAGGATGCGCGCTCCAGACGGAACCCGTTTAGAACGTACCGAAGAAAAAGCAGTTATTGTTTTAAAAGAGTTGAAGAAAATGGTCGGGCCGGAACATATCGGAATCTCATCTGTTTATGTGGGTCAACACCCGTCGTTGTTCTCCATTAACCCGATTTACCTTTTCATGGCAGGCTCGCATGAAGCCGTATTTCAGGTAAGTTTAAAAGAATATCATGTTGATATGGATGACTTTAAAGATGAGTTTAGAAATCGTCTTAAAAAAGTGCTTCCGGATGTGAAGGTTTCTTTTGAACCCATCGAACTAACAGACAAAGTTTTGAGCCAGGGTTCTCCTACTCCAATTGAAGTTCGTATTGCCGGAAAAGACAAAAAACGAAATGAATTGTATGCCACTCAAATTGTGGAGAAACTGAAAAAGATCTCTTATTTCAGAGACGTACAAATTGGCCAGCCTATTCATTATCCGGCCATGAATATTGATATCGACAGAACGCGTGCAGCTGAACTGGGCGTTGACATGAACGACATTTCACGATCATTGGTTGCCTCGACTTCCTCGTCAAGATATACAGAAAAAAATACCTGGGTCGATGAAAGAGCGGGATTATCTTATAATGTTCAGGTTCAGGTACCTTTGAACAAAATGAAAAGCAAAACCGATATTGGAGAAATTCCGGTATTAAAAAACTCGCTTCGTCCTGTTTTGAGTGACGTAGCCAAAATTACGCCCGGATTTGTGAGTGGTGAAAATGACAATTTAGGGGCTATGCCATACATTACGGTTACGGCAAATATTAGCCAGACCGATTTAGGAACGGCTACAAAAGATGTCGATGCAACAATAAGCTCTTTGGGCGAATTGCCACGTGGTTTATTTATTACTCCAATTGGCTTAAGTAAAGTATTGAGCGAAACATTAAGCAGTTTACAAACAGGATTATTGGTTGCCATATTTGTAATCTTCTTAATGTTGGCCGCTAATTTCCAGTCGTTCAAAGTTTCATTAGTAATTTTGACAACAGTTCCTGCCGTGGTTTTAGGTGCATTATTAATGCTGACCCTTACAGGTTCTACGCTAAATTTACAATCATATATGGGAATCATTATGTCGGTTGGGGTGTCGATTGCCAATGCCGTTTTATTGGTCACGAATGCTGAACAGCTTCGAAAAATAAATGGAAACGCCTTAGAATCGGCGCGTGAAGCAGCTTCGTTACGTTTACGTCCAATTATCATGACATCTGTTGCGATGATTGCGGGAATGCTGCCCATGGCGATTGGTCATGGTGAAGGAGGCGATCAGGTTTCCCCGTTAGGAAGAGCGGTTATTGGCGGATTATTATTTTCTACTTTTGCCGTATTATTGATCCTTCCGCAGATATTTGCCTGGGCTCAGGAAAAAACAACGACACAATCTGTTTCTTTAGATCCTGAAGATGAAGAAAGTATCCATTATATCGCATCAATAAACAAGCCGAACGTCTGAAAAGTTATAAAGTTGAAAGTCATACGGGTTTGAAATATTTTGAAACACTGTTATCCTTTCCGTTATTTATTAAACAAAACATCACATTATATTCTATCATATAAAACCATAAAATGAAGACTAAAATATTACAATCGAGCGCGCTGTTTTTTGCAGCATTATTTTTCCTGAGTAGCTGTAATTCCAAGAAAGAAGAAACAGTTACGGCAGAAATCGAACCTAAAACAGAAACTATTCTTTTAGAGAAAGAAAAACTAACAACAGAATTGCGTTTACCGGCTGAATTAACCGGTTTTCAACAAGTTGACTTGTACGCCAAAGTAAGCAGTTTCGTAAAACTTTTAAAAGTTGATATTGGAACAAAAGTAAAAAAAGGACAGCTTTTGATTGTTTTAGAAGCGCCAGAAATCAGTTCACAGCTCGCAGCAGCCGAATCGAGATTAAAATCGATGGAAGCGATTTACGCCACCAGCAAAAGTACTTACAACCGCCTGTACGAAACCAGCAAAGTTGAAGGAACGATTTCTAAAAATGATCTTGAAATGGCCAGCGGAAAAAAGAATTCTGATTATGCACAATATCAGGCTGCAGTTGCCGCTCATAAAGAAGTAGCAATTATGAGAGGTTATCTTGAAATTCGTGCCCCGTTTGACGGAGTTGTGGCAGCCAGAAACGTGAATTTAGGAACTTATGTAGGTCCGTCTGGAAAAGGTTCTGATTTACCTTTAATGACGATTCAGCAGCAGGATAAATTGCGTTTGGCAGTTTCTATTCCGGAGCTTTATACAGGATACCTGCACGAAGGCGACGAAATGAGTTTTAATGTAAAATCGTTACCGGAAAACTTTAAAGCTAAAATCACCAGAATGTCGGGAGCTTTAGATTTAAAACTACGTTCTGAACGTGTTGAAATGGACGTTGTCAATACCAAAAAAGATCTTTTACCGGGAATGGTAGCCGAAGTTTTGTTACCGCTTAACGCGAAAGACAGCACGTTTGTAATTCCAAAATCGGCTTTGGTGAGTTCCTCAGAAGGTTTGTATGTTATTAAAGTTCTAAACAAAAAAGCAACAAGAGTAGATGTAAAAAGAGGAAGAGAAATCGATGATAAAATTGAAATTTTCGGAGATTTGAACCTAAAAGATAAACTGGTAAAAATTGCCAGCGAAGAAACTAAAGAAGGCGATATTATAAACGAATAACCTGCGTTTAGCTTTCTTAGTAGTTACCAAAAACTGTACGCAATTATTTAATGCGGCATTTTAAATCAGAAATGGTTTACTATGCAAATCTATTTGCCTTGAGGGCAGCACTTTTATAGAGTGCTGCCCTTTTTTTGTTTTGTTGTTTCGTAGAGATTCACAAAGATAGCGCGGAGATTCGCTGAGTTTTTTGTTTTATGCTTGTGAATTAATCTCGCAAAGTCGCAAGGGCGCAAAGTTTTTTTTCTCAGTTTGTGTCATTTCGAGGAACGAGAAATCACACTAGAAGCTCGACAAAGACTGGCGATTTTGCATGCGAATGATGGATTAAAATCCATCCCTACAATATAATCCGTTCCTCCGGAACTCTTTATGAAATTACAAAGGAAAAATTTATTTTGCAGCAAGAGATTAAAATCCCTTGAATCGCAAAGTAACCCCAATTTTGTCATTTCGACGCAGGAGAAATCTCCGCAAGTAGCTCGACAAAGATTGGCGATTTTGTATGCGTAGAATGGATTGAAATCCCTTGAAACGTATATTATTGTTGATTTAGATTGTATTCACAAGCGAGATGCTCACGCCAGCTCGGGGATTACCGTTAAGTACTTTCCATAAGTAAGAGTAATAAAGATGAGTATTTTTAAATAAATGATGTTATTTATCAATTTTAGATAATAATGTTTGTGATATTATTTAAAACTATATATTTGCAAAAAAATAATCCCCTAGCGCTACAACACTAAGGGATTAATAAACAACTAGATTCGTTTAGTTTTATAACTAATGAGATTACATCTAATTCAATTTGAGCGTCTTATTTCTAACGCACTAATTATTTTGAAGGTTTTGATATTTTAAATCAAATCTCTGACAGCAAATGAAACTGTTTTCGACCCTTGGTTGGTGTGAGTTACTATCTCACTCGCTTAACAGTAACAGTTGTTTTAACTGAAACCGTTCTTCGAACTTGTACTCTAACAGGTACTGTTCTTACTACTACGACTTTACGCATACTAATTGATTTTAATGTGAAACGTTTAAAATTAATTACCAGTCCTTAAATACTTCGACCTATTTAAGGACTTTTCGTTTGACCCTCTCTCGAAAGAGATTATTAGAGGCTACCGCCTCAGTTCTTAAAAATTTATTTTACTTGGTAAATCCTTAGTTTTGCTTATAAACATATGTTCTTCCTTAATAGAACCATCTTCAGTTAACCAATTCTTATTACCCCAAACTGTATCTTGTTTAGAATTACCGAATTTTACATTAATTAAATTATCTTCCTCTTTCAACCCTTCAGATAAAACCGCAGATACTCTTCGTTTTAACCAAACCTCATCTTTATCAACGTAATATTTAATCAGCTCGTTTGTAATTTCCGAGTTATATAAAAATCTATCCTTCGTTTTTATTATATATAATATTTGCTGGAGATAACCAGATGCTTTAGGAAAATTTTTATCATCTAAAATAGAAGTGTTCATTCTAATAGAACCTTGAACTTCAATATTCTTAACAGTATAACTCGCAACACCTAACAACCTTTCAACTTCCTCAAGTCTTTTAACAAGAGCTTGTCTTTCTTTCTGTAACAACTCTTTAATTAAATCCTCCATAACAGTAAATTTATTTGGTTAATATTATATATATGTTTATATTTGATATAAGAAAGCGCTATTAAAACCTAGATGTTTTCATCTATTTTTTAAATTAGTAACTTTCTTCTCTACAACAAAATCCTTCGGTCGCCAAACTTGGAGGATTTTTTGTTGTTTTATTATTACAAATATAGACTAAATTTTCGTTGGCTTTTAAAAAAATAAAATAAAAAAGAGGTAACAATAGTTATGAACAACGAACAGACTAACGAACAATAAAAAACAACAGTGTTTACTGGGATTTTCTGTTTGAGGTTTTCATCATTTTCGCCAAAATTGTTCATAACTATTTTAAGCGAAGTGTATAAAAAATACATTTTTGTTTGCTTTTCGGCGAAATCCAACCAAAAATTTACACAAAAACTCTAAAATTCGCGCCATCTTTTGTCTTAACATGACCTCTTTAACCTTTTTAACGGTATTTGGAGATGCTTGGTAACGTTTATCTCTGTGAAGTGATAACTTTGATAGTGCACATAAAGATAATACTGGATTTGCCTTTATAATGCGTACTAATGTTTTATGTTTATTTAGTATTTCTTCATCTGTACCTATTCTTCCTTTAACTCGTCCTTTATATGCTTCAGGGTTTTTAGCTTTAGCAGATGCAATACCTTCAGGTTGTCTTTCTAATAAGCTTCTCTTTCCATACTTGCTACATTAGCTAGTACATCTGTTATTATTTTAAATATTGAGTTTGGCTTACCATCTACTATTGAGCAGATTCCAAGGTTATATACGTAACATTATATTTACCAAAAGTATTTAAGGTTTACTGAACATCAAAACTATTTCGACCTAGACGGTCTACATTTGAAACACTTAAAAAAATTTATCTTATCGTCTACAATAGCAGAATATAATGGTTTAACTCCGCGAGCGTCTCGCTCGTGAACACAAAGAATGGTAATTATCTAAATAAAAAAAATATTCTATAACGTCTACCAAAAGATATTACAGATATTAAATAGATAGTTTTGATATAGATTGCGTTCACGACCGAGACGTCGCGCTAGCTGGTGATTTCTCCTGCCTCGAAATGACAGACTTTGTGGTTAGGTTTTTTTTGAACTAATAAACAATAAAAGTAATTGGTTGTTTAGATTGGTAAATTGATAATTTTGAGGGAATAAATTTTATTCTTTCAGAGAAAACAAAATCTATCTTGCGTTTTTTAAATAAGATATTTTTAGAACATAATACTTAGATTGATCAACGAGATAATAGTAAAATTTTTCCGTATATTAGCGAAAAACTATCTTTATTTTATGTGGTGATTGAAGTCATTTTATCACTAGTATATAAAGTTGGCAGCAATGCTCCCGCTGAGTCAGAAATCTAACGCAATTTACAACCGAAAAATAAATAAAATTGTAGTATAAAATAGCCGCAAAACCTCAAATTACTGTTTTTTGAAGTATTAATTCACAAAATGAAAAAAATATTTAACCTAATTTATTTATTACTATCATTTGTCATGTATGGTCAAGTGAATGTAAAGGGATATTATAGAAGTAATGGTACATATGTTGCCCCTCACACTAGAACAAGTCCTAATTCAACAGTAACAGACAATTATAGTTATACAGGTAGAACAAGTTCATATTCTACAAACACTCCTTCTACTTCGACAAATACAATGTATTCTCAAAAATCCACTTCGGATGTTTGGGTTGATGGATATTATAGAAGCGATGGTACATACGTCAATGGTTATTACATATCTTCAACAAATAATAATTCAAATAATAATATTAATTATGAAAAAAATACTGATTCTTACAATAAAAAAGTTACATCAGTAAATGCTGATACATCATTAAAAAATTACTCGGAAGATGCTAACAAAACTTACTATGTAATATCTAAAACCTTAAAATTAAGAGCTGGTCCAACATTAGGTTTTCCAGTCATAAAAACACTTGAATACGGAAATATTGTAAAATTTGTAGAAACAACAGACAAAGATTGGACAATGGTGTTTTCAGATTCCCAATTAGGTTATGTATCTAGTAAACAAATATCTAACAGTAAATTTAAAAATCATGATAATACGAAAAATTTTAATCCCGTTTTAGTTCCGTCATCCAGTAATATAACAAATTATAATTTTTTTAAAGTTAATGTAAGTTCTATTGATATCAGAAAAGACCCAAATTGGAGTGGAATTGTTTTTGCAACATTTAGCTATGGTGACATTTTAGAAACAATCGGGGAGTATGATGAAAATTGGACAATTGTTAGATTAAAATATGAAGGTAGTAAAAATTATAGAATCGGATATATACCAAATAATTTATTGAACAAATAAAAGCATAGCTCCCCTACTAGCGCGAGCGTATTGCTCGTGAACGCATAGAAACAATTTATAAAATTTATAAGAGAACATTTTATTTTATAAAAGAATTAAAAAAAGGTTTTCCGTAATAATTAGATAATGATTGGTCATAAGTTTACTAATTATTAACTTAATTATTTAAATTATGGCATTACCATTAGGAACAACCGGCAAGACCGGTGAAACATGTCCTGAATCAGGAGTTTGGGAAGCACAGTCTTCTCCATCAACAACTATACCTTTATCTAAAGGTAATCAATTTCCTCCCTACAACAACAAAGCTGTAACATGGAAATTGATTCGATATGCATAATAGCCTATTGTTAGTTTTTAAGACTTCCAGAAATGGAAGTCTTTTTATTTATATCTGATTCACAAAAATTCTACCCCCACTGTACAAGCTTTTTTACTAAACGCGCTACACAACATCTTTAACTTCACGCCCTCAAATCAATTAAATAGTTAATCACAAAAAAAATGCAAGACCAAAATTGATCTTGCATTTTTTGTAACTTCATAAATGTAAAAAAATTACACGGTCTGACGCTCGTGTTTTCCTTCTTTAATTTCTTCCACCATTTTTTTATTAAAGGCGGGCAAATCATTTGGGTTTCGGCTGGTTACCAATCCATTGTCTACGACTACTTCTGAGTCTTCCCATTGTGCTCCGGCATTTATTAAATCGTTTTTAACAGAGAAAAACGAAGTTACTTTTCTACCTTCTAAAACATCAGCATCTACCAGAATCTGCGGACCATGACAAATAGCCGCTACTGGTTTTTTACTTTCAAAAAACGAACGTACAAAACTCACTGCAGCTTCTTCTCTTCTCAATAAATCTGGGTTTATAACTCCTCCCGGAAGAACCAAAGCATCGTAATCTGCTTCATTTGCCTGATCAAGTACTACATCAACATTATATTCCTGACTCCAATTACCATCTTTCCAGGATTTGATAGTTCCTGATTTCAAACTGATGATATCTGCATTCCATCCTTGCTCTTCAAGATACGCTTTAGGCGATGATAATTCTGATTCTTCAAAACCGTCTGTGGCTAATATGGCTATATTCTTTTTCATAACTCTAAGTATTTAAAACGTTATTAATTTTGATTTAGTTAAAATTACTCATTTCAGGTAGCCAGCGGAAACAGAGCATGTTAAAGCTTTCTTTAATAAAAGTTAATTAATTGAATTTCAAATTTTTATTAAAAATTAAAGTGAAATTATATAAAATTGATGTGATCTCAATTTACTATTTTATAGGATGAAGACTAAAAAAATGATGAGAAGATAATGAGAAAAAGATTATTTGCTTTGTACAGCTTAAAAAAACATAACGCTCTTCTGACACATAAAAAATAACCCTATTCTGTTATAATTCGAACGTTAGTTTATTAGGTGATCATCTAAGCAGCAAATATGCCTCGATATTAGATACCAATAACGGAACTGTATTTATTGTTTCTGCTGATTTATTTTTCTTTAAAGATCAAACGGGAATCTGTGGATGACGTTGATAAAATCGTTAGTCATGAACGCAAAGCAATATCAACCAAAAATTGGCGAATTGTATTCATTAACCAGTGGTGTAAAATACAATTTTACTACCAAAGAAGAAGTTGTCGATCTCGCAATTTCCTATTTCAGCAAACATCTTAACCGATAACTATAGATTGTCTTACCTCAGATCTTTCTTTATAACCAAATATTTCAAATTGGTATTTCCAACATTTTTAATTCCGTGCTCCCTATTTGACGGACAATAGAAACTGGTGTTGGGGCCGGCGGTTTTGGTTTTTCCGTCGAGATAGAATTCGGCTGTGCCTTCCAGGATGTAGAAAAATTCTTCTTCCACATGGTGATGTGGTGCGTGTGTTGATTTTCCGGGTTCGACAATACTCATTTTAAGGGTGTTTTCCTGAGTGAAATCTTTATCTGCAAACCAGTATTGATAACCCACTTTTGTTTTAGTAGCTTTTTCTAATTCAAAATGATTCACACAATTTTCGATACTGTAGTTGCTTTCTGCAGACGTTTCTTTTTTAATTTCCTGTGAAAAGGCTATTTGTTGCAAAAATAAAATTGCGATTGTGGTTTTGATGATGTTGTTTCGTTTCATTTTTTTTATTGTAATGTTACGAAAAAAAAACAATTGCGTTAAAAAAAAACCGGACTGAAGTAAAGCCCTGCAATATTTGTATTCCTTCTGAATTAATTATTTTTCATTTGCATGAATAGTTCTTTTGATATTCATAGCGAAAAAAAAGATCTAAAAGGCTCAAGCCATATTGTAAGGTAGACTTAAGTCCATTCAAATATAATGAGGAAGAAATTATAAAAAAGATAGCTCCTAGCCTAGCCCTGATCGAAACGGCATCCTTTTATGGTCTCGTTCTTTTAACGAGACCATAAAAGATATAGTGTAGAGCAGGACAAATGGTCTTAATAAACGCAAGATTTTCTGCTCCTTAAAAAAATCAAACACAAAACTAGTCAATAAAATAAAGGCTTGGCATGATTTTTTTATCTTGTCTATACTACGATAAGAAAATATTATGACTAATTTATTTCATTATTCGAAAAACGGTCATACATTTGCCTAACAGTGTTAAACAATTTAATACTCAAATAAAATGGCTAGCAAAGATCGAATTTTAAGACAAAAAGAAGAGACAAGAAATAATATTCTTGGCGCTGCTTATGATATCGTAAAAGAAGAAGGCTGGAATGGTTTGAGTATGCGTAAGATTGCTGACAGAATCGAATATACTGCTCCTATTATTTATGAATACTTTTCTAATAAAGAAGCAATACTGGAAGAGCTGACAGGCAAAGGTTTTATTAAACTGACTAAAGAATTACAAGTTGCAATCGATAAGTTTGAAAAACCTGAAGATCAATTAGAAGCCATGTGGATGACTTATTGGGACTTCGCTTTTACGAATACTGAAATGTACCAGTTAATGTTTGGTGTTCAAATGACGTGTTGCGCACAGCGATGTTCTGCTCAAGAGGGACCTTACAAATTATTTACTCATGTAATTGCTGAAGTAATGAAAAACAGCAATCCGAGTCAGGATATCATTAAACAAAAATATTTTACTTTCTTTTCTGTTATTCATGGTTTAATTGCCATAAACATCATTAACAAAAGTGATATTTTAGAAACTATAAATGCTCAAATTTTGAAGGATGCCATTGGCGGTATCATCAAATCTATACAATAATATTTTTTTCAGATTTTACTTAACAGTGTAAAATAATTTAATTTGGATAACGTAAAATCCTTTTTTTTATAAACATTACTTAACGCTGTTAGAAAATTTAATAAGGTAAAAAGAATTGTGTTTTTTACTTAACAGTGATAAATAATTTAATACCGATTTAATATAAAATTGGAATGGGTATACTGTATAAAAATTTGCGCACATTTACTTAACAACGTTAGATAATTTAATATAATTAAATATGAATCCCGAGAATGCCAGAATACCACAAATGAAACAACAAAATGTTCAACCAATTAAAACCAATACGAAAATGAAAAATGTAATTATAACCAGTTTTATTCTGGCATTAGTATTAAGCAGCTGTGCCGATAAAAATCAGGCACCGACTGCTCCCCCTCCACCGGTTTTACCTGTATTTGCCATTACGAGCGCAAACACAACAACAGATGCTGAATATCCTGCTGCTATACAAGGCACTGTAGATGTTGAAATTCGCCCCCAGGTAAGCGGTAACCTCGACCGAATTTTTGTTGACGAAGGTGCTTATGTTAGCAAAGGACAAACTTTATTTAAAATAAATGAACGTCCGTTTCGTGAACAGCTAAACAATGCTTTGGCCAGTCTTCACGCTGCAGAAGCGGCATTGATTAACGCGCAGTTAGAAGTTGATAAACTGACTCCCTTGGTACAAAACAAAGTAGTTTCAGACTATCAGTTGAAAACGGCTAAAGCGTCTCAAAAAATTGCAGCCGCCAATATCGAACAGGCAAGAGCAATGGTGGGTTCTGCTAAAATTAATTTAGGATATACGAATGTGACAGCCCCGGTTAGTGGCTACATTGGAAGACTGCCAAAAAAACAAGGAAGTTTAGTTTCTGCTGCCGATGTTGATCCTTTAACCACACTATCAGATGTTCATGAAGTATTTGCTTATTTCTCTTTGGGTGAAACTGATTTCATCAACTTTAAATCACAATACGCAGGAAGTTCTCTTGGAGATAAAATCAAAAAACTACCGCCAGTAACTTTGATTTTGGCTGATAACAACGCCTATCCTCAAACCGGAAAAATCGATATGGTTGACGGTCAGTTTGATAAAACTACCGGAGCGATCACAATTAGAGCGACTTTTCCTAATGCCAACGGAACACTTCGTTCTGGAAACACCGGAAAAATTCGTCTAGGTTTACAGCATGATGATGCAATTCTGGTTCCGCAGTCGGCTACGATTGAAATGCAGGATAAAGTTTTTGTATTCACGGTTGGCAAAGACAACAAAGTAACCAAAATGCCTATTACAGTTGTGGGTAAAAGCGGTACTAATTATTTAATTAAAGAGGGTGTAAAAACGGGTGATCAAATCGTGTTGAGCGGTATTGACAAACTTCAGGACGGACAAGCTATTCAGCCAGAGAAATCAACAAAAGTTGCCCAAGTAACTAATAAAAAATAATTCTAAAATAAAATGTTCAAAATATTTATACAAAGACCTGTACTGGCAACCGTAATCTCCATTTTATTGGTGATCCTGGGGGTACTTGGACTAACTAAACTGCCCTTACAACAGTTTCCTGATATTGCGCCTCCATCGGTTTTGGTTACGGCTGTTTATCCTGGAGCAAATGCAGAAACGGTTTTACGTTCTGTGGCCCCTTCTCTTGAAGAATCTATAAATGGTGTAGAAAACATGACTTACATGAGTTCTACAGCCAGTAACGACGGAACTCTTGCTATTACTGTTTTCTTTAAACTAGGAACAGATGCCGATCAGGCTGCAGTAAATGTGCAAAACAGAGTTGCTCAGGCAACCAGCCAGCTTCCTGCCGAAGTGGTACAGCAGGGTGTAACAACTGCAAAACAGCAAAACAGTTTCATCATGGCGATTGGTATGTATACTGAAGATGAAGCAAAATACGACCAGACTTTTATTGCCAATTATGCTCAGATTAATATTATTCCCGAACTAAAACGTATTCCGGGTGTGGGTTCTGCCAGTATTTTTGGTGGTGTAAAAGATTACTCGATGCGTGTCTGGCTGAATCCGACACAAATGTCAAGCTACAAAGTAACGCCTAGCGAAGTTATGGCTGCAATTCAGGACAAAAGTTTAGAAGCGGCTCCTGGAAAATTTGGAGAACGAAGCAAGGAAGTTTTTGAATACGTTATTAAATACAAAGGAAAATTAACCAAACCAGAAGATTATGAAAATATTGCTATACGTTCTAATGCAGATGGCTCAGTACTTCGCTTAAAAGATGTAGCGAGAGTTGAGCTTGGTGCGTACTCTTATAACAGTTTAACGCGTTTAAACGGTAAAAAAGGAATTGTAATTGGGGTGATACAGTTAGCAGGATCTAACTCTAATGAAATTCAGATTGCAATTAACAAAATGATGGAAAAGGCTTCTAAAGATTTTCCAAAGGGCATAAAACACAATATTTTTTACAGTACAAAAGTATCTCTTGACCAGTCTATCGAGCAGGTAGAACATACCTTGCTAGAAGCTTTTATCCTGGTATTTATTGTGGTATTTATCTTCCTGCAAGATTTTAGATCAACATTAATTCCGGCCATTGCTGTACCTGTAGCAATTTTAGGAACGTTCTTCTTCATGCAATTATTCGGATTTTCGATCAACCTTTTAACGCTTTTCGCTTTAATTCTGGCGATTGGTATTGTGGTAGATGATGCGATTGTGGTCGTCGAAGCCGTGCATGCTAAAATGGAGCACAAACATCTGTCTCCAAAATTAGCCACTCATGAAGCAATGCACGAAATAACGGGTGCTATTATCTCGATTACGCTGGTAATGGCTGCTGTTTTCCTGCCGGTCGGTTTTATGGAAGGCTCAACGGGAGTTTTCTATCGTCAGTTTGCCTTTACAATGGCAATTGCAATTGTAATTTCGGCTGTAAATGCCTTAACATTGAGTCCGGCGCTTGCTGCTTTGTTCCTAAAGGATAATCATGCAGCTCACGATCATAATCCAGATGCACCGTATGTAAAAAAAGGGTTTAAAGAAAAATTCTTTACTGCTTTTAATAGCAGTTTCGAATCATTGACCAATCGTTATGTGGGCGGACTAAAATTCTTAATTAGAAGAAGATGGTTGAGTTTAGGCGGATTGGCTCTAATTACGGTAGCAACTGTAATCATGGTGAAAACAACTCCGGCAGGATTTATTCCGACAGAGGATCAAGGATTTATTGCTATTGCCGTAAATACGCCATCTGGAACATCTCTTGACGGAACGCAAAAAGTAATGACCGAAGCAGAAAATACTTTGAGAGGTTTAGACGCTTCTAGATTTGTAACCGCGATTTCTGGTTTTAACTTATTGACCAACTCTACAAGTCCATCGTCTGCAGTGGTTTTCGTATTGTTAAAACCAAATGAAGATCGTGGCGACATCAAAAATATCGACGAAATAATGAATCAGGTTCGTGGCAAACTGGGCGCTATTTCTGGCGGAAGTTTCTTCGTATTCAGTTTCCCAACTGTTCCAGGATTTAGTAATGTTGAGGCTTTAGATTTAGTCTTACAAGATAAAACAGGCGGAAAACTGGATAAATTCAGTGGCATTTCTCAAAATTTTATCGGCGAATTAATGAAACGTCCGGAAATTGCAGTTGCCTTTACTTCTTTCAAAGCAGATTATCCCCAATTACAATTGGAAGTTAATGACGAAAAAGCAAATCAGCTGGGTGTGAATGTAAAAGATATTTTACAGACTATGCAGGCTTATTTTGGTAGTGCACAGGCATCAGATTTCAACAGATTTGGTAAATATTACCGTGTGGTTGTTCAGGCTGATATTGCCGACAGAGCAGATCCAACGGCGATCGACAGAGTTTTTGTCAAAAATAAATCAGGCGAAATGGTGCCTATAAATACATTAGTAAAACTAACCCGTATTTATGGTTCTGAAACCGCTTCACGATACAACTTATTTAATTCAATTTCGATTAATGCAATTCCTAAACCAGGATTTAGTTCCGGAGATGCCATTAAAGCAATTGAAGAAGTAGCAGTACAACAATTACCTGCAGGTTACGGGTTCGAATTCTCGGGTCAGACTCGTGAGGAGATTTCTTCCGGAGGGCAATCCGCAACTATATTCTTACTGTGTTTAATATTCATTTATTTCTTACTTGCTGCACAGTACGAAAGTTACATTTTGCCTTTGGCTGTAATCTTGTCAATCCCTGCAGGTATTTTTGGAGTATTCGTAGCCATCGGCTTGACCGGAATCGAAAATAACATTTACGTACAAGTTGCGCTCGTCATGCTGATTGGACTTCTTGCCAAAAATGCCATTTTGATTGTCGAGTTTGCCGTACAGAAACGAAAATCAGGACAAGCGTTAGTTCGCGCTTCTATAGATGCGGCAAAATTACGTTTGCGACCAATTATCATGACGTCTCTTGCTTTTATTGTTGGTTTAATACCAATGATGAGCGCCAAAGGACCATCGGCTCAGGGTAATCACTCGATTAGTATTGGAGCCGCGGGAGGTATGATTTCAGGAGTAATTTTAGGTTTGTTTATCATTCCGGTACTCTTTATCATCTTCCAGCATTTACAAGAAAAGGTTTCTGGAAAACCAGTTGCCGTAATTCATAACGAAGAAAAATAAATATGGAAAACTATATCACAACATTTTTGGTCGCCATTATCATAGGCATCGGATATATATCGTACAGAATCTCAAGAGATCTTGAAAGTAGAAAAGATACTTGTACAGAAATTTAATGAAAACACTAATGAAAAATCATATAACCAAAATCGTGATGATCGCCATTTTGATCACCACACTAATATCCTGTAAAGTTTCTAAGGATATTGAAACTCCAAAAGATGCATTTCCTGAAAATTTCAGGAATGCATCGGTTTCAAGTGATACAATAAGTATTGCCGATGTGGAGTGGAAAAATTTCTTTACAGAAAGAGATATTATCCAATTAATAGACAGCGCTGTTGCCCGAAACAACGACTTGCAAATTGCCGAAAAAAACATTGAAATTGCTCAATACCGATTTACTCAATCGAAATGGGGAAATGTACCTCAGGTGAATTTGTTTGTAAATGCACAAACCAGTAATCCGTCTGATAATAGTTTTACCGGTATGAATTTAAGTCAGGCTTTGGGTCAAAAACACATTGACGACTATTCTGCCGGAGCTTCACTTTCCTGGGAAGCGGATATTTGGGGCAAAATCAGAAATCAGAAGAAAGCCGCTTATGCAGGGTATTTACAATCTGCAGAAGTAAAAAAAGCATTGCAGACTAATATTGTAGCCAATGTTTCGAGAGGATATTACAATCTTTTGATGTTGGATGCACAATTGGAAATTGCCAGACAAAATCTAAAACTAAACGACAGCACCACTACTATTATCAAATTAAAATACGATGCCGGTCAGGTCACTTCGTTAGCGATTCAACAATCTGAGGCACAAAAATTAAACTCGGCACAATTGATTCCTTTACTGGAACAAAACATTGCCATCCAGGAAAATGCTTTAAGTGTTTTAACAGGTTCATTTCCAAATTCTAAAGAAAGAACTATTCGTTTGAGTGCAATTGAAGTGAAATACAATAACGCAATCGGAGTTCCATCGTCTTTAGTAAGCAGAAGACCCGATGTAAAAAGCGCCGAACTGGCTCTGAAAGTAGCAAATGCAAACGTAGGAATCACAAAAGCAGATTTATATCCGGCATTGAGAATCACAGCGCAGGGCGGCTTAAACTCTTTTGAAACCAGCAGTTGGTTCAACATTCCGGCTTCTTTATTTGGAACCGTTGCGGGTGGTTTAACACAACCACTTTTAAACAACAAAAAAGTGAGAACGCAATATAATATCGCTGTAGCGGAGAGAGAAAAAGCAGTTTTTGCTTTTAGACAATCTGTTTTGGTGGCTGTCAGCGAAGTTTCTGATGCTTTGGTTAAAGTAGAAAAATTACAGCAACAGGAAACTTTTCTAAAAGAAAAAGTAAAAACATTACAGCAAGCGATTAAAAATGCCAATCTTTTATTTAAAAACGGAATGGCAGAATATCTTGAAGTTTTAACAGCACAAGCGAATTTATTACAAAGTGAACTTGAACTGGCAGACATTAAAAGACAAGAACTTACAGCCAATACAGAATTGTACCGCGCTCTTGGCGGAGGCTGGAAATAATACCCTTTTACCCGTTAATTATTTTATTTTTTGAGAGAAACGCTGTGAGACTTTTGGGTCTCATGGCGTTTTTTAGTTTCATTAAACAGCAATGTACGAGAGCTATTATTGTTATTTTATGCCATGCTGAGCGAAGTTGAAGCAATTGCTTAAATAGAAGGTCTCACAAATAATGGAGTTGTATGTGCAAAACTTATTAATACTAAAAAGTAGGAAATATTTTACTTATAAAAATAAATGGCTACATTTGAACAATTAAAAATATCTTAATTCATAAGCAAAATCAATGAAACATTTATTGAGTATCATCATCATTTTTACTTTATCATTCCAGGCTTTTTCTCAAAAAAAGCAACAAAAGAAAACAAAATCAAAAGCAAATAATACTCAAACTGAGAGGATTCAGGAAGCTCTGCCAAAAATGGCACCTACAGTAATTGATACTTTATATATATATAAAGGCCAACGATATGTTTTCATAGTTGATGTAGACAAATATTCGAGTCAAAGCTACGTAGAGTATGCATCTAATAACAATTCAGAAGAATCAGAATTACAGAGAAATTTTTCAAAAGAGCAATTAAAGATAATAACAATTCACAGATATAGCTATGTGATTTTCGAAAATAGAAAAACGTTAGATATCAGCAGTGAAGGTGAATCATATCAGGCATTTGCTTATTGGAGCGGAAAAATGGATGATACTATACAAGTGCAGGAAGGAACAAAAATGGCAACCGAATTTGTTTCAAAATGTCTAGGAGAAAATAAAGAATCATCCTATATCATAAATGCTCGTAATTACAGAAAAGAAGTTAATGAGCTACAAAAAAAGAATAAAATTACTTCGAAATCTAAAGAAGTAATGAAAGCTGTGTTAAGTAGCTATATTTTACCAATTCCTCAATTGAAAGATGATGATGCCATGTTTTTTAAACAACTACAATCACATGCTAAAATAAAAAGTATAGATTCTTATTTAGTTGAAAATGGGAATAAAGCACCTTTAAAAAGCATTTTACTTGATGAAAATGGATTACCAACATCAATTAAAAATTATAGGGAAAAAGAAGAACGTAAAACAAATTATATTTATAAAGACGGAATGCTAATTAAAATTATGTCTGAAGATAGAGTTTTAGCTTCTATACATTATGATGATGGAAAAATGATATTTTCTTCCGATGTTGGAAATGCCAATGAAACTGCAGTCTCGTGGCTTGAAAATGGTGAGTTATTAAAAAAATCATATATCTTAACAGATGACGACAAATCAGATATGAATGATTTTGCAGAAGATAAAGTTGAGAACAATTGCAATTTATCATATATCAACTCTAAATTGTGGTCAAAAAACTGTAGCAGTAAAGCTAACGTTTTCCCGTTTGTTCATACTTACACATCATATCAGGATGGAAAAGTATTACAGTTTAGAAAGTCTAAAATAGAAAAAACAGGAGAAAAATCATTTGAAAAATATTATTCAGAAACTGAATCTGAGGATGTAAGTGATGATTTCAAATTATTTGGAACTTTCTATTTAAATGATAAAAATCTGTTAAGCAGCTACAATTTTACAAAAGACAAAAAGAATAGAATACTTAAAGTAGAGTATACTTATTACGAATAGCACACTTTAAATTTCAGAATAGCGCTATGAAACTTTTTATTTTTATAGCGCCTTTTTTATTTTGTCATCCTTTGCAAAGTCAAAAGCATTTTCAAAACATAAAAGGTCTTTGAATACTCAGAATGATAATCGTTATTAGACAATATTACACCTTATTGTCATCCTGAGGAACCAAGGATCACCTACGAAACTCTACAAAGATTGGTAAATTACCGTGCGGAATAACTTGTGTGATCCTTCGTTCCTCAGGATGACAAATCTGACGCAGAATTTCGCTAATTTTGTTTCGCTTAAAAATTACAACAATGATTTCTAACGAAGAGCAATATCTTAAGTATCTGAAACAAACTTTTGAAAACTACTCCCCTATTTCTGAAAGCTCATGGAAACTCATTGAAAATGTAGTAGAATTTCAATCCATTCAAAAAGGAGCATTGCTTTTACAGAGTGGGCAAGTTGCAAAAGATCTTTATTATATTTCGAAGGGTGCTTTACGCGCTTTTATTACAGATAGTTTAGGAAATAGCTATAACAAAAACCTTTTTCTCGAAAATTACTTTGCAGGTTCTACAGCTTCTTCTCTACAGCAAATTCCTTCTGAATTTTCGATTGAAGCTCTGGAAGATTCTGTCGTGGTGAAAATAAATTACAAAAAATACCGCGAACTTATTTTTGAAAACGAGGATCTGAAAAACTTCTATATTTCGTATCTGGAAAAAAATTGGGTAATCAAAAAAGAACAAAGAGAAGTTGCTTTGGTGATGCAAAATGCCACCGAACGCTATTTAAAATTGCTTGAAAAACATCCTACTATTGCAGAACGGATTCCGTTATTGCATATCGCATCGCACTTGGGCATTACTCCTACCCAGTTAAGCCGAATTAGAAAAAGTCTGGAAAAAGATTTGTAAATCAACATATGTAAAGGTGTACCTGAAACTGTCCTTTTACCTTTGCCAATATGATTTAAACTTCTTTTAAAATGAAAAATATAAACCTTATCGAAGATAATATTGATAATCTTACCGGTTTGTGGCAAACAGCCGGAACTCCTTTTCTCTCCTACGTCAAAAACGATACTTTCGAATGTTGCAAAATTGAGAATTCAGACTGGCCTAATAAACTGTGGCTTAGAGGGGATATTTGGACTGAAAAACTTCCTGAAATAATCGAAACATTGAAAGCTAATCCAGGTTTGGTGATTCCGTATTGGGATATTTTTGGAAGTAATTCAGATCAAATTTTAAAAGCCCACGGATTACAGGTTAAAAGCAGACAAGTCGCCATGGTTTTGGAACTCAAAGAAAAATTTAATTTTAAAACCCAGCTTACTTTTAAAAAAGTATGGAATGAGAAAGAAGCCAAAATCTGGTCAGATTTATATCCTCATGCGTTTGGATACGCAATTAGTAAAGAAATTTTACTTCAAAACTATCAAAATATTTCTTTTTATCTGGTGGAATATAACGCAAAAGCAATTGGAACTTTTATGCTTTTTGAAACCGGAAAAACCATAGGCATTCATGGTGTTGGTGTAATTCCGGAAATGCGCAGAAAAGGCTTTGCAGAGGAAATTATGAAATTTGTGCTCAACTTAGCGCTCGATTTAGATATGAAATATGCACAGCTGCAAGCTTCGCCTATGGGAAAAGATATTTATACAAGATTAGGTTTTGAGGATCTGTTTGTAATTAAGAACTATTTTTTAAATTCTAATTTATAAAGCTAAGCTTCCGGACCACATTGTAATTTTTCTTTAATCTTATATCATTCACGAATAGGAACCACACTCGAACTCCCCCAAGTTAGCATTCTTACTGTTGGAGCATTTATGTGTGGTTCTTCGACTTCAGTCAGGATAACGCAATCTAAAATATGACCTCTAAAATATGGCCTCTAAAATCTAAAATTAAAATCTGTCTCAAATGCCCCTAAAATAGTCGGAAATGCGTATTTCATAAAAAATTAAGAATAGTACATTTGTAATACATTAACTCATAACTATTTAAAATTAACCACATGAAGAAAGCAAAAATTATTTTTTGGATTGCAACTATTATTATTTTTCTATTTGAAGGTGTCATGCCAGCCTTTACTTCTCAAACCGAAATGGCCAAAGAAGGATTGAGACATTTAGGTTATCCTGAATATTTTGGAAACGCCTTAGTAGTTTTCAAAATTCTTGGAGTTTTGGCATTGGTTATTCCGCAGGTGCCTAAAAATGTAAAAGAGTGGGCGTATGCCGGATTTGGTTTTGATTTTATTTTTGCTGCCATTAGTCACTACGCTGTTGACGGACTGGATATTCAAAGCTTTTTTCCGTTACTCTTTTTGGTCATTTTAGCGATTTCTTATATCTATTACCATAAAATAGAGCGCTATAAAAACATTGCGATGTAAAAATTCCAAACGATGGTAGAAGTTTTCAAAACAAATGTTCAGGAAGTAGATCAATCTATATTGATTATTATAGAGCTTTTGGAACATTTTCCGAGTAGTGCTATCAATTTTGATTTGGAAGATTGTGATCGAATTCTGCGAATACATGGTTCGTGTATTTCTAACAAAAAAATAATTGAACTTCTTAATGCGTACGGTTACCAGTGCGAAGTACTATTGTAAAAACACTTAGTTTTATAAATAATTGATTTATAAAGTTTTAAATAAATTATTGTAAATTTGAAATACTATCAACCTCAAATTTATACCACATGAATTTACCAGCCGGACATCAGAGTGTAATGCCTTATTTAATTTTGAATGGTGCATTAGAATTTATAAAATTTACCAAAGTCGTGTTTGATGCCCAAAATTCGAATGCGCCGGTATTAAGAAAAGACGGAACAATCATGCACGCCGAAATTCTGCTGAACGGAAGCACAATTATGGTAGCAGACGAAACCAAAGATTGGGTCAAACAAACCGCTAATTTATTTACCTACGTTGACAATGCCGATGAAACTTATAAAAAAGCGTTAGAAAATGGCGCGACTAATTTAATGGGTTTAAGTGATCAGGATTACGGAAGAACTTGTGGCGTAACAGACTCTTTTGGTAACGTATGGTGGATTACGTCGGCCAAATAATTTACAAATTTAAATGAAAAATTATGGAAGAGGAACTTAAAGTAGAAGTTACAAGCACCTTTAGGCAGCTGTACCAAACACTTTCGCTTTTTACACCAAGTGAAATTAATGCTATTCCGTTTGAAGGAAGCTGGACTTCCGGACAAGTGGTGAGACATATTATTAAATCGACTTCGGGTTTAAAAGAAGTGTGTGACCGCAATACTCAAAAATTGGTTGCAAATCCGGGAGAAAAAGTTCCGGAACTTAAAAAGCTCTTTTTAGACTTTAGTACTAAAATGGATTCGCCTGAATTTATTTATCCCGAAGTAAAAGAATATGATAAAGAATTACTGCTTTCTACAATCCAAAGAATAGAAAAAGAACTGGTTTACATTACAGAAAATTACGATCTAGGTCTAACTTGTATGGAATTTGAAATACCCGGTTTTGGAAATCTAACCATTTATGAAATCGTAAGCTTCGCTGTTATTCATACCAAAAGACATATTTATCAGCTTACTAATATTTATAAAGCACTACGGAATTAAGGGGTCAGTTTTTAGTGGTCAGTTTTTTTTTTAGTGGTCAGTGTTCAGTTTTTTAGTGTTCAGCTTTTTTGGTGTTGAGTTCTTTGGTGTTCAGTCTACAGTCGCAACAATTTTAGAATGAAAAACAAATTGCCTTTTAAATAAACTGAATATCCGTGTAAGACTAAACATTTAGATTGCTTATTAATTACTGAGGTCCAAGAAACTGAACACTGAATACTAAATACTGAATACTAAATACTGACCACTAAAAAACTGACCACTAAAAAACTGAACACTGAACACTAAAAAAACTGAACACTAAAAAAAAAGCGACCTTCCGAGGAAAGTCGCTTTTTTTATAGGGGTTAAAAGTTATAACTAAACTTTTGTTCTTCCGGTGATTAGTGATATAATAAATAATACTAAAAATATAAAGAACAAAACTTTTGCGATTCCAGCGGCTCCGGCAGCAATACCACCAAAACCAAAAATTCCTGCTATAATAGCCAAAATTATAAATGTAACTGTCCAACGTAACATAATCTTCAAATTTAAGTTTATAAATATGACTTATATCTAAGTCTGTTTTGTTTGTTACTCAAAGTTCTTATAACTATACAAAACCTATTAACTCAAAACGTTAATTTGTTGCCTCAATCGACTTAAAATCAGATTTTTGGAGCGTTTTTATAATTCTATTTGTTTTGTTACAAAATTCCCACATAAACGCTTTAGAGTTAATTTTTTGATCGATTGGATTAATTCTGCCTCCACCCTTGGGGTAATTTTATCAAAAATATTAAAGGACACGGTTTAGCCACAACAATCTATATAAATGAGTTGGCTACAATGAACTTAAATGAGTTATTAACTGAATTAAATTGTATTTCCATGAAAACGATATCAAATAAATCAAAGATAGTTTTTCTTTCTACATTTCCACCAACTCAATGTGGAATCGCTACTTATACACAAGATACCATTAAAGGAATCACAGATGTTTTTGGCAAATCAATATCTTGTGAAATTTGTGAATTGGTAACAGAACCAAAAGCAAATCCAACTCAGGCTTTTACTTTAAACACAAAGGACAAAGCCGAATATACGAGAGTGGCCGAAGAAATTAATAATGACGAATCTATAAAGCTTGTCCACATTCAGCATGAATTTGGTTTGTTTGGAGGAAACTATGGCGATTATTTGTTAGACTTCTTAAACGTAATCAAAAAACCGGTTACATATACTTTTCACAGTGTAATTCAAAACCCTAATCACGAATTAAAAACATTCGTTAAACTTCTTTTAAGCTACAGTAATTCTGTTTTTGTAATGACCAATCAGTCAAAAGAAATTTTGATGAGAGATTACGATGTTCAGGATAGTATTATTACAACTGTACCTCACGGAACTCATATTGTAATTTATGAAGATCCAAAACAAGCAAAAGAAAAATTCGGTTTTGAAGATAAAATTGTATTATCAACTTTCGGACTTTTAGGCGAAGGAAAAAATATAGAGACCGGGCTTCAGGCTTTGTCAAAAATTATTAAAGAAGAACCAAACGTATTGTATTTGGTAATTGGCAAAACACATCCGAATTTAATTAAAGATGGCGTTGATGCATATCGCGATAAACTGGAAGGAATGGTTGAAGAATTAAATCTTCAAAACAACGTTCGTTTCATTAATCAATATTTAGAAACAGAAGAACTTTTAGAATACCTAAAAGCGACAGATATTTATTTATTTACATCTAAAGATCCAAACCAGGCAGTAAGTGGCACTTTTGCTTATGCAATGAGCTGTGCTTGTCCAATGGTTGCCTCAAAAATTCCACATACATTAGAGGTTTTAACTGAAGATTGTGGTGTTTTGGTTGATATTGGAGATGTAGATCAATTTGCAGAATCGACATTAAAATTAATTGCCGATGAAAATTTAAGACGCGAAATGGGAGTTAATGCTTTAACTAAAATGAGAGCTTCATCTTGGGAAAATGCGGGATTAACTCACATGAATACCTACAAAACATTAATCGAAAATCCTGCTGAAATTAAATTCAGCTATCCGGACATTCAATTGAGACATGTTAAAAAATTAACTACTGACTTAGGAATCATCCAATTTAGTAAAATCTCAGTTCCGGATCTAGAATCAGGGTATACATTAGATGATAATGCACGTGCGTTAATTGCTTTCTGTATGCATTACAAACTGACACAGGACAAAGACGATTTACCATATATTTTAATTTATCTTGATTTTATCGAGCGTTGTCAACAACCAAAAGGAGATTTTATCAATTATGTAGATCAGTACAACAGAGAACATGTTGAGCAAAATGCAGAGGTAAATTTAGAAGATTCAAACGCAAGAGCACTTTGGGCTTTAGGAACTGTAGTTTCAATTAGCGACATTTTGCCGGATACTATTGCAAAAAAAGCTTCAAAAGTATTATTAGATTCTCTTAAATGGGCAGAAACTATTCAGTCTCCACGTTCAATTGGTTTTGCAACAAAAGGACTTTACTTATACCACAACACAATTCCAAATTTATATGTGGCAGCAATTATCAATAAATTAAATGCAAAATTGCTTTCAGTTTATGAGATTCATGCTACAAATGACTGGAAATGGTTTGAAAATTATATGACGTACGGAAATGGCGTTTTACCAGAATCAATGCTTTATGCTTACTTGGTAACCAACAAGCCAATTTACAAAAAAGTAGCGATGGACTCTCTTGACTTTTTAATGTCAAAAATGTTTATCAATGACAGCTTTAAAGTAATCTCGAATAACGGATGGTTACACAGAGGCGGAGAAGCACACGAATACGGAGAACAGCCAATTGATGTGGCGTACACGATCCAGACTTTAAATTCTTTCTACAAAGCATTTAATATTCCGGAATACAAACAAAAAATGAAAATTGCTTTTAACTGGTTTTTAGGCAAAAATCATTTGAACCAAATTATGTACAACCCAATTAGCGGTGGCGGTTATGACGGACTTGAAAAAGAGAACGTGAACCTAAACCAGGGCGCAGAGTCGACTGTATGTTATTTAACAGCAAGACTGATAATGGAAAATTTGAAATTATCAGAAACAAAGGTAATTCCGTTACCTTCGATTAAAAATCGTACTACCGACGATGTGGCAATAAATTTGTAACAACGCACGGTTAATACTGACCAAAATCTATAAAACCCAGAAAATCCCTTTCTTAACGAAAGGGATTTTTTGTTTTTAACACTTTCGACGTAACGTAACTTTTTTTCGTTTATTGTGTTCAACTATGTTAATTATATAAACTTGTAAAAAAGTTGTGTAAGGAGACTTGTGAACTTACAGAGTAATTTTAATCATTAATAATCAGTGGGTATGCATGTTTATTAAACAGTTGATTTTCACAAACTTTAAAACATAGTATTTTGATTCTTACACTAAAAAATACATTCACGGAAATAGGAAATGCAGCTTTGTTTGCAAAACAGTTTTTTAAGGAGGTTTTCGTACCGCCTTATGAAACAAGGGAATTCTTGAAACAGTGTTATGTTATTGGATACAAATCGTTGCCGCTCGTTGCTATAACAGGATTTATTATGGGATTGGTGCTTACGCTTCAATCGAGACCGACATTGGTAAAATTTGGTGCCGAATCATGGTTACCAGGAATGGTAGCACTTTCCTTAATCAGAGAAATTGCTCCTGTAATTACAGCATTAATCTGTGCCGGAAAAATTTCATCAGGAATTGGTGCCGAATTAGGATCAATGAAAGTAACAGAGCAAATTGATGCTATGGAAGTATCAGCAATCAATCCGTACAACTATTTGGTTGTAACACGCATTTTGGCCTGTACGCTAATGGTGCCTATTCTGGTATTCTTTGCAGATGCCATTGGTATAATTGGAGGATATGTGGGTATCAACATTCACGGAGATGTAAATTTCTACCGTTATCTCACTCAAATTTTGCAGTCGCTTGAGTTTCTTGATCTTTTTCCTGCCACAATTAAAACTTTCTTTTTTGGATTTTTTATTGGTATGATTGGCTGTTATAAAGGATTTAATGCCTCAAACGGAACTGAAAGTGTGGGTAAAGCAGCCAACTCTGCGGTAGTTACTGCTTCGTTAACCATTTTTATCATTGACATGGTCGCTGTTCAAATAACCGATTTATTTTTTTAAGATGATTGAAGAAAAAAAACATAAAGACCCTAAACCAAAAAGTAACGATAAAACTCCCATAATCGAAATAACGGATTTGCACAAAACTTTTGGCAAAGACAACAAGATTCTAAAGGGCGTAAACTTAACAGTGAACCAAGGGGAAGATTTAGTGATTTTAGGCCGTTCAGGATCCGGAAAATCGGTAACGATTAAATGCATTGTAGGTTTAATTGAACCTGATCAGGGCGAAATCAAAGTTTTTGGCGACAACGTACTGAATCTATCCAAACCGGAACTCAACGAAATAAGAGTGAGAATTGGATTTTTGTTTCAGAGTGGTGCCTTGTACGATTCTATGTCGGTGAGAGAAAACCTGGCTTTTACTTTAAAAAAACACAAAAAGGATTTAACTCCTGAAGAAGTAGAAAGCGAAGTAAAAGAAGCTTTGGATAATGTAGGGCTAATCGATGCAATTGATAAAATGCCCTCTGAACTATCGGGAGGGATGCAAAAGCGAATTGGTTTAGCCAGAACACTGATCTTAAAACCTGAAATCATTTTATACGATGAACCAACAACAGGATTAGACACCATTACATCTCGGGAAATAAGCGAATTAATTCTCGATATCAAACATAAACGCAAAACCACATCGATCATTATTACTCATGATATGGCTTGTGCCAAAATGACGGCAGACCGAATTATGGTGTTAAAAGATGGTGTGATTCATGCCGAAGGAACTTACGAAGAATTAGAAAAAGACGAAGACGAATGGGTACGCTCATTTTTTGAATAAAAGCAAATAAAAAATACTAGAAATCATGGAGAAGCAATCTGGATATACTTGGAAATTAGGAATGTTTGTAACAATTGGTTTGTTACTTTTTATAATGGCCATTTATTTTATTGGAAAACAAAAAAATTTATTTGGATCAACATTTAACATTACCTCACAATTTAAATCGGTTAGCGGATTAGAGGTGGGAAACAATGTGCGTTTTTCAGGAATTAATATCGGAACAGTGGAAGAAATCAGACTTATCAATGATTCTTCGGTAGTGGTTTCAATGGTAATCAAAGATGAAGTTCGCAAATTTATTAAAACAGATGCTCGCGCCAGTATTGGCTCTGATGGTTTAATGGGTGATAAAGTACTTACTATTTCTCCGGGAGTTAAATCTCAGCAAGTAGTCGAAAATGGTGGTGCAATTCCGTCTGTAAACGGAATCGAAATGCAGGATTTAATGAAAAGCGTTAAGAAAAGTGTAGATAATGCCGCGATAATAACTGACGAACTTGCCATTTTTAGCCACAGTATGAATAATGGAAACGGAGCTTTAGCGCGATTGGTTCGTGATGATAAGATGGCAAGCAGTGTATCGAACACGCTTTCGAATTTAGAATCGGGTACTAAAGGTTTTAGCGAAAACATGGAAGCCGCAAAAAGTAACTTCCTGCTGAAAGGCTACTTTAAGAAAAAAGAAAAAGCTAAAGCAAAGAAACAAGAAGAGCTGAAAGAAAAGAAAGAAGAAGAACAGGAAAAAGCCCAAAAAGCAGCTGAAAAAGCGAAAGAAGAAAAAGCTAAAGCGGAGGAAAAAGCAAAAGAAGAAAAGGAAAAACTGCAAAAGCAGAAAGAAGAAGAAGCTAAAAAAGCCGAAAAAGCAAAACAATAAATGTCTATGCCATGAAAACTTCCTATAAAAATATAAGCCTTAAAATACTCAAAGTAACCGGAATAGTAATAGCAAGTATCTTGCTATTACTATTTTTGATTCCGTTACTATTTCCCGGAAAAATTGCCTCAGAAGTTAAAAAAGTGGCCAACGAACGTTTAGATTCTAAAATTGATTTTAAGAATTCTAAACTTTCTTTTTTTACCCATTTCCCATCCTTAACCGTTTCTCTTGACGATGTATCGCTTACAGGTTCAAAACCGTTTAGTAACGACACGCTGTTAAAAGCAGACCAAATCGCGTTTGGAATAAATTTAAAAAGATTAATTTTTGACAATGAAGTAAAAATCAACAAACTATATGTTTCTAAGGCCCTGATCAATATTATGGTCAACCAAAAAGGACAGGCGAATTACAACATTTATATCGCTCCGGAAGAAGACAAAAATGTAAAAGACAAGCCCGAAGAGGGAACAGCAATTCGACTGGAACGAATTGACCTTGAAGATTGTCACGTAAAATACAATGATCGATCTGCAAAGGTTTTGGTTGATGCCAAAGGTTTCAATTATATCGGAAAAGGAAATTTGAGCGAAGATATTTTTGACCTAAATACCGATGCCAGAATCGATACTCTTGATTTTTACTACGACAGAACGGCTTATTTAAGAAAAAAAGAAGTGCGTGCAGATTTGATAACCAGAATCAATACCAACGCCCTTTCGTTTATACTTCAAAAAAATGAATTAAAAATCAACAAATTGCCTTTAACTTTTACGGGCTTTTTTACGATTTTAAAAGACGGATATAAAATCAATATCAAAGCTGCCTCAGAAAATTCAACCTTAAAAGATTTATTCTCTGTAATGCCTCCGGAATATTTAACCTGGATGAACGAAACAGAAATTTCAGGAAAAAGCGATTTACTGCTCCGTTTTAAAGGAGATTACAATGTCGCCAAAAAACAAAAACCAGATCTGGCTTTCAATCTAAAAATCAACGAAGGTGCCATTAATTACCAAAATGCTCCTGCCCCGCTAACCGATTTTCAAATGGATCTGAATGCTGTTTTACCGGCACTTGACATCGAAAAACTACTCGTTAACCTGAAAGCTTTTAATTTTAAAGTTGGAGAAAAAGATTATTTTACCGCTTATTTACGCAGCAAAGGTTTTAACGAAATGACTGTAGATGCCAGTGTAAAAGGCGCGCTGGATCTTGCAACAGTCGATGCTGCTTTGGGCTTAAGTACAATTGACCTTAAAGGAATTCTAAAAACAAACATTCAGGCAAAAGGAATTTTTAGCACGTCAAAAAAACTGTTTCCTAAAACGATTGGCGGAATTTCACTTCGAAACGGCTGGTTAAAAACAGACTCCTACCCTAACCCTATTACGCAAATTACTTTTGTAGCCAATGTACTCAATAAAGCAGGAACATTTCAGGATTTGATTGTAGCAGTTGCTCCGGCCTCTTTTGTTTTTGAAGGAAGCCCAATGTATGTAAATGCAACATTATCAGATTTTAATGATTTGGCTTACAATGCCAAAATAAAAGGAGAACTGAATGTTGGACGCATTTATCAGGTTTTTTCTCAAAAAGGACTTGATGTTACCGGATACGCAAAAGCAGATCTTTCGCTAAAGGGAAAACAAAGTTATGCGACTACCGGACAATACAGTAAACTTGACAATCGAGGTACACTTTTGCTGAAAAACATCAAAGCAACCTCTGAACTTTTTCCGAAGGCCTTTTTTATCAAACAAGGAAACTTTCGTTTTCAAAATGAAAAAATGTGGTTTGATAAATTTTACGCTTCTTACGGAAAATCTGATTTTGACATTAACGGCTATCTTTTAAATACCATCAATTATTTTTTAGAGTCGAAAGGCACATTAAGCGGCAACTTTAACCTAAAATCGAAACTAATTAATGTGGATGAATTTATGGCGCTTAAAAAAGGAGAAAATAAAGATCGAAATGTTGAAGTTGAATATGCCAAAGAAGATCATCCAAAAATGAGCGGAGTGGTTATTGTACCCAAAAACTTAAATGTTGCGCTCAATGCAAATGCCAATAAAGTAGAATACAACGGACTGGTTTTAAACAAACTTTCTGCCAAAGTAGGCCTTGCTAAAGGAGGACTGTTTTTAGAAAATGGCACGTTTGATATTATCGATTGTATTGTGGGAATCAATGCCTCATACAAAGATGAAAACCCGACAGCAGCTCATTTTGATGCTCATTTTACCGCAAAAGATTTTAGTGTGCAAAGGGCATACAAAGAAATTCCGATGTTTCGCGAAATGGTTTCTGCTGCCGAAAAAGCACAGGGAATTATTTCTGTTGATTATAAAGTAAAAGGCGATTTAAACGGAAATATGGGGCCCATTTACGAATCGCTGGAAGGCGGCGGAACCATAAACTTGCGTGACGTACAGGTAAAAGGTTTAAAACTCTTTGACGGAATTAGTTCTAAAACTGGTCAAAAAGGTCTGGACAATCCTGATTTAAAAGGAATTGAAGTTAAATCGTCCATCGACAATAATTTGATTAGTGTAGAGCCTTTTACATTTAGTGTCGCGACTTTTAAACCCACTATAAAAGGAACAACCAGTTTTGATGGTTTACTGGATTTAAGAATGCGACTGGGGTTACCGCCATTTGGCCTGATCGGAATTCCGATCGTAATTACCGGTACTCATGAAGATCCTAAAATTAAAGTTTTCAGTAAAACCGGTAAAAAAATAGATGACGCTATTTACGATGAAGTTCATAACAAAGTAATTCGCAAAGAAAAAGTGAGTACACAAAAAGTGAAGTAGAAATGAAAACTAAAAAACAAAATAAAAGCAGCGCTTTTGAAAATTTTGCTACCAAAACCTCTAAAGCAGCAGGAATTACCACTGCTTTTATTGGTGCATTTTTGATTGTAGTGGCATGGGCAATATCGGGTCCGATTTTTAACTATTCTGAAACCTGGCAATTGGTAATCAATACCGGAACAACAATCATCACATTTCTTATGGTCTTTTTGATTCAGAAAGCACAAAACAAAGATTCTCTTGCTATACAGCTCAAATTAAATGAGTTGGTGGCTTCAAACGAATATTCGAGCAACAGCCTGGTAGATATTGAAAGTATGACCGAAGAAGAAATGATGATCGTGCAGAAATACTATCACAGACTAAGTGAACTGGCTAAAAAAGACGAGAGCATAAGAAGCTCCCACTCGATTGCAGAAGCGCATGAACAACACGAGCGCAAAGACAAAAACAGAACTAAATCCCGCACTAGAAATATTACAAAAAAATGAAACTACGCTCTACCGAAACTTTCTGGCCCCTAAAAAATGCTATGAAAAACAGTTACCCGTCTATAAGTTCTGATATCACAACTCCTGTTTTGATCATTGGCGGCGGTATAACAGGTGCATTAATGGCATATAAATTAATTTCTGAAGGAAAAAAAATAGTCTTAGTAGATCGTCGCGATGTATGCAACGGCAGCACAGCCGCAAGTACCGCTCTGCTTCAATATGAAATTGACATTCCGCTACACGAACTTATTAAAATTAGAGGAGAACAATGCGCCGTTGACAGCTATACAAACGGCAAAAAAGCGATTTTTGATTTGCGATCGATAATAGACGCCGTAAAGAGTGATTGCCAATTCGAATTTAAAAAAAGTATTTATTTTACATCTGTAAAAAAGGATATTCCGTTTTTACGAAATGAATTTAAATGCCGAAAAGAACACGGTTTTGACGTTAACTGGCTGGAAAGATGGGATCTTGAAAAAATGGGATTAAATGCCATTGCAGCGATAGAATCGAATACAGCCGCAGTAATGGATCCGTTTAAACTGGCCAGCGATTTATTACTCTATTGCCAGAAAAAAGGAATGCAGATTCTCGATCGTACCAATATTACCTCAATTCAACATATAAAAGGAAAGTGCATCGCTCATACCGAAAATAAATTTACCATTACGGCAGATCATGTTATTCACTGCACGGGTTATGAAAGCACTGAAACCATAGCCGAAAAAATAGTCGATCTAAAAAGTACTTACGTAATTGTTTCTGAAAGCCTGCCTGCTATGCCCTCGACTTTTAAAAATGCCATTTTTTGGGATACATCCTCTCCGTATTTGTATTTTAGAGCCACTCAGGACAATAGAATTATTGCGGGCGGCGGCGACGAACTATTTAAGGATGCTAAAAAACGCGACAAATTGTTACCAAAAAAGGAACAATATTTATTGAGGCATTTTAATAAAAAATTTCCAAAAATTGATTTCAAACCAGATTACTCCTGGGCAGGAACTTTTGGGGAAACAAAAGATGCTTTACCCTATTTTGGAAAATCAGATCTATCGCAAAATGAACATTATGTCCTTGGTTTTGGCGGCAACGGAATTACCTTTAGCGTTATGGCAATGAATTCTATTTTAGACTCTATCAATAATAAGGAAAATAAAGATTTAGATTATTACAGGTTTGGAAGATGATTTTTTTATAAGATTCTAAGTAGCTAAGTTGCTAAGAATCTAAGTTGCTCAGATTTTAAGTTTTTTGTCGAGCATTTGGTACAGTAATTATCCAATGTCTACCTCAAAAAAAATACTGCACTACTTTACATCTCAGACTTAACAAAACTCAAAATAATTACACAAAAAAAAGACGCACATTTTGTGCGTCTTTTTTTTAAACTTTGTTCCTTAAAACCTCTGAACCTTTGCCCCTCTGAACCTCTGAACCTAAATCAACTCTCTAAGCCGTAATCGCCAATGGGTTCAAATTAAACTTATATTCTTTTGGACTGCAGTTGAATTTTTGTTTGAATATTTTAGAGAAATAACTTCTGCTGGTAAAACCAATGCAATACACTATTTCTGAGATATTTAAATCTGATGTTCTGATTAGTATTTCGGCTTTTAAAACGCGCATGTGAGTGATATAATCATTAACCGTGCGATTGTGAATCAATTTAAAGCCTTCTTGTAATTTGTTTGGAGATAAACCAGATTTTTTACTTAATGATTTAATAGTAAATGGCTCTTCCGGATTTGCTTTAATAGCTTCTGAAAGTTCTTTTATTTCCTCCATTTCTCTTAAGGTCAGACAGTTTGTCTCTTTAGCGAAAGCGCACAAATCATCTGTATGCTGCTGAATTTCCATTGCCAAGATAATTCTTAAAATTCCTTCCTTCAATAAATTACGAACAACTCCGGTTTGTGTAATGGCATTTAATTGTTCTATTTTTTCAGATATTTTTAAATTGTATGAGCCAACATAAAAGAAATCTTCTTCTTCATTGTTAACAAAAAATGTTTCTTTAACTTGTTGATTTAAAGAATGAATCTGACTATCTCCTGCAGCTTGTGTTCCTACAATAATCAAGGTAAATTTTGTTTTTTGATCTTTCTCAAAAAATAAAATATTGTCTTGTTTTTTTTGTGATGTTACAATCGCAGTCTGGAATGTTTTAAAAGTTCTTTCCTCTCCTTTAATACCAAAACTATGAGACAGCTTACCTTTAGAACAGTAAGCAAAATATATAGGTGACGTTTTCGTGTTTATGATATCCATGCGAACATCAGATGAAAAAGTCATATCAAATTGTACATACGAGATATTATCATTAAACGAAGCACCTGTAATTGATCCTTTTACAAAACTATTATTCGTTTCCAATTTATACTCGTCTGAATCAAAAGTTACATTACCTCCAAAGTTTGTATTTAATTCTTCAAAAATATTTTGAATCTTTTCTGTATTTATAGTAATTATTTTCATTTTGCAAGGATTTAAATTCTGTTTAATTTGATCTTCGATTTATATAAAGACAAAATCTGATTGTAGAGCTGGATTTCTAAAAAATCAACAGATCAAAGTTCGCCCAAAGCCCCAGCAATAATGTTATATAATTTTTCTAAATTGTTTTATAATTATCTACGCGTATTATTTTAACAATTAAAAATATTTACTTTACAGGACTATAAATTCTTATTTATGAAAAGTTTTTCATTTGCACCAATAGCAAATTCAGATGCTACTGTTCTGATTTTAGGCACAATGCCCGGAACAAAATCTCTCGAATTAAACCAATATTACGGACACAGCCAAAATAACTTCTGGAAATTCATGTTTCTTATATTCAATGAAACTTTTTCGACCGACTACGAAACCAGGAAATCTCTTTTGCAAAAAAATAATATTGCAGTTTGGGATGTTTTGCAATTTTGCGATCGTGTAGGCAGTTTAGACAGTGCCATCAAAAATGAAATCGCCAACGATTTTGAAACCTTCCTCAAAGACCATACTACTATTAAAGTCATATTATTTAACGGACAGAAGGCGGCAGCCTTTTTTAAAAAGTATGTAAAGCTCAAAAAAGAATATCAGCTCATTACATTACCTTCTACAAGTCCTGCCAATGCTAGTATTTCCTTTCAGTCCAAACTCGAGCAATGGCAGATTATTTCTTCATTATAAAAATATTTTACTAGTTTATTATGTGAAATTTATAGCGAATATTGAAATAATATAACATTTCTCAATAAAAATATAACAACTTATTCTTACAATCCTGGTAATTTTACATCAAGAAATTAAAGCCACACAAAAGGATAAATGCAGGAGAGGCTTTTTTAAATATAAAATATTACTGAGAGAACTTTTTAATAAAGTTTAATTATAAAGAGAACATTGGTTATGTTAGTTTATTTTTGGAAAAGAAAGCTATTCTATTTTTTTAGGGTAGCTTTGTTTTTTTAATATCAAAACAAAATCAAATACTTATGAAAATTCAAACCTACTATAATCACATACGGTTTTATACACCGCACCATTTTATATACTATCCTGTTTTAATTGTTTTTTTAGGCCTTAGCATTTATTTTGCCTGCACAACCAATGAAACGCTTATATGGTCGTTTATTAGTGTTGGTTTTGTCTTTTTGTTTTGCCTGGCTTTTATGCTTCGCCAACATTATGCGTTAGTACTTCAAAATCGTATTGTACGTTTAGAACTTCGTTACCGCTATTTTACCCTTTCGGGAAAACGACTTGAAGAATTTGAATACAAACTAACAGACGATCAGATCTTTGCGTTTCGATTTGCTCCAGACGATGAACTTCTTCCACTCATCGAAGATACACTCAAAAACAGTTTAACCGGAGACGCCATCAAAAAAGCTATCGTACACTGGAAAGGTGATTATCACAGGGTTTAAGATTTTTATTGGCAAAAAATAAATGGAAATGGCAAAAGTTAATTACAGTGATAAAAATAAATGAGAGCAAAAATTTAATTTTTAATTATTAATTTTTAATTATCTAAATTCTTCTGTTTTTCTAAATTTTACCCGATCGCTTTTTCGCCAAATTGTATAGCAGAGAAATTAGCACACCGGTAAACCACACTGCAAAAACCGCCATAAAAAAGATTTCTACAATCGAAGAATGCAAATAATTAGGTTCGTAAAATAACCTGTTTAGCGTGGTGAATTTTTCTGTTAATGCTTTCCTGTCGTAATAGTTACTAATATTATTAAGTGGATCGCCAATATGGTTTTTGTAGAATACGACATCTTTGGCCAAATCTTTGGGTACTATAGCAGTTTCGACTTTATATTTTTTGAAAAGTGTATCTAATTTCTGAAAGTGATGCAGCAATGAATCAGGCTTAAATTTATACAGCAATTTATAGCGTTTTACTGCCGCCTCATATTGTTGCTTTGCCACAGGAATACCATCTACCGGTAAAAACAATGCTTTATTCTGTATGAAAATGCAAGTAGCATCACCGTATTCTGGGATTACTTCCCTTCCTTTATAAATAATTTCGGTGCTGTCTTTCAGCACATTTTTTTTGATAATTCGTTTTGAAAGTTCTTTAGAATCAAAACCTATACGATCCAGAACAGAGCTGGTTGACTTAGAAATTTTATTAAAATCACTCGTCAGCATTTTCAGGGTATCAATGCTGTAATAAAGACTTTCTACATTATAATTCTGATCGTAAATCAAAATACTGTCTTTTACTTCTATAACAGGATAAGGTTTTGGATATAAAACATTTACAGGATTGAATAATTTATCTGAGCTATAAGAAGTATAATTATACAAAAAAGGTCTCAGGACATTCAAAAGTGTTTTGTCTTTATTGAATTCTGTTTCCGATAATTCTGTTTTTAATTTAGCATTGAGCCCCAAACTGTAACTGATAAAAAACGTAAGACTAAAAAATGCAATTAAAAGCAGTAAAAAGCTAATTTTTAAAAAATCCCCAAAGGTGCGATAGTGTTTAAAGTGGTTTCTGAGTAGGAAAATAAGGCAGAAGAGCAAAAACAATCCGCTTATGAAAAAGTGCGAAATAGAAACATCATCATAAAATTTGAATCTGTAGAACTCAAAAAAAATATTCATATTGGCTATTCCTTCAAATGTAAAAAAGCCGTATAAAAAATAGCCTACATGTATTACAAACAATATTACAAAAGACTTTACGAAAAATTGCTGTAGTTTTTTATCCATTTTATTTTGAGAATTTACTCTAAATATAAATAAACCTTTTTTAAAAGTTCGCCAAATCGAGCAAAACCTAAGCAGTAAAAATTACAATAAATCAGCGAAAACTGACAATGCTATAATTATGTAATTTTAAATTTTAAAACACACTAATCACAATCAACTGACAGTCAAAATAATAAATATTTTATTTCAAAAATTGAATGATTTTTTTTGTTAACTTTAATTGTTAAAAATTTATCAATAAAATCTAAAAATCAATCTCATGAAAAAATTATTCTGTTTTTTGATAGTTTCTCTTTTTTGGTTTTCTTCTAAGGCACAGACTACCGCCGAAGTTTCTTTAGAAAATGATTTAAACGCCCTAACTCCCATATCTGACTCCACACAATTTTACGATCCGGAAGATTTGCCATGGCATGCGAGACGTTTTAAAGCAACTGCCGGTTTATTTTTTCCAACGAATAATACCGAAGTAGAAGTGGGAAGCAATAATGGTAATTTTGGAGATCTGATTGATTTTGAAAAAGATTTAGGTTTTGAAAAAAATACCGTATCGTTTGCCGGTACATTTGAATGGAGAATTTCAAGAAGATCAAGAATCGGAGCTGAGTTTTTCTATTTGAAAAGAACCTCTACCAAAACCCTGCAAAGAGAAATTGAATTTGGCGATCACACCTATCCTATAGATGCCACAGTTTCGGCCTTTATGGACAATCAAATTATTAGATTTACGTATAGCTATGCTTTTATTTCGAAACCAAAATATGAAATTGGTGCCCTAATAGGGGCGCACGTTTTGTTAGGAGACGTGGGTTTGCGACTTGAGGCTGGCACGGCAGAGGCAGAATATCGTGATACTTTCGATTTTACTGCTCCTCTTCCTGATCTTGGACTTTGGGGAGAAATTGTACTGGCCAAAAGGGTCGGTTTGTATCTCAACGCGAATTATTTTGCTTTAAAAATTAATGATGTCGACGGCCGTTTGCTGAGCTATAATATATCGATTTTGTATAATGTTTATAAAAACTTTAGTTTAACAGCCGGTTACACGGGACTAAATATGAGAATTGATGTAGATAAAGAAAGGTTAAACGGCTTTTTTAAATGGGGCTACTACGGACCAACCTTAGCCGCAACGTATTCTTTTGGAGGAAAAGTAAAGCTGTTTAAACATTAAATTTATTTAAATCCACAACTCCTAATGCTCATTGTAGAAAATAACAAACCCGATATTTTTAGAAAATATCGGGTTCATTCCAACTCAAACTCAACTTAACTCAAAATAAACTTTACCAAATTATTTTTCTATTGGAGAGAATTTAATGGCTGTTCCTCCGCCGGCTGCCAGTTTAAGATCCAGTACGGTTGTACTGTTTACTTTTTGTTTTGAAATCCTGACCGGATACGGATTTGTTTTATAATTGGCTCCTGCTCCATCGGCATAAATTGTGGCTTCGTATGCCGTTCCTGACTCTAAAAAGGACAGAGAAACTTGTAAGTTTCTGGCGTAACTATTGGTGATAGCACCCAAATACCAGTTTTTATCTTCCCAGTCTTTGCGGACGATTGTTGTGTATTCGCCAATTTTTGAATCTAGCACTTTAGTATCAGACCAATTGCAGGGAACTTCTTTTATAAATTGAAATTCAGGTTTTCCAACATAATTTTCAGGTAAATCGGAAGCCATTTGAAGAGGACTAAAAATAATTACGTACAACGCCAATTGATTGGCCAAAGTAGTTTGAACCCGCGCTCCGGAAGGTGTTTTATAATCAAAATTAAAATTTCCGGGTGTATAATCAAATGGCCCCGAAAGCATTCTGGTAAAAGGCAAAGTGGTCAAATGTTCGGGCGTGTTTCCGCCATCTACAGACCACGCATTGTACTCCTGCCCTCTTCCGCCTTCCTGCGACATAAAGTTAGGATACGTACGCTGTAATCCTGTTCCTTTTATAGGTTCGTGATTGTCGATCATAATGTGATATTTGGCCGCTGTTTCCATCACCTTTCTGTAATGACGCGCTCCGTATTGACTATCGTGCCACTCCTTTTTGTCTAAATATTTATTGACATAACCTGTTTTTACGGTATTGACGCCCATTTTTTGATATAATTTAAAAGCCTCTTCTAATTGACTTTCATAATGCTTTGTGGCGCCTGCCGTTTCATGATGCCCAATTAAACGAACATTTTTCATGGCGGCGTATTTTGTAATTTCTTCGAGATTAAAATCGGGATAGGCTTTTACGAAACTAAATGCAGATCCGTCGGCAGTCCAGTCTCCGTCCCAGCCTTCGTTCCAGCCTTCGACCAAAACACCATTAAAATTGTTTTTGGCAGCAAAATCAATGTAGGCTTTTGTGTTCTCAGTTGTTGCGCCATGTTTTGCACCTTGTCCCCAGGTGAATTTTTCTAAATGCATGCCCCACCAGATTCCAATATATTTTGATGGTGTGATCCAGGAAAGATCTTCAATTTTTGAAGGTTCGTTTAAATTGAGCATTATGGTCGATGTGGCAACTTCTCCCGGAGTCTTAGCCACTATAACCGTTCTCCATGGCGTTTTAAACGGAGTTTGGGCATAGACTTTTACACCATCGGCCCAAGGCACTAACTCGCTTTTGTATTGCTTATTATTTGTTTTTAGCAAAGTCATGGAGGCAAAATCAGTCAGATTGGCTTCATGAATGGCGACAAATAATTTCTCTTTGGTTTCGAGCGTTGCCGGTGTATTAATCGTATCGGTTTGACTGATGGGGGTTTTACGGTACGTACTTTCATAATAACTGTTTTCGCGGTGCACCGGAATCCACCAGACATCATTATCAGATTTAAAAGTAAACTGCGTAATTTCGTTCGATATTTTGACTTTGCCTAAATTGGGCTGTTTTGGAAATTCATAACGAAAGCCAACGCCATCATCAAAAACCCTGAAAATAATATCAACCAAACGGTTCTCTCCTTTTGACTCTTTCAAATGCACAATCAATTCGTTGTGGTGGTCACGCACTTTTTTAAATTCGCCCCAAGGCTGTTCCCATGTTTCATCGGCTGCTTTTTCTTCGGTGGAAACCACTTCAAAACCTTCTGTCATTTTTGGAATTGCCTGAAATTCAAATCCCAGCAAAGAAGGCTCAATGACAGATTTTCCATTTGCTGTAAAACGATATTGCGGTTCACCTTTATCTGTTAACTCGAATAGTAATTCTATGCTTTTATTTGGAGAACTAATTTTGTAGTTTTTTTTAGTACCGGCATTGCACGCGTAAAGCAAGATCGATGCTAAAGCGATAAAACAGGATCTATATTTTATGTTTTTCATTATTTAATTGTATTAATTACAACGCTTATTTAATTTCGTTTACTAACTGTTTTGCTTTTGCGGGCTGCATGGTAACAAAATAATTAAAAGCCTGATCGAGTTTGTTCTGTATATCGGCATTGCCTTTCTTTTCGGTTCTTAAAGTGTACATTTTACTGATTTCAGGAAAGACATCCTCGGTAGTTTTTACGCCCGCAAATGCTCTAATTTTTTCGATGTAGGTATATCCAAATTCTACTGTTGGCTCTAACATGGTTCCTTCTCCAAAGTCATTCCAGGTAATCAATTGCAGGTAATTTACATTGGCATTTTTGGCAAGTACAAGTGTTTCATCGAGCGTTGCACCGTTGTTGTGCTCAATTGTCCAGCCAATTGCCGCTCCACCGCCACCCTCAGCATAAAAATCTTTAAATCCGGGATAAGCACTGCCTATTGCAACACCCAGTTTTGGCTTTGTATTGGTGTAAAAATTAGTCAGGTAGGTACTGTTTTTGTATACCCACGCATATTCCCCGGCAGCATTTGCACCCGCTTCTACAGATTGATCCCAAAGGGTTAAAAAAGCAGGTTTTGTAGTTAAGGTATTAAAAACGTTGGTCCATTCTGCAGGTGTTTGCAGTACAATGGGCCCAAAGTTTAGCAACAATGGTTTACCGTTTATTTTAATGTAATTGTCATCTGCGAAATAATTTTTTTCTAAATACGCCAAGTCGGTTTTGGCGGCACTCGTCACCGAGATTGCTTTTCCCGCATTGACTACATTTGTTGTTACGCGGTCTTCGTAAACAATGGCATATTCTAGTCCTACTTTATCCAGCATCGCGATAAGCTGTTCTGTATTTTCTCTCACCATTCTATAATCGTTAACATCATAGGTGCCGTACCAATCGATTAGAACTCCATCGATTCCGGAATATTTCATCAATAATAAATGATTTTCAATCACATTTTTATCACCTGAATGGTAAGGTCCTATAAGCGGATAATAATAAGAGGCAATTTCTCTGCGATTGTTGGCGCCAATTGTATTCGGATTCTTGTTGGCCATAGTCCAATGGTAGCCCCACTTTTTATCGGCACTGCTTTCGTTGGTTTCAAACCAGGGCATGTAGTGTACGTAAATTTTGGTGTTGTTTGTTTTTTCAATTGCTACAGGCGCGACTGCTTCCGGGGCTGCAGGAGGATCTGAATTTTTATCATCACTGCTGCATCCAGAAGCGATTAAAATGTTCAGCATCCCAAAAAACAGTAATGTGATCGTTCTTTTCATAATTTTATTTTTTTTTATTTGCCACAGATTGAAAGGATTATTTAAGATTTAAGTTAATTGCTCTCCCACATTTTGAAGATTTATTTATCGTAATGAATCAAAATAGAATCTGCTTCAATCTGCCAAATCTGCGTGAAACTTTTTTTAATGCTTTTTTATTTTGCCACAGATTAAAAGGATTATTACAGATTTAACTTTATTGCTCTCGTAGATTTTAGAGATTTTTTTTTGTAATGAATCAAAATAAAATCTGCTACAATCTGCCAGATCTGCGTGAAAATTTTTTAATCTTATAAATCTTTTAAATCTGTGGCAAAATTGTTTCAAGCAGGTTTTAGAGATTATTTATTGTAATGAATGAATCAAAAAAAAATCTGCGTCAACTTTTTTTAATCTCATAAATCTTTTTAATCTGTGGCAAAATTGTTTCTCGAAGATTTTAAAGATCTCTTTATTGTAATGAATCAAAAAAAAAATCTGCCAAATCTGCGTGACACTTTTTTAATCTTATAAATCTTTGAAATCTGTGGTAAAAAATTAAAAAATATGTCAGCCTTCTACGACTAACCAACATAGAAGACTGACAATCAAAACCTAATACCCAGGATTCTGTACTAAGTTTTTATTCGTTGTTAAAACAGTACTTGGAATTGGAAAAATAGCTCTGTATTTTGGTGTTGCACCTTTTTCCCACCAAGGTTCAAAGAAAGTTCCAAAACGAATGTTGTCGGTTCTTCTTCTTCCTTCAAAAGTAAATTCCTTAAGCAACTCCTGATCAATAAAATGAAGATCTATTGTTGTGGGCATTTCTTGTCCTGCGCGGGCTGCAATTTGTTGTAAAAATGGTTTTGCCAAATCTGGTGATCCTAAACGAACGTAACATTCGGCCTGCATCATTAAAATTTCGGCATAGCGAATCAAAACAAAATCATGATCGCGTTCCCATTGTTCGCCGGCTTTCATTTCGTATTTTCCTAAGCGAACGCCCTGATTTTCTTTGGCATCGGCAACACTGGTTACTTCTTCTGTATAAGTTAGCGGTTCTCCATTATCCATTACAATTACAGATCCTGTCGCTACATTAATCTGATCGCCGGCGACCATACATTTTTTTCTTTTATCATTATCTGCAAAGGCAGAATAAACACCAGGTTGTGCACACATTCCGTTTCCACTCCACGGATAATCATTTCCTGTTGCAGAAATCGTGAGTTTGTGCAGATAATGGCATGACATCGAATTCATATAATTTCCTACCGTTCCGGCTTTTTGATCGTACGGAATCGCAAAAATGATCTCTGGAGATTTTTGATTTTCTGTTGCAAAATTGCTAAAGAAATCAGGTGTTAGAGAATATCCGGTTACTTTCTGGCACATGTTTATACAATCCTGCCAGCGGGCTGTTCCTACAAACGCTTCTGAATTTAAATACAATCTGGCCAAAAGAGAATACGCTACATTTCTGGTGAATTTAGAATAAACAACGTTTGCTGTTAAATGCGGAATGGCGTCTAGTAATTCCTTTTCTACAAAGTCATACACTTGTTTTCTGGTAGAATTTGAGGGCAAAGCGGTATCTTCAAAATTGATTACTATGGGTACATTTCCAAATAAATCCAGAAGATTATAATAATAGTATGCTCTTAACGCTTTTAGCTCTGCATAAATTGGCGCTTTTGCAGCATCGGTCAACGACGATTTGTCTACCTGATAGATAATCGAATTGATTTTGGCAATTCCGGTGTAATTATAACGCCATCCCGAAAGAATCATACGATTGTCTGTTTTCCATGTATGTTTTTGAGCATCCTGATATTGTCCTCCATCGTACCAGTTTGTACCTCTGGTTGGAATTGTCGCTTCATCTGAAACTGTTTCGTTAAGGAAAAAAACATATTCGCTCGTTGGATAATTGTTGGATATTCCGTCGGCAAATCCTCTTAAAGACGAATACGCTCCGCCCACCAGGGCATCAACTTCCTTTGGCGTATTTCCAAAATTTCCGTCTTCTACTCTATCGTATAAATCTTCATTTAAATCGGTACATGATATCGTAAAAAGCATGCTTATCCATAATGCTGCTGTTATTTTGATTTTCATTTGTTTTATTTTTGAGTTAATTCGCTTAATTGTTTAGCGTAAAATTTAATCCAACAGAAATGGTTGTTGGCCTTGGATAGTTGTTGTATCTGTCAATTCCCGGAGCTGCCAGTCCAGTAAGGTCCAAATCACCGGCTGGGTTCATTCCGTTTGGCGCATTTAAGCCAATTTCAGGATCTACACCTTTATAACTGGTAAATACGGCCAGATTTTCTCCCATTAAATACACTCTCAATTTTGATTTCTTAAATTTTAACGGCAACGTATATCCTACTGAAAGAGTTTGAAGTCTGAAAAAAGAAGCATCTTCGATCCAATAGCTTGAATATTTTGGTGCCGATGTAATTCCGGTATTCAGGAAGTCATCCGGCACATTAAAAGCCGGTAATCTGTTGGGATCGTTTAACATCATGTTGGTCGCATTTAGAGCTTTTTGTCCAAACATTCCGTATCCTGAAACTCCAAGATCAAAGTTTCCGTAGGTAAAATTCATTCCAATCCCTAAAGTCAAATCAGGCTGAATATTCCCTAAATCTCTTTTATCGTCATCTACCAAAACATTTTCTGCCACTGTTTCTCCCGCGGCATTGTAATACAGCATTTTTCCATCTGTATCCAGTCCGGCACTTTTGAAACCCCAGAACGTTCCAACCGGATAGCCTTCTGCAATAATTTGAGAATATTGTCCGGACATTCCCGCCAGTCCGTGTAGCGATCCGCTGTAAATCACATCGGTTTTATAGGTTGGATTCGATAGTTTTTCTATTTTTTGAATGTTGTGTCCCAAAGTCAGATTGGCATTCCACGAAAATTGATCTCCTTTTACAATGTCTGCATTCAAAGTAAGTTCAACTCCTTTGTTCGACATTTCTCCCACGTTGGCCAGCATGGTTCCTACTAAGTATGGTGGTTGCGGCACTTCATAGGTATACAATAAATCTTCGGTGGTTTTAGTATAATATTCGAATGATCCGTTGATTCTGTTAAACAGCGTAAAATCTACACCTATGTTCAATTGTTTGGTCGATTCCCATTTTAAATCCGGATTTGAGTTTTGCGTTGGAGAATAAGCTAAACTCCATGTTCCGGTAACCGGATCGTAGTAACTGTCTCGTCCCACTCCCAGGATCGAAAGCGATTTGTACTCGCCAATTCCGTCCTGATTTCCGGTAACGCCATAACCCACTCTCACTTTTAAGTTGTCTAACCACCCTTTTGAAGCATTCATAAATTCTTCGCTCGAAATTTTCCAGGCAACTGAAGCCGATGGAAAAGTTCCCCATTTATTGTTTTCTCCAAAACGGCTCGAACCATCTCTTCTTACTGTACCCGTTACCAAATATTTTCCGTCAAATGAGTAATTTACACGACCGTAAAAAGAGACGAGGTTTGATTTTCCTTTATAAGAGTATACATCTCCCAAACGGTAGTTGTACCCTGCACCCAGATTGTTGTAGCTAAACGCATCAGTTACAAAACCACTACGCTGTGCACCAAAACCTTCATAAATGTTTTCGAGATAAGAATATCCTGCTAAAGCGCCAATAGTATGTTTTCCGAATACTTTATTGTAATTGACGTACAGTTCTCCTTGTGCATTGACAAATTCTGAATAGGTTTTTTGACCAATACCACCTTCTGTCGTTCCTTCTAAAACTGCATAAGAGGGCACATAGCGGCTTCCCTGCATGGCATTGTGCTCGTATGAAATATTGGCTACAGCCTGAAAATCTCTTAAAAATTTTACTTCGGTTTTAAAATATCCTAATAATCGGTGTCTTTCATTATCAACGGTTCTGTTGTTTAATATTTCAACCGGATTATCATAAAGATTTCCTGTTACAACAGAAAAATTTCCATTGGCATCATAAACCGGAATGGTTGGATTTAGGTTATAAGAACGCTCAAAAATTCGATAATCGAGCGGGTGCCATTTGTCTACATTGGCAAATACGCCCATATCAAATTTTACTTCTTTATTGTCCCCCAAATATTGGTACGCGCTTACATTTCCGCTTAGTCTTTCTAAACCTGTTTTTTTAATCACACCTTCATTATTGAGGTACGAAAGTGAAGTTCTGAAACCGCTGTCTGCCTTGCCCGAATTGATACTCAAAGTATGCGATTGCGAAATGGCCGTTTGCTCTGTTGCTTTTTGCCAATTGGTATTTCCGCCGTAATCAATAGCGTCCTGATTTTGTGTCGTACGCATATAATTTCGCCATTGATTGGCCGATAACAAATCTAAATTACTGGCCACGTAACCAAAACTGGATAAACCGCTGTAAGTAACAGAAACGCCTTTTGTTCCTGATTTTGTCGTAATAATTATAACGCCGTTTGCTCCTCTCGATCCGTAAATGGCTGTCGCCGAAGCATCTTTTAGAACGTCTACCGATTTAATATCCGAAGGCTGAACGACATTGATATCGACACCGGCAATTCCGTCAACGACAATTAGCGGACTGTTGCTTGCCGTTAACGAAGTTCCTCCGCGCAAGCGTAAAGTCGATCCTGCAGCTGGATCTCCGGAAGGGCGAATGATATTTAAACCGGCAACTTTTCCCTGCAAAACCTGTTCTGTAGAAGAAATTGTTCCTTTTACCAAATCATCTGCTTTAACAGTCGAGATGGCTCCCGTTAAATCTGATTTTTTTTGGGTACCGTATCCTACTGCAACAACCTGAACTTCTGCCAGTGTATAACCGTCATTTTGCAGGCGAACCTCAATATTGGGTTTTGTGGCAGCTGTAATTTGTACTTTTTGAGTGGTCGATCCTATAAACGAAACTTCAATAGAACTTCCTACGGCTACGGTGAGCGCAAATTTTCCATCAAAATCTGTTGTGGTGGCATTTCTGGTTCCTGTTTCCATTACGGTTGCGCCCGGCAATACACTTCCGGTGTTGTCATATACCGTTCCTGATACCTGCTTTTTTTCCTGAGCAAACATTCCTGCCGAAAGAAAAAGCATGAAAATTATGCATACGACGTTAGGAGTAGTCCACATTTTGTGCAGGACTCTTTTTTTATTTTTACTATTCATTAGAATGATGTTTTAATTTAATAGTGAATTATTTGTCTAAGGTTTTAAGCGGAATCGTGGTATCTGAAATGGTTTTGTCTTTATTGTCTTTGACTAAAACATGAATTTCAGTTAAATTTGGAATACCATTCAATTCTGACACCAGATTGACAAATCCTTTTATTTCGGCTGTTCCTCCGCTAAACTCGCCCGAAATTATTTTGCTTGCGGCTGTAATCGTATAGATCAATTTGTTAACACCAGATTCGTTGTTTTTTCTCGACATACCCAAAAAATCTCTCTGACTGATCTGCAGTGGAAAAAATGCGAAAACCGGTGGCGGTGGCGGCACAAAAGCTCCCGCATACAAAACCTGATCCGGCGTTGTTCCTGCCCAATCATCTTTAACCATCAGGAAAACCATATTTTTCATCTCATAACCTTCTGGCGCGTTGTAGTACTCTTTAGGAACCAAATCTATTTTATAGAAACCGTTTCCTAAATCTTTCATTTTGGTTTTGGCCGCAATTTCCGGCAGCCATGATTGGTATTCCTGTTTCAAATCCCAGTCATTCAGTCCGCTGTGCAGGTTTACGCTTGTCGCTCCGGCAAATCCCGGAGCCAGATTGGCATTAAACAAAATACTTACTCCTTTGTCAATTGTTGGTTTTGTCGGATAAGCTCTGATCAGCTCATTTGCCGTGTAGAATGTTGTAAAATCAGTATAAGGCATGTTGGCCACTTCGCTTTGTTTCGATCCGTTTTTGTTTTTAAGGCGAAACCAAAATCCGGCACTTGCTGCAATTTCAGCCGGAGTTTTAGAGAAATATGTCGTGGGTGTTAAGGTAAAACTCCAAATCTTGTCTTTTACATGAGTTAGTTTGGCAAAATCTGAAGAGTTTTCCCAATGGCCCGCATCTGGCTCAGAGGGCGACCAGATCCAGATATAAAGATCTTCGTTTTCTGCAAAAGTCGTAGCAGACATATCAAAATACCAGGTAACTTGTTCATCGTATTTGTACACAACAGGAAAAGATGACATTGCGCCAACGGCTCCTGCAGTTTCTTGTGCTTTTATGAAGTTAGGAGCCAGTAAAAGTGCCAGCAGTAGTGTATATAGAAATTTTTTCATGTGATTGTTAATTAATTGCATTTAATTTAAATACATAAGATACAAACGGAGCACCGCCAGAAGAACGGATTAGCTGAATGACCATTTCGTCATTACTTCCAGGAACCGAGGTAACTCTCAGCTCATCTGTCTTTTGTGTTTTTTGTGCATCGCTGTAGAGGTAAATTTTAACAGCACCGCTTCCGTTTGTGGGTTGAAACTTAGAGCTGAGTTCCCAGTATCCTTTTGGGGCAAATAAAGGCGGAACATTGCCGGTGACTTCGTAACTTGTCGGGTTATTTTTTTCATCTACATTGAAGTTAATTTTGAAATCTTCGTAGTTGAAATACGTACTCAAGTTTTCTTCGCTGGGTTCGACCTTGTTAGCTTTCGCAAATTCGTCGACCATTTTCAAATTTGTCAATCCCCAATTTCCATTTACTTTCTCATAAATGGTAATGGGCTCAACATAGCTTCCGTCTTCTGTGTTATCGCAGGAAATCGTAAATAGGCACATTAAAACAGCTAACCTGTAAATCGTTTTACATCTCATAAAATTTTGGTTTTTGTTAGTTTTCAATCCTTAAAAAAGGACAGAACGAAGCTAGAGGTTAAATAAATCTAAAAAAAAATATCTGCTAAAAATCAAGATGTTTTTAGCTTATTATAATTATTAAATCACTAAAAATGAGATAATTAAACATAAGTAAGAAAAACAAAAATCAAGATGATGTTGAGATGAAAAACGCAAAAAATATAGAGTCAAAATGACAATATCTAAATTAAAAGATATTATTTTTTCACTATACATATATTTAAATGGTTTTTATTGTATAATTGCAGGTTATTAGTCTGCTTTTAACATTTCTAAACTATTTTATTGTCAAATACTTCTTTTTAAATCCAAAAAATCGAGAAGCTTTATCTCTTTAAAAGTTGCTAATCATCAACTCTTAAATTAATTTTGATCGTAAAGCATTAACTCAAAACTATTCCAATACCTAAACCAAACCAAACATGCAAAGAATAATGATGCTGATTTTTTTGATAACAGGTTTCACTCTGACTGCTAAAGAGGAGAATCCTGTTTTAGAGAAATTAGATAAAGTGCTCCTTAAAAAAGAGATTTACCTTAAACAGAAGTATCGAAAAATTGAAGCGTTAAAAAGAAATGTGTCAAAGTTTACTTTAAATCAGAACAATGAAAAATTGTATGATACGTATATGATGTTGTTTGATGAATACAAGTCCTTTAAATACGACTCTGCTTACTATTATTTAGAACAAACCAAAATCAAAGCCAAGGTTCTGAAAGATGCTAAATATTTGGCTAAAAGCCGAATTAAGGAAGGTTTTGTGCTGCTGTCTTCGGGATTATTTAAAGAGGCTCTTGACACACTAAATGTTATAGATGACCAAAAACTCGATCTCAAAAATAAATTTGAATATTATAACATTAAAGCCCGCGCCTATTATGATCTTGCCGACTATAATAAGGATCAGCGTTTTAACATTCATTATATACAACAGGGAAATCATTTCCTGAAAAAAGCCTTAGAATTAATTGGAACCAATACGAATGAATATTGGGCGGCAGAAAGTTTAAAACGCCTGAAACAACAAGATTGGCGAGGTGCTGAATTTGCCTTTAGTTACTGGATCAATAATTATAACTTACCACCTGATTATTACGGCATTGCCACTTCGAGCCTTGGCTACATTTATTCGGAAAGAGGATATACCAAAAAAGCAATCGAATATTTGGCCCTTGCCGCAATTGCCGATGTCAAAAATGCTACCAAAGAAACCGTTGCACTTAGAAATCTTGCCAACGAACTTTTTAAAATGGGCTATTTAGACAAAGCAAATGAATATATTAATATTGCGATGGATGACGCGACGTTCTACAACGCCAGACATCGCAAAATTGAAATTTCGTCGATCTTGCCGATTATAGAAAAAGCGCAGCTGAATAATGTAAAAGAAAAAAATGATAAGCTCGAAAGAATTATTATTCTGCTGACGATTCTGACTGTGATCATTATTTTATTCTCGATTATTATTTTCAAACAATTAAAAGAAAAAAATAAAGCCAGAAAAATAATGGCTTCTTCGTATGCACAGCTTCAGGAAATGAATGTTAGTTTAAGTGAAGCCAATGCAATCAAGGAAGAATATATTACGTATTTTATTAAAGCAACATCTGCCTTTATTAATAAAATAGATCATATCCAGAAAAGTACACTTCATAAAATCATAACGAAAAAAACCGACGAAGTAATTGCAAGTTTAAAACGCTACAATGTAAAAGAGGAACGTGAGAATTTGTTTCATCAGTTTGATGAAATTTTCCTGAAATTGTTTCCCACTTTCGTGAACGATTTTAATCGCTTATTTCCAAACGATCATAAGTGTGTCGTTAAAAAAGGTGAGCTTTTAAATACAGAACTGCGCATTTTTGCTTTGTACCGGTTAGGCATTCAGGACAGCAGTCAAATGGCTGAATTTTTGGAGCTTTCTGTAGCTACCATTTATACCTATAAAACCAGAATTAAAAGTAAATCTGATTTTAAAGATACTTTTGAGGAGAAAATTATGGCGATTAAGACAATTTAAAAGTTTTTTTTTGCCACAGATTTTACAGATTAAAACAGATTTATTTTCCTGTGGCGAAAGCATTATATTTATAGAATATACGTATATGATTAAAGCTCCGGCAGAGCAAATACATTAACCTTTATGCAGCTGTTTACATGATTTTAAATATCCCTATCAATATGACGGTACTTCGCCACCTTGTTGTGGAGATCACAATAAAAATTCTTTTTTAATCTGTACAATCTGTGGTAAAAAAAAAATCATTCAGAAGTTTCCAATTGAAGCACCACATTTTGATAAACTTTACTCAACGAGAACAATTGTTCAGCGAAAATCATGATGGCCAGAGGAACAAAGAAAAATACGATTAAACCTTCTTCATACAAAAAGTAGGTCGCTATCATAAAGATGCGGGAATATTCGAGATAATAAATCCATTTTCGCTGTTCCAGCAATGCACCGCAGTTGATTAAAGTAATTAAAATAATAGATAAGACGAAGACTTTATCGAATGTCTGCAAACGAGCGAAACAATAGGTAAAAGCAGTTAGTAATAAGGTCGAAATTCCCAATTGAATGTATAGATAATTTCGAAATCGGAGTCTTTGATTCGGATTGCTTTTATCTTGCAAAAATCTTTTTTCTAATATCGGTCTAATATCCTGATCCATATGTGCGGGGCTTCCAAAAATAGCTTTCCACCTGGCTTTAAAACCTTTTGATCGTTTCCATAATTCGTAAATTTCAAAATAGTAATGAAAATGCTGCCATAGAAAACTATAACTTTTTAAGGGATGTGTTAAGCCATATTTTGGTTTTTCTTCTTCTTGCTGAAAAGTTCCAAAAAGCCGATCCCAAAAAGTAAACATGTCTCCGTAATTTTTATCTAAATATTTCTCATCAGATGCATGATGAATACCGTGAACGGATGGCGTTACCAAAACATATTCCAACCATTTTATTCTACCAATAAGTTGCGTATGGGTAAAAAAAGAATACGCGCCGTGTACAATTAACATGGTAATCACCATTTGGGGATGAAAGCCAATAAAGGGCAGTACGCACCAAAATCCTGTTCTAATAACCGCCTGAAAAGTTGTTATTCTGGCTGCTGCGGTAAAATTAAATTCTTCGCTGTGATGATGCACAATATGTGCCGCCCAGAAAAAATTGACTTCATGACCCAATCGATGATACCAATACCAAACAAAATCTGTTGCCAGAATTAATGCCAACCAAACAAAAAAATTGCTGGGAATATCAAATATTCTATGATGATCATAAATAAAATAATACAATTGATAAAAGCTCGCAGCAACAAATAAATTGATCAAACGCTCTGCAATCCCAATACTGATATTCGAAACTGAACTTTCGTAATTAAAAATTTCCGGTCTTTTTTTGCGTTGTGCGATTTTATATTCTAAAAATAAAAAAAGGAAAAAAGCAGGCATTGCAAAAGCTAGAAAATTAATATGTTCCATTTTATAAAAATTACTTTTTTGATTATACTACAAGTAATTATAATCTCTTATGTTTTTAAACACCTGGAAACATAGTTTTTTAGAAGCTAAAAAAGGCGTCTCACTTGCATTACCAAACATAGATTACTATGTGTGAGAAAACAGTTTCTTTTTGATTTGCCTTTTTCAAAAGTCATAAAATCTATGTTTCTATGTGTTTACTATTTATCAACTCAAAATTTTAATTCTGCTTGAATTTTGGTGCATCAAGTGCCACTTCTTTTACAGATTGTGTATCGGCAACTTTTTGTAACGCAATAATATAGGCAGCAATACGCGGTGTAACTTGATGTTTGGCAGCAATTCTAAAAACGGTTTCGAAACCTTTTTCCAGAATATCTTCGAGGCGCGTATTGATTTGATGAATTCTCCAGGATTCTAAGAGTGAATTCTGAAGCCACTCAAAATACGAAACCGTAACACCTCCGGCATTTGCCAAAATATCAGGAACGACCAAAACATTATTTTCATGCAGGATTTGATCGGCATCTGAAGATATGGGACCATTTGCACCCTCTACAATAATTTTGGCGCGAATATCTTTGGCATTTTTTTGCGTAATTACATCTTCTTTTGCGGCCGGAATTAAAACATCAACTTCCAAAAGCAATAAATCTTCGTGTTTTATGGCAACCGAATTGGGATATCCTTTAATACTTTTATTGTTCAGATTGTAATACAAAATCAATTCGGGAATATTCAGGCCATCAGGATTGTAAAATGCTTCAGACACATCACTTACGGCAACTACCTTCAATCCTTTTTCGAACAAAAACAAAGCAGAATGCAATCCTACGTTACCAAATCCCTGAATCGCAACTGTCGACCTGGCCGGTCTTAGTTTTAGTTTTTGAAGTGCCAGTAAGGTAATAATACTCACACCTCTTCCTGTGGCTTCTACCCTGCCCAAAGATCCTCCAGAATGCAAATGTTTTCCGGTTACAACACCATGAATTGGCTTACCGTGCAGTAATGAAAATTCATCCATCAACCAGCCCATTTCGTCTGGTCCTGTACCCATGTCTGGCGCGGGAACATCTTTTTCCGGCCCAAATATATCCAATAAGGTTTTGGTATAAGCTCGTGTAATTTTTTCTAATTCTGTTTTCGAAAGCGTTTTAGGATCGCAAATAATACCGCCTTTTGCGCCGCCAAAAGGTATTCCGGTCACGGCAGACTTCCAGGTCATCCAGGCGGCCAATGCTTTTACTTCGTCTAGATTTACGGCTGTATCATAACGAATTCCGCCTTTTGATGGTCCTAAAGCTGTGTTGTGAATGACACGATAGCCTTCAAAATTTTGCTCTTGGCCGTTATCTAGTGTAATCGAAAAGTTTACAACAATTTGTTTTTCGGGCCTTTGCAGTTTCTGCCTGATCGATTCGTTTAAATTAAGAATGTCGGCTGCGGTATTAAACCGGTCAATCATCGATTGAAAGGGATTCTGTTTTATAATTTCTGTGCTCATGATATTTATTTTAAATTGGGGTTATTTGGTATGTTATTAAGTAGAAACTCTTTTTGTACAAGAGTTTTATTTTTCATTCATTTTGCCGCGACTGCAACACGGAATTTTCAGTAAACAGCATTCCATCCTACTATTTATATTTCTGTCAGATCTCATTTGTTCCTTTTTTAATAGTTCTAAAAAAAAGCCTTTCATGGTGCATGAAAGGCTAAAAAAAAAAATAACTAACAAGTACTTTTTCTATTAACGCCATTCCATCACACAGTTCTCCATGCAGCACATGGTGCAGCAGCAGTTAAAAGTGATGATATACAGGATATAGTTTTTCATTGCTGAAGCAAATTTATAAATATATTTATAAATTCTATAGAATTAGTAGAGTTAATTTTCACAAATAATAAAAATAATTAAAAACCAACTGTAAAACAAGGAATTAAGCTAAGTAAAAATTCTATTTAAATTGCGAAATGACAATAAAAAGGATTGAAATAAGTGCCAAAACGATTCCGAAAATATTGTATTTGGATAATTTTTCCTTAAAAAAGAATACGCCAACGAGACTTCCTAAAGTAATCACTCCCATGTTCATTCCGGCAAAAACAGTCGAGGGATTTTCTGCAAAAACTTTATGTGCTTTTAAATAAAACAAAATGTTTCCGAAGTTAAAAATACCGACCAAAGCTCCGAAAAGGATATTTTTAGGTTGAAGTTTCACATTTTTGACTGCCATTTCATAAACTGAAATTAAAATAGCAACGCCAAGAGAAATACAAAAAACTACAAATAACGAAGTGGTGTAAGGTAAAGTTGTAAAGAGTGCTATTTGCTTAAAAAGAATGTCAACAACACCAAACCCAAATAAAACCAGTGCAGGATAAAGCCACTTATTTTCTGTATTTGCCGATTGCTTTCTTAAAATGAATAAAAGCGCCAGAAAACCAATAACGATCCCGATGACTTTATAGGTATTAAATTCTTCTTTAAAAATTAACCAGGCGGCCAGTATCGGGATAAACAAGGACAATCTCTGCGCTGCATCTGTTTTTACAATTCCCATATATTTTATGGATGCCACCAGAAACAGGAAAACAATTGGCAGCAAAAGGCCAATAGCGATATAAATATTCCAGGGTGCTTTTGAATCGACTTCGGCAAGATTTGGAGCAAAAGTATAATAGCAAAGTATTAAGGCAAACACATAATTAAAAGCAACAATTTGAGTTGGATTTGCATTGTATTTTCGGGTTATTTTGAATATGACACCTACAACAACGCTGCACAGAATACTTAAAACAAGAAAAAGCATAGAATTAAATTTTGACCACAAAAGTAGCGTTATAATCTATACATTTTTAAAAATTAATCACTTTTCAGCCAGCCTGTAATACTCATTCTTGTATTTTGAGTTACCAAAACTTCATGAACTAATTCATTGCTTTTAAAGAAAACGGTTTTACCCTGCGTGGGCGAAATTTTCTGATTGTTATTTTCCTGATGAATCAGTAGTTCTCCTCCGTCGCTTTCCTGCCAATTGCTATTGAGATAACTGATCATCGAATATTTTCGACTCGGATTATTTTTAAACTGGTCTAAATGCTTAAGGTAGAAATCGCCCTTTTCATAGAGTGAATAGTGAAATTCATAACCCGTAATTCCGGCATAACAGCTTTCGTTTAAATACAAAATAAAGGCATCGATTTGGGTAAAGAATTCATTTTCGAAAGCATTATTATGGTTCTTATCGAGCCAGTAGATAGAATCGCTTCTAACTGCACCATCATAGGAGAGTTTTTCAGAATTTCCTATTCCCGCTTCTAAAAGCAAACTTCTTTTATTTAAATCAAGCAAATTTTGTTTGAGATTTTCTGCCAGTTCTTTACTTAAGAAATGTTCTGAAATACCTACTTTATTTTCAATATAACTCGCAATCAAATCTTCAAAACCATTTTCCATTTTTATTTTGGGAAAGACTGCATATACAGCCAACAGAGCAAGGTAGACTAATTAAAACTGGTAAAGGGCTTATTTTAAATAAATAAAAAATGCATTGCATCAAATAAAGCTAAAGGTCAAACGCTGTCGGCTCTAACGAAGAATTTTTTGAAAAACGAATGCTGAGCAATAAAAAATTTATCAGATAAAAACTTTGAGACCAACCTTAATAGATTTAGTAGGTGAGATTGCTTTGTTCCTCGCAAAGACTACTTTAAATAAATAGAAAAAACCCGACAAGTTGTAAAAATCTGTCGGGTTTGTTGCTGTCTAAGAGAAAATTTAATTTTTAATTTAATAAATCTCCTTTTACAATTTACTAATATAACTTCCGTACATATCTTTAAACTGATGACCTTGTGCAAAACGATCTTTGCTTAATTTTTTATATTCAACTAATCCCCACAGAACAAATTCTTTGAAGAAATATTCGTCTTTTTTATCCAATTGTGGCTGGTATTTTTTTAGAAGAGGATCTAATGGCGTTACTTCGTCGAGAATAGCTCTGTAATCTGCGTCTGAGGCATCGTCTAATAATTCGAAACCACTTTCTGCAAAAAACCACTCAATTAAATCAGAATATGGTGTCTTTGCATCTGGTTTTTCAAGCTTCTCAATTTTAGGCAAAAGCGTTGGGAATAGCGTTCGAATGGCAGATCCTATTAAATTCTGCGCAACCGAGGCAGCTCCCTCCTGCTCTCCTTCATAAACCAATTCTACTTTTCCGGTAATGGCAGGAATAATTCCGATAAAGTCAGACAAACGTAAAGTCGTTTGATCGACTCCTGATTTTAAAGCTCTTCGTTCTGCCGTACTCATTAAGTTCTCAAACGCCGTGATACTCATTCTGGCACTTACTCCACTTTTATTGTCGATATATTCACTATCTCTGGCTTCAAAACTTATTTGTTCCAGAATATCTTTGGCCAAACTGGGTACATAAACCAATCTGTGCTGCGTTTCATCGAGTTTTGCTTCCTGTTCTGTAATCGTTCTGGCAATCGCAACGCTTTCAGGATAATGGGTTAGAATTTGAGAACCTATTCTATCTTTTAGAGGCGTTACAATGCTTCCACGATTGGTGTAATCTTCCGGATTTGCTGTAAATATAAACTGCATATCCAAAGGCATTCTCAATTTGAATCCGCGAATTTGAATATCGCCTTCCTGCAAAATATTAAATAACGCTACCTGAATTCTGGCTTGTAAATCGGGTAATTCGTTGATCACGAAAATACAGCGATTGGCTCTCGGAATCATCCCGAAATGGATAACTCGATCGTCAGCATAAGACAGTTTTAAATTGGCTGCTTTTATAGGGTCTACATCGCCAATTAAGTCGGCCACTGTTACATCTGGAGTTGCCAGCTTTTCAAAGAAACGTTCGCTTCTGTGCAGCCATGAAATGGGAGTTTCATCTCCTTTTTCTGCAATTAAATCTTTTGCCAAACGTGAAATCGGGTTTAACGGATCGTCGTTAATTTCAGAACCTTCTACAAACGGAATGTATTCGTCTAACAACTCGATCATTTTACGCGCCAAACGGGTTTTTGCCTGGCCACGAAGTCCCAATAAATTTATATTATGACGCGACAAAATAGCGCGCTCCAATTCTGGAATTACCGTGTTTTCGAAACCATGAACGCCCTCAAAAACAGGTTTGCCCGATTTGATTTTCTCACGAAGATTGTTTCTCAATTCGTCTTTTATACTTGTGCTCTTATATCCAGCGGCTTTTAATTGGCCTAATGTTTTTATATTGTTTATTTCCATCTTGAAGATTTAAAAATTGAAAAATTAAATGATTTAAAATTCAATTTGTTTGTATGTTTTTTATATTTTGAATTGCTTTAAACTGCTGTGCAACTTCTACAGAAACCTTTTTTACTTTTGGTTCTGAAACTTTGTACCTCGTTTAACGAACTCTTTTCTTTCTATTCGTTTCATAATCTTCAAAAATCATTTCACCCAAACCTTTTAGTCCTGTGTAAAATGCTTTTCCCTGATTGGCTTCTGTAAAATGATTGACAAAACGCTGTAAATAAGGATCATTGGCAATCATAAATGTCGTAATCGGAATGTGCAACTTTCTGGCTTGTTGTGCCTGTGTATAACATTTATCTACGATATATTCGTCGAGTCCGTTGCTGTTCATGTAGTACGAACCATCGCGCTCGCGAACGCAGCTCGGTTTTCCGTCGGTAATCATGAAAATTTGCTTGTTGGTGTTACGTTTTCTGCGCAAAATATCCATCGCCAATTGCAAACCTGCAACGGTATTGGTATGATAAGGGCCAACCTGCAGATACGGTAAATCTTTTATAGGAATGGTCCAGGCATCATTTCCGAAAACCAAAATATCCAACGTATCTTTTGGATAACGCGTTGTGATTAATTCTGCCAAAGCCATCGCTACTTTTTTAGCAGGAGTGATTCGGTCTTCACCGTACAAAATCATACTGTGACTGATGTCGATCATCAAAACTGTACTCATTTGTGCTTTGTACTGCGTTTCTTCGACAACCAAATCATTTTCGGTTAGCATAAAACTTTCTACGCCATTGTTAATTTGGGCATTTCGTAAACTTTCGGTTAAAGAAATACGTTCTAAACCATCTCCAAAATTAAATTCGCGAAATTCTCCGGTATGTTCGTCGCCATTTCCGGCATGTTTGGTTTTGTGATTTCCGTTTCCGGAACGCTTTAAATTTCCAAAAATTTGATCCAGCGCCTGCTGACGAATCGCACGTTCTGTTTTAGCAGTGATTCCAAAACCGCCTGTCCCGTCTTCTTTAACCTCGTCTTTTATGTAACCTTTCTTTTTTAAATCTTCGATAAAATCATCGATTGTGTAGTTCTCGTCGGTTAGTTTATATTCTTTGTCCAACTCCCGAAGCCAGTCTATAGCTTCGTCAAAATCGCCCGAAGTATGGGTGATTAGCTCTTTGAAAATGCCAAAAAGTTTTTCAAACGGAGACTGAAATGGGGCTTCGTACGACTTAAAATAAAAACCTTTTTTAAATTCGTTTTTCATACTTCTAAAATTACAGTATTTTAAAACGACGGTAAAAGAAACATTTATTAATTTTAAGTTAAAGTATTTTTACAGAAATGACGCTATTTTGGTCAGAATGATACTAGTTATTCAAACTTACCGTCGAAATAAAACCATTCGTTATTTGCCAATTTAAAAGTCGAAAACTCGTAATGGACTTGTGGTTTTGCATTCGAATCCAGAAAATAAGCTTTAAATTCGATTGTGTTTTCTGTGAAACTTAAAATCTCCAGTTTTTGCCATTTATTGCTGGTCGCCCATTTCAAAATTTCGGCTTTAGAATAATATTTTCTTTCAGAAATATAGGTAGTTTCAAAAAGATAATCGGCATTATGAGTTGCATAAGCCGAATATCTCGAACGCATTAACGATAATGCTGTGGGTGCTTTTTGATTGTCCTTAAGGTATAAACCGCAGCAATCCTTAAACAATAAACCGGTATCGCAAAAACATTTATTCTCCATCAACCTGCTCTTCGCCGTTAATTTTTACATGCAACTGGTTCAATAAAACCTGATATCGGCTAATTTCTCTCAATTCTTCATCTTCTTCGGCGTGATCCAGCATTTCATCTAAATCATCACTTACTTCAAGCAATTTATTATTGGCTTCTCTATTTTCCTTTGCAGCGATTAAATCTATGATTTCCTGCACTCTTACTTTTAAATCTTCGAATTTGCTCATGTTTTTTGTTTTTTTGCTTCAGGTTTCAAGTTTCATGTTTCAGGTTGTTTGGCGCAACTTGAAACCTGAAACTAAAAAAACTTGAAACTTATTTATTCTTGTGCTTTATCCTCGTTGAACTTTTTAATTATTTCTTTTAGTTTTTCTTTACGTGCAATTTCAGCCTGTTTTACTTTATTCTGGGCTTTGTGCAATTTGTCGTTGTGTTTCTTGATATTCCTTTCGTTGTTGCGTCCCATTATATTTGTCTTTTAATTTCTTCTAAAGATTTTTCGGTAAAAATCAATTCGTTGATAATTTGTTTTCGTAAAACGTCAATATTCTCATAATCAAAATGCTTTGCCCATGAAGTTAATTGCTGTAGATTTCGTATTTGTTTAATTCTTTTAGTGGTTTCAAAACTTGTTCTCAAAACGGATTTATTATCGTAATCCGGATTTTTTTTATGTTGATAGGTTACGGTATTTTTGTCAAAATCGGCTTCTATATAATATAATTTCTCCTCTGCATTGTCCGGATAAAATGCACTCCAGGCAGCAAAACCTATTTTGGTTTTAGAAGGTGTTTCTGACTCCATTGCAATTAGTCGCCATTTGCTATTGGCCAGCCGCCCCCAATGATTCGAAACACGGTACATTCCGGCTTCGGTATAATAATAGGTACTTCCGGACTTGCTTTCAAACTGTTTTTTCAGACCTTCAATTTCATCTGGAAGTACTTCGTGAAAAACACAAAATGTATTTTTGAATGAATTAGGATGAGGCTTAAAGTTTTTTTGCATGTGCAAATATACTGAGATTGTCACGAACTCCCTAAAACAAACATAAATTGATTAACTTTGCACTTTAATTTTAAATACAAAAAGTCATGTCTAAAGATTCGCACGAGAAAATGTTGCAAAAAGGAGTTTATACCGGCATCATAGAAAAAGATGAAAACAACAATTATTTTTGTGGTGAATATCTTTTAGATTATAAACTGGCTCATACTTCATTTGCAGTTGGAGATCTTATTACAATTAAATCGGTTATCGAAAACCCAAGTGATATTAGCTACGATAAATATCCTAAAAAGTCTAAAAACTTTCATAAGGCAAATCAAAAACCTGAGGACAAATAGAATTCCTTCAGGTTTATTTTGTTTCAGGCTTCAGGTTTTGAAATGAGAATTGAACCGCAAAGTTCGCAAGGGTTTTTCGAAAAGTTCGCAAAGTTATGTCGCATAGCTTTTCGAACTTTGCGTTTTGATAAGCACACGGATGTATAGAAACTCTGCGCCTTTGCAATGAGATTTCAACACTTAAACGCAACTCTTAATTTTTTACAATATTTTTTGCCTTAAAACTAAAAAGTTAAAAAAAAGTGTACCTTTGCAAAAAATTTGTCGTTTTGAAGTAAAAAAAACTCATTTCAAACTAATAGACAATAAGTTACCTTTTATTTATGAAAAAAATAGTTGAATACCGCAAGTTACTAAACGTAGACAAAACTGCTGAATTGAAAGATTTGAAAACAATCTATCGTAATGCGATGAAAGAATCTCATCCTGATAAATTTCAAGGTGATGATGCTGGTTTAAAAGCAGCAGAAGAAAAAAGCAAGGCTATTATTGAGGCTTACCACTTTTTGGTAAGTATTAATCCTGAAACGATTAAAGCAAATTTACCTGAATATACAGAAACGATTTCAACTTGTTCAATTACTGATTATAAATTCGTTGATGGTCGTTTAATTATCGATTTTTCTAACGGAAGTGTTTACGAATACATTAGTGTTCCTAAAGCAACTTACGTGAAAATGGTAAATGCTGATTCTCCTGGAAGATTCGCAAAAAGACACATTCTGAACTCTTTTACATGGAGAAAGAAAACAAATCAAGAATAGATTTATACCCATATATCTTGAAAAGCACTCTCTTACAGGAGTGCTTTTTTTATGCGCATAAATCAGAAAATTATCTGTTTAAATTCATAATCATGATATAATTAAGAGTTTTAAATCAAATCACGGCAATAAACTTGCTGATTTGATGCGAATTAACCTCAAAAAAACTATAACAAAATTTTAGGTTACAAAATTCTTTATGTTTTAGAATTTTAGATACTTTTGTTGCACAAATCAATTAACTAATTAATTTTTTATAATGAAAAAAATACTTTTTTTACTTACAGCTTCTGTGGCGATTATTTCATGCAGCAAAGTTAAGGACGGAGAATACCTAATTACCGGAACTGCTACAGGAATCGAGAACGGAAAAACAATCATTCTTCAAGGTCAGGATCCTGCAACTAAAATGGCAGTAGCTCTTGATACAGTAAAAGTTGAAAACGGAAAATTCGAAATAAAAGGAAAAGTAACAGAGCCAGCTTTTCATACATTAATTCTTCAGGGTGCAAATGGTCCTATTCCATTCATTTTAGAAACAGGAGAAATCACTATTGCAATTGATAAAGATAGTATTCACAAATCTAAAGTATCTGGAACTTACAACAACGATGAGTATGTAAAATTCAATGAGGATATGACTAAAACCCAAAAAAGTTTAGTTGATTTTCAGAAAAAAAATACTCAAAAAATGCAACAAGCTCAACAAGCTCAAGATACTGCAACGATCAACGGTTTGATGAAACAATACATGACACTTCAAACAGAAGTTCAGGAAAGCTCTAAAAAGAAATATTTAGCTTACGCTGAAGGTCACCCAAAATCATATATCTCTGCTTTGATCATTCAAAGTATGATTAATGATCCAAGTACTGACGTTAAAAAAGCAGAAAGCTTATACAACTCTTTAGACGAGTCTTTGAAAAACACAACTCCTGGTAAAGAAATTAAAACTAAACTAGGTCAATTGAAAATGCCTGCAGTTGGTGCGTCAGCTCCTCCTGTTGGTAGCCCTAACTGAAGAGCAGATTTTTCGGCTCCAAATCCGCAAGGAAAAGTAGTTTCGCTTAAGGAAAGTTTAGGTAAAGTTACTATTGTTGATTTTTGGGCTTCATGGTGTGGTCCATGCCGAAAAGAAAACCCTAATGTTGTAGCCATTTACAAAGAGCTACACGCAAAAGGTTTAAATATCATTGGCGTATCTCTGGACAAGGAAAAAAGCAAGTGGACAGAAGCTATCGCAAAAGATGGCCTGACATGGACTCATGTATCTAACCTGAAATTTTGGGATGAACCAATTGCCGCTCAATATGGAGTACAATCTATTCCGGCAACTTTTATTCTTGATGCTTCAGGAAAAGTAGTAGCCCAGGATTTAAGAGGCGACGAATTGAAAGCAAAAATTGTAGAACTTTTAGCTAAATAAGACCAATATTTAGTTTAGAAATCTCCAGACAAATTTATATTTAAGTTAATGAGCCCGATATTGTATCGGGCTCATTGCTTTTGTAGTCAGTTCATAATTCAGGAGCTTGTTCCTACTTATCAAAATGACATCTAATAGCAGTATTTTGGTATCTAATGTCAATGGTGTACGTTTTAATTTTGACCGATATAAAAATTACGAAAATGAACAAAGCACTATTATTAATCGATATCCAGAAAGAGTATTTTGAAAACGGCGCACTAGAACTTGTCAATCCTATCGCCGCAAGTGAAAATGCAAAAAAATTACTGGAAAATTTTAGACGGAAAAACAATACTGTCGTACATGTACAGCATATATCGCCAGAAGGTATTCCGTTTTTTGTTTCAGGAACAGAGGGCGTAGAAATTCATGAAAATGTAAAACCACTTACTGGAGAAAAAGTTATTACAAAGCAGTTTCCTAATAGTTTTAGAGATACAGATTTGCTCGAATATTTAAAATCAAATAACATTACCCATTTGGTTATTGCCGGCATGATGACACACATGTGTATTGATGCGGGTACAAGAGCAGCATTTGACTATGGTTTTGAATGTGCGGTAATCGCTGATGCCTGCGCTACAAGAGATCTTCAAATCAAGGGTCAGAATGTAAATGCTGCAGATGTACAAAACGCTTTTTTAGCAGCACTGGAATTCTCCTATAGCAAAATTTTAACAACAGAGGAGTATTTACAATCCTAGATAACTGAAATGCGATCAGGTTAAAAAAATGAGCGGTAATGTATTACGGCTCATTTTTGTTTTTTAGGAAATAGTAAAGTGAAATTAACATTCTCTAAAATTAAAAACATCTAATTGGGTTGTAGATTTGCAGTGTAACAGATTATAAATGGAAACAGTAAAATTTCATAAAACCGAATGTGGTGTTGAAGTACTCCTCAATGTTTTGCATGGAGACAAGCTCAGCGAAAAATATTTGGAGCGCCATACTTATAATACTGATTTTTTTGAAATTCTGATTTTTAAAACTGCACAAGGATCTTTAATTTTAAATCAGCAGAAAATTACCATTTCTGACCATACTATTGTTTTTATTTCTCCTTTTCAAAAGAGGCGCTGGATGCTGCAAAAAGAAGGACTGGATTTTACGGTTTTAGTTTTTCAGGAAAATTTTCTTAATGATTTTTTCTCTGACAAATTTTTTACCTACCGTTTGCTTTATTTTTATCAATTGAATTATCCGTTACATATTACTGTTGATGATCATGAACTCCAAAAAGCACTGGAGCAGCTTACAGAAATCAAAGTTGAACTCGTGGACAGAAGAACAGACAGTATTCACATCATACGATCGCTTACGTATTATCTGCTCTTAAAATTCAATCGAATATATGCAGAACAAAATAAGCTCTCGATCGAGAGATCTCAAGACAACTATGCTTATCAATTTAAACAGCTACTGGAAACTCATATAAGGCAAAATCAGCGAATTGATTATTATGCCGATTTGTTGAACGTAAGCAGAATTACAATCAATAGTTGTGTAAAAAAGCAGTTTCATGTTACCGCGACGGAACTTTTAAAACAGCGATTGCTTTTTGAGATTAAAAATGATCTCATACATTCCGGAAAAACGATTGCTGAAATTGCCTATGACCTTGGCTTTTCTGAACCGGGACATATGATGCGTTTTTTTAAAAATCAAACCGGTATAACCAGCAGTCAATTTTTATCTGATTATCATAAAGGTATCTTTTCATAAAAAATCACTTTACATACGTTTTCAAAATTCACACTTTAGAAGCGTAAACACTTCACAAATATTTTAATATGCTCAAAAATTACAAATCCAATAAAATATATTATCAAAGTACAATTGCGCTGGCAGGACCAGTTGTAATTTCGCAACTCGGGCACACGCTCGTACAGACTGTCGACACTATTATTATTGGGCATTATGCCGGAACCATATCGTTGGCAGCAGTTTCGCTGGTTCATTCTGTTTTTATGGTAGTTTTAGTTATTGGATTGGGAATTGCCTACGGATTAACACCTCTAATAGCGCAGGAAAATGGAAAATCGAACTTTAAGGAATGCGCCAAACTTCTTTCAAATAGTTTATGGCTTAATGTAGGAGCTGCAATTCTGCTTTTTATGGTGGTGTACTTTGGCTCTATGTTTGCCATGCAACATGCAAATCAGGATCCTGCGGTGGTTGAAACTGCAAAACCTTATCTGCTCATTTTAAGTTTATCGATTCTGCCTCTGATGATTTTTCAAACTTTTAAGCAGTTTGCAGAAGGATTGGGCTTTACCAAACAAGCCATGAATATCACAATTTGGGGAAACCTGCTAAATGTTGTTATAGCCGTAGTTTTGGTTAAGGGTATGTTTGGTATTGAGCCAATGGGTGTTAAAGGAGTTGGAGTCGCAACTTTAGTCGATCGCGTGGTCATGATGATCGTAATGGCGTGGTATGTTTTTAGATCAAAGAATTTTAAAGTCTATTTACAAGATTTCTCTGTAAGGTATATCAATTTATCTAAAATACTGGCGGTAGTAAAAATTGGTCTTCCGGTTGCCATGCAGTATGTTTTTGAAATAGGAGCATTTGCTGTTGCGGCTTTAATTGCAGGCCAACTTGGCCCAATAGAGCAGGCCGCACATCAAACGGCGATAACAATGGCTGCGATGACTTATATGATGGCGGGAGGAATTGCTTCTGCAGCGACAATTAAAATTGGAAATAGTTTTGGAAATCAAAATTATGTCAGGCTTCAGAAATTTGCACATGCTTCGTACCATTTGGTGATTATTTTCATGTTTTTCTTCGCCGTAATCTTTACACTGTTTAATCAATACTTACCGTACCTAATTACAAGTGATGTTCATGTGGTAGCCATAGCCTCTCAATTGTTGCTTATTGCCGCTATATTTCAGTTGTTTGATGGTACTCAGGTTGTAGGATTAGGAACACTCAGAGGAATGGGTGATGTCAATATTCCCACTTTTATTACCTTTATTGCGTACTGGATTATTGGTTTGCCATCGTGCTACCTTTTGGGCATTTATTTTAATATTGGTATTCAGGGCATTTGGTATGGCTTAACACTGGGTTTATTAACCTCATCTGTTTTGCTCTATTTAAGATTTAAATATGTGATTAATTTAAATTTGGGAAGAAAAAAATTCTAACACTAAGTGAGGTTCGAAAATAAGAAAAGCAGTAAAACAAGCCATTATTTTGCTGCTTTTCTATTTATTAATTTCTTGCTAAAGAATTTCCTGATTCAAATTAAAATTTTACGACCAACCTCTACATTAAAAAAGATACCATATTTTTGAGTTTTCGAATTTTGAGTTTATTCCATAAAAAAAGTCCTAATTTTCATTAGGACTTTTTTGGTGGGGAGAGCAGGATTCGAACCTGCGAAGTTCACACAGCAGATTTACAGTCTGCCCTCGTTGGCCGCTTGAGTATCTCCCCGAAGCTTGTATTGATGCGCTTTGTTGTGCTAAGCGGTTGCAAATATATAAACGTTTTTGATGTTTACAAACAAAAAACGCACTTAATTTTAAGTTATTTTTTAATTATTTTTTAATTGGTTGGTATTGAATAAAATAAAAAATCTCCACTAAGGAGATTTTTTTATTTTATTGTAAAATTCTTTATTTTATATCAACGAAATCATATGATCGCAAGGAAAATAAATGGTTATTGCCGTTCCTTCGCCAGGTTTAGCATAGGCGCGAATTGTTCCCCCACAGGTTTGCATTATTTTTTTGCATAATGCAAGACCCACTCCTGAACCGCTGTATTGTTCCTGACTGTGTAATCTGGTAAAAATTTTGAAAATAGAATTGGCAAATTCCGGTTCAAAACCAATTCCGTTATCTGTAAAGGTAACCCAGTGGCAATATACTTTACTTGAAAAATCATACGGTTCAGCTTCTTTTGAAGCAGTGACTTTAATAGCCGGCGATCTGTCCTCGGCGGCATATTTTAATGAGTTTTGCAAAATATTAGAAAACAATTGTTTCATTAGAAAATGAATGCCATATACTTCCGGAAGTTCTTCATATTCGATTACAGCGCCACTTTCAGCAAAAGCTTCTTTCATTTCATCGATAGTTGCCTCCATGATGGTGTTCAAATCTGTTTTTTGAAGTTTGTCTTTGGTATATTTTATGCGGGTGTATTTCAGAATATCCTGCAATAGAACCTGCATTCTGTTGGCTGAAATTGATACACGCTGCAAAGAATTATAAATAGTTTCTGGCGGAACTCTATCTACTTCTAGTAATAATTTTGAAATAATAAGCTGAATTTTTCGCAACGGTTCCTGCAAATCATGGGTACTGATCCAGTTGATGTTTTCTAATTCGGCATTTGTTTCTTTTAGTACTTCGCTTTGACTGCGGTATTTTTCTTCTTCCTCACTCAGCATCAATAAAATGATCTGATTGTGTAGTGCGTGCGCATAACTGGCTGCAGCATTTATTTCGGGATGAAGCCAAATATTACTTTGGTTTTTTACTATTTGCTTCCAGATATTAAATGAATTTCTTGGGTGGAGTCCGTTACTGTCTATTACAATAGATTTTTCAGGATCACCTCCCCAATTTATTTCAGAAATCGTTTCTGCTCTGTACCAAACAATACTATTATCATTTCCTAAAGAATGGTAAATAATTCCGGCTACATCCGGATTATCTAGAAATTCAGGAAAATAGTCTATCAATTTATTGGTCGAAAACAAACCTTCTTTTGCAAAATAATTCACTTTTATATTGATTCTTTCAATCTGATCATCAGACGGAGTAAAACCATGTTTGTAAATTTTATTTCCTACGCAAATTGAAACTCCTGTAGCATTACAGAGATTTAATAATTCCGGATCGGAAATAATTATTGCAAATGATACCGGATTTAGAAGTAAATCCAGACCGGTTAAATGTTCTAATGCAAAAGAGGTTTTGCGCGCAATTTGATATTCATCTGTCGATTGACGCAAATCAATTTGCGAACTTATAAATTGACCCTGAAGTTTGGCTGCAAGCCTGATTTCGGGAGAAATATTTTTAGCAGAATAGTGATGACACGCAATTAGTCCCCATAGTTTACCATGGTGAATAAGAGAAATAGTAAGAGTCGCTCCTACCCCAATATTTTTGAGATACTCAACGTGAATTGGTGAGGTACTTCTTAAAATAGAAAGACTTAAGTCAAGGTTTTTATTTTCTTCATCATCAATGGTGAAAATCGGAACTGGTTCGTAATTAATATCTGCAATCAGACGCATCTGATTTCTGATGTATAACTCTCTGGCTTGCGCCGGAATATCAGTATGCGGATAATGCAATCCTAAAAAAGGTTCCAAATCTTCACGGCAGTCTTCAGCGTAAATCTCTCCATTATAATCGGCATCAAAACGATAAATCATAACGCGGTCGTAGCCTGTTATTTCGCGTGTTCCTTTGGCTACAAGTGCACAAAGATCCTGCAGTGATTTGGTATTGTTCATATTCGAGATGAATTCAATCATCTGTGTATACAATTCTGCTACCTTTTCTTTCGCTCCAAAATGGGGTTCGGCCTCCAGAATATATATTCCGTTACTTCTGTGTATGGTCAACTGAAATGCTTTTCCCAAAAGCTCAATTTCGAGTGGAAAAATCAGCTCTGTTTTACCATCGTTGATGTAATTAATAATATCTTTTTCGGCCTGAAGTCCAAAAATGTTACGAAAATCTTTTCCGATTATTTCTTTGTATACGGCATCAATAAATGCCGAAACATTTTCGCTGCAAAAATCTATTTTCCAGTCTAAGGTAACTCCAATAAGAAAACCATGTGGCTGTATACTTCCAGGAATATGAATGGGTTCGTGTTCACAGTTGGTTAACGTAACAATGTCCCTGTTTACAATATCTTTAATTTTCATTTTTCTGTCTGCAGGAAATGTTCATGAATACAATCAAAAGCGTAAATTGCACCTTTGACTATTTCATCTTCACAGTTATTTTCTTCTTCATATTCCGTTAATCTGTTTAGGAAGTTTTTCCAGTTACTGCCCGTTTTATTTCCATATCCTGTAAAGTACGAAACTCCTTTTCCGTTATCAAGCCCCGGAATGGTCTCGAGATTTTTCAATATAAACCTGCCTCCCAATGTAGAACCTTCAACAACATATACGATTCCCAATGCAAATGGTACGCTCAGGTTTTCAGTATTAAAAACGGTAGCTGCAACCGGTTTTTCGTTCTTTAAAAAAGCAAGATCCTGCTCAATCAAATGCTTTTTTTCTCTTTCTTTCATATCCTGGATAACAGGAGAAAGCAAGGGAAAAATTTTTTCTTCGACATTTGCATGAACATCATACATTAATTTTAGATAATGTGCATAATCCTGCATTTTCATTTTGGGCGAAAGTATGGAAGATGAAACCGGTAAGTTCTCCAGTTTTTTATGTGCTATTGCAGTTTTTGTTTTTAGATTATTTAAAAAATCTAAGGTTAAGGACGAATTCAAATCTGGAATCATTTACGGGTATTATTTCTCTTTATACAAATATACTATTTTGAAATAATTTTTTATTAATTTTTAAATAACTTAACAGCAGAACTTAAAAAATAAAAATGCTCAATTTCAAAATGTTATTCTAAAAAGCAGCCTGCTTATTTTATGTAAGCTTCTAACTTATCGAGAGTGTTTATTTCCTGTTCTCTGGCACTTGCAGATATAATTTTTGTCTGCAATGATTTTGTTGGTTTTGAGATTAATAAATACTGTGTTCCATCATCGGTATTTTTTACATAATCTTTAGGATTGTACATTATAGCAGCACCAATTGATACAATTTCTGCCGCTACATCTTCAGGATGTTTTCCCCATACGGCGATGTAATTCGCACCTTTTTTGGTTTCGAAATCTTTAAAATAATTAACTCCGGTGGCAAATTGCACTTTTTCGCCCGTTAAACTAACCGCCTCAACCTGAGCTTCTCTTTTACCAGAATAAACCGTTACACGAACTAAAATATCTACTTTTTTTCCTTTGTACGGAATTCCTCTCGAAATCATCTCCATCCACGAAGTCGTATCTGTTTTTCCCACACGCGCCAAACGATTGGTTACAGGATTTAAAGGAACTATTTTTTCTCCGTCCCAAAGTTTCACACCACCTAAACCAACAGTCGATGCTACTTTATAATAATCTGCTCCCCAGCCTTCTTTTTGCTGTGCTGCAGTAGGGTACCAATTTGCTTTTCTCAGTTCTAAGCCTGGTTTTGCTTTAGAGTAAACATCAATTGCCACTTTATCACTAAAATAAATTCGCAATGCCATCCATTCATTTTCAACAGCGGGTCCGTGATGCCCAATTGTTTTATATAAATCTCCTGTTTCTGAACCAATATCTGTTAAGTACGTAATTTTATCAGACTTCATGTATAAACTCGTATCGGTATTATTTTGTGCAAAACAGGCAAATCCGGACAGCAAAGCGGCAATAAATGATAATTTCATAATTTCAATTCTTTTATAAATTAAGTTTAATTAGCGTAAATTTAAACTAACCTTTCAACATTACCCAAAATTTTATTACTTAGGAATGCTTTTTTGTGATGAATTAGCATTAAATCAGACTTTGAAGAAAGGATAGAGCATTTAACCTCAACTTTTATTGTTTCTCGTTCACCTCTTTTCTAAATTTTAAATGAAGTAATTGAAGAAAGTGGGCTGAATGAATAACGTTAATTCTACTTTTTTAATTGCAATTAGGACTCAAAAATATAAACCCCTGATTCAGGAAACATTCCTGATCAGAGGTTTAAGGGTTATTAACAAAAAAAAACAATAAAAATGAAATTTATTTTACATCCCAGAAAATTTTGGTGTTTAAATTATCGTTTGCTTTTACTGCATTGTAATTATCCGGATTGTAAACACTCTCTGAGTTTGGATATGCCCAGCGTGTTGGAGGTGTTTTTCTCACGGTACTTGTTTCGTCTTCCTGAAAAATAAAAGCCGGAAGTTTTAATCTTCTTTGTTCTGCCCAGGATTCATCAGCCTGCATTATATTGTAATGAATGTATTTTTGAAAAGCAATTAACTCTAATTGCGCCGCCGCGGTTGTAGCTCCTGCAAAATTAATTTTAGTGATGTAAGCTTCAATTTCTACAGCAGTTGGTTCTGTTTTTGGTTTCCAGTCTAATACATCTGCTTTATCACCTAACCTTACATAGTATTCCACCGATTGTCTAATGGCTTTTTCAAAATAAGTTTTGGCAGCAGCTCCATTTCCGTTTCGGGTATAATATTCTGCTAGTATCAGGTTGACTTCGGCTGCATTTACTAAAGTTCCTGGCAACCATTTGTTTCTACTGATTACCGAACGATTGTAAACGGCTATTTTTCCATCTACAATTGATTGTTCCTGAACTCCGGAAGTCAATGTTGGATCAAGTCCTGTAAAAACCGTTGCTGTTTGCCCTTTTTCGAACAACCAATTCAAACGCGGATCTGTATTGGCATTCATGTGATCGATCATTGCTTTTGGAGCAACATTATTATAGGAATCTTCAAGAGCTGTTATAAATCCTGAAGTGTCTAAATCTGTATCCTGATTGTAAACTCTAAAGGCAATATTCTCTGCATTTTCGTCAACTATTTTTGCTTCTGCAATGATTTGAGCGATTTCTGTATTGGCTCTTGCTGCCATTGCAGGAAATGCCGAAACTCTATTTAGCATTCTAAGACGCAAAGAATTACAATAGTCTTTCCAGCTTACCAGACTTCCTTTATTTATCAAATCCTGATTTTTGAATTCTAAATCTACTTTGGCACTTAATGTAATGGTATTCAATTCTGCTGAGATAGCTTTCAATTGATCTAACATTTGGGTGTAAAGTTCAATTTGATTGTCGTATTTGGGCAATGCACTATTATAGTTGCCGCCTGTTGAACCAATTTTACCGGCTTGCGAGAAAGGTATATCCCCAAAGTTATCGACCATCTTTTGGGTATGATCGTACAAATAAATGGTCGATGTAATGGTATAAATTCTATTCTCTGTTTGTTCTGCAGCTGGCAAAGAAGCCATTACTTTTTCCAGTTCTCTAAATTGGGTAATAAAATTGTAATATCTTTTCCATCTGTCAGTTACTGCAGCTCCGGGAATATAACGACCCGTGCCGTTAAGAAAACCATGCGCCTGCGTATAAGTAAGAGAAGTTGATCTTAAAACAGTATAATAATTCCAGTAAGACGGAATTACATCCTCGAAGTTAATTTTCATGAATCCTGAAAACTGTTTCGGCACGTTTGTCGTTGTCACCGTAGAGGGATCTTTGTAGGCATCTTCGAAATCACTTTGTGCACAAGAGCCAAAAAAGACGGTTGCCGCCACTACTGATATATATAGTAATTTTTTCATGTTGTCGTTTTTAAATTATAATTATCCAATTAGAAAGATGCTCTTATCATGGCTCCAAAACTTCTTGTCGATGGTGTTAATCCGGCGTTGTTTACGTTTTGAGACCATCTTGATCCTGATGTAGTTGCCTCAGAATCCATATCTTTAATGGTTCTGTAGAGGTAAAACAAATTACGTCCGAAAACCGAAAAAGTCAATCTCGAAGCTCCAATTCTGCTGGCCCAGGTGGCTGGCATATTATAAGCAAATGACACCTCTCTCATTTTAACATAATTGTTTTTTTGAATGTACAATTCATAACGTGAGCTGCTGTATTGAGGTCCACCCCAGTTGTAGGTCATGTTATAATAACCTGCCTGCGAAATTACATTGCTATTGGTTGCTCCATCTGCCGTTACACCTTGCATCAACATACCATCACGGTACAAAGGCTGACCGCCCGGACCTGCAGTGGCTGTATTAGGAACCTGAACACCTTTACCACCATCCATATAATAGGTAAGACCGCCACGCTCGTTGGTGCTGTAATTCAAACTTTCTTCTGTCAATCCTCTTGATGTCATCCAGTTAACTCCTGTTGGCATCAAATAACCTCCGTATGAATAATCGATATTTACATCTAAGGTGAAACTTTTATAGGTAAAGGTGTTCATTAAACCTCCCACACCTTTTGGTGTAGCGGTTCCGTATTTTTCCCATTTGTCTCCGTCGATCATATAATATCCATCTGAGTCTACCATTTTATTACCGCTGGCATCTGTTTTAACCGGGTGCGCATAAATACCTCCCATTGGTTCTCCAACCACAGATTTTAACTGAGCTGCAGATCCATCATAATCAGCATGTAACAGTTCAGTTGCGCCATTGGCCAATTTTTCGATTTTATTTTTATTTTTTGCCCAGTTTAAAGTGATATCCCATGAAAAACTCTCACTTCTAAAAGGAGATCCGGTCAGGGCAACTTCAAATCCCTGATTACTCAATTGTCCAACGTTGGCCAAAATAGAACTTGCGCCTGTTGTTGGTGCCAAAGTCAAATCAAGAATTTGATCTTTGATTGTGGCATTGTAATACGAAAAATCAAGACCAAGTCTTCTGTCAAAAAATTTAGTTTCAAAACCAAGCTCATACTCATTTTTCATTTCAGGTTTGATCGATTCATTCCCGTATTTAGAAGGTGAAGTCGTTATTAAAACCGGAGTTGTAGTACCCTGATTTCCTAATGATGTTTGTGCAAATGCGATGTTAGCCGCATAACGATCCGGATAGTTACCTACGATTCCCCATGAACCACGCATTTTGGCATAGCTGATAAATTCCGGTAACTGAACAGCCTCAGACAGTACAAAACTTGAATTTACAGATGGGTAAGTAAAAGCGTTGTTATTTGGGTTCATTGTCGAAGTACGGTCTCTTCTAATGGTTCCTTCAACAAATAAATAGTTATTATAACTTGCGTTTAAAGTTCCAAAAATAGCATCTTTTACAGTTTCATATTTTGATGAAGTACTTGACGGTATATTTACAGAGGAGTTCATATCGTACCAGCCTTCAACACTTAAACCTCCATTGGTAGAGCGGCCCAGAAGTTTACCTGTTTCATCCGATCCGGAATAACCCAAAACAGCGCTAATGTTGAATTGGTCGTTTATTTTTTTATTATACGTCAGCAATAAATCTCCATAAAGAATATTATAATCCTGAGCATCTAGTAAATAAGATCCGGGACCAAATCCGTAAAGCAGTGGTTTTTCTACCGGATTTTTTGATTCAATATTTACCGAAGTTAAATCTGTCGATACACGTCCGCGCAAGGTAAGGTCTTTAGTGATCGTAAAAGTTTCCGTAACGCTGGCAATCAAACGGTTGGTAACCTCATCTTGCTGATTTGCGTTAATATTCCAGAAATAATCTCCAATATCTGCTTTAAAACCATTACGAATGATATTTTCACCAGGTGTTAAACTTTGATTTGTTCCGGTAACATATTTATATCCTAAACTGGTTTTGTATTTTGCTTTGTACCAGTCACCATTATCAAACGGGCTTAGCATTCCTGTAAAATTGTTGACCAAACGATCCATGGCGTAGGTACGATTGTGAATGTTTTGGTTCATATAACTCACAATAACGTCGGTTTTTAAATTTCTGCCTGTTTTAAATGAGGTATTTAAATTCAACGTATTTTTTTTGTTATTATTCCCCATACTCAAACCTTCAGATTCTGTATGTGTATAAGAAAAACGAATACTGCTGTTTTCTGTATTATTAGAAATGGCAATATTGGTTGTAGCATCCCAGGCACTTTGAAACAAATTTTTGTAACCGTTTTTTTGTGCAGAATACGGACGGATCACACCATCCCAGGACATGGTTGGTTTTCCATCAAACCAAGGTCCGAAGTTGTTACTACTAGCCGAGACTCCTCTCGTTTCGTTGATACCGTCGCCGTTTGTATCATAATGTGCAAAACCATCTGGTGCTAAAAATCCTGTGCTGTAATTTGCATTGGTCCAGCCCGGCCCTCTTTCGTACTGAAATCTTGGTAAAAAAGCAATTGTATTGTTCGAGTAACTAGTACTGAAATCAACGCCCAGGCCTTTTTTTCCTCTACCCGATTTAGAGGTAATTAACACTACCCCATTTACGGCTTCAGATCCGTATAATGCCGCAGCAGAAGCTCCTTTTAGGATTGAGATATTCTCAATATCTTCCGGATTAATATCTGCCAAACCATTATTTTTTACACGTGGCGCGTTCCAATAATCATTGTTATTTACTTCACCATCACGAATAGGTACACCATCGAGCACTATTAGCGGCTGATTTTTTCCGGTAATCGAATTCAATCCACGAATCTGGATGTTAATGGCTCCGGCTCCGCCCGGAGTCGAAGTAATACGTACTCCAGGTGCTTTACCATACAAAGAATTGGCAATTGTAGGAGAAGCTGTTTTTGTAATAGCATCTGATTTGATGATGCTGGTGGCATACCCAATTGATTTGTTCTTTTTAGATTGTCCTAAAGCCGTAACTGTAACGCCGTCAAGTTCGTTGGTATCGGTTCCTAATTTAATTTGCATTCCGTTAGTTGCCTTAACTTCCATCGTCTTAAATCCGATTGAGCTAATTGTGATTGTAGCTCCTTCGTTTACTGAGATTTTAAATTCTCCATTTTCGTCACTATTCGTTTGTACTTTTGTGCCTTTTTCCTTTATAATAGCAAAAGGAACAGGCATATTGGCATTATCCTTAACTACACCCGAAATCGTATTGTTTTGCGCATTCACTCCCTGGCAGCACAATACTGTTAGCAAGACTAACAGCGATTCATATAACAGTTTTCTCATAATTAATATTTGGTTTGATTTGTTTGGTTTGAATTTTGTTGAATTAAAAAGTTTTGGAGGGGCAAAACTGGAAACTAAAACCTTTTAACTTTATATTCCTGCAGCTTTGTTTAAGCTTTGGTAATATTAATTTTCGCGGTTAATTTTATATTTCCTTTATACCATAAGCGTTCTTTTATATTAATAATTGATTTGATATTTTTTACTAAAACGATTTAGTAAAGTGATAATAAAAAAAAGTACAGGGATTAAACTGACTCTCTAATTATTAAATTTCCTTTTTTCTTTTCCTTTATAACCTTGTAATCTGTTGCTGTTCCGCCATTCATTTGATCCATGAGCAGCCTTACACTTTTTCGCCCTATTTCCTCAATTGGCTGTGATAAAACCGTAATCGAAGGAGCGTGCAATCTAAAACTGTCGTGATCATCAAAACTTATTATGGCTTTATCTAAAGGAATTTTTTGTCCTAACTTTTTTAGTGATTGTAAACCTGCCAGTAAAAGATAATTGGCAGCAAACAACACGGCATCAATCTTTGGATTATCACTTAAAAATTGAAAGATGTTTTCTATTCTTTCTTCTTCTGTGTACTGAAATTCCAAATCTAAAATTCGGGAATCATCAAACATACCTACTTCTCTTAGGGCGTGCATGTATCCTTGTTTTCTCAAATTCATCTGGATAAGCTGCGAGGAATTGGTAATAAAAGCAATATTTTTAAATCCTCTTTTCAAAAGATAATAGGTTGCAGTTTCAGCTCCTTCAAAATTATCGAGTACGACATGACTTGCTTCCTGATTTTCAAAATAACGATCGACTAAAACTACAGGACATTTAAGCTCTAATAGTCTGTCAATAGTAGTTTTCATTTTTTCAGTTGGCGTGATGATAAATCCGTCGACATTGGCCTGTAGTAAGCTATTGACCAGTTCGATCGCACGCTCATCATTACCACCGGTACTACAATAAAACACGCGGTAATTTAAATCTATCGCTTCTCTCTCAATAATTTTTGCTAAATCAGCAAAGAACTGATTGGAAATATCCTCTACAATAAGTCCGATCGATCTGGTTTTGCCGGTACGCAAACTGCTGGCCATCATGTTAGGCTGGAACTTCATTTCCTTACTAACATTCAAAACCTTCTCTATTACTTTTTTACTAATTCCTTTTTCTTCTCCTTTGTGATTTAAAACAAACGAAACTGTGGTTACCGATACATTTGCCGCTTTTGCAATGTCTTTGATAGTAATCTTTTTCGGCATAGAATGTTAAGTTTGTATTAAAACTTCGTTAATTTGTTAAAACAAATATATATTTAATAAAACGATTTACAAAAACGTTTTACTACTTTTTTTTAAAAGAAATTTTACTTTTTAACATTTACAATGAATAATTATAGCTCATACCTTGATAACACTAGGAAAAAATCTAATTGCGCGCCATAAAAAAAAGCCTGTTTCAAAATTCGAAACAGACTTTTTTTGTTAATTTAATAGAGAAATGTTAACCTGAACTCTCTCTTAAAAGTTTGTATTATTTGACATCAAACCAAAGTTTGGTTGTCAGCAAATCTTTGCCCTGAGCTCCAATTGCAGCCTGATAATTTGTACCATTTAATGACTGCTCTGTACCAGGATAGAAAAAACGCGAAGGTATTTGTCCGTCTAAAACTGTAGCGGGACCTGCTTTCAAGACCGGATAATCCAATCTTCTCCATTCTGCAAAAGCATCAAGACCTTGCCCGTAAAAAGCAATCCATTTTTGAGTTCCTATAGATTTCGCATAATTAGTTGCGTCGTACTTTACAGTGGGCTGATTTAGATAATTAGAAATAACCGTCGCATCTATAATCCCGAACTGATTGAATGACGCTGTAATGGCGCTATTGTACAGCTGCTCTGCATCTCCGGCAATATAACCACGGGCAACTGCTTCGGCAAGATTAAACAACGTTTCAGAATAGGAAGCCAGTACCGCCGGTGATGCTGAAGTCAGGAAATAAGTACCGGGTTTTGAGGTTTTGGCAAAACCCTGAGTGTTCGCATCACTATTTGATAATCCATTGGCAGCTCCAACATATTTTCCTACACTTGTATCTGATGGCAATTGTGCATAAACGGGCAAACGCGGATCTGATAACTCATTTAACTTGTCGACCATTGTTTTAGAAATACGATAATCGTCGCGTGTTTCAAACCAGGCCGAGGCCGGATTTTGCTGAGGAGAACTGATATAGGTAAACTTAAAAGTATCATTATTACTGGTAAATACTCCCGCAGCATCGCTTGTTGCTTCGATAGCAGCTTGCTTTGCCAAAGCCGGCTCTCTATCTGAAATGCGAAGTGCAATACGCAAACGAAGCGAATTTACCAGTTTTTTCCATTTTGAAATATCTCCTTTATAAGACAAATCACCTGTTACTGCGCCGTTGGCCGAATTTAGCAATGACTGCGCTTGTTTCAAATCTTCCAGAAGTCCTGTGTAAACTTCTTTTTGAGTATTGTAGGCTGGCGTTACTTTTAAGCCGGCTTCTTTATACGGAATGCTTCCGTAAGCATCTGTCAATAATAAGAATGTCCACGAACGCAGGGTAAGTGCAATTCCTTTGTAATTTGAATTTGCCTGTGCATCCGGAAAATTAATAATCGTGTTTAAATCTGTAATCAGCGTTGCATATCCGGTATTCCACAAAGTAGTAAAAGAAGTGTTCGAAACATCGTAACGGTCCGGCTCAGTATATTGAATTTTAGCCCATTGCTGTACATATAATAAAGACGAATCAAAATTGTTGGTTGAACCCCAGTACAAGTCAGCACCCTGTTTTAATGTTCCGGTCAGCAGGTAAGGTGCCAATGGTGTTTCGGTTGCATTTGGATTTTTATTAATATCATCCAGTGTATCACTGCAAGAAGTCAGCGATAATGCAAATAGTGTTGTATATAAAAGTTTTTTTAGCATGATTTGATGTTTTTAAAATCTTAAATTGACATTAAGGCTGAAATTTCTGGTAGTTGGCAAAGATAAACTCTCCAAACCTTGTCCGTTTCCGGTATTAAAAGCCGTTTCAGGATCGATATTTGGCGCATCTTTGTAGATAAAAAACAGGTTACGACCTACTGCAGTAATACTTGCTCCTTCTAACCCCAGTTTTTTAGCAAAGGATCTGTTGAAATTATAACCCAGTTTAATTTCTCTCATTTTTACAAAAGTAGAACTGTAGATATAAGCTTCACTTATATTGTATGATGCTTTGTAATATTCCTGCGCACTAAGAACTTGCGTATTTGGAGTTCCGTCTGCATAAACACCGTTAAAAATCATACCATCATCGTAAACTGTTGTACCTGCAGGAGCAGTAGCACCTCCTGGTAATATCGTTTTTGTACTTCCTGAAACATAGTAATTTAATCCGCCATTTGCAGCATCACGACCCGGAAGCGTTTGAGCTAATACACCTGTATAGGTACCCGTTCTGTTCGTTCCTGAAAAAATTTCGCCGCCTACACTTGCATCCACAAGAAATGAAAATTCAAGATTTTTATAGGTCAGCGTATTGGTCAAACCCGCTAAATAATCGGGAGTGTAATGTCCCAGTACTTTCTTCTGCGGATCTGCTCTTGGCAATCCATTTGCTCCTACTACAATATTTCCGTTGTCATCGCGCAAATAAGCTGTACCATAAAGTGCTCCGTAAGCTTGTCCAACGGCTGCCAATACATCGACACCTCCAGAAGTGGCAATAGTATAGTTTTGAATTTGCTTATCATAATCCAGAACCTCAACTTTACTCACATTTTTAGAATAATTGGCCGCTATATTCCATTTAAAATCCTGCGTTTGAATTGGCGTTCCATCGATTTGAAGTTCAATACCGCGGTTGTTTATTTTTCCTGCATTGATCAATTGCGTATCGTAACCACTAGACGATGTGGTTTTGATTTCCAGAATCTGGTCAAAACTATTTGTGTTGTAATAAGCCGCATCAAAATGGAGTCTGTTTTTCCAAAATGAAGCTTCTAAACCTACCTCTGTCGAACGTGTTGTTTCTGGTTTCAGATTCTCGTTGAATTTCTTTTTAGAAGAGGTTTGAATTGGATTTCCGTCAAATGCCGTTTGAAAATTATAAACTGTAGCCAATTGATATGGATCTGCATCATTTCCTACCTCAGACCAGCCTCCGCGTACTTTTAAGAAATCGAGCGTATTGCTTTTTAAATTCAGGGCTTCAGACAATATTAAACTTCCATTTACAGAAGGATAGAAATAAGAGCGGTTCGTGCTCGGCAAGGTCGATGACCAGTCATTACGAGCGGTAAGATTTAAATATGCATAGTTTTTATAACCCAATTGTGCTGAGGCATAAGCACTATAAACTCTTAATCGCGATAAAGTATTCGATGACGTTAACGGATCTCGAGAGTTGGTCAATGTATATAGATCCGGAACTGCTAAACGTGGCGCTTTTTGATAATTGTTTGCGTCGCTGTGGTTACGAATGTTGAATCCGGCAAGTGCATCTAAACTAAAATCATCACCAAGCTTTTTAGTATACGTAAAAATACCTTCTGTATTTCTTTCGTTTACTGTATAAGCATCTTCTGCATAAGAGCCAAAAGGAGTTCCGTTTGTACCGTACTTAATGGTGTATTTTCTTCTGTCATTGTAATAATCAACTCCGGTACGAAATTTAAAGTTAAGACCCTCAGCAAGTTTAGCATCTAAGTGAATATCTCCAATTAAACGGTTTCGCTGTTGGCTTGTCGTATTATAATAAGCGTTCCAGTACGGATTGCTGTAGTAACTGTTGTTCCAGTTGACCTCTCTGTTGTTTCTTAATTGATTGATATCTACCTGACGTCCGAACCAAAGAAACTGAAGCATTACGCCCGCTGCACGGTTACCAGATGGTCCTCCCGGCAAAGCTGGAGCATCTGTTACAATGTAATTTCCGGTTACCCCTATTTTTATACTTTTAGTTATTTGATAATTGGTGTTTACGGTAAAGTTGGTTTTGTTGACTTCACTGTTGGGTACTGTTCCTGTTTGTTTTTGATTGTTTACTCCGATGCGGAAATCTGATTTTTCGTCAGATTTTGCGATAGAAATACTATTATCAAAAGTAAGACCTGTATTAAAAAAGTCTCTCACATTATCCGGATGCGCTACAAAAGGAACCGCCTCACCATTAGAATAAAATTGAGGAATCAGTCGTCCGTCTAGTTTAGGTCCCCAGCTTTCATCTACTCCATCGTTGATTCCGCCGCCTTTACCATCTACATAACTAAACCTTCCGTTTGATCCTTGTCCAAACGAATTTTGAAAACTTGGCAAAGTAGCCACCTGAGAAAGTGTTATACCAGAATTAAAGGTAATTCCAAGTCCTTTTTGACTTTTTCCAGATTTGGTAGTAATCAAAACAACACCATGTGCGGCACGTGATCCGTAAAGCGCTGCGGCATTTGGACCTTTTAGTACCGTTAAGGTTTCAATATCCTGCGGATTTAAATCGGCAATTGCATTTTTAAAATCACGAGTTGCTCCGCCAACACTACCCAATTGCGAGTTATCGACCGGAACTCCGTCTACTACAAATAGTGGCTGGTTGTTTCCCGCTATAGAAGTTTCTCCGCGAATAATAATACGTGAAGATCCCATATCTCCTTGCGAATTGGTGATACGAACACCTGCCAATTTTCCCGAAAGGCTATTTAGAAAATTGGTTTCTTTGGTATCGGCCAGATCCTTGTTCTTAAGTGATTGCGTAGAGTATCCTAAAGATTTTTTCTCTTTAGAAATTCCAAGTGCCGTAACCACTACTTCCGAAAGTGCATTTTGTTCCTGAGTAAGCGGAATAACCACTGCATTTCCGTTGGCAACAATTTCTGCTTTTTTATATCCCAAATAACTTACTATTAAGGTATATGGAAATTTTTGCCCGGTTTGGAAATAAAATTTTCCATCAAAATCAGTCTGAACGCCGTGTGTCGTTCCTTTTATGTTTATTGAAGCTCCTATAATGGGCTCTTTTGTAACCGCATCTATTACCGTTCCTTCTAGTTTTGACTGAATTAAAGGCTTGGTTTCCTGAGCATTAATTCCTATGGAAATCAAGAAAATACATAATCCTATATATCTGTTTAATTTTTTTTTCATTACTTTGTTTTAGTTTATAAATAAGGCGAGTCGAAACAGATTTATTCTATTCTCGCTTTCCTTATAGAGATGTACAATATCTTTAAGCTTCGCCATTTCTGCTGCAACAGAAATGGTTTTTTTATTTGCTACACATTCGCTTTTTCATTTCTTTTTATTTTGAGATTACTGATTATTAATTGCTTCTTTTTAAGGATTTCACATCTTTCAAATTCTGTCGAAAACAGATTTATTTCGTTGAGATTTTAAACACTACAAAATCTCATTTTATAACAATTCTTCAAGTTTGTTTTTGATTATTAAAAACGAGATAAATGCTTAACACCTTATTTTGCTGATTATTTTTAAACTCTACTAATTTGATAGAACAAAAATATATTTAAAAATAGGAAACTAAAAACTTTAAGAGTTTTTTTTGAAAAAAAAATGTTAACTATAACGATTGTATATTTTTAAACCGCTATGAATAAGCATTTTAAATTTTGTTTTATTTTGTTTTAAAGTGTAGGAATTTTCCAAAGTAATTCATTTATTAAAGCTAAAAAATGGCTTTTAATTATAATTTCGATGCGCTTAAGATTCATATTTGCTCTTATAAAAGAGAGATTTCAAGCGTTCAGCAACGTATATAAATAAAAAGTCCGCTCATAAAATGAGCGGACTTTAATCACAAATCGATATTTTTTTAATTGTCTCTTTAGTGCGATTTTTTAAGATATTCGTCAAATGCCTTATTCGGATCTGAAGTTGCATATTCATTTTGCGGTTCCGGAATAACATGAATTTTTGAATCTTTTAGCGATACAATAGCAGAGCAAACATAGACACCAATTTTGCCGTCGCTGTACTTGAAATCCAGTAGCGTTAATTTTACCACTTCGTTTATCGAAAGTTCGTAATAGTTTCCGTGACGAATAATTTTAAAGTAAATTTCTTTAGTATCCACAATCTCAAACTGATTGGTTTGAATGTTTTCAAAAATAAAATTGTTCTTGACATCTTTTTCATTAAACCCCCATGCTCTAAACTGAACATAACCATTTACAAAATCAATCGAAATATAATAAGCTGTTCCCTCTTCGTCGCATTCAATTACAAAACCTGTTTTTCCCATGCCTTCAACAGCCAGTGTTCCTTCCCAAACAAAATCGTTCGATGGCTTATCAAAACAAAAAACCTCATAACCGCTTCTGCATCCAAAACGCCATTTATTTTCATTTTCCAATTCAAAATTTGCCGAAGGATTTCCTAAAATAGGTACCGGAATTGGTAAATTTTTCTGAAGAATAGTTCGCTGATAAATGGTTTCCCAATGGTGGTACGTTTTAAGTAAAAGTCGGCCACTACTGTCTACATCTAATTGTTTCGGAGGTGGAATTACACGATGTGTGTTGACATTTCCTCCCACAAAATAAAAATTGTAAATAAGATAATAATCGCCCTCTTTTACAATTCTTGAAGCATAATTTCCCTGTGGCATCAAAACATTGTTATGAAAAGCGTGATATTCTCCTTTAAAATCCGGAGAAAACCAATATCTCACTTTAATATCTTCGCGAATCGATCCCAATAAATAATGCATTCCTTTTATCTCTACCACGCACGGGCATTCAACATCATCGTACACATACGGAACATGCAACGGTTTTTGAAGCACAAAACCTTTTCCTTCTCTTTTGGCTACACCAATGCAGCCTCTTCTATAGGTTGGCCCCACGGCACTTCGCGCACAAATCAGCAAATAATCTTCACCTTCAAAAGTATATTTATACGGGTCTCTAAAACTGATCCATTCCCTCGGGTTATTGGCAGAACTTTCATAATAAGGCGCTTGGCTTTTTAGCGGAAGTCCATATTCATTTTCTTTTGTCCAATGAATCAAATCCGGCGAAACTGCCCTTCCTACTTTTTGCATTATTCCTTTGTCTTTTCTTTTTAAACCGGTATAATACATTTCGTAACCTTCTCCCTCTGTATTTTTACTCACGTGCATGGTCCACAGCATATCATCATCCCATTCACCCGGATCGCCCACCCATAAAGCGTTTTTAACCCTTTTCCAGGAAAGACCATCCCTGGAAACGGCATGGGCTATATAATCGTGATTGGGAATAATTAAATGAAATAAATGATGTACGCCGTTTTCATCTATAAAAACATCTACATCGCCTATTTCCCAACTACTAAAACCTGAACCTGAATACATATTACTTCTTTTATTTAAGCGTCGATTAACTTCCTTCACCAATTAATCGACGAATATTTATTTTATTATTTTATAATGTTTTAATCCTTCTAAAATTCCTGATGAAGCAGAACCTTTTGCCACAAAAATACTTTTAGTCGTTTCGTAATGGTCTAACTCAACGCTACGATTTCCTACTATAATTCCTTTTACAGCGCCTCTAAACATATCGATGTCATTTCCAGAATCGCCAGCTGCAATTACATTCGATAACGGAATCGACCATTTGCGACATAAAAATTTAATAGCATTTCCTTTAGATGCCCTCTTCGGAATAAAATCTAAGAACTGTCCGTGACTCGGAATAATGTTTATTTTGTACCAACCCTTTCCTAAGGCTGCAACCAATTCATCATAATTGTATTTTTCCTTGTCATAATAATACGAGATTTTAAAAGGATTCTGGGCTTCGTCTTCCTGTAGTTTTAACCACGGAACTGTTTTTAAACGATTTTCGACATCTTCTCTCTTCCATCTTCCCGATAAAAAGGTAGACCATCCTTTGTCCAGAATATAATCTTTTCCGTTGGTATAATAAATCTCGGTTCCTACGGAGCAGATTACGAAATCCGGCAACGGAAATTCTTCTTCTTCAATTACTTTTTTGACCAATCTCAGGTTTCTTCCCGAGGCCAGGGCAAAAGCCATTTTATCGGTACGATTGATCAAATGTGCTTTTAATTCTTTTAAACCCGGATTATTTAATTTTGGTTCTATAAGTGTTCCGTCAATATCTGAAACCAATAAATTCTCGACCTTTCTTTTCAATCGCGAAATATCAATATTCGGATAATGTTGGTTTTTAATTCCTTCTCCAGACGACAGTGATAAATTCTCCTTAATCAAATCGACGTATTGATTAACGTGACTCAACCAGCTGTAATGTTTTTGAATGTTGATCGCGCCATTGTTCGAATAATATTTCCATTGATTTTCATCGGTCAATACCGTTCGCAATGCTTTTTTGATTTCGTTGACATCTAACGGATCTACTAAAATTCCGTTCTGGCAAGTCGGAATAATTTCTGATGGACCGCCATTTTTGGTAACTACCACAGGCAAACCGGAACTAGCCGATTCTATTACGGTCAAGCCGAAATTTTCATGCAGGGTTAAATTGACGAAGACGCCTCGTTTTTCTGCCGCATAACGGTAAATAATCGATACCTCATTTTCTACGTCATGTTTTTTCGGAATTGCCATTTTTCCGTACAAATCGTATTTATCCATCGATAAAAGCAAATCTGTCAACACATCTTTTTCAGATTCCGGCATTCGGGTAATGTCTTTTCGGATACCGGCAAAAATGACCAGATTGGCCATACTTTGCAGTTCTTTGTCTTTTCCGTAAACGTCAATAAGTGTATGAAGATTTTTATGACGGTCTGGTCTCGAAAGTGCGAGTATAAAAGGCTTATGCGGATTGGTTAGAAATTTTGAAATGGTTTCGGCAACCCAGTATTTTCTTTGTTCTTCTTCCATATGCTTGACAGAATCCTGCTCAACATGATAATAAGGAACAAACTTTCGGGTATCGATACCGGGCGAAATCGCGTGGTATTTTCCTAATTCAAAATTTTTATAAGGTTTGTAGGTTTCGATTTCCTGCTCTGTAGAGGTAATAATAAACTCAGATAATTCCAGAGTTTTTTCTTCAGCGGTAATTCTGGCATTAAACTTAAATTTCTTTTCCAGTTCGTCCTCAGGAATACCACTTTCTATCAATTTTTTCTTTTTATGAAAACCCAATGAATGTCCCGTATGCGCAAAAGGTATATTTAAAATAGTCGATAATTCGCTCGCCACATAACCTGCATCGCCATAATGAGAATGAATCCAGTTCGGAAAGATATCATGAAATTTAATGTGCTGGACGATTCCGGTTACAAAAGTGTCCAAGCCTTCCCATAATTGCTCTTTGGGTTTGTATTTTTTTCCTAAAAAGGGAATCCGTCTTATGTTTAATTTTTCATTAACCGCCTCGATGGGCACTGCATATTCCGGAGAAAGATTAGGATCGTCTATCAATCTGGTAAATAAATCAACATGCTCTACGTCTTCATGTTGAGATAAAAATTCAGCAAGCTCAAAAACATATTTAGTCTGTCCTCCATTATCAGCATCTCGACCAATCTCAAGTCCTGAACCTTTCAAAAGTCCATGAATGTTGATTAATGAAATTCGTAATTTTGTCATCATTTTGTTTATTAATTAAATTTTAAGGTACGAAAAAAAACGCAAAACATTCCCAAAATGTGCCAATTCGGTAGTAAATACACCCAAATTTGAACATTTACAGCGTTTTTTCTGTCGTAAGTGAAACGTCAAAAAAACAACAAAAAGGTAGTTTTACTCTTATAGAATTTCAGTTAATATGTCCATAATTAGGATCAGAATTTAGTATTCAAAAAAAAATCCAAACTCCAATTGTTACATTGAAATTTGGATTTTGAATTTCCCAAAAGCTTTGGGATTACAATTTATAGTACGGTTTAGTCTAAGATAAAGCTTACACTAACATTGGCTGTAACTTCAATTTCTCCAATCGCAAGAGTTTCATTTGATGCTCCTGTTGTATCTGCTTCTTTCATTCTCATAGAAGCGTACATTGGCTGTGGGTGATACACTTGTGAATTATCAGAAATCACAAACGCCTTTCCTACTTTTTGTCCTAAAACAGAAACATAATCTTCTGCTTTTGCTTTAGCATCTTTCATTGCCAATTTTCTGGCATCAGACTGTAGTTGTAATAATTTAGATGTTTCAAACGAAACTCTGTCAATGCGGTTAATTCCCTGCTGAACCAAACCTTCCATTAACTCATCGTATTTCGTTAAATCTTTTAATACAATTTCTACCGTTTGGGTAGCGTTGTAACTTGTTTTCTTTTTCTCGTAATCGTATTGCGGATTTAGCGCAACTTGTTTGGTTTTGAAATCTGCTGTTGGGATATTCATTTTTTTGATGAATTTTAAAACAGCGTCCATTTTCTCGTCATTTTGCTTTTTGACGTCTTTAGCATTATTCCCTTTAGTTTCAACCGTGGCTGAAATACAAACCTGATCCGGGGCTACTTTTACTTTTCCTTCGCCGTTTACGTTGATCTGTGGAATTTGTTTGGTTTCCTGGCCGTAAGACATAGTCATAAACATGATTGTTAAAAATAATACTAGTTTTTTCATTTTTGTGATATTTAAATTGTTTGATAGTGACATTTCAAAAGTTATGCCAGCATTATAGTTTTCCTAATTTAGCCATTGCAAAAAGTATTAAAATCGGCACTAATAAAAGGATTACGATAAAAGTCTGATCGTAAATTAAGGAAGGTTCTTTGATCAAAGTGATCAAATATCCGCCTATAGCACCTCCAAAGTGTGCTGTGTGACCAATATTATCATTTTTGGCTCTCATACCATAAATGGAATATAATAAATATAAAATTCCGAATAAATATGCCGGCATTGGGATCACAAAAAATATTCCCAACATCATATTGGGCTGTAACAAGATCGCAGAATATAAAATTCCGGTCACGGCTCCCGAAGCTCCAACGGCTCTGTAGCTGTAATCGTCTTTATGAAAAAGCATGGTTAAAAGACTTCCGAAAATTAAACTTCCAAAATAAATCAGGATAAAAGAAAAAGAACCCAGCCACTGAATTACTACTGGCGCAAAAAACCAAAGCGTTAACATGTTGAATATTAAATGCATCATGTCTACATGCAAAAATCCCGACGAGAGCATCCTGATTTGTTCTCCGGAACGAATACTTCCTACGTGAAATTCATACTTTCTAAAAAAAGCAATATTATTGAAACCCTGATAACTAATGAGAACATTAGCGATTATAATGGCAATTAAAAAGGTATTAACAGAATTCATAAATCGTATTTAATGTGATTGGTAAAGATAGTGATTCTTAAACATATGTTAGTGTCACGGCAAAATTGAAGTGGTTATTCATTTTTAATTTATATTTGTAAAAAAAATTAAATGCAATTTCTTGTTTACATATTAGCCTATCCTATTCTTTGGCTTATTTCTATTCTTCCTTTTAGATTATTTTACTGGTTTTCAGATTTTGTTTGTTTTTTAATTTACAGAGTTGTGGGTTACCGCACCAAGGTAGTTCGGGAGAATCTGGCATTGGCTTTGCCGCATTTAAATCATGCTGAACGAAAAAGTATAGAGAAGAAATTCTACCAGCACATGTGCGATATGTTTCTGGAAACCATAAAAACGATGGGAATTTCACCGGAAGAAATGGATAAGCGCTTCCAGATTACCAATCTTGAACTTGTAAAAGAATATGCCCAAAAAGGTAAAAGTGTTATTTTGGTAGCTTCACATTATGCGAGTTATGAGTGGCTTTTAACGATGAACACTAAAATTGATTTTAAAGGAATTGCAGTTTATAAAACACTGGCAAACCCATATTTTGACAGATTGGTTCGAAGAATTCGTTCTAAATACGATACTGAACTGATCGAAACCAGAAAAGCGATTCCGTTAATGGCGCAAAACCAGCGTGAAGGAATTTTAAGCATGTACGGATTAGCGAGTGATCAATCGCCAAAACTGGACAGGATTTTCCACTCGATGAAATTTATGGGTGTAGAAGTTCCGGTACATACCGGCGCTGAAATGCTGGCTAAAAAATACGATTTGAGCGTGATTATGGTCAAAGTAAAAAAAATAGCCAGAGGATATTATGAGGCTACGTTCCTGCCAATTGCAGACAATCCTAATGATTATCCTAATTTTGATATTACAGAGAAATATTTAAGAGAAGTAGAAAAACAAATTTATGAAACTCCGGAATATTATTTATGGACACATAAAAGATGGAAACATCGTGTTGAATAAATAAAAAGAAAATCCAAAAGGTAAAATTTTATCTTTTGGATTTTTTTTTAAAGCTTCAATTCTCAAAACAAGCTTTTGCAGAAATTAAAATGGTTTTGATGTGGTTTTGTAATATTTTTTTTGACACAAAAATGATCTAAAGAGTTTACATTTGAGTACCCTAAATCTACAAACAAATCAAATCATTAACCATGCTCAAAAAGTTACTCTTTAAATTTTTATTACTCAGCGTTGCTTCAACATCTTTTGCTCAAAGTCCGAAACGAGGTATTGCTTACGGAGAAAATTCTACTGCCGACTTACTGGCTCTTAAACCCGGAATTTCGTGGTGGTACAATTGGGCTTCACTCCCAGAAAACGACACCAATACAAATTACGAATCGATTGGAGTTGAATATGTGCCAATGGCATGGACGAAAGTAAATGATGCCGATGTTCAGGCTTTTATAAACCGCATTAAGCCCGGAACCAAATATCTGCTGGCTTTTAATGAACCCAATTTTAACGATGGCGCGCGCTTAACGCCGCAGGAAGCCGTAAATGCCTGGGCAAACGTAGAGAAAATAGCTGCCGCAAAAAACTTAGAAATTGTAAGCGCTTCTCCTGCATACAACGGCCCTAATAATTATGGCGGTTATAGCGATCCGGTGGCCTGGCACAACCAGTTTTTTCTTTTGTGCCCCAACTGCAAAGTCGATTATATTGCATTTCATACCTATGACAGTTCTGCTGGATCGGTTATTGGCGTTACCGGAAATTTGAAAAAATTCAATCGCCCTGTTTGGGTAACCGAATTTGCAAATCGCGTTATTCAATCTGAAGCAGATAAAATTTCGTTTTTAAAAACCATTGTAAACAGTTTTGAAAACGATCCTGATATTTACAGGTATTCCTGGTTTACGGGTCGCGTTCAGGCAAGCTGGGTCGATATGCTCGAGGGACAATTATTAAGCCCAACAAGTGGCGTTTTAAAACCCATAGGAACAGCGTATATAAATGAAACCTATACCACAAAAAAAATGAACGTTCCCGGCCGCATTACAGCCAACAAACATTACCGCAGAAAAGGTACAGGATTACAAGCCACTACAGATGCCGGAACAGGTCAAAATGTTTGCTTTATAGAAAATGGTGACTGGAACGAATTCATGCTAAATGTTGCCGATGCAGGAATTTATAATTTAAGTTTTAGAGTAGCATCGCCCGCCATTACAGGAAAATTTGATATTATGGTAAACAATGTTATCGTAAAAACAGATGAAACTTTTCCGGCTACCGGAGGATGGCAAACGTATGCTGACAAAATGGTAAGTGGGGTTACACTGCCTAAAGGTGAAGTGTATCTTAAAATCAAATTCAAATCAAACGATATGAATTTTAATTATATCGATGTGTCTCTCGCGAGCTTAGGTTTTCATGATCCGGAAGCAGAAAATGATTCCTTTTCACTTTATCCAAATCCGATTAAAACGCAGGGGACTCTTCATATAAAATCTTTTGCCACAGAGCCTTTGTCGCTTAAAATAATGGACATGAAAGGTGCTGTCTGTTTTTCATCTGACGCTTATTTTACCAACGAAGACATTAAAATTGGTGACAAATTAGCTGCCGGAGTTTATCTTGTAAAGGTTTCTTATGGCTCGGTAAAAAAAACAATGAAAATAATTAAAAACTAGGATGTACAAGAAATAAAAAAGCGTCTTTCAAATAAATGAAAGACGCTTTTATTATATAAGATTGCTATGATTAGATTCCTGCAATTGCTTTTATTTCATCGATAATTCGAAGTGCCAGAACATCTGCCTTTTCCTGAGACGGAGCTTCTGTATAAATACGAATAATAGGCTCTGTATTTGATTTTCTCAAATGAACCCATTCATCAGCAAAATCAATTTTTACACCATCGATTGTGGTAATGTCTTCGCTTTTGTATTTTTCGGTCATGGCTACCAAAATCGCATCAACATCAATTTGAGGTGTTAATTCGATTTTATTTTTACTCATGTAATATTCCGGATAAGAAGCTCTTAAAGCCGAAACGGACATTTTTTTATTGGCCAGATGTGTCAGGAATAACGCTACTCCTACCAAACTGTCTCTTCCGTAATGCGATTCAGGATAAATAATTCCTCCGTTACCTTCTCCGCCAATAATAGCGTTGTTCTTTTTCATCAATTCAACCACATTTACCTCGCCAACGGCGCTGGCTTCGTAACTTCCGCTATGTGTATTCGTTACATCACGCAACGCGCGAGAGGATGACATATTAGAAACTGTATTTCCTGGAGTTTTACTCAAAACATAATCGGCGCAAGCCACTAATGTATATTCTTCTCCAAACATTTCTCCGTCTTCGCTGATAAAAGCCAAACGATCTACATCAGGGTCAACAACAACCCCTAAATGGGCACCTTCTTTTACCACCAATTCTGAAATATCTGTCAAATGTTCCTTTAAAGGTTCCGGATTATGAGGAAAATGTCCGTTGGGTTCGCAATATAATTTTACAACTTCAACGCCCATTTGCTCCAGCAATTTCGGAATAATAATCCCGCCCGAAGAGTTTACACCATCTACAACAACTTTAAATTTTGCTGCTTTTACAGCTTCAACATCAACTAAGGGCAAATTCAGAACCTCGTCGATATGAATGTCCATATAGGCATCATTTACTATGATTTCGCCTAAATTGTCTACATCCGAGAAATCGAAAGCTTCGGCATCAGCAATTTCAAGAATCTTTGCTCCTTCTGCTCCGCTTAAAAATTCGCCTTTTGCATTCAGTAATTTTAGCGCATTCCATTGTTTTGGATTATGAGAAGCGGTCAAGATAATTCCGCCGTCTGCTTTTTCCAACGGAACTGCAATTTCTACTGTTGGCGTTGTCGAAAGTCCCAAATCAATTACATTAATTCCAAGGCCAATTAGAGTGTTGACAACCAAATTGTGAATCATCGGACCAGAAATTCTGGCATCACGACCAATTACAACTGTTAATTTATCTTTTGAAATATTGTTTTTTAGAAAAGTTCCGTAGGCAGATGCAAATTTTACTGCATCAACAGGAGTCAGGTTATCTCCTACTTTTCCGCCAATTGTTCCTCGTATACCTGAGATCGATTTTATTAATGTCATTTCTTTGAGTTATGGTTACCAGCTACAAATATAGAGAAAAGTTACTAAGGTTCTAAGTGGCTGAGATTGTAAGTCGCTAAGATTTTTGAAAGCTTTTTAGCTACGAAGGCTCTAAGATGCTCAGATTATTTTTACATTGAGATTCTAAAAATAGTACTTATTGTTAGTTGCAATTCAAAAATGAAGTCAAAAAGATTTCATACTTTTACTAAAATAACTAAGGATCGCAATATTAAAGAATCGTAGTAACTCCAAAAAGGAAACTTAGAATCTGACCCTCTTAGAACCTTAGCAACAAAAAAGAAAAAAAATGAACTTCCTCGCCCACATCTATCTTTCCGGTGAAAATGATTTAATTAAGATTGGTAATTTCATGGCCGATGGAATTCGTGGGAAACAATTTGAACATTTTCCTTTAGATGTTCAAAAGGGAATTATTTTGCATCGATCTATAGATACTTATACGGATTCTCATGTTGTTTTTAGGCAAAGTACCAAGCGCCTACACGAAAAATACCACCACTATGCAGGTGTAATTGTTGATATTATTTACGATCACTTTTTAGCCAAAAACTGGACGAAATATTCAGACGAAAAACTGGAAAGTTTCATTAACCGATTTTACCAGTCGCTACACGATAATTATGATATTCTAAGCGAAAAAACACAGGGTCTAATGCCATATATGATAGAAAGAAACTGGCTTTTGAGTTACCAGACCATTGATGGAATTCATAATATTTTGACCCAAATGGATAAAAGATCGAAAAACCAGTCTAAAATGCAGTTTGCAAGCGCAGAACTCAGAGAATTTTATGCGGAATTTGAAGAGGAGTTCACTTTGTTTTTTGAAGATATTAAAACTCATGCCAGCAGCAAATTACTTTCTCTTTAATATTATTATTTAAGAAATATTACTTTTTTAAAATTACATCAAATGAAAAAAACAGCACTTTTATTTGCCTTTATCTATATAAGCTGTACGGCTCAGCAAACACCTGCAAAACCAACAGGACTTGTAGTAACAAAAGCGATGGTGGTTTCTGCCCGCGCCGAGGCTTCAAAAATTGGAGTAGATATTATGAAGAAAGGCGGGAATGCTTTTGATGCGATGGTGGGTACCGAACTAGCGCTGGCTGTGGCTTTTCCTTTTGCAGGAAACCTGGGAGGCGGCGGATTTATGGTGTACCGAAAAGCCAATGGCGAAGTGGGTTCTTTAGATTATCGCGAAAAGGCGCCTCTGGCAGCAACTAAAGACATGTATTTGGATAAAGATGGAAATGTAATAAAAGGAAAAAGTACTGAAACGGCTTTGGCAATTGGCGTTCCCGGGACGGTTGCCGGCGTTTTTGCCGTGCACAAGAAATTAGGTTCTCTGCCCATGTCAGAAATTCTAAAACCAGTTATCGCCCTTGCAGAAAAAGGTGTAATAGTAACAACGAAGCAACAAAAACAACTTGAAGCTTATCACGAAGCTATTGTAAAAGTAAATGGTCCCAATACCTTAATGGCCGAAAAATTTAAAGAAAGCGACACGATAAAATATCCCGCTTTGGCAAATACGCTGAAACGAATTTTAAAAAACGGAAAAGACGAATTTTATAAAGGCCAAACGGCTAAAATTCTGGTCGATTATCTGCAAAAAAAAGGCGGTATTATTACGCTCAAAGATTTATCAGCCTATGAGGCAAAATGGAGAAAACCATTGCAATTTAATTATAAAGAACTAAAAATTACCTCAATGGCTCCTCCAAGCAGCGGCGGAATCTGTCTGGCTCAGATCATGAAAATGATCGCTCCTTATGACCTGGCTAAAATGGGACATAATTCTGAAGCTTCTATTCAGGTAATTGTAGAAGCCGAAAGAAGGGCATACGCCGACAGAAGTCAGTTTTTGGGTGATCCTGATTTTGTTAAAATACCCGTAAATGCTTTACTGGCTGATGCCTATTTAAAAGACAGAATGTCCAATTTTAATACCGAAAAAGCAAGTTTATCGTCTGAAATAAAAGAAGGAAAGGTAACCTATAATGAAAGTACCGAGACTACGCATTATTCTATTGTAGATGCGCAGGGAAATGCTGTTGCCGCCACCACAACTCTCAACGATGGTTTTGGGTCAAAATATTATTGCGATGAATTGGGTTTCTTTTTAAACAACGAAATGGACGATTTTAGCGCCAAGCCCGGTTCTCCAAATATGTTTGGTTTAGTGGGAAATGAAGCCAATAGTATTGCACCTCAAAAGAGAATGTTAAGTTCTATGACGCCCACTATTGTAGAGAAAAACGGAAAACTATTTATGGTGGTTGGCAGCCCCGGCGGATCGACGATCATAACCTCTGTATTACAAGCTATTTTAAATGTATACGAATATAATTTAAGCATGCAGGAAGCGGTAAATGCACCTCGTTTTCATCATCAATGGCTGCCCGACCTGATTACTTTCGAGCCCAACGCCTTTAGCAATACTACTATAGATCAACTGAAAGCAAAAGGTTATCTGATTAACGAAAAAACAACTCCTGTAATTGGAAAATTAGATTGCATTTTAGTTTTACCCAACACTAATCTTGAAGGCGGTGCTGATTTTAGAGGAGATGATACTGCTGTTGGTTTCTAAATTAAATTGAAAGATTTGTTCGAAAAATTATACAAATTAGAATACGATAGGTTAAATTTGCAATATCCCTAACTTTTACAATAGAATGCTAAAAAAATATTTCAGAAAACTAGAAAGCATTATTGCTTTGGCGCAATCCTTAATGACACCAAAGCAGTTTATTTTTTTATCAAGTGTTTTAATCGGGATCTCCTGCTCTTTGGCTGTAATCGTATTAAAGACTTTTGCGCACAGCGTATTTTCTTTTGCGACCTACATCAACGGCATCTTAAAATTGAGTTTCATCAACAGTATTTTGCCTATTATTGGAATTGTTTTGACTGTTTTTGTTGTCAAAAGAGTTTTAAATGGAAGTATCGAAAAGGGAACTTCTCAAATTTTATATGCAGTTGCCAAAAAAGCAAGTATCATCCCTAAAAAGCAAATGTATGCTCAAATTGTAACCAGCTCGCTAACGGTTGGTTTAGGTGGTTCTGCAGGTCTTGAAAGCCCCATTGTAATTACCGGAGCCGCTTTTGGATCTAATTTTGCTCAAAACTATAAATTAGCTTATAAAGACAGAACCCTGCTTATTGGCTGCGGAGTTGCTGCCGGTATTTCGGCTGCTTTTAATGCTCCTATTGCAGGTGTTTTGTTTGCAATTGAGGTTTTACTGGTCGATGTGAGCATTTCTGCATTCACCCCTATTATGATTTCTGCTGCAACGGGAGCTTTGGTTTCGGCTATTGTTTTAGACGAGACTATTTTATTGTCATTCAAAAAACAAGAAGTTTTTAATTATCATAACATTCCTTTTTACGTGCTTTTAGGCGTATTAACTGGCTTTATTGCGGTTTATTATGCCCGTAATTTTCAAAAAGTAGAACATTATTTTGCCAAACAAAAAATAGGCGTTTACAGAAAAGCATTAATTGGATCTTCTTTTTTGGCACTCCTGATCTTCATCTTTCCAACTCTTTTTGGCGAAGGTTATGAAAGCATTAAAACGTTGTCTGAAAGTGATCCGGGGAAAATTCTGGACAATACCCTTTTTGCCGATTTCAGAAATAACCAATGGGTTCTATTATTGTTTGTTGGCTGTACCATGATGGTAAAAGTATTCGCCTCCGGTTTAACGATTGGAAGTGGAGGAAACGGAGGAAACTTTGCTCCTTCGTTATTTTTAGGATCTTATTTAGGATTTTTCTTTTCAAAATTTATCACTTTAATTGGCCTATCAAAATTACCAATAAGCAATTTTACAATGGTTGGTATGGCAGGTATCCTGAGCGGATTATTTCACGCACCGCTAACTGCCATATTCTTAATTGCCGAAATAACCGGCGGTTATAGCTTAATGATTCCGTTAATGATTGTTTCTTCGATAAGTTTCGCCATTTCTAAACGATTTGAAAAATATTCGCTTGATGTAAAAAATCTGGCCAAGAAAGGACACGCTTTTACGAGCAACAAAGATTCTAATATCCTCTCAACATTAGATATTGATACCATAATTCAGTGCGATTATCTGACGGTGCATCCAGAAGAAAATTTAAGCAAATTGGTTGATCTGATTTCGCATTCGAACCAGGTAGTTTTTGCCGTGGTCAATAACGAAAAAGAATTAGTAGGTGTAGTTCATTTTAATGACATCAGAGAAATTATTTTCAATTCGTACCGTGTCAAATATACGCTGATTAAGAATGTAATGAAAACGCCACCAGCTACTATCTCGTCTTTTGACAGCATGGAAATCGTAATGAGCAAATTCGAAAAATCAAAATCGGCTTTTCTTCCTGTTATTCGAAACGAAAAATATTATGGGTTTATTTCCAAATCAATTGCACTAGAGGCTTACAGAACCAAATTGCGTTCCATGACAATTGAATAAGCTTAATATCGGATGTGTTAAAAATTTTATTTATCCGATATTAAGAAGTATTTTTGTAGGATTATGTGGAATATAGACTTAAAATACAGAGAAGAATTTCAATCAACATTTGACCGACTATACCAAAAAAGGCTTGATTTGCAAAACAGCAGACCATTGCCTAACATCGCCTTGCATAAAATCAGGGAGAGTTTATCACTTGAATGGACTTACAATTCTAACAGCATTGAAGGAAATACGATGAGCCTCCGGGAAACCCAAATGGTAATTCAGGAAGGAATTACCATAAAAGGAAAATCGCTCCGTGAGCATTTCGAAACCCACAACCACGATAAAGCGATTGACTACCTGTATTCAATTGTTGATGATAATTACAAGCTCCGAAGCCTTGATATCCTATCTCTTCACGGTTTGGTTTTGCGTTCTATCGAAGATGATTTTGCAGGTCGCATTCGAAATGGTGGTGTTCGAATTTCGGGTGCTAATTTTATGCCACCCAATGCAAACAAAGTTTCTGATTATCTGGATGAGTTAATTGAGTTTATCAATACAAATCCATTAGGCTTAAATGATGTCGAACTGGCAACGGTTTATCATCATAAATTAGTCTGGATCCATCCTTTTTTTGACGGAAATGGCCGAACTGTTCGTTTGAGCATAAATTTATTGCTAATGCGCAGTGGCTTTCCTCCTGCCATCATACTGAAAAATGATCGGAAGAAGTATTACGAAGCATTGAATCAGGCCAATACCGGAAATTACCAAAAGCTAACGCTCCTAATGTGTCAGGCACTTGAGCGTACACTAAATATCTATTTAAGTGCCATGCCGGGAAGCACATACGACTATCAGCCGATACAAAATATCGTGAGCGAACCACAAGCTCCTTACGGTCAGGAATATGTTAGTTTACTTGCCAGGACCGGCAAAATTGATGCCTACAAAGAAGGCAGAAACTGGTACACTACCAAAGAAGCTATTGAAGAATATATGGCCACCAGAAAACGAAAACGCTAGCTCCTGCTAGCGTTATTTTGTTACAATTTTTAACATAAACTTCTATTCTCTAGTACTAAAAGAACAAATCAAAGTGGTAACTTTGCGTTTTGCTCAAATTTATGCTAGATAAAGACAATACTATTGAAGTTCTTGGTGCAAGAGTTCATAATCTAAAAAATATCGATATTTCTATTCCGCGTGAAAAACTGGTTGTTATTACCGGCTTATCAGGATCGGGAAAATCATCTTTGGCCTTTGATACGATTTATGCTGAAGGACAGCGCCGTTACGTCGAAACCTTTTCTGCTTATGCCAGACAGTTTCTTGGCGGATTGGAACGTCCGGACGTGGATAAAATCGACGGACTTTCGCCTGTAATTGCGATTGAACAAAAAACTACAAGTAAAAGTCCGCGCTCTACAGTGGGAACTATTACTGAAATTTATGACTTTCTTCGACTTTTATATGCCCGTGGTGCTGACGCTTACAGTTACAACACCGGCGAAAAAATGGTTTCCTATTCAGATGATCAGATTAAAGATTTGATCATGGAAGACTTTAACGGAAAACGCATTAACATTCTTGCCCCGATTATTAGAGCCAGAAAAGGTCATTATGCCGAATTATTTCAGCAAATTACCAAACAGGGATTTTTGAAAGTCCGTGTAAATGGTGAAGTTCAGGATTTAGTTTCGGGCATGAAACTGGATCGATATAAAACGCATGATATTGAAATTGTAGTAGACAGAATGCTGATTGAAAATACCGAAGACAATCAAAAACGATTGGCCGAAAGTATCAATACCGCCATGCATCATGGCGAAAATGTCCTGATGATTTTAGATCAGGATACGAATGAGGTGCGCTACTTTAGTAGAAATTTAATGTGTCCTACTACCGGAATCTCCTATCAAAATCCGGAGCCGAATTTATTTTCTTTCAACTCTCCAAAAGGCGCTTGTCCGCATTGTAACGGACTGGGGACGGTTCACGAAATCAATGTCAAAAAAATAATTCCGAATCCAAAATTATCTATAAAAAGTGGTGGTTTTGCTCCGCTTGGCGAATATAAATCTTCCTGGATCTTTAAACAGCTGGAAGTTATTGGAGAAAAATTCGGATTTAAAATAACAGATGCCATTGAAAAAATTCCTGCCGAGGCAATGGAGATGATTCTTCATGGCGGGAAAGATAAATTTACTGTAAACTCAAAAGATTTAGGGGTTACCCGCGATTATAAAATTGATTTTGAAGGAATTTCACATTTCATCAAAAATCAATACGATGAAAGCGCTTCGACAACAATAAAACGCTGGGCAAAAGATTTCATGGATGAAATTGACTGTCCGGTTTGTCATGGTTCACGTTTGAAAAAAGAAGCGCAGTTTTTTAGAGTAAATGGCAAAAATATCACGGAATTGTGTGATATGGATATCTCCGATTTAACAACCTGGTTTCAGGATTTGAACAGTCATTTAACCGACAAACAACTTTTGATTGCCTCTGAAGTAGTAAAAGAAATTAAAGACCGATTGAACTTTTTGATGAATGTTGGTTTAAATTATCTGGCTTTAAGCCGAAGTTCAAAATCGCTTTCGGGTGGAGAAGCACAACGTATTCGCTTGGCGACTCAAATTGGATCGCAATTGGTTGGCGTTTTGTATATTCTGGATGAACCGAGTATTGGCTTGCATCAAAGAGATAACGAAAAGCTAATCAAATCTTTGGAGCAATTACGTGACATTGGAAACTCAGTTATTGTCGTAGAACACGATAAAGACATGATTGAAACTGCCGATTATGTAATTGATATTGGTCCGAAAGCAGGAAAATATGGTGGAGAAATCATCAGTATTGGAACTCCGGCAGAAACTTTAAAATCTAACACCATTACCGCTCAATATTTGAACGGTACAATGAAACTGGAGATTCCAAAAGAACGTCGTAAAGGAAACGGAAAGTTTTTAAAACTAACCGGAGCAACAGGAAATAACCTGAAAAATGTTTCGATTGAATTGCCTTTAGGACAATTAATTTGTGTTACAGGAGTTTCAGGAAGTGGAAAATCGACTTTAATAAACGAGACGCTCTACCCTATTTTGAACGCTTATTATTTTAATGGCGTTAAAAAACCACAGCCGTATAAAAAAATTGAAGGTCTGGAACATATTGACAAAGTCATTGATATTGACCAAAGTCCGATTGGTAGAACACCACGTTCGAATCCGGCGACTTATACAGAGGTTTTTACCGAAATCAGAAATTTATTTACCATGACTTCTGAGAGTATGATTCGGGGTTACAAAGCCGGACGTTTTAGTTTTAACGTAAAAGGCGGACGTTGCGAAACTTGTGAAGGTTCAGGAGTTAGAACAATCGAGATGAACTTTTTACCAGATGTTTACGTAGAATGCGAAACCTGTCAGGGAAAACGTTTTAACAGAGAAACTTTGGAAATTCGATACAAAGGGAAATCAATTTCAGATGTATTGAATATGACAGTTGACGAGGCGGTTCCGTTTTTTGAAAATATTCCTAAGATTTACAGAAAAGTAAAAACAATTCAGGATGTTGGTTTGGGTTACATTACGCTTGGTCAGCAAAGTACAACACTTTCAGGTGGTGAAGCGCAACGTATTAAACTAGCAGGAGAATTGTCTAAAAAAGATACCGGAAATACGTTTTATATTCTGGACGAACCTACAACAGGTTTGCATTTTGAAGATATTCGCGTTTTGATGGATGTCATCAATAAACTGGTTGATAAAGGAAATACGATTCTAGTGATCGAACATAATATGGATGTGATTAAACTTGCCGATTACATCATTGATATTGGTCCTGAAGGCGGAAAAGGCGGAGGACAACTCATCGCCAAAGGAACTCCTGAAGAAGTGGCAAAAAATAAAAAAAGCTACACGGCTAAGTTTTTAAAGAAAGAACTAGAAGCTTAAAGTCTTTGGTGACTTTTACGACTCAAAACCTTTGTCAAATTTTAAACTTCGACAAAGGTTTACTTTCAAATTAATTCTGCGCATTTTTATAAAATTCATTAATCATTTGATAATGAACCACAACCTCAATACTCTTCTGTTTTAAATGTTGCCTTTAAATTAATAAATGTACATTTTTGTAACAATTCTTAAAAAAAGCACTACTTTAGTACGCCCTTTTTGTGAAAGATTTTTTGGTCTTTGACAGAACTTAAGATAAATTCTATGAATCTAAAAGAGAAATTCAGTACCGTAGATCAGTATTTTTCACCAAGAATAATTGATGAAGTAAACGATCAATATATTAAAGTGGCTAAAATAAAAGGTCAGGAAGTTCCGTGGCACAATCACGAGAATGAAGACGAATTATTTTACATTGTCGATGGTGAACTTTTAATGGAAATTGAAAACGAACCCTCTTTTACTATGAAAAAAGGCGATCTATTTGTTGTAAAAAAAGGGGTAAATCATCGAGTTTCATCAGTTGAAGAATGCTCAATAATGCTGATTGAATCGAAAATGACGGAACATACCGGAAAAGTTAAAAGCAACATTACCAAATCAATTGAGGAACAAACGTATTAATAAAAAGACAATTCTTCTTTTTATAAACAATGTTTCTATTGAAAACGAGTGCCCTAGCCCTGATGGGAGCGGCATCCTTTTGTGCCGGGGTTCGGCACAAAAGATATAGCGGACAGCAGGAATCAGCTCCTTCTTCTTACTACATATAAAAACAACACAGCTAGAAATAAAAATATAAATAATTAAAATACCTAAAATGAGATTAGAAGATTTTGATAATGATGAGGATAAAATAATTCAGGACCGTTTGAAACAAAAAACGTGGAATGAAATTAGAACCAACGACAGCTGGGCGATTTTTAAAATCATGGCCGAGTTTGTAAACGGTTACGAAAGCATGGGACGTATTGGTCCGTGTGTATCTATTTTTGGATCGGCAAGAACAAAACCGGAAGATAAATATTACTTACTGGCAGAAAAAATTGCTTATAAAATTAGTAAAGCGGGTTATGGCGTAATTACAGGCGGAGGGCCTGGAATTATGGAAGCCGGAAATAAAGGAGCCCACTTAGGTGGCGGAACATCTGTTGGTCTAAATATCGAATTACCTTTTGAACAGCATTTTAACCCATATATTGATCACGACAAAAACCTGAATTTCGATTATTTCTTTGTGAGAAAAGTGATGTTCGTAAAATATTCGCAAGGTTTTGTGGTGATGCCTGGAGGTTTTGGAACTCTTGATGAGATGTTTGAAGCGATTACCTTGATTCAGACCAAAAAAATCGGGAAATTCCCTATCATTTTGGTTGGCGTTGAATTTTGGTCAGGTCTGATCGAATGGGTAAAAACAGTTTTGGTAGAAAAAATGCAAACGGTTAGCCCTGATGATTTGAACTTATTTAAAATTGTAGACACTGAAGATGAAGTAGTTGATGTATTGGATAAATTCTACAAGAAATACGATTTAAGTCCGAATTTCTAAACCTTTTCTTTTACCATATAAGTTAGATAAGTTTATTTTTTTTGAACGAAACAAAAATTACTTGTACTCTTCTACTATCGCATATAGGGTAAAAACATAAAAATGATGAAGCTGTTTTTTTAAACAGCTTTTTTTATGCTATTTTTACACAAAACCAAAACAACTTTGCGCTCGTAACTTAAGGTATATCATAATATTTACGCCAATTCTTGAAGCCAGTATATAAAACTATAATCCTGATTTTTGTTTTATTCTTTTCGATAAAACAGTATGCCCAACATCAGTCCAGACTGGAGGTGGCGGTAAATCTTGAACTTAAAACACTAAACGTAAAACAGGATATTACGTATCATAACACTTCAAACGATACTTTGACTTCGATTGTTTTAAACGACTGGAACAATGCTTTCTCAGACAAAAACACACCTCTTGCGCGCAGATTTTCAGATGAATTTTACCGCGGTTTCCATTTAGCCAATGCTGCAGAAAGAGGAAACACTACTATTTTGAATTTAAGTGATGCGGATAATGTGGCTTTTGAATGGGAAAGAACCGAGAAAAATCCCGATTATATTGTTGTAAAACTGAGCAGTAAATTATTTCCGGGACAAAAAATTGATTTGCACATAACATATATCGCCAAGATTCCAAGTGATAAATTTACCCGCTATGGTTTTGATCAAAATGGCGGAATGACCTTAAAAAACTGGTTTTTAAGTCCGACACGTTTTGAAAATCATGGCTTTATTACTTATAACAACTTTAATTTAGATGATATTGCAAATGCTGTAACAGATTATGAGATGGAAATAAAAGTTCCTAATTTATATGCTGTTACTTCTGATTTGAATAAGATTGCTGAGGAAAAGTCGAATACTGCTTTTAAAACCATTTCTTTTTCAGGAAAAAACAGAACCGACTTTAATTTGTTTATCGAAAAACAAAACAGTTTTAAGAGCTATGACAATGGCTTGGTAGAGGTGGTTTCGAATCTTAAAAACAAAAAAATCAACGAAATACAAAAAGCACTTATCATTGACAGGGTAGTTACTTTTGCAAATGGTTTTATTGGAAAATATCCGCATGAAAAAATTACCGTGTCGCAGGTCGATTATGATCGAAATCCGTTTTATGGATTGAATCAGCTTCCCTCGTTCATCAGTCCTTTTACAGATGATTTTGTTTTTGAAATTACATTTTTAAAAACATATTTGAATAATTATCTCAAAAACAGTTTACAGCTCGATCCTCGAAAAGACAATTGGGTTTATGACGGAATTCAGATCTATGCGATGATGAATTACATGGAAGCCCATCATTTGGATCAGAAAATGCTTGGAAGACTTTCGGACATGAAACTTTTTAAAAGCTATAATATTACCAACTTGACTTTTAACGAGCAATACAGCTATTATTATATGCTGATGGCCAGAAAAAACCTGGATCAGCCGCTGGGTGATCCAAAAAATAATTTAATAAAATTTAATGAGCAGATTGCCAGCAAATACCGTGCAGGTTTAAGTCTGAGCTACTTAGATGATTATTTAAAAGATAATATTGTTCCGGAAAGTGTACGGGAATTTTACAGCCTCAATAAAAAGGAACAGACGAGCCGCGCTGCTTTTGAAGAAATACTGATTAAAAATAGTGGTAAAAATATCGACTGGTTTTTTAGCACTGTCATCGATTCAAGAGACATAATCGATTACAAATTTTCGAATGTTTCCAGAACAAAAGACAGCGTAAAATTTTCCATAAAAAGTAACACTGGTATTTATGCGCCTATTCCTGTGTATGGACTTAAGAGAAATCAAATCGTTTTTAAAGAATGGGTTGAACCCAAAAAAGCCGATTCTGTTTATGAATTAAACAGAAGAAACGCAGACAAATTAGTATTGAATTACGACAATGAAGTTCCGGAATTCAACCAAAGAAACAACTGGAAATCGCTAAAAAATCTGGTGATTACTAACAAGCCCATCAAATTTAATTTCGCCAAAGATCTTGAAGATCCGTATTACAACCAGATTCTTTACATCCCTACGTTAACATATAATTACTATGACGGTTTTACGCCCGGAATTCGTTTTCACAACAAAACCATTTTAGAGAAACCCTTTATTTTCGACATCAATCCCGCCTACTCATTAAAAGCCGGAACATTGTCTGGTTCATCTGCATTTTCATGGAGCCAAAATTATCGCAACAGTACCTTATATAATGTACGGTATTCTTTAAGCCAAAATTATTTTCATTACGCGCCAGATGCTACTTATTTGAGACTGAACCCAATGGTACAATTTAGAATAAGAGAAGAGAATTTTAGAGATAACAGGAAACAGCTTATTATGCTGAGACAAGTTATTGTGAATCGTGAAGCGACAGATTATATTACAGACAATTCGACTCCCAACTATTCTGTTTTTAATGCGCGTTATGTGAATACGAAAACAGAATTGGTGAATCATTTTAGTTTTATGACTGATGTTCAGTTTTCTGGAAATTTTGGAAAACTATCGGGTGAAGTAGAATACAGACGTTTATTTGAAAACAATCGAAAACTGAATTTAAGATTGTATGCCGGAAGCTTTATCAGCAACAAAACCAACTCAGATTATTTTAGTTTTGGATTAGACAGGCCTACAGATTATCTTTTTGATTATAACTTTTTAGGAAGATCTGAAAGCACGGGAATTTTTAGCCAGCAATACATAATGGCAGAAGGTGGTTTTAAATCTAAACTTGAGCCCCGCTATGCAAATCAATGGATGACAACGCTGAATGCCAGTTATGCTTTGTGGAACTGGATTGAAGTCTATGGTGACCTTGGTTTTATGAAAAGCAAACATCAAAATGCTGATTTTGTTTATGATAGTGGAATACGACTGAACCTCGTTCAGGATTACTTTGAGCTTTACTTTCCGGTTTACTCCAATAACGGGTGGGAAATTTCTCAAAATAAATACAGTGACAAGATTCGATTTGTGGTCACTTTTTCTCCAAAAACATTACTCAATCTTTTTACTAGAAAATGGTTCTAATCTAATAAATTTTAAAGAAAAATATACGAAATTATCATTAAATGCAATTTTTATTTACAAATAACACAAATAAAATACGTAGTTTTTTCATTTTAAATAGAAATAATTAAATTATATTTATTTTAAAGAATTATGATTATTGATTGTTTTTAAGTAATTTCGCAGTCTTAACCATGACCCTACAAGATTATGATAACAGAAAAAAGCAATACTACATTAACATTTGAAGATTTCAAAACTGAGGTATTGAATGACTACAAAATTGCAGTAACCAGCCGTGAATGTAGTCTTTTAGGTCGTAAGGAGGTATTAACGGGAAAAGCCAAATTTGGAATTTTTGGCGACGGAAAAGAAGTGCCGCAGCTTGCTATGGCAAAAGCTTTTAAAAATGGTGATTTTCGTTCCGGTTATTATCGTGATCAGACTTTTATGATGGCGATTGGGGAATTGACCCCAAAACAATTTTTCGCAGGTTTATACGGTCACACCGATTTAAATTTTGATCCAATGTCTGCCGGAAGACAAATGGGCGGACACTTTGTAACGCACAGTTTAAACGACGACGGATCATGGAAAGACTTAACCAAACAAAAAAATTCGAGCTCAGATATATCGCCAACCGCAGGACAAATGCCAAGATTATTGGGACTGGCTCAGGCTTCAAAAATTTACAGAAATGTTGACGGGATTACTACAAAAGATAAATTTTCTGTAAACGGAAACGAGGTTGCCTGGGGAACTATTGGTAACGCAAGTACATCTGAAGGCTTATTTTTTGAAACGATAAATGCTGCAGGTGTTCTGCAAGTACCAATGGTAATGAGCGTTTGGGATGATGAATACGGAATTTCTGTTCACGCCAAACATCAGACTACTAAAGAAAATATTTCTGAAATTCTAAAAGGATACCAACGTGATGAAGATGCTAAAGGGTATGAAATTTTTAGAGTTAAGGGATGGGATTATGCGGCTCTGGTTTCGACCTATGAAAGAGCCGGCGCTATTGCCCGCGAAGAACATATTCCGGTTTTAATTCACGTAAACGAATTGACACAGCCTCAAGGACATTCTACTTCAGGTTCTCACGAACGTTATAAAAACGGAGAAAGACTGGATTGGGAAAGAGATTTTGATTGTATCCGCCAGATGCGTTTATGGATGATCGCCATCAATATTGCCTCTCCGGAAGAACTTTCAGAGCTTGAATTTCAATTGAAAAAAGAAGTCCTTGAAGCTAAAAAAGACGCCTGGAACTCTTTTATCAATCCCATCATTGAAGACCAAAAAAATCTTTTGGCTTTATTGGAGCAAATTGCCGAGGCAAGCATCAACCATAAAGACAAGATTAAAAAATATATTACAGAGCTAAATGCTATTAAAGCGCCTCTGAAAAAAGAATTACTAGTTGCTGCGAGAAAGATTCTGCGTTTTGTAGAAGTGCCAAACAGCAAAACGCTTTTATCAAACTGGATTACAAATTTTATTGGAGTAACTCAGCCTAATTTCAGCAGTAATTTACATTCGCAATCTGATAAAAATGTATTTTCTGTAAAAAAGGTACTTCCTGTTTATGGAGAAAATGCAAAACCGGATTCTGACGGAAGAATGATTTTGCGTGATAACTTTGATGCTTTGTTTACAAAATATCCTGAAACCCTGATTTTTGGCGAAGATGTCGGGAACATTGGCGATGTAAACCAAGGTCTGGAAGGCATGCAGGAAAAATACGGTGAACTTCGTGTTGCCGATGTCGGAATTCGTGAAGCTACTATTTTAGGTCAAGGTATCGGAATGGCTTTAAGAGGCTTACGCCCTATTGCTGAAATTCAATATTTAGATTATTTACTCTATGCCATTCAAATCATGAGTGATGATTTGGCAACATTGCAATACAGAACTGTTGGAAAACAAAAAGCTCCCTTAATTATCAGAACGCGCGGGCACCGTTTAGAAGGAATCTGGCATTCTGGTTCTCCAATGGGAATGATCATTAACGCTATTCGCGGAATTCACGTTTTGGTTCCGAGAGATATGACGCAAGCTGCAGGATTTTACAATACTCTTTTAGAGTGCGACGAACCTGCGTTGGTAATTGAATGTTTGAACGGTTACCGCCTAAAAGAAAAAACTCCGCTTAATTTTGGTGAATTTAAAACACCAATTGGTGTAGTCGAAACCCTAAAAGAAGGTGCTGATATTACTTTAGTTTCTTACGGATCTACTTTAAGATTAGTTCAACAGGCTGCGACAGAATTATTAGATTTAGGAATTGATTGTGAAGTGATTGATGTTCAGTCCTTACTTCCGTTTGACATCAATAAAGATATTGTAAAAAGTGTAGCCAAAACCAATCGTCTTTTGGTAATCGACGAAGATGTTCCTGGAGGAGCATCGGCGTACATTTTACAACAAATTCTAGAAGAGCAGGATGCTTACCATCACTTAGACAGCAAACCGCAAACCCTTGCCGCAAAAGCACACAGACCTGCATACGGAACTGATGGGGATTATTTCTCTAAACCTTCTGCAGAAGATATTTTTGAAAAGGTATACAGCATGATGAATGAAGTTAATCCTTCTAAATTTCCTGGTTTGTACTAAATAGATTTTAGATTTTTTCAAATAACAAAAAAAGCTCCAAAATTTGGAGCTTTTTTTGTTATTGACCCTATTTATGTCATCCTGAGGAACGAAGGACCACACAAGAAACTTGACAAAGATTGAAAATTTCTTTGTGGAATTTCTTTGTGGAATTACTTTGTGGAATTTCTGTAACGAGTTTATGGTGTGGTTCTTCGTTCCTCAGAATGACAATACTTTATCTTAAAAATAAAAAAATAAAAAAACTGTAAATTATTTAGAAGCCAAAATCTCCCTAGCCTTCTCTAAATCCTCTGCGGTATCAATCCCGATTCCTACATGCGTTGTCTCCACCATTTTGATGCGTTTTCCGAACTCTAAATAACGAAGTTGTTCTAACTTTTCTGAAGCTTCTAGAAATTTCATCGGAAGGCTGTAAAAATCTAATAACGCCTGTTTTCTAAAAGCATAAATACCAATGTGCTGAAAATAACGAACGCCAGCCTCTTTATCTCTCGGGTACGGAATTACCGATCTTGAAAAATATAAAGCAAACTGCGACTGATCGACCACCACTTTTACATTATTTGAATTGTTGATTTCGTCTTCGTCTGTAATTTCACGCATTAGCGAAGCCAAATCTATTTTGTGGTCGGTATCATTTCTAAAAACAGATAAAACCTGCTCTAAAGGCCCAGCTTCTGTAAAAGGTTCGTCGCCCTGAACATTTACCACAATATCAACATCCAGATTAGCAACAGCTTCTGCTATTCGGTCACTTCCAGATTCGTGTTCTTTGACGCTCATAATGGCTTTTCCGCCGTTTGAAACGATTTCATTATAAATCAAATCAGAATCGGTTACTACAAAAACGTCATCAAATAACTTTGTTGCAACAGATGCTTCATATGTTCTTAAAATCACTGTTTTACCTCCTAGATCCTGCATTAGTTTTGCCGGAAATCTTGTTGATGCGTATCGCGCCGGAATTACCGCTATTATTTTCATGTGTATGTAATTGCGAGGAACGAAGCAATCGCATCCTCATCGTTATTTTTATTTTTCTTATTTGAGAGTTTAGCAGAGGTTAAGTATGTTACATAATTTTTACCGAAGTCATACTTAAGGAACCTGCTAATAATTTATCATTAAACAAGCTCAGCTCTTCTGATTTTTCTTTTAAACCTAAAGTGTACAGCAGAGGTAAGTAATGTTCCGGTGTTGGAATCGCAACCTGAACTGCTTTATTCATTTTTTCGAAATCTATTAAGGGCTGAAAATTGCCGTCTAATAAATAGTTATTTACCGTTTCGCGGGCTTCAATTGCCCAGTCGAAGCCGTAATTGTCTTTATCGAAATTTCTGAAATCAACCAAACGAAGGTTATGAACGATATTTCCGCTTCCGATAATCAAAACGCCTTTATGTCGAAGTGATTGCAGTTTTTGAGCCAGCTCAAAATGATATTGCCCTGATTTGGTATAATCGATACTCAACTGAATTACAGGAACATTAGCGTCTGGATACAAATGTTTAATAACACTCCAGGCCCCATGATCTAAACCCCAATGTTCGTCTAATTCGACACTTACAGGCTCTAATATCTTCTTCGTTTCTAGCGCTAATTCCGGACTCCCTTTTGCAGGATATTGTACATCAAAAAGTGCCTGCGGAAAACCTCCAAAATCATGAATGGTTCTCGGCATTTGCATCGAAGTAACTTTAGTTCCGTTGGTAAACCAATGCGCCGAAATACATAAAATAGCATTGGGCTGTGGCAATGTTTTAGCCAGATTTCGAAAACCCGACACAAACTGATTTTCTTCAATGGCATTCATCGGACTGCCATGCCCTAAAAACAGAACCGGCATTTTATCTGTATTCGAAAACGTTGCTGAAATCGAATGTAAATCGTTTAGTGTTGTCATTGTAAAATTTATTTTCAACATTAATTTCACTAATTTACATTCAAATCTTAAAAAATTCGTGCTAATTTGTGAAATTCGTGTTTATTCCTCAAAACTCTCGTCTTTAAATCCGATCAAATATAACTTATTTTTAGCACGGGTCATTGCGGTGTATAGCCATCGAATATAATCACGGTCAATTCCGTTCGGCAAAAAGGGCTGTTCGACAAAAACAGTATCCCATTGCCCACCCTGCGATTTATGGCAGGTTATGGCGTAAGAGAATTTTACCTGCAAACCATTAAAATATTCATTTTCTTTTACCTTTTGAAATCTTTTATATTTGGTCGTCTCCTCTTCATAATCTTTCATTACTTCTTCATACAAACGATTTGATTCTTCGTAGGTTAACGATGGAGATTCACTTTTTATAGTATCCAAAAGTAAAACGGTTTCAAAAGGTTTCTGATTTGGATAATCGACCATTCTGATTTTTACTTTTGCAAATGTAAATCCGTATAATTCTCTAATACCAAACATTTCCAGCACTTCAATAATATCACCGTTAGCAATAAATCCTGCTTCATCGGTTTCTTTTAGCCAGAAATAATTGTTCTTGACCACCATCAAAAAATCGCCAACAGAAAGTTCGCTTTCTTTAAACAAAATTCGGGTTCTGATTTGTTCATTATATTGATTTGCTCTTTTGTTTGAGCGAACAATAAAGGCCGTATCTTCAATACTATAATTGCTGTATGCTGTATTTATGGCATCCTGAATATCGTAGCCATCCGTTAGACGAACAATATCTTTAAATCTTTTAACATTGAATTTAAACTCGGTAATAAAAGAATCTTTAAGCAATTCACGCAATTCAGTTGCATTGTACAGAATTCCCGAACTCTCTTCCTGACGCATTACTTCATCGAGTTCGATATGTTCAATTTCTTTTCCGTAGTGAACTCCCAAAGTATGCGTATCAAGTGCCGGACTAATATCTAAATTTACAGGAGGCAACTGAGCGGTATCTCCCAAAAGAATCATCTTGCAATTGGTTCCGGAATAGACATATTGTATCAAATCGTCTAACAGAGAACCATTATCATACAATTTCGAATCAGAATTGCTGTCTGAAATCATAGAGGCCTCATCGACAATAAATATGGTATTTTTATGCTTGTTCATTTGCTTGGTAAAAGCAACTCCGCCTCCAGCCGATTTTTTAGGAAAATATATTTTTTTATGAATCGTAAATGCCGGTGTATTAGAGTAATTGGCAATTACCTTTGCCGCACGACCGGTTGGCGCCAACAAAACAAACTTTTTATTGATATCGCCTAAATTATTTACAATAGTCGAAATCACGGTTGTTTTTCCTGTTCCTGCATATCCTTTTAGTACAAAAATGGTATCGTTATGCGTATCGGTTAAAAATATAGCGATTTTTTGAAAAAAGATATCCTGCTTATAAGTTGGTGCAAATGGAAATTTTTTTTGTAAAACGCTGTAAAACAAGGATGAATTCATAAAGTAAATTTGAAATACAAAGTTCGGCTTTTTTAATGTCAATGGCAATTTCAATTGCACAAATCAATGCCAAATTTTAATAGCAAATTCAATTTTAATCCATCACAAACTCAATTGCACAAATTAAAAGCAAGTATGATAATTGTAACATGAAATTGAAAATCAAACCTTCATAATCAAAATTTAATCCATCACTAAGCATTTTATAATATGTTTTTTGGAAATTGCAATTTTAATTGTTGCTTTTAAATTTGTAAGTTTGTAGTTGCCTTAAATTCTTTCTTGTAGATCAGGTAACGAATTGTAAATCAATATGTCATTGCAAAATACGAACATCACCTCAAAAAATTATAAAAAGCTTTCTATTCAGGTCTCCCTGACCGGATTTTCTTTTTGTTGTTTTGATACGCTAAATAAGAACATTACTTCGTTTAATGAAATTCATTTTGATACCTCTCAAAAGGCAAACAAAATAGAGGAATCATTTAGCGAGGCTTTTAAAAAATATCCGGAACTAAAAGATTCGTATGATGAAATTATGGTCATTCATAATAATAATCTTTCGACTTTTGTTCCTACTGCGCTTTTTGATGAAAATTATTTAGGAAGTTATTTACAGTACAACATAAAGGTTTTTGAAACTGATTTTTTTACGTACGATACTATTTCAAATTATGACATGACGGCGGTTTATATTCCGTACGTGAACATTAATAATTTCCTGATCGATACTGTTGGATCTTTTGACTACAAACATGTGAACAGCATTTTGGTCGAAAAAATTCTGGAAGGCTCCAGAAACAATGACGAGAAGAAAATGGTAGTTAATTTTAACACCGGTCACTTTGAAGTTATAGTGGTTCAGAACCAAAAACTCTTGTTATTCAATTCATTTGAATACCAAACTCCGGAAGATTTTTTGTATTATCTGCTTTTTACAGCCGAGCAATTGAGCTTAAATCCAGAGACTTTTCAGCTTGAATTATTGGGTACCATCAATCAAAATGATACCTTTTATGCTATTGCCTACAAGTACATCCGAAATATTTCGTTTTTGGATGTTAGCACATTACAAGAAAAAAACAGCTTTTCAACTGCACTAAATCACAAACATTATATCTTATTTCAATCATGAGAATCATTTCAGGAAAATACAAAGGACGACGCATTTTTCCGCCAAAAAACCTTCCTGTTCGACCAACCACTGATATGAGTAAAGAGGCATTATTTAATGTTTTGAACAATCATTTTAGTTTTGAAGGTTTAAAGGTTTTAGATCTTTTTGCAGGAACCGGCAACATTAGTTATGAATTCGCTTCACGCGGAAGCGCCCCTATTACCTCTGTCGATGGCGATTTTGGCTGCGTAAAATTTATCAAGCAAGTAGCATCAGAATATGATTTTGATATTGCTGCAACTAAAAGTGATGTTTATAAATTTTTAGAAAACTGCAAAACCTCTTACGATATTATTTTTGCCGATCCGCCTTATGGATTAGATCAGGCTGCTTTTGAAAAAATTGTATTGACCGTTTTTGAAAGAGAGCTACTTCATGAAGATGGCATGATGATTATTGAACATTCTAAATATACGAAAATGGAGCATTTAAGTAATTTCTCTTTTCAGAAAAGTTACGGCGGATCTTTTTTTAGTTTCTTCGAATTGAATTCTACAGATGATGATGAAGAATTACCTGGTGAATCACCAATAAAAGTTGCCGAAGAAGACGAAGGATAATTTAATTCTTCTTTTAATAGTACGCCCTTGAATTTATTTTCAGGGGCTTTTTTTATAGGTGTTTTTATCTGATTCCTCATCATACTTAATATTTAACAGACTTTATTCGCAATTTTTATGAAAAAGAGGATCAATTTACTAATAGCATTTTCAATTGTCGCGCTCATCATTTTATCGACCTTGCAATGCTATTTTGTCAAAACGACTTATGAATATAAAGTAGCACAATTTCATACCGAAATTAAAAATAAGATTGCTGACATTTCTAATGATTACAGCGATATCTAGTGCTGTGTCTGCAGAATATTTTAAAAAGAATCGAAGAAAAAAGAAGTCTCGAAGGAAATAATATAATTGAAATTGGTTCGTACATTTTTGATAATGAACGATTAACGCTTAATAATAAAAATCACGTACAGCAACTCACAGAAATGGAAGCTTCTCTTATTGAATATTTATATCTGAACCACTACCAGCTCTTAAAGAGAGATCAGATTTTAATGTCAATCTGGAAAAAAGATGATTATTTTTCCGGGCGAAGTATGGATGTTTTTATCAGCAGGCTTATAAAATATTTTAATTCAGATCCTAAAGTAAAAATTGAAAGTGTTCGCAATATTGGGTTAGAATTTAAAATAGAAAAACCCTGACACGTCAGGGTTTTTCTATTTTATGAGATTTAATTAATCACCCACCCTAACGTAAAGTTGGCAATAGCAGCAAATTCAGTATCATATTTGTCAAAGTTTACTCCGGCGCCCAAATGCACTTCGAGATTAAATCTTCCTTTGTAAGAACGCTGAAATCCCCAAAGTGGTGCTATTGTAAAAGAGGGAGCATATTCTCCGTATTTTTCGTTTGTCGAAAAAGATTTAAAATTATAATAAGCCGATCCAGCAATAAAATTACCGGAATTACGAGCTGTTCTTTTTCCTTTTGCAGCTCTTTTTTCTAAATTGTAATAATGACGAAACTGCTCATTAATCATAGGATAAAAATAAAAATTCCCTTCGTCATAAAAACTATTATAACGATAACCTAGTCCTATACTGGCTTCAGAATACAAGGTGTTTTTGGCAGAAAAGCCGTGCTCGTATACAAATCCGGGCACGAGAAGATTAATTTTGAACTGATTTTTTTCGACACTTACAGGAGCATCATCCTGCGCCTGAACCGCATCCATAAAAAGAAAAGATAAAATTAGGAGTAAGTAGTGATTTTTCATATTTGATTGGTTAAATTTTAATTGATTTCACATCAAAAATAAGATTAAAACCATTTAATCCTAATTAAAAATTAAAAATAATTCCTACAATTAATATGATCTCAGCAATGGCGCTACTTCGCTAAATTCAAATCATAATATTGTACTGTGAAAGATATAAGTTTTGTTTTCAATTGTATAACGTGTTAAAAGTACTACCATAATACATTTGTATTGAAACTTTAAAACCAATTACCATGAACCTAAAAAGATTTTTCGGAGGATTACTAACCATCCTCGGAATTGTAGGGCTAATTTATACCGCCGTAATTTTTGCCGGCACATCTGGAGAAACCAGAGATGTAAAATCGTTAATCATTTACGGAATTCTCGGAATCGTATTTTTTATGTCCGGTATCAGTTTGGTGCGAACTACTAAAGACGAATCATAAATTTTTCTGAGGAACGAGATACAGAGGTTCAAAGGAAGAAAGGTTTTCAAAAATCTTTTAACCTTTGAACCTCATATATTTTAGCCTATTGAACAATAATAAATTACTCTTCTACAACTGGTTCAAAATTCAGTTCGGTAAAATCATGTTCCGTTTTCGATATTATAATTGTTGCAACCGTATTTCCAATTAAATTGGTGATTGCTCTTGCTTCGCTCATGAATTTATCAACTCCCAGTAAAAAAGCCAAACCTTCGACCGGAATTTTATGCAGTGCCGTTAAAGTCGATGCCAAAACAATAAAACCACTTCCTGTTACTCCTGCCGCACCTTTTGATGTGATCATCAAAATTCCGATCACTGTAAGGATTTCGAAAAAGCTCAGGTGAACATCATACAATTGCGCCAAAAATAACACCGACATCGAAAGGTAAATTGAAGTTCCGTCCAGATTAAAAGAATAACCCGTTGGAATCACCAACCCTACTACTGATTTACTACAACCCATTTGTTCCAGCTTTATCATTATACTTGGCAAGGCAGCTTCTGAAGATGAAGTTCCCAAAACCAGTAAAAGCTCTTCTTTTATATATTTTAAAACCGAAAGAATACTTATTTTGTAATGCCTCAAAATACTTCCTAAAATAAAAAATACAAATAATGCCATGGTGAGATAAACACAAAGCATTAATTTGCTAAGCGGAATTAAAGTCTCTAAACCAAACTTTCCAATTGTAAAAGCCATTCCGCCGAAAGCGCCAATTGGGGCAAGGTACATGACATATTTTAAGCCTGAGAAAACGACTTTTGAGACCCGCTCTAAAACCAAAATTGTCTGTTCTCTTTTTTTATAAAAATTTAATGCAATTCCGCATACAATTGCGGCCAGCAAAACCTGCAAAGTAAAATTGGAAAAGAAGAACTGAAGCCACGAAAAATGTTCTGCAGCTCCTTTTGTATAGGCACTAGCATCGCCTAAAGTCAATCCTGATTTATCAATTTTACCGGGTTTAAAAAGATAAGCCAACGCAACACCAATGGCCAGCGCGACTGTAGATACCACTTCAAAGTACCCCAACGCTTTTACACCAATTCGGCCTACTTTCTTTAGGTTTCCCATTCCTGAAATTCCCAGAACAATCGTAAGGAAAATAATAGGACCAATGAAAAGTTTAATAAGATCTACAAATCTTTTGCCTAAGACTTCCATTTTCATGCCTTTTTCAGGCGAAAAATGTCCGAGCAAAATACCGGCAATAATAGCGATCAAAACCCAAAAAGTAAGATTGGTAATAATAGCGAAAAAAACGCTTTTTTTAATTTTAAGAGCAGAATTAGGAGTTGTACTATTCATGAAAACGTAAGATAAGTTCACAAATATATAAAAAAAGCAGACCTATAAGCCGGATTCTGTCCCTGATAAATCAGGGCCTTATCATTTATCTAGATCCAGCATTACTGCTGGACTCAAGCTACCTACCCTTCAACAACGGACGAGAAGCCCTTAAATGCTGATATACTTGGTATTTCACCGCATAGAGTTTACCTGGTTTCACTACAGCATTACCTGTACATACTTTCTGTTGCACTTGTCCTTGCGCTATTGCTAACGCCGACGGGTGTTACCCGCTATGCTTCTCTGTGGTGTCCGGACTTTCCTCCCTCTCGTCAAAAGACGAGACGACGATAAGGCGGTCTGCGCGGCAAAAGTAACGATTTTAACACTAAGAATAATGATTTTAAATTTCTGATTTTCCTGCAATTTTCGTAAAGATTTAATTTTAAAATAGTTATCTTTAAAATTCTTTAATTTTTAAATCCATTGTTATGAAAAGAATGTATCATTACGCAACTGTTTCAAAGGCTTTAGATCAATTGAATGAAAAAGGATTTACGTGTGATTTTAATCGAAATGCAGATATGATTAAAAAAAATCCGGAGAAATTTGAAATTGTTCATGTGTATCGATACGAAGGGGAATCAGACCCTGCCGATGAAGCAGTTGTATACGGAATTAAGTCTACGACAGGAAAAAAAGGCGTTTATGTCGCCGGTTTTTCTGCAGACTCAGATCAGGAAACTGCAAAGTTGTTATTTGATTTGAGCATTAGAGGAAGGTAAGTATTTATGTCGCTGCGCTTAATAAATTAAACGCAGCGACATAATATTTTAAGTTGTTATTTTCAAAGAAGCAATTTTTTCATCCTCAAATTCAAAATGGTTTCGAAAATAATTTGTGCAAAAATGCCTCCAAAAGTAGCATACAACCTGACCAATTTTGGTAAAACAATGATTCCTATTCTCGCTGCTCCAAAGAACTGGGGAGACGAAAATCAGAATCGATTACGAACCGCAATATTAAAACAGTCAGAAAATTCACAATCAGATCAATAACGCCGTAATTAGGAACGGATAGCTGTGCCAGGGTTTTCGATTCAAAAGAAGTATAACTAAAAAAGTCCATCATAAATGACGGACTTTTTTAAAACTGCCGATAAAAATTACACAGTTGGTATTTTTAATTTCCACCCTGGCTGAATCAGGTCGGGATTTTTAATAATATCTTTATTGGCCTCAAAAATATCCTGCCAGGTAACTCCATAAGCCTTTCCTATTTTAGAAAGAGAATCTCCAGCTTCAACAGTATATTCTTTTGAAACTTTTTCTTCGACTTCAATATTCATCACGACATCTGCGGAGCGATAATCCGGATCTATTTCACCGTAGGCATTCCATAGTTTTTCTTTCTCTGCTGCCGATTTTGCTGTACCATCAATATACAATACATTATCTTGTTCTCTGACCTGTAAATTTGTGACACCTAAAGTGGTAGCCAAATCTGTTACTTTTTTGTATTTATCTTGTAAACTCATGGCTATTTATTTTATTGTTAGTTGGTTGTCCACTTTTTTAGGTTTCAATTCCTGCAAACTTTGCATTAAAGGCTGTAGTTTATCTCTTTTAATTTCTCCTGAAAGTGTTACCACGCCACCCACAACAGTTGCACTTACACCATCATAAGCATCTACTACTTTATGAACAGATTTGTCTAAATCAGCATCTGAATTAATTACAACCGTTGCAGCTGCAGGCTCCAGATTTGCTCTTGCAATCTCACAAGTGTTTACTACTGATTTCACCCCTTTAGTGGCACGTACGCTTTTTTCAATATTTTTTTTGAAAATTTCGTCCTCACAAGTTCCGGTGATAGTCGCAACACCTTCATGCACAGTCACCTGAACTTCTGGCGTATCACTTAGTTTTTCACTAATTGCTTTTTCAATATCTGCATCCTTAGGACCGCAAGCCACTAACGAAAGAGCAAGGCTCATTCCCAATAAAATTGATTTAATTTTCATAATGATTTTTTTTGAATTAATTAATTCTAAAGTTAATCATTTAAATACCAATATTTTATAGAATAGCATTTTGAGATTTATATAGTTTACAGATTGCTTAATTCATAAAATTTACTATTCAATCAAACCAATAAAAAATAAATACATAGTGCAAAAGAATTAGATTACACCTTAAACAATTAACTTTAATAAGTTATAATTAGAATTACTATCTGATGATTCTAAAGAGACGAATTGGGATGATCTGCAGTTCTTTGCTCCAAAACAATAATCAATGCTTCTACATCAGCAGAGGGCATTTTTACCACCGATTCCAGATAACATTCTTCAGATGAAATAAGCAATACAACTTCATTGTCTTCTTCATAACCAACTGATTTAAAGGAATATTTCGGAAAAGAAATCAAGAATTCTTTTTTTGCATCTTTAAACCACCCATAACTTGCTTCGTAAGTGATGCTATTTTCGAAGAACTGAATATTTTCCTCCCCGTAAGTATTCCACAACGAAATACGAAGCAGATAAAATCCCATAAGGTAAAATATACCAATTGCAATAAAATAACCAATTTGCAATCCGCTTCCTAAAACTACACCGAAAATAAGTCCTAAGAAAGGGAATATAAAAAAACAAAAGGATAAAGTAAACAGTATGAATCGAACAAAAAGTGGAGATTTTTTTACTTTAAGATTTAGAATGTTGCTATGAAAATTGTACCGCATAAATTTATTTTATTTCTTAAATTTTGAAGTAATATTATTTAAGATGGATAAAAATACATTATTTTAATTTTAAAAATAATGAGTTCTCCCTGATTCCTGAATAAATTAGTAAACGAACGTTTATTAAAATAAAGAATCACGTTTTAATCTTTATTAACGTTACTTCCTCACATTCAAACCACTCAAAAAACCGCATAAAGTTTTATGATTTTCTGATTTGTGATTTGGTAAATTTCAGCCTATATTTGCTCTCGAATAAAAAGAATATGGAACAATTTGTTGTATCGGCTCGTAAGTATCGCCCGCAGACGTTTAAGGATGTTGTGGGACAAAAAGCCATTACCAATACTTTGTTGAATGCCATTGAAAGCAATCATCTTGCTTCTGCTCTTTTATTCACAGGGCCTCGTGGGGTTGGAAAAACGACTTGTGCACGTATTTTGGCCCGAAAAATAAATCAGCCGGGATATGACGATCCAAATGAAGACTTTGCTTTTAACGTTTTTGAGTTAGATGCTGCTTCAAACAACTCGGTCGATGACATTCGTAGCCTGATCGATCAGGTTCGAATCCCGCCACAAACCGGACAATACAAAGTTTATATTATTGACGAGGTTCATATGTTGTCTTCTGCTGCTTTTAATGCTTTTTTGAAAACATTAGAAGAACCGCCAAAACATGCTATTTTTATTTTAGCGACCACAGAAAAACACAAAATCATTCCGACGATTTTATCTCGTTGCCAAATATTTGATTTCAAAAGAATAACGGTAAAAGACGCTAAAGAACATTTGGCAGAAGTTGCTAAAAGTCAGGGAATCGCTTATGAAGATGATGCTTTGCACATTATTGCTCAAAAGGCTGATGGCGCCATGCGTGATGCTTTGTCTATTTTTGACCGTGTCGTTTCGTATTGCGGAACTAACTTAACACGTCAGGCCGTAACCGAAAATCTAAACGTTTTAGATTACGAAACCTACATTAGCATTACCGATTTACTTTTAGAAAATAAAATTCCGGATCTTTTACTGGCTTACAACGACATTCTTTCAAAAGGTTTTGACGGGCATCATTTTATAGCCGGACTAGCGTCTCATTTTAGAGATTTGTTAGTAAGCAAAACGCCTTCGACAATTGCATTATTAGAAGTTGGAGAACAAGCGCAGCAAATGTATGGCGCTCAGTCTCAAAAATGTTCTCAGGAATTTTTATTAAAAGGAATTGATATCGCAAATGACTGCGATTTAAAATACAAATTAAGCCAGAATCAGCGTCTTTTAGTAGAATTATGCCTGATGCAATTAGCCTCTATCAACTTTGATGGAGAAAAAAAAAAGTTGAGCAATTCATAATTCCGCCTACTTACTATAAAAACGGAAGTTATTCTATAACAGAAGTTCATGCGCAAGCTTCAACTAATAAAGCTCAAAGTCCAAATTCAGAAGAAAAAAGCAGTAGCAATGCAAACAGCGATGTCAGTAAAAATGACAATGTTAATGCTACAGCGACTAAAAATATTCCTGTTGAAACTCCAAAACCAGAACCTGTAGTTCCTCGTGCTGAAATAACGGGCGAAACGAAAGTTTCTGCATTTTCTCTGGCGAGCATCCGCAAGAAAAAAGAATTGGAAGCAAACAGCAGAAGTTACGTTAAACCGTCTTCTGTTTTGCCTACCGAAGAATTTACAGAAACAGAAATGTTACTGCAATGGAATAAATACGCACAGCGTTTGGGTGAAAAAGGTTTCAAAATCATGGAATCTTTACTCTTGATAAATGATCCGACTCTGAACGGAACCGTAATTACTTTAGAACTTCCTAACGAAGGCTCTAAACTAGATTTTGAAAGTCAGCTCAACGGACTACTGGGGCACTTAAAAGGTCATTTGCACAATCACGATATTACGATTGAAATTGTGGTCAATGAAAAAGTAGAAACTAAGAGAAGCTATAACGATCAGGATCGATACAATCGCCTTTTAGAAATTAATCCAAATATCGAACTTTTACGTTCTACTTTTGGATTAGATTTACAAGCCTAGTTTTTTATTGCCACAAATTTCACGAATTTACACTAATTATTTTTTTTGGAATTCTGATAAAAAAAGTGTGAATCCGCGAAATTACCTGGCTGTTGGTTAACGCGAGTTCTGGAAACCAATCATAGTTTCTATTTATTTTTTAATCCGAATTGGTACACTTTTTCAAGCCACTTTTTTCTTTGAACTTCGTCTGCGGTCTTGATAATTCCGAGATAACTTAACTTTACTGGTTTTACACCGCAGAATTCTAAAGTGGTTTTCTTCAACTGATTGACACTTGGATTTCCATAAAATATTTTATAATACCAGCTGGGCTGATCAAGGGTCGTAATAATATGGGCTGTTTTACCTTTTAATAATTTATCCCACCACACAGAGTTTTTTCGATATTGAAATGCCATTCCTGGTAAAAACAATCTGTCTATAAATCCTTTTGTAATAGCCGGAAGACCGCCAAACCAAACAGGATGAATCCATACCAAATGATCTGCTTTCTGGATTTTCTCCCAGGAAGCTAATAAATCAGGTTCCAGCTCGGTTCGCTTTTGGTATCCGAACTGTAAATTGGGATTAAAATTTAACTCAGAAATCGTAATATTATCTACTTCTGCTCCAGAAGCGAGAGCGCCTTTAAAGTATGATTCGGCTATGCCAAAATTAAAGCTTTCCGGATTTGGGTGCCCATTAATAATCAGTATTTTTTTCATATTATTCTTTTTTCAAAAATACGAGCCGGTATATTTCTTTTACAGGACAAATGTCCTAAAAAGAGGCTTTCCTGATTCTGCTGAGATGCCTTGGTGTAACACCTAAATAAGAAGCCAAATATTGCAACGGAATTAGCTGCAGGTATTTTTGATGATTATTATAAAGCTCCTGATAACGCTGTGTTGCAGATAATTTTTGAAAAGCAATCATTCTCTTTTGTAGTGTGATAAACTCCATTTCGGTTAACTTTCTTCCAATTTCCTGCCACTTCGTATGTGATTGGTAAAGCTGTTCTAAACTCTCACGGCTTAGAACTTGCAACTCGGTATCGGCTAAAGCCTGGATGTTTTCTTCGGCAACATTTTGCGTAATGAAACTGGAGAATGAAGCCATAAATTCATTTTCAAAAGCGAAACAATTGGTGATTTCGTCGCCTTGATGATTATAAAAAAACGATCGTAAAAGGCCTTTCTTTATGAAGAAAATTTCGTTGCAAACTTTGTTTTCTTCCAACAGGAGTTCTCCTTTTTTGAGTTTTCTAAAGGTGATTAAATGCTCCAGCTTTTCTAATTCTGACTCAGAGATATTTTGAATGGACTGAAAAGCAGTTTTCATAAATTAAGTTTGATTGGTAAAAAATAGCGCCTAATTTTAGCGCTTTTTTGTTGTGAAATGGCGGTAATAATTCTTATTCGTTCGTGAAAATAAGTGTGTTTTTTTTACCACAAATTGCACAAATTTTCTCAAATTTTTTATTCTTCAATTGCAGTAAATAATTTTGCATTTCTTGAAATTCGAGTGTTTTTTTTAACCACAAATTGCACAAATTTTTGCGAATTTTTATTCTGCAATTGTGGTAATAATTTTGCTTTTCTTGAAATTCGTGTTTTTTTTTAAACCACAAATTGCACAAATTTTCTCAAATTTTTATTCTTCAATTGCAGTAATAATTTTGCATTTCTTGAAATTCGTGGCGTTTTTTTACCACAAATTGCACAAATTTTCGCAAATTTTTAGTCTGAAATAGTGGCACTAATTATGCTTTTCTTGAAATTCGTGTTTTTTTTAAAACCACAAATTGCACAAATTTTCGGAAATTTTTATTCTACAATGGCAGTCAGAATTTTGCTTTTCTTGAAATTTATGGCTCAATATTAAATTAATTGCAAATCAGTGCAGTGTCAAACATTAAATTTTACCGTAGTACATTGCTTTTACGATTCCGTCTGAAAGTCCGATTTTTGGAACGTAGATTTGTCTTGCTCCACTCCATTTCATGGCATTCAGGTAAATTCTGGTCGCGTGAATAATTACGTCGGCACGATCTGAATTCAGTCCTAATTCGGCAATTCTTTGCTCGTAGGTCAGCGAATTTAAAAAAGCATATTGCGAATTGATGTAAATATAAGAAAGCGGCTTTTCCTGCTGTTTTCCAGACATTTTAAACAATTTATTGATGTTTCCTCCAGAACCAATAAGGGTAACTTCATCATAATCTGCGGTATTGGTTTTAATCCATTTTTCGATTTCATCCCAAACTACATCATGAACCATATTGTTTAATAAACGAACGGTTCCGGCTTTGAACGATCTTGAATTGATCAGTTTACCATCAGAAAACAATGTAAACTCCGTACTTCCGCCGCCGACATCTACAAAGAGATACGTTTCATCTGTTTTTAACAAATGGTGTAAATCTGTAGACGCTATAATTGCGGCTTCTTTTTTGCCATCTATAATTTCAATTTTTATATCGGCTTTTTTCTTAATTAACGCCACAACTTCTTTGGCGTTATATGCCTCGCGCATTGCCGAAGTTGCAAACGCCATGTAACGCTCTACTTTATGTACTTTCATTAAAAGATGGAAGGCTTTCATAGCATCAACCATTCTGTCTATGTTTTCTGCAGAAATTTCACCAACGGTAAAAGCATCTTGTCCCAAACGAATTGGAACACGAACAAGTGAACTTTTATTAAATTGCGGCTCTTTGCCTTCTTGTTCTACAACATTCGATATCAGAAGCCTCATGGCATTTGAACCAATATCTATTGCTGCAAATTTCTTTATATTAATCATGCTCACTATGATGAATTTAATTTTTATTAATTTATTTTTTGTTCCATCGCTTCTAAAGCTGAAATCTTATTTTGATAATATTTATAGGTTTCAAACTGAGCTCTAAAGGGAGCATGATGGTTTCGTGGTTTGTATTTATTATCTAATTTATAAGAATGGTATCTTACTTTCACATTCCCTTTCCAGGCAAGATTAAAATTATCAATTAACTCTTTCTTGATTTCCAAATCATAAATAGGACAGGTAACCTCAACCCTGCCGTCAAGATTTCTGGTCATGAAGTCTGCAGATGAAATGTAAACTTCGGTTAAACCGGCATTTCCAAAAATATAAACTCTTGAATGCTCAAGGTAATTATCGACAATACTTATGGCTTCGATATTTTCACTCATGCCCGGAATTCCCGGAATCAAAGAGCAAATTCCTCTCACCTGAAGCTGAATTTTTACTCCGGCATTACTTGCTTCGTATAGTTTATCGATCATTTTAAAATCGGACAAACTGTTCATTTTCAGTTTTATGTGTGTTTTTCTTCCTGCCAAAGCATGCAAAATCTCTCGATCTATCAGCTTAATGAATTTGGTTCTCGTATAATGTGGCGATACAATTAAATGTTTGTATCTGTGTACTCTGTAATTGATGTCGAAAAATTCAAATATTTTAGAAATGTCTTTCAGTATTCCCTGATGGCAGGTAAAAAGAGTTACATCAGTATAAATTTTAGCTGTTGATTCATTGAAATTTCCGGTAGAAATAAATCCGTAACGACGGCTTTTTCCTTCTTCGGTTCTTTCGATTACACAAATTTTACTGTGCACTTTCAGCCCTTTAATTCCAAAAATAAGTTCGATTCCCTCGGTTTGCATTTGTTCTGCGTACGAAATATTACTTGCTTCGTCAAAACGGGCCTGAAGCTCAATTTGAACCACAACTTTTTTTCCATTTTTGGCCGCATTGATCAAAGAACTAATGATTTGCGAATTTTTAGCCAATCTGTATAAGGTAATTTTGATACTTGTCACTTTTGGATCTAAAGCCGCTTCACGCAGAAATTTGGTCAGGTAAGAGAAAGACTGATACGGCGCATGCAATAAATAGTCTTTTTTATTGATCTTTTCCAATATGCTTCCGCCCAAACTCAAACCCGGAATTGGCAATGGCTCATTCGGTTTATAAAGCAAATCGTATCTTCCTAGATTTGGAAAACTCATATAATCTCTACGATTATGGTATCTTCCGCCGGGAATAATACTGTCTGTTTCTACAATTTTCATTTTATCAAGAAAGAAACGAAGGGTATCTTCTTCGATCAGACTGTCATAAATGAAGCGAACAGGTTCTCCTATTCGTCTGTCCTTTACAGAAGTTGCAATTTTCTCAAGCATACTTTTACTCAAATCACTGTCGATGTCCAGCTGTGCATCTCTTGTAATTTTAATCATGTGTGCTGAAACGCTTTTATAATCGAAAATATTAAAAATATTTCCCAGATTATAGCGAATCACATCGTCTATTAAGATAACATAGTGTTTGTCGTCGTTTGAGGGCAACACCACAAATCTGTTGATTGTTTTGGGAATTTCTATAACGGCGTAACGAACTTCATCATTAGTATTCATTTCTAGACGAACGGCCAAATAACCAAGTGTATCTTTCAGAATAGGAAATTCTGCCAGATCGTTCAAGATAATAGTCACCAGCTCGGGACTTAATCTTTGTGTAAAAAAATCTTTTAAGAATCGTTCCTGATCAACTGTTATTTGATCTTCATTGATAATGAAAATATTTTCGCCTTCGAGTTCTGTTTCGATATTTCCTAAAATACGTAAACTTTCAGACTGCTGCTGGATTACAATTTCGGTGATATCTTTAATTAACTGATGTGCGGAAACTCCGCCCAAATACTTCTCGCCGGAAATTCCTGAAAGGCTCAATCGTCGAATAGCGGCGTAACGAACTCGGAAAAACTCATCCAGATTGTTTGAAAAAATCCCAACAAAACGCAGTCTGTCTAAAAGCGGAACCGTATTATCTGCAGCTTCCTGAAGTACTCTTGCATTAAACGCTAACCAACTTTTTTCTCTATCGATATATTTCTGTTCGTACACTTTATTTATTTTAAATCTTTGGGGAAAATTGTCTTATGAGTTTTACCTTTATTGATGTTGCTCCAACTTTCTGAATCAAATTGTAGCGATACAAAACCGGAAGTGGGAACATTTTCGATAAAAACATCTCCAAATTTATTAACAAAATTTGTAATAGCCTCGTTATGTCCAAAAAGAATAACGCTTTCGAAACTATTATCACATGATTTGATAACCTTTTCCAATTGCTTTTCATCAAAAGTATAAAGATCATCTTTATAAACAATACTTTCTATAGGATAAGAAATATTCTGAGCAAAGATAAGTGCCGTCTCTGAGGCACGGGCTGCGGTACTGCTCCACATTATATAGGTCTTAGGAAGAAACTTAGAAATATTTGCCGACACTTCATGTGCATCTATTATTCCTTTTTTCATTAAAGGTCTGTCGAAATCTTTTAAAGGGGCTTCCCAACTTGATTTTGCATGACGTATTAAAATTAAATTTTTCATAAGCAAAAGTTTTTCAACCTTATAATAAAGGTCAGTATTTTAATTGAAGTTCTAATTTACAAAAGAAATTGTAAAGGCTATTCTTTTTTTATTTCTGTTAACATATAATCGAAATTTTAACAGGAATAAAAATCAAATCTTCTGCAGAAACTCAGGAAGCAGTCAGGTCTTGATTTTAAAAAAAATATGCGTTTCATCTAGTAAAAGAAACCGTTGGTCGATTTGGCTGAATTTGCAACAAATTAACCAAAACACTGATTATTAATCATTTAAAACATTTTAATTTTCAAATTTTTAGCTAAAAAAACAAAATTTCAGGACTTTCGTTTTAGCTATAAATGATCAAAAAAGATGCATTTTGTAGCATATTTTAAGAAAAATTATACACTTCAACGAGTTTTTAGGTTAGTTGCAGAGAAAAAAAACCAAAATATACACCTCTGTATAACTTTGATTTTGTTAAAAGTTTAAAATACCATAAAAACAAAATCTTTAAAATATGAGAAGTAACTCTACTCTTGAAAAAGCAGTAAAATTTATCAATAATTGTAAGTTCATTTTTTCCTTCAAAAAGAACATCTTTCAAAAAAACGTATATCAATTTCTGTTTTTTTTAATCACTACCATTTCATTTGCCCAAACCGGTTCCTGCACTGCTACATTGATTGTAGAAAACAATGGAAATATAAGAAGTACGCCACTCGAAGGAACTTATTACTCGATGCTGCTTACTAATACCGGTAACACTGCAGATACTTATATACTTCATTCAAAAAACAGTAACGATGCCTGTTCTAATCCGGACGGAAGCGCTACCTCAGCCAATGTTACGATTGGTACTGCCTTTATAGATGCTGAAAGAAACACCATTAGTGAAATAAGTTTAAACGCCGGACAATCGGTTAATTTCTACATCCATATTACAATACCTGCCGGAACCTCTATACAAAAATGGTCTTGTAATCAGGTCACTGCGACTTCTAAAAATTGCACTAACTACGCTGTAAATACTGTCTTGCATACGCTTATCATTAATCCGGTTAATGAATAAAATACAATCCGCTATACTCCCATAAAATAAATGCAATGGAAAAAAAATTACGCTCTTTAAGCCATTATTTACAAAATATAATAAAAATACACTTTGTTGTATTATTTCTGCTGTCTTCTTCAGGTTTTGCCCAGTCTCTCACCACTCTAAAAACAGTAAGTGCCAGCCCAACGGACTGCGGCATTGTCAACGTTAAAGTTGCTATTACCGGCGCAAATCCGATCAATCGAAATTCAGATGTAATTTTAGCCATAGACATCTCCGGGAGTATGGCCTTTACGATTCCGGGAGATTTTAAAACCTCGATGGATTATGCAAAAGCTGCGGCACTGGCATTTCTTAATACCGCAAAAGCAAATCCACAAAACCGAATTGCTATTGTGGCTTACAGTACCACTGCTACTTTAAAAATTGGACTTACCTATCTCGACGATGCAGGTGTTACTGCGATTACCAATCAAATTAATAGTTTGCAGGGTAGTAATTCAACCAACATTTCTGCCGGAATTGCTACAGCGGAAAAGGAGTTGGAAACCAATGGCCGATTTGATTGCAGTAGTGCAAGAGCTATTATTTTACTTACAGATGGGGTGACCAATGTAAGTGGCAATAACGGAGGTACTAATTGTAGTATCAGTAAGACATCACAGTGTGTTACAAATTCTATAAATGCCGCTAATGGTAGTACAGGAGCAAAAAACACGACTAAAAATGGAATTGTTTACAACAATCAAATTTTTTCTGTAGGCCTTTTAGGCGGTCTGAAGGGAAAGATGAATACAAATGACAGTGAACAAAATATCGCTAAATATACGCTTGATGCCATTCAGGGAAGTCCGGCTTATATCACGCAAAGTGGCGCGAATTTAAGTTCTGTTTACAACCAGATCGCAACCCAGATTTCATGGATTGCGCAAAATTTAATCACAAAAGAAACCATTATTCCGGGCTTTACGATAGGATCCATTTCAACTGATAAAGGAACAGCATCAGTATCCGGACAGAATATTACCTGGAAATCTGATTTTCTAAATTCAGAAACTATTACGCTAAATTATCAATTAAAGCCAACCGGAAGTTCCTGCGGAAATCAGGTAGTAAGTACCTCGACCTTTAGCTATCAGAATTCAACTTGTGGTAATGATTCTAAAGTAATCAGCAGTCCGAGCTATTTTGTTCCTTGTGCGCCTGTTGTTACAGGAAATTTAACAGCATGCGAATCTACTACATTAACTGCTACTACAAATGCAGTTGCACCAACTTATGTGTGGTACAAAGACAATGTGGTAATTACGGGTCAAACAGGATGTACAATTGTGGTAAAAGAAAGTGGCGTTTATACCGTAAAAGTAAAAGATAGCAGTAGCAATTGCGAATTAAGTTCACAATGCACCACGGTTTCTATTACCCCGGCTGCAGCGCTTACAGCACCTGCTGCATCTACTATTTCAGGATGTGGAACAAGTGCTTTAACAGGCTTGTGCTTTGCTGAAAGGAGTACACCCATAACCCTGGCACAATTTACCAATGTGGGAGGAACATTACCCAATAGTGCTTTGTTAGGCAACTACACCTTATCTTATTCGGACGTTGCTATCGGAACTTGCCCCATAGTTGTTACGCGAACTTTTAAAGTGGTAACGAGTTGCGGTACGCTTACTGCTGCACAAACGATTTCCATTATTGATAATTCTGCTCCCATCTGGTCTACTCCTGTTGGTTCTTTAGACAGAACGGTTGAATGCAGCGATTCAGCCTCTTTAACTTCCGCGCAAGCGTTATTTCCTTCGGCTACAGATTCCTGCGATTTAGATGTTTCGAATATTGTGAAAGTAAGCGGTGCTTTTGTTGATTCTGCAAATTGCTCTAATGCGGGAACCTATACCAATACGTGGACGGTAAAAGATGATTGTGGAAATATTTCAGATACTTTCACGCAGGTAATTACGATTCAAGATACGGAAAAGCCAACCTGGACAACTGCAATTTCATCTTTAGACCAAACGGTAGAATGCAGTGATTCAGCCGCTTTAACTTCCGCGCAAGCGTTATTTCCTTCGGCTACAGATTCTTGCGATTTAGATGTTTCTAATATTGTGAAAGTAAGCGGTGCTTTTGTCGCTTCTGCAAATTGCTACAATTCCGGAACCTATACCAATACGTGGACGGTAAAAGATGATTGCGGAAATATTTCAGATACTTTCACGCAGGTAATTACAATTGAGGATACAGAAAAACCAACCTGGACAACTGCAATTTTATCTTTAGACAGAACCATCGAATGCAGCGATTCAGCCACTTTAACTTCCGCGCAAGCGTTATTTCCTTCGGCTACAGATTCCTGCGATTTAGATGTTTCGAATATTGTGAAAGTAAGCGGTGCTTTTGTCGCTTCTGCAAATTGCTACAATTCCGGAACCTATACCAATACGTGGACGGTAAAAGATGATTGTGGAAATATTTCAGATACTTTCACACAAATAATTACGATTCAGGATACAGAAAAACCAACCTGGACAACTGCAATTTTATCTTTAGACAGAACCATCGAATGCAGCGATTCAGCCGCTTTAACTTCTGCGCAAGCGTTATTTCCTTCGGCTACAGATTTTTGCGATTTAGATGTTTCTAATATTGTGAAAGTAAGCGGTGCTTTTGTCGCTTCTGCAAATTGCTCCAATGCCGGAACTTATACAAATACATGGACTGTAAAAGATGATTGCGGAAATATTTCAGATATTTTCACGCAAATAATTACGATTCAAGATACGGAAAAACCAACCTGGACAACTGCAATTTCATCTTTAGACAGAACGGTTGAATGTAGCGATTCAGCCTCTTTAACTTCCGCGCAAGCGTTATTTCCCTCAGCTGCAGATTCCTGCGATTTAGATGTTTCGAATATTGTAAAAGTAAGCGGTGCTTTTGTTGCTTCTGCAAATTGTTCCAATGCCGGAACCTATACCAATACGTGGACGGTACAAGATGATTGTGGAAATATTTCAGATATTTTCACGCAAGTAATTACGATTCACGATACGGAAAAACCAACTTTTATTGGCAATATTCCTTTAGATAGTACTATTTCTTGTGATGCTGTTCCGAATCCTGAAACTGTCGAAGTCTCTGATAATTGCAATGGCGATTTACCTCTTGTTTTTAGTGAAACGAAAAGTAATATCGATCCCAATTGTGCTAGTAATTATACTTTAACCCGAAAATGGACGACCAGCGATTGTGGTGGAAATACAGCTTCGATAACGCAAATTATAACTGTCAGAGATACAACTGCTCCCACCGGAACTGCTCCTGCCGATGTTGCTAATTTACAAAGTATTGCCGCCATTCCTGCGGGAAGTCCGAGTGACATTAAAGATGCTTTAGACAATTGCAGCAGCACTGTAAACATTACCGTTACGAATACTGACAACGGAGGAAGCGGCTGCGAAGGAAATGCATATGTTCTAACAAGAACCTATACACTTACAGATTGTGCAGGGAACAAAACGGAGTTAAAACAAACTTTTACTGTAGAAAATAAAGTTGCTGTAACGGGAATTGCTACTAATGTAACGTGCTCCGGAGGAAAAGACGGTTCTATTTTAGTTACTAACAGTCCGGGAACAACGGTTGTGATTCGAAATCAAAACAATGAAACGGTTGGCAACAGCAATTTGCCGGCGGGAACATACACACTAACCGCAACAGCTGCTGTAAATTCAGGAAACCAAACCTGTAGTGCAACGGCAACGGTGGTAATTTCTCAACCGGCTTATACTATTAAAATATCAGGACAAATTATCAATAAAGATACCAATACACCAATTGCTAATGTACCTGTAACCCTTGTTCCGCAAGGTACTACAACTGGCACTGTGTTATTACGCATAACGGGTGCTGACGGTTTTTATGATTTCTCCGGAATAGTTGCCGGAAGTTATTTAGTTCAGGTTCAGGATGCCAATTTAAACAGTGCCCAACAATTATATCCGGTAGACTCGAGCTTATTTTTTACTACACTTGAAGATTGCAAAATTCAGCAGCATAATTTTGAATACGGATCAACGACATTTCCTGTTTTGGGCGATTATGTCTGGTACGATACCAATAGTAACGGTGTACAGGATGAATGGTTTGATGCTAATAATGACGGGGTTGTTACTAAAAATATTCCGGATACCAGCGGTTCGATTGACTACAGCAAATGGGAATGGATTGATTTGAACGGAGACAACAGTTTTACCGGACCATCAAACGTAGGAGAATTAAATGCCGGAGGTTTTGGGAATGCTTTGAGTCCAAATGTTATTATTGATGGTCCTAATGGCTATCACGAAGAAGTTATTGTAGGCATTGAAGGCTTTTGGAGAAACAGGCCAGAGACAGCAAATCCGTATGGAGATTACAGCATTAAATTGGTAAAAGATGCCAATTTTGATGCCGTTGCGGCTGCTCTGGGCGCAACAGGGTTAGTAAAAGTGCTGCCATCGGTTACGGATAAAAAGGCTACAGCAAAATCTGGTAAATCGCAATTGCATACGGTTTGCAGCACCACTGGAGGTGCAAGCGGTTATATTGTAAAAGTTACGCCTCAGGATTTAGTGCATTTAAATGCCGACTTTGGTGTGAATTGTAAAGTATACACTGATATTGTGGCCAACGATGATACAGCAGGACCTATTGCCGGAATTAATACTACAACACCCAATGTTTTGAATGTCTTTACCAACGATACACTTGAAGGTATCGTTGTAACGGCGTCTGATGTTATTTTAACAACCGTAACACCAAATGCTTTTTTAAATTTAAATGCAGATGGTTCTGTTGATGTTTTACCCAACGCGCCCGTAGGCACGCTCACATTAGTTTATCAAATTTGTGAAGCAGATCAAACTTCAAATTGCGATACCGCTGTAGTTACGGTCACAGTAATAGAGGTCCCTGCTCCGCCAACACCCGTTATCGCCAATGATGATTCGTATGCAAACATTGGCTGTAATACTTTTGGAATTGTTGGAAATGTTTTAAGCAACGACTTTAAAGGCACCACACCTGCAACATTAGCCTTGGTAAACCTGACTTTGCTGGCTGCAAATAACGATACAAAGACAGATCCTAATATTACGATCGACGCTGCAGGAAATGTAACGGTTTCCAGTTTAACACCTGCCGGAACATACACCTATAGTTACCAAATATGCGACAAACTGAGTGCCACTAATTGCGATAGTGCTTTAGTGAATATAACAGTGCTTCCAAATGGTATTACTACACTTGCCAGCGAAGCCTGCAACGACGATTCTACGCTTATAGACTTGCTTTCGCTGTTGCCAGAAAACACGCCACTAACCGGAACATGGACTGATGTTAATAACACAAACAGCATTGAGGGAAATACTTTTAATGCGTTAGGTCTGACATTGGGCACTTACGTTTTTGAATATAAAATAACCGATCAAAATTGTCCGAGAACTATTATTCTTACCATGGAAGTCAATGACGATTGCAAAGTATTGGCTTGCGGAAATGTGGTCGTACACAACGCTTTTTCTCCTAACGGCGACGGAATAAATGATGTTTTTGTTATTGACAGTATCGACGAAATTACCTGTTATCCTGAAAATAATGTCGAAATCTACAATCGTTGGGGCGTGCTGGTTTTTGAAACACAGAACTACAACAACATAACCAATGCTTTTGACGGAACTTCAAGAGGCAGAACCACTGTAAAAAAATCCGACGGACTGCCACCCGGCACCTACTTCTACATTATTAATTACCAATCATTAGACGGAAATAATTTACCTCAGAATAAAAAAAAAGATGGGTATTTATATCTATCCAAATAAAACCAATCCCTGTAAATAGCTATTATGAGAACAAAACTATATTTCTTCGTCATTTTGTTGGTAACCTTTGCCGGATATGCACAACAAGATGCGCAGTTTACACAATACATGTACAATACTATCAATATAAATCCTGCTTATGCCGGATCACGCGGAGCTTTGAGTGTTTTTGGCTTGTACCGCACACAATGGGTAGGGCTAGACGGGGCGCCGGAAACAAGCAGTTTTTCTGCCAATACACCTATCAACAATAGTAACTTAGGCGTTGGTGTTTCGTTAGTCAATGATAAAATTGGCCCTACTAACGAGAACAATTTTTCTGTAGATCTTTCTTATACAGTACAGACTTCGGCAGATTTTAAACTTTCTTTTGGTATAAAAGGAACGGGTAATATATTCAATCTCGATGTCAATAAATTAAATCCCGAAATACAGGGAGATCCTCAATTTCAGGATCTCAACAATAAATTTTCTCCCAATGTGGGAGCGGGCGTTTATTGGCATTCTGACAAAGCCTATATTGGCTTATCTGTTCCGACCTTTATAGAAACCAACCGCTATGATGATAACGATGTGGCAATTTATAAAGACAAAATCAACTATTATTTAATGGCCGGATATGTTTTTGATTTAGATAAATACCAATACATAAAATTCAAACCAGCCGTATTGACCAAAATGGTCGAAGGAGCGCCTTTGCAAGTAGATGTTTCTGCCAATTTTATGTTTATTGAGAAATTTGTGGTTGGAGTTGCTTACAGATGGAGTGCTTCTGTTAGCGCCATGGTAGGTTTTCAAATCTCAGACGGACTTTATTTAGGATATGGTTACGATCGTGAAACCACTAACTTAAACAATTACAACTCAGGATCGCACGAAATATTTCTGCGATACGAGTTCTTAAAAAACAATAGTAAATTGACCACCCCACGTTTCTTCTAAAATAATCCTCATGAAAAAATATATACTTCTTTGCCTGACCTTATTAATTGTTTTTTCAGCAGACAGTTATTCGCAGCAATCTAAAATTAAGAGTGCAGACAAAAAATACAGCAGTTACGCCTATATCGATGCCATAAAAACGTACGAAAGAATAGCCGAAAAAGGATACAAATCTCAGGATATGTTTAAAAAACTGGGCAACTCTTACTACTTTAATTCTGATTTTGATGGCGCTGCCAAATGGTACGGTGAATTATTTGCCATGAATAGTACTCCTGAACCCGAATATTATTACCGCTATGCACAATCTCTAAAATCGACCGGAAAGGCAGACAAAGGCAATAAAATACTGCAGGAGTTTAATGAAAAATACCAAAACGACAAGAGAGGGAAATTGTTCAGCGAAAACGTCAATTATCTGGATCAGATAAAAGCAAATTCAGGTCGCTATACAATTGAAGATGCGGGCATAAACAGCAAATACTCTGACTACGGATCTTTTGTTTATGGTAATAAAATTTACTTTGCGTCTGCTCGTGATACCGGTAATTTTTCTAAGCGAAAACACAAATGGACCGGAGAATACTTTACTAATTTGTATGTGGCCGAAATTGATGGAGCAAACGAAGGGAACATGAAAGTGAACAAATTTAAAAGAGTTGTAAACACCAAATTTCACGAGTCGTCGCCTGCTTTTACCAAAGATGGCAAAACAGTTTATTTTACCCGAAACAATTTTATAAACGGAAAAAAAGGAAAAGATGGCAACAAAATTACTTTAGTAAAATTATACAAAGCAACATTCGAAAATGATAAATGGACTAATGTTACAGAACTCCCGTTTGATAGTGATCAATACAGCACGGCACATCCTGCACTGAGTCCGGATGAAAAAACGTTGTATTTTGCTTCTGACATGCCCGGAACTTTTGGGCAATCAGATCTTTATAAAGTAAGCATTGACGGAGATACTTATGGCGCTCCTCAAAATTTAGGCGCCACAATTAATACAGAAGGAAAAGAAACATTTCCGTATGTGACCAGCGAAAATGAAATTTATTTTTCTTCTGATGGACATCCGGGCCTGGGCGGTTTGGACGTTTTTGTGGGACAAATTGAAACTAATGGCACAATTGGCACTATCGAAAATGTGGGCGGAGATATTAACTCGCCAAAAGATGATTTTGCCTATAGCATAGATGCCGTTTCCCGAAAAGGTTATTTTAGCTCTAACAAAGACGGCGGACAAGGTTCTGATGATATTTACAAATTTCTCGAAACCAGAAAACTAAAATGCATTCAGGAATTGAATGGCATTATTACCGATGCAGAAACCAATGCGATTTTACCCGGAACAAAACTTACCTTATATGACATCGACGGTACTATAAAAAGTACTACCCTTGCAGATGCATCTGGTTTTTATCGTTTTGATGTCGAGTGCGGAAAAACCTATAATGTAAGAGCTGAAAAAACAGAATATACAACCAAAGAAGTTAGTATTACGATAGAAAAAGTAAGTGGAAAAACAAACCTGCCGATTGCACTGGATAAATCGGCTTGTAAAGTTGCGGTTGGCGATGATCTGGGAAAATGTTTTGGTATTAAAATGATTTATTTTGATTTAGACAAGTCTAATGTTCGCAATCAGGCTGCGTTAGATTTAGAAAAAATATTAGATGTTTTAAAAACCAATCCAACTATGAAACTGGATATTCGTTCGCATACGGACAGCAGAGCAAGTAGCGCATACAACAAGGCATTATCTGACCGAAGAGCAAAAGCCACAATTACCTGGCTGATTGTAAATGGTGTAGCCAAAAACAGATTAACCGGCAAAGGTTATGGAGAAACGCAATTGGTAAATGGCTGTTCTGATGGCGTATCCTGTACAGAAGAAGAGCATCAAAAAAACAGGCGAAGCGAATTTATAATTACTGCATTATAAGCTACTAATACTAAATTTGCGCAGTAACTAAAGAAAATTATATCTTATTATTTTTGGATGCAAGAGCGTAAACGATTCGTAAAGTTCGCAAAGTTTTTCAATAAAGCTCTGCGAGCTTTGTGTTTTATCTTAACATTAAAATAAAAAAAACTTGAGGTTTTTGCGATAAAGGAAACGTGTTTTTATGCAAAAAGTCGTTGCAACTCTATGAATTGCAACGACTAATAAAAACCAACCAGTCCAATATTCTAATCTTAAATCTTAACAAAAATGTTAGTGTAATATTTTTTTCCGCTTTGTGGGTCCGTTGAAACGGATATGCCAAAGTGCGTATAATCTCCTTCAATATTTGCTTTATGTCCGGGGCTTTCAAGCCAGGCTCTTACTGCGGCTTCAGAAGTTTTATAGTTGTAGGCTACGTTTTCGCCTACTCTTTTTGCTCCCAAAACGCTCATAATATTAGTAGAACGAGACTCAAAATTGTTATGACTGATTGCATTGTTGGCAATCATGTATGTATTATGCTCCTCGCATTTAAAAGAAATGTGATTTATTTTTTCAAGAGCATTGAGACCAATGCTCACTCTATACTCATTTATTAATTTCATCGCTTCAATTTCCGAATCATTATAAGTATAATTGGCTGTAAGAGTTTCAGTAGTTGTGCCGCCCGTATTGCCCTCTGCATTATCTGCTGAGCATGAGTTCATTGTAATAAAAATTACAACGAACATCATGGCACTCATCATCTTTTTCATAATCAATTAGCAGTTAAATTAAAGTAAATGTTGGGGCAAATTCCTTAACTATTATAAATAAATCGTTTTTCTTACGTCAAACATATTCAATTTATCGGTAAACTACAAAATTAATCGACGAACTACATGTGCAAATTATTATATTCTGTATTTTTCTTACAAACTAAGACGACAAACGCTCTATTTTCCATGAAAAATCAGATTTGCTTTGGTAGCGTATTCTGTCGTGCAGGCGGTTGGGTCTTCCCTGCCAAAATTCAACTTCAAGAGGTGTAACTAAAAAACCGCCCCAATTTTCCGGACGCTTAATTACCTTACCTTCAAACTGTTGTTCCAGCTGCTTCAAATTTTCTTCCAGAAAAGTTCTGGACGGAATAACTTCGCTTTGCTTCGAAACAATAGCGCCTAATTTGCTTCCTTCAGGACGGGAGTCAAAATAGGTGTCTGATATATTTTCAGATGTTCTTTGCGCTATTCCTTTAATGATAACCTGACGTTCCATTTCGGGCCAAAAGAAAGACAAACAAACATGGGGATTCGCCGTAATTGCTTTCCCTTTTTCAGATTCGTAATTGGTATAAAAGATAAAACCTTCTTCAGAAAATTTCTTTAATAAAACCACTCTCGATTTCGGAAAACCGTCTAATCCAATGGTCGAAACCGTCATGGCATTTACTTCTCCGCTTCCGCCAAAATCTTCTACTTCATGAAACCATCTGTTAAAAAGATTAATAGGATCTTCGGGAATATTGGTTTCTAATAATTCACTTTTCTCGTAAGATTTTCTATAATTGCTTAAATCGTTCATAGACTTTTTTTTGTTTTTTTGTTTTTTTTGTTTCAGGTTTCAGGTTGTCGTGACTCAATATCCAGATGTGATCCTTAATGCTTGAAGTTCATGAGAAGAGTTTAAACTTAAAGGACAAGACTCATCCAAAATCTGTGGCGCTCAGCCTGAAAAACTAAAATCTTAGAATCTCAGAATCTTAGCAACTCAAAACCTCAGCATCTTAGAATCTTAGAATCTAGAAGTCAAATGAAACTCCGTCATCTCCCAAAAATACATTCGGGAAAATTTCTGAGGCTTCTTCTTTAAATTTCTCCAGTCCATCATATCGTGTAGAATAATGACCTAAAATCAATTGTTTTGCATTGGCTTTTAAGGCTATTCGTGCTGCTTCTTTGGCTGTTGAATGTAATGTTTTTAAGGCCAAAGCCGATTCAGATTCTAAAAATGTAGACTCATGATACAACACGTCGACATTTTCTATAATCGGAATAATCTCCTCATTATAAACGGTATCCGAACAAAAAGCATAACTCATAGGCGGAACCGGATCAAATGACAGTTTATTATTTTCTATAACAGTTCCGTCATCCAGCGTGATGTCACTTCCATTTTTTATTTTTTGATAATAAGCAATATGTACGTCATAGTCCTGAACCGCTGCGACATTTAATTTTCTTTCAGCCGGTTTTTCCTGAAATAAATAGCCGTTGGTATAAACGCGGTGTTTTAGCGGAATTGTTTTTACAATAACCTTACTATCTTCAAAAACAACTTCACTTTCCTTCGATTCCAATTCGTGAAAAAACAAATTATAAGTAGTCCAGGATTCTGTTAGTTTTAACTGAAGAAGAATCAATTCTTTAATTCCTTTTGGTCCGTATATATGCAAGTCAGTTGTTCTGCCTAAAAGTGAAAAAGTCGAAACCGTTCCTATTAATCCGTACAAATGATCACCATGAAGATGCGATATAAAAATGTGATTAATTTTAGAGAATTTAATCTTATTTTTTCTGAGCTGTACCTGAGTTCCCTCGCCACAATCAATCAAAAACAATCTGTTTCTAATTTCTAAAACCTGGGAAGTTGGGTTGGTAATCGTTCTGGGTGTTGCGGCATAACAGCCTAATATGGTGAGCTTCATTTTTAATTTTAGAATTTAAATTGTTGATTTTAGATTAATAAAATTACTTTAGATTCAGTTTTAAAAAAATCTAATATCTAAAATCAGAAATCTACAATTAAAACTCATTCAGTATTCAAAATCTAAAATCTGAACGCTAAATCTAAAATTTAAAAACCGAGGTCTCTCTCGATTTCTTCCATTTCTATAATATCGTGCGCTTCTAAAAGAGAAGGAACAACGGTTAATTTATCTGAAACAGCATTAAAGTCAAGATCAGCAACAACAATTACAAACGACTTTTTTGACTTTTTTTGTTGTTTTACAAGGGGTAAAAAAACTTTCAAATCATTTTCAGACAAATCTGAATATGCCAATAAATCAATGATAATATTTTGTTTTTCAAAGGTTTTAAACTGCTGACTCACTTTCTCTACAAAGCCATTAAAATCGCCTTGTGTATCTTTTATCGTTACGGTATGTCCTTTTTGATCTACTTTCATTTTATAAAATTTGTGGGCTTGTATTGAAGTACTAAGATACGAAGTTTTTTTTAGTTTTTGTTTCAGGTTTCAGGTTTCAAGTTTGAGGTTGTAGAGACTTCAATATCGTTATGTCACCCTGAGCGAAGTCGAAGGGCTTCAAAGCTAAGAGGGCTTCGACTTCGCTCAGCCTGACAAACTTGAAACCTGGAACGCTCACGTTTCAAGTTCAAGTTATTGAGGCTTTAATGTCCGATTTCACCCTTAGCGAAGTCGAAAGGCTTCAAAGTTAAAAGGGCTTCGACTTCGCTCAGCCTGACAAACGTGAAACCTGAAACTTGAAACAAAAAATTCTTATTGAATCTTAGAAGCTAGCAGATAAATAACCGCCATACGAATCGCTACACCATTCTCCACCTGATTCAGGATAACAGAATGATCAGAATCGGCAACTTCAGAAGTAATCTCTACTCCTCTGTTGATTGGTCCCGGGTGCATGATGACGATTTCCTTGTTTAGCGAATCTAAAAGTGGCTTATCTACTCCGTACTGCTGCGCGTATTCGCGCGTTGAAGGGAAAAAGTTTACATCCATACGTTCGTTTTGTACACGAAGCATATTGGCTACGTCGCACCATTCGAGGGCTTTACGTAAATTCGGCTCGATCGTAACACCAAGCGATTCAATATATCTCGGAATCAGCGTTTTCGGTCCGCATACTTTTACTTCGGCACCCTGCATCTGCAAAGCATATATATTAGAAAGAGCAACTCTGGAATGCAGAATATCGCCTACAATTACTACTTTTTTTCCGGCAACATCCCCAAGTTTTTCTCTGATAGAATAACTGTCCAGTAAAGCCTGAGTTGGGTGTTCGTGCGCACCGTCGCCGGCATTTACGATACTGGCTTTGACATTTTTAGATAAAAAATAAGCCGCTCCGGGATTGGAGTGGCGCATTACAACCATGTCAACTTTCATGGAAAGAATATTGTTTACCGTATCAATTAATGTTTCTCCTTTTTTAACAGAAGACTGTGCGGCAGAAAAACTAATAACATCTGCAGAGAGTCGTTTCTGCGCTAACTCAAACGAGAGTTTGGTTCTGGTACTGTTTTCAAAAAATATATTGGCAATAGTAATATCTCGTAATGAAGGAACTTTTTTAATGGGCCTGTTAATGACTTCTTTAAAATGATCTGCCGTTTCAAAAATTAGGTTAATATCATTCTCGTTGATGTATTTAATTCCTAATAAATGATTTACGCTTAATTCTTTCATTTTTATTTCTTTAATATTATTGGTCAATGCTTCTTAAAGAGAAGCTGTTTTATTGAATCATTCTGTCTACAACTTCGCTATAATCTTTCAGATCTCTTGCATCTTCATCAAAAATCTTCTGCCACCTGAAACCCGGAATTTCGATTTTAGTTCCTGCAGAGCCATCCCATTTTATTTTAAAATCGTTGTTGATTAAAACTTCGGCAACGCGTTTTCCTACTTCTATAGTAACCGCATCACTAGTATTATCTACTTTTTGAAAAGCGATATACAAACCCGGATTTTCAATAGCAATTGCTCTGGCCAAATCCTGTTCGTGGTAAAAACAATACCCATCAGACTCTACTTCATTTTCCTGTAAATCTCTTTCAACCTCAACAACTTCATATTCACCGTCGGTTGTGGTATACCCTGCACTGTGAAGCGCAATGATATTTTCATCGCATAATTCATCAAACGCATTTATCAATCTTTCAGTATCTGTCGGACTTTCCCATTTTTTACTTTCTGCAAGTAACTTTTGGTATTCTTCTCTTATTTTATCAAAAGCCCACTCTTCTGAGATTTCTTCTTCAAATTCGTTGTCTTCTATTTCTTCCCGAATATTTTCCTTAATCTCCTCTACAGAAAGAAATCCCATTCGGATCTGATTAAAAATAGATTCATAAATAAACGCTTTGTTTTCTGTCATTTTTTATTGTTTAATCGTTTATTTATTTTTCGTTTAACTGTTGATTTGTTTAACTGTTTCAATCGTTTCTTTTTTGCGATTAAACAGTTTACCGATTTACCAGCTCAACTAATTCGTTACCAAATGAACAACGTCTTCACCTTCATTTTCTTTCCAGCTTACTATAACTTTTTCTCCATTGATGGCATCTACCTGACGACCGCGATAATCGGGCTGAATAGGTAAATTTCTGCTAAAGCGTCTGTCGATTAACACTAACAATTCGATTTCAGATGGTCTTCCAAAAGACTGAATTGCGGTTAAGGCAGAACGAATGCTTCGTCCGGTAAACAAAACGTCATCGATAAAAATGACTTTTTTGTCTTCGACTATAAAATTAATTTGTGTTTTATTGGCTTCCAGTGGTTTATCAGTACGACGAAAATCATCTCTAAAAAAAGTGATGTCCAGATAGCCCAAAGAAATCTCCGGAACCTGATATTCGTTTTCTAATATTTGTTTTAAACGTTCAGCTAAAAAAACGCCTCTCGGCTGAATGCCCACTAAAATAGTATCAGAGAAATCAAGGTGTTTTTCGATTAACTGACAAGCCAAACGATGGAGTATGATAGTAACTTCTTTTGAATTAAGTAATACTTTTTGGCTCATAATTAAGTGTGATGTTTGGTTGGGCAAATATACGAAATAGGAATTTATTTGCAGTGCTATTATAATTACAAATATTATTTTTTGATTTTACAATTAACTTCGCAAAGAAAACACCACGTTTTGTCGTCCCGAGGAACGAGGGACCACACAAGAAACTCGACAAAGATTGTCACACAAGTAGATCGACAAAGCGTTGCGGAATTACTTTGCGGAGCTACTTGTGTGGTCCTTCGTTCCTCAGGATGACAAAACGTTGCGGAATTTCGTTGTCGAGTTTCTTGTGTGGTCCTTTCTTTGTCAGGATGACAAACTGAATGTAATTTTAAAAATAACAGTATATTCGTACAAAAAAAACAAATATGCTAAATCAGCAAAATGGCTTTCATACCTATTATATTTATATTTTGACGAATAAACACCGTTCTACATTTTACATTGGGGTAACCAATAATTTAAAAATTAGACTGGCAAAGCACAAGGAAAATATAAAAACTGGCGCAAAGACTTTTGCGTCTAAATACAATATTGAATTTGTGGTGCATTATGAAAAGTTCAATTGGATTCAAGATGCAATTGCTCGCGAAAAAGAATTAAAAGGCTGGAGAAGAGATAAAAAACTGGACTTGATCAGAAGTTCTAATCCAAAATTTGAATTTCTTAATCATTTTTTTGAATGAGGAGGATTCGGTTTGTATATCGACAAAGAAGCACAACGTATGTCATCCCGAGGAACGAGGGACCACAAAAGTAGCTCGACAAAGATTGGCACACAAGTAGCTCGACAAAGCGTTGCGGAGTTTCGTTGTGGAGTTTCTTGTGTGGTCCTTCCTTCGTCAGGATGACATACGTTATCGAGTTTCGTTGTCATGTTTAGTTGCGTTTTGCTTTGTCATCCCGAGGAACGAGGGACCACAAAAGTAGCTCGACAAAGATTGGCACACAAGTAGCTCGACAAAGCGTTGCGGAATTTCGTTATCGAGTTTCGTTGCGGAGTTTCTTGTGTGGTCCTTCCTTCGTCAGGATGACATACGTTGTCGAGTTTCTTTGCAGAGTTCGTTGCGCTTTACTTTGTCATCCCGAGGAACGAGGGACCACAAAAGTAGCTCGACAAAGATTGGCACACAAGTAGCTCGACAAAGCGTTGCGGAGTTTCGTTGTGGAGTTTCTTGTGTGGTCCTTCCTTCGTCAGGATGACATACGTTGTCGAGTTTCGTTGTCATGTTTAGTTGCGTTTTGCTTTGTCATCCCGAGGAACGAGGGACCACAAAAGTAGCTCGACAAAGATTGGCACACAAGTAGCTCGACAAAGCGTTGCGGAATTTCGTTGCGGAGTTTCTCGTGTGGTCCCTCTCACGAGGCTTCGGGATCGGGATGACAAAACTTTGTTGGGTTTCGTTGTGGAGTTTCGTTGCGGAGTTTCTTGTGTTATCTACTTATAATTACAAAAAACCCCAATCTTTTTTCTAAAAAAAAATCAGGGTTTTTATTTATTTCAATTCTCTAGGAGATTATTCCTTGTGTAGGTAGGGATTTAAAATTTCGGCTAGTTCGTTGAGCCAGTAGAAGCTGTTTTCGAGGGTGGCGATTTCGACTTGAAGGGTTTCGTTTTTTCTCATTACTTCGAGGGCTAGTAAATAATTAATTTGCCTGATGGCTTTTGCGATGCCTTCTGGCTCTATTGTGTTGTTGAAAAAATTAATTAGCCTTGTTTGCGCTTCTGGCGAAAGGTTGTTGGTACTCATAATCTTAAATTTTAGGAAATATAAAACCCGCGTGGCTATGGTGTCCTACGTTACAAAGAACGTTGCGGTTGTTTCCAGTACCGCCAATATACCAAACGGGCAAAGGTTTTTTCGATGTATAATACAAGAAAAAGACTCTGAGTTATTTTCTTACATCAATATCAATACACATTAATCGCTTATTATTAATTCGTACCTATATTCTATTTTTAACAATTATTAAAATGCTACAAAACAAAAAGGTTCATCATAAGCACCTGTTCTTCCTAATGTTAAGCTAGAAGAATTCCAAGCAAGAGAACCTGAACCAGCAGTCATCCAGACATACAATTTCTGAGGCGAACCAGTTGTATTGTTTAGATACCATGTTGATTGCCCAACATTTTGTGATGAACCTAGTACTGAAATACCGGAATATTTTGGAGTTATTGATACCCCTGCCATGCCAGCTGCAGAAGAGGTGCTAGAAGTAGACAAAGTGCTAGTTATATAACCATTATCACCTGAACTTGCATCTGATGACAGAAGATAACCTGCATACACTACAGACCTGCCTACTGGTACAGTTACAGTGTACTGAATATATTTCCAACCACTATTTGCTTGCCACACGACATCTGATGTCGGTATAGTACCATTTCCTGTTTGTGCGCCAATAGTTCGCCAGGTGCCAACACCGTTGGCATCTGAAGTAAGTATTTTACCATCTCCCTGTGCACCATCAACAATCTTAATTGCTCCAGCAGTAGTTCCATTATTAATGTCTAGTATGGTAGCCGGAGCATTTACACCTATACCCACCATTCCGGATGAGGTTATCCTCATTTTCTCTGTATCGTTAGTTCGCACTACAACATCTGCTGCGTCTGCACTACCCAAAAAATTGGTAGCAGGATTAGTTCCTGTATTTCCAACTAGTCCCCATACTGGCGCTGTGCTGCTGCCTAAACAAATCCAATTAGGTAAGGCTGGCGTTCCATTGTTCTGCGCCAGACAGTTTGATGTGGTATCATAAACAAGAAGACCAGTAGCAGGCGAAGAAATTGCATTTTTTTGTATAGTAGTCATGCGGGGTATCAACAAACCTTTATTATTATCTATCGATTTGATTTCAAGTGCCGCACTTGGATCCGGAGTTTGTGTACCAATACCAGTTTGTGCATGCATAACAGCACTAAAACATGATGAAATAAGTGCTACGGACAATAGTAATTTAGATGTTATTCTCATTGTATTATTTTTAAGATTTTATTTATTTAATAATTATTCATTATTATTTTCTTCTATAGAAAGTTGATCCTCTAATAGTATGAATGTCCTGTTTTTTTCATTTTAAAATATTTATATTAATTCACGGTTTCAATGACGCTGCTTCTTAACATTTGGAATAGCATAATTAAATCGTTTTAAGAAAACTCTAACCCGCATTTTAGACTGCTTTTCCATTTTCAGGTAAGCCTTTTAATATTGAAAGGCTTAAGACCGGGGGCCTTTCCAGCAAATATTTAGGTATGCAATATTAGACACTATGTATGTCGCGATACAAAGCGTCTAAAAAAAAATTGTAAACGGCAGGAGTTCTAAAAACATTGGTTTAGTTCCATTTAGCGTTTAGTAAATGATAAATGTTTTTGGAAAATATTCTTTGTGCGAGCGGCGCGCACGCTGAGGTGGTATTGTATTGTTGTATTCTTGGTGTCGATCTTTAGTATTGATCTTTGAGGGCTTTTTTTACTTTTTCGCAAATATTTTCATATTCTGTTCGTATAAGTTGACTGCTTTCGCTAGTGCGAATGCCTCTAATAGACTTTCGAATATAATCGTAAGAAAACCCATGTCTTTTACGTATAATCTTTAGTACCTCCTGATTATAACCTGGTTTTGTTTTCATATGATGCTGGTTAATTGTTTTAAAAAAGCGAGCTTAACAAATAGCAGTTTATTCTGTGGTATTTAAAAAACCGGAAATGGTATTTTTCTACTGTTTTTTTATCGTGTTGTAATCTTTTTTTATTTCATCTGCCTTAATGATATTTACAGAGCCATTGATCACTGCCGTAAGTAACATTTCGAGACCGGATTTTAAAAATAAGACTGTAAAATATTAGAATCGTACGTTTTGCTATTTTTTGTTTTACTTTTGCACATTGTCTAGTTTGTTTTAAAAGTCAAAACAAAGGTAGATGATAATTTTCAACATTGCAAAATTATTTGAAAATAATTTCCTACAGAATGAATAAAATATTAAAAAATATCAAACAAATAGCTGCAAATGAGTCTATTACAATAAACAAGCTTGAGCAGGTCATTGGAGCTAGCAAGGGTGTCTTGTCTCGTGCCATTGCCAATAACACCGATATACAGAGCAAATGGATCGCTAAGATTGTTGAAAATTATCCCCAATATAGTTGTGAATGGTTGTTAAAAAGCGAAGGTGAAATGATTCAATCAATTAGTGAAAATTTACTTACAAAAGGAAATATATCCGAAATTGCCATAAATTATAAAGATCTTGCCGAATCCAGAAAAGAAACTATAGAAAGTATGAAAAAAGAAATACAGTACCTGGAAGAAAAAGTAGAAGACCTAAAAAAACAGCGTAAAATATTATAGTATACCAAATTCATAATATTACCTCTGTAAATTGCTGAACGAACATCCTTATGATTTATATTGATAAAAATACATTTCCGTATTGTTAGAAGAAAAAAACCGTAATTCGGATAAAGCGTTGCGGACAAAGCGTTGCGCTTTGCTTTGTCATCCCGATCCCGAAGCTTCGGGACGGAATTGGGATGACAAAACGTTGTCGAGTTTCTTTGTGGAGTTTTTTGTGTTATCTACTTATAATTACAAAAAAAACCTAATTTTTCTAAAAAAAAATCAGGTTTTTTATTTATTTCAAATTCTCGAGGAAATTATTCCTTGTGTAGGTAGGGTTTAAAATTTCGGCTAGTTCGTTGAGCCAGTAGAAGCTGTTTTCGAGGGAGGCGATTTCGACTTAAAGGGTTTCATTTTTTCGCATTACTTGAGGGCTAGTAAATAATTAATTTGCCTGATGGCTTTTGCGATGTATTCTGGCTCTATTGTGTTGTTGAAAAAATTAATTAGCCTTGTTTGCGCTTCTTACGAAAGGCCGTTGGTACTCATAATCTTAAATTTTAGGAAATATAAAACCCGTGTGGCTATGGTGTCCTACGTTACAAAGAACGTTGCGGTTATTTCCAATACCGCCACCATACCACACGGGCAAAAGTTTTTTCGATGTATAAATACGAGAAAAAAAATCTAAGTTTTTTTTCTTACATCAATATCTAAGCAAATTAATCGGTTAGTATTAACTCATAACTATAGTTCTTTTTAGCAATTAATTAAAAAGCTACAAAACAAAAAGGTTCATCATAAGCGCCTGTTCTTCCTATTCTCAAGCCAGAAGAATTCCAAGCAGAAGAACCTGAACCAGCCGTCATCCAGACATACAATTTCTGAGGCGAACTAGTTGTATTGTTTAAATACCATGTTGATTGCCCAACATTTTGTGTTCCTCCTAGCACTGAAATACCAGAATATTTTGGAGTTATCGATATTCCTGCGATGCCAGCTGTTAAAGAAGTTGCCGAAGTAGACAAAGTGCTAGTTACATAACCATTGCCACCTTCATCTGACGTCAGAAGATACCCTGCATACACTACAGACCTGCCCACTGGTACAGTTACAGTGTATTGAATATATTGCCAACCATTATTTGCTTGCCACACGACATCTGATGTCGGTAAAGTACCATTTCCTGTCTGCGCGCCAATAGTTCGCCAAGTACCAACACCGTTGGCATCTGAAGTAAGTATTTTACCATCTCCCTGTGTACCATCAACAATCTTAATTGCTCCAGCAGTAGTTCCATTATTAATGTGTAGTAAAGTAGAGGGAGCATTTACACCTATTCCTACCTTTCCTGATGAGGTTATCCTCATTTTCTCTGTATTGTTAGTTCGCACTACAACATCTGCTGCGTCTGCACTACCCAAAAAATTGGTAGCAGGATTAGTTCCTGTATTTCCAACTAGTCCCCACCCTGATGCTGCGCTGCTGCCTAAACAAATCCAATTAGGTAAGGCTGGCGTTCCATTGTTCTGCGCCAGACAGTTTGATGTGGTATCATAAACAAGAAGACCAGTAGCAGGCGAAGAAATTGCATTTTTTTGTACAGTAGTCATGCGGGGTATCAACAACCCTTTATTATTATCTATCGATTTGATTTCAAGTGCCGCACTTGGATCCGGATTTTGTGTGCCAATACCAGTTTGTGCATGCATAACAGCACTAAAAGATGATGCAATAAGTGTTACGGACAATAGTAATTTAGATGTTATTCTCATTTTATTATTTTTAAGATTTTATTTGTTTAATTTAATAATCATTCATTATCATTTTCTCTTATAGAAAGTTGACCCTCTAATAGTATTAACGTCTGTCTTTTTCATTTTAAAGTATTTATATTAATTCACGGTTTCAATGACGCTGCTTCTTAACATTTGGAATAGCATAATTAAATCGCTTTAAGAAAACTCTAACCGGCCTCTTAGACTGCTTTTCCATTTTCAGGTAAGCCTTTTAATATTGCAAGACGTAAGACCATGGGCCTTTCCAGCAAATATTTAGGTATGCAATATTAGACACTATGTATGTCGCGATACAAAGTGTCTAAAAAAAATAATGTAAACGGCAAGAGCTCTAAACATTGGTTTTAGCTCAATTAGCGTTTAGTAAATGATAAAATGTTTTTGGAAAATATTCTTTGTGCGAGTGGCGCGTATACTGAGGTGGTATTGTATTGTTGTATTCTTGGTGTCGATCTTTAGTATTGATCTTTGAGGGCTTTTTTTACTTTTTCGCAAATATTTTCATATTCTTTCCGTATAAGTTGACTGCTTTCGCTAGTGCGAATGCCTCTAATAGACTTTCGTATATAATCGTAAGAAAACCCATGTCTTTTACGTATAATCTTTAGTACCTCCTGATTATAACCTGGTTTTGTTTTCATATGATGCTGGTTAACTTGTTTTAAAAAAGCGAGCTTAACAATAGCAGTTTATTCTGTGGTATTTAAAAAACCGTAAATGGTATTTTCTACTGCTTTTTTCATCGTGTTGTAATCTTTTTTTATTTCATCTGCCTTAATGTTATTTACAGAGCCATTGATGCACTGCCGTATGTAATATTTCGAGACCGGACCGCGTATTTTAAAAATACTCCTATAAAATATTAGTTTCTTACGTTTTGCTATTTCTTGTTTTACTTTTGCACATTGTCCGGGTTGTTTCAAAAGTCGAAACAAAGGTATATGATAATTTTTAACATTACAAAATTATTTGAAGATAATTTCTTACATAATGCAAAAAACATTTAAAACATTAAAAAAATCAAACAAATAACTGTAAGTGAATATCTTAAGAAAAACAAAATCAATCATATTATTGGTGCCGGTATAAGGAGTATTGTCTCTTGTGCTGGCCAATAATAGTGATATACAGAGCAAAGGGATTACTAAGATTATTTAAAATTATCCCCAATATAATTGTGAATGGTTCATAAAAAGCTAAGGTGAAATGATTCGACCAATTAATGAAAATTTACTTACAAAAGAAAATTTACCCGAAATTGCAATAAATTATAAAGATCTTGCCGAATCCAGAAAAGAAACTATAGAAAGTATGAAAAAAGAAATACAGTATCTGGAAGAAAAAGTAGAAGACCTAAAAAAACAGCGTGAAATATTATAGGTATACCAAATTTATACTAATACCGCTGAAAATTACTGAACGAACGTCCTTATGATTTATATTGATAAAAATACATTTCCGTACTGTTATGTAGAAGAAAAAAAATTAGATTGGGGAGAACCTTACACGCACATCACTCCTATTTTTAATGTATCGATTGATCCGGAATTATCTCCTATAGCTTTTACGATCGAAGTGCTGGGCAAAAATAATTTTAAACTTAATTTAGAGAAGCTCTACAATATTCTCCTAAATGAAGAAGAAGAGGAACGTATCGAAAATTGCAATACTTCTGTTTTAGATCGGGAATTGTTGCTGCACACTATAACTACTTATTTACATACTCCTATAAATAATACCGCCCCGTGGTTACATTATTACGAAGAACATCTGGCAGCTGTTTATGAAAGTCTGTACCTACAATCTATTGAAGAAGCTCTCGACAGAAAACTTTGGCAAGACAAAAAGCTTTAATTTGGTTTTTCGTGATTTTCATCAGGACAAATGATTTTACTGAATTGAATTTGAGGAATATTTCATTCTTATATATTGATATTGAACCAAATAAGCGTAAAATCGCCAGATTTTCAGTTTATTTTCACGCTAAATAGTATTATATTTGACTAACCTTAACCCAAACATCATGAGAAAAATAATCGTTATCACCATGATTACAATCGATGGCGTTATGCAGGCGCCGGGCGGTCCTGATGAAGATACTTCAAACGGTTTTGAATATGGAGGCTGGGTGGCGCCTTTTGGAGATGAAGAATATGGAAACGTAATGCAGGAACAAATGAAACCTGCCGATATATTATTGGGCCGCAAAACTTTTGATATTTTTGAAGACTATTGGCCTAAGCACGCAGAAGGCTGGCCTGGAATTAATGAAGTGACCAAATACGTTTTGTCATCGACCAGAAAAAATTCTGATTGGGAAAACACCGAATTTTACTCCAATATAGAAGATATCAAAAAACTCAAAAATTCAGAAGGCGGCGACCTTAAAGTCTGGGGAAGTGCCACGCTTGTACAACTTCTGCTGCAACACGATTTAGTCGATGAACTTGCCCTCTTAATTTATCCTGTAATTTTAGGAAAAGGAAAAAAACTATTTAATGATAGTGCAACTGCGGCCGGATTTACCTTAATTGAAAGTACCGTTACGCCAAGTGGTGTAATTGCTGTGAGTTATAAACGAGGTGGTGAAGTGAAAACCGGAACAATTGGAGAATAATAAATGAACTTTTACCAACAGGAAATAAATCGAATTAGTAAAATCTGTTATAAAAACGAAGCGCAGATTAAAACCGTAATTCGGACAAAGCGATTTATTGAAAACAACTTCGAAAAGGAATTGAATCTTGATCTGCTTTCTGACATTCAATTTACCTCCAAATTCCATTTATTGTGGTTGTTTAAAAAATATTATGGCGTTACGCCTATGCACTATTTAATTGACCGAAGAATTGAAAAATCTAAAGAACACCAAACAAACGGAATGACAGTAACGGAAACTTGTTTTGCTGTTGGATTTGAAAGTCCGAGTTCGCTTAGTACTTTATTCAAAAATAAAATTGGCATCGCTCCTGCGGAATTTCAAAAAAGAGCAATTTCTACAAAGTAAGTTATATTTGAATTGACCAATTTGCACTCCTCAATTTAAATCATAAAAAAAGATGAAAGTAAAAGTTATTGGAATCCCGGTTCAGGATCAGGAAGCTGCATTACAATTTTATACACAAAAACTGGGGTTTATTATCAAACACGATGTACGGCTGAGCGAAAACAACAGATGGCTCACGGTCGTTGCTAAAGAAGAACAATTTGGAACAGAAGTTTTGTTAGAACCCTCTCCCAATCATTTTGAGCCGGCAAAAACCTATCAAAAAGCGCTTTTTGAAGCCGGAATTCCCTATACACAATTCAACGTAGACAATCTGGAGGAAGAATACGAAAGACTGACGCATCTTGGCGTAGAGTTTAGTATGAAACCTACCGCAATGGGAACAGTAAAAATTGCGGTGCTTAACGATACTTGCGGTAATCATATTCAGCTCATTGAGATGTTGTAAATCGATCCAGAATTTTCAAATTTAAAAATTTTGAAATCGCATTCAAAATATAAAATTTCCCTGTTTATTACTTTTACCTCGTACTTTACTGATAGTATCATGTGATACTATCACTAAGTATACATTGGCAAATAATCTATCTTTAAATAAAATCTATAATAAGCTACTTATTTAAAAAAAGGGGTTGAAAATAAACTTATCCTTAAGAATGGAGATAAGCAGACTTCCAAATACAGCAGCATATAAGAAGAAACGATTTAAACTCTAAATCATAGAACTTTTGAACCAAATTATATAAGACATTTTTTTACTGTTTGAAGTACTTTTATTTTACGATAATTAGAATACAAAATTCTATTTAAAACAATTAAAACAGCAAAATCATGCAAAAAAACATTACACGTTTGTTAATGGTATTCGTAATACTATTTTCATTTACAAGCTGCGAATTAGTAGGAGACATTTTTCAAGCCGGAATGGGAGTTGGAATATTTATTGTAATTTTCGTAATTGCAATTATAATCTGGATCTTTACTCGATTTTTTAAGAAATAAAACATAAAAAAAGCCCGTTATGAAAATAACGGGCTTTTTGCTTTATTAAAGATTGTACATCTTTTTTCTTTGTTCCTGAATTTTTTCATCATCAAGATATTCGTCAAATGTCATGTAACGGTCGATAACTCCGTTTGGCGTCAATTCTACAATTCTGTTACCAACAGTCTGCGCAAACTCGTGGTCATGCGTTGTGAAGATTATAGAGCCTTTAAAGTTTTTCAAAGAGTTGTTGAACGCAGTAATAGACTCCAGGTCTAAGTGGTTCGTTGGTTCGTCGAGCATCAATACGTTAGCACGCTCCATCATCATTCTGGACAACATACAACGCACTTTTTCTCCTCCTGATAATACACGGCTGGTTTTAAGTGCTTCTTCTCCTGAAAAAATCATTTTTCCTAAGAAACCTCTAATAAACACCTCGTCGCGCTCTTCTTCTGTTTTAGCATATTGGCGTAACCAGTCTACTAAGGTTAAATCATTTTCGAAGAAAGAATGGTTTTCTGCTGGAAGATACGCCTGGTTGGTTGTAATTCCCCAATCAAACTTTCCAGAATCTGCTGTTTGCTGATTGTTTAAGATTTCGTAAAAAGCAGTTGTTGCACGCGAATCTTTAGAGAAAAGCACTATTTTATCGCCTTTTGCCATATTCAAATGAACATCTTTAAATAAGATTTCACCATCTACAGAAGCTTGTAAACCTTCTACATTCAAAATCTGATCTCCTGCTTCACGATCCTGGTCAAAAATAATGGCAGGATAACGACGGCTTGAAGGTTTGATTTCAGAAATATTCAATTTCGAAATCATTTTTTTACGAGAAGTTGCTTGTTTCGATTTTGCAACGTTGGCACTAAAACGACGAATAAATTCTTCAAGCTCTTGTTTCTTTTCTTCTGCTTTTTTGTTTTGCTGAGCACGTTGTTTTGCCGCTAATTGACTAGACTCGTACCAAAAAGTATAGTTTCCTGAGTAGTGATTGATTTTTCCGAAATCAATATCAGAAATGTGTGTACAAACTGCATCTAAAAAGTGACGGTCGTGAGATACTACAATGACGGTATTTTCATAATTGGCCAGGAAATTTTCTAACCAGGCAATCGTTTCAAAATCCAGGTCGTTGGTAGGCTCATCCATAATAAGCAAATCAGGATTTCCAAAAAGTGCCTGTGCCAAAAGCACACGAACCTTAAATTTCCCTTCCATATCGCCCATTAAAGTATAATGATGCTCTTCTGTAATACCTAAGTTAGATAGCATTGCTGCGGCGTCTGAGTCGGCGTTCCATCCGTTCATTTCTTCAAACTGAACCTGAAGCTCCCCTATTCTGTCGGCATTTTTATCGTTGTAATCTAAATAAAGTTCATCCATTTCTTTTTTAACAGCGTACAAAACTTTATTTCCCATTAAAACGGTTTCCAAAACGGTATGCTCATCGAACATGTTGTGATTTTGGTTTAAAACGGACATACGTTTTCCCGGTTCCAGGTGAATGTGCCCTGAAGTTGGGTCCATATCGCCTGAAATGATTTTTAGAAATGTAGATTTTCCAGCACCATTGGCTCCAATAACGCCGTAAATATTTCCGTGAGTGAATGTGGTATTTACTTCGTCAAACAAAATTCGTTTGCCAAATTGAACTGATAAATTATTGACTGTTAACATGAATGTCTTTTTAATTAATTTTGTGCAAAAGTACGGAAAAAGGTTCGAAGTTGCAAAGATGCTAAGGTTCTAAGTTTTTACACTAGATATAAAATTTCGCGTAAAGGCGCAGAAAATAGATTTTGAATACAAAAAAATGTAAATGATGAAGTTGCAAAACTGATTCAAACTTAAAATACAAGCATAATTAAAACTTTGCGCCTCTGTGCCTTTGCGAGATTAATTTGACTACAATTTACTTACTTCAGCCAAAGCCACTTCTAAACTTTCGAAATTGGGCAGCACTTTAGAAATCAAACCTTCCTTATTTAGTATAAAATGTGTCGGAAAAGCATTCAAATCAAGGGTTTCATTCATATAAATTTTCATATCCGGAACTACAGCATACGACAATGGTTTTCTCGCTAAAAAGGTTTTTAATTGTTCTGGCGAATCTTCGGCTAAACTTATAAAAAGAATATCTTTTCTGTCTTTATATTGGTCTGCTAGTTTATTTACCTGCGGAAATTCTCTTATACAAGGCGTACAGTGAATGTACCAGCATTTAATTACAATGATTTTGCCTTTCATGGTTTCGTTTGAAACTTCATTTCCGTTTAAATCTTTAAATGAGAATTTAGGAAATGGCGTTCCTTCCATCTTAAAGCTTTTATAGGCATCAAAACCAATTTGGTTGATCGTCGCTTTTATACTGGTATCTGTTTTTGGCAGGATTTTGAAAAGTTTGTAATAGTAAACTGAATCGTTTGATTTTAATCGGATTGGAATGAAATTTCCATTTGCCAACTGGTCTAAAAATGATTCTTTTGAGGTTTCTTTTGAAAGTAAGTCAAGCGCAACAAAATCTCTTGAAAGCATTATCTTTTTACTCTGATAAGCAGACCAGTCACTAAAATTATTTTGAATTTGAATGGGATCAACTTCGGGTTTTCCGAATTTGGTCTGGGCGACAGTTGAGGTGAAAATTAGGAATAGAAATATGTTGATTATTTTTTGCATTTTGGATTGAATAAATGTACCCCAAAAGTACTTAAAAAATAATTGAAAAATTTTAGCCCCATAGCGACTGAAGCAAACTTTATTTATCTTTTTAATTCGAACCAACGAGAAAATTCTAAATATTTTCTTACATTTGAACAGAAAAAACTTTATTTAAATATGACATTCCCTTTTCAATTTGAATTGTTTGAAAAAACATTTTACTGGCATGTTGTATTTGAAACCTTGGCCTTTTTTATAGGCGTCAGGGTTTATTACTTTCTAAGAAAAAGAACTACAGATGTTATTTCAGATGTTAATCGCATTATTATCATGATAGGTGCCATGACAGGCGCTTTAATTGGTTCAAGAGTTATTGCATTATTGGAAAATCCGGATGAAATTATGCGTCAGACTTTTTTTATTTTCTTTCAGAACAAAACTGTTGCAGGTGGTTTTCTCGGCGGTTTGCTTGGTGTAGAATTATTTAAAAAAATAATTGGAGTCAAAACTGCATCTGGTGACTTGTATGTAATTCCCATTATTGTTGCTGTCTTTATTGGCCGAATCGGATGTTTTTTAATGGGAACTGCTGAGCCTACTTATGGCAATGAAACTACTTTTGTCACCGGAATGAATTTAGGAGATGGACTGTTAAGGCATCCTGTTGCGCTGTATGAAATGTTTTTTATGGTCGTACTTTTTATTTTTTACCATTCAATAAAAAATAAAAATCTTATGAATGGTGACCGCTTCAAACTCTTTATGGTTTTGTATTTCCTCTTTCGGTTTTTAATCGAATTTATTAAACCTTACAAGTCTTTATTTCTCCATTTGAGCAGTATACAATGGAGTGCCGTTTTTATTTTTATTTATTACTACAATTTTATCTGGAGGATATTAGGTTACAAAAACAACCCTAATCTTACCATTACAACATAACTTTATGAAAACCAGAGATTATATATTTTACGACTATACCAAAAGTTTGTGTCCTCATTGTTTAGATCTTGTTGATACGAAAATAGTGTTCCAGAATGATCAGGTCTGGATGCTGAAACACTGCAAAAAACATGGAGACTTAAAATCGATGATTGCTGACGATGTTGCTTATTATAAACAAATCAGAAATTATAATAAACAATCTGAAATGCCTTTAAGATTCAATACCAAAGTGCATTACGGCTGTCCTTATGATTGCGGATTATGTACAGATCATGAACAGCATTCGTGTTTGACCATTGTAGAAGTCACGGATCGATGTAATCTGGCCTGCCCGACTTGTTATGCAAATTCGGCTCCTAATTATGGAAGACATCGTACGCTTGAAGAAATCGAAAGAATGTTTGACACGGTAGTTGCTAATGAGGGAGAACCGGACGTTGTGCAGATTTCTGGCGGAGAACCGACTGTACATCCTGATTTTTTTAAAATTTTGGATATTGCCAAAAGTAAGCCCATTAAACATTTAATGTTAAATACTAACGGAATCAGGATTGCAAAAGACATTAAGTTTGTGGAAACTTTGGCAACTTATATGCCTGATTTTGAAATTTACCTGCAGTTTGACAGTTTCAAACCAGAGGTGCTACAAAAACTTCGCGGTGAAGATTTGACCGAAGTTCGTAAAAAAGCAATCGAACATTTGAACCAGTTTAATATTTCGACAACATTGGTAATTACGCTTCAAAAAGGAGAAAACGATGATGAAATTGGTCAAATTATTGAATATGCGCTAAAACAAAAATGTGTTCGTGGCGTCACTTTTCAGCCTACGCAAGTTGCAGGACGTAATGATAATTATGATGATAACTCGGGCAGAATAACTTTGACAGAGGTACGTCGTAAAATTTATGAGCAATCAACCCTTTTTACACCGCAGGATTTAATTCCGGTTCCGTGTAATCCAGATGCTTTATGTATGGCTTATGCATTAAAAATAGAGGATGAAGTTTTTCCGATGACACATCTGATCAATCCGGAAGATTTGCTGAATAACTCAAAAAACACAATTGTCTTTGAACACGATGAAAAATTGAAAACGCATATGCTTAATTTATTTAGTACGGGCATTTCTGTTGATTGTGCTGAAAGCGAAATGAATGAATTAATGTGCTGTCTGCCAAGAGTACAATCAGATACTTTAAATTATAATAACTTATTCCGAATTTTGATTATGAACTTTATGGATGCTCATGATTTTGATGTAAGAGCTGTTAAAAAATCATGCGTTCATATAGTGAGCGACAAAATGAAAATTATTCCCTTTGAAACTATGAACTTGTTTTACAGAGATCACAAGATTGACAAAATTAGAGAAGAAATGAACGCAACTTTTACAAAACCTGTTTGATTATGGAAATTTTAATACTTGTAGGACTTATTCTTATAGCCATGTTTTTGACTGGATTAATTGGATTAATTACTTCTAAAGAAAATAAAAATGGTTTTTTAATCCTTATGCTGGTTCCTATAATTCTTTTGGTGATTGGTTTCGGGACTTGTGTTGCAATGCTGAGTTAGTTATATCCGTATGATTGTAACAGTAAATCAAATAAATAAAGTACTATGAAAGGATTTTTAGTATCTATAGGAGGCATAATCGCGTTTTTGAGTGTTATTACATTTTTATTCGGAATAGTACGTTTGATCTTTATATCAGATGATAAAAAACTTTCCTTAAAAATTATTTTATATTCAGTAATTGCTTTTGTAATTGGCTTTGGTACCTGCGCTGCAAATTTTTCATTAGGCGGTATGCATTAAAAAAAAACCTGGCAATAAAAATTGCCAGGTTCATAATGTATTAATCAAGGAGATTTTAAAGTCTCTAAAAGTTTTATTATAAATTAAGCCTCAATTACAGGCAAAAAAGAAATATCCATATAATAGTTAGCAGGATCTTTTGAATCAATTATCACTTTTATTTCATCTGATTTTACAAAATCTGTTGGGTCAAACCAAATATTAGCACTTTCAAAAAGATGTATTTTGTTGGTTGCCGGATCAAGCCATTCGCTGCAAATAAAATAAGGATGGCTGTCATTTAACGTCACGCCCGAATCAATTTGTACATCCATAAATTTTGTCATTATAGTTTTACCATTTTGCTTCAAAAAAATCTTTTTCTCTCTTTTTAATTTTTCCGTCCTAAGACCAAGCAAACCTACCAAAGAAAATGCTGTTCCTATAACTCCTAAAGCTAGTGGACCTAAATACAAAGAGCTGAATGAATTGATAAATGCTTTTTTGGGGTTGATTGGATCGTATAAAACCGCTACGTTTTCTTGTACATGATAAGCTGGAGGATGACTGCTGAAATTAGCAGTGAATTTTATTTTTTTTCCTTTTCTTGTATTAAACGCGACGACTGGACTGTATGTTGATGATTTGCTGAACTTTATCCTAAGTAACTCTACAACCGTACCACGTGCGTCAATTGCTGTTTGTGTAAAAGACAATTTATTGATAAAAAGATAAACAGCCCCTATTACTAAAGCTGAGCCAACCACTGCAGACACATATTTAAAAAAGGTAAAGATTCTCATGTCTTGGGGTTTTAAATTTCACGCAAAATACATTTTAAAATAAAACTAAACTAATATCCTATTAAGTTGCTTTGTTTATATCATACCGGATTTCATTAAAAAAAACCTGGCAATAAAATTGCCAGGTTCATAATGCGCTCCTTTAGGTGAAAACCAAATAACAAATCAACTAAATTTGCTGCATTTATTCGAAATAAAAATTAGATTAAAAAATAAATAACCAAACTCAATTTTAACCTTTCCCAATATTCTATTTCTAAATTTTTCATTCCTTAGTACTAGTTTAAAAAGTTAAGTACTTTGAATGATTTTTTGTTTCCTGCTTTGTCTGTAACCACTACTATAAACAATTGTTTCACAGAAAAGCTTTGACTTTGAAGCAGTATTTCTTTATTATTCTGCATGTTTTTCTTACTAACCAACGGCTGCCCTATAGTGTTGAATACCTCAACCTGAGCTATATCTTCGGTGTCATTGCTAACAGATAAAGCATCATTTTTAAAATAGGCGATCGTTGTGCCGGAAGATTCGATTGTATCTGAAGACAGCATTCTTGCTGCTGATTGCGAAGCAAAATATGCTGCATACGCTTTAGATAATTCAGATGAATTACCACAAGAAGATGCATCCCAGTTTACCGACCAAGTCATTAAACCTCTTAAAGAAGGATAAGGTCCGCCTGGCTGCATGGTGTATGTTCTTCCTGAAAAAGTAGTTCCGGTTCTTAAATAATGCATCGCACTAATTCCTTCTGCAGGTGTTAGATAACCACTACCTGCTGCACTTGGGCAAGCTGGTAATGCTATAAGAACTTTTGAGGGCGGTAAACCATCAAAATGCATTCCGGTTGTACCAATGTTATATCCTTTTATTATCATATCAGTCAGGGCTGTTACCATGTTTGCTTTCTTAGCTGAACCATAATATTGACCATCTAATCCGTTTTCTCCTCCGGTATTATACAATTGTACCGCTAACAAATCCAATTCATTACGTAAGTTTTGAATGATTGGCAGGAACGAACCAAAAGTATCCGTATAGGTAGAATATCCTCCTTGTACGTATTGTGTTTCCGGAGCTGCAGTTAATAAAAATCCAGGTCCATAGTACGTTTTTAATTCTTTAAAGGCATCTACTACGTTTTTTAATCTTGGATAAGCAGAAATACCTGCATAGGAAATATCTCTTAATCCTCCGGCACTAAAATTCATCGATCCGCCTTCGAAATCAATATCAACTCCATCAAATTGATACTCATCAATAATGGCTTTCAGACCATTAACAAAAATGTTTTTCTGAGCTACATTGTCTAAAACAACATGACCATTTTGACCTCCGATAGAAACAATAACAGGAACGCCGCTATCTCTTAAGGATTTTATATCATTTTTCAACAATTGTTTATTGAAAACACCATTGGTTAAATATCTCGTGTCATTTGTAGTTAATACTGGTGTGTAACCATCACGATTAACGGTTTCTACAAAAGAATAATCGACTACGTTAAACTTACTGCCCACCATTTGAGAAAAATATAAGAACGGAGCACCAGCATTTTCCCAGGAATGTGCATATCCTAAAATGATTTTAGATGGAAGCGGAATAAATCTGTTCGTGCTTACCGGAGCAATTTTAATGGTATTGTTTAATGTAGTTACAGCCAATTTATTATCTGTTGCTTTGATTACAACCGGATAATCCTGATAAGCAGATGGTGTAAAATTATACGTGTAAGTATTATTTGCACCTGCTGTCATGTTAAATGTACCTCCATTTATGGTGATACTAACTCCTGAAACTGATCCGTCGCTATCTACAGCTGTAACTGAAATGGGTACAACCTGAAAAGAACTTTGGTTTACAGTAGTATTCGATGGTGAATTCCAGGTAATTACAGGCACTGAATTTGGGCAGTTTGCACCTGAACAAGTTAATGTAAAACTATATGTTTTAGATTCTGTTGTTCCGTTTGATGCAGTAGCCGTAACGGTTAGCGTATGAGCAAGCGAAAACTGATTTGCTGCCGGTGTCCAAATCGCTGTATAGGTTCCAGAAGAATTGGTAGCATTCAGGGTTTGTCCGTTTAAACTAAACACAACAGATGAGATTGTAGTGGCATCTGCAGCACTTAATCCAACACTGGCCACAAAATTAATTGCTGCTCCTAAATTTATTGCAATCGCCGAAGCTGTTGGCGCTGTAATAGTAACCACTGGCTTGGTCGTAACCACCGCTTGTGTGTTAAAATTATAAATCGTTGGAGTTGTTGGAACTGCAAAACCGGCTAAGTTATTTGGATAGTAAGTCACTTCACCATTTTCCCAAGAATTCAATTTTAGACTTAAAACCTGGGTATAACCTGCTACAACCGAATTATCAAAACTATAATTTCCTTGTGCATCTGTTGTTGCCAAAACACTTTTCCAATTGTGGGTATTGTCTGTCCATGGTAAAACTAATTCTACTTTGGCATTTGCAACCGGAGTTGAACCGTTTTTTACTGTACCGCTAATAAAGTTTGTACTTGCCAGAGCCTGCAGTGACCTTGCGGTAGAACCTGTAGTAAAATTATATGTCGTTGGATTTGCAGGAACCGCAAAATTTGCCAGATTATTTGGGAGATAAGCTACTTCTCCGTTTTCCCAACTATTCATTTTTAAACTTGTAATAGTTGTATAGCCAGCCACAACAGCGTTATCAAAACTGTATTTTCCCTGAGCATCTGTTGTAGCGATTACACTTTTCCAGCTGTGTGCATTATCTGTCCATGGTAACACCAATTCTACTTTGGCACCTGCAACCGGATTTGCGCCATTTTTAACTGTTCCGCTAATTTTGTTAGTACTAGTAGAAACATCCTGAACCAAATTCAGTGTTTTATTCGCATTTAAGTTAGCATAAACCGTTGAAGCTGGTGTATAAGTTTGTCCTGTTGCCGCAGCTGTTACGGTATAAGTGCCTCCAGAAGGCAAACTTAGAGAATAAACACCACTGGCATTTGTAACAGCAGCGTAACTTCCTCCAGAAAAAGAAGCGGTAACAGTAACGCCAGAAACTGGAGTTGTTCCGTTTAAAACGGTTCCGCTTACTGTATAATTTACAATCGCTGCTCCCTGAATAAAATTCAAAGTTTTATTGGCATCAATGGCAGTATAAACGGTAGAAGCCGGCGTATACGAAAATCCTGATTTTGCTGCGGTAACAGTAAAATTAAGTCCGGCAGTTAATCCTGCCACACTGTAAGCACCACTTGCATTAGAAACTGCTGTTATAACAGTTGAGCCTGAAGTTGCCGTAACCGTAACTCCCGCCACTGGAGTTGTTCCGTCTAAAACAGTACCGCTTACCGTGTATATTGGCTGCGTTCCGTTAATAATAACTCCTGTTTGGTTCGTTGTTACATTGGTTAACGTTACCGGAATAAAAGTGTAGGTAGCTTTTAATGCTGTTACTTTATAAGTTTGTCCTGATGGTAAACTGCTAAATGTATAATTACCTGTTGCAGAAACTACGGTCTGTAGTACTGCATTACTTGCATCTCTCAATTCAACAGTTACATTGGTAACTAAAGCTGATCCGATTTTTGCAGAACCCGCAATACTTACTGATCCCGGAACCGTGCTTTCAAATGAGGTATCAACCTGGGTTAATAATGCGTTTGGAACTGCGCCTCTCGTGTCCTGAGATAACTCCCAAACCATTCCTCCCGCCAGATTTTTAGACTTTATATATTGTACTTTTAAATCCATAGATTGTTTATCTTCATAAGAAATAAACTGCTTTAAAGTGGCGTTGTATAAGTAAGGTACTTTTGTAGTATTGTCAAAATAACGCACCCATCCAGCCGCAGCTGCGGTTGGCGTTACCAACATAGTAGTGGGATCTAAATACGGATGTGGATTCGTCACCGGATTTCCGACTAAATCGCAAATTTCAATACTTCCGGATTTTTCGCAAGCTGCCGGACCGTCCCATGTTCCTGTTGGATTTTGTGGGTTTGTACATCCGGGAACGATATATCTTGGTGCAGTAACGAATAATCCCGGTAAATTAGGATTGGATCCGTTATTGGCCACGTTATCGAATTTTTTTCCGTAAAAAGGCAATCCCATGATTAATTTATTGGCAGGAAAACCAACAACATTTAAATATTGATTGGTTAATTCGTCTAATGATTCAGATTGTGCTGCACCATATAAGGGATCATTTGGGTTTCCACTAGCGTACAAGGGTGCATTGTAGCATGTTTTATCGTACCAGTTTCCGCCAAAATCATATCCAAAATAAGTAATATAATCACAATAGGTCGAAATGTCTTCTGTCATTCCGTATTGTGTTCTGTTGTTTGGCCCTAAGTATTGCCTCGATACATTTCGAACATTGTTCCCTGCGGCAATGGTTACCAATTTATTTGGCATGGCCTGACGCATGGCTTTCAATAGATATACTAAATTTTTGTTGTCGTCCGGGCTGTACTTTTGCGGAGGAATTGGCGCGCCGTTGATTACTTCGGTACCATCTGTTCCTCCAGAAAGAGGATACTCCCAGTCAATGTCAAATCCGTCAATAAAAGGATAGGTAACAATAAACCTGGCCATATCTGCAGCCAAGGCGGCTCTTGCAACAGGACTTGCAGCAATTGGAGAAAGATCCTGACCTTTGGTCCAGCCTCCCACAGAAATTAAAATTTTAAGATGCGGATACTTTTCCTTTAACTTCTTCAAGTCATAAAAGTTTCCTTTTACCGGAGCATCCCATGGGATTCCGCCTTCCATATGCTCAAAATCAGCATACGAATCTAAGCATAATAGCTTTGTATTCTCCGGATGGGCTGGATCATAAGTTGTCCCATAAAAAGAATAATTCAAATGCGTAATTTTACTTCCGTCTATTTTGGGGATATTGAAATCCCGGGCATAGATAGACCATTGCGCATAATACCCTACTACTTTTTTACCGTGAGCTGGTTGAGCTAACGTGAGTAAGGGAAACAGTAACAAAAAAAGCAATCTGTAATAATGTTTCATAATTAAATTAATATTGGTTAATAGAAAATAAATATTCCAATTACGATATCGAACACGCTTAAAAAGCCTGTACATACAACAACCGGGATTCAATTGATTGCAACTAAAAAATTGCAACTCACTGGAAATTAATTCATATTACTTCTAAAAATAAATATTACTATTACTGATCTTCCATAAGCATTAGTAAGTAGTATTGATTGATATTTATTTAATTTTTAAAAAATTAGGTTAACTCAAAAGATAAATTTGGGATTTATCCATTTTTAATGCATTACTTTTTTGTCATGTTTTTATTCTCTCTATTTGGTTTTAAATGTTAATACTATTTTTAATGGTTATTTTTTATACTATTTATTGATTTGATTTGGATTAAATAGCTCTGCCAGAAATTCTGGCAGAGTTAAATGCTCATGCTAACTACAACATACTAATCAAACCAAACTCAAACTTTTAAATTAATTTTTTTAAACTTTCGTAAACAGATAATTCGACATCTGCATGCTCCTTACTATTGCATTTTTCGACCAGATTTTTCAGATCTTCAGATTTTAATTTTGATTTGTTATCCAGTACCAACAACATTTCCTGCGATACATCATTTAAACTTTTCGACAAAGGCAATAGGGGCTGTACGAGCGGAGCATTGGTACTCAACTCCACTAATCCTTTATTTACAGCAATCCATTTATTGAAAAACGCCGCCAGTTTTGTTTTGTTTTCCGGCGATTTGTTGACTAAGTATTGTGCAACAGCATCATCAAAAGCCAATGAATCTTTGGCATCCGGTCCGCAGGCATCTGCAAAAAGTGTTAAGGGAGAATACATTTGATATTCTGTTCCTCCAATGTTCCTTGTATATCCTTTTAGAGGTTCGCAAACATTTGTAAATTCATTTAACGACTTGATGTTTTGATTGTTTGAGATATTTCTCAACAATACTTCCTTGTTGCGTATGTGCGTTAAGCCAAGTTCTTCTAATCTATAAGAAACCACTTCAAGACGTTTGCGCATATTGGCTACATCTGTGATATCTTCTGCAGACCAAAGTCTTTCTGCAATGGCAGCCGTTCTGGGCCAAAGCCTTGAATCTATTGTTGTTGAGGTTACAAGTTCTGTCCACATTGTGGCTTCTCCTCCTAATATTCTCGCTTTTTCATCTGCGGTTAAATCGGCACCTTTTGGCATCGGATCATTTAGGTAATGACTGGCAACCGAATACATTAAATCAATATAATATCCGTTAGAGAGCACTGTTTTGTACCCTTTTTTAACAGCATCGACCAAAGATTGCCCTGCAGCAACTCCTTCGTTTGCTCCTCTCCAGGAATGTATAATGGCTTCTTTTGACATGTTTTTGGTCAAAATTTCTTCCCATCCCATTAATTGTTTACCATGTTTTTTAAGCATCGGCACCAATTGCATGGTAAAATAAGTTTGTAATTCGTGATTGGTTGCTAAATTATTTTTCTTTTTAAATGCCTGAATTTTAGGGTTAGCATCCCAGTCTTTCCCTTCATTTTCATCTCCTCCAATATGAAAATAAGCACCTGGAAACAAAGGGCAAACCTCATCAAAAATTTCACTTAATAATTGGTATGTTTTAGGATTTGAAGGATCTAATGTTGGCGAAAAGATACCAGCATTTCTTTCAATTCCATAGGTAGTGATTGCTGTACCCTGAATATTTTTTTCTGAAGTTCCTCCTGTCAATGTGATCACTTTGCTTCCTATTTCAGGATATGCGGTTAAGATTGCAGATCCATGACCCGGAACATCTATTTCGGGAACAATTAAAATACCGCGCTCATCAGCATATTTTACGATATTTTTAATTTCCTCCTGTGTGTAATATAATCCATCTGAAGCTAAATCAATTAGTTTGGGATGTTTTTTCATTTCGATTCTCCAGCCCTGATCATCTACAAGATGCCAGTGAAAGACATTCATTTTCATTGCTGCCAGTCCGTCAATATTTCTTTTGATAACATCTACCGGCTGAAAATGTCTTGAAGCATCAATCATTAAACCTCTCCAGGTAAATCTCGGAAAATCTGAAATTTTCGAAACCGGAAAATAAAACGAGTTACTGTTGTTCTGCAACATTTGTAATAAGGTTTCAAGGCCGTGAAGCGCACCTAAATCGCTAGTTGCATTGATTGTAATTTGATTTGGTTTGATGTCCAGATGATAACTTTCATCTTCGTATAAACCAACTTTGCCGCCTTTTGTACAGTTAATCTGCAGCTCGGCAGTTGGAACTTCATTTAATTTTGCAATAAAACCTTGTTCAAAAAAAATACCGGTTCTACCATCTAAGCGACGTAAAAAACGAGTTACTCCTCCAAAAATTCGGGGATTTGGGTTTCCGGTAATGTTTACTTTAAAGTTTTTGGTTAAAGCAAAATTCCCGTCGTTTACAACAACGCTTTGAGGCCACGGCATAAGGTTTAACTGCTCCTTTGGAGTTTGAGCACTAACCGTGAAACCTGCTAATAGTAGGACTAATAAATATTTCATTTTTACTGTTTTTGAAAAGATGCTATCCGGAGATAACGGTATTAAATTGATAAGAACAAAATCCAGAATGATTTCTAGTGAATCCTCACAAATCGCTATTAATCAATCTGGAATTTTGTAGTTTGATTCGCTCTCACCCGAATCGGTTTTTAAAACAACTGCTAATAATCAAAACGTTTAAAGGCTTCGATAGCTTCGTATTCAGCCAAACCTAAATCATCGTATAAGATGGCTGTATTTTTATTTCGGTCTTCTGCCCTAACCCAAAATTCTCTCGAGTCGTTGCCCTGAAACATTACTCTGTCTTTTTGAGATTGGTGGTACAAGATCGCATGACGTTTCAATAGTACTTCTGACGGAGAAAGCGGCACGGCCATGTCAATTTCGTGAATGTCCCATTCGTGCCAGGCGCCCCTGTAGAGCCATAACCAACAATCGTCCATGTATTTTTCCGGTTTTAATGCTGCCATGGCGGCAAATATAGCATTTAAGCACACTTCATGTGTTCCGTGCGGATCTGCCAGATCTCCTGCTGCAAAAACCTGATGTGGTTTTATCCTGGCAATAATATCTTTTACTATGGCAATATCTTCCGGTCCTAACGGATTTTTCTTCACCTGTCCTGTTTCATAAAACGGAAGATCCAGAAAGTGTGTATTTTCATCTTTTAAACCAATGTATCTGGTCGCGGCATAAGATTCTCTCCTTCGAATCAATCCTTTTAGTTTTCGAACCTCCAAAGAATCAATTTGATTTTCTGATTTGTTGTTCAAAAATTCAATAACCGATTTGAAGTTGATTTTAGTGCTTTCATCAGTTACAAAATCACTGCAAACCTCAGCAAATTTTAAGGCTTCGTCATCTGTAACAGCTATATTTCCGGAGGTTTGATATACAACGTGTACATCATGCCCTTGTTTTATCAATTTTGAAAAAGTTCCTCCCATAGATATCACATCATCATCTGGATGTGGACTAAAAAGAATCACTCGTTTTTTTGCAGGATTGGCTCTTTCCGGACGATGCGAATCGTCTGTATTGGGCTTTCCTCCCGGCCATCCTGTAATGGTGTGCTGCAATACGTTGAACATATTAATATTCAAATCATAAGCAGAACCTTCCTGTGCCAAAAGATCAGACATTCCGTTGTTATTGTAATCACGGTCTGTTAATTTTAATATCGACTGGTTTGTTTTTTGGCACAACCAAACAATCGCTTTGCTTTTTAATTCTTGTGTCCAAATGCATTCTCCCACTAACCACGGCGTTTTAAAACGGGTTAATTCTACTGCTGCAGACTGGTCTAATACGAAAGTCGCATTAGGATGGTTTTGTAAAAATGTTGCGGGAACTTCTGAGCTGATGTCTCCCTGAATAGTTCTTTTAATAATATCGGCTTTGTTTTGTCCCCAGGCCATCAATACAATTCTTTTAGATCTCATGATGGTTGAAACCCCCATGGTGATCGCTCTTTTTGGGACATTGTCAATTCCGTTAAAGTCAGATGATGCATCGACTCTTGTAATATGATCCAGTGTAATGATTCTGGTTCCGGAGTTGATGTGTGATCCCGGTTCGTTAAAACCTACGTGACCTGTACGACCAATTCCTAATAACTGAAAATCAAGTCCGCCTGCATTTTTAATGTTCATTTCATAGTCAATACAATATTGATTTAATTCATCAATAGTTACTGTACCGTCCGGAATATTAATATTTTCAGGATTAATATCAATGTGATTAAAAAGATGCTGATGCATGAAATAATGGTAGCTCTGATTGTTCTCTCTGGACATCGGATAATATTCATCGAGATTAAAGGTGATCACGTTGCTAAAACTAAGACCTTCTTCTTTGTGCATTCTCACTAGCTCTTCGTATACTTTTATAGGCGAAGAACCTGTGGCTAAACCTAATACGCAAGATTTGTTTTTTTCTTGTTTAGATCTAATTAACTGCGCGATTTCCTGCGCTACAATTAGTGAAGCTTCTGCCGAATTTTTGAAGATTTCGTTGTGAATTTTTTCAAACCTCGTCTCTTCAAATTTTCCTGCACTTTTATAGCTAATATCAGGTTTTATTTCTAAAGCACTTTTCATTTCTTTTCTGTTTTGGTAATTATTAAGTTGGTTTTGAAATGGTATAAGCAACTTGCATCGCTTATACCATTTACTAACCAAACTAAAATTCTTTTAATCTTTATTTTTTAGAAGTTTGCTTTGTTAACATCCCACCAAACTCTGGTTCCTCCGTTATCCGGACCTCCAAGTTTTGATACTCCAGTAGCAACACCACCTGCGTTTCCAGCTTTTTCAGAATTAACAAAATTGATTCTACGTGCACCAAATTCAGTAGTAATTGTACCACCACTATAGTTCTTAAGTACCGGGAAAAGTTTAGGATATCCAGTTCTTCTGTAATCAGACCACGCTTCTTGTCCTTCCGGGAAGCCAGCAATCCATTTTTGCGTTATAATTTTTTGTAATTTAACTTCGTTAGTTGCAGCAACATCCCACGCAACAGTGACATTATTTACAGCAGGAGAGTTATTTACAGGGAAATTAGGGTCTACATAAGCTTTTGGCATTTTTGTATTATCAGCGATATAAGCAGCAGCTCCAGAAGCACCTCTTTGCTCAAATGAAGCTTTTATTCCAGCCTCATATAAATCCTGAGCAGTACCATTCATGTTCCATCCTCTTAGTGCACCTTCAGCCCTTAAGAAATAAGCTTCGGCAGTAGTCATTAAAACTATCTCTTTAGCTTTAACAACAGCTCCAATTCCTGAAAAATCCTGATGATCTGACTTCGCAGCGATTTCAATTCCTGTACGAACACCTTTATATTGTCCAGGAAATTGAGTTGAAGTATCAAAATAAGTAGCGATTCTTGGATCATTGTATCCCCCCAAGATTGACTCCATGTCTGCTGACATACGGATATCTAACCAAGAACTACTAATTGTAGCAACTGGATTTGTATAAACTGGAGAAACAATTTTAAATAAATCAGCATTTGTCATAAATACTCCAAGCTTATGAGCAACCGCTTTTTCAGCTTGTGTTTTTGCTAAAGCAGGATCAATTTTAACAACGCGCATTGCTAATCTTAAACGCAATGTATTTGCAAACTTTACCCATGCTTTATAATCTCCACCATAACCTGACATATCAGTTGTTGCAAAAGATGAAACTTCACCCGCATCTACCCTTTTAGTTAAATCAGCAACTGCAACATCTAATTCAGCAAACATCTGATTGTAAACTTCTTGTTGTGAATCATATTCAATGGTTGCATCAGTAGTTCCAAATTTTGAATAAATAATTGGTCCAAAAGTATCCGTAAGTCTATGCATACCTTCTACTTTTAGTATTAAAGATAAAGCATAAAACTGATCGTATTTACCTTTAGATTTTTGAGCGATATCGTATGCATTAAACATTACATTACTATAAGCATAATCCCATATAAATCCATTCCAGTTATCAACTAATGCATAAGTCGTATTATTTATACCACCTGCAAAACCTGTTGGGGTAGCCATATAACCGGACCATATATCACTATTTAAATTTTGCTGTAATTGAAAAACCCAGTCTGGAGAGAACACATAAATGTTATTAAACATTGGAGCAAAACCTCCTTTGATATGATTAAAATCCTGCTCAAATAATTCAGGAGTAATACCATTTGGATTGGTATTAATATCTTCAAAATCACCTGTACAACCTACTGCTGCGAGTAATGATATACAGATAGCTGTTCTTTTTATTGTATTTAATTTCATGTTTTTAAAATTAGAATGTTACATTTAAATTAAGACCGATACTTCTTGTAGATGGTAATCCATAAATATCAACACCTTGTAAACCTTCGCCTGTACTTAATGCAATATTTGGATCAAACGGTGCATCTTTGTAGATAAAGAATAAGTTTCTTGCAATTAACGAAACACTTGCAGTCTGAATAAATGGTAATTTTTTAGCACTGAAATTATATCCGATAGAAAGTTCTCTTACACTAACATTAGTTGCATCGTAAACATATTCTCCTGTGATTCCTGCTCTACCACCTACCTGCGTATAGTAAAGTTTTGCATCCATTGTTGAAACAGGAGTTCCATCACTTGCTCTAACTGCATTGACACTAACTCCACCAGCATTTCTAGCATCACCTGTCGCCTTTGAAACTCCGAAAGAATCATTTTGTGCTTGCGTCAAACTCATTACTTCACCTCCAAAACGTCCGTCAAGTAATACATTAGCGAAGAAAGAACCTAATTTGAATGAGTTAGAAAAACCTAACATAAAATCAGGATTAGAATTCCCAACTTCCTCAAAATCAGTTTTTTGAATTGTACCATCGTCATTCAATAACATTCTTCCCTGAGCATCTTTCTTGTAATTGATACCTTCAATAACCCCAAATGGTTTTCCTTCAATAAGAGCATATCTATAGCTATTTACGCCTGCTTCTGTTAAGTTAACTCTGCCTCCTAATTCAGTCGGGATTTCTTTAACTTTATTTTTGTTTTGTGAAAAGTTAACGCTTGAATCCCATGAGAATTTCTCTCCTCTAATAATTCCTGCCGTAACAACTGCTTCAAAACCTTTATTTTCGATACTACCTGCGTTGATACCGTAAAAATCTACTCCTTGAGAATTTCCTTTTGGTGCAACAACTTGTAAGTACTGATTTCTAGTTTCTGAATTATAATAAGACAACTCAAACGTAAATCTATTATTAAACATTCTCCACTCCGTACCAAGCTCATATTCTGATTTTAATTCCGGTTTCAATGAAGTTCCTTCTTTTGGAGCGACTTTTGGTTTTGGATCTGTAACTCCAGGAGTGTAATAATATGTTGGAGTAGTTACAAATGGAGCAACATCATTACCAACTTCCGCGTATGTAGCACGAACCTTACCAAAGTTAATCCATTCTGGCATTGTTGCCATTTCACTAATAATAGCTGTTAAACCCACAGATGGATAAAAGTAACTTGGACTAGATGTGTTTGCTAATGTTGAAGACCAGTCATTTCTTGCTGCAACATCTAAGAATAACATTTCTTTATATCCAAAAGTAGTAGCTGCAAATATAGATTGCACTTCTTTTTCAGAATCGATAGTTTGGTAATTTCCTGAATTATTGTTGAAGTTTTGTAATGTAAACCAGTTAGCATATTTTAATCCACCGCCAATTCCTGAATCTAAAATAGTTTTTTGGTTTCCTAATGTATTCGTAACACTCGTACCGATGTTAGCGTTGAAAGTAATGTCATCGCTGAATTTTGTATTAATCGTGGCAATTAAATCAGCATAACGTTGTGTGCTTATTGCATTTTCAACGTAATATCTACCATTTATGTGAGATATAGTACCTTGAGTAGTTGCGTATATTTTTTTATCAAAAGCGTTTTCTGCTCTATTGTAGCTATAACGTCCTGCAATACTTAACCAATTATTAGCTTTGTAAGTCAAAGACAATGCTCCATTAAAGAAATCGTTTTTATCTACAGATTTATTTCTATTTATTCCCCAATATGGGTTTTGCATAATATCTCTGTTTGTCATCCAGTTTTGAGCCATTAAGTTTCTATTTGGATCAAAAACTTCATAATTATCTTTATAATAATTAAAATCATTTCCTCTTGGCATTAAATAAACTCCTGTTAAAGGATTAAAATAAAATCCGTTTACTGGTTTGTTTACGATATCCTGAGAAGTATAATTAGCGTTTGCAGCAAAAAGCAGTTTATCATCAAAGAATTTAGCAGTTTGACGAACACCAAAGTTATTTTTCTTAATGCTATTTCCTGGCATAATACCAGTTCCTGAAGTATTAGAATAACTAAATGCTGTAGAAGAATTTTCACCAGAAGTAGAATATCCTACTGAAGAGATTTGCGTATTTCCAACATTAAAAAAGTCTTCAACATGATCTTTTGATTTTCCGGCAGCACCCCAAGATTCATCAGCACCTGGAGCAGCAATGTAATCGCTTTGAAATTTAGGTAAATATGCAGCTGATTCAAACGTTGTTACAGATGATACAGTAAGAGTTGGTTTGCCTGCTTTTGCTTTTTTAGAAGATAATAAAATTACACCATTCGCACCCTGGCTACCGTATAATACAGATGCAGCAGCACCTTTTAATACAGTCATACCTTCATAATCATCTGGATTAATAAGGGAAACAACATCACCACCGTCACGGTTTCCTGTAGATGTACTACCAAAACTATCATTTGGCTGACTTGAAGAACCATTATACAATGGAATACCATCAATTACATATAAAGGTTGATTGTTCGTCACAGAAGAATTTCCTCTAATCACAACTTTTGTAGAACCTCCTGTACCGCTTGAACTTTTAGTTACAGCAACACCGGCAATTTTACCGGCAATTGTATTAATAAGGTTAGCGTCTCTTACTCTTGTTAATTCTTCTCCCTTAAGCTCTTGAGCTGCGTAAGTTAAAGATTTTCTAGTTTTCTTGATACCTAAAGAAGTTACTACAACTTCATTCAATGCATTAGTAGACGCGGTATTCATTTTTACATTAATTGTAGCAGCATCTCCTACAACTATGGTTTGTGTTTCAAGACCTACATAGCTGAAAACTAAAGTTTGTCCTTTTTGTGCTTCGATCGAGTACAAACCGTCAAAATCGGTAGTAGCACCTTTTTGACCTCCTTGTACTGCAACAGATGCCCCTGGCAATGGCAACCCGTCAGAATCTGTAATCACACCTTTAACATTTTTTACCTGAGCAAGCGAAACCTGCGCCGTAAAAACGATCATAAAGATTAAGAAAATTTTTTTCATGTTTATTTATTTTGTTAGTTATGACGTAAATTTATTCTTAAGGGATTGTTAAAAAAAATAATTTATACAAACGACTTTAAATTTTAAACGAACGACATGAAACATTCAATAATCTGTTTTACGAAAACGTTTTCCTTTTAAGATATAGTAACGTTTTGTGGTTTTATCATTATTTTATCTAATAAATTTAAGTTTTTATTAAATAAACAAAATTCGAAGCAAAAATCTGGCAATCTGCTATTTAGCCTTGGGCAAAAGACCTGAATTCACCACAAATGCAAACAAACACTTTATAAGCTTTATCTTATTTATTTACTCGCGATGAGTTGTTGCAGTTAGAATAACCTTCCTACAAAAATTTAATTCCCACAAAGTCCTGTGGTTTTTACTTTTAAAGAGGTGTATTTTTTATGAATTACTTCTAATAAAGAATATTCATCAAAAGAATCCTGCGCTAGTTCCCAAATCATAATTCCGCCTGCGTTTTGGGAGGCATATGTTACTTTTTGAGCTATTGTGGGCCTGCCATTATAATATATTTTTCCTAATTCATCCTGCTCCGTAAAAGGAATTCCTGCTTTTACGATATCACTAAAAGTAGCACTTGTAACAACATCAAAAGTAAAATTATAACCATAAAACGGAACGCCGAGAGTTAATTTTTCTGTTGGAACATTTTGCAGTTTATGCCAAAATTCTATTCCTTCTTTAGCAAAAGCAAAAGAGCTATGCTGACCCGGTTTAGCAGGACTCCACGGTCCGGTACTATCATAGGCCATTATATTTAAAAAATCGAAAGCATTTAAAGCCTCCGCATTTATATTTTCAAATCGAGAAGTATTGGGTAATGCGGCCGTCATTATTTTTTTATTTTTTGACAGGCTCTTTTTTAGTTCGATAACAAAACCGCTATATCCTGTGGTTACTGCATCCCATTCTAAATCGACATCAACTCCATCTAAATGGTGCAGTTCGACAAAATTTATAATGTTTTGAATAAATGCCGGTCTGTTTTCTGGTTTATCAATAAGCAATGACCAGTTAGCAGCCTGCTCTGCCGATATGACTCCGCCTGCAAGTGAAATGCTGATAACAAGATTTGGATTTACGGACTTTGCATATGTAATAACTGAATCGATATCACCATTAAAAATTACATTTCCAACAGCATCAGGATTGGCAAATGCAATATTAAGATGCGTTAATTTGCAAAACTGAATGGACTTTATTTTATCAAAATTATCAGCAGATAAATAACCTACCACTCTTGCGGTTTTATTTTTTAATTCTTCAGGAGAATTTTCTTTTTCTGCCGCACAACTGCAGACTGAAAAAAGAAAACTTACAAAAAAAAGGATGCCTAATAAGGCTTTATTTTTAATCATAATTGTGAATTTAAACGGTGTTGTTTTTAATTTTTAATTAGACTGAAATAATACCTCATTAGGCATAACTTATATTAGATGTTTTTTTTAGTTTACATCCCACCAAACTTTACCGGTCCAGTCGTTTTGTCCTCCTAATCTTGATACTGCATCTAAATAATTGGCTTCATTTTTCTGCAATTCATCATTTGGATAATACAAACGTGTTGGCGTAACGCCGCCTGTCTGGGAATCTGAAGCTGTAATGGGCAACAAATGAGGATATCCGGTTCGTCTCCAGTTTGAATAAGCTTCAATACTATTAAACAAATACGTAATCCAGATTTGAGTTCCAATTTGTTCTTTTTCCTGCCCTGCAATTAATGGTTTTGCATTTAAATAGGCATCAATACTTGCCTGAGTTGGCGCAGCGGCTCCATAAATTTCTAATTGTCGAATTCCTGCTGCAACCCCTTTTTTATAATATTCTGCTGCCGATCCTGTCACCCAACCTCTATAAGCTGCTTCTGCCAAGAGCAATTGCGATTCTGAATAACTCACATGCAAAAATGGCGTTGTCAATTGTTTTAAATAAGGCTGAATACCAGATGCGGCGTTAGAACCTCCGGCAAGATCCCATCTAAAAGTTCCGGGAGGAACGCCAACATAGAGCTCTTCTCCAGCTGCTGGGGGCCCCCAATTTGGGCTTCCGGTTTTTGGAGTTGCGATCATTGTTAATCTCGGATCTCCATTATTTCTTAAATAATCAATTAACAGAGAACTAAAATGATCTCCCTGTTCATTTCCGATAAAACCATACGACAATCCATTTCCTCTAAAATCAAGTTTAGAAGGATCATCGCTAAAAGGAAAATCTAAATGGCGCATAATACAGTTGTCTGCATTGCTTTCAAATACGCCATTTTGAAAAGCTGCTTTTGCTTGTTTTTCAGCTTCAGCCGGACTCACTTCAGAGATTCTCATCGCCAGACGCAAGCGCATGGTATTGGCCAGTTTTTTCCATTTTGAAATATCTCCGTTGTAAAATAAATCTCCTTTAACCGAACCTCCGCCAGTATTTAGCTGGTTAAAAGCTTCGTCTAAATCTTTAAAGAAAGAAGTGTAAATATCCTGTTGTTTGTCATATTTGGGCGTTACAATTCCTTTAGAAAAACCTAAACCAGCTTCTGAGTAAGGCACATCACCATAAATATCGGTTAATCGCTGTGCAATCATTACTTTCATAATTTTAGCAACGGCATTCATATTGGCTGCTGCAGGATCTGCACCAGTCTTTTCGAGAATATCGACTACACTTTTCATTTCGTTAGAATATACACTTCTCCATAAAGCCGTTGCATATTCATCGTTTTTTTTGAATTTTCCGCCATATTCTGTTACTGCCCAGGAACCGGAATAATGCTGAACAAAACCTCCAGCGTATATTAAGTTGGCTCTGTGCTGGTAATATCCATTTCCTGACATGCACAATTGGGTAAAAGTAAGCTGACCTGCCGGATTTGGAGATAGTGCCACCGGATCTTTTACCAGTTCGTCAAAGTTTTCTGTGCAGCCTACTATCGTAAATGCTGCAACTGTGGCTATTAATATATGTTTAATTTTCATAATGAACTTTTTTAGAATGTAACTTTAATATTAAAACCATACGATTTTCTGGATGGTAATGAACCATACTCAAAACCTTGTCCGTTTCCTGAAGTGTACATCGATTCCGGATCTATGTTGGGTAAGTCTTTATTGAAAGTCAATAAATTTCTTGCAAAGGCAGAAATATAAATCGAGTTGATTTTTGCGCCGCTAAAAACACTTTTTGGTATGGTATATCCTAAACTTATTTCTCTTAGTTTTACATAAGAAGCATCGTAAATAAAAGGTGCCGGCGTATTATCTGCAACACTTGTCCAATAAGCCTGAGGATCTACCGGAGTAGTATTTTTTACATAATTAGGATTGTCTGCTGTTCCGGTATTTACCACAGCATTAACTACATACCCGTCTGTAGGAGCCCAGTTGGCAACATTCAGGTTAGGATCGTTTGCAACTGCTATTGCTCTGGCTGCATTATAGGCGTCTCTTCCTTCTGTGGTAACGTCTAAAAGTCCTTTACTGGCTGCAACAGAATTGGTCATAGAATACACATCCATACCAAATTTCATATCGAGTAAAAACTGAAGTGTAATTCCTTTATAAGAAAATCTATTGGTTAAACCGGCTGCCCAGTCTGGTAGCCCTTTTCCCAGAGCGACCTTATTGTCTGTATACAAAGGAAGACCGTTTGCCCCCACAATTACCTCTCCCGAAGGTGTTTTTTGAAAATCTTTTCCAATAATAGTTCCGTATTGTCCTCCCACTTGTGCCACAATTGCCGCACCTGCCCAACGAGCCTCAGAAATGGTATAGGTATTAATGTCCGGATGTAAAGACAGAATGGAGTTTTTATTTTTTGAGAAGTTCAAATCAATTCCCCATTCAAAATTTTTAGATTTAATGGGAGTTCCTGATAAAAATACTTCAATACCTTCATTACGCAATTCGCCGGCATTGACAGAAAGAAATTCATAACCTGAAGTTGCAGAAGAAGCCAAATCAAGCGTTTGATCAGAAGTGTCTTCACGATACACTGTGATATCTGCTTTTAATCTGTTTTTGAAGAAAGACGTTTCCAAACCAAACTCGATTCCAGTTTTAGATTGATAGGTTAAGTTTGCATTTGGCGCAGCAGTATTTTTAATATTTACAACGCTTTGCCCGTCATAAGCAGAATAAGTAGTATAATTTAAAGCATTTTTGTAAGCTCCCGGTGCATTTGAAACACGCGCTGCAGAAGCTCGGAACTTTCCATAAGAGAAAGTATCATTCTGAATACCAAAAGCATCTGAAAACACAAATCCTAAAGAAGCCCCCGGATAAAAAGCATCCTTATTGATCACGCTAAACCAGTCATTTCTTCCGGTAAATTCAGCGTATAAATAACCTTTGTAATCGAACTTGGCAGAACCATAAACAGAGTTTGTTCTGGTTTTAGTTTCTGAAGGAGCATTGATGGTCTGGTTAGAAAAATTGCTGATATATTCTGTTCCGGGCTCAATAATATTGGTTCCGAAGCTTGAATTTTGCTGTCTTCTAAAATCCCTTCTGCTCGTTCCTAAAATTGCCGAAAAAGTAAAATCTGTAGCCAGCTTAATTTCGTTAAAAGTTGCAATGATATCGGTATTCATCTCAGAAACTGTAATATCTTCTAAGCCAAGATAACCTTTATCTCTTCCCGGCCAGGTACTTCCGGCGGCCATAAAATCTTTTGAACCGAAAACATAGGTATCTAAACCAGTTCTAAAAGTCAAACCAACCCATTTTTTGAGCTGATAGGTTCCGGCCACATTTCCCATAAAACGATTCTTTTTAGAGGCATTGTGATTGGCATCTACCGTGAAATATGGGTTTAATTGATAAATATTATTATTCCATTTGTAGATTTCTCCTGTATCAGGATTTCCGTAATTTTTGAGCCACGCCTGATCTATGTTGGGTGCCAGACCGCTTAGAGAATACCCCACATTATTTGGAGAATCTCCTAAACCTGGTCTGTTTTCTGTATTTTCGATCATGTAATTTACATTGGCATCCAAAGTAAATTTATCAGATTTTAAAGTTGCGTTCAAAGTCGCATCATTTCGTTCTAAACCAGAACCCGGAACCACATCGTCATTTTTTAAATTGTTAAAGCCAAAACGAACATAAGCAGTTTCACTACCACCAGACAATGCAATACCGTTGGTAGTTGTAAATCCGGTTTTAAAAAAGTCCTGAATATTATTCTCTACTTTTGCATAAGGGCGCATAGAACCATCAAATATTTTTATTTGCTGGCCAACAGACTCCGAAAATTTTGGTCCCCATGCTGAGGTTGTGTAACCATAAATCTCATTGGGCGCCTTTGCAGGATCTGGCAATAAGCCATGTGTTCCTGAACCGTATTCACTTTGAAAATCTTCGTATCTGGCATTTACCCGGTCAAAACTAACGCCACTGGTTAGTTCTACCTGCAGTTTTCCTTTGCTCCCTTTTTTAGTCGTAATTAAAATTACACCGTTTAAGGCTCTTGAACCGTATAATGCAGATGCTGCTGCTCCTTTTAAAACGGTCAGGCTTTCGATATTATTTGGGTTGATGCTCGAAATTCCGTCGCCGCTATCTCTTCCGTCAAACCATTTACTGGCTGCGGCACTGTCGTTAGAAAGACCGGTGTTATCAATTGGAACTCCATCTACAATATACAGCGGCTGGTTACTCTCGCCTATACTCGAAATACCTCTAATGATCACGCGGGCGCTTCCTCCTACTCCCGTTGCAGGCAGCGAAACATCGACTCCCGCTACTCTGCCTGAAAGAGCCGATGCCACATTTGTTGTAATAACTTTACTCAGCTGGTCGCCTTTTACATCCTGAACAGCATAGCCCAGTTCCTTCTTTTGCCTTTTAATACCCAATGCGGTAACTACAACTTCATTTAAGTTTTGTGTATCTTCTGTTAATACTACATTTACTGTTGACGAAGCTGCAACAGTTACTGTCTTAGTACTAATGCCGATATACGAAAAAACAAGAACATCACCTGTTGCGGCTTGTATTGTATAAATTCCGTCATAATCAGATTGTGTTGCCGTTTTTGTACCCTGAATACTCACCGTAACTCCAGGCAGCGGCAATCCGTTTGGATCGCTTACTAAACCCTTAATTGTTTTTACTTGCGCAAGCGAAACCTGCGAAGTAAAAACAACTAAAAAGATTAACATAAATTGTTTCATTTTTTTCATGGTTTTGTTGGTTAAGCGATAAATTTATTGTTAAAATTAACATAAATAAAACATTTTAAACAAACAACATAAATTCTTAAACCAACGACACAAATCATTCAATAATACGTTTTACGAAAACGTTTAATCCATTAAAAAACACAGCAATACTGTTTTTTCTTAAAATTTTATTCAAAAGAATTGCGTTTTAACTTCTAATTGTTTAAAGTTGCACAATATTTAAAACAGCCACCACAAACCTTAGAATTAAGTTGAACGAAATTCAAAAATTAAAATTTGATATAAAACTTCAGAATCACTTTTGGTTTTGGGGAAGTTATTTCACTCTTAACTTTTTAAGATGGGGAGCTTACTTTAATGATTATCCTTATTCTTTTAAATCGAATTTAATCGAATTCTCACTCCACATTCCATTAGTTTATTTCAATCTCTTTGTGCTGGTGCCGCGTTATGTATTAAAACAGAAATATATAACTTATACATTTTCCTTAATTGTAAGCTTGTTTGGTATTTATCTCATTAAAACGGCGCTCACTTATTATATCATATCTGAAAACATCTGGCCGGAAGCCAACAGAGAATACCATCCTTTTGAAATCAATCATATTGTTGCAGTTTGCATTGGTGAATTGTATGTGCTTGCTATGGCGTCATCTGTTTACCTGACTTTGACCTGGCTGAGAGAAAGAGAAAGAAACAGATCGTTAAGAGAAAACCAGTTCAAGATCAAATTAAAATACCTGGAAAATCAAATTCAGCCGCATTTCTTTTTCAATACCTTAAATAATTTATATGCTTTATCGCTTGAATCTTCAGATAAGGTTCCGGATGTTATTATTAAGCTTTCCAATTTGATGGAATATGTTCTTTATGATGTAAAGGGAACCAAATTTGTACCTTTGATAAAAGAAATAGATTATATTCAGAATTATATTGAAATTGAGAAGTTACGGTTTGAAAATGTAGAAGTTACGATCAATTTAGAATCGAATATAGAAGATATCGTAGTCCCTCCGTTAATCTTTATATCTTTGGTAGAGAACGCCTTTAAGCATGGCGGTTTAAACAATAAAAATTTAAAAATTAAGATCAATTGCAAAGTGACCGACAATAAAATGCTCGACTTTGAAATCTTAAATAATTTTGTAATTTCACAAAATCTTAATACAAAAGGTGGAATTGGTTTAGTGAACACCAAAAAGAGACTAAAATTAATTTACAAGAATAATTTTAGTTTAAAAGACAAAACTAAATTGAATTACTATATAATCCGTTTGCAAATACCTATTGATAATGAAGATTAGATGCGTGTTGATTGACGATGAGCCTTTAGCTATCAAAGTCCTGCAAAATTATTTTACGAATTTTACAGATTTTGAAGTAATTGGTACCTTCAATAATTCTCTAGAAGCGCTTGATTTTATAAACAGCACGACTGTCGATGCCGTATTTTTAGACATTAATATGCCTATGATGACAGGCTTTGAGCTCATTAGCCTGATTGAAAATAAAACTAAAGTAATCATAACGACTGCGTTTAGAGAATTTGCAGCAGAAAGTTATGACCTCGATGTTTTAGATTATTTGGTAAAACCTATTCCGCTGCCGAGATTTATAAAATGTATTAATAAAATTACAACCGAATACAATTTAAAAAACAATATTAAAATCGAAACCAATAAAGGCGATTCGCATATTTTTATCAAGGTCGATAAAAAAATGATGAAAATTAATATTGAAGAAATTCTTTTTGTCGAAGGAATGAAAGAATACATTAAAGTGGTAACGCCAGACAAAACCTATATTACACACAAATCTTTAACGTCACTGTCGGAAGAATTGCCTGCTGAAAGGTTTTTAAGAATTCATAAATCGTATGTCATCGCACTAAACAAGGTTAAATCTATTGAGGGAAACCGAATTCAGATACAATCTTACACCATTCCTATTGGCAGAAACTACAGCAAAGAAGTCAAAAATAAAATTCTGGAATAAATTTCCCTTCAAAATAGCCTTTTCTAACTCGGTAAAAATTAACACATTGTTGAAAAAATCCTGCCGTTGGTTTAATTTTAACATTATTTGTGCCTTTTTATTTTTTTTTGAAACACTTAACAAATATATTTACGGTCTTCAAAAAACATTAAAATAAAAAATTAACCTCTAAAATTATGAGTTCAGAAAATGTTCAAACCAAATGGGGACAGTTTATCTCGTTGATAATTGTTTTCTTCTTTTGGGGTTTTGTTGGGTCAGCCAATGATATCCTAATTCCAGTATTTAAAAAAGTATTTACTTTATCTCAGGTACAATCGCAATTAGTAGCATGGGCATTTTATGCTGCTTACTTCGTAGGATCAATTATTTTCTTTTTAGTTTCTTTAAAACTAGATGTTTTACAAAAATTTGGATACAAGAAAACTCTTTCTGCCGGTTTACTCCTTTCTGCAGTTGGATCATTTTTATTTATTCCTGCCGCAACAATGGAAAGTTTTCCTTTTTTCTTAACCGCTTTATTTACGGTAGGTTTAGGTTTTTCTATCCAGCAAATTGTTGCTAATCCATTGGCTATTAAAATGGGAAGCCCGGCAACAGGTGCGCACCGTTTGACTTTGGCAGGAGGAATTAACTCTTTCGGAACAACAATTGGTGCTATATTATTAGGAATCGCTTTGTTTGGAATGGGAGATAACAAAAACACGTCACTTTCATTAGAAGATATTAAATTGCCTTTCATAATCTTAGGACTTGCCTTTATTGCAGTTGCTATTTTCATGAACTTCTCTAAAATTGAAGATCCTGAAAAAGAAGAGGTTGTAGTTAATGCTGTTCATGAAAAATTCAACATCTTAGATTACCCGCAATTGTACTTAGGAATGTTAGGAATTTTTATTTACGTTGGAACTGAGGTTACGATCATTAGTAACTTACCGGCTTTACTGCATACCGCAGAATTTGGAAGTGTGTTAGAAGATGCAATTGCGCCTTTTATTGCGCTTTACTGGGGAAGTTTAATGATCGGACGCTGGAATGGTGGTGTTAACGTTTTCAACACTTCAAACTTAGTCAATACGGCTTTAAAATTTATTGTTCCTGCTTTGGCATTCGGAGTAATTATTGGCGCTAATATATTTGCAGCACACGACGTTTCTTCATTCTACATTTACCCAATCTGGATTTTATTGTTTATTGCAGTAAGTTTTGTTGGAGGTAAAAATGCAGGAAAAACGTTAATGCTTTTCGGAATTTCAGGTCTTTTAATGATGCTTGCCGGATTGGTTTATCCAGATCCGTCAATTGCAAAATTCTTCTTTATCTCAGGAGGTTTATTCTTATCGATCATGTGGCCGTCTATCTTTGACTTAGCGATCGCAGGATTAGGAAAAAATACAGGAAAAGCATCTTCATTCCTTATTATGATGATTCTTGGTGGAGGAGTTATTCCATTGGTTCAGGGAAGTATCTGTGATATTGACCTTACCAGCCCAGGCGGAATTTTCGGAATTACATGGACACATTTCTCTTATATCGTACCACTTTTAGGCTTTGCTTATTTAGGATTTTATGGCTACTACTGCCCTAAAATATTAAAAAGACAAGGAATCAACCATGTTGAAGGTGGCGGCGGAGGACACTAAAAACTTCGTTTAAATAACAATTTAAAAAATCCCAAATTCCAATTTAACAATGGTATTTGGGATTTTTTTTTGTTTAGTATCTTAATTTACAATTATAAAAAACAAGGCATTTTTAAAGCCGTACTGTTTTAATAGTACAATTGGAATTTGGAATTTCTAAATTGAAATTTGAAGTTGAGGTTGGAATTTGGAATTTGATTTTTAGAATTTATTTAGCCGTAATAACTGCCTTTAGGTTTTTCTTAAAATCAGCCTGACTTTTCTCTGATAAATTGTATACTACATCTTTATCAGCATGTACGATAACCTTAACGATATCATCTTTTAAAAGCGCATTTGGATCTTTAATTTTTAAAGTACAGGCACCATCAAAAAAACCATCTTCCTCAATAATCTTTTTAGCCTGAATAACATTCCCGTCGCTTAATACCGCTGATATGCTCATAGAATTATTTAAAGTTTTCGAATAAAAGCCATCCATTACCAACATTATACGATACGAATTTTTCATTTCCGGACCTTTAAACTCGTGACGCGTAATATTGTAACGCAGCCCTTTTGCCAAACTGGGAAACCTAACCGAACAATCTAATTCAAAACTAGCCACGTCGCCAGCTTCATTTACTCCCTTTATCACTTTTGCGGTCTGAGAGTTTACAACTGCAGTAAGAATTAAAAACACGAAAACCAAAATACTTTTTTTCATATGTACTTATTTTTGAGACATATAAAAGTAAAAAAAAATCGTCACCCTTCTACAGAAAGATGACGATTTTAATTTATAACTATCTCAGAATTACTTATTTCCCTTTTCGAAATCAGCAACAAACTGAGCTAAACCAATATCAGTTAATGGGTGTTTCAACAAACCGTAAATGGCAGAAAGTGGTCCTGTCATAACATCTGCACCAATTTTAGCACAGTTTACAATATGCATCGTATGACGTACAGAAGCAGCCAAAATTTGAGTTTCGTAACCATAATTATCATAAACTTCTCTAATTTCCTGAATCAGGTTCAGTCCATCAGTAGAGATATCATCTAAACGACCTACAAAAGGAGAAACATAAGTTGCTCCGGCTTTAGCAGCCAAAAGTGCCTGACCAACAGAAAAAACAAGGGTTACGTTTGTTTTAATTCCTTTATCAGAAAAATATTTAGCAGCCATTACACCTTCTTTTGTCATAGGTAACTTAACTACGATTTGGTCATGCAATTCAGCCATTTCCTCACCTTCTCTGATCATTCCGTCAAAATCAAGGGCGTTTACTTCGGCACTAACATCACCTTCAACAAGATTACAAATGTCAACATAATGCTTTAAAATGCTGTTTTTTCCGGTAATACCTTCTTTCGCCATCAAAGACGGGTTAGTCGTTACACCATCTAAAACACCTAAAGCCTGTGCTTCTTTAATCTGAGCTAAATTAGCTGTGTCAATAAAAAATTTCATAATTATATCTATTTAATTGTGTTCCATTTTTCGAGACCGGTTCATCGCGGCGAATTTGGTCTTCGTATTTTTTCTTATTGCTTTTATCCGAAGAAAGAATACTACATTCTTGCAAGGCAAAAGCGGTGCAAAATTACAACTTATAATTTTCAAATAGTAAAAACTCTAAAAAATTCTAAACTTGAGGTTGTAATCATGTAAAATCTTTAAATTAAAAAAGCGTAATTTTAGAGCATAAAAATAACCTACAAAGTGCTAGAAGAGAATTTCAAACAAGATATCGCCAATATTCAGCAAATTTCGATCATACCGACATTACTCAATGTAATATGCCAGTCGACAGGAATGGGATTTGCAGCTGTTGCCAGAGTTACAGAGGATCGCTGGATAACCTGCAGCGTTCAGGACAATGTGGCGTTTGGATTAAAACCAGGAGATGAATTAGAAATTAAAACTACAATTTGCCACGAAATTCGCAGGGATAAAAAAGCAGTAATTATTGACAATGTTAGCGAAGACGATGAATTTCGCGATCACCATACTCCGGCAATGTACGGTTTGCAGAGTTATATTTCAGTTCCTATCATCCGTCAGGACGGAACTTTTTTTGGAACACTTTGCGCCATAGACCCAAAACCCAATGAATTAAAGACGTTCAAGGTTACTGAAATGTTTAAACTTTTTGCTGATTTAATTTCTTTTCATATTGCGAGTATCGAAGAAGCAAATCAAAGTAAGGACATTCTAAAACAAAAAAATGATCTTATAGAAAAAACTGAAATTGAAAAACAAAAGGCACAAAAATTAAAGTTGTCTGCAGAAAAAAAGCTCATAGAAAAGAATATTTCACTGCAAAAAATGAATAGTGAGCTTGAAGCGTTCAACTATATTTCGAGTCATGATCTACAGGAGCCTTTACGAAAAATTCAGCTGTTTACTGATACCATCGAACGTGAAGAAATGAATAATTTATCTGAAAAGGGAAAAACTGCATTTCAGAAAATCAAAAATTCGGCTTTTAGAATGCAAAATCTAATAAGCGACCTTTTAATTTATTCTAAAACGAAATTTGATGAACGAAAGTTTGTGGTAAAGGATCTTAATGAAATTGTGAAAGATGTAATTGAAGATCTTACAGATGAATTTGAAAATAAAAATGTCTTTTTTGACATCAAAGATTTGGGCAAACTCTCAGTAATAGAATTTCAGTTCAGACAGCTATTGTATAATTTGATCAATAATTCACTAAAATTTGCCAGTCCTGAACGAAATTTAGTCATTACAATATCGGCAAAAATTACAAATGGAGTGCTCGAAAAGCTTTCTCCCCTAACCAAATATTACCAAATTACCATTGCAGACAACGGTATTGGATTTGACCAATCGTACAATGAAAAAATATTCGGGCTCTTTCAGGCGTTACATACCAAACCAGTAAAAAGTACCGGAATTGGCCTTACAATTGTAAAGCGAATTGTTGAAAATCATAATGGTTTTATTAAAGCAGAAGGAATTTTAAATGAGGGAGCAAAATTTGATATTTTTGTTCCAATCGACGAAATACCCGCACCTCCATCAAAATAATTCTATAACTTATAGTGGTTCATTAGCATTTTTTCATACATTCTATCTGGCAATGCACGTTTTAAAACGATTGAAAATTTCTGCATAAAAACACCAACCTTATAATGTACTTTAGGGCTTTTGTGCTGAATGATTTTATAAACGGCCTCTGCCATTTCGTTAGGATTACTTCCCGCATCTACGTGTTCATTCATCGTAGCAAGCGTATCACCATATACTTTTTCGTAAGCAGAACCTGTTACGACAGGAGCATGATAACGCCCTGAAGCAATATTGGTTGCAAAATCGCCCGGGGCAACATTCGTAATTTCAATTCCAAATTGCTTTACTTCCATTCTCAAAGCCTCAGTAATCAATTCTAAAGCACCTTTTGATGCAGAATAAACGCTTCTATATGGCAATCCCATGTAAGCCGCAATCGACGTAATATTAATAATCAAACCCGATTTTTGCTCGCGCATTTGTGGCAAAACGGCTTTCATTACTTCGATTGGACCAAAGAAATTTGTTTCGAAATTGTTTTTAATTTCCTCCATCGGAATTTCTTCCAGAGGTCCTGTAATTCCAACTCCTGCATTATTAATCACCACATCAAGTCTGCCGGAACTGGCAATAACTTTTGCGACAGCAGTTTTTATCGATTCGGCACTTCGAACATCCAGCGCTACTAAAGGAAAAATAGAATTCAAAACTTTTTCCGGATTTCTGCTCGTTCCATATACCACAAAACCTTTTTTGTGTAAAAATTCTCCAATAGATTTTCCAATCCCTGAAGATCCGCCGGTAATTAAAACTACTTTGCTCATATTTTTGATTAATAGGTCTTTGTTATAGAAATCAGGACTAATTTTAAGGAAAAATATATTTTGTATACTCCTATTATTTTAACTTCCAAGTGCGCAAGGTTTTATCGTATCACTTATCTTCCCAAGATAAAAGTTCAAAAAGCTTAATTAATAAAAAGCTTTGTGCAGTTTGCGGTTAAAATGAGCCTCTCGTATTATACTAAGGTCCAAAAATAAAAAAATCCTCCATAAGGAAGACTACATTTCAATTTATTCTAAAAAAAAATCTGAATATAAATTCAGATTAAAAAAAAATGGCAAGCGACCTACATCGCACCGCTCAACCACGTACCCTTGCTATGTTCCCATCCTGGGGGAGTCTGCAGGAGCTGGTCGTGTAGGACTTGCCGGTGCAAATATACAATCTTTTTATATTTTTGCAAGACCTTTGTTGCTATAAAAATATCGTCGTATATTGGCTTATTCAAATTTTTAACTATGAAAAAATATAACTTCCTAGCTTTCATTTTATTAGGAATCACATTAATTGGATGTGGAGATACAAAAAAAGGTGAAAATTCTTTATTTAACATTGACGATTCGGCTTTTCCTGCTCATTTTTTACCACAAGATGCCGTTTCAGTAGCTATTTTGAATCCAAATTCAAAGTCAATTGACAGTGTTGCTTACTTTATTAATGATAAAAAAGTGGGAAGCACAAAAGGAACTGAAAAATTTAAATTTGAATTGAAAGATCAAAGATTAGGTTACCAATACCTAAAAGCTACAGTTTATTTTGGCGGAGATTCATCTGATGCAACCAAGAGAATCGAATTGGTATCGAACATTGAACCCAAATTACTCAACTATACAGTAGTCAATACGTACCCTCACGATAAAAAATCTTTTACTGAAGGTTTTGAGTTTTACAACGATACTTTGTACGAAAGTACAGGACAAGAAGGCGCTTCATTTATTAAAAAATACGATTACAAAACGGGAAAAATTTTCAAGCAAATTGATCTTGACAAACAGTATTTTGGAGAAGGAATCACTTTTATAGGCGGAAAATTATTTCAGTTAACCTATAAAAACAAAAAAGGTTTTATTTATAATGCCAAAACTTTAAAACTGGAAAAATCTTTTGATTTTGAAAAAGAAATTGAAGGCTGGGGAATGACAAATGACGGAAAATACATTTATCAGACTGATGGAACTGAAAAAATATGGAAAGTTGATCCTGCCACACAAAAAATGGTAGATTACATTAATGTGTACTCAGGAACTTCAAAAATCAAAGCGATTAACGAATTAGAATGGATTAACGGAAAAATCTACACTAATGTTTGGTTTAAAGATGCTATTGCGGTTGTAAATCCAGATTCTGGAGCTGTTGAAGGAATTTTAAACATGTCGGATTTGCGCAAATCAATGACTGACATTACAACAGACGATGTCTTAAACGGAATTGCTTACAACCCTAAAACTAAAACTATTTTTGTAACCGGAAAAAACTGGAGCAAAATGTTTGAAATAAAAGTTTCAGAATAGAAATTATAAATAGACGAAACATGGTTTCACAGATTTTCACTAATTCATTCGTGATAATCTGTGAAATTTGTGTTTTATAACGTATCGACCATGACAACATTAATAACGAATATAAAAGAACTTCTTCAGGTTCGTGAAACTTCAATTTCTAAAGTTTCAGGAGCTGAAATGGCCATTCTTCCCACTATTAAAAATGCTTTTCTTATTCTAAAAGATGATTTAATCGAAGATTATGGATCGATGGAAGAGCTTCCTGAAATCAGCGCAGACATTACGATCGATGCAACGGGTCGTGTTGTATTGCCCTCCTGGTGCGACAGCCATACACATATTGTTTATGCCGGTAATCGCGAACAGGAATTTGTTGACCGAATAAAAGGATTTACGTATGAAGAAATTGCTAATCGAGGTGGTGGAATTTTAAATTCTGCCAAAAAACTCAATGAAACTTCTGAAGACGAAATTTACGAACAGTCCAGAATTCGTCTAGAAGAAGTCATGTATTTAGGAACCGGAGCCGTCGAAATTAAATCAGGCTACGGACTTACGGTTGAAGGGGAATTAAAAATGTTGCGCGTGATTCAAAAACTGGCGCAAAATTATCCTATTGCCATCAAAGCTACATTTTTAGGAGCGCATGCTTTTCCTTTACATTTTAAAGAAAACAAAACAGGCTACATTGAGGAAATAATCTCTAAAATGCTACCTGAAATAGCAAAACACAAACTTGCAGATTACGTTGACGTATTTTGCGAAACCGGATATTTTTCTGTCGAAGAGACAGAACAAATCATGAAAGCCGGAATTGAATTCGGCTTAAAGCCAAAAATTCACGTCAATCAATTTAATTCTATTGGAGGAATACAGTCGGGAGTGCAGTTTAAAGCGCTTTCTGTAGACCATCTTGAAATTATGAAACCAGAAGACATTGAAGCGCTAAAAGGCTCTGAAACTATGCCTGTTGCTTTGCCTTCCTGTTCTTATTTTTTAAGTATTCCGTATACTCCTGCGCGCGAAATGATCGAAGCAGGATTGCCTCTGGCCCTTGCGACAGATTTTAATCCGGGCTCTACCCCATCCGGAAATATGAATTTTGTTGTAGCAACGGCTTGTATCAAAATGAAAATGACTCCAGAAGAAGCGATAAACGCAGCAACAATAAACGGCGCCTATGCCATGGGACTCTCTGAAACGTACGGAAGCATTACAAAAGGTAAAAAAGCAAATTTAATACTTACTAAACCTGTTTCATCTTACTACCAAATTCCGTATGCTTTTGGCAGTAATTTAATCGAAAGCGTTTTTGTAAATGGTACCGTTTTACAGCATGCTTCATTCAACAAAAACTAAATTTACTCCATAAAAAAAGGTCTGTGAGAAAATCACAGACCTTTAATATCTTAGTGGTATTATTATCCTAAGCGACGAACTATCTTAAGTTAAAGCTAGTTTTAGATACTAATTCATCATTATCAAAAACATTGATAAAATAAGTTCCTTTTTCAAAATCTTTACCGATTAAGTCTTCAGAAACCTGAACTGTTTTGTTTTCGTATTTTACGGTAGTTTTAAAACTGTAAGTCAAAGAATTATCTCCAAAACTTTCTGTTTTTTTGTCTCCCAATACATTGTTTTTACTGTCAATAACCTGTACATAGTACGTTTTATCTCCAGATTTTGCGATTTGGTTTTCAGCAATTGTAAAGCTTACTTTCAAAACATCTGCACGGCTTGCTTTGTCTGTTTCAATTTGTTTACCAGAACCTTTTACTTTGTAAGCAATAGTTTTAGTGTTTAGTACAGATAATTTAGCACCTTTTTCAACAGTTTTAGCCAATTCTTCGTTTTGACCAACTAATACTTCATTATACTTTTTAGACTCTCCTAAAACTACAATTGTACTGTCTCTCTGAACTGTTAAAACACCATTTTGTTTTTTCAATTCATCGTTTTCAGCAACTAAAGTTTTCATTTTGCCCTGCATCGCCTGTACTTGTGATCTGTATTTAGATACATCACCTTTAGATTTATTCAAATCATCCATTAAGGCTACTACTTTATCTCTTTCCTGAATTAATTCATCAGACATAGAAGTGTTTTCAGCAATGGCAGCATCATAAGTTGATTTCAATTCCTGCAAATCTTTCATTACAGATTCTTTCTCTGTCATCGTGCTGGTCAGTTCTGTCTTAACGACATCTGTATCAGACGATAATTTAAAAATATACACTAAGCTACCAATCAGTAGGACTGCTAAAACTGCGATTACCGCCTTTAGACTTGAGTTGTTGTTCTTTGGGTTTTCCATATTTAAAAAATTTTCTTTAAAACAAATTTAAGAATTAATATAAGGTAATAACGTTAGTAACTACAATTATATTATTTTTGAAAAATATTTTTTTTTAATGGAGAAACTAATTCCTTTTACTGTTAATGATTTAGCAAAGGTCACAAATCATCGAAGTGGTGAGATAAAATTTGGAGAAAAGATGATTGTCGTGCCTAAAGGAGCCGATATAATCACTTTTTTGAAAGAGAGTGAAGCTAAATATGTTTTATTGGGAATTCCCGAAGACATTGGGGTGCGCGCAAATTATGGCAGACCCGGAGCCGCCTCTGCCTGGGAAAGCGCCATTAAAAGCATTGCTAACATTCAGCACAATCGTTTCTCTAAAGGAAGCCAGATTATCGTTTTAGGACATTTGAATGTTGCTCAGGAAATGCGCGATGTCGAAAAATTGGATTTTAACGATATTGACGATCGCTCTAAACTTAGTCAGTTGGTAGAAAAAGTCGACAAAGAGGTTTCGCATATTATTTTTACGATTTTAAAAGCAGGAAAAACGCCCATTATCATTGGAGGCGGACATAATAATGCTTACGGAAATATAAAAGGTTCGGCTCTAGCCAAAGGAAAACCAATCAATGCTATTAACTTTGATGCCCATTCTGATTTTAGAATTCTCGAAGGCCGTCATAGTGGCAATGGTTTTTCGTACGCATACGAAGAGGGTTTCCTGAAAAAATATTTTATTTTTGGACTTCACGAAAACTATACTTCAAAAAGCGTTCTGGATATTATTAAAAAACTCGAAGATCGTGTTCGATATAATACCTACGACAGCGTTAACATTCGAAAAGAAAAAGATTTTGACCGTGAAATGGCGCTTGCTCTTGAATTTATAAAAAGTGACTCTTTTGGTATTGAAATTGATTTGGATGCAATTCCGAATATTGCCAGCAGTGCGATGACCATCAGCGGATTTTCTGTAGAAGAATTACGTCAGTTTATTTCCTTTTTCGGGCAGCACAAAAACGCTACGTATCTGCATATTTGCGAAGGTGCGCCGGATTTAGCCGATTCTCCAAACAATAATTTAATTGGAAAACTAATTGGTTACCTGGTAACTGATTTTATTAAAGCCAACAACGAAAAAGAGAAATTACACTGAAGGCCAACGAGCTTAAAACCACACATTTTCCAAATAATACAAGAATCAAATAAACGATTAGCCGAATAAACCTATCTTTGCACAGCATTTTAGTACTTAATACTAAAATCTTAATACCTAAGATATGTTATTCGAAGATTTATCACTTTCAAAAAGTATACAAAAAGCTGTATTTGAAGAAGGTTACCTAAACCCTACTCCAATTCAGGAACAATCTATTCCTATTGTCCTGGCAGGAAGGGATTTAATTGGCTGCGCGCAAACCGGGACAGGAAAAACAGCCGCATTTGCTATTCCTATTATACATCAATTACACCGAATTGTAGGTTCATCAAAAAAGGCTAAACAAATTCGTGCTCTTATAGTTACGCCAACACGTGAGTTAGCGGTTCAAATTGGTCAAAGTTTTGACACTTATGCCAAATATACCAACTTAACACAACTGACCATTTTTGGTGGAGTTTCTCAAAATCCACAGGTTGATACGCTAAAAAACGGGGTTGATATTTTGGTTGCCACTCCGGGGCGTTTGTTAGATTTACATAAACAAGGTTTTCTTGATCTGGATCATTTGCATACTTTAGTTTTAGACGAAGCTGACCAAATGCTGGACATGGGCTTTATAAACGATGTAAAAAAGATCGTGAAATTAACGCCTAAAAACAGACAGACCTTATTGTTTTCTGCAACGATGCCCATTGCAATTCGCGAATTGGCGGAAATGTTTTTGCAGGATCCTGCAAAAGTAGAAGTTTCTCCAGTATCGTCTACTGCCGAAAATGTAGAGCAACGTGTTTATTTTGTAGAGAAAACAGAAAAAAGAAATTTATTATATCATTTAATCAAAAACGAAAATTTATCAAACGTGCTGGTTTTCTCAAGAACCAAACACGGAGCTGATAATGTTGTAAAAGCATTGCGTAAAAAAGATATTCCGGCAGAAGCCATTCACGGAGATAAATCGCAAAATGCCAGACAACGCGTTTTAGATGCTTTTAAAAATAAAGAAGTTGGTGTTCTGGTGGCTACAGACATTGCAGCAAGAGGAATTGATATTGACCAGTTACCTTTTGTAATCAATTTTGATTTGCCTAATATTCCGGAAACTTACGTGCACAGAATTGGCCGTACGGGTCGTGCAGGAAATGGCGGAATCGCAATTTCATTTTGCAGCAAAGACGAACATCCGTATTGGAAAGACATTCAAAAACTGATTAAAGTCGACGTAAAAACAATTACAGACCATCCTTATCAATGGCATTCAGGAAGTCCGGAAGCTACGGAAGAGAAACCTAAAAACTCAAACCGAAGCGGAGGTGCTCATAAATCGAGAAAATCAAATGCTTCTAAACAAAATAAAAAACGCTGGTATTAACCAGCGTTTTTTGCTTCTTGTATCAGGTAATTTATAATTTTAAAAAGCTTGACCGGCTCAAAAGGTTTGATGATAATGTCATTCATTCCAGACGAAATGGCTTCATCTGTTATTTCATCTTTATCAAAAGCAGTCAGGGCCACGATAGGCGTTTTTATATCTTTAAGACGAATTCTTTTACTGGTTTCAAAACCGTTCATTAGAGGCATATTGATATCCATCAGGATAAGATCAAAATCTTCTTTTTCTAAAATATTCAAAGCCGCAAAACCATCATCGACTACTTTGCAAACATAATTGTTCTTTTCGATAATTTTTCTGGTGACCAGTTGATTGATGAGATTATCTTCGACAATTAAAATTTTTCGAACTTCGTTTGAAGTCAAATCTACCTCTATTTCCTCTATAATTTTTTTGGTCTTATTAGGATCATACTCAAACGGAATTACAAACGTAAACGAAGTTCCTTTATCAATAGTGCTATCAAGCGTAACGGTACTGCCAAAAAGCCCCAAAAGTCTTTTTACAATGCTCAGTCCTAATCCGGTGCCCTGGTAATCTTCATCTTTTCTTCCGACCTGAACAAATTTTTCGAAGATTTTTGCCTGATCTACAACCGCAATTCCCACACCATTATCTTTTATAAGAAAGTCCAGATGATACATTTTTTCTACCGAATGGCTCAGTTTTACTACGATTTCGACTTCGCCGTTTTTGGTAAACTTCAACGCATTGCTCACTAAGTTCATTAGAATCTGGGCAAGGCGCAATTTGTCTCCAATTAAGTATTCCGGAATACACGGATCAATCGAAACCGAGATTATATTATTGTTTTTTTGGGATAAAAACGAAAGCGAATTTTTGATCATCATGATTTCATCTGAAATATTGAAGGTCAAACTTTCTAATACCACCTTATTTTCTTCAATTTTATTAATTTGAAGGATATCATTAACCAGCGAAAGTAAATAACGGGCCGAAAATTTCAAAGCACTTAAATGCTGGCTCTTTGACAGTTCTTTATGTTCTTCAAGCAACATGTTGGTAATTCCGACAACGCCATACAGCGGAGTGCGCAATTCGTGGCTGATGGTCGAAATAAATTGTGTTTTTAATAAAGATGCTTCTTCTGCAACTTCTTTTGCTTTAACAAGCTCTAAATTGTGTTTCTTTTTAAATCTGATATTTTTGATTAAAGTGATAATCAGAAATAAAAGAATCAGGGAAATCAAAACAAACAAAACAACAATGATTCTCGACTTTTTAAGACTTTGATATTGCGAATCTTTTTCATTTTCGATCTTATCAATTTGTCTTTTGTACTCGTCTAATTCCAAGTTAAAACCGGCTACAGACGCTTTTTTAATTTTTTCCTGATTGTATAATTCTTCTGTGACTTTGTTGTAAGCTGCAAGCTGCTCGTAGGCCTCTTTGTATTTTTTAATTTTGGTTAAAAATTTAGAATATTCTAAATGGGCGTATGACAAATCTGAATCTTCCTGATTTTTCTTTGCCGCTTCAATCGATTTTAGAAAAGAAGCATTGGCTAAATCATCCTGATTTTTATGACTCAAATAAATTCCGTTGAGCATATTGGTAATTGCCTCGGTCGATGCATCGCCGTACTTTGCTTTATTATTATTTACAAATTCAAGAAACGGATATCCTTCTTTAAAATTTCCGATATCAAAATAAGCCCACGCTATGTTGACATTCGTGAAGTAAATTTGACTTATATCACCAATTTTTAAGCTATACGCGATGGATTTTTTATAATATCGAATTCCTTTATCAAATTGCTTTTTTTCAAAACAATAGACATTTCCTAAATTGTTATACAGATTATATTTTAAAGAATCATTGTCAGTTTTGTTGGCATAATACAAACTTCTGTTGTAGAAAAAAATCGCCTTGTCGATCTCGGTCAGTTCGTTATAATTGGCCGCGATAATATTATAGGAGCGGGAAATTAAGCAATCATTTTTAGCATTGGTGGCAGAGTTTAATGCTATTCTGGAAATAATAAGAGATTTCTCGAAGTTAGATTCCCGGTAATTTTTAAGTGCCTGTTTTACAAGATCATGGATTTTTTTATCTGACGAGCAATCCGACTGAGAATGTGCCGAACTGGCAAAACAATTCAGAAAAACGAGTACTAGTAAAAAAATCCGTATTCGGGGCATAAATCGGCTAATTTCACCAAATATACATTTTAAAACAAAAGGAAAAGCTGTATTTCATGTAAAAATACAGCTTTTCCTTTTTTATTTAAGTATTGTTTGCTTTTTGAAATATTTTTCTCAAAAAAACGAGTAAAGACTAGCTTTCAGCAACAATATCAGAATTTTTATCTTCTTCCCATTTCCCTACAACAGAGGTTGCTAACGCGTTTCCTAATACATTTGTAGCACTTCTGAACATATCACAAAAGTGATCAATTGGCAAAATCAGTGCAATTCCCTCAATCGGAATATCAAACATACCACAAGTCGCTGCTACCACAACCAAACTTGCTCTAGGCACACCTGCAATACCTTTACTGGTTAACATTAAAACCAATAGCATTGCCATTTGCGTACCCAAATCTAAGTGCACACCATAAAACTGAGCGATAAAAATGCTGGCAAAAGTCATGTACATCATACTTCCGTCAAGGTTAAAAGAATAACCGAGGGGCAGCATAAAAGATACAATTCTGTCCTTTACCCCAAAACTTTCTAACTCTTCTGTCAATTTAGGAAAAACGGCCTCGCTGCTCGTTGTACCAAAGGCAATTGCCAGCGGCCCAACAATACGTTTTAGTAATTCTGTCATTCTTCCTTTCAGAAAAATATATCCAACCGCAATCAAAACAACCCACAAAGTACCAATTCCAATTAAAAACGAACCGAAAAATTTAAAGTATGTAATGACCAATTCTTCTGCATCTCTAATGGCAAAGACACCTGCAATGGCTCCAAAAACTCCAATTGGCGCAAAATTCATTACATAATTTACCATTTTTAAAACAATGTGCGATGTTTTGTCTAAAGCGTTTATAACGGGCTTTACTGTACTGCCTAAAGAAGCAGCTGCTAAGCCAAAAAAGATTGAAAATATTACAATTTGCAAAATTTCGTTGGTTGCCATCGCTTCAAAAATACTTTTTGGAACTATATGCTCCACAAAATTTTCAAAAGACAAAGAAGTTGTCTTCCCTGTAACTTCAGAAGCTGTAGCCAGGTCAACATCTAGTTTTATACCTACTCCGGGCTGTAAAATATTAACATAAAACAATCCTATTAACAGCGATATAAAAGAAGCTGTAAAAAACCATCCAAGTGCTTTACCTCCTACTCTTCCAACTGTTTTTATATCTCCTAATTTGGCAATCCCTACTACTAACGTGGTAAATACCAAAGGCGAAATAATCATTTGTACCAATCGGATAAATATAGTAGCAAGCATTTTAATTTTATTGCTAAACGATTGCGCCGCTTCCGGAGAAATCGAATTGTGCAAAATAATTCCCAGCGCTGCTCCAAGAATCATGGCAATAATAATTTGCCCTGTTAATCCTGAAAGAAATGATTTTTTCTTAGTTTCTTTAACTTCTTGCATTAATTTGTTTTTTAGATTAAAATATTAAGACCCTCACTGCCTTAACTTTTATTAATATGTTTTGTTGATCAAATAAAAATCTGCCAAAACAATCGCTGCCATTGCTTCAACAATGGGCACGGCGCGCGGCACTACACAAGGATCATGACGCCCTTTTCCGGTCATAGGGGTAATATTTCCTTGGTTATCCAGAGAGTCCTGAGTTTGCATTATTGTCGCAACGGGTTTAAAAGCTACTCTAAAGTAAATATCCATTCCGTTGCTTATTCCGCCCTGAATACCTCCTGAAAGATTCGTTTTAGTTGTTCCGTCTGTATTGTATAAATCGTTATGTTCGCTTCCTTTCATTTCAGAACCAGAGAAACCGCTTCCGTATTCAAAACCTTTTACAGCATTGATAGACAACATCGCTTTTCCTAATTCTGCATGCAGTTTATCAAAAACAGGTTCACCTAAACCAACCGGAACATTTTGTATGACACACGATACAACTCCTCCAACAGTATCTCCCTGCTTGCGAATATCACGAATATATTCTTCCATAATTGCTGCTGATTTCTCGTCAGGACAACGAACAGGATTGCTTTCTATTTTCGAAAAATCTAAATCCTGATAAGGCGTATCTAAATGAATTGGCCCAACCGAAGACACATAAGCATTAATTTTAATTTCTGGCAACATTTGCTTTGCAATCGCACCTGCTACTACTCTGCTGGCTGTTTCTCTGGCAGAACTTCTTCCGCCGCCGCGATAGTCACGAAAACCATATTTCTGATCGTACACATAATCAGCATGGCTTGGCCTGTAATTGTCTTTTATATGAGAGTAATCATCAGACTTTTGATTGGTATTCGGGATAATAAAACCGATTGGAGTTCCCGTGGTCTTCCCTTCAAAAATTCCTGATAAAAACTGAACTGCATCTGGTTCTTTACGTTGCGTAACAATTGCCGATTGTCCGGGCTTTCTGCGAGACATTTCAACTTCAATTGCTTCTAAATCAAGTTCAATCCCTGATGGACAACCGTCTATAATTCCGCCTAAAGCTTCACCATGAGATTCTCCAAATGTTGTTACTTTATATAGGGTGCCGTAGCTATTTCCTGCCATTGTAATTTGTTTTGAGCAAATGTAAGTTTTATGAATTAAATTAAAAAATTTAAAACTGGTATTATTAACGAAACATTAATAAGTATAAAAATCACAATTTGGTAAAATTATACGCATTTTAATAACCTTTTGATAAAATAAAACTCTGCCGCTTTTCATTAATTTGTTAAACTTCAAAAAAGGAAAAATTGAAAAAACGAAATGTCGAACTGGTCATTATTTCTGATGTCCATTTAGGAACCTACGGCAGCCACGCAAAAGAACTAAACAACTATTTATCAAGCATTAAACCTAAAACATTAGTGTTAAACGGGGATATAATTGATGCCTGGCAATTTAGAAAATCTTATTTTCCAAAAGCGCATTTAAGAGTCATTCAGCGTATTATAGGAATGGCATCTAAGGGCACGAAAGTGTATTATATTACCGGAAATCACGACGAAATTCTTAGAAAATTTAGCGACATGAATATGGGTAATTTTTCTTTGGTAGATAAATTAGTTTTGGAATTAGACGAGAAAAAAGCCTGGATTTTTCACGGAGATGTTTTTGATGCTTCTGTTCAGCACTCCAAATGGATTGCAAAACTGGGCGGCTTAGGTTACGATTATTTAATTTTAAGCAACCGATTTGCCAACTGGTGTCTGGCAAAATTAGGACGCGAACCGTATTCGTTTTCCAAAAGAATAAAAGCAAGTGTAAAAAAAGCAGTAAAATTTATTTCTGATTTTGAAACTACTGCCACAGATCTGGCTATTGAGAAAAAATACGATTATGTAATTTGCGGTCATATTCATGAACCTAAAATTATTACCAAAGAAAACAAATACGGCTCTACCTTATATTTGAATTCCGGAGACTGGGTAGAAAATTTGACAGCACTGGAATATCATAAAAAACGCTGGAAAATGTATTCGTATGCCGAAAGCAACTTTACAGAAGAAGAGAATCTTTTTGAAATGGAAGACATTTTAACCTCGCAATTAATTTCATCTATAATTCTTAAAAAATAAAGTCCAGATTTACCGCATATAGCTGTATTAAAAAGGGAAATTTAAAGTTTGTTATATTTAAACCATAATACAAATGTGAATTATATAACAATTTTCAAAAATATTATACGTTTCTACTTTGAACGTACATGTACATTTGAAAAAAAATTAACAACCCCTTTTATGAAAAAAATTATTTTATCTGCCATTATGCTATTAGGTTTAGCTTTTACGGCACAATCACAAGAAATTTCGAAACACGCTTTAGGTTTACGTTTAGGAGACAACAACGGCTTTGGAGGTGAAGTATCATATCAATTAGGACTAAACCAAAAAAACAGACTTGAATTTGATTTAGGCTGGAGAAACAGCAGTGATGTTGATGCCATTAAAGGTGTTGCTCTTTACCAATGGGTTTGGAACATCGATGGTGGATTTAACTGGTACGCTGGTGTTGGTGGTGGTGTAGCTGCTTGGGATCATGACTACTACAACAATAACTTTAGATACAATGACAGCGGAACTTACGTATTCGCAGCTGGAGATATTGGTATCGAATACAGATTTTCTGAAGCACCAATTACATTATCATTAGATGCAAGACCTGAAATTGGTTCTGGATATTATGACGATGACAACTTTGGATTTGACGTTGGTTTAGGCGTGAAATTCAGATTTTAATATTAAAGTAAAAAATAATTGTAAAAGAAAACCTGTCGTATTTGCGACAGGTTTTTTTTGTTTATTGTTCAGATTAGACTTGTCTCAGGTTTGATTTGTTTCAGGTTTTGAAATAAGAATCAACCTAAACAGTCTTAATTCATCTGTCAGGTTGCGCGGAGTCGAAGCCATTACAAAGACAGTTTCGACTCCACCTAACATGACACAGTTTATGATCCATCTGAAAAAATTATTTTATAATAATTTCTTTTTTAGAATGTACCTTTACAACGGTATAAGGATAAGAAATCACCTGCATCAACATTGCATCTGCAGCAGGAGCATTTTCTTTTACGGTTATAATGATGTTTTTATCTGTTTCTTCTACTTTTTCGATTCCAATAGAGTAACCGCTGGTGTTTTTCTCTCCCATGTTTAAAATTACATAGTTAGAATTGCTAATGTCAGCATTCTTCATTTTATCTGCCAAAAGTGGGTCGTTTTCAAGCATTTTGATTTCGTTTGGTTCGGTCAAAATTTCAAAAAATTTAATATTACCGCCGCCATTAGACTGCTCCGTTAAAACCTCATATAATGCCGAAGAAGTTGCTGTTTTTTTTGCTCCGCAAGAAATCAAAACAAAAACTGCTAAAACTGAAATTACTTTTTTCATACGTGTAAAATTTTAAATTGATGTTTTAATTTTTATAATCGTCAATCGCTTTTTCATATAAAGCTTCATATTTTGGAAGTATGTTTTTGATGTCAAAATTCTTAGCAACCTCAAGTGCATTTGCTTTAAACTCATTCAAAATCGTATCATCTTTCAAGATTCTGATGGCATTTGCCGCCATTTCTTCCACGTTTCCAACATTACTCAAATAACCCGAAACACCATCAAAATTAACTTCAGGCAATCCGCCTGAATTACTCGAAATTACCGGAACTCCACAAGCCATTGCCTCCAAAGCTGCCAAACCAAAACTTTCTGTTTCTGACGGGAGTAAAAATAAATCCGTCAGACATAAAATTTTATCGATCTCATTACTGTTTCCAAAGAAAATTACTTTATCGTAAATTCCCAGCTCCATACACAAAGCTTCTGCTTTTTCTTTTTCAGGTCCGTCGCCTACCATCATCAACTTAGCCGGCATTTCTTTCTGGATGTTATAGAAAATCTTAATAATATCCGGAATACGTTTTACCTTTCTAAAATTACTAATGTGGGTTATAATACGCTCGTTTTCCTTCGCCATTACATAACGATGACAAGGCGCTAAAGGATCTTTCTTAACCTTATCTAATTCGATAAAATTCGGAATCACCTTTATTTTATTTTTGATTTTGAACAACTTCAAGGTATCGTCTTTTAAACTCTGCGAAACCGAAGTCACATAATCTGATTTATTGATACTAAAAGTCACCGCCGGTTTGTAAAATGGATGATTTCCCACAAGGGTAATATCTGTTCCGTGAAGCGTTGTAATCATCGGAAGATTAATTCCTTCATTTTTAAGCATTTGCTTCGCCATATAACCCGCATAAGCGTGAGGAATAGCATAATGCACGTGCAGCACTTCAATTTTGTACAATTTCACCATATCCACCAATTTACTTGACAGAGCCAATTCATAAGGCTGATAATGAAAAAGAGGATATTCCGGAACGTTTACTTCGTGATAATGAACATTAGGGTTTAAAAGTGCCAACCTAACCGGCTGACTATAAGTAATAAAGTGGATTTCGTGTCCGCGTCTGGCTAATTCGAGGCCTAGTTCTGTCGCAACTACACCACTACCGCCAAATGTCGGATAACAAACTATAGCTATTTTCATGTATTAAATTTAATTCTACGAAAGTACTCAAAAATCACGTTTATTCGCGTATTTGCAAGGTTAGATTTTTGTGAATATTAGATTCATCAGATTATTAGATTATTAGCCTTAAGAGTTTAAAAATCTAATTCGATCTGTACTATTAATCCATTAAAGCACTTTTTAAAATCTAAAATTCAAAAACGCACTTTTTGTCATCCTGAGGAACGAAGGACCACACAAGCAGCTCCGCAACGTATGTACACAAATGTATGTCGAGCTTCTTTGTGGAGTTTCTTTGTGGAGTTTCTTTGTGGAGTTTCTTTGGGGAGTTTCTTTGTGGAGTTTCTTTGTGGAGTTTCTTTATGGAGTTTCTTTATGGAGTTTCTTTGTGGAGTTTCTTTATGGAGTTTCTTTGTGGAGTTTCTTTGTGGAGTTTCTTTGTGGAGTTTCTTTGTGGAGTTTCTTTGTGGAGTTTCTTTGTGGAGTTTCTTTGTGGAGTTTCTTTGTGGAGTTTCTTTGTGGAGTTTCTTTGTGGAGTTTCTT